>Ga0207867_1000002_pt1 | contig 563935 bp, 500 predicted proteins | sample HigsolmetaAR206D_FD_184838 | JGI IMG/M metagenome (GOLD analysis project Ga0207867, IMG submission 184838) | Ionic liquid and high solid enriched microbial communities from the Joint BioEnergy Institute, USA - AR20-6-D (SPAdes) (version 2) ...
CGGCCGCGCTGGAGGCGAAGTGGATTGATACGGACGCGGCTGGTGATCCGGTGATCCCGCCGGCTGTTCCCGACAAGACGGCTGCGGAAAATGCCAGGGCGTCGGCCGATAAGGTGAACGCCGCCATCGACGAGATGAAGTCGGTGCTCTCGACGCTGGGTTCGGCGTCGCGCCAGATCTCGGCGCAGCAGGAGTTCACCACCAAGCTGACCGACACCATCGAGGCCGGCATCGGCAACCTGGTGGATGCGGATCTGGCCAAGGAAAGCGCGCGCCTGCAGGCGCTGCAGACCAAGCAGCAGCTGGGTCTCCAGGCGCTGGCGATCGCCAATCAGGCGCCGCAGACGATCCTCAGCCTGTTCCGTTAAGTCAGGCTGGGAACAGCGCAACGGGCGGGGGGACCCGCATTCTTCCCGCCCCGCGCGCGGCATAGGAGCCGTTCCAGAACATCAAGGCGCAAAAGCCAGCAACAGGGACAGCGGATACACAAGGGTGGAAACAAATGGACAGTATCATGCTGACAGGGCACAGCGGTCCTGCGGCGGTCCAGAGCGGTGGCACCATCGCGGGAATTTCCAGATCGGTCTCCGAGGTCCCGAACGTGCGTCGGTCTGTCCGGGCCATGGAGCCCGGCAGCGAACGCCAGGACGGGCTGAGCGCCGAGGAAATTCAACGCAGGGCTGTCGAGATGGTGCGCGCCGCGGTCGACGAGGCCGGCGCGGCGATCGATCAGGGCTCGCGACTGGTCATCCGAAAGGATGAGGAGACAGGACGCTTCATCTACGAATTCCGCAACCCCCACACCAACGAACTGGTGCGCCAGTTTCCCGCCGAGGAGGTGTTGAAGGCCCTGGCGAGCTTCCGCCAGGCCGCGACGGGCCAGATCATGGACCGGCAAGTTTAGCCTGCGAGCCCCCCGATGGGTTGATTTTGCCGGGTTGTTTTGACCTTTGACTGAGAAGTACTGGCGGCGCAGATTTTCTGCGACGCTTTTTTCATGTGTTATTTCAATGTCTTGGTTGTGATTTTTCCAAAGCGCTCCGTCTGGCACGGGCCTTGCTGATCTGAGGGCGGGCAAAACGCCCGACCTGGCCGAATGCCGGGCATAACCTTTCCAGAATGGAGAGCACTCATGTTGAACTTCTCAGTGAACACCAACGTCGGGGCATTTGTCGCCTTGCAGAACCTGTCGCAAACCAACCGGGCCCTTGAGGTCACGCAGAACCGGATCAATACCGGTCTGAAGGTTGCGTCGACGAAGGACGACAGCGCGACCTATGCCATTGCGCAGCAGTTGAGGGCAGATCTTGGTGGACTGAGTGCTGTCAAGGCATCGCTCGATCGCGCCCAGAGCACTCTGGATGTGGCGGTCTCGGCGGCGGAATCCATCTCCGACATTCTGAACCAGATGAAGGAGAAGGCCACCGCCGCTTCGGATGAGGGGCTTGATAACGCGAGCCGCGTGGCTCTGCAGGACGATTTCAATACGCTGATCGATCAGATCGACAGCTACCTGAAGTCCGCGTCTTTCAATGACTCCAACATTCTGATCGGGGGTCCCAACGGGGACAGCATCAAGGCGCTGCTGGACACCGATGCAACGGAAACGTTGAACGTGGCCAACCGCGACCTGACCGGTGCCAATGGCGCACTGAATGCGTTCATCGACCGTACCAACGCGACCGCTCCGCTGCAGAAGGTGGACTGGTCCGAGGACGGCGATGGCGTGGCTGGCGCCAAGACCTCCGCGCAGGACGTCAACGATGCGATCGAGGCCATGAAGAAAGAGCTGAGCGAACTGGGTTCCGCCTCCCGGCGGCTCACCGCCCAGCAGACCTTCGTGGCGAAGCTGAGTGATACCATCGAGGCTGGCATCGGCAACCTGGTGGATGCCGATCTGGCCAAGGAAAGCGCCCGGCTTCAGGCCCTGCAAACCAAGCAGCAGCTTGGCCTGCAGGCGCTGGCGATTGCCAATCAGGCTCCTCAGTCGATCTTGTCTCTGTTCCAGAACTAAGCGTCGCGAACGTTGGCGAGAAGTCATAACGGGCGAGGTGGCAACACCTCGCCCGTTCGCTTATCCGGGCGAGGGCAGTCTGGGGCGCAACGTGCGGGATCAAGCCGGGGCAGGAGAAATTTGCCGCGCCGGCAAAGAGGGGCCGATCTCCCCGGGGCATAAACTGCCGGGGGCGGGTTCCGTGGTCCGGTCTCTCTTGGTGAAACCATTTGTTTTCAATATCTTGCGTGATTGTTGCCGGTTGGCATGGGCCTTGCAATCTTCTTCCGTGAGAGTGGCCGGGCAGAATTGCCTGGTGCAAGGAGACCGAGAATGAGCCTGTCGATCAACACCAATCCCGCGGCGTTGCACGCCCTGCACAACCTCAACCGCACCACCAGCCAGCTGAACGAGACCCAGTTGCGGATCGATACCGGTCTGCAGGTGACCAGCGCCAAGGACAACGCGACGATCTTTGCGGTTGCCGAGAACCTGCGGGCGGACCGGAAAAGCCTGGAGATGGTGAAGAACTCCCTCGATCGCGCGGCATCGGTGCTCGATGTGACCCTCGCGGCGGCGGAGTCGGTGCAGGATCTTCTCATCCAGATGAAGGAGAAGGTGACCAAGGCGGCGGATGCCGGGTTGCCCGATGACGGCCGCGCGGCCCTGCAGAAGGACTTCGAGAGCCTGCGCGACCAGATTATCACCATCGTCCGCAACGCCAGCTTCAACGGTATCAACATGATCGACGGCTGGGCCGACGGGGCCGAGCGTCCGGCAACGCTGGCGGCGCTCATCAGCGTCGATGGCGCGCAGAAGATCGAGGTGCCGCGCCAGAACCTCCAGCTGCCGCAGGCGGCCAACGATCTGGTGCCGGGCCACCTGATCCGGCTGGGCCAGGACTCCACGTTCACATCGGCGGCGGAGGCGGAGGCGCTGATCGACGCGCTGAACACGTCCCTCGAGAACGTGAGCGGTGCGCTGGCGGTGCTGGGGGCGGGTTCCACCGCCATGGAGCAGCAGCGCACCTTCATCGAGAAGCTGGGCGATACGATGGATACGGGCATCGGCAGCCTGGTGGACGCCAACCTGGCGCGCGAATCCGCCCGCCTTCAGGCGTTGCAGGTGAAGCAGCAGCTGGGCACCCAGTCACTGTCCATCGCCAACCAGCAGCCGCACGCCATTCTCAGCCTCTTCGGCAACTGATCGAAGGGGTAAAGGTTTCCTGAGCAGGGTGCAGGTGCATCCATGCTCCCAACCATCCACCACCCTTGTGGATCACCTCGGCCGGCCCGCTCGCCGGGCCGGCCACTCTTTCCCTTCCGCACGCCCGGACGGAAACCGGCTGCGCGGGACGCGGGGAGGGCGATTGCAGGGTGGGCTGCGCCGCGGCAAAACGTTAACCAAACGTTTGCCAACGGTCTTTACGATCCAGCCGCGGTGCAAAGGAGGACGGCAATACCATGGCGCTCAAGATTTCGCTGAAGCCAGGCGAAAAGTTCGTGGTCAATGGCGCTGTTCTGACCAACGGCGACCGGCGGTCCACCTTTGTCATCCAGAACAAGGTGTCCATCCTGCGCGAGCGGGACATCATGACCGAGGCCGAGGCCACGACTCCGGCAAAGCGGATCTACTTCGTGGTCATGCTCTCCTACCTCGATAGCGACCGCGCCAGGAACTACTACCAGTCGTTCGTCGAACGCATGAACGAGTTCATGGGGGCGATCGAGAATCCCGAGATCAAGCTGCTCTGCGTGCAGATCTCGATGGATATGATGAAGGGCGAATATTACCGCGCACTCACGGGTTGCCGGAAAATCGTTGATTACGAGGCCAAGGTTTTAGGGGTATTCCAGGACGATGTCGCTGCAAGCCTACCGTCGGATTCAGCAGGTTTCTGAGTCGCCACGGCAGACGGAATACCGTCTGTTCGCCCAGGTCACCGGCGCTCTCATCAGGGCTCACGAGACCAATGCCACAGGCAGCGCGTTGATGGACGCGCTCGACTGGAACCGGCGGTTGTGGTCGACCCTGTCTTCGGACTGCAGCTCGCCGAACAACCGGCTGCCGAGGGAGTTGCGGGCGCAGATCATCAGCCTCGGGCTGTGGGTCAACCGCTACACCTCCGAAGTGATGCGCAAGAAGGCCGACATCGACGCGCTGATCGATGTGAACAAGGCGATCATGGAAGGTCTCGCCATGCAGGCCGAAGCGGCCGCGCAGGCGGAGTATCAGCCGGTCTCCTCGCAGATCTAGCCGTTCTGGCCGATCGGGGCGAACGCGCCGGCGTCGCAGCGGCGGCGCACGGCGAGCCAGTCGGCAATCGCGGCCTGTTCCTGCGTGTCCAGCTCCAGAAACAGCCTGGTGCGCCGGTAGAGGAAGTCCTCCGCCCGGCGCACATCTTCGTGCGCGACGGCATGCATCAGCTCCGCGGCATAGACGCCGGGGGCAATCTGCTCCCGGGCGGTGCGGTCGCTTTCCCAGAGGCTGAAGATCGCCCTTACCTCCGCGCCGTAGGTCCCGGTCCAGCGCCGCCGTACCTTGCCCGGCACCGCCGTCGGCCCCTCCTGCCACAGCCGCTCCAGCGCCGGGCGCGGCAGCGCGCCGCCCGTGAGCGGGGCGGTGGCGGTCCAGTCCGGCCCGAGATCGGAGAACACCGGGCGCAGGTGGCGCATCACCGCCTCGGCAAGCGGGCGGTGGCTGGTCAGCTTGCCGCCAAGAACACTGAGGAACATGCCGGTGCCGTGGCGGATGGCCTCAAGCCGGTACTCGCGGCTGACGGCGCTGGGGTTGCTCGTGCCGTCATCGACCAGTGCGCGCACCCCTGACCATGACCAGATGATATCCCCGGCCTCCAGGGACTGGGCGAAGAAGCGGTTGTAGGCGGCCAGCAGATAGTCCCGCTCCGCTGGCGTGCAGACGGGCGTGTCCGGGGCGCCGGGGTGGTCCACGTCCGTTGTGCCGATGACGCGGTAGCGGCCGCCCAGCCAGGGCAGGACGAACACCACCCGGCGATCGTCGTTCAGAAGGGTGAAGGCATCCTGGCTGGCGCCTTCGGGCATGGGGACGACGATGTGGCTGCCCCGCACCAGCCGGATGCGCGGCGTTGCCGTCTCGTAGCCGGGAAGAAGGCGCAAAACCGGGTCGGCCCAGGGACCGGCGGCGTTCACGACGGCGCGGGCCGACACCACAAAGTCCCGGCCGTCCTCGTCGATGCAGGTGATGCGGTAGCCCTCCGCCACCGGCGTTATGGCCGCGACCTTGCAGTAGTTGCGGATGGTCGCGCCGCGCGCGCGGGCATCGAGCAGGGTGGAGAGGGTGAGGCGGGCATCGTCCACCTGACAGTCGCTGTAGTGGAGGATGGCGGTGAGCGCGTCGGTCCTGAGGCCGGTTGCGGCAAAGTCCGCCGGGTCGAGCCGCCCGGACGGGGGCATGACGGCGCTGCTGGCGAGCCGGTCGTAGAGCCACAGGCCCAGCCGTACCACCCAGCCGGGGCGGCGCTGCCGGCGGGTGACCGGCACGAGAAAGCGGATGGGCTCGACCAGATGGGGCGCAATGCGCAGCATGACATCGCGCTCGCGCAGGGACTCCCGCACCAGGCGGAACTCCCGCTGTTCCAGATAGCGCAGGCCGCCGTGGATCAGCTTGCTGGAGGCGGACGAGGTGGCGGAGGCGTAGTCTCCCTGCTCGGCAAGAAAGACGCTGAGGCCCCGGCCGACCGCATCGCGGGCGACTGCGGCTCCGTTGATGCCGCCGCCGACGATGAACAGGTCAATCAAGTCAGTCATGACCCGGGTCTGTACCACGGGGATCGGCCAAGGTCACGGCAAAGCCGGTCCGCTGCCCGGGGGGCGAGGGTGAGGGGGCGGGTCGTTCCTACTCCTGATAGTCGGCGTGGGCGAGCGGCGTGATGGCCGGGCCATTGAGGACCGACCCGTCCACGGCGAAGTGGGAGCCGTGGCAGGGGCAGTCCCAGCAGCGCTCGAACGGGTTCCAGTGCACCACGCAGCCGGCGTGGCTGCAGGCGGCGGAGCGCACGTGGAGCGTGCCGCTCTCGTCGCGGAAAATGGCCAGCTTCTTGAGGCCGTCCCGCAGGATGGCACCCTGACCCGGGGGGATGTCGTTGGTGGAGCCGACCTCGCCGCCGGTCAGGTGCTCGGCCCAGTGGGTGGCGGCATCGAGGTTCTCCTTCAGAAACTCGCCCGCCGCCGTGAGGGAGATGCGCTGCGGGTCCGTCACCTCGGCCCAGCTGTTCTCGTGGCCGATGATGAGATCGCGCAGGATCATGGCGCCCGCGACGCCGTTGGTCAGGCCCTGACCGGAATCGCCGGTGTGGATGAAGATGCGGTGGTTGCCGTGGTTGCGCCCGGTAAACGGCAGGTAGTCCACCGGCTCCATCACCTGCCCGGACCAGCGATAATCGACGCTCCCCAGTTGGGGGTAGTGGCGGCGCGTCCAGGCCTCCAGGTCGGCGAAACGGTCGCCCATGTCCTGCGCTTCCCCGGTCTTGTGGTCGTTGCCGCCGACGATGAGCATGTCCATGCCGTCGCCCATGGGGTGCAGGCGGACGTAATGGTAGGCGTCCAGCGTATCCCAGACGAGGGCATCCGGCACGGAGCCTGCCTCGACCGGACCGGCGATCGCATAGGTGCGGTAGGGCGCCTGCTTGGTGTGGATGGCGACGCGGTCGTTGACGGGGGAATTGGTGGCAACCACCACGTTGCCCGCATGAATCCGGTGGTTGTGGCCAGCAGTGAGCACCACGCCGGTTTCCGTCTCGTGAAAGCCGGTGACGGGGGTGTTGGCGTAGATGCGGCCCCCGTCGCGCAGGATGGCGTGCGCGAGACCCGCCAGGTACTTGCGGGGGTGAAAGCGCGCCTGATCGGGAAACTGCAGCGCGCGGCCGGTCTCGACGCCGGGAACCGGGGCGTGCTCGACCCAGCGGACGCCGTTGTAGCCAATCCGCTCGCAGGCCTCGATCTCCCGGTGGAGCAGGGACTCGTCGTGCCCCGGCGCCAGGAAGAGGTAGCCGTCCAGCCGCGCGAAATCGCAGGCGATCCCCTCGTGCCGGGCGATCTGCTCGATGCGGTCGATGGCGGCCGCGTGGGCGGCGTAATGACGCCGGGCGGACTCGATCCCGCTGCGGGCGATCAGCTGGTGGTAGTAGTCGTCGAGCGCCGATGCGAGGTGGCCGGTGGTGCGGGAACTCATGCCGCCGCCGATATGGCCGCGATCGATCACCACAACCGAGCGCCCGGCCCGCATCAGTTCGTAGGCGGCGGAGAGGCCGGCAATGCCTGCCCCGACGACGGCAACATCCGCCCGCTCGTCGGAGCGGAGGAGGGGTGCCTCGAGAACGGGACCGGAGCTCATCCACACAGAGACGCTGCGTTCCATCTCGACGTTCACGGCGGGCGCTCCCTGCATTGCCGGTTGTTCTGGCTGAACCACCGGCAGCGCAATGAGTTCCGGCCGTCCCGTCGCCGGACCGGACGGACGGAGAAGGGCCGGTCAGACCGTGGCGTTGAGCGCGATGGAGGCAGCGGGCGGGCGCGCCGCCGACGGGGTGAAGCCCGGGTTGTAGGTGGGGGCGGTGCGCTTGCCCTTCTGGGTTTCCTCGACGATGGCGTTGAGAATTCCCTCGCTGACGCTTTTCAGGCGGAGGACGATGCGCCCGTTGGTGAGCACCAGATCCTGGAAGGTGGCGAGCGCGGCGGAGAGGGAGGCCCGCAGGGAGCGGTCCACCGCTTCCAGGCCCGCCGGGTTGCGCTTGATGGTCTGGAGCCCGTAGGCAAGGACCGAGGACAGCCGGCCCTTTTCCTCCAGCAGCGGCTGGATGGCGGTTGGCCGCTCGGTCTCCAGCAGGCGGTTTTCGGTCTCCACCAGGGTGATGAGGCGCTGGACCACGTCCAGCATCTCGGTGAGGTGCTGCGTGTAGTCGGTCATCGTCGGCGCTTGCGCCTGCGCTTGAGCTGCGATGCCCGGGTTCATGGCTGGCCTCCTTGCAGGCGTACGATTTCGTTCATGAGGGCGGGCGCGATCCCGAGGCCGCCTTGGCGGGCGATCTCCCGCCCCATCTCCTGGCCCATCATGCTGCGGTAGATCTCCTCCGCATTGCCGCCGCCCATGTAGCCGTCGGTCGGAACGGTCGAGAGCATGACGTTGACCATCTCGCCGATGAGGACGGCCTCGAACTCCTCCAGCGCCGCCCTGGTCTGCGGGTTGACGGGCAGGGCCGGGCGGCTGGCGGACAGGGGCAGGCCGGTCGCCATGACGGCGGGAGAGGCGGCGGGGCTCATCAGTAGACCTCCACTTCGGCCTGCAGGGCGCCTGCGGCGCGCAGGGCTTGCAGGATGGTGATGAGGTCGCGCGGCGTCACCCCGAGGGCGTTGAGGCCGTTGACCAGATCCTGCAGGGACACGCCGGTCTCCAGCACGCCCAGCTGCTTGCCGGTGCCGTCGTCCACCTCGATGCTGGTGCGCGGCACGACCGTGGTCTGGCCGCCCTGCGAGAACGGCGCGGGCTGGGAGACCTGGGGCATTTCGGTCACCCGGATGGTGAGATTGCCCTGGGCGATGGCGACGCGGCTCACCTTCACGTCCGCGCCCATGACGATGGTGCCCGAAGCCTCATCGACAACGATGCGGGCGGGCTGGTCCACATCGACCGGCAGCAGCTCGATCTCGCTGATGAAGTTGGCCATGCCGTAGGGGTAGTCGCGGGGAAGATCGACCTGCACGGTGGTGGGGTCGAGCATACGGGCAACCGGGCCCTGCGCCGTGTTGATGGCGGCGGCGATGCGCTGCGCCGTGGTGAAGTCCGGGTTCTTGAGCGCCAGCTTCATGCTGTCCATCTGGCCCAGCGCGAACGCCACCTCGCGCTCGACGATGGCGCCGTTGGTGATGCGGGCGGAGGTGGTGACGCCGCGCGAGACGCTCTGGGCCGCGCCGCGCGCCTCGAAGCCGGAAACGGCCACCGCGCCCTGGGCCACCGCGTAGACCTCGCCGTCCATGCCGACGAGGGGCGTGACGAGCAGGGTGCCGCCCTGAAGGCTGGTGGCGTCGCCCATGGCCGAAATCTGAACGTCGATTCGCGAACCCTTGCGCGCGAAGGGGGGCAGGGTGGCCGTCACCGTCACCGCCGCCACGTTCTTCGTGTTCATCCGCAGGTCGCGCATGTTGATGCCGAGCCGGTCCAACATGCTCTTCATCGACTGCTCGGTGAACGGGGCGTTGCGGAGCATGTCGCCCGTGCCGTTGAGGCCCACCACCAGGCCGTAGCCGACCAGCTGGTTCTCCCGAACATTTTCGAAATCAACGATATCCTTGATGCGCGACGCGCCTTGGGCGGGCGCGGCGATCGCGGCAAGAAATGCCACGCAAAGGCAGAGGCTGCCTATCAGGCGGAGGCTCCAGCGGTTGAAATGCGGCATAATCTTCCCTGCCATCCATCGTTTCTTCGATTTCGGCAGGAACCATGCTAATACCGTGCCAACTTGAGGTCCGCCGGGCCTTCACACTTCGGAAACCATGAGGGATGCAGGATCGGTACCCATGAGAATCCAGGACCCGATACGCACCCAGGCCGCCACGACGCGGCGCACAGGCGACAAGGGCGGCGTGAGCGGCAGCTCGGGCTTTTCCAGTCTTCTGGGCGCGGAGGAAGCGTCAACGGCGAGCTCGGTGGCAACGGCAGGGCCGGTGGCCGATATCGGCGCCATCCTCGCCGCCCAGCAGGCGGAAGATGCGACACAGGGCCGCTCGCGCGGGCTGGCCCGGGGGCGTGATCTTCTTGACGAGCTTGAGAAAATTCAGCGCGCGCTTCTTCTGGACACGCTTACGGTGGGCCAGCTCACCGCGCTTTCGCAAAAACTGAAAGGCTATCAACAGGTTGATGACCCTCATCTCGCCGACCTTCTGGCCGAGATCGAACTGAGGGTTGCAGTCGAATTAGCTAAATTCGGGTTTTAGTTGTGTCTTCGGAAATCGTTCGCTTGTTCAGCTGGCCCGAACCTTTTATAAGCCGCGAACCGAACTTCGGGGAGCGTCGGAGGTAAGATGGGCGGTACAGTGAATGACACCCACGAACGTCTGAACGGCAACGGGGCGGACAACCTGGTGATGAGCAAGGTGACCGCAACGACCATCACGCAGCCGATCGTCGAGCTGCCTGAGGGCTATACTCCTTCGCCGGACGAGGAGTTCATGAATCCGCTGCAGCAGGAATATTTCCGCCGCAAGCTGATCGCCTGGAAGGAGGAGATCCTCCGCGAGGCGCGTGAAACCCTCGAAACCCTGCAGAGCGAATCCCTGCGCGAGCCGGATGTTACGGACCGCGCGTCGTCCGAGACCGACTGGTCGATTGAGTTGCGGACGCGGGATCGCCAGCGCAAGCTGATCGCCAAGATCGACGCTGCGCTGCGCCGTATCGAGACCGGAGAGTACGGTTACTGCGAAGTGACCGGCGAGCCGATCTCGTTGCAGCGGCTGGAGGCCCGGCCGATCGCCACCATGACGCTTGAGGCGCAGGAGCGTCACGAGCGCATGGAAAAGGTGACGCGGGAGGATTGAGCCGGCAGACAAGAAACTCCCAGCCGGGACGGGGAGGATAACCTGGCAGGAGCGAGACAAAAAAATCACGGCAGGATGTCGTTAACGGCAATCGGACCATCTCCGGCTGCCGTTTTTTTATGCCTGCCGTCCGCCTGGCGGACAGGCTGCCCTGCGAAAAAGACCGGCGGAGGCAGGCTCCGCCGGTCTGTGGCGGTTTTCCGGTCGCGGCGGGGGCAGGGGCCCCCGGTGCCGGTGATCCTCAGAACGGGAACAGGGCGTCGTAGAGCTGCTGGCCGTAACGGGCCTGCTGCACGTCCGTCAGCTGGCCGCGGCCGCCGTAGGAGATGCGGGCCTCGGCGATCTGGGTGTGGTCGATGGTGTTGGCGCGGCTGATGTCCTCGGGCCGGACGATGCCGGCGATGACCAGTTCGCGCACCTCGTAGTTCACCCGCACCTCCTGCTTGCCCTGGATGACCAGGTTGCCGTTGGGCAGCACGCCGGTGACGATGGCGGCGATGGTCAGGTTGATGGTCTCCTTGCGGTTGACCTGGCCGCTGCCGGAGCTGCTGGAGGTGGAGCCGGCGTCCACCAGGTCGGAGCCGTCGCCGGGCAGGTGCTTCTGGAGGCCGAACAGGCCCGGAATGGAGGCGTTCTCCGAGTTGCTGCGGCTGCGCGAGGTGGTGTTGTTCACCTGGGCCTGATCGGAGATGCCGATCTTGACCGTCAGGATGTCGCCCACCTTCGAGGCGCGCGGATCGCGGAAGAAGGCGCGCGAGCCGGTCCGCCACAGGGAGGCATCGGCCCCCTGTTCAGCGCCGTGCAGCGCGGCGGGATCGGCCGAGCTGAGAGCGGCCATCTGCTGCTGGCTGGCGAGGGAGGGCTGCATCTGCGGCGCCGTCACGCCCTCGATGGGGGAGAGACGGGGCGCGCGGCCGATGTTGGCGACACGCTCGGCGGTGCCGCAGGCGGCGAGGCTGGTGGCGGCGAGGCCGATGGCGATCAAACGAGTCCACATGATGTTCACCCTTGCGTCGATCTGATTGCTTCTTCTGTGTTCGGGGCCGGTGCTCAGAGCCCGGCCAGCATGGCCAGTCCGCCGGAGGCCACGGAGACGATGCCCGAGGCGGTCACTTCCCCCTGAATGATCTTCTGGGAGGCGATGTTCTGGACCCGGACGACGTCGCCCTTGCCGCCGTCCTCCAGCGCCTTGCCCCGGGCGGCGATGGTGAGGCCCCCGTGGCTTACCACCATGGTGACGGCCTGCCCCTTCTTGATGAGCTTGGGCTGCTGCACGTCATGGCTGCGGACCGGGGTGCCGGGCGTCAGCGGGCGGCGCGCCTCCAGCCCGGCAATTTCTGCCAGGGTGAGGGCGCCGCGGGCCCGGCGGGCGTCGACCGCCTGGATTTCCAGGTCCGCTTCCGTGATGACCTCGCCCGCCGCGATGCGGTTGGCGACGACGGCGATCTCCACCGTGCCCGGCGCACCGGCGGTCTCGGCGGGCAGCGCCGGCAGGGCAATGGCCAGAGCGGCGGCGGCGAAGGTGAGGGGGCGAAGACGGATCATGGCGCTTACCGGATCTGGTTGGTGGCGTTCATCATCTCATCGACGGTCTGGATGACCTTCGAGTTCATCTCGTAGGCGCGCTGGGCCGTGATGAGAGAGGTGATTTCGCTGACCGGGTTGACGTTGGAGGTCTCGAGCATGCCCTGGCGCAGCTTGCCGAAGCCGTCCTGCGTCGGCACGCCGATGGTCGGCACGCCGGAGGAGGGGGTCTCCATCAGGAAGTTGTCGCCGATGCTCTCGAGGCCCGCCTCGTTGGGGAACATGGCAAGGTCGATCTGGCCGACGGTCTGGTATTCCACCTGTCCGGCGCGCTTGACCTGAACGGTGCCGTCGTCGCCAACGGTCACGTCCACCGCATCGGGGGGCACCATGATGCCCGGGAGCACGCGGTAGCCGTCGGCGGTGACCAGTTCGCCCTGGTCCGACAGCTGGAAGGAGCCGGCGCGGGTGTAGGCTTCCTCGCCGGAGGGAAGCTCCACCCGGAAGTAGCCGCGCCCGTCGATGGCCAGGTCGTAGGTGTTGGAGGTGAGGGTCAGGTTGCCCTGCTCGGCGATGCGGTACACGCCCGCCGCCCGCACGCCGAGGCCGATCTGCACGCCGGTGGCGACGCGGGTGTCGGATTCCGAGGTCTGGGCGCCGACGCGCCGGACGTTCTGGTACAGCAGATCCTGAAACTCCGCCCGGTTCCGCTTGAAGCCGGTGGTGTTCATGTTGGCGATGTTGTTGGAGATGACCTCCACGTTCATCTGCTGGGCCAGCATGCCGGTGGCTGCGATGCTCAGTGCGCGCATGGTCTGTTCCTTTCGTGCCTTGCCGTGCCGGAGCCGTTATTGCACCCGGGCAAGGCGCTCGATGCCCTGCTGGCGAATGTCGTTGTAGCGGTCGATGATGCGGGCGGTGGCCTGGTAGGCCCGCATCAGCTCGGTCATTTCGGCGACTTCCTTGATGGCCTGCACGTTGGAGGCCTCGATGACGCCGCTCTTGAGGTGGACCTGGTTGGCCGGGAGGATCCGCCCGCCTTCGCCGGTCAGGTAGGTGCCGCCGATCTTGGTGAGCAGGTAGGGATTCTCGAACTCGGTGATGGCGATGCGGCCGACCACGCCGTTCTTGGTGCTGATGGTGCCGTCCTGCGCGATGGCGATGTCGCTGTCGTCCACCGCGAACTGGATGGGCTCGCCTTCGGTGTTGAGCACCTGCGCCCCTTCGGCCGTCACCAGGAAGCCTTCGCCGTCGAGGCGGAACTTGCCGTTGCGGGTGTAGGCAATCTGGCCCTCGGGGGTGCGCACGGTGAAGAAGCCGTCGCCGTTGATGGCGGCATTCAGCGGGTCGTCGGTCAGGGTGAACTCGCCCTGCGTCAGATCGCGGGTCATGCCCTGGTCGATGACGAACGCAACCGAGCGCGCCGAGCGCGCGGGGGCGGACTTCATGTTCTCCAGATAGGACTGGAACAGCGCTTCCTCGCGCTTGTAGCCCGCCGTGTTCATGTTGGCGATGTTGTTCGAAATGACAGCCATCTGGCGCTGGAGCGCCATCTGGTGCGAAAGGGCAACGTAGTTCAGCGTGTCCATGGTCTGCCATCCCTTTTGGCGGCGTTCGCAAATGCTCGCCACAACCCAAGCAAGCCTCGTGCCAACTCTGGAAATGGCGGATTTCCGCGGGTTTGAGGAAAGACAGAGCGGCGGAGAGGGGGCGGGCGGTCATTTTTTGCCGGGCCGGTTCTGCCCCTTTTGCCGGGGTGCGCTGCCCCCGCGGCGCCGGGCCCGGGCGCGGTTCCGCTCACATCAATCAAGAGGTTGTTAACCTTGAGGCCTTAGCTTGCGGGAACGCAGCGACAGGCTGCACCTGGTCCGTGAGGGGCGCGAATGGCAGAAGACAGTGGTCTCGGTGGCCTTGTTTCCGACATCGAGGCGGAAGGCGAACTGAAGCGCAAGAAGTGGAGCGGCAAGCGCATCGTGATGGTCGCGGCGCCGGTTCTGCTTCTGCTCGTCGGTGGCGGCACGGCCGCAACCCTCTACTTCGGCGACAAGGATGGGTCGAAGACGGCGGACCCCGCCGCGATTGTCGCTGCGAGCAGCGCGGGCGCGGAGGTCGTCTATGTCGACCTGCCGGACATTCTGGTGAACCTGAAGTCGACGGACCGGAACAGCAGCTTCCTCAAGCTCTCGATCGCGCTGGAGGTTAGCGGCGAAGCGCAGGCCGACGCGATTCGAAAGCAGATGCCCCGCATCGCCGACAGCTTCCAGGTCTACCTGCGCGAACTCAGGATCGACGATCTGTCCGGTTCGGCCGGCATGTTCCGCCTGAAGGAGGAGCTGCTGCGGCAGGTCAACACCACCATCGCGCCGTTCAGGATCAATGACGTCCTGTTCAAGGAAATGCTGGTTCAGTAGCGATGATCGAGGAAAACGACATCCCTTCCGACGAACCCGGCGGCGGACCCGACGACGACGCCCTGGCGGCCGAATGGGCGGCCATGGCCGAGGAAAAGGCGGCCGACGAGGACATCGCCGCCCAGTGGGAGAAGATGGCCGAGCAGGAGGAGGATGAACTTCTGGCGTCCGTGCAGGCCGGACGCGTGCTCGACCAGGACGAGATCGACAGCCTCCTCGGCTTCGACGGCGAGGACGAGGAGACCGCCCGCACCGGCATTCACGCCATCATCAACTCCAGCCTCGTCTCCTACGAGCGCCTGCCGATGCTGGACGTCATCTTCGACCGTCTGGTTCGCATGATGACGACCTCGCTGCGGAATTTCACGTCGGACAACATCGAGGTCAGCCTCGACAATATTTCCTCGGTGCGGTTCGGTGACTATCTGAACTCGGTGCCGCTGCCCGCCATGATGGGCGTGTTCCAGGCCGTCGAGTGGGACAACTACGGCCTGATGACCGTGGACTCGAGCCTGATCTACTCCATCGTGGACGTGCTGCTCGGCGGCCGGCGCGGCACGGCGCCCATGCGGATCGAGGGGCGGCCCTATACCACCATCGAGACCAACCTGGTCGAGCGGATGATCGATGTCATCCTCAACGACATGGCGGCGGCGTTCGAGCCGCTGTCCAAGGTGCAGTTCCGCTTCGACCGCATCGAGACCAACCCGCGCTTCGCCTCCATCGCCCGCCCGACCAACGCGGCGGTCGTCATCCGCCTGCGGGTGGACATGGAGGATCGCGGCGGCAAGCTGGAAATGCTGTTCCCCTACGCCACGCTCGAGCCCATCCGCGAGCTGCTGCTCCAGCGCTTCATGGGCGAGAAGTTCGGCCGCGACAGCATCTGGGAAACCCACCTGGCAACCGAGCTGTGGCGCACCCGCATCGAGCTGAACGCGGTGCTCGACGAGCAGACCATGCTGCTGAGCGAGGTGATGAACTTCAAGGTGGGGCAGACCCTGGTTTTCAACGCCACGGCGAAGGACAGCGTTGATCTGCGCTGTGGCGATGTTTCCCTGCTCAGCGGCCGGCTGGGCCGTTCCGGCAAGAAGATCGCGGTGCAGATCCGCGCGACAAACGGCAAGTTCTAAGGAGAGGCAGGATGCTCGGCTGGATCATGGACGTTGTCTTGTGCCTGATGCTGCTGGCGGCCCTGACGGGCGGCTTCATTCTCAACCGGCGGCTGGCCGCGCTGCGCGAGGAGCGGGTTCACATGGAGACCATGATCCGCACGCTGACCGCGACGGTCGCTCAGGCGGAAAACAGCGTCCATGCGCTCAAGGCCGCCGCGCAGGAGGTGGAGTCCTCGCTGCGGGAGCGGGTCACCAAGGGCCGGGCGCTGGCGGACGAGCTGGTCATCATCACCCAGGCGGGTGAGGATCTGGCCCAGCGTCTGGAGGAAGGGCTCTCCGGCGCGGCGGCGGCGGTTCGCCCCAAGGCGGAGGTCACGCCGCTCGGCACCCCGGCCGGGGCTGCCGCCAAGGCGCAGCCGCGGCTGCGCGCGCTCGATGGCCTGCGGTAAGGACACGGTTTCATGAAGGCCTGGCCTGTCTCGTTTCGACCCTTTCCCCTGATGCTTGCGGCAGGGGCGGGGATTTTCCTCGTCAACGTCGCGGACGTGATTGCCCGTGCGCCCGGCAACGAGCCGGCCGCCGCGCAGGCGCAGACGGCGCAGACGGCGCAGACGGCGCAGACTCCGGTGAAGCGGGCGGCCGCCTCCGGTGGCGCCAACGCCGCGCCCGCGCAGCAGCTCGCCAAGGCGGCACCGCCCCAGAACCGGGTGGAGGCTGATCTGCTCGAAGACATGGCCAGGCAGCGCGCCAAGACCACGACCAGCAAGGACGAACTCGAAATGCGCGAGCGTCTGCTGGAAGCGGCGGAGAAGCGCGTGGACGCCAAGATCGCCGAGCTGCGCCAGCTGGAGGCCCAGCTGAAGGAGCTGACCGGCGTTCGGGACGAGCAGGCGAGCAAGCAGTTCGCCTCGCTGGTGAAGGTCTACGAGACCATGAAGCCGCGCGACGCCGCGCGCATTTTCGAGCGTCTCGACATCAACGTGCAGCTGGCGGTTGCCCACCGCATGAAGGAGGCCAAGATGGCGGCCATCCTCGCGGAGATGAACCCGGACGCCGCCAAGTCGCTGACCATGGCGCTCGCCGAACGCGCCAACACCGCGAGCTGAGACAGAGCGGCAGGAAGACCGGCGCCAGTTGCGGCGGAGCAGGCCCGGTCCGCCCTCTCGCCGGGCCGTTGCAGGCGGTGGTTGAACGCGGCGGTTTTGCCGGGGGGACACGGTGCAATCGGCACGTCATTAACTTGCCCTTTACTGTCCTCTCTTTACCAATTGACGCAATGACGGCCCGACCGGCCAAGCCAGGAAACGTCGTGGAGAGTACGGAAATGTCAGGCCTTGCGACAGCCACTCTTAAGGAACGGATTGAAGCGCTCCGGCAGGAGCGGGGAGAGAATGTCAAGGTGCGCGATATCCCGGAACTGGTGGCGTCGATGGTTTCCACCATGCAGGGAGAGCTGGAACTGGCGGCCCTGAAGATCGGCGGCGAACTCAAGGAGCTGGTGGACTTCATCGGCGCGGCCAAGGCGGAAATCGCCTCGATCCAGCCCAACGCGCTCTCCAAGCACGATATCCCGGGCGCGACCGACGAGCTGGACGCCATCGTGCAGCACACGGAATCCGCCGCCACCCAGATCATGGACTGCGCCGACGAGGTGAACGCCATCGCCGGCGACGTGGACGGCGAACTCTCCGAGCGGCTGAGCGCCATCGCCATGCGGATCTACGAAGCCTCCAGCTTCCAGGACATCACCGGCCAGCGCGTCACCAAGGTGGTGCGCGTGCTCAAGCACATCGAGGAAAAGCTCGGCCAGCTGGCCGAGGCGGTGGGCGACCAGTCCGTGCGCAGCGAGAAGGTCATTCATCGCGACGAACAGGGCGAGCCGGTCAACCCCAAGGAGTTGCTCAACGGCCCGTCGCTGGAAGGCCAGGGCAACAATCAGGACGATATCGACGCTCTGCTGGCGAGCTTCGACTAAGACAGGACCATGGCGACACCCGCACCCTCCGTCTCGACGGGCCAATACGGCCTGATGGCAGCGGTGTGGCTGGCCCTGGTCGCCATGTTCACCGCGCTGCTTGTCAACGCCCAGCACCAGCAGGGCGAGACGCAGGAGCCGCCGCAGCCGCAGACCTTCGCCCCGGCCGAGCGCCCGGCGATGCGGGAGGCCATTCCGGCTGTTTTCTTCGAGGGCGACTCCGCCGCGCTGACGGACGCAGGCAGCCGCTGGCTGCGCCTGTTCTCCGAAACGTCGGCGACCCTGCGGCCGGACATGGTGCTCCGCCTCGACATCCTGCCGCCGGGCGGCCGCGCGGAGGTGACCGCGGCGCGGGTGGCGGCCGTCGTTGCGGCGCTGGCGGCATCGGGCGCTGACCCGGCGCGGGTGGAAATCGGCACCTACCGGGCGGACGAAGGCGCCCGTTGCGGACTCGCGGCCCTGGGCCAGGGGGAAGAGCAATGACGGCCCGTTCGTCCTGGATGCTGTCCCTTGCCGATATGCTCAGCATTCTTCTGTGCTTCCTCGTGCTGGCCTATGGCCTCGAAGCCGTGCCGGCGGGCCAGCGGGAAGGGGCGCTTGCCTCCATCCGCAAGGTGTTCCGGCCGGGAGAGGCGGTGGCAGCCGCCGCGTCGCCGGCGCTCACGCCCGAGACGCACAGCGGCAACTACTGGGCCACATGGCTCAAAACCCGCATCGATGACATGCCGGCGCTCGCCCACGGCGGGGTCGTGGCCGAGGGGGCATCCGCGCGCCTTTCGCTCGACGGCGCGGCGCTCACGGACGCAACCGTCGCGGACCTTGCCGATCTGTTGCGCCGCAGCGGCGCGGCGGTTGCCGTGCGGGGCGGGGCGGCGTCGGCCGCGCCTGTCGCCTGGGCCGACGCGGGCGCGCAGGCCCAGCAGCTGGCGGACCGGCTCGCGGCCGCCGGGCTGCCGCAGCCGCGCGTTGTCGTGCGCGAAGGGCTGCCCGCCCTTGCGGTCGAGATCGGAGGGACGGAACAGTGAGCCGCCGATCCACCCTCAACCGCAGCATTGCCGCGCTCTGCCTGCTGTCCGCGGTGTGGGGGACGCCCGCCGGGGCGGTCGAGACCGTGGCCGTGCGCGGGGCCAACCATGCGGGCTACTCCCGCCTTGTGTTCGAGTGGCCCCGGCCCGTTGATTATGACGTCCGCCTGTCGGGTGACGAACTGGTTGTCACCTTCAAGGCAGATGGCGACCTGAGCCTTGAGGCCATTCGCCGGTTCCGGCTGAACCGGGTGTCGGAGCCGCGCCTCAGCCGCGAGGGCGGCAGCACGGTGCTGCGCTTCAAGGCGACTGCAGGGGCGGGACTGCATCACTACCGCTCGGGCGGCAAGATCGTCCTCGACGTGAAGGACGGCGCGGACGCCCCGCAGAGCAACGCGCCCGACGCCAAGGCAGCGACGCCAAAAACCGTGCCCGCCAAAACCGCAGCCGCCGACAGGAAGGGGGGCGCGCCGGAAGGGCACGAGGACGCGTTCGTGCTCGAGCAGCTGGCGGCGCTCAAGGCCAGGGCGGCGGCGGAAGCCGAGGCACGGGCGAAGGCGCAGGCCGAGCGGCGCCAGAAGGCGGAGGAAGCGGCCGGGCCGCTGATCCGCATGCAGATGGACGAGGCGCTCAAGGCGGCCAACGCCCGCGTTGAAAGCAAGGCTGTGCTCGGCAAGGTGGAGCCGGTGCCGCATGGCGTCGCCATCCGCTATGCCTTCCCCGACATCGTGCCGGCGGCGGCCTATGCGCGCGGCGACACGCTGGTGCTTGCGTGGTCCGGCCTGCACGAGGTGACCAATCCCGCGCTGGAAGCCGCGACCGGAGACCGGGTGCGCAGCGTGGAGCGGGTGAGCGCGCCGGGGGCGACGGTGCTGCGGTTCCGCATCCGGCCGGGGATCGGCGTCGGGTTGCAGCGCGACGGCACGGTCTGGTCGCTGGAGCTGAAGGACCGGGAGATGCTGCCGCGCGAGCCGGTGACCTTCTCCCGCCAGCAGGATCCGGTGACGGGCGTGCGCCTGTTCGCCCATGTGCCCGAGCCGGGGATGCCGATCGAGATGGTCGATCCCAGCGACAACAAGTCCCTTATTCTGGTGCCGATTTCGGCGGCGAGCGCAGGTGTGCTGGACTCGCGCGACTACCCGGGCGGCAGGGTGATGCCCTCGGTACAGGGCATCGCGGTGAAGCCCGCCAGCACGACGGTCAAGGCGGTGCGCCATGCCAACGGCGTCGCCTTCCTCGGGCTGGAGGCGACGAAGGCCGAACTGGCGACGCGCGGCTACTTCACGCGCGATGACGGCACGGTGGGCCGCGCCCGGCTCATCGACCTCAAGGCGTGGGCGGGCGACACCCGCATTCCCTACAGCCAGCGCAAGGCGGACCTGCTTTACACGCTGAGCATGGCGGCGCCCGAGCATCAGCAGGAACAGCGCTGGGCCCTGGCGCAGTTCTACCTGGGCAACGGCATGGCGGCGGATGCGCTTGGCGTGCTGGAGCGCATGGTGCAGCTGGAGCCGGAGCTGAAGAATGTTCCGCTGTTCCGCGCGGCGCGCGGCTATGCCCGGATGCGCCTGAACCAGCTGAGCGACGCCTATGAGGATCTGGGCCACCCGATCCTCGAGCACGAGCCGGAGGCGCTGTTGTGGCGCTCGCTGGTGCTGGAGGCGATGCAGCGCCCGGCGGAAGCGCTGGCGGCCTATGCGGTGGGCGCGGACGTTCTGGCGCTCTACGAGCCGGAGCAGCGGGCGCAGTTCCGCCTGGCTGCGGTGCGGGCCGACATGGCGCTGGGCGGTGGCGCCATTGCCCGGCGTGATCTGGAGGGGCTGGAGAAGCCCGAGTACAGCGCGCAGGTGCGGGCCGAGGCCGCCTACTGGCGCGGCGTGCTGGCGGCGCGGGCGGGCGACCGGGCCAAGGCGGCGGCGGAATTCTCCACCGCCCGGAGCCTCGGCGGGCGGCGCATCAACGCCATGGCAACGCTGGCGCTGACCGAGGATGAGCTGGCGCGCAAGAGCATCAGCGTGAAGGACGCCATCGACCGGCTCGACCGGCTGCGCTTCGCCTGGCGCGGCGATGATTTCGAGCTGTCCCTGCTGGAGCGTCTGGGCGAGCTCTACCTGCAATCGGGCGATCCGCGCAGCGCCCTGACGGCGCTGCGGCAGGCGGTGAACTACTTCAAGCCGTCACCGCGCACCCACGCCATCGCGGACCGCATGGCCGACGTGTTCCGCGACCTGTTCCTCGAAGGCGGCGCGGACGCCATGCCCCCGGCGCAGGCGCTCGGGCTCTACTACGATTTCCGCGACCTGACGCCTCTCGGCGCCGAAGGGGACGCGATGATCCGCAAGCTGGCCGAGCGGCTGGTGAGCGTTGATCTCTACGACCGGGCAGCGAGCCTTCTGGAGCATCAGGTGAAATACCGGCTGGAGGGCGTGCCGCAGGCCGCGGTTGCGTCCCAGCTCGCCATGATCCACCTGATGAACGGCGCGCCCGAGCAGGCCATCGGCGTGCTGCGCGCCACGCGCCAGCGGGTCATGCCGGAGGATATCCGCAAGGAACGCAACCGGGTGGAGGCGCGCGCGCTGCTCGAACTGGACCGCGCCGACGAAGCCGAGGCCATTCTCGATACGGACGACAGCGCGGAGGCAAAGCTGCTGCTGGCGGATGCCTACTGGAAGCAGAAGGACTGGCAGAAGCTGTCCGACATTCTGAAGACCACGCTTCCCAAGGCGGGGGCCGGGCTCGACAAGGACCAGCGCCGGCTGGTGATGCGGGCGGCCGTGGCGTCCGTCATGCTGTCGGACCAGGCAGCGCTCGCCCAGCTGCGCGCCAGCTACGGCGCGGCGATGAAGGGCGACGCGCTGGGGTCGGCCTTCGACATCATCACCGCGCCCGATGGGCCGGGAGCCGCCGGGCTGTCGGGCCTCTCCGAAGCGCTGACGGAAATCGACCGCATCGAGAGCTTCATGAGAACCTACAAGGCCGCCTTCCGGGGCGCCTGAGCCGGGGACGCGCGGGGACCGGCCGGTCCCGTGCCGCGCCATGATCCGATCCCGTGAAAAAGAAAACGCGCCGCTGCCGCCGGGGCAGGGCGCGTTTGCGTTCGGGCGTGCCCCCGGTTCCTCAGGGGCCGTAGCTCTGGACCAGCGACCCGGCGACCAGATGCCAGCCATCCACCAGCACGAAGAAGATCAGCTTGAAGGGCAGGGAGATGGTGGCGGGCGGCAGCATCATCATGCCCATGGACATGAGGATGGATGAGACCACCAGGTCGATAATCAGGAACGGGAGGAACAGGAGGAAGCCGATTTCGAAGGCGCGGCGCAGCTCCGAGATCATGAAGGCCGGGATGAGGGTGGTCAGCGGCGTTTCCTCCACACTTTCCACCGGCCGGCGGGAGAGATCGACGAACAGCTTCAGATCGCTCTCGCGGGTGTGCTTGAGCATGAAGGTGCGGAACGGCGCGGCGGTGCGGTCGAACGCCTCCTCCTCGCTGATCTGCTCCTGGGTGAGCGGCTGGATGCCCTCCTGCCAGGCCTGCTCGAACGTTGGCCCCATGACGAAGAAGGAGAGGAACAGCGCCAGCGAAATCAGCACCGCGTTCGGCGGCGTGGCCTGGGTGCCGAGCGCATTGCGCAGCAGCGACAGCACCACCGCGATGCGGGTGAAGGACGTGACCGTCATCAGGATGCCGGGCGCAAGGCTGAGGACGGTGAGCAGGATGATGAGCTGCACCACCCGCCCGGTGAGCGTGCCTTCGCCCAGATTGACGGACATGCTCTGCGCGAGCGCGGGGCCCGCCAGGAACAGCAGCGGCAGGGCCGCGAGCCAGAAGGTGCGCCGGTGCATCAGGTGCTTCATTTGGTGTTGTCCGAAGTGAGGGCGTCCGGGCGGGCGGGGGCGGGAATGCCGGCTTCAACCAGCGTCGCCCCTTGCGGGCCGATGAGCAGCAGATGCTCGACCGCATCGCGGCGCACCAGCACCAGCTTGTGGCGGGCATCCACCATCCGGGTGGAGACGACGGCAAGGCGGCTTTCCGCACCCGGTGCGGTGTGGCCCATGCCGGGGAGGCGGTGGCCCCAGCGCCGCAGCGCATAGGCCGCGCCCATCAGCATGGCGAGCACCAGCGCCAGGGCGCCGAGCGAGCGGAGATAGTCAATCGCGTCCATGGGGTGTCATGCGCCTTCGGTGGATAAGGGATCGTCTTTCGGCCAAACCTGTCCACGCTCGGCATAAACCCGCGCCAGCACCGCCGCAACCGCGTCGAGGGCGGGGGCAGGGATGGGGCTGTCGAGATCGAAGGCGGCGAGCATCCCCGCCAGCGCCTTGTCCTCACGCACCCGCACCCCGTTGGCGAAGGCGAGATCGAGGATCTGCTCGGCCACGGCGCCGTGGCCCTTGGCCGTGAGGATGGCCTGCCCGTCCGCCGTGCCGTTGACGGCGACCGCGGTTCGGGACAGGTCGTAATGGCGCTCGGGCGATTTCTCCATGCCCGTATTAACGGCTGTCATGCTTAACAAAGGCTAAAGGCGGGCGCTCTCGCGCCGGGGCGAGGGGGTTGGTTTCGGGGTCGTTTACCGTCTGTTAAGGCTGCCGGTCCATTCTAGGCTGTCGTTTCATGCCGACGAGGTTTGACCTGTGGATACGTCGTCCATCGCCCTTTTCCAGGCCATGACGGGCAAGATGCGCGAGCTTCAGGCCAAGCAGGAAGTCATCGCCGAGAACATCGCGAACGCGGACACGCCCGGATACGAGGCCCGCGAACTGGTGGAGCGGGACTTCTCCGACGTGCTGTCGAAGGTCTCCACCCCGTCGGGCGCGCCGAGTGTCGCCAAGCCGCGCATCGCCATGCCGGCGGCGATGAAGGCGCTGGGCAGCCCGGCCGCCGTGAACAGCAATTCGCGGGTGAGCCGGGACTCCTTCGAGGTGAAGCCCAACGGCAATACGGTGGTGCTGGAAGACCAGCTGCTCTCGCTTGCCAATGTGCAGATGGAATACACGGCCCTGACCAACCTCTACCGGAAGCAGGCGGGCCTCCTGAAAACAGCCCTCGGCAAGGGTGGCAACAACTAAGCGCCCGCAACGGCGAAGGGAGAGAAACGCCCATGGATTTGCAACGGTCGATGGCCATTTCGGCAGCCGGGCTCAAGGCCCAGTCCCTGCGCATGCGGGTGGTTGCCGAAAACCTGGCGAACAAGGACTCCGTGGCGCAGTCGCCGGGCGAGCTGCCCTACCAGCGCAAGGTCGTGATGTTCAAGGACGTGCTCGACCGTCAGCTTGGCGCGCGCACCGTGAAGGTGGACCGGGTGACCGTGGACACCACCGATTTCGAAAAGGTGTACATGCCCGGCCACCCGGCAGCGGACGCGCAGGGCTATGTGCTCAAGCCGAACGTGAACAGCGTCATCGAGGCCACCGACATGAAGGAGGCACAGCGCTCCTACGAGGCCAACCTCAATGCGGTGGAAGCCGCCAAGTCGCTGACCATGAGGACGATTGATCTTCTGCGCTAAAGCGCAGGGGGAGATCTTCCGCGCTAAAGCGCAGGGGGAGACCTTCTGCGCTGATACGCAGGAAACCGGTGTAGAAAGAACAGGGACTGAACCATGTCCATTCGCGCCTTCGATGCCACCAATGCCTATACCCAGGCGCTCGGCCGCTCCCTCACCGGCGGCACCGAACCGTCTGCGCCCGAGGCGGCGACGGGCGCGCCGAACGCCTCGTTCGGCGACATGCTGGGCGAGATGTTCACCAACGCCGTCGAGGCCAGCCGCAACTCGGAAGCCATGGCCGCGCAGTCTATCCAGGGCAAGGCCGACCTCATCGACGTGGTGACGGCGGTCAACAATGCGGAGATGGCGGTTGAAACCCTTGTGGCCGTGCGCGACCGGGTGATCTCGGCCTATCAGGAAATCATGCGGATGCCCATTTAAGGGCACCCGCAGCGCCAGATTTTTTATCCGCTTTTTTTCGGGGCCCGGATTTTCCGGGCTCGATAATTTTCCGGGATCAATGGATCGAGGGCAGCGCGTCTGCCGGCAGCAGCGAACGCGCCTCGACCCGGATACCTTCCTGCAGCAGCACCTCGCCCAGCTTGCGCGTCGCGGCCACGACCGGCGCGAGGGACTCCGGCCGCTCCGTCCCGAACACCTCCTGAACCAGGACAGCAAGGCGCGGATCCGCCTGCTGCGCCAGATCGATCGTTGCCAGAAACCGCAGCTCGTCCGCCACCACCGCGCCGTGGCAGGGGCTCGCCACCTGCACGCGCCGGGTGGCATGGCGGCTGATCTCCAGCAGCAGATGACACAGGAGAATGGGCACCGCGCGGCTGCACCGAAGCGCGAAGCGGGAGAGGGCGGGCTCCGCCCGGGCATAATCCAGCCGCGCGGCAATGAACAGCCGGGTGAGCCACAGCAGCCGCTGCGCCGAGGGAGGCAGCGCGCTGCACCGGATCACCGGGTTGTCGTTCGGGTGCCGTCCACAGAATGGAGAGGGCTGGTGTGGCATGCGTAACTCCTGTCCCGCTTGGTGTTGCAAGTGATAATGACTCGCAAAAACAGGCGGGTCAAGGGCAGGCCGGGGCTGGGCCTCGCGGCGGAAAGTACGTGCAGGACGGCAGGAGGCCGGAGGTCAAGTGAGGGGGGAATGCGCGGCGCGGCGCCGCAGGGCTCACAGGGGCTCAGTGGATACTCGGCAGCATGTGCGGGGGCAGTAGATGCATCACCCGCACGAGGTTGCCCCGCTCCCGCAGCGCCTTTGCCAGATGGCCGGCTGCCTCGCGCAGGCCGTTGATGGGGCCATTGGCGCAGAGTTTCTGAAGCAGGACGCAGGCGCGGGCCTCGTCACCGACCTGAAGGCGGTCAATGGCCGCCAGCAGGGTGAGCTCGTCCGGCAGCAGGCGCTGGCAATGGGGCAGGCCAAAAACCAGTCCGCGCTTCGCGACGGAAACCACTTCGGCAATGAGCAGACGAAGAAGGAGCGTGACCGATCGATCGGGTGCGCCCTTGAGACCGCCCAGCGCCTGACGGACCGCGCGCCCTTCCATCCGCGCCGTCACCAGTTCGCGGAACGACCACAGCAGCAGATGGTCCGCAGGCATCAACTCCACGCACAGGATGACACGCTCGTCAGGGCATGCTTCGGAGGTGCACCGAAGGTCATCGGATACGGTTCGCATCCCAGGCTCCCTCTCTTAGTCCTTTTTATTTATTTTTTTGGCCCGCATTCAGAAGCAAAAGTCAGACTAAAGCAAGAATATATGCGGGGGTCGGGCTGAACAGATCGACGCGGCAATCGCCTGCCGGAGAGTCAGCCGCGCCAGACATAGCCTTTGCCGCGGGCAGTGAAAAGACGGATCGGTCGTTCGGGGCGCAAAACGGCGCGCGGCGGCCATTTCCGCCATGTACATTTCGCGCCCCCGGCCTTAACCATCTCTTCACCATGCTCAGCCAAGGTGGACGCATGACAGGAGCCGACATTCTCGACGTTACCCGCGACAGCCTGTTCACCATGCTGATGGTGGCCGGGCCACTGCTGCTGGTCGCGCTGGTGGTCGGCTTCGGCGTCGGCCTCCTTCAGGCCCTGACGCAAATTCAGGAAGCAACGCTCACCTTCGTGCCCAAACTCATCGCCATGGTTCTGGTGCTGCTGCTCACCGCGCCGCTGATGGGCCGGCTGATGGGCGGACTGATGGAGCGGCTGGCCCAGCGAATCATCTCGGGGTAGGTGCGCCGTGCCCGACTTCATGACGGCGCAGTTCACCGCCTATTTTCTCGTCTTCTCCCGCCTCGGCAGCATGCTCATGGTGATGCCTGCCCTTGGCGATGAAAATGTGCCGGCCCGCGTGCGGCTGCTGTTCGCGCTCGTGCTGTCGCTGGTGGTGCTGCCGGTGGTGCTGGTCTCCCTGCCGCCCATGCCCACGACCTTGCCCGCCACCGCCGCGCTGCTGATCGGCGAGATCGCCACCGGCCTGATGCTGGGCATGGCGGTGCGCATCCTGTTTTCCGCCGTGCAGCTGGCGGGTACGGTCATCGGCTTCCAGAGCGGTCTGTCCGGCGCGATGATTTTCGACCCCAGCCAGGGCGGGCAGACCATCGTCATCTCCCGCTTCCTCAGCGTGCTCGCCGTGGTGCTGGTGTTCGCAACCGACCTGCACCACCTGATGCTGGCGGGCATGGTGCGCTCCTACGCCCTGTTCCGGCCGGGCGCGGACCTGATGCTCGGGGATTTCGCCTCGCTGTCGGTGAACATGATGAGCCAGGCCTTTGCGCTGGGCCTGCAGATGGCGGCTCCGTTTCTGGTCTATGGCCTGGTGTTCAACGTGGGGCTCGGGCTGATGGCCCGGCTGACGCCCCAGATCCAGGTGTTCTTCATCGCCCAGCCGCTGGGCATCATTCTGTCCCTGCTGCTTCTGCTGACGCTCATCGGCACGATCATGACCGTGTTCCTTGACCGCTTCGGCGAGGGGCTGCGGGCCCTGACGGGAGGCTGAGATGGCCGAGGGCAGCAGCGAGGACGACTCCCAGAAAACGGAAGAACCAACCCAGCGCAAGCTGGAGGAGGCGCGCAAGAAAGGCCAGGTGGCGCGCGGCGCGGAGATGCGCCACATCGCCATGCTGGGCGGAGCGCTGGCGGTGGTCGCCTTCATGGTGGGCAACATCGGGCGCGGCCTTGCCCCGCTGTTCACCAACCTGCTCGGCCAGGCCAACGCCTATCCGCTGGACGGTCGGGGCGCGCAGAGCCTGCTGGCGGGCGTCGCCCTCAACGCGGGCGCGGTGCTGGCCGCGCCGCTCGCGCTACTGTTCCTGTGCGCGGTGGTGGGCGGCCTGATGCAGGGGCGGCCCACCCTGTCGTGGGAGCGGGTGTCGCCCAAGTGGTCCAAGCTCAATCCGCTGACCGGCCTCAAGCGCATGTTCGGCATGCAGTCGCTGGTGGAGTTCCTCAAGACACTGGCCAAGTGCGCGGTGGTGGGCATCGTCGGCGTGGCGGTGGTGTGGCCCTACGGCAGCCGGCTGGAGACCGCCCTGTTCGGCTCCGCGCCCGACATCCTGGCGCTGGCGGGCGGGCTGGTGGTCAAGCTGCTGCTGGCGGTGGTCATCATCGTCGCGGTGATCGCGGTTGGCGACCTTGTCTACCAGCGCTTCGCCTTCATGAAGAAAATGCGCATGAGCCGTCAGGAACTGAAGGACGAGTTCAAGCAGAGCGAGGGCGACCCGCATGTGAAGGCACGCATCCGCCAGATCCGGCTGGAGCGCTCGCGCCAGCGCATGATGGCCAACGTGCCGACCGCCGACGTGGTCATCACCAACCCGACCCACTTCGCGGTGGCGCTGAAATACGATCAGGCCGCCATGGCCGCGCCCAAGGTGGTGGCCAAGGGCGTGGACAGCCTGGCGCTGCGCATCCGCGAGGTGGCCAGCGAGCACAAGGTGCCGATTGTGGAGAACCCGCCGCTCGCCCGCACGCTCTATGCCAGTGTCGATCTGGACGAGGAGATCAAGCCCGAGCACTACAAGGCGGTGGCCGAGGTCATCAGCTACGTGATGAAGCTGCGGGGGCGGCCGCTGCCCAAACGGCCGTCGCGCCCATGACGGCGGGGGCACTGCGGCGCTCTCCGGCAGGAGTCCGGCCGTTCCGGCGGCGCATCGGCGCAATCATCCCCTTGACGCGGGAAGGCTTTCGGGCAACGTCCGGGGGCGGGGAGTTCAGCACGGGGACGGGTCACACACGCGCATGATCGCACGATGGTTCTCAGGAGAGGAGCGCGGGCTGGAGAGCGCGGGTCTGGTCGGCGGATTGCCGCCCGAGCCGGGCTCGACCCAGGTGCTGTGGGTGGCGGCGACCGTCGTTACGCTCGGGCTTGCCTCCGCCGCCCTGATCGGCTGGAGCACGGGCATCTGGGAAGTGAGCATCCTGTTCTTCGCCCTGATGCTGGCGGCCGGCGGCGTGGCCTATGCGTGGGCGTCGGGACATCAGGAGCGCCCCGCGGGCGTCAGCCGCGCCCTGGTGCGGGCGGCCATCGACAACCAGCCGGACGCGGTGGCGGTGACGGACCGGATGGGGGCCCTGGTGTGCGCCAACGCGGCCTATGGCCAGATGTGCGGCGGCTATCCCTCGCCCTTCGAGCTGGCGGGCGTCGAGCCGGAAGCGCGCTCGCCGCTGGAGCGGGTGGCCGAGCAGGCCCGGCGCGACGGCATCGCCCTGGTCAGCGTGACCCGCGTCGTCGAGGGGCGGCAAAGCGAACTTGACGTGACCTGCCGCCGGGCGGACGACCCGGCCGGCCATCTGCTGTGGCGGGTGCGCCCGTCGGAGCGGAGCCTGACGCTCGCCGGCGTGGTGGACGTGGCCGCAGGCCATGTGGGCGACTGGCTGAGCCAGGCGGACATCGGCCTCATCGCCGCCGACGGGGACGGGCGGGTGCTGGCGGTCAACGCCGCCTGCGGCCGGATTTCGGGCCATGCGGCGGCGGATCTGACCGGGCGCGACCTGACCGCCCTGTTCATCCTGACCGAGAGCAGCGAGGTGCTGCTGCGCACGGCGGACGGCACGTCGGTGCCGGTGCGGCTGGCCGAGATTCCGCTGATGGGGCAGGGCGGGGGCGACCCCTATGGCTATGTCTACCTGCTCCTGCGCGAGACCGCGAACACGGTGGCAGCGAGCGGCGCGGTGGGCGACATCGTCCACGGGCTGCTGGACAGCCTGCCGTTCGGCTTCGCCACGGTGGACCGGGACAGCCGCTTCCGCTTCATCAACCGGGCCTTCACCGCTGCCGTCGGCATCAAGCCGGAGGCAACGCCGCTCTACCCGGTCGATCTGGTGCACGAGGAAGACGCCAGCATGTTGGCGGAGGTGGTGCGCAGCGTCTCCAGCGGCCGCCTCGCCAACCGGGACGTGCAGGTGCGGCTCAAGGGCAACCGGGCCGATCCGGTGCGGCTCAGCATCACCCACATCGGCATCGGCGAGGCGGCGGCGGTCATCGCCCTGCGCGACGACGCCGAGCAGCGGCGCCTCCAGCAGCAGATCACCCAGGCCACGAAGATGCAGGCGGTGGGCCAGCTGGCGGGCGGCATCGCCCACGACTTCAACAACATCCTCACCGCCATCATCGGCTACTGCGACCTGATGCTGCTGCGCCACGCGCCGGGCGATGCGGACTTCGGCGACCTCAACCAGATCCGCCAGAACGCCAACCGCGCCGCCAACCTGGTGCGCCAGCTGCTCGCCTTCTCGCGCCAGCAGACCCTGCGGCCGCAGGTGCTCCAGGTCTCCGACGTGCTGGCGGAGCTGTCCAACCTGCTCAAGCGGCTGATGGGCGAGACCATCACCCTCAACATGATCCACGGCCGTAACCTGGGGTCGGTGCGCGCCGACCCGGGCCAGCTGGAGCAGGTGATCGTCAACCTGGCGGTCAACGCGCGCGACGCCATGGGCGGCGCAGGCGAGCTGACCATCCGCACCTACCAGGTGGGCCCGGACGACGTGAAGACCCTCGGCTACCAGATCATGCCGCCGGCCGACTATGTGGTGATCGCCGTCACCGACACCGGCCACGGCATCCCGAAGGAGCATCTGGGCAAGATCTTCGAGCCGTTCTTCACCACCAAGGAAGTGGGCAAGGGCACGGGGCTCGGCCTTTCGACCGTCTACGGCATCGTCAAGCAGACGGGCGGCTTCATCTTTGCCGACTCCGAGGTGGGGCGGGGCACCACCTTCACCATCTACCTGCCGGTCCATGTGGCCGTGGCCGAGGAACAGGCCGCCGAGGAGGCGCGGGCGCGCGACGCGGTGGTCGATACCTGGGGCCACGGCACCGTGCTCCTCGTGGAGGACGAGGCCATGGTGCGCGCCGTCGCCAAGCGGGCGCTGGAGCGCAAGGGCTACAACGTGCTCACCGCCAACAACGGCGAGGAGGCGCTGGAGGTGATGGAGGGCCTGGAAGCGCAGGTGGACCTCCTCATCACCGACGTGGTCATGCCGAGCATGGACGGACCGACCCTGGTGCGCCACGCCCGCGAGCGCTACCCGGACCTCAAGATCATCTTCATCTCCGGCTATGCGGAGGAGCAGCTGCGCCGCTCCATCGACGTGCCGGACGTGACCTTCCTGCCCAAGCCGTTCTCGGTGCAGGAACTGGCGGAGGCGGTGCGGGAGGTCATCGGCCGCAAGCCCGCGCACCACGAATCAAGCAACCAGCTCAACGGCTGAGGCGGGCAGGGGAGAGATCCCCTCGCGCCCCGGTCCGGCCCAATCGAATCAAGGGGTTGGCGGCCAAGCTTGCAATCGAGAACAAAACAGGTACAAAGCCTTCCGTTGCGTTCGACGCTCTGTGCCTCTATGCGGGAGAAAAGAAATGTCTGCATCTCTTCGGGTGATCGAGAAAGACTCTATGGACAAGACGCGCGCACTGGAAGCCGCACTGGCACAGATCGACCGGGCATTCGGCAAGGGTTCGGTGATGAAGCTGGGCCAGCGCAGCTCGGGGGTCGAGATCGAGACCATCTCGACCGGCTCGCTCGGGCTCGACATGGCGCTGGGCATCGGCGGCCTGCCCCGGGGGCGCATCATCGAAATCTACGGGCCTGAATCCTCGGGCAAGACGACGCTGGCGCTCCACGCCATCGCCGAGGCGCAGAAGGCGGGCGGCATCGCGGCGTTCATCGACGCCGAGCACGCGCTCGACCCGGTCTACGCCCGCAAGCTCAACGTCAACATCGACGAGCTGCTGATCTCGCAGCCGGATACGGGCGAGCAGGCGCTGGAGATCGCCGACACCCTGGTGCGCTCGGGCGCCATCGACATTCTGGTGGTCGACTCGGTGGCCGCGCTGACGCCACGCGCCGAGCTGGAAGGCGAGATGGGCGACAGCCACGTGGGCCTGCAGGCCCGCCTGATGAGCCAGGCGCTGCGCAAGCTGACCGGCTCCATCTCCAAGTCCAAGTGCACCGTGATCTTCATCAACCAGGTGCGCATGAAGATCGGCGTGATGTACGGCAGCCCGGAGACCACCACCGGCGGCAACGCCCTCAAGTTCTACGCCTCGGTGCGTCTGGACATCCGCCGCACCGGCCAGATCAAGGAGCGCGACGAGATCGTCGGCAACCAGACCAAGGTCAAGGTGGTCAAGAACAAGCTGGCCCCGCCGTTCAAGCAGGTGGAATTCGACATCATGTACGGCGAGGGCGTCTCCAAGATGGGCGAGATTCTCGACCTCGGCGTGAAGGCCGGCGTCGTCGAGAAGTCGGGCGCCTGGTTCTCCTACGACAGCCAGCGCATCGGCCAGGGCCGCGAGAACGCCAAGCGGTTCCTCCAGGAGAACCCGGACCTGGCGGCGGCCATCGAGGCGGCCATCCGCCGCAACGCCGGGCTCGTCTCCGAGGCGCTCATGTCCGCGCCCAGCGAGGACGACGACATCTGAGGACGGCAGGCGGCAGGCGGCAGCGGGCGGATCAGGGCGGCACGCTGTCCACGCTGTCGAGGACCGATCGCAGAAAGTCTGTGCCATGTGGCCGGGCGTTTCCGTGTGACGAACAGGGAAGCGCCCGGCCTTTTCCTGCCCGGTTCCCCGCCCGATCTCCTGCCCGGTTTGCCGCCCGGTTCCCTGTCTTCGCAGCGCGGCAAAGGGCGCGGCAAGTGCGTATCCCTCTTTTCACCGGGGCGCATACGGCTTAAGTCAGGCGCGGATTGACAAAAGACCCGGGGCAGGCCCCGGGCTCGCAACGAGACAAAGAGGCGAAAGGCGTGGCCAGTTCCAACGATATCCGCTCATCCTTCCTCGACTTCTTCCGGCGCGAAGGCCACGAGGTGGTGCCGAGCAGCCCGCTCGTCCCGCGGAACGACCCGACGTTGATGTTCACCAACGCCGGCATGGTGCCGTTCAAGAACGTGTTCACCGGGCTGGAGACGCGCCCCTACAAGACGGCGACCTCCGCGCAGAAGTGCGTGCGCGCCGGCGGCAAGCACAACGATCTGGACAATGTGGGCTACACCGCCCGCCACCACACCTTCTTCGAGATGCTGGGCAACTTCTCGTTCGGCGACTACTTCAAGGAGCGCGCCATCGACTGCGCCTGGCGGCTCATCACGAAGGAGTGGGGCATCCCGAAGGACCGACTGCTGGTGACCGTCTACCACACGGACGACGAGGCGTTCGACCTGTGGAAGAAGATCGCCGGTCTGCCCGACGAGCGGATCATCCGCATCCCCACCAAGGACAACTTCTGGTCCATGGGCGACACCGGCCCGTGCGGCCCGTGCTCCGAAATCTTCTATGACCACGGCCCGCACATCCCCGGCGGCCCCCCGGGCTCGCCCGACGAGGACGGCGACCGCTGGACCGAAATCTGGAACCTGGTGTTCATGCAGTACGAGCAGGTGGACGCGGACACCCGCATCGACCTGCCGCACCCGTCCATCGACACCGGCATGGGCCTGGAGCGCATCGCCGCCGTGCTCCAGGGCAAGCACGACAACTACGACACCGACACGCTGCGGGCGCTGATCCTCGCCTCCGCCGAGGCCACCGGCACCAACCCGGACGCGGAAGGCCGCGTCTCGCACCGCGTGATCGCCGACCACCTGCGCGCGGTCAGCTTCCTCATCGCCGACGGCGTGCTGCCCTCCAATGACGGCCGCGGCTACGTGCTGCGACGCATCATGCGCCGCGCCATGCGCCACGCCCACCTGCTGGGCGCGAAGGAGCCGCTGATGCACCGGCTGGTCCCGGCGCTCATCAACCAGATGGGCGCGGCCTACCCCGAGCTGGTGCGCGCCGACGCGCTGATCCGCGAAACCCTCAAGCTGGAGGAAACCCGCTTCCGCCAGACGCTCGACAAGGGCCTCAAGCTCCTCGACGAGGAAGTGTCCCGCCTCGCGCCGGGCGCGGCCCTGCCGGGCGAGGTGGCGTTCAAGCTCTATGACACCTACGGCTTCCCGCTCGACCTGACCGAAGACGCGCTGCGCACGCAGGGCCTCGCCGTCGACAAGGGCGGCTTCGACGAGGCAATGGCGCGCCAGAAGGCCGCCGCCCGCGCGGCGTGGGCCGGCTCGGGCGAAAAGGCGGCCGAGACCGTGTGGTTCGACCTCGCCCAGGAAGCGGGCGCGACCGAATTCGTCGGCTACTCCACTGAGTCCGCGCAAGGGCAGGTGGTCGCCATCGTCAAGGACGGCGCGCGCGTCGACAGCGCGTCGGCCGGCGAGCAGGTGCGCATCGTCACCAACCAGACGCCGTTCTACGGCGAGTCCGGCGGCCAGATGGGCGACGCCGGCCTCCTGCGCGGCCCGGGCGGCCTCGAAATCGAAATCAGCGACACCCAGAAGCCGCTCGGCCTCATCCACGTCCACGTGGGCGAGGTGAAGGCCGGCACGGTGCGCGTGGGCGACCAGCTGGAAATGCTCGTGGACAGCACGCGCCGCGCCGCGCTGCGCGCCAACCACTCGGCCACCCACCTGCTGCACGAGGCCCTGCGCCGCCGCCTCGGCGCGCACGTCACCCAGAAGGGCTCGCTGGTCGCGCCCGACCGGCTGCGCTTCGACATCTCGCACAACAAGGCCCTCTCCGAGGAGGAAATCGCGGCGGTCGAGGCGGACGTGAACGCCCGCATCCGCGAAAACCACGAGGTGGTAACCCGGCTGATGACGCCGGACGAGGCCATCGCCGCTGGCGCCATGGCGCTGTTCGGCGAGAAATACGGCGATGAAGTGCGCGTGGTCAGCATGGGCGACGAACCGGAGTCCGAACGCGGCCACTTCTCGGTGGAACTCTGCGGCGGCACCCACGTCAACCGCACCGGCGACATCGGCGTGTTCGCCATCGTGGGCGAGGGCGCGGTGTCGGCAGGCGTGCGCCGCATCGAGGCGCTCACCGGCGAAGCCGCGCGCCGCTACTTCGAGGAACAGGAAGCCCGCGTGAAAGCCGTGGCCGCCACGCTCAAGACCAGCCCGGCGGAAATCGTCGAGCGCGTCGCGGCGCTGCTGGAAGAGCGCCGCAAGCTGGAACGCGAACTGGCCGAAGCCAAGCGCGCCCTCGCGCTCGGCGGCGGCAGCGCCAGCGCCTCCGGCGGCCCGGCCGCCGAACAGGTGAACGGCATCAACTTCCTCGGCCAGGTGGTCGACGGCCTCCCGGCGCGCGAGCTGCGCGGCCTGGTGGACGGCGCCAAGTCCAAACTGGGCTCGGGCGTCGCGGTCATGGTCACCACCGACGGCGGCAAGGCCTCCGTCGCAGTGGGCGTGACCGACGACCTGACCAGCCGCATCTCCGCTGTCGATCTGGTCAAGGCAGCCGTGGCAGCCGTCGGCGGCCAGGGCGGCGGCGGCCGCCCCGACATGGCCCAGGGCGGCGGCCCCAACGCCGCCGCCGCCGCCGAGGCACTGGCCGCCGTCAAGGCGCTGATCGGCCAGGCCGTCGCGGCCTGATCCAGACCGCTCGGGAAATCGCCGGGGTAGAACCATCTGCCCCGGCACCCCGCCCATGCCGAGGGCGGGTTGTTTTCAACTTGTTGTTTTCAATTTGGTGGATGATGCGAGGGGCTTGCCCCTCGCGCTCCCATCTGTTTGTCGGGCCGTGTTCCCGGCGCCCTCCTGACAGGCGGTTCAAATGATCGGGCCGTGTTTCCGGCGTTCTCCTGGCAGATGGCCCAAATAATGGGGCCGTGCCCGTTCTCCCGTGGATGCGCCGGAACGACCGGGTGCGTCCCGACAAGGGAATGGGAGGTGCAGGAGGGTCCGAGACCCTCCTGCAATCATGGCCCCCCGAAAATCACGAAAATCACGAAAGTTGTTCAAAAAAAACGCCCCGAGCGTGGCGTTTGGCCCTCGCGCTGGTGTCACGGCATTGTATTATTCCTGCAACAAGAAGCGGAGAGACCGGGTGCAGGGGACGTCCGGGGGGCCGTCTTTTGGTGTTTTTGTGAGGTCTTGTAAGAAGGCAGTTCAGCATGGGGCATTCAGCGTTCAAGCAGATGGTATTGGCGGCGGCGGGCGTGGTTGCGCTTGCCTGTGCGGGGCCGGCTTCGGCTGTGGAGCAGGCGGCGGGAGAGGCGGCGGTTTCGGCTGCCCCGGCCGTGCAGAAGGGGGAGCGCCCCAGGCTGATCGTGGCCATTTCCGTTGACCAGTTCAGCGCCAATCTGTTTGGCGGCTGGCGTGGCCGTTATACGGGCGGCCTCAAGCGGCTGGGCAACGAGGGCATCACCTATGCCAACGGCTACCAGACGCACGGCGGCACCGAGACCTGCCCGGGCCACTCGACGCTGCTGACGGGTCATCATCCGCGCACCACCGGCATTGTCGGCAACGACTATTTCGACCCGGCGCTGGGCCGGGAGGTTTACTGCCTTGAGGACACGGACATGCGCCCGGCGCACGATCCCAAGGCGGACCCGACCGAAGGCCGCAGCCCGAAGAAGCTGCGGGTCTCGACGCTTGGCGACTGGCTGAAGGCGCAATCGCCCAAGAGCCGGGTGTTTGCGGTCTCCGGCAAGGACCGCGGCGCGATCAACATGGGCGGCCACAAGGCCGATGGCGAGTTCTGGCTGGCGCCGGGCCATGGCTTCACCACCTTCGTTCCGGCGGGTCAGTCGGGCGAGAAGGCGCTGGCTCCGATGGCGGCGCTCAACAAGCGCATTCAGGAGTACTGGAAGAACACCCCGCCGGTGTGGACCTACGCGGAGCCCAGCTGCAAGGCGCTGGAGCGCGACTGGGTGATCAACGGCACGCCCTGGCGCTCGCAGTTGCCGCCCGTGGCGTGGGACGTGAAGAGCCCCACCTTCGTCAAGGACCAGTTCATGTGGTCGCCGTTCATGGACGAGCTGACGCTCGACGGCGCGCGGGAGCTGATCCGCACCTTCAAGCTGGGGCAGGGCGAGGCCCCGGACCTGCTGGCGATCAGCCTTTCGGGCAACGACTACGTTGGCCACCGCTACGGCACGCAGGGGCCGGAGATGTGTGACCAGCAGGCCCGGCTCGACCGGCAGCTTGGCCGGTTCCTGAGCGATCTCGAACAGCTCGGCGTGCCGTTCCTGGTGGTGCTCTCGGCCGACCATGGCGGCATCGACGTGCCCGAGCGGCTGCACACGCAGGGCCTGCCCGAGGCCGGCCGCGTTGACCCCATTGCTTTTGCCGCGGACCTGAACAGCGCGCTGCGCACGCAACTGGGGCTGGATTTCGACCCGATCTTCCCCTCGGGGATCGACCAGCTGTGGGTGGTGGACCGCAACGGCCGCACGCCCTCAGCCGAGTTCCGGCAGACGGTTCTACAGGCGGCGACGACGCTGCTGCGCCAGCGCCCGGAGGTGGTGGCCGTGTTTGACCGGGAGACGCTGGTGAACACGCCGGTCGAGGCGAGCAAGATGCCCGACGAGCTGACCCTTCAGGAGCGTCTGGCCCTCAGCGCCGTGCCCGATCGCATTGCCGATCTGACGGTGACGTTCAAACCGTACCTCCAGATCAAGGCGCCGAAGGTGGACTACTACATCTCCGGCCACGGCACCGCCTGGAGCTATGACCGCCGCGTGCCGATCCTGTTCTGGTGGCCGGGCGTGACGCCGGAGGAGCGGCCGCTGCCCATCCGCACCGTGGACATTGCACCGACGCTGGCCCACGTGCTCGGCATCCAGCCGGACGGGGAACTGGACGGCCGCTGCCTCGACCTGGGCGATTTCGGCACCGGTCCGTGCCCGGCGGTGGCGAAGCCGTAAGGCAACAGACACGGGACAGGCGAGGGGGCGGCAGGCCCCCTCGGATGGACGGGCGGGGGCCGGCGGCTCCCGCCCGTTTTTCGTGCCGCTTTTTTCGGCAAAACGCTGAAACACCAATAAAATCAACGGCAAAAGACCGTTGTGCATGCAGAATATACAGCGTTATCCACAGAAACTGTGGATAAGCGTGGCCTTGTCCCCAGGGACAGCGGGCGGGAAATTCCGTCGGGTCGTCTCGATGCGCTGCCGGAGCGGTTGCGGGCGGGCGCAAGATCCTTACATTGGGGGCATGACCGACGGCTATGAAATCACCCTGACCCGCGATGGCGCGGACCGGACCTACAGCTGGAAGCCGCAGAGCCGCCTGTCGCGCCTGCTGATGGCGTCGAGCGCGCTGGCAATGCTGATCCTGCTCGCTTCGCTGGCGATCTGGCTGGCGGTGCTGTCGGTGGCGTTCGCCCTGGCGTGGGTCGCCTTCGCGCTGATCCGCGCGCCGCTGCGGCGCTGGTTCAACCGCCGCCGGGGCGGCAGCAACCTGCGCCCATACTGACGCCTGCGGGCGGCGTTTGCCCGGCCCCTTCGCGCGCCCGCCTTGCGCGCCTGCCTACTCGAAAGCCGCGCCGTGCGGCTCTCCCCCCACAAACACCTGACGGCGCGTCACAGTGCGGATCTCGACCGCACCGGCGTCCAGCGCCTGCCGCCGCCGCTGCGCCTCGGCGGCATAGTCCGAGGGCGAGCGGGTGGCCGGTTGCTCGGTCCGCCAGACCCCGTCCGCCTCGCGCCAGACGCTCACCCAGTCGGCGGTGACGATGACCGCCTCCCGGCCGTCACCGGTCAGCACGACGGCGCAGCGGCCCGCCGGACCGCAGGCCTCCGGGAGGCCGAGCCGCGCCCGCAGCGCGGGGGGAAGGGCCGCGCCTGCGGGCAGGACGGTCAGGCGCTCCTCGGCGATCACCGGCGGGGCGCGGTCCGGCACGTCGTAGCGCGAGGTGCGCTTGAGGGCGTCCGCCGCTGCGGTGCGGATGGCGGGGGTCTTGCCCGTCGCCGCCAGCCGCTCCAGCGCCTTGATGCCCGCCGGGCCGAAGTCGAAGCGCAGGGCGCGCCAGTCGAACGCCTCGGGCGTGACCGCGCCGCGCTCCAGCCGCGCGAGCTGGTGGCGGGCGGAGAGCGCGCCGAAGTTCGCCAGCGGCGTCGAGAGCAGGAGGGCGAGCCCGCACAGGCCGAAGGCCAGCCACAGGTTGGCCGGGCGGAGATGGCGGGCGGGGCCGGCCCGGTCGCGCACGGCGGCCCGCACCACCGCCCACAGGTAGGCGAGCCCGTAGGCGAGGGCGATGGCGACGAACACGGCGGCCCACAGCCGGTCGGGCGTCAGGCCGTGCTGCTGGATGCGGCGGCAGGTGGAGACGGCGGCGACAAGTCCCAGCGGCAGCAGGGCGAGGCACAGGGCGGGCACGCTCCAGCGCAGGGCCGGGTGGCGCGCCTCGCGCGCCGGGGCGTCGCCGATGACGGCGTTGACGAGGATGAGCGCGCCGATGATGCACAGCAGCAGGATGGGGGTGGTGGCGCGGGTCGCCTGCCACAGCGGCTCGAGGCCGGTGAACGGCAGGGCGGCCAGGAACAGCACCAGCCCCAGTGCCAGCACCGGCGCGAGCACGGCCAGCACGGCCGTCGCCGCCCGCTGAAGGAGGCCGAGCAGGGACTCGCGGTCGCGCAGCAGGCCGGTCGCCGCGCCCAGCGCCACGCCGGTCAGGGGCAGGGCGACCCAGCCCTTGCGCAGCAGCTTTTCAGGGAACGAGACGTCGATCAGCTCGAACAGGGCGGCGAGCAGGATCGCGGTCAGCCAGACGATCCCGGCGAACACCCAGACAGCGCACCAGAGCACGGCGTTGACCCAGGCGCGGTCATGGGCGGCGCTGTAGGACAGGGGCTGGCCCGGCGCGCGGTCGCGCATGGCCTGGAACAGCGGCGCGGCAAGGCCCACCGCCAGCGCGGCGCACAGGAGGCGCCAGGTGGCCCCGTCGTCCGCGCCGCCGCCGGGCACCCCGGCCCAATAGATGGTGAGCGCCACCACCAGCCCCGCCGCTGCGGCAAAGCCGAGGCTGGAGCCCAGCCGCCCGCGCTCGACGACGAACCCGAAGGCGATGGCGCTGACGCCGAGGAAGGTGGCGGCGGCAAGGCGCAGGGCGTCCGGGCCGGCGCTGCCTCCGGGCCCGGTTCCGGCGATGAGGTGGAGGGCCAGCCCGGCAAGGCCGCCCAGCAGGGCGAGGCCCCAGGCGCGGCCGGGCCAGGCGTGGGCCGGTGCGGCGTCGGGAGCGAAGCCGGTCTCGGGATGGGCGGGGGTGGTGGTCATGGGGGCAGGCTCCCGATGGAACGTGGTCTGGGGGCGATACGGGCGGCAGGATGCCGGGGACGGGCCTTTGCTGACAAGAGCCTATGCGCCATCCCCCCGGTGGGGGCGGCGGGCATGAAAAAGGGCCGCAACAGTGCTGCGGCCCTTCTCCGACTGGTGTTTCCGGCTTGAGCGAGAACCTGAGGTTTTCTTTACAAGCCTTTGTTCTGGAAGGCAGATCGCCTTAGAAGCGCATGGCCTTTTCCAGGTTGGCCACGATCGCCTCGAAGAACTTCTCGGTGGTCAGCCACGGCTGATCCGGGCCGACGAGGATGGCGAGGTCCTTGGTCATCTGGCCGCTCTCGACGGTCTCGATGCAGACCCGCTCCAGCGTCTCGGCGAAGGCCACCACGTCCGGGGTGCCGTCCAGCTTGCCGCGGTGCTTGAGGCCACCGGTCCAGGCGAAGATGGAGGCAATCGGGTTGGTGGAGGTCGCCTTGCCCTGCTGGTGCATACGGTAGTGGCGGGTGACGGTGCCGTGGGCGGCCTCGGCCTCCACGGTCTGGCCGTCCGGCGTCATCAGCACCGAGGTCATCAGGCCGAGCGAGCCGAATCCCTGCGCCACCTGATCCGACTGCACGTCGCCGTCGTAGTTCTTGCAGGCCCAGACGAACTTGCCGCTCCACTTGAGGGCGGAGGCGACCATGTCGTCGATCAGGCGGTGCTCGTAGGTGATGCCGGCCGCCTCGAACTTGGCCTTGAACTCGTTGTCGAACACCTCCTGGAACAGGTCCTTGAAGCGGCCGTCATAGGCCTTGAGGATGGTGTTCTTGGTGGACAGGTACACCGGCCAGCCGCGCGCCAGGCCGTAGTTCATGCAGGCGCGGGCGAAGTCGCGGATCGATTCGTCCAGGTTGTACATGCCCATGGCGACGCCGGCGGAGGGGAAGTTGAAAACCTCGTACTCCTGCTCCTGGCTGCCGTCTTCGCTGACCCACTTCATGGTGAGCTTGCCGGCGCCCGGCACGCGGAAGTCGGTGGCGCGGTACTGGTCGCCGAAGGCGTGGCGGCCGACCACGATGGGATCGGTCCAGCCCGGGACGATCCGCGGCACGTTCTTCATGATGATCGGCTCGCGGAACACGGTGCCGCCCAGAATGTTGCGGATGGTGCCGTTGGGCGACTTCCACATCTTCTTGAGATTGAATTCCTTCACGCGGGCTTCGTCCGGCGTGATGGTGGCGCACTTCACGCCGACGCCGTACTGCTTGATGGCGTTGGCGGCGTCGATGGTGATCTGGTCCTCGGTCTCGTCACGCTTCTGGACGGAGAGGTCGTAGTACTTCAGATCGATGTCGAGATACGGCAGGATGAGGCGCTCGCGGATCCACTTCCAGATGATGCGGGTCATCTCGTCGCCGTCGAGTTCGACGACCGGATTCTTCACTTTGATCTTAGCCATTAAATCCTCCGGGACAGCAACTTTCCGCGGGCGCGGACGCTTTCGGACTATACTGGAGGGTTGTGTAGCAGGCCGTGCGGTCAAATCAACCGGCTGGACCGCGTCCTCCTAAATTTCCTAGTCCCGCTGCAATGCTCCATCCGCTTGAAGCCTTGCCCCGGGGTGAAGTTCCCCGGCGGGAGAGGCGCCGCCGCTCTGGCCCAGCGCGGCCATCAGCGCGGCCAGATCCGGCAGCACCGCCGCCTCGGCCATGAGGCTGGCGTCGCCGAAGCCTTGCGCCACCATGTGGGCCAGCAGCGCCTCGAACGGCTGCCAGTAGCCGTTGGGGCCCAGCAGCCAGACGGGTTTGCCGTGCTCGCCCAGCTGCCGCCAGGTCATCATCTCCAGCACCTCGTCGAGCGTGCCGATGCCGCCGGGCAGGGCGAGGAAGGCGTCCGACCGCTCGGCCATGGTCTGCTTGCGCTGGAGCAGGGTGTCCACAACCACCAGTTCGGTCAGCCCCGGCTGGGCGATCTCGACGGTGGCGAGATAGGCGGGAATGACCCCGATCACCCGGCCGCCCGCCGCCAGCGCCGCGCGCGCGAGCAGGCCCATGAGGCCAAGCGCGCCGCCGCCGTAGACGAGGGTGATGTTCTCCTGCGCGAGACGGGTGCCCACTTCCGTGGCCAGCGCGGCGTGGGCGGGATCGTCCCCGGCGCGCGCGCCGCAGAACACGCACAGGCTGCGGACCGGGCGAAGGGCAGGGGCCGAAGGGGCGAAAGATGCAGCGTGAGTCATGATGGCGGCCAGCCTAGCCAAGGCGGGCCCATGGCACCAGTGGCGACCGCCGCGCCGGAAAGGCCCGGGCGGAAGATCAGGCGGACCGGAAGGCGGGACGGCGCGTCAGGCGGCGGGCCAGAGGTCCGACTCGATCAGCTCGATCACCGGCTGCACCGGCAGCAGCGCGCTGGTCACGTCGGCGACCATCTGACGGAAGGAGACCGGGCGGGTGTAGGGAATCTCGCGCCGCAGGCGCACCTCGCCGCCCGTGAGGGTGAGGCCCGCGCACGGCCACAGGTCGCGCATGTGGCGCAGCGTATCCAGCACGCGGCGGCGGGAGGAGGGATCCTCGCTGGTGAAGGGCACGGTGCCCACGATGCCGGTCAGGCGCATGATGACGGCGCTGTCCGTCTCCTCCACGTTGATCTCGTAGCGTCCCGAACGCCAGCGGAACCGGAATGCAGCCGGAGTCGACATGGGGTGGCTGGTCACCACCTCCATCAGCCTTTGCGCCGCACGGTCGAGGGTCCAGCGCGTCTCCTGACCGGTTTCCTTGCCCGGCTCGGGCCAGTCCATGGCAGGTTCGAAAGAATGTTGAGCGAGTGTCACGGCACACCATTCCGAAAAAGGACGCAGTTTCGCCCCACCCGAGGGCTGGTGCCGTAACAATGGGTTATGGGCCTCAACAATTGGTTAACAAGACGCCCATCATTCGATGGATGGGGAAATATTCTGTCATTCACGGTTCCGGTCGGGCAATTCATCCCGCCGCCTGTTCGGACGGGGCTGAAATCGCCGCCCGTTCGGTGTACCAAAGGGCGGGCGAAGCGAGGCGCGGGCGAACCGGCCAAGTGCCGGTCACGCTTGCGGCTGGGGCTGCCATGGGTTAACGCCGAACTTCAAGATGCGCGATCAATGCGCGGTGAGGGAATGACGACGGAATGATGGATTTTCTGACCAAACTGCCGCCGGTGCACCCGGAGGGGCGCAAGTTCGCTGCCATTGCCGCCGCCATCACGCTGCTGTTCTTTCTGTTCGGATGGACGGTGCTGGGGTGGATCGGCGTCGTGCTCACCCTGTGGGTGCTGGCCTTCTTCCGCGATCCGGCGCGCGTGACGCCGACGGGCGAGGATCTCATCATCTCCCCGGCGGACGGCGTCGTCTGCATGATCGCCAAGGTCGCGCCCCCGGCCGAAATGGGTCTGGGCTCGGAGGAGCGCACGCGCGTTTCCATCTTCATGAACGTGTTCAACGTGCACATCAACCGCACGCCGGTCAGCGGCACGGTGGAGAGAATCGTCTACGTCCCCGGCAAGTTCATCAACGCCGAGCTGGACAAGGCGAGCGAGGACAACGAACGCCAGATGTTCGTCATCCGCACCGATGAGGGCGTCAGGATCGGCATGACCCAGATCGCCGGGCTCGTCGCCCGCCGCATCGTCCGCTTCGTCAAGGAGGAGGACCGGGTCGCCGCGGGCGAGCGCATCGGCCTCATCCGCTTCGGCAGCCGCGTCGATGTCTACCTGCCCGAAGGCGTCGGCCCGCAGGTGGCGGTGGGCCAGACCATGGTGGCCGGCGAGACGGTGCTGGCCCGCATGGGCGTCGCCGAGGCTGTCGGAGGGGTGGTGCGGTGACCGCAGCGGAAGCGGACGGCCCCGGCGGGCGTGACCCCGCGCCGGGCCTCGGTAATACCCCGGGCAACGGGGGCAGCGGCACGGGCGACGCCGGGCGGCGGCCGCTCTCCATGCGCGCGTTCGTGCCCAACGCCGTCACCATCCTGGCGCTGTGCTTCGGCCTGACCGGCGCGCGCTTCGCCATCATCGGCAATTGGGAAAAGGCAGTGGCGGCGATCATCATCGCCGGCGTGCTCGACGGGCTGGACGGGCGAATCGCCCGCCTGCTCAAGGGCGCCTCCCGTTTCGGCGCGGAGCTGGACTCGCTGTCGGACGTGATCGCCTTCGGCGTCGCGCCCGCCATCATCATCTACCAGTGGGCGCTGCACGGCCTGGGGGGCGTCGGCTGGGTGGTGGCGCTGGCCCATGCGGTGTGCTGCGCCCTGCGGCTTGCCCGCTTCAACGCCCAGCTCGACATGGAAAACCAGCCGCACAAGCAGGCGGGTTTTCTCACCGGCGTGCCCTCGCCGGTGGGGGCGGGCCTGACGCTCAGCCCGATCTTTCTCGACAAGTGGCTGGAGACGGACTTCTTCGGCGAGCCGGTGGTCGCCGGGCTCATCGTGGCGACGACCGCCTTCCTCATGGTCTCCAACCTGCCGACCTTCTCCTGGAAGTCGGTGAAGCTGCGCCGCTCCATGCGGCTGCCGGTCCTGCTGCTGGTGGGCCTGTTCGCCGCCAGCCTCTATTCCGCACCGTGGGGCACGCTGTCGCTGCTCTCCATCGGCTATGCGCTGACCATCCTGTTCAGCGTCAGAAGCTATGGCCGCCTGCTGCGGCAACGGCAGGCCGAAGCGGCAGCCCGGGCGTCCGCAGCGGACGCGACCACCACGACGCCGACGGCACCGAAGCCGGACGCTGCAACCGGCGCTGACGACGCAGTCTGACCGGCTGGCCCGCCGGCACCACCGGCCCCGGCTCGATTGACGGCAGCGGGCGTGCCTCGAAGGAGGCCGCCCGCGCGCCCGCCGCTGCCGCGCCGCCCATCCGCAGCGTGGCCATCGCCGCGCGGTACGGGCCGATCACTGCCGCGATGCCAACCAGACCCGCGCCCGCAAACAGGGCCAATCCGAGAGCGTGAAGAAGCATGGCGAGTTCCTCTGTCCTTCGTTTCGCCGGCATGTTCATGTTTTGTTCTTTTCGTGTCAAGCGGGTTTTTTCGGTACAGGTTCATCGTCGCGTAAGGATTTGCGTGCATTGATCGTCCCGCAGGAGGGGACAACATGGTTTTGAGATGGGAACCGAGGGCGGAGGACGGGCAGGCCCTGGCCGCCTCCGTCAAGCTGGTCTGTCCCAGGGCGGGCCGGGCGCTGGTGCTGCGCCAGGCCGATGGCCGCTGGGATCTGCCGGGCGGTCATCTGGAAGCCGGGGAGACGACGAGGGACGCGCTCGCCCGCGAGGTGCGGGAGGAGCTGGGGCTCTCCCTGCCCGAGATCGCGCCCATGGGGGAGTGGCTCTACCTGCGGCCTCACAAGCCGCCCCGGCTCATCGTGTTTTACCGGCTGGCGCAGGACGCGCCGTTCGACCTCGCTCACATCAGTCTCAGCGACGAGCACAGCGGCGCCATCTGGGCGGCCGCCGACGATCTGGACGGGCTTGACATGCCTGCCGGATTTCGGGACGCAATTCGTTCCGTCCTGTCTGGTCGCGGCTGAGCGAGGCGTCTATCCCCAAGTATCTTGAAATCGAGCGGCGGTTTCTCGTGCGCAGCGAGACCTGGCCGCAACCGTTCCGCAGCGCACAGGTGCGGCAGGTCTACCTAAACCAGCGGGAGGATCTCTCCGTGCGGGTGCGCGCGATGGACGAGCGCTTCTTCCTCACGCTGAAGGCCGGCGTCTCCTCCGGCACCCGGCAGGAGTTCGAGTGGCCGATCCCGCCCGAGGACGGAGCCGCCATCCTCGAGAGGCTGGCCCCGCTGCCGCCGATCGAGAAGACGCGCCACTATGTGCGCGATCACGGCCGGGTGTGGGAGGTGGACGTGTTCGAGGGGCGCAACCGGGGCCTCATCATCGCCGAGACCGAGCTGCACGCCATCGACGAGCCCCTGACGCTGCCGGACTGGATCGGCCCCGAGGTGACCGACGACCGGCGACTCACCAACAACGCCCTCTATCGCCATGCCTTCGCCGACTGGGGCATGACCTACGCCGAACTGGTCGCGGAACTGGATCAGAAATAGGGGGGTGGGGTGCCCCCTCCCGGGCGGCGTTGCCGTTGTCCATCCGCGAGTGTTAGCCTGTCCCAATAGAATAGACATTCCATGGGGAGGCGCAGATGTCGGGACGGATGCAGGATTGGCCCCTGCTGATATGGCGGCTGATCGAACACGCGGCGATCGCCCATGGCGGGCAGGAAATCGTGACCGCGACGGTGGAAGGGGAACGCCACCGCTACACCTGGGCGGACTGCCGGCATCGCGCCCGGCAACTGGCCGAGGCGCTGACGCGGCTGGGCGTCCGCACGGGGGACCGGGTCGGTTCGCTGGCCTGGAACACCCACCGGCACCTGGAGGCCTGGTTCGCCGTCTCCGGCATGGGGGCGGTGATGCACACCATCAACCCGCGCCTGTTCGCCGAGCAGCTGGTCTACATCATCAACCACGCCGAGGACACGGTGCTGATGCTGGACCTCAGCTTCGTGCCGCTGGTCGAGAAGCTGGCGCCGCGGCTGACGACGGTGAAGACCTACATCCTGCTCACCGACCGCGCCCACATGCCCGAGACCAGCCTGCCGAACGTGCTGTGCTACGAGGAGCTGCTGGCGGCGGAGCCCGGCGCCTTCCGCTGGCCGGAGATGGACGAGACCACCCCCGCCGGGCTGTGCTACACCTCCGGCACCACGGGCAATCCCAAGGGCGTGCTCTACACCCACCGCTCGACGGTGCTGCACACCCTGCTCATCAGCCTGGCCGACACCATGGGGCTGACCTCGTCCGGCATCACCATGCCGGTGGTGCCCATGTTCCACGCCAACGCCTGGGGCGTGCCCTACAGCGCGGCAGCGGTGGGGGCCAAGCTGGTGCTGAACGGCCCGAATTTCGACCCGGCGACCCTGCAACGGCTCATCATCGAGGAGGGCGTCACCTCCACGGCGGCGGTGCCCACCATCTGGCTCGGTATGCTCCAGCACCTGGAGAAGACCGGCACGGACCTCGGGCCGCTGGAGCGTCTGGTGATCGGCGGCGCCGCCGCGCCGCGCGTGATGATCGAGACCTTCGAGAACCGCTACGGCATCAAGGTCTTCCACGCCTGGGGCATGACCGAGATGTCGCCGGTGGGCACCGTCGGCAGCCTGACGGCGGCGGCCGAGAAACTGCCACAGGAGCAGCAGATCGACCTCAAGTGCAAGCAGGGGCGGGCGATCTTCGGCGTCGATCTCAAGGTGACCGACGAGGCGGGCAATACCCTGCCGCGCGACGGCCGCACGGCCGGGCACCTCAAGGTGCGCGGGCCCGCGGTGGTGGCGCGCTACTTCAAGGACGAGGGCGGGGACATCCTCGATGAGGAGGGCTTCTTCGATACCGGCGACGTGGCGACCATCGACGAGATGGGCTTCATCCAGATCACCGACCGGGCCAAGGACGTGATCAAGTCCGGCGGGGAGTGGATCTCCTCCATCGACCTGGAAAACGCCGCCGTCGGCCACCCGGCGGTCGCCGAGGCGGCGGTGATCGGCGTGCCCCATCCCAAGTGGGACGAACGGCCGCTGCTCATCGTCGTGCGCAAGCCGGGCGAAACCGTGGGGAAGGAGGATCTCCTCGCCTTCCTGCAAGGCAAGGTGGCCAAATGGTGGCTGCCCGACGACGTGGTGTTCGTGGACGAAATCCCCCACACCGCCACGGGCAAGATCAGCAAACTGGAACTGCGCCGCCAGTTCAAGGACTACAAACTCCCCACCGCCGCGTGAGGGGGTTGGGATAACGTATTGGAATTTTGACTGTTTTCATGCAGGAGGGGCTTACCCCTCCTGCACCTCCCATTCGTTCAGAGGCGTGTTCCCGGCGCCCCCTTGTCATGTCTTGCATCAAGAAACGGATTTATCGGGCCGCGCCCTGTGACCAGCGGGTGCGCCAGTGCGATCATGTGCGTCCGTATGAAAGAAAGGGAGGTGCAGGAGGGTCCAAGACCCTCCTGCAAAATCAATCCCTTACTCAAAAATCTTCAAGCGAATCCTCACCGCGGCGCGGCGGCGCGGCGCAGGCGGTCGTTGATGGCGGCGCCGAGGCCGTGTTCGGGGATGGGGGCCACGGCGATGGCGGCGGCGTTGCTGTTCTCGGCGGCGTGGAGGGCGTCGAACAGGCGGGCGGCGGCTTCCACCAGGTCGCCGGTGGCGCTGAGGGTGAGATCGCCTTCGAAGCCGTTGAAGCCGATGTAGAATTCGCCTTCGCGCCGGGACTCGGCGTTGAGGCGGACCGGCTGGCGCGGGGCGTAGTGGCTGGTCATCTGGCCGGGCGCGTGGATCTTGCCTTCGGTCGCGGCGTGGACGGGGGCGAGCGCTTCGAGCGTCTCGCGGGCGATGGGGCCGGGGCGCAGCAGGCGCAGGGAGTCGCCCTCGACGGCGACGATGGTGGACTCGAGGCCGGCGTCGGTCGCGCCCCCGTCGAGGATGAGGGGGATGCGGCCGGCAAGGCCCGCCCGCACATGCTCTGCCCGGGTGGGGCTGATGCGCCCGGACGGGTTGGCGCTGGGGGCGGCAACGGGGCGGCCGAGCGCGCGGATCACCGCCTGCGCCACCGGGTGGGCGGGGCAGCGGATGGCAATGGTGGGCAGGCCCGCCTGCACCAGCCGCGCCGCCGGGCTGTCGGGACGGGCGGGCAGCACCAGCGTCAGGGGGCCCGGCCAGAATGCGTCCACAAGCCTCTTGGCCAGCGGGGGAAAGTCTGCCAGCCTAGCCGCCATCGCCAAGCCGTCGACGTGGACGATCAGGGGGTTAAACGACGGGCGGCCCTTGGCAGCATAGATCCGCGCCACCGCCTCGCCGTTGGTCGCGTCCGCCGCCAGACCGTAAACCGTCTCGGTGGGCAGGGCGACCAGATCCCCGCGCGCGAGCGTGGCGGCAGCAGCGGCAATGCCCGCTGCGTCCGCGGGGCGCACTTGGGTGTCGACCCCGTGGTCGTGAGGTGTTGCGTGCCCGGTCATCAGTGGCCGCTATACGGGCAGAGCGCCCGGAGCGCTACTGTTTGTGATGCGCCCAATTCGTCGCAGGAGAAGGTCCTTGAGCTATACCGCCCCGACCCAGGAACAGAAGTTCGTTCTGGAAACCATTGCAGGAATTGAGGAATTGGCTGGTCTGCCCGGCTTTGGCGACCTCAATGCGGACCTGGTCTCGGCGATCGTGGACGAAGCCGGAAAGTTCGCCGGGGAGGTGTTCGCCCCGCTCAACCGGGTGGGCGACGTGGAGGGCGCGCGCTGGGACGATGGCACGGTGACGCTGCCGCAGGGCTTCCGCGAGGCCTACCGGCAGTACGTGGAGGCAGGCTGGGGCTCGCTCACCGCCAGCCCGGCGTATGGCGGGCAGGGGCTGCCCTTCGCCCTGTCGGCGGCGGTGCAGGAAAGCCTGACCAGCGCCAACATGGCGTTCTCGCTGTGCCCCATGCTGACGCTGGGCGCGATCGAGGCGCTGGAGGCGCACGGCTCGGAGGAGCAGAAGGCGCTGTACCTGCCGCGTCTCGTCACGGGCGCGTGGTCCGGCACCATGAACCTGACCGAGCCGCAGGCGGGCTCGGACGTGGGCGCGCTCAAGACCCGGGCCGAGCCGCAGCCGGACGGCACCTGGCGGCTGAAGGGCCAGAAGATCTTCATCACCTGGGGCGAGCACGACTGCGCCGAGAACATCATCCACTTCGTGCTGGCCCGCACCCCGGGCGCGCCGGCGGGCACCAAGGGCATCTCGCTGTTCCTTGTCCCCAAGGTTCTGGTGAACCCGGACGGCAGCCTCGGGGAGCGCAACGACCTGCGCTGCGTCTCCATCGAGCACAAGCTGGGCATCCATGCCTCGCCCACCTGCGTGATGAGCTACGGCGATAACGACGCCTGCGTCGCCTATCTGGTGGGCGAGGAGAACGCCGGGATGCGGGCCATGTTCACCATGATGAACCATGCCCGCATCAACGTGGGGCTCCAGGGCGTTGCCATCGCCGAGCGGGCCTATCAGGGCGCGCTCGCCTACGCGCGGGAGCGGGTGCAGTCCGCGCGGCTCGGCGCGCCCTCCCGCGAGCCGGTGCGGATCATCGAGCACGCCGACGTGCGGCGGATGCTCCTGACCATGAAGGCGCGCGCGGAAGCGGTACGGGCGCTGGCCTACTTCAATGCGGCGGCGGTGGACCGGGGCGTCCACGGCGCGGACGAGGACGCCCGCCGCGCGGCCCGGGGGCTGGCGGACCTCCTGACCCCGCTCACCAAGTCCTACGCCACCGACACGGGCGTCGAGGTGTCGAGCCTCGCCATTCAGGTGTACGGCGGCATGGGCTTCATCGAGGAAACCGGCGCGGCCCAGCACCTGCGCGACGCCCGCATCACCCCGATCTACGAAGGCACCAACGGCATCCAGGCGCTCGACCTGGTGGGCCGCAAGCTGCCGATGGACGGCGGCGCGCACTGGCAGGGCCTGCTCGCCCGCATCCGCGCCTTCATCGGCACCCTGCCGCCGGAAAGCGCCCTCGCGCCGCTGCGGGAGTCGCTGGAAGCCGCGGCCAGGGACGTGGAGACCGCCGCCGAGTGGTTCCACACCCACGCCAATGCGCCCGACGACGTGGCGGGCAGCGCAACCCCGTTCCAGCGCCTGTTCGCCAGCACCGTGTGCGCCTGGCTGCTGGCCACCGAAGCGGCGGAGGCGGAGCGTCGGCTGGCCGCCGGGACCGGCGACGCCGCGTTCCTCAAGGCCAAGATCGTCACCGCCCGGTTCTACATCGAACAGATCCTGCCGCTGGACGTGGCGCTCCTGAAGCCGGTCCTGCGCGGTGCGGAGCTGCTCTACGCCCTCTCCGAGGACCAGTTCCTCGCCGCATGAGGCGGGGCGGGGGCTTTCCTTCGGGGGGGTGGTTTGGTTTGCAGGGGGATCGCCGATCCCCCTGCGACCCCCGTTTCGATTTACAGGGCCGCGTTTCCGGTGCGAGGCGGGTAATGTTGGTGCAGTCGTTTAGCTGCGGCGAGATTGCGGGATTCAATGTAATGAAAAATGGAGTTTCGATCTGTTAAGGCTGCGGCAGTCCAGATGATTTGAGAAATTCTTCCCCAATATTGCGTTGGGTTTCTGCACGACGTGCGGCGAAAAACGCTTCAACTTCTTCATTGGTAAAAACACGACCGGCTTTACTGTCGTCGAATCCTGCCTGAATGTCCCGGAGAAGCTGGGCATCAGGATGGTCCTCCGGCTGACGGGAGGCGAGGTGGGCCCATACCAACTGGCGCATCAGGTCCTCGGGTGCGAGGTGGTATTCCCGCGCGGCTTCTTCGAGCCTGCGGGCCAGATCGTCCTCAAGCTCGAAGGTCAAGGTGGCCATACGGACGCCTTCTGCTTTTAACTGAAACAAGAGTAACCCTTTTGCCGGCAACCGCCAACGACGCCATGGTCGAAGGGTGTCGGACAGGCCGTGGATGGAGCAGCCGGGGACGGAGAGGGCGCGGCGGCGGATGCCGCGCCGGGGCGGTTTAAGGAATGGGAGGTTGTCAGGAGGGTCTGCGACCCTCCTGACGTAACGAAACAAAATCAAAGACTTGAAAAGAAAACCGCGCCCTATTTGTTGCGGAACCAGCCGGTGAGGGCGAAGCGGCCCGGCGGGGCGAAGGTGGGCACGTAGCTGACGCTGTGCCGCTGCGGCACGGCGAACATGTTGAGCGTGTTGAATGCGGGCTTGAAGCCCTGCGTGACGTTGCCCTCGTCGTCGTAGAACAGGAGGTAGCCGCCGAAGTCTTCCTTCCACTCCTTGCACATGTTGAGCACGTAGGCGACGCGCCAGCCATCCTGGACGTGGCTGTCGGTGTGGAGGAACAGGAACTGGTTGCGGCTGTAGTAGGTGGCCTGGGCGTCCGCCTTCAGCAGGTCATCGAAGCCGGTGACATGGCGCACGAGGCCGGTGACGGCGTCGCTGTTCACGTACTCGATCCAGCGGTGGACGTAGAGGTGCCGGTTCCGGTTCGCCAGATAGTCGTCGAGGATCGGGTAGCAGTTGTAGGCGTAGGAGTATTCGCCGTTGCCCGCCCGCTGGAGAATGTTGCTGATGAGCTGGTGCTGCTCCTGCGGCGGCAGCTTGGCCAGATCCTCGCGGCTGATGAAGCGGGGCTTGCCGTTCTCGTTGTAGGCGAGGCCGTAGGGCGTCTCGCGGGCGAGGGCGAAGTACAGCCGCTCGGCGGTCTCCGGTGCCAGCACGTTGCGGATCTGGATGCGCCGGTTGCGGGCGAATTCCGCGCGCAGCGCATCCAGATCAAGCTCGGGATTGATCGCGAACGGCACGTCCCCCTCGACAGGGAGAAAGCCGAACCAGGGCGCTTCGCCGGATTTCATATGTCCACGTTCTCCACGAACTTGGCGTGCGACTGGATGAAGTTGAAGCGGTGTTCCGGCTTCTTGCCCATCAGCCGGTCGACGAGGGTGCGGACCTCGGCGCGCTCCTCATACTCCTCCGGCAGGGTGACGCGCAGGAGCGTGCGGTTCTTCGGGTCCATGGTGGTTTCCTTCAGCTGGGCGGGGGGCATTTCGCCCAGACCCTTGAACCGGCTGATCTCCACCTTGCCCTTGCCGCCCTTGAACACGGTCTTCATCAGTTCCTCGCGGTGGGCATCATCGCGCGCGTAGCGCACGGTGCCGCCCTGGGCGATGCGGTAGAGCGGCGGCTGGGCGAGGTACAGGTGGCCGTCGCGCACCAGACCCGGCATCTCCTGGAAGAAGAAGGTCATCAGCAGGGTGGCGATGTGGGCGCCGTCCACGTCGGCGTCCGTCATGATGATGATCTTCTCGTAGCGCAGCTGGGCGGGGTCGTAGCGGTCCCGGGTGCCGCAGCCGAGCGCGAGGATCAGGTCCTGCACTTCCTGGTTCTGGGCGATCTTGGCGGTGTTGGCCGAGGCCACGTTCAGGATCTTGCCGCGAATGGGCAGCACCGCCTGGAACTTGCGGTCGCGCGCCTGTTTGGCGGAGCCGCCCGCCGAGTCGCCCTCGACGATGAACAGCTCGGTGCCTTCCGAGGAATCGGAGGCGCAGTCGGTGAGCTTGCCCGGCAGGCGCAGGTTGCGCTTGGAGGTGGCGGTCTTGCGCTTCACCTCCTTCTCGGCCTTGCGGCGCAGGCGCTCGTCCACCCGGTCGAGGATGAAGCCCAGCAGCGCCTGGGCGCGCTTCTGGTCCTCGGTCAGCCAGTGGTCGAAGTGGTCGCGGATCGCCGATTCCACCAGCTTGGTGGCCTCGGGCGAGGTGAGGCGGTCCTTGGTCTGGCTCTGGAACTGCGGGTTGCGGATGAACACCGACAACAGCACCTCGGAGCCGCCCATCACGTCATCCGGCGTGATCTGGTCCGCCTTGCGCTGGCCGACCAGCGCGCCGAAACCCTTGAGGCCACGGCTCAGCGCCTGACGCAGGCCGGCCTCGTGGGTGCCGCCCTGGGGCGTCGGGATGGTGTTGCAGAAGTAGGTGCCGCCGCCTTCGCCGTAGACCGGCCAGGCCACCGCCCATTCGACCGAGCCCTGACCATCGGGGAAGTCGGCGCGCCCGGCGAAGATGTCGGACGTGACGCACTCCCGGTCGTCGATCACCTCCTTCAAGTGGTCGGCCAGGCCGCCGGGGAACTGGAACACGGCCTCGGGCGGGATCTCCTCGCCCTTCAGCAGCTCGGGCGCGCACTTCCAGCGGATCTCGACGCCGGCGAAGAGGTACGCCTTGGAGCGGGCGAGGCGGTACAGCCGCACCGGCTTGAAGCGCAGGTCCGGCCCGAAGATCTCCGTGTCCGGCAGGAAGGTGATGCGGGTGCCGCGCCGGTTGGGCGCCGCGCCCACTTCCTCCAGCCGGGAGGTGGGATGGCCGCGCGAATAGGTCTGGCGGTAGAGCTTGCGGTCGCGCGCCACCTCGATGACCAGCTCCGAGGACAGGGCGTTCACCACCGAGAGGCCGACGCCGTGCAGACCGCCGGAGGTGGCGTAGGCTTTGTCCGAGAACTTGCCGCCCGAGTGGAGGGTGGTGAGGATCACCTCCAGCGCCGACTGCTTCGGGTACTTGGGGTGCGGGTCGATGGGGATGCCGCGCCCGTTGTCCGAGATGGAGAGCGAGCCATCGGCCGCCAGCTCCACCTCGATGCGGTTGGCGTGGCCGGCCACCGCCTCGTCCATGGCGTTGTCCAGAATCTCGGCGGCGAGGTGGTGGTAGGCCCGGTCATCCGTGCCGCCGATGTACATGCCCGGCCGGCGGCGCACCGGCTCGAGGCCCTCGAGAACTTCGATATCCTTGGCGGTGTAGGCCGTTGCCGCTGCCGCCTGCGAGAACAGATCCGTCATGTAACCGCTTATAGGGGAGGCGAGGCACGGACGACAACGTGCTGTTGACGCGCACCGTGCATTGACCGCTCCGTGTCCAGGGTTGAAGGTTTGGGCGCGGATAAGAACATTAATCGAACAGGACGTCAATGGCGTCCTGGTCGAGGAGCGTGCCGTCCGCCGCGTCCGCGCCATCGGCTGGCGAATCCGGCGCGAGCGGAAGGCCATCGCCCCGGAGCGTGCCGGGGTGCCCGGGCAGGGCGGCCGCGCCCGCATCCCCCGCCACGGCCGGGGCGGCCGTGCCCGCCGCCCGCGGCGCGCCGAGGTCCGCCCGGGCGCGGGCGAACAGGGTGTCCACCTGCGCCTGCGAGCCCAGGGTTCCGCCGCCGTTGATGAGGCCGCTGGCGTGGACAATGGCCGCCTGAAGCTCCGCCGCCAGCGCCCGGATCGCCCCGGTGTCCGGCGCGGAGTCGCCCAGCAGGGCCCGGATGCCGCTGGCGGCGACGCTGTTGAGCACGCCGATCGCCGCGTCGAACTCGGCGCGGACGGGGGCAGGGCTCAGGTGGTAGGCCTCCACCACCAGCGCCGAATCCCGGAAGCCGCTGGCGGCAAAATGGGCATCGTAGCTGCGCGGCTCCCAGTCCCGCAGTTCCTCCAGCAGGTCGGGATCGTCCGCCGCCAGGTCCAGCAGCATGGACAGCTCGTTGTACTGGTTGAGAAAGTCGGTGGAGAGGCCCGTGTCCGGGTTGACCGTGCGCACGTGGGCGGCGATCCAGGCAAGCCTGTCCTGCGGATCGGCCTCGAGCGCAAGCAAAACGCCCTCAGCGCCGGAATCCGGCCTCGGCCTCAAGGCTGCATGGGGGCGCGCTGCTGTCACGTCAGTCCAATCTCGTCCGCCACTTTGAAATAAATCATCTAGACCAATGGCTCGAGCAACCACCATGGAAGAAGGTTGGTAAAGACCGCATTAAAAATCCGAAATCGAGGTGAGGCCGCGGGCCTCATCCCTCCCGCGCTCGGTCTTCCCCGGTCCCGTCCGTGTCGCTGTGCGGAAGAATTTGGGTGAAAGTGTAATTTTTGCATTGCAATGTAAATGATGCAGTGCAATATTGCTGTTCAGCCGAGAGGCGATTCTCCCCCAAGACTCTAATCTGGCCGGGCTCCTTAGTCCGGCCTCTTTTTTTGTCCGCGAGACGGGGGCCGCACCCCACCGTCGGGGAGGGTGGTCGGCGAAATTAGTGTGACCCGATTACAACAAATCCTTGATGTATCAGTTTGGCAACATCTTCTCCTCTTGTGCAACGCACACAGATCTTTGACGGTATAGTGACTGGCCAGTAACGGTCGCCCTGAGGGGGCCTTGAACGGTCGGCCGGGGGTGTCCGCTGTTGCGTTTGCTTCTTTCGATCGCACTGCCAAAGGGGTGGCAGTACTGGGAGCTCTAGGAGAGGAGACAGGAAGATGTTGAGGAAGTCTGTAACGGTGGCGATTCTTGCGGCAACGGCGCTGGCCAGCGGGGTAACGGCGGCTCAGGCGCAGGAAAGCGGGCCGCTGACGGTGAGCGCCAACGCCGGCGTGGTGTCGGACTACCGGTTCCGCGGCGTGTCGCAGACCGAAGAGAGCGTCGCCCTGCAGGGCGGCCTCGACGCGAACCTCGCGCTGAGCGAGACGGTCAGCCTCTATGCCGGCACCTGGGGGTCGACCGGCGACAAGGACACCATCGGCGCGTCGGAGATCGACGTGTACGGCGGCATCACCGGCTCGTCCGGTCTGGTGAACTGGACCCTCGGCGCCATCGGCTATCTCTATGCGGACGCCAAGGGCCTGGATTACTGGGAAATCAACGGCGAAGTCGGCACGGAACTGGGCCCGGTGAGCGCGGCGGTCGGCATCTACTACGCGCCGGATCAGGCCAATCTTGGCGACAAGGACGGCGTCTACGTCTACACCAACCTGGGTGTGGCGGTGCCGAACACCCCGATCACCCTGAATGCGACCGTCGGCTACGAGGACAACGCCTTCTGGAACAGCAAGTGGGACTGGAGCCTGGGCGCTTCGGTTTCCTATCAGAAGTTCACCTTCGGCGTGGCCTACGTCGACACCAACAAGCGGTCGCCGTACTTCAAGAACGCGAAGGTCCACAACGCGTCTGACGCGGCGATCATCTTCTCGGTCGGCGCCAGCTTCTGATCCGACCAGGCAGTATCGCCAATGCAGCACGGCCCGGGTTTCCCGGGCCGTTTTGCTTTGGGTTGCAAGGCGTCTTTTGCTGCACTGCAATATGACGCGCGCGGGAGGGGTGTGTCCCAAAAGCCTCTGTTGGTCGCGCAATATTGTTGCGTCCTGGACACGGTGGTGCGGGGGGTGTCGCAGGGGTGGTCCGGCACCCGGAATCGGGGTCCGCATCCCCGCGCCGGGAGCGCGGCGGGATGCCAGGGCAGGGCGCGCGGTCAGGGCAGGGGTGTTGTGCGTTGCAGCATGGCAGGCAAAACAAAGCCCGACCGGTAGAACCGGCCGGGCTTCGTCCGTCGAGAATGAGAAGCGCGGATCAGGCGCTGTAGTACATGTCGAACTCGACCGGGTGCGGGGTGGTCTCGTAGCGATCCACCTCTTCCATCTTCAGCGCGATGTAGCTGTCGATGAAGTCGTCGGTGAACACGCCGCCCTTGGTGAAGACCTTGCGGCCCTTGTCGAGGGCCTGAAGGGCCTCGCGGAGCGAACCGCACACGGTCGGAACCTTCTTCAGCTCCCGCGGCGGCAGCTCGTAGAGGTTCTTGTCCATGGCCTCGCCCGGGTGGATCTTGTTCTCGATGCCGTCCAGACCCGCCATCATCAGGGCCGCATAGGCCAGGTACGGGTTGGCGGTCGGATCCGGGAAGCGGACCTCCACGCGCTTGGCCTTCGGCGACGCGCCGTACGGAATGCGGCAGGAGGCCGAGCGGTTGCGGCTGGAGTAGGCCAGCAGCACCGGCGCCTCATAGCCCGGCACCAGACGCTTGTAGGAGTTGGTGGTCGGGTTGGTGAAGGCGTTCAGCGCCTTGGCGTGCTTGATGATGCCGCCGATGTAGTACAGCGCGGTCTCCGACAGGCCGGCATAGCCGTTGCCGGCGAACAGCGGCTTGCCGTCCTTCCACAGCGACTGGTGCACGTGCATGCCCGAGCCGTTGTCGCCCTTGATCGGCTTCGGCATGAAGGTGGCCGTCTTGCCGTAGGAGTGGGCGACCATGTGCACCACGTACTTGTAGAGCTGCATGCGGTCGGCGGTGGTGGTGAGCGTGCCGAACATCAGGCCCAGCTCGTGCTGGGACGGCGCCACCTCGTGGTGGTGCTTGTCCATCGGCAGGCCCATCTCGAGGAGGGTCGCCACCATCTCCGAGCGCAGGTCATGGCCGCTGTCCACCGGCGCAACCGGGAAGTAGCCGCCCTTGACGCGCGGACGGTGGCCGAGGTTGCCCTCCGGATAGCTCCGGCCCGTGTTCATCGGCAGCTCGACGTCGTCCAGCGAGTAGCCGGCGCCGTTGTAGTCCACGTTGAACTTCACGTCGTCGAACACGAAGAACTCGGCTTCCGGGCCGACGAAGCAGGTGTCGCCGATCTTGGTGGACTGGAGGTAGGCCTCCGCCTTCTTGGCGATCGAGCGCGGGCAGCGGCCGTACAGCTCGCCGGTGGCGGGCTCGGCGATGTCGCAGAAGATCACCAGCATCGGCTGGGCAGAGAACGGATCGATGTAGACCGCATCCAGGTCCGGCACGAGCATCATGTCGGACTCGTTGATGGCCTTCCAGCCGGCAATGGACGAGCCGTCGAACATGAAGCCCTCGGTCAGGGTGTCGGCGTCGATCACCGTGGCGCTCATGGTCAGGTGCTGCCACTTGCCGCGGGGGTCGGTGAAGCGGAGATCAACCCAGGCGATCTCCTGCTCCTTGATCATGGTCAGTACCTTGTTCACGGCATCTTCGGTTGCCATTTGCGAATTCCTCTAGAGTCTTCGGTTGTGATTTGGCGGGTTGAGAGTTGAACCGGCTGTTGCGTCAGATCGCGTCGCTGCCGCGCTCGCCGGTGCGGATGCGGATTGCCTCGTCGATGGTCGAAATGAAGATCTTGCCGTCGCCGATGCGGCCGGTCTGGGCCGCCTGCTGAATGGCTTCCACCGCGCGCGGGGCAATGGCGTCGTCCACCACCACCTCGAGCTTTACCTTGGGCAGGAAGTCCACCACATACTCGGCGCCGCGGTAGAGTTCCGTATGTCCCTTCTGGCGGCCGAAGCCCTTGGCTTCGAGCACGGTGATGCCGGAGACGCCCACCTCGTGCAGCGCCTCCTTCACCTCGTCCAGCTTGAACGGTTTGATGATCGCTTCGATCTTTTTCACGCCGTATCGCTCCACCTGGCTGGTTCGGATGGTAGGTCTGGCGAGGGATACGCAAAACCCGTGCCACATGCCGGACGGGGCCAGACGCGGCTTTTTCGCGGCAGTTGCCCGGCCAGCGGCCGGCAATGCCTGCCAAATATGCTCAAAATTTAGGCAAGTGCCGCTTCGCTGGGCATGTGGGCCCCTGAGGTGGGCATCCGACGGGCAACCTGAAGGCGGCGGGCAGGGGAGAGTCACCGCAGGCAGGGGCACCGGCCGGTCGCTCCGAGCCCGGACATAATGGGGCAGGCCGAGACCCGGCGGGTCATGCCCGCGCCATGAGCGCGCCATAATTGCGAGGGAAGGTGCGGCTAATCATTAGGATTAATGCAAAGGCGTTTCTGCGATGCGTGCAATCATCCTGAGTGCGGGTCAGGGTTCGCGTCTGCTTCCCCTTACGGCGGAGCGTCCCAAGTGCCTGATCGAGTTTTCCGGCCGGACGCTGCTCGACTGGCAGATCGACGCACTGGCGGCCAACGGCGTGCGGGAGATTGTGGTTGTGGTCGGGTTCCAGGCCGCCAAGGTGGAGGCGCATCTGGCAGGCCGGAACGACGCCGGCGTGAAGATCACCACCCTGTTCAATCCCTTCTTCCAGGTGGCGGACAATCTGGGCTCGGTGTGGCTCACCCGCCCGTACATGATGCAGGGGGATTTCCTCATCCTCAACGGCGACACGCTGGTCACGCCCGAGCTGGTGGCCGACGTGCTGGCCGGTGCGCGGGAAGGCATCAACGTCACCATCGACGTGAAGCCGACCTACGACGCGGACGACATGAAGGTGGTGAAGACGCCCGAGGGCCGTCTGCTCGCCATCGGCAAGACCCTGCCGCTTGATCAGGTGAATGCGGAGTCCATCGGCTTCCTGGTGTTCAAGGGCTGGGGCGCGACCTGCTTCGCCGACGCGGTGGACGCGGTGATGCACACCGCCGAGGGCGTGAAGTCCTGGTACCTGCGGGTCATCGGCCGCATCGCCGAGACGCATGAAGTGAACACCGTCTCCATCGAGGGGCACTCGTGGGGTGAGGTGGACTTCCCCGCCGACGTGGCGCGCGCCCAGGCGCTGACGGCGCTGTGGGCGGGCGGCGAGGCGGAGGAGCGCCGCATCGCCTGACGGGCAGCGGCGGTTCCGGCGTTCTCCTTGCGGGCCCGGACTCTCTTCGACCCCGAGGGTCTTTGCTCTGGTGAGGCGCTGTGGTACTTTCAGGGCTGTGGTAATCGTTTCGATATGAACCACTTCCAAAAAGGCTTGGGCTTGCCGGAGCCCGGGCCTTTTTTATTGCGAGGCCTTTTATAGGTGGGTCCGGGGTGCCGGCCCCGAACCCTGACGCCGCTACTTCGAGCGGCAAACCTCCACGATCTTGAGAACAAGCATCGCGAAGGCAATCATCAGCGTTGCAGCGCCGATGATCAGTGTGGCGATCGTCTCGATACCTATAGTGACCACCTCCTTTGACGGCCGTGATTACGCCGTCGCGGGATGCGGCGACGCGGACCATCAAGGAGCCTTATAGCAGGAGGTCCCGGGTGGTTGCCTATGGAAATATAGTAATTTCAATATCTTAAATGGTGTGATGGCGCGGCGATGGCGTTGCTGCCTGGTCTGGGATCGGGCTCAGGGACGGGCGGCTGACACGGGCAGAGGCGGGGCAGGAGGGCCCGGGGCCCTCCCGCAAAGGGAAAGCAGAGATCAGAGCTCTGACAGGACGGGTTTCAGCCGCGCGTGGGCCACGTCTCCTTGAGGCAGTCCACCAGCCGGTGGATCTGGGCTTCATCGAGGGCGTGGGCGCTGCCAAGATCCGGCGTCTTCGGCCAGCCCGCGTCCGCCACGTTCACGCCCCGAATCTCGCGCTCGCCCGCATAGCGGGGGAAGACGTGGAAGTGGACGTGGGGGTCCACCATCATCAGCATCAGGTAGTTGATCTTCACGTAATCGACCACGGTCCGCAGGGTTGATTCGATGTCCCGTGTCACCTGCGCCAGTTCGGCGAAGGCGGCCGGGGGCAGGTCGGGAAAGGCGGTGGCCTCGGACTTCGCCGCGAGAATCAACGACCCCAGCGTCACCTGCGCGGGCCTGAGCAGAACCACCCAATGCTCGTAGGAGGCGATCTCGGTCTGGGGATATCCAAACTTTCGAATGGTTTCGTTCATTTTTTTGCTTCTTTCGTCATCCATCTCTTGACGCTCGGCGACTTCGCTCGTAATGACGCAGCCCTGACGCGCGGCGACTGTAGCTCAGTTGGTTAGAGCACTGGTTTGTGGTACCAGGGGTCGTGGGTTCGAACCCCATCAGTCGCCCCAGTCTCTCTAAAGACTTGGCGCTTCCAATACCAGTTCCCCCCGGTTCCCACGAACCGTATTTCCTTTCAGAACCGCATTCCCTTCCAGAAACGTCGCCATTCGAGCGCATTTGCGGCGTTGGAACTTTTGCGGCGTTGGGAACGTCGTCATGGTGGAATCGGGCATGGACCTTTTCCGTGATTCGGCTGCCTGTGTACCTCACGTGGAGCACAGGATTGATCGGCCGGAGGGCCTTCCTCCAGAACACATTCATGCAGACAAATTTCTTGACGTGGAGGCCGTCTCCAGGTGCCAATCCCTTATTTACCATCCGATTGTAATAATTATTATCAATTAATTTTGTCGGATTTTCTTACGGTTGTATGGTGTGAAATCCGGGGTCTTTCAGGTTAAGTATTGAATATGCGTTTCTTTTTAATCTGGCTTGATTATTGCCAAGCCGTGGATGCAAGACATCCGTGGGGGCTGTGCCATGAAGAAGGCCATGAAGAAGTTTGTGAAGCTTGCTGCGGTTAGCATGACTGCCTTGGCTGCCGTATCGGGTGCAGCTCAGGCTGCTCCGCTCTATTTCCCGGATCCGGAAGATGGCGTCGTCTCGCTGCAATATGGCCAGTTCACGGTCTATTCGCTGGCGATGCTGAACTATTACGCCATGAACGGCAAAACCAGTCCGCCATCGAACAACGATCCTTACTATGTGAAGAGTGCCCCCGGCCAGATCAACGAGTTCATCGTCATTGCAACGGGCTCCAAAGGCGTCAGCAATGGGGAATTCGCCAATACCGACAATCCCTTCCTCACGCCGAGTGGTGGCGGGAGCGGCAGCAGCGTGTTCTGGACCACGACGAGCCCTGATCCGAGCGATACGTTCGGCGCCGATGCGCTCGGAATGGATAATGCCGGGACGTGGGATATCTCGCTTGAGACGCTGCGCGATTATCTGAAGGGGCAGAAACTGTTTTTCGGGTTCAACCTGAATGAAACGGATAGCGCCGGCAGCGAGTTGCTGACAGTGGAGCAAGACGCGCTGGCCTGGGGCCGGGTGACTCTGGTCGATCTTGATACTGGCGCAGAAGTCAGCTTCATTTTCGATGGCACAAATAGCAACGACGCTATCCAGAGCCAGACCCTGTTCACGCATGATGGCGTGGACTGGGGCCGCATTCATGGGGAGATCTGCGTTGCGAAAGTATCGGACGGGCAGACTCCGCAGTTGCTGCATCTGGGGCCCTGCACCGGCGATGACGTCAACGGCGTGACGATCAACCAGAACCTGGGTGCTGACCGCGTCGCCTTTGCCCTGACCAACGACGAGCTGAGCGCCTTGATCTACAACACGGATTTCGACGTCATGCGCGTTGAGATGGGTCTGGCCGACATCAACAACGGCTACGAGCAGTTGTTCATCTTCGGCCTGGGACAGAACATCGTCCCGGACCCGGATCCGGTGCCGGAGCCGGCCGGTGTCGCCTTGCTGGGCCTTGGTATCCTTGGGATCGCTGCGGCACGCCGTGGCAAGAAGGCTGCATAAGCACGGCACTCACAAGCGGAATGAAAAAGGGGCGGCTCAACGGCCGCCCCATTTTCTTTGATCTTGCTGCCTCTGCGTTGCGGGGCAATGGCGGGGAAGGCGCCGTCATTGACGATCACGGCTTCCTGTCCCGGCGCGCCCCGTGGGATTCGGATCGCCCCAGCCGACGTCATTCAAACGTTGCCACGCGCCAGTCGAGACGCGCCGTGAGCGGCTCCTGTGCTGCGGGCTTTCCACCGGCGCGGGGCGGTGCGGCCGGCGCGTCCGGACGGAGGTCCAGCAGGCCGGACTCGACGCCCCGCAGCGCCAGCGCTGCCGCAGCCGCGTCCACCACGGCGGCGGGGCCGCTCAGGCTGACCGGCACATTGCGGCGCAGGATGGCCCATGCGGCGATGTCGAGGGCGTTCTCGCCTGCCGCATCCGGCTTCGGGGCGGCCTCTGTCGCGGCGAACGTGATCTCGGGCAGCGGCAGGAGCGGGGGCACCAGCATCAGCGTCCAGTCCTCCACGCCCGAGGCGGCGCGCTGCTCCAGCTGGTGATAGGTGGCAAGGGTGCTCCCGGCCAGCGGGCGGGCGGTGATGGTGGCACGGCGGCCGATCTGGTCGATCAGCACGTCGCGCGGGGCGCCGCCGCCCGCGAGCGCCAGGCGGTCGCTGATGAGCCGGGTGATCCGGTCCGCCTGGAGGCGTTCGCGGTTCTGCGCCGCCGCCAGCTGGGCGGCCTGGGCGTCGCCCGCCGCGCCGCCCACGATCAGCTGGTCGAGATGCACCACCACATGCCGGTTGAGCAGGCGGGTCAGGGTCTGGCCCACCTTCTCGTCCGCGTCCGCGATGAACCGGGGCGTCAGTACCGTCGCGGTGACCTTGATCGGCCGCCCGCGCAGCTGGGATTCCACGTCGCTGAGGCGGGCAGCGGAGGGGAAGTGGCTGCGGATGCCATCGCGGATCTGGCGGGAGGCGAGGGTCTCCCAGCCGATCTGCTTCAGGGTGAGGCCGAGCGGCGTCGCCAGCGCTGCCAGAATGACCACAATCAGCACGGTCTGAAGGTGCGTGTGTGCCGGGGAGAGGTGGGAGCCGAACCCGTAGAGGCGGGCGACAAACGCCGCCGTCAGCGCGATGGTGATGAGGTTGGTGAAGAACAGCAGCAGCGCGCCGCCCGCGACGTACCAGTTCTGCGTGGCAAGGCCGAAGCCCACCACCGCGAGCGGCGGCATCAGCGCAATGGCGATGGCGACGCCCACCACCGTCTCGCCGCGCCCGCGCACCAGAGCGTAGCCGCCCGCCAGCGCCGAGAGCAGGGCAACCAGCAGGTCGAACAGGTTCGGCTGCGTGCGCGACGCGATTTCGGAGGTTACCGTCTGCACCGGCGAAATGGCGACGAACAGCGCCGACAGGACAATGGCAAGCAGCGAACCCGCAGCCAGCGCGAAGGCGGCCTGCTTCATCTCCTCCACGTCAAAGGTGGCAAGCGCGAAGCCGAGGCCGATGATCGGCATCATCAGGGGGGAGATCAGCATCGCGCCGATCAGCACCGCGCTCGAGGGCAGGAGCAGGCCGAGAATGGAGATCCCGGCGGAGATCACCACCATGAAGGCATAGCGCGAACTCCAGCGCGCTTCTTCGGTGACGCGCCGGACCACGGCTTCGTGATCCACATTGGTGATGATGTATTCACGCCACAGCGCCTTGAGGCGGCTGATGGCCTGGGCAGGTTGGCGGAGCAGGTGCGTCTTGGTCTGAACGGCCATTCTTCGTCCTGGTTAGGGGTTGGGAGGATGCCGCCTCGCGCGCAGACAGCGGGCCGGGACGGGGCAGAAGACGAACTCTATAAAGTTTATCGGCAAATGGGGCGCGGAAAAACAGCCGTGTTGGGTGCCGTCCGCGTTGGGTGGCGTCGTGGCCCGGGGAGAGGGGGGGGGCGGCGGGGTGTCCGGCGGGCCCCATGTTCCCGATCTGTGTTCCCTAATTGCAACTACTTCTCATTTTCCATATCGCCTGCGTTGACTCGCCGTCTGGAAGTTTGTACTTCGCCACCGAAATGCAATTTATTCTCAAGAACAGGGGTTGATACCGCATGGGTAAGAAGACTACCAACCGGTTCGGTGTGGACGAGGCGGCGGCCGGCAGTGCTGGCGTTGCGTTCCTGGCGCTGGGCTGCGTCGGCTTCATCGCCGCGCCGGCCGTGGCGCAGGGCACCGAGGGAGCGAACGCTGCTCCGGCGCGTCTGGGCGGCATGACCGTCACCGACACCGCCATCGAGGAGCAGGGCTACAAGATCGACAAGCCCGAATCTCCCAAGTACACCGCGCCGCTGGTGAACACGCCCAAGTCCGTCGTCATCCTGCCGGCGCAGGTGATGAAGGAGACCGGCTCCACCACGCTTGTCGAGGCGCTGCGCACTGTCCCGGGCATTACCTTCGGCGCGGGCGAGGGCGGCAACCCGCAGGGCGACCGTCCGTTCATCCGCGGCTTCGACACCCAGGGCAGCACCTTCATCGACGGCGTCCGCAGCGTGGGCGGCCAGTCGCGCGAAGTGTTCGCGATCGAGCAGATCGAAGTGGTGCGCGGCGGTGACTCGACCCTGGGCGGCCGTGGCAGCGCGGGCGGCAGCCTGAACATGGTCACCAAGAAGGCCCACCTCGGCACCGAGGTGTCGGCGGATCTCAGCTACGGCACGGCCGACTACAAGCGCGCAACCGTTGATGCCAACTACCAGCTGAGCGACGTGGCGGCCATCCGCCTCAACGCCATGTGGCATGACCAGGACGTGGCCAAGCGCGACGCCATGAACTACAACCGCTGGGGCATTGCGCCGTCGATCGGCTTCGGCCTCGGCACCGACACCCGCGCCTTCCTCAACTACTACCACCTGGAGACCGACGACCTGCCCGATCCGGGCATGCCGTTCGAGCGCACCCAGGCGCAGGCGGTGGCCTCCGGCAAGCTGAAGATCCGCCCCGCCGAGGAGGTGAACGGCCAGAAGGTGGACCGCTCCAACTTCTACGGCCTCAAGGACCGCGATTTCCGCAAGACCAACATCGACGAGGTGATGCTGCGGATCGAGCATGACGTGACGGATGCCATCACCATCCGCAACACGGCCAAGTACGCCAACGTCAAGCAGAGCTACATCATCACCCAGCCGGACGACAGCCAGGGCAACGTCCAGAACGGCCAGGTGTGGCGCCGCACCAACTCGCGCTACGGCGGTACGGAGTCGATCGTCGACCAGCTGGACATCTCGGCGAAGTTCAACACGGGCGCCATCGCCCACAGCCTGTCGACGGGCATCGAGGGCAGCTGGGAGCGCTCCCGCCAGGGCACCTACGGCGACGGCAAGGGCACCGCGCTCAACACCTCGCCGCGCTGCACCCCGCAGGGCATCGCGCTGCACAACTGCACCAGCCTGTTCAACCCGAACCCGAAGGATCCGTGGGTGAACCGCGACGCCGATGGCAACCCCATCGCCACCGCCCGCAACCCGATCGCCACGATCACCGAGATCAACACCTGGTCCGCGTACATGCTGGACACCATCACGCTCACCGAGGCGCTGCTGGTGAACCTCGGCGTGCGCTATGACCACTACGACGTGAAGGCGCGCAGCCTCGCCAACAAGACCGAGGTCGACCGCACGGACGACCTGTTCAACTGGCAGGCGGGCCTCATCTACAAGCCGGCGGAGAACGGCAGCATCTACCTGTCCTACGCCACCTCGGCGACGCCTCCGGGCAGCTTCCTCGGCGAGGGCAGCGAGAGCAACGGCCTGACCCCGGGCCGCAACGAGGGCGCGTTCGATCCCGATGATCTGAAGGTCGAGAAGACCAAGAGCTACGAGATCGGCACCAAGTGGGAGTTCTTCGACGCGGCCCTGGGCGTGAACCTGGCCCTGTTCCGCACCGAGACCAAGAACGCCCGCACCATCGGCCCGGACAGCCTGCCGGTGTTCGTCGGCGAGCGCCGCATCGACGGCGTCGAGGTCAGCGTCAATGGCCAGGTGCTCCCGGGCTGGAGCGTCTTTGGCGGCTACACCTACATGGACTCCGAGGTGAAGTTCGCGGGCGAGAACAACGTGGCCAACGGCAAGCCGTTCCCGAACACGCCGAAGCACAGCTTCACGCTGTGGAGCACCTATGACTTCGCCGATCGCTATCAGGTGGGCGGCGGCGCCATCTACAACGCCAAGCAGTACGGCAACTTCGGCGCGGACGGCGTGAGCCGCTCGATCCCCAGCTACTGGCGCTTCGACGCCACGGCGTCGGCAAAGCTCACCGACTACGCCACCCTGCGCGTCAACGTGCAGAACGTGTTCAACAAGAAGTACTACGACCGCACCTACGGCACGCACTTCGCCACCATCGCGCCGGGCCGCTCGGCCTTCGCGACGCTGGGCCTGACGTTCTGAGGCTTGGTGCAGGCCGGTTTGTAAATCAGGTCGCAGGAGGGGCTCGCCCCTCCTGCACCTCCCTTTTCTTTGAAGGGATGTGTTTCAGGCGCGCGCTGGATGAAGGGCGTGGCCCTGTTGAACGAAAATTGTCTGCTGGACCGTGGTTCCCGCGAACTCTGGAAACACGGCCGGCAAAACGAAAGGGAGGTGCAGGAGGGACCAGGTCCCTCCTGCATTTTCCAGTTTCAAACCCTTGAAAGAGGCCAGACAAGCCATGGCCCTGACCTATGACGACGTTCGCCGCTGGTCGGCGGAGGAGCTGAACCGCCGTCTTTCCGGTCCGCCGGAGGAGGTGGCCGGGATTCTGCGGGTCTGCGCCGAGGCGGGTGTGATCGAGGCCAAGGCGCTTTATGCCCAGGCGCTGCTCGACGGGCGCGGGGTGGCGCGCAATCCGGCCGAGGCGCTGCGCCTGTTCATCGAGGCTGCGCAGGCGGGGCATGTGATGGCCATGAACATGGTCGGGCGCTGCTGCGATCAGGGCTGGGGCACGCCGGTGGACAAGGCGCTGGCCGCCCGCTGGTACAAGGCTGCTGCCGACAATGGTCTCGACTGGGCCATGTACAACCTGGCCACGCACTATTGCCTGGGCGAGGGGGTGCCGCTGGACCGCGCCGAGGCGCTGCGCCTGTATCGCAAGGCGATGGAGCTGGGGCATGTGAAGTCCATCAACATGGTGGGCGGCTTCTACGAGGACGGCTGGGTGGTGGAGCGCGACATGGAAAAGGCCGCCGCGCTGTACCGTCAGGCCGCCGAGGGCGGGGACTTTCGCGGCCAGTTCAACCATGCCCGCCTGTTGATCGCCGCCGGGAATCGGGACGAGGCCGCCGCGTGGCTGCGCCGCATCCCCGAGACGGCGACGCCCGCCTTTCTCGACAAGGCGCGGGCGTGGCTGGCCGACCATGCGCCGGAGTTGGTCGCGGCGCTGGCACCGGATGATCCTTCCGCCTCCGCGCTGTAGTTGCGACGAATTTGCAATTGCATCGCCGCGACGGCCGTTCTATATGCTTGACCATTCGTTCTCAGACGCGGACCAGTCCGCAGGGATAGGCAGATGGACGCGAGCGGCGCGGCACAGGCGTTCGATGCGCAACCGGAGGAGGGCCTTGGCCGGTCCGCCCCGGTGCTGCGGTTTGTCGCCGGCGGGTCTCCCAAGCCCGAATCCCGGCCGTCCGAGGCGCTGAAACCGGCCTCCCTGGAGGCCGAACCCTCGCAATCCGATTTCTCGCAGGCGCCCGAGGCGCAGTCCGGGCGCTATGGCGCGGGCCGCCGGGTCAACTGGGGCGCCATTGGCGCCATCGCCGGACTGCATGTGGCGCTGTTGGCGGCGCTCGTGACCATGGACGTGGTCAAGCTCACGCCGCTGGCGCCCGAGCCGATCATGGTCGATCTGGTGCAGGCCGCGCCGCCGCCACCGCCGCCCGCGCCCATGCCGGAGGCCAGCCTTGAGCCGGTCACGCCGATCGTCGCGCCGCCGGTGCTCGACATTCTGCCGCCCCAGCCGTCGCCCGTACAGGCGGCGGCGGAGCCGGCACCCGCCGTCATGGCCCCGGCGGTGGTGGCCCAGCCCAAGGCCGCGCCGGCCGCTGGCCCGGGCATCGAGACGGTGGAGGATCTCTCCGCCACCATGATCGAGGCGAAGCCGCCGCGCTATCCGCTGGAATCCCGCCGCCGCAAGGAGGAGGGCACGGTGGTGCTGCTGCTCACCGTGGGGCCGGACGGAGCGGTGGCGGACATCCGCGTCTCGCGCTCCAGCGGGTTCGAGCGGCTGGACAAGGCGGCGCTGGAGGCGGTGAGGAAATGGCGCTGGTCTCCCACCCTGCGCAACGGCGTGGCGGTGCCCGTGCGGGGATTTGTGGAAATTCCCTTCGTTCTCAAGAAATGATCGCAGCTTTCCCATGATGATACACATTCCCGGCGTGCTCGACGCCACGGCGGTGGCGCGCTGCCGCCAGATCATGGCCGAGGCCGAGTGGGTGGACGGCAACGTCACTTCCGGCGCGCAGTCGGCGCTGGCCAAGCGCAACCGCCAATTGCCGGAGGGCTCGCCGGCCGCCCGCGAGATGGGCAACCTGATCCTCGACGCGCTGGCGAAATCGCCGCTATTCATCGCGGCGGCGCTGCCGCTCAAGGTGTTCCCGCCGCTGTTCAACCGCTACGAGGGCGGGGAGGAATTCGGCACCCACGTGGACAACGCCATCCGCATCCAGCGCGGCAGCGATTTCCGCATCCGCAGCGACCTGTCCGCCACCCTGTTCTTCGCCGATCCGGACGAATACGACGGCGGCGAGCTGACGGTGGAGGACCAGTTCGGCACCCATTCGGTCAAGCTGCCGGCGGGGGACATGGTGCTCTATCCCGCCTCCAGCCTGCACCGCGTCACGCCGGTCACGCGCGGGGCGCGGCTCGCCAGCTTCTTCTGGATCCAGAGCATGGTGCGCGACGACGGCGAGCGCCGCATCCTGTTCGATCTGGACCTGGCCATCCAGGCGCTGGCCCTTGAGCGCGGGCAGGGGGACCCGGAAATCGTCCGCCTGACCGGCATCTACCACAACCTGCTGCGCCGCTGGGCGCACGTGTGAGTCCGGTTTTCAGGGTGTGTGAGGAAAGGGGGGCTCGACCCCCCTTTGTATGACTGGGCCGCGTCCCGGAAAACGCCCCGGGCCGAAAACAAAAAAGGCTCCGCGCTGCGGAGCCTTTTTCTTGTTCGGGGAGGTTGAGACCCTCAGCCCACGAAGGCGCGTTCGATGACGAACTGGCCGGGGGAGGCGTTGGAGCCCTCGATGAAGCCGAGGCCTTCCAGATAGGCCTGGAATTCCTTGATCATGGCCATGCTGCCGCACAGCATAACGCGGTCGGTCTCCGGGTCCAGATTCTTGGGGCCGTCCAGCCCCTCGAACAGCTTGCCGGTCTCGATCAGCGTGTTGATGCGGCCGGTGGTGTGAAATTCCTCGCGGGTGACGGTCGGCACGTAGTGCAGCTGTGTCTGCGCCTGATCGCCAACCAGCGGATCGTCCGCCAGACGGCTTTCCAGTTCGGCGCGGTAGGCCAGATCGCTGACGCGGCGCACCGAGTGGACCACGACCACCTGATCAAACAGCTGGTACACGTCCGGGTCGCGGATCAGGCTCATGAACGGCGCCAGGCCCGTGCCGGTGGAGAGCAGGAACAGGCGCTTGCCCGGCAGCAGGGCATCGGTCACCAGCGTGCCGGTGGGCTTGCGGCCGAGGAAGATCTCGTCGCCCGGCTGGATCTTCTGGAGGCGCGAGGTGAGCGGACCGTCCGGCACCTTGATCGACAGGAACTCCAGCTCCTCGGCGTAGGCGGGGCTCGCCACCGAGTAGGCGCGCAGCAGGGGGCGCTGTTCGCCCGGCAGGCCGATCATCACGAATTCGCCCGAGCGGAAGCGGAAGCTGGCCGGCCGCGTGATCTTGAAGCTGAACAGGTGCTCGTTCCAGTGATGGACACTCAGGACCGTTTCCACAGTCAGCGCAGCAGAGGGCTCAAGTTTGGGCATTTGCTGCAGGCGATCGCTCATTCGACACTTCCTTAATTCATCAACATATTTGGGCGGACATCGCCGTCCAGGGATCACCCCATGGATCGGTGGCATCCGCATGCCGGACTGTCAGGCCCCCCGGCGCGGCCATGGGCGGACAAGCGGCCTGCATTCGACCATGAGCTTTCAGGTCGCGCCGGTCGCTTCTTTATCCTCAGCGGGACCGAGTCGCAAGGCTTGCGCCAAAGCGGCGTCTCGGTAATTTTTTGTTTTGTTTCAATGCTTTGTGCGAAAACCAGTAGATCGGCTTATTTCCGATAAACAATTTCTTGGCGACCTGGCCTTGCGGCGGCGGACACCACGCCACGGAAACGTCCTGATCTATCCTTCGGAAATCACACGATTTCTTCCAATTTTTGATCCGGGCCGCTCCCTGATCCGGGCCATCCCTTGATCCGGGCCGTTCCTTGATCCGGGCCGTTCCCTGATCTTGCCGGGGCCCTGCGGATGCCGCGGTCCCACGCTCCATGGCCCCCGGTTGCGGCCCGATACCGCTGCCGCCGCTGCGGTGGCGGTAACAGGCCAATCGCAGCGACTCGTGAGAGGCAGCCCCCATATGGGGACAAGCGGCGCAAAAATCCAGTGGGCACTTTGTCGCCGCCGGGGAGGGGAGAGGGCGCGCCTCAGGCGGTGACGGGCAGGTGGAAGGGGTAGGAGCCGACCTTGTCTTCCCCCAGTTGCAGGTCGATGGTCTCGCCGTCCTGCCAGGTGACGCAGACGAACAGCCCCTTGGGCGCGAGCGCCGCGGGCATGGGCGCGTTGAAGGTGAAGCTGGCGTCGCGGGTCGCCACCAGCACCTCCACCATCCGGTCCGGCTGCTTGGTGATGTACATGCGGATACCGTCGGAGGACAGCGGGGGGAAGATGTAGCGATGGCCGTCGGTTGCCCAGTCCGCGTTGGCGGGGCGCAGCCAGGCTTGCAAGGCTCCTTGCTTCTTCAGGGACATGGCACTCTCCCTCTGCTCGATACACAACATATGGTTCGCACGCGCCGCTTGGCCACCACGGCAGGCGCGGCGGGAGGACGAGCGGAGCCGGAACGCGCGGCGGGGCGCGGCCGTCAGTTGAGGCGGAACTCGTTGCCCACCAGCTTCAGCTCGGCCGGCGTGACCAGGCTGGCGTGGGTGATGTGGATCGAGTGCAGCGGCGCCTCGATGTGCGCCCGCCAGTAGTCGAGGAACTGATGCAGGCGGGGGAAGCGCGGCGCGAGATCCAGCGTCTGCCAGACGAAACTCTGGAGCAGATCATGATGATCGGGCATCCAGTAGAGGATTTCCGCCGTCAAAAGCGAATATCCCTTGAGGCGAAGTTCGAAATCAGACGACTGTTCCCGGCGCAGGGTCATGACGACACTCCCGCAGACATCCTAAAAAAGGCTTCCATGGTCTGCAACGCAACCCGCTTTCAGGGATGATTATACGCCAGTGGCGACAGAATAACATAATCCTGTTGAATCGTTTCGTCTCAAATTCCTGTTATTTTGGGTCTTTTACTGTCACTCATCTTGGGTGAGTGCTAACCGCCAAGCCTCGTGACGGCGGCTTGACCGTTTTCCCGCAACGTGGAAGGAAGCCTGAAGGCCCGGAAGGGCTTGCCGATCCATCTCGCAAACCATCTTGCCAAGAGGTGCCTATGTTCCGCGCGAACCGCCTTCTGACCGCGACCGCCCTCGGCCTGTGCGCCATGACCGCCCACGCGGGCGCTTCCGGGCAGGCCATCGCGCCCGCCGCCATCGACGCTCACGTGAAGGTTCTGGCGTCGGACGAATTCGAGGGCCGCGCGCCCCTCAGCCAGGGCGAGACGCTGACCATCCGCTACATCGCGGATCAGCTGGCCAGCGGCGGCGTGAAGCCGGGCGGCGCCAACGGGAGCTGGTTCCAGGCCGTGCCGATGGTAGAGAGCACCACCGCGCCGACCGCGCTGACCGTCACCGGCGGCGCGGCGCCGATCACGCTCGACTACATCACGGATCAGGTGGTGTGGACCAAGCAGGTCCGCGAGCAGACGGCGCTGGAGAACTCGGAGCTGGTGTTCGTCGGCTACGGCATCGACGCGCCGGAGTGGGGCTGGAACGACTACGCCGGGCTCGACGTGAAGGGCAAGACGGTGGTCGTGCTGGTGAACGACCCGGGCTTCGCCACGGGCGATCCCAAGCTGTTCAACGGCAAGACCATGACCTACTACGGCCGCTGGACCTACAAGTTCGAGGAAGCGGCCCGCAAGGGCGCGGCGGGCGTGCTCGTCGTCCATGAGACCGCCCCGGCCGCCTATCCGTGGGACGTGGTGAAGTCCAGCTGGACCGGCCCGCAGTTCGACATCGTGCGGGAGAACGACGGCATGGACCGCGCGGCGGTGGAAGGCTGGATCTCCAGCGAGGCCACCCAGCGCCTGTTCGCGGCCGCCGGGCTCGACTACAAGGCGCTGAAAGAGGCCGCCGCCCGCCCGGGCTTCAAGGCCGTGCCGCTGGGCAACCTCAAGGTCTCGGGCACGCTCAGCAACACCATCCGGCGCATGGAATCGCAGAACGTGGTGGGCATCGTCCCCGGCACCAAGCGACCGGACGAGTACATTCTCTACACCGCCCACTGGGACCACCTCGGCACCTGCACGCCGGACGAGCGGGGCGATGGCATCTGCAACGGCGCGGTGGACAACGCCACCGGCGTCAGCGCGCTGATCGAGATCGGCAAGCGCTTCGCCGCGGCCCGGCCGGAGCGCTCGGTGGTGCTGCTGGCTGTCACCGGCGAGGAGTTCGGCCTGCTCGGCTCCCGCTACTACGCGCAGAACCCGATCTATCCGCTGCACAAGACCGTGGCCGGCTTCAACATGGATGCGCTCAGCACCTTCGGGCGCACCCGCGACGTGGTGGTGATCGGCTACGGCAAGTCCGAGCTGGAGCCGCTGCTCAAGAAACATGCCGCCCAGCAGGGCCGGGTGATCGTGCCCGAGCCCAGGCCCGAGGCCGGGTCCTACTACCGCTCGGACCATTTCGAGCTGGCCAAGGTGGGCGTGCCCATGCTCTACGCCGACAGCGGCGTCGACGTGATCGGCAAGGGCGCGGAGTGGGGCCAGAGCCAGTCCGCCGAATACGTGGCCAGGCACTATCACAAGCCGTCGGACGAATACCGGGCGGACATGGACTTCTCCGGCACGGCGGAAGATGCGGAATTGTTGTTCCAGACCGGTCTGGAGCTTGCAAATTCCAGCCAATGGCCCAAATGGCTCCCGACCGCCGAGTTTGGGGCGGCACGCGAGGCGTCTCTCAAAGGAGCGAGTAAGTGATGCGTCAACCCGCCGAGTGGGCGAAGCACGATGCAGTCTGGTCGGCATGGCCCAGCCATGCCGACCTGTGGTTGGAAGATCTGGAGCCGGCCCGCGCCGAAGTCGCGGCGCTGTTCCGCGCCATTGCGGACGTGGACCCGGCCACCGGCCGCCCGCGCGGCGAGCAGCTGAACATTCTGGTCGCCAACGCGGAGGCGCGCGCCAGCGCCGAGGCCGCGCTGGCAGGCACCGGCGCGGTGCTGCACGACATTCCGTTCGGGGACATCTGGCTGCGCGACACCGCGCCCATCTTCGTGGCGGGCGCGGACGGCCTGGCGGCCCACGGCTTCCGCTTCAACGGCTGGGGCGGCAAGTATGACCTGCCGTTCGACGATCAGGTCTCGGCGGCGGTCGGCAAGGCCTCGGGCCTGCCGTTCAAAGCGTTCGACTGGGTGCTGGAAGGCGGCTCGGTGGACGTGGACGGGCAGGGCGCGGCGCTCACCACCGAGCAGTGCCTGCTCAACCCCAACCGCAACCCGGGGCTCTCCCGCGCCGAGATCGAGCGCAACCTTTCCGAGCAGCTGGGGGTGGAGCGCATCCTGTGGCTGGGCGAGGGGCTGGCGAACGATCACACCGACGGGCACATCGACAACCTGGCCCGCTTCGTCGCCCCCGGCGTCGTGGCGCTGCCCGAGGCGCGGGACGCGGACGATCCCAACCGCGACATTTACGCCGATGCGCTGGCCCGGCTGAAGAAATACTCTGGTATCGAGATCGTCACCTTCCCATCTACTGGCCGGGTGGAGAACGAGGACGGCGAGGTGATCCCGGCCTCCTACTCCAACTTCTACATCGCCAACACGACCGTTGTGGTGCCCGTCTACGGCACGAAATGGGACGACGCGGCGGTGGAGGCCATCGGCAGGCTGTTCCCCGGCCGCAAGGCGGTGGGCCTCAGGGCGGACCACATCCTCACCGGCGGCGGCTCCTTCCACTGCATCACGCAGCAGGTGCCGAGTTTCCCGGTGACGGACGGCAAGTAAGCGAGGGAAGGATCAAAGCGTCATGACGCGTCAGATTACGGTTGCGGGGCTTCAGCTCGCGTTCACCGACGACATGAAGACGGACATCGCCGCCGTCGCCGACCTCGTGCGCGAGGCGGCCCGGCAGGGCGGCCAGGTGATCCTTCCGCCCGAGCTGTTCCAGGGCCACTACTTCTGCAAGGACCAGCAGGAGGACTTCTTCGCCAAGGCCTACCCGGTGGAGGAGCATCCGGCGGTCCTCGAAATGCAGAAGCTGGCCCGGGATCTCAAGGTCTACATCCCGACCTCCATCTACGAGCGGGACGGCCACCATTATTACAACTCCCTCGCCATGATCGATGACGAGGGCGCCATCATGGGCGTCTACCGCAAGAGCCACATTCCCGATGGGCCGGGCTATCAGGAGAAGTTCTACTTCCGCCCCGGCAACACCGGCTTCAAGGTGTGGAAGACCCGCCATGGCGTGGTCGGCGTCGGCATCTGCTGGGACCAGTGGTATCCCGAATGCGCCCGCGCCATGATGCTGATGGGCGCGGAGGTGCTGATGTACCCGACGGCCATCGGCTCCGAGCCCCATGACGCGGAGCTGGACACGAGCGCGCTCTGGCAGCGGGCCCAGATCGGCCACGCCGTCTCCAACGTGGTGCCGGTGGTCGCCGCCAACCGCATCGGGGACGAGTGCGGCCAGCACTTCTACGGCCACAGCTTCGTTGCCAGCCATCGCGGCGAGATGGTCTCGGAACTGGGCGACGGCGAGACCGGCGTTGTCATCGGCACCTTCGATCTCGACCTGATCCAGAAGCACCGCTACGCCTTCGGCTTCTTCCGCGATCGCCGGCCCGATCTCTACGGTCGCCTGACGCAGGATATTTAGCTATAGTGTGCAAGGGGCGATTTCGCCTGCCCCTTGCAAAGCGATACTCTCGGCCGCGCCTCTTCCAGGAGGTGCGGCTCTTCTTATGGGGGCGGATTGCCGGGTGCCCCGCAAAGGAAAAGCCGCGCAGGCCCAAGGGCTTGCGCGGCTTTTTGAATGCGCCGGAACAGGAAGGCTTACGCCGGTTCCACTTCCCTTTTGGCGATCTTCTCGCGCCACACCAGCGGGCCGGTGTGGTGGACGCTCTCGCCGGTCGCATCGACGGCAACGGTCACCGGCATGTCCTGAACCTCGAACTCGTAGATCGCTTCCATGCCCAGGTCCTCGAAGGCGACGACGCGGCTGTTCTTGATCGCCTTGGAGACGAGGTAGGCCGCGCCGCCCACGGCCATCAGGTAGGCCGCCTTGTGCTTCTTGATGGACTCGATGGCGACCGGGCCGCGCTCGGCCTTGCCCACCATGGCGATGAGGCCGGTCTTCTCCAGCATCATGTCGGTGAACTTGTCCATGCGGGTGGCGGTGGTGGGGCCGGCCGGGCCGACCACCTCGTCGCGCACCGGATCGACCGGGCCCACGTAGTAGATCACGCGGTTGCGGAAATCGACGCCCTCCGGCAGGCCCTGACCGGAGGCCAGCAGGTCCTGGATGCGCTTGTGGGCGGCATCGCGGCCGGTGAGCATCTTGCCGTTCAGCAGCAGGCGCTCGCCCGGCTTCCAGCTCGCCACTTCCTCCGGCGTCAGGGTGTCGAGGTTCACCCGGCGCGCGGACGGGGAGGCGGTCCACTCCACCTTCGGCCAATCGTCCAGCTTCGGGCGCTCCAGATACACCGGGCCTTCGCCGGTCAGCACGAAATGGGCGTGGCGGGTGGCGGCGCAGTTCGGGATCATCGCCACCGGCTTGGAGGCGGCGTGAGTCGGGTAGTCGTGGATCTTCACGTCGAGCACGGTGGAGAGGCCGCCCAGGCCCTGCGCGCCGATGCCGAGCGCATTGACCTTGTCATAGATCTCGATGCGCAGCTCCTCGATCCTGGTGCGCGGGCCGCGGGCCTTCAGCTCGGCCATGTCGATCGGCTCCATGAGCGCTTCCTTGGCCAGCAGCATGGCCTTCTCGGCCGAGCCGCCGATGCCGATGCCGAGCATACCCGGCGGGCACCAGCCCGCGCCCATCTGCGGCACGGTCTTGACCACCCAGTCGACGATGTCGTCGGACGGGTTCAGCATCACGAACTTGGACTTGTTCTCCGAGCCGCCGCCCTTGGCCGCCACGGCGATTTCCACATGGTCGCCCGGCACGATCTGGGTGTGGATGACGGCCGGGGTGTTGTCGCGGGTGTTCTTGCGGCTGAAGGCCGGGTCGGCGACGATCGAGGCGCGCAGGCGGTTCTCCGGGTGCATGTAGGCGCGGCGCACACCCTCGTTGATCATCTCCTCCAGCGACATGGTGGCGTCCCAGCGGACGTTCATGCCCACCTTCACGAAGACGACGACGAGGCCGGTGTCCTGGCAGATCGGGCGCAAGCCCTCGGCGCACATGCGGCTGTTGGTGAGGATCTGCGCGATGGCGTCCTTCGCCGCCGGAGACTGCTCCAGCTCGTAGGCGCGTCCCAGGGCGCGGATGTAATCCATCGGGTGGAAGTAGGAGATGTACTGAAGCGCGTCAGCGACGGACTCGATAACGTCATCCTGGCGAATGATGGTCATGGGCAAGGGTCCTTGAAGCTCACTCACATGGGCGCGGTCCGCCGGAGCGCCGCGCGGCACGCCCATGCCTTTGCCCCGCCGGAGCGCAGCCGTCAAACATCATTTGGCGAAGCTGGTCTTTCCCGCAGCCCGTCCCGGCAACGGGCGCGGGAAAAGACGGCTAGTCCATTAATATTAATAGTTGAATATTTAGCAGCAACGTTATTCTATGAGCCCGAGGTCGCCGGGATGTGGGGAGCCGGAGCCGCGCGGGGGGCAGGGGGCAAGACGCTTTACCCGGGCGGGCACAGGCTGACCGGCGGACCGCCATCGCTGCTCGGGAGCATCATGACAGCCAGCATCGAGAATACCGCGCACGGGCACGACTATCCGCCCTCCTATTTTGCGGCGACGGCCCATGCGGCGCCGTTCCGGCCCGCGCTGGAAGGGGTGAAGCAGGTGGACGTGTGCGTGATCGGCGGCGGCTTCACCGGCCTATCGGCGGCGCTGCATGGCGCCGAGCGCGGGCTCTCTTGCGTCCTGCTGGAGAGCCGGCGCATCGGCTGGGGCGCGTCGGGGATGAACAGCGGACAGGTGATGGCGGGCTGGACCCGCGCCAGCCGCAGCCTCGTTCACCAGCTTGGCGCGGCGCGGGCCCGCCAGCTGTTCGAGCTTGCGGCGGAGGCGGTGGCGCAGCTCTGGCTGCGGATCGGCCGCCACGGCATCGACTGCGATGCGCGCAAGGGGCATCTCATCGTCGCCGCCACACCGCAGGACATGGCAATGCTGGAGGCCGAGGCCGAGTGCCGCGAGGCGGTGATGGGCTATGGTTACAGCCGCTTTGTCGACCGGAAGGCCGCGGTGCGGCTGACCGGCTCGGAGAGTTTTCACGGCGGGCTGCTGGACGCGGAGGGCGGTCATGTCCATCCGCTCAACCTGGCGCTGGGGCTGGCCCGGGCGGCCGAACTGGCGGGCGCGCGCCTGCACGAGGGCAGCCGGGTCATCCGGGTGCGGGCGCGGGGGGCGCGGATGCTGGTGGAGACGATGCGCGGCAAGGTGCTTGCCCGCCATGTGGTGGTGGCGGGCGGCGCCCAGTCCGGCCGTCTGCTGGAGCGGGTGAAGCGGCGCACCGAGGCGCTCAGCGTCTTTGCGGCGGCCACCGAGCCGCTCCCCGCCGATGTGGCCGCCACGCTGGTGAAAGACGGGCTGGCGGTGTGCGACACCCGCATGGCGGCCAACAGCTTCCACATGACACCGGACCGGCGCCTGGTGTTCGGCGGCGGGGAGCGGTTCCGGCTGGACCCGGAGGAGACGCCCGAGTCCATCGTCCGGCCCCGGCTGGAGGCGGTCTATCCCCAGTTGAAGGGCGTGCGGCTGGACCACGGGTGGAGCGGGCTGGTCACGGTCACGTCCAGCCGGATGCCCGCCATCGGGCGGGAGGGGCAGATCTATTACGCGGCGGGCTATTCGGGGCAGGGGGTGGCGCAGGCCTTTCTGGCGGGCGGCGTGATCGCCGAGGCCATTGGCGGCGACACCCGCCGGTTCGATCTCATCAGCCAGTTGCCCAACCTGGCGGTCCCCGGCGGGCGCTGGCTGCGCCTGCCCATCTTCGCCGCCATCGGCGCGCTCGCGGCCCTGCGGGAGGTGCATTGAGGCGCGGGCGCCCGACGGCGGGTTGATGGTGCGTCAGGGCTGGAGTGGGGCGGCCTGTTCTCCGGCCCTATTCCGCGGCGGCCGACTTCAGGGGATGCACGCTGGCCGGGGTCCGCTCCGCTTCCACCTCGGCGGGCGGCAGCTGCGGGCGGCCGATGGAGACATAGCGGAAGCCCGCCGCCGCCATGTCCGCGCTGCGGTAGATGTTGCGCAGGTCGACGAACACCGGCTCCTTGAGCTGCCGGCGCACGTGGGTGAGGTCGAGCGCGCGGAACTCGTTCCACTCGGTGATGATGACGACGGCGCTGGCATCCTTCATGGCCGAGTAGGGGTCCTCGGCGAACTGGATCTCCGGCAGCAGCGGCGCGGCGTGCTCCATGCCGACGGGGTCATAGGCGCGGATGAATGCCCCGGCCTTCTGGAGCGCGGGCACGATGTCCAGCGCGGGCGAGTCGCGCATGTCGTCGGTGTTGGGCTTGAAGGTGAGGCCGAGCACGGCAATGGTCTTGCCCGCGACCGAGCCGCCACAGGCCTCGATGATCCGCCGGGCCATGTTCTGCTTGCGGGTGGTGTTGACCTCGACGGTTGCCGAGACGAGCCGCAGCGGCACACCTGCTTCCTCGGCGGTGCGCAGGAGCGCCAGCGTGTCCTTGGGGAAGCAGCTGCCGCCATAGCCCGGGCCGGGGTGGAGGAACTTGTCGCCGATGCGCTTGTCGAGGCCGATGCCCTTGGCCACGTCCTGCACGTCCGCGCCCACCTTCTCGCACAGGTCGGCCATCTCGTTGATGAAGCTGATCTTGGTGGCAAGGAAGGCGTTGGCGGCGTACTTGATGACCTCCGCCGTCTCGCACGAGGCGAACAGAATCGGCGTCTCGCGCAGGTGCAGCGGACGGTAGATCTCCTTCAGCACCTGCCGGGCTTCCTCGGAGGTGGTGCCCACCACCACCCGGTCCGGGTGCATGAAGTCCTGAATGGCCGAACCCTCGCGCAGGAACTCGGGGTTGCTCGCCACTTCCAGCTTCTTCAGCGGCGCAACCTCCGCCACCAGGTCGCGCAGGCGCGAGGCGGTGCCCACCGGCACCGTCGACTTGGTGATGATGACCGCGCCGTTGCGGGCGTGGAGCGCGATGTCCCGGGCGGCGGCGAAAACGTAGGTCAGGTCCGCATGGCCGTCGCCGCGGCGGGACGGGGTGCCGACGGCGATGAACACGGCCTGGGCCTCGGCGACGGCGCCGGCCAGCTCGGTGGTGAAGCTGAGGCGGTTGGCCTTGATGTTTCGTTGCAGCAGGTCATCGAGCCCCGGCTCGTAGATGGTGGGCTCGCCCCGGCTGAGACGGGAGACGATGTCGGGGTTGGTGTCAACGCAGGTCACTTGGTGGCCGAACTCGGCCATGCAGGCACCCGATACCAGACCCACGTATCCCGTGCCGACGACAGCTATCCGCATATGACCTCCTGCTACTTGAAGAACGTGGGCTTCTCAGAGACCAATATGTCCGCATCGTGACCGCATCATGATGTGCTGCCCACTTTCCGGGCGGCAAATCAGCGCGTTTCCACGTCCGGCCACCGGAAAACGGGGCAGGGGCGCCGGTCGTTCCGGGGCGGCGGATTGGCCCTTCGCGGCGGCAATCACAGTGGAACCTGGCTCTGGACGCTCCGTCTTCACCGGAGGACAGTATGCAACAGGTGCCAGGGCGCGCAAAAGGGCGCAAAAGGGCGCAAGAGAGCGCAAGTGAGTGCAAGACAAGGGGAATGTGGCGTGGAGGAGACAAGGGGTCAGGGGACCATGTCCGGTGCGGTGGTGCGCATCAACCGTGACGGCACGGCGTGCGCGGCCACGCGCCCGCTGGCGGAAGAAGTGCCGGTGTCGCTCACCTACAACGGCATCGCCCATGTGGTGATGATGGCGACTCCCCGGGACATCGAGGACTTCGCGGTCGGCTTCTCGCTCGCCGAGGGGATCGTGGACAGCGCGTCCGAGATCGCGGGGATCGAGGTGCGGCCGATTCCGCCGGGCCTGCTGGTGCGGGTCGATATCCCCGGCCCCCGCGCCGAGCAGCTCATCGACCGGCGGCGCGGCCTTGTCGGGCAGACCGGCTGCGGCATCTGCGGCGTGACCGAGCTGGAGCACGCCATCCGCGCGGTGCGCGTCGTCGGCCGGCCGCCCGCCCTCACGCCAGACGCCCTGTTCCGGGCGCTGGACGGGCTGGCGGACCATCAGCCGCTCAACCGGGAGACCGGCGCGGTGCATGCCGCCGCCTATGCCGACAGTGCCGGGCGCATCCTGCTCGCCCGGGAGGACGTGGGCCGCCACAACGCGCTCGACAAGCTGATCGGCGCGCTGGCGCGGCAGGGGGCGGCGACGGCGGAAGGCTTCGCGCTTGTCACGTCCCGGTGCAGTTTCGAGCTGGTGCAGAAATGTGCGAGCGCCGGATTGCCCGCGCTGGTGGCCATCTCCGCGCCCACCGATCTGGCGGTGGATCTGGCCCGCCGGGCAGGGCTGACGCTGGTGGCGCTGGCCCGGCGCGACTCCGTGCTGGTGTTCAACGATCCCGACGGTCTGTTTCCCCCGTCAGCCGGCGCGCCAGCGCCGCGCCCGCAGGGGTGATGCGGAGCCGTCCCGCGCCGGGGCTTGCGCCTTCCAGAAGCTCGGCCAGCGCCGCGCCCGAGGTGTCCGCGAGGCCGGCCAGTTCGCTGGCGCCCCGGAGGGTCAGAGCCAGCGGCAGATCCAGCGCCTTGCCGAGCGCCGCCAGCCGGGCTTCGCCGCCCGCTGCCAGCAGCAGGAAGAGCGCCTGGGCGAGGGGGGAGACATCGGGCAGCACGTCCTGGAGACGGGCGAGGTCGGCCAGGGTTTCGGCCGGGGTATCGGCCGGGGCCTCCCCGTCGCCGTCGCCGTCGCCGCCGTCGCGGCTGCCGCCTGCCGTCATGCCTCGGGCTCGCGCCGGGTGAGGGTGACGGGGATGGATTTGCTGGTGGGCGTCATGCTGCGCTCGCCATAGCTCCACAGCGGCACAAGCACGTTGGTCTCGGGGTAATAGCTGGCCACCTGCCCCCGGGGGATGTCATAGCCGACAATGCGGAAGCCCTCGGCCACCCGCTCCACCCCGTCATCGGCGGCGGTGCGGATGTCGACGATGTCGCCGACGCCGAGCCCTTCCGCCTCCATGTCCTCGCGGTTCATGAACAGCACCCGCCGGTAGCCGAAGATGCCGCGATAGCGGTCATCGTAGCCGTAGATGGTGGTGTTGTACTGGTCGTGGCTGCGGAAGGTCATGAGGGTGAAGACGCGCGGCGTGCCCTCTGCCGCGGCGGTCCGGGTCAGGGCCGGGTCGGCCGGGGGCAGGGGATTGGCCATGAACCGGGCCCTGCCGGTCTCGGTCTTCCACTCCCGCTCGCGGGCCGGGTTGCGCAGGTGGAAGCCGCCGGGCTTCGACACCTTGTGGTTGAAGCCCTCGAACCCCGGCACCACCCGGGCGATGGCGGCGCGGATGCGGCTGTAGTCGGCGACGAAGCCGTCCCAGTCGATCTTCACCTCCGGCAGCGTCGCCTTGGCGAGCCCGGCGATGATGGCGGGCTCGGAGAGCAGATGGGGCGAGACCGGGCGGTTGATGCCGCCCGAGCCGTGAACCATCGACATGCTGTCCTCCACCGTCACCATCTGGGCGACGCCGTCCTGAAGGTCGATCTCGGTGCGCCCGAGGCAGGGCAGGATCAGCGCCTGCTCGCCGACGATGAGATGGCTGCGGTTGAGCTTGGTCGAGATGTGGACGGTGAGCTTGCAGTTGGACAGCGCCTGCTCGGTGAGGCGGGTGTCGGGCGTGGCGGCGGCGAAGTTGCCGCCGAGGCCGATGAACACCTTGGCCCGGCCCTCCAGCATGGCCTCGATCGAGCGGACGGTGCCAAGGCCCGGCTGGCGCGGCGCCTTGATGGGGAACACCGCCTCCAGCCGGTCGAGGAACTGGGGCGAGGGGTGCTCGGTGATCCCCATGGTGCGGTCGCCCTGCACGTTGGAGTGGCCACGCACCGGGCATGCGCCCGCGCCGGGCTTGCCGATGTTGCCCTTGAGCAGAAGGACATCCACCAGCGTCTGGATCGTCGCCACCGAATGGCGGTGCTGGGTAAGGCCCATCGCCCAGGTGAAGATGGTGTTCTCGGCGTTGGCGTAGATCCCGGCCGGGACTTCAAGCTGCGCGCGGGTGAGGCCCGATTGCGCCTCGATCTCCTCCCATGTCGTGGCCTCGGCGTCCGCCTTCAGCCGCTCGAAGCCCTCCGTGTGCTCGCGGATGAAGGCCTGATCGAAGCGGTCCGCGTACTTCTCGAACAGGATCTTGAGCAGGCCCTTGGCGGCGGCCATGTCGCCGCCCACGCGCACCTGGCAGTAATGGGTGGCGATGTTGACACCGCCGCCGGGGAGCATGTCCTTGACGCTCTTGGGATGGGCGAAGCGCTCCAGCCCGCGCTCGCGCACGGGGTTGAACACCACGATCTTCGCGCCCCGCAGCGCCGCCTCCCGCAGGGTGCCGAGCATACGGGGATGGTTGGTGCCCGGGTTCTGACCCCACACGAAGATGGCGTCCGCCTTCTCGAAGTCGTCCAGCGTGACCGTGCCCTTGCCCGTGCCGATCTGCTCGCCGAGCGCCACGCCCGAGGCCTCGTGGCACATGTTGGAGCAGTCGGGGAAGTTGTTGGTGCCGTAGGCGCGCGCGAACAGCTGGTAGAGGAACGCGGCCTCGTTGCTGGTGCGCCCCGAGGTGTAGAACAGTGCCTCGTCCGGGGACTCCAGCCCGCGCAGCGTCTGCCCCACAAGCTGGAAGGCCTCCTCCCAGCTCACCGGCACGTAGCGGTCGAGCGTGCGCTCGTAGCGCATGGGCTGGTAGATGCGCCCCTGCGCCTCCAGGTAATGGTGGTCCTGCCGTTTCAGCCACTCGACGGAATGTTCGGCGAAGAAGGTGGGGCCGACGACGCGGCTGGTCGCCTCCCACGCCACCGCCTTCACGCCATTCTCGCAGAATTCAAATGAGGAGGCGTGCTCCGGGTCGCCCCAGGCGCAGCCCGGGCAGTCGAAGCCGTGCGGCTGGTTGACGCCGCGCAGGGTGAGGGTGCTCTTGGCCGGGTTGCCCGAATGGAGAAGGGAGCGGGCGACCCCCGCCAGCGACCCCCAGCCGCCCGCCGGTGCCTTGGCCCGCGCCTTGCCTGCCCCACTGGCCGCTGCCTTGGTCTTCCCGTCGGCCGGCCCGGCGTTTGTCGTTTGTTGTTCTGTTTTTTGATCGGTCATGTTGGAGACTGTTTCCCCGAACCGGTGCCGGATGCAAGCAGAAGGTTGCACCTCTCGCGATATGCTCCGGCCACGCTGCGGCGGGGCGAGGGCGGCGGGCAGCGGGCCGGGCCGGACGTCCGGGCCGGACCCACCCGCCAGGGCGGGAATATATCCTTGCCAATCGGGATGCCGGGCGGCCTCATGACGTCTGGGCAGACGGGCAGACGGGCAGACGGGGAGGCGGCGCATGGCGGCATGGTGTCTCATTCGGGCGGTGCTGTTCGGCTCGGCACTGGCGGCGGCGCTGGCGGGCGGTGTCGCGGCGCAGGCGGGAGGCGAGCCGGTCCGGAACGCGCCGGTCCAGAACGCGCGGGTCCAGAATGCGCCCGAAGCTGCGGGGGCGCGTCCCCCGAGGGCCGAGGCGCGCCACCCCATCGCCGTCAGCGACATTCAACCGCCCGAGCCGGCCAAGCTCCTGTTCTGGACGCCCGATCAGCAGCGGTTCGGCTACCGCTTCATGGAACGCATCTTCCCCGGCCATGTGGTGAAACGGGGCGAGGCGGTGCGCCCGCTGCCGCGCGCCGACGCGGCGCTGACGGTGCGCTACACCTATAACGGCGAGGCGTGGGACGTGGCCCGCTTCATGGAACACAACCAGGTGGCGGGGCTGCTGGTCCTCCACGACGGGCGCATCGTGCTGGAGCGCTACGGCCTCGGGCTGACGGAGGAGGGGCGGTGGACTTCCTTCTCCATGGCCAAATCGATCACCTCGACCCTGGTCGGCGCGGCGCTGAACCAGGGCTACATCCAGAGCCTGGACGATCCCGTCACCCGCTACCTGCCCGCTCTCAAGGGCTCGGCCTACGAGGGCGTTACCCTGCGCCACCTGCTCACCATGACCTCGGGCGTGCGCTGGAACGAGGACTACACCGACCCCCGGTCGGACGTGAACCGCTTCGCCGGGCTGAGCCAGTCGGCCGCCGGAGGCGGGGAGGGAGACGCGCCTTCCCGGACGATCGCCTTCATGGCGCAGTTGCCGCGCGCCCACGAACCCGGCACCACCTTCAACTACAACACGGCGGAGACCGGCCTCGCGGGCGAGGTGATCCGCGCTGCCGTTGGCAAGCCGCTGGCGCAGTATCTCTCCGAGACGCTGTGGGCGCCGCTCGGCATGGAGCAGGACGGCTTCTGGGTGACGGACAAGCCGGGCGCGGACGGCCGGGAGATCGCCGGCTGCTGCTTCAGCGCCAGCCTGCGGGACTATGGCCGCTTCGGCCAGTTCCTGCTGGCGGGCGGTCCTGCGCTCCTGGCGGAGGGCTGGGTCGGCGAGGCTACCCGCCCGGCCGTGCCCACCGGCCGGGGCGGGCAGGGTTACGGCTACCTGTGGTGGACCATCGACGGCGGCGGCTTCGAGGCGCGCGGCGTTTTCGGCCAGAACATCCGCATCCTCCCGGAGAAGAAGCTGGTCATCGTCACCCTGAGCGCCTGGCCTCGGCCCGGTGATCCCGAGCGCGCCGAGGCGCGGCGCGCCTTCATCGAGGCGGTGGTCCGGGCGGTGGAGGAGGCGGGCCGGAGCGGATCGTAGGCCGGTGCAGAAAAGGCTTGCAATGGCCAGTGCAAACACATAGGAAGCGAACAGACAGCGCAAACGCCGGGGCGGGAAACCTGCCTCAAGTGTTTGAAAAACAACAGCCTGTTTGATAGCGCTGCTGGCCCGATGGCGGAGTGGTTACGCACCGGACTGCAAATCCGTTTACGCCGGTTCGATTCCGGCTCGGGCCTCCACGCTGCACCCGATTTTCTCCCGTGCTGATCGCCGAGTCATCACAGCCCAGGCTGCTGCCCAGGCTGCTGTGGCCATGAGGGTGTGTCCGGCTCGTCTTGTCCGGCCGGTGCGGCGGGCTCCTACCGGGTGATGCCCGTCATCACCATCGGGTCGCCGCTCGTCCACTGGATGGTCAGCTTGCGCGACCTGATCCGCCACCCGTCGGCGGTCTTGACCAGCTCGTCGTCATAGGCTCCGGCAAGGACATAGGGCTCCAGCGGCGCCTTCACATGGGTGGCGATATAGCAGCTCCGCATCGTCGCCCGGTCGCCGTCGAGCGTCACCTCGAAGTTGGTCGCCACGTGCTGGGTGGCGTCCAGATGCGTCGCCGCCCGCTGCATCGCCTCCGCGATCTCCTGATGGCCGCGGGCGTCGTGCACGTCGCTGTACCAGCGGGCATCCGGCGTGAAGCAGGAGAGAAAGCGGTCAATGTCCCGCGTGTCGACGGCGGAGGCATAGCGCAGGCCAACCTCGATGATGCTCTGTTTTTCAAGGAGTTCGGCGATCCTGTCCTGCATGGGCTTCTCCTTCCGGCAGCGACTCCTGCACGGCGCGGCAGGTCTGTCACCTCTGACTTAGCCAAGGTTGAAGCGCCGCCCCCCGCCGATAAGGTCGAGGCCAAGCCGGGAGTGCGGCCGGGCCGCCGGACCGGAGGAAAGGGAGAGAGTCATGTCTACGATTGAACAGCGTCTGCAGGTTGTCGAGGATCACCTGGCGTTGGAGCGCGTCTTTCAGAGCTATTATGCGGCGGTCGACACCATGAGCGATCTGGACGGCATTGTGGCCTGCTTCACCGAAGACGGCGTCTTCGACGTGACCCCGCTGGGTCTGAAAGCCTTCCAGGGCCAACAGGAGATCCGCGACTTCTTCAAGGGTGCCTTCGCCGACACCAAGTGGCACGTGCACCACGTCACCAACTTCCGCGTGACCTCGCTGGAAGGGGACCGGGCGACGGGGCGGGGCTACGTCTTCGCCCGCGCCGAGGGCAAGACCGGCATGCAGATCACCGTCCACTGCTATATTGATGTCCAGTACGTCCGCACGGCGGCAGGCTGGAAGATCAAGCACTTCTACGAAGGCCCGCTGGTGCCGCTGGGCGATGCGGTGAGCGAGCTTCACCAGAGCGCCTGACGAACGCGCGCGGGCGCTCACGCGCTTCCCGAAGGGTCGGCGGCCAACGGCACGCCGGCCCTTTTTGCATTTTTGGCCATTTGCGTTCGGGTTTTAACCATTTGCGTTCGGGCGACCTGCCAGCACAGGTGATTGCGGGATTGTTGCCACAGCGCATACGATCTTTTTCCTAATCAAGCCGGAGGATATGCGGAAAATCGGTGGTGGATTGGTTGCCAGGTTTCATGACGCTGCACTATAAGCCTCCGGCAAGACTCAAACCTGGGACGAGAAAAAATGCCGACTGCCGAACAGCTCCGGGCCAACATGGTGGAAAGCCAGTTGCGGACAAACCGCGTTTCGAGCGAGCGCGTCATCACTGCCTTCCGCGCCGTGCCGCGCGAGATCTTCGTTGCGCCGGAGCGTCGTGCCTTCGCCTATGTGGACGAGGACCTGCCGGTCGCGCCGGGCCGCTTCCTGATGGAACCCCGGGTTCTGGCCCGCCTCGTGCAGGAAGCCGCGCCCATGCCGGAGGAGAAGGTGCTCCTGGTCGGCGCGTCCACGGGGTACACCGCCGCGCTTCTGGCCCATATGGGCGCGAACGTGGTGGCGCTTGAGTCCGATGCCGAGCTGGCCGCCATCGCGCGCGACCGCCTGGCGGAACTGGGCCTCGCCAATGTCACCGTCGTCGAGGGCGAGCTGACGGCGGGCCATGCGGCCGATGCCCCGTACGACCTGGTGTTCATCGACGGCGCTGTCGAGGACATTCCCGAGGCGCTCATCGCCCAGGTCAAGGACGGCGGCCGTCTCGCCACCGTGCTGGTGGAAGGCGGGGTCGGCCGGGCCGTGATCGGCCGAAGGAGCGGTGCCGGCTTCGGCGTATTCGATTTCATGGATGCGGCCGTACCGATGCTGCCGGGCTTCACCAAGCCCAAAGCATTCGTATTCTGATTAATCGAGTCCGGTCGTCCGGCGTATCGGGGCGGCCCTCACAAGGGGCAAGGACCTTAGTTTATGACGTACCGTAAAGTGCTGCTTCTCGCTTCGGCGATGCTGGCAATTGCCAACGCGCCGGCTTCGGCGGAAACGCTGGCTGAGGCTCTCGCCCAGGCTTATTCTTCCAACCCGGATCTGGCCGCCCAGCGGGCAGCGCTGCGCGCTGTGGACGAGGACGTGGCGGCTGCCGTGTCCGGCTACCGTCCGTCCGTGAATGCGCAGGCGTCGATCGACCGCCAGGATGTGGACGGCGGCATTCCGGCCTCCACTTCCAAGTCCGCGTCGGCCACCATTACCCAGCCGTTGTTTCGGGGCTTCCGCACCGTCAACTCGGTGCGGGCCGCCGACAGTCAGGTGCTGGCCGAGCGCGAGCGGCTGCGCAATGCGGAGCAGCAGGTGCTCCTCAATGCGGTGATCGCCTACATGGACGTGGTGCGCGATGAAGCCGTGCTGCGCCTCAACCAGAACCAGGTGGAAGTGCTCCAGCGCCAGTTGGAAGCCAACCGCGACCGCTTCGAGGTGGGTGAGCTGACCCGCACCGACGTGGCCCAGTCCGAGGCGCGTCTGTCGCTGGCCATCAGCAACCGCACGGCGGCCGAGGCGGCGCTCACCGCCAGCCGCGAGGCCTATCGCCGCGTGGTGGGCCAGCTTCCCGGTGCGCTGGACGCATCGCCCGAGATTCCGCCCCTGCCGCCGACCGCCGAGGAGGCCATCGCCATTGCGCTGGAGCAAAGCCCGGTTCTGCTGGCAGCCCGCTATGACGAACAGGCCCAGCGCTACAATGTGGCGGTGAACAAGGGCGCGGTGCTGCCCTCGGTCAATGCGTCGGCAGGCGTGACCTGGCGGCAGAATGGCTTCAACCGCACCCAGATCGGCAACACGATCCCCACGGCCGTGAACGGCGACCGGGACCAGACCATCGCCACCGTCGGCGCAACGCTGACCGTTCCGCTCTACCAGAGCGGGTCGGAATACGCCGCCGTGCGCCGGGCCCAGCAGATTCAGAGCCAGCGTGTCCTCCAGATCGCCTCGGCGGAGCGCAGCGTCACGGAATCCGCCCAGAATGCGTGGGAGCAGCTGCGGACTGCCCGGTCCACCATCCAGTCGGCCACCGAGGCCGTGCGCGCCAACGAGATCGCGCTGGAAGGCGTAACGCAGGAGCAGGAAGTGGGATCCCGCACGATCCTCGACGTGCTGGACGCCCAGCAGGAACTGCTGAACGCGCGGGTGCAGCTGGTGCAGGCGCAGCGCGACCAGTATGTGGCCGCCTACACGCTGCTCGCCAGCATGGGTCGCCTGACCGCCGGGGATCTGGGTCTGCCGGTCGACATCTACGATCCGACGGACCACTACAAGAAGACCCGGGGCCGCCTGTTCGGTTGGGACTGATTTATTAACCCTTCCTGGTTTATTCGGAACTGGTGACGCCGGGTCCGCGAGAGTATAAGGTCGCGGCGTTGGTCTGATAAAAGGGAACGGGACTGAAGATGGCGGAGTCCAAGGAACCGACCATGGAGGAGATTCTGGCCTCCATCCGTCGCATCATCTCCGAGGAAGGGGAGGCTGCGCCGCAGGCCGAGACCCGCTCGCCCGAACCCGCACCCGCCGCGGCCGCCAGTGCCGCTCCGCAGGACGCCATCGACGAGTTTTTCGATGACGTGGCCGATGAACCGGAGGCAACGGGGGACGATGTCCTCGAACTCACCGATACGGTGGCCTCCGGCGCGCCGTTGGCTGAGGCCGAGGTCTCGTCCCTGCTGGGCGAAGGGCTCGTCTCCGAGGAGACGGTGGTGGAGACGACCCGGAAGCTCAGCTCCCTGTCGGACCTGCTGGTGCGCAACTATCCCGGCAGCGAAAACACCCTCGAAGGGCTGGTCCGGGAGATGCTGCGCCCGCTGCTGAAGGAGTGGCTGGACGCGCACCTGCCGGACATCGTCGAGCGGACGGTGGCGCGGGAAGTCGCCCGCATCACCGGCCGCATCGCCGGTGAATGAACAGCTTGAGCATTCTACTGTAATTAACTGAAATTTCTTAGTTTTGAAGGAAGGGGCGTGCCGGTTTCGGCCGCCCCTTTCCGCATGTCGGGGCGGTGCCGCCGGGCGGCGCGGCTATTCGTTTGTTGCCAGCAACGGTTCGGCGCAAGGCGAGGGGGTCTGTCTTTCCCTCGCCGGAACTTTCCCCTTATAGTCCGTCCCAATCCTTGAACTTCGAAGGGAAAGCAATGTCCCGAATTGTCATGTTCGCTCGCCGGGTCGGGGCGGCCGCCCTGCTGGGCTCGGCCCTCTCCGGCGTTGCGCTCTCCGGCGCGGCTGCGGCTCCCGCGGCTGCGGCCCGGGCGGAGGCGCCCGCCGCGGCGCGCGGCTTCACCGCCGCAGACCTCGTCACGCTCAACCGCATCTCCGAGCCCGCCATTTCGCCGGACGGCAAGTGGCTGGCCTACGTGCTGCGCGAGACCGACATGGAGGCCAATCGCGGCCGCTATGACCTGTTCCTGCTCAATCTGGAGGAGAAGGGGGCCGAGCCCCGGCGTCTGGCGGCCGATCCGGCCTCCGACACCTCGCCGCAGTGGTCGGCCGATGGCCAGCACCTCTTCTTCCTGTCCACCCGGTCCGGCACGTCGCAGGTGTGGCGCTACACCTTCGCCAGCGGCGTCGCCATGCCGGTGACGGACTCGCCGGTGAACATCAGCGGCTTCCGCCTGTCGCCCAGGAACGACCGGATCGTCTTCTGGGCGGACACCTTCCCCGACTGCAAGGCGGACCTGAAGTGCACCGCCGACCGGCTGGCGGCGAAGGAGAAAAACCCGGAGACCGGCCGCACCTACGACCAGCTGTTCATCCGCCACTGGGACACCTGGGCGGACGGCACCCGCTCCCAGCTGTTCTCGGTCGCGCTGGCGGACGGCAAGGCCTCGGGCCCCGTGGCCCACGTCTCGCAGGGCCTGATCGGCGATACGCCCTCCAAGCCGAGCGGCGGCGCGGAGGAGATCGCCTTGGCCCCCGATGGCAAGACGGTCTACTTCGCGCTGCGCGAGGCGGGCCGGATCGAGTCCCTGTCCACCAACCTCGACATCTTCGCCGCGCCCGCTGACGGCTCCGCGCCGCCGCAGAACCTGACGGACGCCAACGACGCCACGGACACCCAGCCGCAGGTGTCGCCGGACGGCAAGTTCCTGGCCTGGCTGGCGATGGAGCGCCCCGGCTTCGAGGCGGACAAGCTCACCCTGATGATCCGCGACCTGACGACGGGCGAGACGCGGGCGGTGACCAAGGCATGGGACCGCTCCATCGGCCAGTTCAAGTGGACGCCGGACAGCACCGCCATCATCGCCGAGGCGGGGCATATCGGCACCAACCCGCTGTTCCGCATCGACGTGCGGACCGGGCGCACCGTCCAGCTGACGCAGGGCGGCACGGTGGGCGAGTTCGACCTCGGCGCGGACTGCATCATCTACAGCTGGCACACCCTGGCCCAGCCGGCGGACTTCTACAGCCTCGGCTACGGCGACATCGCGCCGGTGCGCCTGACGGAGGTCAACAAGGACAAGCTGGCCGGCGTCGCCATGGGCGACTACGAGCAGTTCAGCTTCAAGGGCTGGAACAACGAGGACGTCTACGGCTACGTCATCAAGCCCGCCAACTTCGACCCGGCGAAGACATATCCGGTCGCCTACCTCATCCACGGCGGCCCGCAGTCGTCCTTCTCCGACAACTGGCACTACCGCTGGAACGCGCAGGTCTACTCCGGTGCGGGCTACGCGGTGGTGATGGTCGACTTCCACGGCTCGACCGGCTACGGCCAGGCCTTCACCGACAGCATCAGCGGTGACTGGGGCGGCAAGCCGTTCGAGGACATCCAGAAGGGCTGGGCCGCCGCGCTCGCCCGCTATCCGTTCCTCGACGGCGACCGCGCCTGCGCGCTCGGCGGCTCCTACGGCGGCTACATGATGAACTGGATCGCCGGCAACTGGCCGGACGGCTTCCGCTGCATCGTCAACCACGCCGGTATCTTCGACAACCGCCACATGGTCTACGCCACCGAGGAGTTGTGGTTTACCGAGTGGGAGCACGGCAACAAGCCGTATTACGAGGACCCGGAGGCCTACGAGAAGTTCAACCCGGTGCATTTCGTGAAGAACTGGAAGACGCCGACGCTCGTCATCCACGGCGAGAAGGACTTCCGCGTGCCGCTGGAGGAGGGCATCAAGACCTTCACCGCGCTCCAGCGCCGCAACATCCCGAGCCGCCTCGTGGTGTTCCCCGACGAGAACCACTGGATCCTGAAGCCGGCCAACGGCATCCAGTGGCACCGTGAGGTGATCGACTGGCTGAACCGCTGGACCGCGCCCGCTGGTGCGGGGCAGGCGGCCCGATAGGCGGGACGCACAAGATCAGCCGCATGGGGGGCTGTCGGGGCCTGGCTCCGGCAGCCCTTTTTGCGCGCGCCTTCCGGCGCGCTGCGCGTTTTCCCACCCGATCGGGCAAGGGCGAATATCTTAAAAACGGATTTACCATTTGAAATCAAGTTGCGGATTTTATTCAGCAATTTAATGATGTCGCGCCGGTGCGGTGCCTGAGGCGCATCGTGTGATGAAACCGCGATCGAGGTGTGGGCATGACGGAACCACGGGCCGAATCCCTGTCGACGGTCATGGTGCGCCGTGAGGACGACACTGTCGTCGTGACGCTGAACTGCCCGCCTGACAATGCGCTGGACCGGGTGGCGCTGGCGGCGCTCACCCGCACGGTGCGCCAGCTGGGCGAGACGCCGCCTGCGGGCGGTCTGGTGCTCACCGGCGCGGGTGCCGCGTTTTGCAGCGGCCTGTCCGGGCCGTGTGTTGCCGCGCTGTCGCCCGAGGGGCGGGAGGAGCTGCGCCGGTCCTTCCACGCGCTGGTGGAGACGCTCCAGCAGCTGGAGACGGCGGTGGTGGCGGCGGTCAACGGCCACACCCATGGTTGCGGCCTCATTCTCGCCCTGACTGCCGACGTGCGCCTGTTCGCCGACCAGCCGGAGAGCCGCTTCGGCCTCATGGATGCGGCGGGCGAGGTGCTGTTCCCGGAACTGGCGCTCGCTCTGGTGGAACGGGAGCTGGGGCCGGTCGCCGTGCGGCGGCTCAGCCTCACCGAAACCCCGTTCTCCTTTGCCGAGGCCCTGTCGCTCGGCCTTGCCGAAAGCTGCGTGGCGCCGGAGGCGCTGCTGGACGCGGCCGTTGCCCGGGCGCGCAGTCTCGTCGCCCAGCCCGGGTTCCTCGCGCTCAAGTCGCTGCTCAAGTCCTGACGCCGGGCCGGGGAGGGGGCCGCGCCCGCTTCGGGCTGGCAGGTGCCTGTGGCGCGGTTGCTGGCTGGAATCCTTCCAAAAACCCCTTTCTCGATCCCGCGAACGGGTGTACGGCCAAGCCGGTATTCCAGGGCTCGAAGGGTTCCTATGCCGACGTCCGCCTACGCTGCCATCGGGCTTCTCGTCGCTTCCAACGTGTTCATGACCTTCGCGTGGTACGGGCACCTCAAGTTCAAGGCCGCGCCGCTGTGGGCGGTGGTGCTCGTCTCGTGGGGCATCGCCTTCTTTGAGTACTGTCTCCAGGTGCCCGCCAACCGCATCGGCCACGGCACCTTCTCCGCCGCCCAGCTCAAGGGTATGCAGGAGATCATCACCCTGCTGGTGTTCGCCGTGTTCTCGTGGGCCTATCTCGGCGAGCCGATCACCGCCCGTCAGGCGGTGGGCTTTGCGCTCATCGTCGTCGCGGCGGTGCTGATCTTCACCAAGTAGAAGTCCGGCGTGCGGGAGAGGCGCGGCCCCGCCCGCACGCGCACGCTTACCCCGCCATGCGGCGCAGGGTCTGATCCTTCAGCACGAAGTGGTGGTAGAGGGCAGCCAGAACGTGCCCGCTCGCCAGCGCCACGAACAGCCAGCTGAGCGGCGCGTGGATCTGGCTGAAGGCCAGCAGCCATTCGGTCTTCTCGCCACTGCCCTCGATCAGTTGCGAGCCGAACATCTTGATCCCGCGCCCGGCGCCAAGGCCGCGCGCCATGCCGGAGAGCGGCATCAGGATCATGCACAGGTACAGCAGGCCATGCCCGGCCTTCACCAGCAGGCGCAGCCGCGCGTCGTAATCCGGGCGCTGGCCGCGCTGGCTGACGGCCCAGGCGAGGCGCACCACGATCAGCACGAACAGCAGGATGCCGAGCGAGCCGTGCAGCGGCACGATGGTCTGGCCCACCCAGTGCTCGCCATCGTTGATGTAGTCGCCCAGCTTCAGGAACTGGAGCACGATCAGCGCGGCCATGGTCCAGTGGATGAGGCGGGTCAGCACGCCATAGCGGTCGGGCGTGTCATTCATCATGGTCTTGCTCTCCTGAAGCGGATCGTTTCACTGACAATACGTATAATATTTGCCAAATCCTCCGACCGCGTCCATGGGCCACAAGTCCTAGTTGCGATAGCCGGGGTCGATCCGGTCCAGCTTGCGGAGGAGGGCAGGCCAGGTGAGCATCTGGGCCATCAGCGCGATGTTGTCTCCGCCCGCCTGCTGCGCCACCTTCTCGGGCGTGCCCTGCGGCGGGGCGGAGAGGGCGTCCCGTCCGGCCGACAGCGCCATCACCTGGGCCTGACAGGCCCGCTCCAGCAGGTAAAGCCGCAGGAAGGCGTCGCCCACGGTGCGCCCGACGGCAAGCGTGCCGTGGTTGCGCAGGATCATGGCGTGCTTGTCGCCCAGGTCCGCCACCAGCCGCTCCCGCTCGCCCAGATCGGTCGCGACGCCCTCATAGTCGTGATAGGCCAGATCCCAGCGGATGAGCATGGCGGTCTGCGTCAGCGGCATCAGCCCTTCGGCCATGGCGGAGACTGCCTGTCCCTGCGGCGTGTGCAGGTGCATGACGCAGTGCGCGTCCTCGCGGGCCATGTGCAGGGCCGAGTGGATGGTGAAGCCTGCCGGGTTGGCAAGGTAGGAGGTGGGCTCCACCGGCTTGCCGTCCAGGTCGATCTTGATGAGGCTGGAGGCCGTCACCTCCTCGAACATCAGGTTGAACGGGTTGATGAGGAAGTGGTGGGCCTCGCCCGGCACCCGCACGGTCATGTGGGTGAAGATGAGATCATCCCAGCCGTAGAGCGCCGCAAGGCGAAATGCTGCCGCCAGTTCCACCCGCAGCTTCCATTCCTCCGGGCTGACCCGGCCCTGCACCGATTGCTGACTGTCCACCGTCATGGCCGTCCTCCCCCTCTGCCTGAGTGTGCCGCCCTTCGGGCTTTTCCCGCCATGATAGCGGCAGCGCGACCGAAGGGGGGCGGCTTTCTGGCAGGAGGCGGCCATCCCCCCCCGACGAAACAGCCGCGAAAAAGGGGGGTGTCCGCCCGGTCTGGCAGGGCGGGCCTACTCGTCCTTGGGAGCCTCGGGGGTTGAGGTCTGGTCGGCGGTCTCGTCGCTGACGGCCGGCCGGGCCAGCAGCTTCTCCAGCCAGGTCTCGGCCAGATCATCCTTGGCGGCCTTGCGCGCCGGGCCGAAGCGGCCGGGGTAGACCGCCAGGCTGAAGTGGCTCTCGCCGAAGCCCTTGTCCGCCTTCAGCGAGGAGGAGAGGTCGTTGTGGCGCAGCCAGTCCTCGAAGTCGAGCCACAGCTCGTTGAGCGGGTTGAGCGGCGAGCGCATCTCGTACACGGCCTCGGGCAGTTCGTAGACGAGGTCGGTCTCGCCGGCTTCGATCTGGTCCATGATGGCCAGCTTCAGCGATTCCAGGAACACCAGCGCCTGACGCCGTTCCTTCTCGTCGATGGCTCGTTCGATCGCGGCGCGCAAACGCCGACCCAGGCTCTCCATTGATCCACACCTTACTCGTGACGGGAGCGGCGAAGATGCGCTTCGCCTCTGGGGCAAAAGCTAGGATTGCGTCTTCTGGCAATCAATGCGCCGGGCGGGATTCTGCGGCGTCCGGCGGAAAATTGGAGGCGAAGCGGGCCGCAGGCGGGGCGGGCGGGGGGAACCGCCGCCAGATCCGCCCGCCCGAACCCGTCACAATCCGCCAGGCAGGCCTTCGGAGTCGCCAGGGCGCGCCTGCGACCGGCGCTGTTCCAGCACTGTTCGTCGTTTGCGAAATGATGAACCATTGTGGATATGGAACGGGCCGGCTAGTCGTCGCCGGATTCGGCCCTTTGATCTTGAGGGCCGGCCTGTCAAACATGTCCACACGACGCCCGGAGACAAGTCATGCGTTCCGTCCTTGCCGTTGTCGCGGCGGTTCTTGCCCTGCCGCTGCCCGCCGTGTCCGCCGTTGCCGCGCCTGCGATGGCGGCGGAGGAACAGGCGGCGATCGATCGCCTCGCCCGCGAGATCGTGGGGACGGAGACGGCCAGCATGGCCAAGGCTCGCCGCATCATCGACTGGCTCAACGCCAATTTCGTCTGGACGGACACGGACTACGGCCGCCGCAGCCTGGTGGAGATCATCGAGCGCCGGGGCGGCAATTGCGCCGAACAGGCCCGCGTCGCCCGCGCCCTGATGACGGCGGCGGGAATCCGCACCCGGCAGATCGCCGAGGTCAACATCCAGCCGGAAAGTCCGCAGCGCCAGAAGGACGCGGAGGAGGTGGTCGCCCAGTACGGAGCGAGCGCTTCGGTCTTCGGCCTTGCGCACAACGACCACCGCTGGCTGGAGGTGTTCGACGAGACCACCGAGAGCTGGCAGCCGGCGGACCCGACGCTCGGCCTCGTCGGTGTCGAGCAGTGGATGCGGGCGCGGGTGGGCTTCGGCGCGCGCCCGGTGCACCACATCCTGCCGTCGCGCGACATGCTGGTACCGGTCGCCATCTTCGCCCTGCCGGAGGACGGCTCGTTCGAGACCGCGACCGATCGCACCGGCTTCTATCTCGTCGAGCAGTTTGGCGGCCTCTATGGCGAGGCGCTGACCACCCAGCCCGAATGGGCGCAGTGGCGGGAGCGGGTGCAGGCGCTCAGCCCCGTGATCTCGCAGGCGTTCCAGGGCACGGTCAACCTCCACACCCGCGCCGGTGACCTGAAAGCCGCCGGGGACCTCTACCGGGCACTGCAGGCGAAGCTGGAAGGGGCGGGGGCGTAATTTGATTTGTTGCAGGAGGGGCTTGCCCCTCCTGCGACCTCCCGTTCGTTTGACAGGGCCGCAGCTCCACGCAGGGCGCGGCCCTTTTTAAATCGTGTCTCCAGTGCACGTCGGAAACGCGGCCTCAAAAGGAAAGGGGTGCAGGGGCCCGAGGCCCCTGCGAAATAATAATAAATTCAAATATCGTGCGGCCAGTTCCTAATGCTGCCCGTGGCCGTGGTGAGCGGCGTGGGGGTCGGCGGCGACCGTGAGGGGCGTGCCGTACTTCTGGCCGAAGAAGTTGCCGGGCAGCCAGGTGGGGCGCGCGGGTGCGTTGGCGATATCGCGGGCGATGAGGAAGTTTACCTCGGCGAACGTCTTGCCCGCCTGCCAGTCGATGGCCTGGGTCAGGTCGTCGTTGGGGCGGTGGTAGGTGGTCTTGAGGAAGTTCATCCACAGCTCGCCGCCGTTGCGCGACGGGTCGGCTGACTGGAACCCCGGCATCAGCATCACCGAGGGCACGCCCTGCTGCACGAAGCGGTAGTGGTCCGAGCGCACGAAAATGGCTTCCTCGGGCATCGGGTCCGGGCTGAGGGCGATGCCCACCTGCGCCGCTGCCCGCGCGACCGTGTCGCCGAGCGTCGAGTGCTGCGCGCCGAAAGCCACCACGTCCTTGAACGGATAGAGCAGCACCGGCATGTCCAGGTTCACGTTGGCGACGATGGCGTCCTTGGCCACGGTCGGCGTGCGGGCGAAGTAGTCCGCGCCAACGAGGCCCTTCTCCTCGGCGGTCACCGCCACGAACAGCACCGACCGCTTCGGCCGGGTGCCGTTCTCGACAAAGGCGCGGGCGGTTTCGATCAGCGTGGCGATGCCGGTCGCGTTGTCCAGCGCGCCGTTGTAGATCTTGTCGCCGTTCACCTCCTTGCCGATGCCGAGGTGGTCCAGGTGGGCGGTCAGCACCACATATTCGTTCTTCAGCGCCGGGTCGCTGCCTTCCAGCAGGGCTGCCACGTTGGCGCTGTGCAGCGTGCGGTGGGTGGACTTCTGGGCGATCTCGGCGGTCACCGGCAGGGCAAAGCTGCCGACGGGCGCCTTGGCGGAGGCCTCATTCTCAACCGCGTCGAGCACCTGCGCGTAGGACCGGGGCGCGCCCTTGAACAGGGTCCTGGCTGCGTCCGGGCTCAGGATGGCGGTCACGCGGATCTCGGGCGCCCGGTCGAACGGTTTGCCGTCCGCGCCCACCCAGGTCATGCTTTCGGTGTCGAGGTAGTCCAGCGACTTCTTGTAGGGGCGGTGCTCCTCGGACTCGCGGGTGGCGACCGTGATGATGCCGACCGCGCCCTTTGCGGCGGCGGTCTGCGCCTTCACCGCGCCGTAGTAGGCGGCGATCTCGCTCTCCCAGCCCTTGGGCGTGCCGGAGAGCAGCACCACGATCTTGCCCTTCACGTCGAGGCCCGCATAGTCGTTGTAGCCGCGCTCGGGCGCGTCGATGCCGAAGCCCGCGAACACCAGCGGGGCGGAGAGGCGGGTCTCGGCCTCGGTCATGGAGACGCCGACGATGAAATCCTCCGGGTAGGAGAGGGGCACGGCCTTGCCGTCCGCCGTGCGCAGGGTGAGCGCCGCGCCTTCGGCGACACGCTTGGCGCCCTGGAGCGTCACCTTCTGGAAGTAGCCGTCGAGACCGCCCGCCTGCGGGGTGTCACCGGCGGGCTTGAGGCCCAGCCCCTGGAGCTGGCCCGCCACATACTGGGCGGCGCGGTCATAGCCCGGGTGGCCAGCCTGACGGCCTTCCATGGCGTCGTCCGCCAGAATACGCACATGGGCTTCCAGACGCTCGGCGGACAGGTTGGGCAGGGACTCGGCGTGCGCTGCCGACAGCAGACTGCCGGCCAGCATCGCCGCCGCCAGCGCGGCCCGGCCCGCCCGGGTCATGCCTGACCGGGTCATGCCTGACCGGCTCATGGTGGTGTTCAGCCTGTGTCCCTGCAAACGCATCGGCTCATCCCTTCTTCTGCAAAACGTCTTCCGGGCCGGGGCATGGTCCCGGTCCGCTCGGGCGCAAACCCTGAAAGGGATACTGGCCGGAGGCAAGGATTTTCACGCGGCCCCCTCGCGGGGGCGGGCCGCAACCGTTGGCGGTTCCGGCGGTTTCCGGTTCGTGTGCCCGGAACGCCGCTCCGGTTGTGCGCGAAACGCCCGGTCTCCGCCTCGTCCTTTCCAGTGTATGCTGCCCTGTCTTCCCCGCGCGGCCGGGGCCGTGCGTCGCCCGGAGTGCTGGAAAACCTCTCTTAAAGCCTTTCCCCTTTGGGCGAAGTCTGGCAAATGTGCCCGCCTCCAGAGGATGACGCCAATGCTTGAAAAGACTTACGAACCGTCCGCCATCGAAGCCAAGTGGTACAAGGCCTGGGAAGAGTCCGGGGCCTTCAAGGCCGGGCAGCGCCCGGGCGCGCCCACCTTCACCATCGTCATCCCGCCGCCCAATGTGACCGGCTCGCTGCACATGGGCCACGCGCTCAACAACACCTTGCAGGACGTGCTGGTGCGCTATCACCGCCTCAAGGGCTACGACGTGCTCTGGCAGCCGGGTACCGACCACGCGGGCATCGCCACGCAGATGGTCGTCGAGCGCCAGCTGGACGCCGAGGGCGTGAAGCGCACCGATCTGGGCCGCGAGAAATTCCTGGAGCGGGTGTGGTCGTGGAAGGCGGAGTCGGGCGGGGCCATCACCCGCCAGCTGCGCCGCCTCGGGGCCTCGTGCGACTGGTCGCGCGAGCGCTTCACCATGGACGAGGGCCTCTCGAAGGCCGTCACCAAGGTGTTTGTCGACCTCTACAACAAGGGCCTGCTCTACCGCGACAAGCGGCTGGTCAACTGGGACCCCAAGTTCAAGTCCGCCATCTCCGACCTTGAAGTGGAGATGCGCGAGGTGCAGGGCACCTTCACCCACCTCAAGTACCCGCTGGCGGACGATCCCTCCCGCTTCATCGTGGTGGCGACCACCCGTCCCGAGACCATGCTGGGCGATACGGCCGTGGCGGTGCACCCGGAGGACGAGCGCTACAAGGACATCGTCGGCAAGATGATCCGCCACCCGCTGACCGGGCGGCTCATCCCCATCGTCGCCGACGAGTGGGCCAACCCCGAGCTGGGCTCGGGCGCGGTGAAGATCACGCCCGCCCATGATTTCAACGACTTCGCCGTCGGCCAGCGCCACAAGCTGCCGATGATCAACATCTTCGACGCCGAGGCCCGCGTCATCGCCGCCGAGGGCGTGCCCAGCAAGTATGTCGGCATGGACCGCTTCGAGGCCCGCAATGCGCTGGTGGCCGATCTGGAGGCGGCCGGCTTCGTCGAGAAGATCGAGCCCAAGACCATTCAGATGCCCTATGGCGACCGCTCGGGCGTGGTGATCGAGCCGTGGCTCACCGACCAGTGGTACGTGGACGCCAAGACTCTGGCCCAGCCCGCCATCGAGGCGGTGCGCTCGGGCAGGACGAAGTTCGTGCCCGAAGGCTGGTCCAAGACCTATTACAACTGGATGGAGAACATCGAGCCGTGGTGCGTCTCCCGCCAGCTGTGGTGGGGTCACCAGATCCCGGCCTGGTACGCGCCGGACGGCTCCGTGTTCGTCGCCGAGACCGAGGAGGAGGCCTACCGGCTCGCCCACGAGAAGTGCGGGCTGGATGTGACGCTCACCCGGGACCCGGACGTGCTCGACACCTGGTTCTCCTCGGCGCTGTGGCCGTTCGGCACCCTCGGCTGGCCGGAGCAGACCGAGACGCTGAAGCGTCACTACCCGACCGACGTGCTGGTGACGGGCTTCGACATCATCTTCTTCTGGGTGGCCCGCATGATGATGCAGGGCATCGAGTTCATGGGGAAGGAGCCCTTCCACACCGTCTATTGCCACGGCCTCGTCCGCGACGAGAAGGGGCAGAAGATGTCCAAGTCCAAGGGCAACGTGGTCGATCCGCTCACCCTCATGGACAAGTACGGCGCGGACGCGCTGCGCTTCTTCATGTGCGCCATGGAAAGCCAGGGCCGCGACATCAAGCTGTCGGAGGCCCGCATCCAGGGCTACCGCAACTTCGGCACCAAGCTGTGGAACGCCTCGCGCTTCTGCCAGATGAACGGCATTGGCGGCTCGGAAGGGCCGACCCCGCCCAAGGCGTCGCTCACCATCAACCGCTGGATCATCAGCGAGGTGGCGGCAACCGTCGCCCGGGTGGAGCAGGCCTATGCCGCCTACCGTTTCGACGACATCGCCAACACCATCTACAGCTTCGTGTGGGACCGGTTCTGCGACTGGTATCTGGAGCTGATCAAGCCGATCCTGAACGGCGAGAGCGAGGGTGAGGCGGCGGAGACCCGCGCCGTTGCCGGCTGGGTGCTGGACCAGATTCTGGTCATGGTCCACCCGATCATGCCGTTCATCACCGAGGAGCTGTGGAACGCCCTTGGCGAGTCCCGGGACACCCGGCTGATCACCGCCGCGTGGCCCAGCGTCCCGGCGGACGCGGTCGATGCGGAGGCGGCGGGGGATGTCTCCTGGCTGATCCAGCTGATCTCGGCGATCCGCTCGGCCCGCACCGAGCTGAACGTGCCGCCGTCGGCGAAGATCAACGCAGTGGTGACGGGCGCGAAGGCCGAGACCATCGTGCGCCTCAAGCACTACGAGCCTGCGCTCCTGCGCCTGGCGCGCCTCGAGAGCATCAACCCGGGCGAGGGCGTGGACGCGGGCGCGATCCAGGTGGTGGTGGAGGAAGCCACCTACCTGCTGCCTGTGGCCGACATCATTGACCTGGCGGCGGAGAAGGCGCGCCTCGCCAAGAGCCTGGAGAAGACCCGTAAGGAAATGGGCGGCATCGAGGGCCGGCTGAACAACCCGGCGTTCCTCGAAAAGGCCAGGCCCGAGGTGGTGGAGGAGGCCCGCGAGAAGCTGGCCGATCTCGCCGCCCAGGCCGAGCGGCTGGAGAAGGCGCTCAAGACGCTGGGCTGAGCCGGGCGCAAGGGCCGATATCGCGACACGCGGGGAGGGGGCGTTCTCTCCCCGCGCATCCCGGTGCCTGTATCCGTGGCAGTGCCGGGGGGCTGCGCCGGAGGCGGCCCGCTGCAAACGTTACGGTTTTCTTTACCATGGCTTGCGTATAATCGGCTAAAAGCCAGGCCGAGCTTCGTCCAAACCCGTACCTTGTCGCCAAGGTTTTGCTGTCATGTTGACCCCGGTTCCGTCTGGTCCCCGTAAGACCTACCTGACCAACCGTCTGCTGTTCGTGGCGGACCATGCCAGCAACTTCATCCCGCGCAGCTACAACAATCTGGGCGTGGACGAGCGCCACCTGCAGGAGCACATCGCCTGGGACATCGGCTCCCTTGCCGTGGCGCGCGCCGTGCGCAACCGCACCGGCGGGCGGCTCTGGCCCGCCACCGTGTCGCGGCTGCTGATCGACCTCAACCGCGATCCCGACCATCCGGGGCTGATCCCCGAGTCCTCCGACGGCATTCTCATTCCCGGCAACATGGGGTTGACGCCGGAGGAGCGGCAGCGGCGGCTGGACCTCTACTTCCACCCCTATCACAACGGTCTTTCCGCCGAGATCGACTCCATGCTGGAGAAGGAGGGCAAGCTGGCGCTTGTCTCCATGCACAGCTTCACGCCGCGCATGAACGGCTTTTCCCGGCCGTGGCATGTGGGCCTGCTCTACAACCGCGACGACCGGCTCGCCCGCCGCGCCATCGAGTGGCTACGCCGCGAGCCCGGGCTGGTGGTGGGCGACAACGAGCCCTACTCGGGGCAGGTGCTCAACTACACCATGGACCGCCACGCCGAGGCGCGGGGGCTGCCCTATCTGTCCATCGAGATCCGCCAGGATCTCATCTCCACGCCCGAAGGAGTGGCGGACTGGGCCGAGCGGCTTTCGGCGCTCCTGCGTTTCCTGCTGTAGACCCTGTGCTGGATCATCCTGTCGGCTGGTAAGGAGAGTGATGTCCAGGCCGCCAGCCCGGCTCGCTGCAACATTGATCTGGTGGGTCGGCTTGAGTTCGGGTCTTAAGGAGGCGAAGTGATCCCGAACGGACTTCGCCTCCCATTCCTAATTACTTCGGACAGACGAGGCTTCCGAGTTGAAGAAGAAGCCGTAACGCCTTTGCTATGGTGGAACCATAAACCGGTATTTTGTCAATGAAGGGAAGTATAGTCTCTATTACTCCCTTGATCTGGTTGAACAGTTTGCACAAATCGTCGACCCCAGCGAAATCTTTGTCTTCGCCCAGGACAGCATCAATCTGATTGATTGCATCGAGAAATTGTTTATCGTTTGACATGATTATCCCTCTGTTTGGTATTATGAATTTAATGATTGAATTTTAATCAACGAGATACTTCTTTTCTTAAAAATAATATCGCTTCATCATGCAACAATATTTTTTGGAAAAGGGTTATTCCTTAAATAAAATATGTTTGCTATTTTGATAATTGAGCAATTGTTACTTATTTATAGAAAGTATTATTTTTATATATTCTTCTGATTGAAAATATTTTTGTGTATTGTTGGCATCATTAGTCTGGTGTTGGCTGGGCATCGTGCCTGCGGTGGGATTGGGAACCGGCGCGGGAGGATGGTTCATGGTCTATGGGTTCTAGTCAGGCGTTCCCCAAGGGCGGCTATTGAGACTTGGGTGCGGGGGCTTCTTGCGCCATTATTTTGCGATTCCCGCATCAAATGCCTTCCGTTTATTGCGCGGAGCGGTTAGGACGGCACCACGATTATCAGGAGGTTTGTAATGCCCATCGACAAGTCCAGGTTGCCCAGCCGTCATGTTTCGGTGGGGCCGGAACGCGCGCCGCACCGGTCCTACTACTACGCCATGGGGCTCACCGAGGAGGACATCGCCAAGCCGTTCGTGGGCGTGGTGTCGGCGGGCAATGACAGCGCGCCGTGCAACACCGCGCTCGACGCGCAGGCCAACATCGCGCGCGAAGGCGTGATCGAGGCGGGCGGCACGCCGCGCCGCTTCAACACCATCACCGTCACCGACGGCATCGCCATGGGCCACCAGGGCATGAAGGCGTCGCTGATCAGCCGCGAGGTCATCGCCGACTCCGTCGAGCTGTCGGTGCGCGGCCACTGCTACGACGCGCTCGTGGGCTTCGCCGGGTGCGACAAGTCTCTGCCGGGCATGATGATGGCCATGCTGCGCCTCAACGTGCCGTCCGTGTTCGTCTATGGCGGCTCGATCCTGCCGGGCCGGTATCACGACCACGACGTGACGGTCGTTGACGTGTTCGAGGCGGTGGGCCGTCACGCGGCGGGCACCTGCCCGCTGAAGGACCTGACCGAGCTGGAAAAGGTGGCCTGCCCGGGCCACGGCGCCTGCGGCGGCCAGTTCACCGCCAACACCATGGCGTGCGTCGGCGAAGCCATCGGCCTGTCGCTGCCCAATTCCAACATGGCGCCGGCGCCCTACAAGAGCCGTGAGGACGTGGCGCGTGCCGCCGGCCGTGCCGTCATGAACCTGCTGGAGAAGAACATCCGCCCGCGCGACATCTGCACCCGCAAGGCGTTCGAGAACGCGGCGACGGTGGTGGCGGCCACGGGCGGCTCCACCAACGCGGCGCTGCACCTGCCGGCCATGGCTAACGAGTGCGGCATCGACTTCGACCTGTTCGACGTGGCCGAGATCTTCAAGCGCACGCCCTACATCGCCGACCTCAAGCCGGGCGGCCGCTATGTGGCCAAGGATCTGTACGAGGCGGGCGGCATCTACATGGTGATGAAGACCCTGCTCGAGGGCGGCTATCTCCATGGGGACTGCCTGACCGTCACCGGCAAGACCCTGGCCGAGAACCTGGAGGAGATCACCTGGAACCCGGACCAGAAGGTGATCCGCCACATCTCCAACCCGATCACGCCGACGGGCGGCGTCATCGGCCTGCGCGGCTCGCTCGCGCCGGAGGGCGCCATCGTGAAGGTGGCGGGCATGAAGCATCTCACCTTCAGCGGTCCGGCCCGCGTGTTCGACTGCGAGGAGGATGCCTTCCAGGCGGTGGAGAACCGCCAGTACAAGGAAGGCGATGTCATCGTCATCCGCTACGAGGGCCCGAAGGGCGGCCCGGGTATGCGCGAAATGCTGTCGACCACGGCGGCGCTCTACGGCCAGGGCATGGGCGAGAAGGTGGCGCTCATCACCGACGGCCGCTTCTCGGGCGCGACCCGCGGCTTCTGCATCGGCCACGTGGGGCCGGAGGCGGCGGAAGGCGGCCCCATCGGCCTGCTGCGCGACGGCGACATGATCCACATCGATGCCATCAAGGGCACCATCGATGTGGAGCTGACCGAGGAGGAGCTGGCCGAGCGCCGGCGGACGTGGCAGCCGCGCAAGACGGATTACAACTCTGGCGCGATCTGGCGCTATGGCCAGACCGTGGGGGCGGCGCGCTACGGCGCGGTGACCCATCCGGGTGCCAAGGCCGAGACCCACGTGTTTGCGGACAGCTGACAAAACTGCGTCATGCCGACGCACGGGGTGTTTTTTGTGTAGCCAAGTTCAAAATAGATCAGTATACGATCCGCGCCGTCCTTCCCCGGGGACGGCGCGATTTCTTTTCGGCCCGGCTTCGGTCGGTTCACCCCTGAAACGGCAGAATTCTGCGGTTTTCCAGGGTTGACCTCCGGGTCGTTGCTTCCCACCTGTCGTTGCGGAATTGCACGTTGCAATTTCGGGGTTCGAGACGAACGTTGCGTGTCCCACCCGTGTGTGGTCTGGCACGGAAAACCCGGGCGGCTTTAACCGGTTGAACGTTCGTTCGAAAGTGTAACAAAGAGCTCTCCTGCCAGGGAGTGTGTACTGGTTGCGTTGCGTAAAGTTCGAGTAGCGGTTGTGTAGCGTCGCGTTGGTTGCGTTGCGTCCACGTATGCGTGGCGTCGTGTTGCGTTGAGTGGCGTTTGTTGCGTTGCGTTGCGTCGGTAGCGTCGTATTGCGTCTGTTGAGTCGCGGTTCGGTCGTTGCGTCGCGTCCCCCCGGGGTCTCCGGGTCGAGGGCAGGGTGTTGCCCCGCTCCGGATGGCGGACATGCTGGCCGCAGTGGATTTTCCGCTCCCACATGGTTGTTTTTGGCAGGCAAAGGGCGCCGATCCGGCGCCCTTTGCTTGTTTCGGGGGGGCATGTCAGCCAAGGATGCGGCTCAGCTCTTGCGGCGGCGCATCGTGAAGCCGAGGCCAGCCAGACCAGCGCCCACCAGAGCCAGGGCGGCCGGCTCCGGCACCGGGACTGCCGTGATGACGATGGTGGTCGGCAGCACGGAAGCCTGGTTCTCGCGGGTCAGGAAATACAGCTCGTCGGTACCGTCGCCGTCGATATCGCCGAAGCCGATCGTGCCGCCGGCGCTCGTGAAGGCGGCCTGATCGAACACCAGGCTGGCGGTGTAGAGATAGCCGTCCAGCACGAAATTGATCGTCAAATCATCCGGGTTGCGGAGAATGAACAGGTCGTCGCACGGCACTTCATTGGCGCCCGGATAGAGGCACGGCGTCTCGTTCGGGGTTTCGTCGAACGAGATGATGAAGGTCTGGGTGAACGGCGATCCGAGGCTGGTGCCCGACGGCGCAAACTTGATGTCGACGATCAGGTCAGTGCTGGAAAGCTCGGTGCCGGTGATCGGCCAGTTGTTGTGGGTGAGGGTCGCGCCCGGGCTGCCTGACCCGTTGGTCTCGATGGTGCCGTTCAGGCTCTTGGTGATGCGCAGCTGGCTGCGGTTGGTGCCGGAGGTCGGGGTGCCCCATTCGAGCACATCTTCGCCCGCTTCCTCGAAATGGCTCACGCCCGCCGGGGCCCAGTTGGCCCATTGGGTTTCAACCTCGTAATCCCAGAACTCGATCAGGGCCGCTTGGGCAACGCCCGGGGCGGTCAGCATTCCGGCGGCGGCAGCGCTGAGTAGCCACTTGTGCAGTTTCATGTCCATCTCCCAAGTTTGGCGTGCCTTCAGGCATGGTTGTTTTGGTGCCAGGGAGATAAGCAATGATTGTGCCAATATGGAAAAACGTGCGAACTCAGCACCTTGTGTCCGGCAAGAATGTAGTGCTTACGTAACGGCGTAAATCTTGCCGACAACGGTTCGTTAATAATTCGGGTGAGCAACGAAAACCGCAGAAATCCGCCATAAATCAGCAAGCGAAGCTTTACGGCGCGCAGGCGGTCGCCGCTCCCGGGCAGAAGGGGAATCCGGGGGATGTTGTTTCGGGTAGGAACCTAATTGGATAATAGGGCCGTGCCTGCCCTGGCGTCTGCATCGGGACAGGCAATCCGCTGATTGTTATCGCAATACGGGAAAAACGCCGAAGGTGGCCCCTGGCTCCCGGTCCGGCTCGCACGACCGTGCGGATGTGAGCGCCCGGCGGAGAAGGGGGCAGGAGCGGGCGGGCGGGGTTGGCCGCCGCCCTGTGCGCCCTTGCTCCTCCGCCGGGACGACAGGTCGTTCCATATCCGTCTTTTGCCCGGGCCGGTTCATGGCCTGGCAAAGCCGGGGCTCAGGCCTGACGGCGGCGGCGACGCGTCGCCAGCCCGAGGCCGATGATGCCCATGCCGGCAACGGCCAGGGCCGCAGGCTCCGGCACCTGCACGGCGGTGATCACGATGTTGGTCGGCAGGATGGAGGCCCGGTTTTCCCGGGTCAGGAAGAACAGCTCGGGGATTCCGTCGCCATCGATGTCTTCAAACCCGATGGTGCCGCCTGCGCTCTCGAACGCCGCTTCGTCAAAGACCAGCGTCGCGGTGTAGAGGTAGTCGTCGACCTGGAAGCTGACCGACAGGTCTTCCGGGTTCCGCAGGATGAAAATGTCATCGCAGGGAACCTCGTTGGCGCCGGGATAGGGGCAGGGCAACGAGTTCGGGGTTTCGTCGAAGTCGATGAAGAAGGTCTGGGTGAAGGGGGCGACAAAGCCGTTGCCGGTCGGTGCGAAGGACACGTCGACGACCAGATCGGTGGAGGCCAGCTCCGGCGGATTGATCGCGAAGTTGCGGTGGGTGATGGTGGCGCCCGGCGAGCCGACGCCGTCATTGGTCGTGATCGTGCCATCGAGCTGGCGGGTGACGCGCAGCTGGCTGAGACCACCCTGGTTTTCGGTGCCCCATTCGAGCACATCTTCGTTGCCCTCGATGAACTGGTTGACGGTGCCGGGCGTCCAGTTCTGCCAGGCGGCGTCAACCGTGTAGTCCCAGGAGGTGATCAAGGCGGCCTGGGTGAGGTTCGGAGCCGCCATGCAAAGGCCGGCGGCCGCGACGCTGAGGAGCAATTTCTGCAGCTTCATTGTCTTCTCCCACAATTGCTTGGCCCTCGGGTCGGCGTGGCTGGGGGTCAGCGTGGCTGGGCCCTTGGGCACGGTTGCTCTTGGCAAGAGAAGAGAAGCAATCAATGTGCCATATTGGATAGTAAGGACATATCATAGGGTTATTCGAGAAGAAGCCATTTCGCCGCGAAAATGCTGTAAAATTGGCCGACAAGGCGGCCAATTTTTAATTCTAAAACAGAAAAACTGGCGAAAACCGGAGAAAACCGCGCGGAACGCGACGGCGCAGGGCGAGGGTATAAGACAGCCGAAGCGAGCTTGGTGGGCGCTTGAACGTAGCGTCAAGTAACCAATTGGGATAGTTGGGGCGCTGGTGTGGCCCGCCCGGGCAGGGCGGGCTCCGCCTTCACGCCGAGGTGCGGCTGTTGCTCAATTCACACCAGACGGGTGTATGATCCGATGCCTTTTCCCGGCCCCGGGGCTTGCGGTCGATGCCCGCCGCCGCCAGCCGGTCGGCGGCCTGGGGCGAGAGCAGCATGTGATCGATGCGCAGGCCCCAGTCCTTGTTCCAGGCGCCGGCCTGATAGTCCCAGTAGGTGAAGGCATGGCCCTTGGGCTGGAAGGTGCGGATGGCGTCGGTGAAGCCGAGCCACAGCAGCTCGTGGAACAGGGCGCGGGATTCCGGCTGGGTGAGGGCATCGTCCGCCATCTTCGCCACGTCCCACACGTCCTCATCCCTCGGGCAGACGTTGTAGTCGCCCGCGAGAATGTAGGGGCGCTCCCGGGCCAGCTCGGCCCGCGCGTGGGCGATCAGGCGGCGCATCCACGCCAGCTTGTAGTCGAACTTGGGGCCGGGCTGGGGGTTGCCGTTGGGCAGGTAGAGGCAGGCCACGCGAACGGCGCTGCGGCCTTCGCCCACCGTCGCCTCGATGAAGCGGGACTGCTCGTCGGTCTCGTCGCCCGGCAGGCCGATGGAGACGTCCTCAAGGCCGATCCGGCTCAGGATGGCGACGCCATTGAAGCCCTTCTGGCCGTGCACGGCGCAGGCATAGCCGCGCGTCTCGAACTCCAGGCGGGGGAAGCTGTCCGTCTGGGTCTTGATCTCCTGAAGGCAGACCACGTCCGGCCCGAACTCGTCCAGCCATTCCAGCAGGCGGGGCAGGCGCGCGCCGATCCCGTTGATGTTGAAGGTTGCGATCCGCACGTTTGCCCCGTTCGTTCAGGAAATCAGCAGAAAATCAGATGGAGAAGGAGGTGCCGCAGCCGCAGGACGACTGGGCGTTGGGATTCTTCACCTGGAAGGAGGCCGCCCCCAGCGTCTCGACATAATCCACTTCCGCCCCCTCCAGGAAGGGCAGGCTGACCGCATCCACCAGCAGGGTGACGCCGTCGCGCTCGACCACCGTGTCGTCGGGCTGGACCGTCTCGTCGAAGCCGAACTTGTACTGGAAGCCCGAGCAGCCGCCGCCATCGACCGACAGGCGCAACTTGAGCCGCGGGTTGCCCTGGCGCTCGATGAGCGTGGCGACCCGCCTGGCAGCGGCCTCCGAAAGGGCGACGGGCGGTTGGGACATGGGCAAGAACCTCCAGACAGTGCAGCGCGCGCAGCCGCGCGCCGGGCAGCGCATCGGGCTGCCCGTCTGATCTAGGGAAGATGGGGCGGGAATTCAATCACGTGGCATCAGGACCGGAGGCACGTGGCATCAGGATCGGAGGGCCGGGCGCGACCGGCCGGTCAACCCTGCGCGCTCAGCGCCCGCTGCTGGATGGCGCGCAGATCGGCCGATGCCTTCAGGAACGGCAGCGGATTGAGCGCCCGGTCCTCGAACCGCACCTCGTAGTGCAGGTGGGTGCCGGTCGAGCGGCCGGTGGAGCCCATGAGGCCGATCACCGTGCCGGGGGCCACCTTCTGGCCAGGCTTTGCCTTGATGGAGGAGAGGTGGCCATAGCGCGTCACCAGCCCGCGGCCGTGGTCGATCTCCACCATCTGGCCGTAGGCGCCCCACCAGGCGGCGCGGGTCACGGTGCCGCCCGCGGCGGCCACCACCGGCTCGCCGTAGCGGCCGGAGAGGTCAACCCCCGTATGGAAGGCGCCGCCGCCCGTAAACGGATCGTGCCGGTAGCCGTAGCCGCTGGAGTGCTCGTAGGACTTGACCGGGATGATCGCCGGGATCGACAGGCTGGCGCGCTCCAGCGAATCCAGCTTGTTCCAGGAGGCGATGAGCTTGCGGAACGGGCTCTCGAACGCACCGGTGAACGGCGCGCCGGCCTCGTCGAGATCGGCCGCCACCAGCGGGCCGCCAAGGCCTGTCTGATGCAGGGGCGCCGGCGACAGGTTGATCAGCCGGCGGCTGTTGATGCCCAGCTTCCGCAGAATGTCCTCCGTCTGCTGCACCCGGGTCTCGGCCGCAAGGGTGGCATCGCGGATCAGGGCAAGCTGCTGCTGCTCGTAGCTGCGGTAGCGTTGCAGCTCCGCAGAGGCGTCGCTGGAGCCCGGCAGGAAGGACTGGCCGGCAAGGGCCGGCGCAACCGCGGCGGTGGTCATCGCCATGTCCCGGGCGCTGGCGCTGGCGCTGGCGGTCCGGGTGCCTTCCGTCGGGCCCAGCCGCTGGTTCATGAGCGCGAGGAGCGCCTGCTGGCGGCTCTCGATCCGGCTCGCCATGGCGGTGATGTCGCTTTCCAGCGCCTCCACCCGCTGCTCGCGCCGGGACAGCTCGAAATGGCGGACGGTTGCGGAGACGCCGACGGCGGTCAGGGTGCCGACAAGCGCGACGGCGCTGGCCAGGGCCATGAGCTGGGCGCGGGAGGACAGGCGGATGTACCGGACGTTGCCGTTGCTTCTGAAGTAGATCTGCTGCTCTGGAAAAGCGTTGCGAATCTTTGCCGTGCAGACCCGGAGCAGGCCCGTGAATTTCTCCATGATGGTCGCTCCTTCAGTTGCGTGCCGCGAAACGGCGCTGTTGCTCCGGCTTGCGCGCCGGCCCCAGTCGTGTCCTCATGACCCCGGATGCTCCCGCCTATCGGGAGCGGGGTTTTCTAGTCAAGCCGCGTTGCTTCCCGCAAGGGGTTCGTAGAAATCCGGCGATAAACCGGCCTCCAGCCGCGCGGGATCGTTGAACGGCGGCTTGAGGTCGCCCCGGAAATATCGCTTCACAGCCGCATGGAACGCAGCGGCGGGCGGCTCGCCCCGCCGGTCGCACAGGTGGCGGAACCAGCGATTGCCCGCCGCCACGTGGCCGATCTCGTCCCGGTAGATCCGCCCGAGAATGGCCGCGCTTTCCGTATCCTCCGCCCGCTCCAGCCGTTCGATCGTCTGGGGCGTCACATCCAGGCCGCGCGCTTCCAGAACCTGCGGCACCACGGCGAGGCGGGCCAGCAGGTCGTGGGCGGTCACCTGCGCCGCCTCCCACAGCCCGTCATGGGCGGGCAGGGCGCCGTAGTGGCTGCCGAGGTCGTGCAGGCGCTGCTCCAGCAGCAGGAAGTGCAGCGCCTCCTCGTCGGCGACGCGCACCCAGTCGTCCGCAAACGGGCGGGGCATTTCGGCCCCGAAGCGGGCGAGCAGATCCCACGCCAGGTCGATGGCGTTCAGCTCGATGTGCGCCAGCGCATGGAGAAGCGCCACGCGCGCCGCCAGCGAGCCCGCCTTGCCGCGCTTGGGCATGCGGTTGGGCGGCAGCAGTTCGGGATGCAGCGGCCGGGCCGGGCGATCGGGCGGCAGCGCGTCGAAGGACCAGTCGAGCCGGCCCGCGCGCCAGGCTGCGGCATGGCACTGCGTGCGCCGCGCCTTCGCGGCGGCGTCGGCGGTGGTCAGAACGTCCACGGCCGCCTGACCGAGGGTGGCGGGTTCAGTGCCGGAGTCCGGGCCGGATACGGTGAATACCAGCCCGGAGCCCGGGCCTGTGCTGGACATCAGGCTGTCCTTCCCTTCATGCGCACATCAAAAAAACGGTCAGAAAACCAACCGATGGCGGGCGGACCGGCGGATCCCCGGTCCGGCCTTCGTCCCGACCAGCCAGAGGTCAGGCGGATGCCAGCGCCTTGGCCGCCTTCAGCACGGCGGCGGCATGGCCCGTCACCTTCACCTTCCGCCAGACCGTGTGCACCACGCCTGCGCCGTCGATGAGAAAGGTGGCGCGCTCGATCCCCATGTACTTTCGGCCGTACATGCTCTTCTCGACCCAAACGCCGTAGGCGCGAATGGTTTCAAGATCGGGGTCGCTTCCAAGATGAACCGTGAGATCGTACTTCTGCCGGAACCTGGTGTGGGAGGCGATGCTGTCGCGGGAGACGCCAACGATTTCAACGCCAAGGGCGTCGAATTCCGGCTTCAGCTCGCTGAAGGCCTTGGCCTCGGACGTGCAGCCCGAGGTGTCGTCCTTCGGGTAGAAGTAAAGCACCAGCGGCTTGCCCCGGAAATCGGCCAGGCTGACCGTGCGGCCGTCGTCCAGCGCGAGGGAGAAGTCGGGAGCGGCCTTGCCGGCTTCCACAGCACCGGTCTCGGGGGCAGCAGCGTCGATCGTCGTCATGCTTTTCCTTCCTTTTGCTTCGGGCGGGGCGAGCCGAACACCGTGCTCCACGCCGCCGCCACCGTCTGGCAGGTCTTGGCGAGCGCCGTCTCCGCGTTCCGCAGGTTCGCCTTCCCCAGGCACCGGGCGAGCGTCGCCGCCATCCCGGCGTTGATCTCGGCCGTCGCGGGCGGGGCGTCGAAGCCGACCCTGAGGACCGTCTGCACGGCCGAGAAGCACGTGTAGGCGCTTGCCAGATCGTGCGCGATGTCCTTGGGCAGGAGGTCCGTTTCTGTCAAGCGCCGAAGGATCGCGGCCGGCGAGCCGAGCGGCGGCAGCCGCCCGGTCGAAGCCTCCCGCAGGGCCAGATACTGGGCGATGAACTCCAGATCGATCAGCCCGCCGGGGCGGCGCTTCACGTCCCAGACGGAGCTGGCCGGGCGGTGGGTGTCCATCTCCGCCCGCATCTCCAGCACGTCCTTGCGCAGCTTCGCCGGGTCGCGCGGCTGGCGGACCACCTCGGCGATGCCGTCGAGCAGGTGCGCCCGCACCGCCTCCGGGCCATAGATCACCCGGGCCGGGGTGAGCGCCATGTGCTCCCACGTCCAGGCCTCCTTGCGCTCGTAGGCGAGGAAGCTGTCGATCGACACCGCCAGAAGCCCCTGCTGGCCCGAGGGGCGCAGGCGCGTGTCCACCTCGTAGAGGCCGCCCGCGGCGGTCTGGGCGGAGAGGGCGGTGATCACCCGCTGGGCCAGCCGGTTGAAATAGTGCGTTGCCGAGAGCGGCGAGGGGCCGTCCGAGGGGGTGTCATGCTCGCCGGTGAACAGAAACACCAGGTCCAGGTCCGACCCCGCCGTCAGGTTGGCGCTGCCGAACCGCCCCAGCGCCAGGATCACCAGCTCGCCGCCGGGCACCCGGCCGTGGCGGCGGCTGAACGCCTCGGTCGCCGCGTCGGTCAGGGCGGGCACGGCGAGGTCCGCCAGCAGGCTGTAGGCGGCGCGCGCCTGCTCGGGCGAAATGGTGCGCTCCAGCAGCCCGACGCCGATCAGGAACTGGTTCTCCGCCACCCAGCGCCGCACCTCGTCCAGCTTGCCCTCCAGATCGTCGAACCGCCGCAGACGCAGGTCGAGCGATTCCGCCAGCAGGGCAGGGTCGGAGAGGGTGATGGCGGCGCCCGGGTCGAGCAGGGTGTCGAGCAGCTCGGGCGAGCGGCGCAGCGCGTCCGCGATGGGCGGGGCGATGGTCAGCACCTTGGCCAGCAGGGAGAGCAGCGCCGGGTTGCTCTGGAACAGGGAGAAGATCTGCACGCCCGCCGGCAGCCCGGCGAGGAAGTCATCGAACCGCATCAGGGCGGCGCGGGGATCGTGGGTGCGGGCCAGCGCCTCGGCGATGGCAGGCAGGGTTTCCTCCAGCAGCGCCCGCGCCCGGTCCGAGCGCAGGGCGCGGTAGCGGCCCGAGCGCCACTTCTCGATCAGCGGCACGCCGTCGGCGGGCGGCAGGTCGTGCCCGGCGAGCCACCCGGCCAGCGCCTGCGCCTCGACCGGCACCGTCTGGGCGCCGTCCGCCATCGGCTCGACCAGCTGGTCGTAGAGCTTCGCCACCGCATTGCCGTGGCGCCGGATCGCCGCCGCCAGCTCCCGCACCGAGCGGTAGCCGCAGAAGCGGGCGAAGGCGGCCACCGCGTCCTCGTCCTCCGGGATGCTGTGGGTCTGGGCGTCGTCCACCATCTGGAGGCGGTGCTCGACGGCGCGCTGGAAGCGGTAGGCCTGCTCCAGCGTCTCGGCCTCGCGGGGGGTGACCTTGCCCGTCTCCAGAAGCGCGTTCAGCGCCTCCAGCGTCGGGCGCAGTTGCAGGCGCGCGTCCCGCCCGCCGTGGATGAGCTGGTGGATCTGGACGAAGAACTCCACCTCGCGGATGCCGCCGCGCCCGCGCTTCACGTCGTAGCCGTGCAGTTCGATCTCGGTCTGGTCGAAGTGCTCGCGGATGTGGAGGGACATCTCCCGGATGTCGCGCACCACCGTGTAGTCGAGGGAGCGCCGCCAGATGAACGGGCGGATGTCGTGCAGGAAGTCCTCGCCGAGGGCGAGGTCGCCCGCCACCGGCCGGGCCCGCACGAAGGCGGAGCGCTCCCACGGCAGGGCGGAGGACTGGTAGTAGGTCTCCGCGCCCCGGACGGGCAGGGCAAGCGGTGTGACGTCCGGGTCCGGGCGCAGCCGCAGATCGACCCGGAACACGTAGCCGTCCGGCGTGCGGGTGGACATGGCCTGCACCAGCTTCTGCGCGATCTTGACCGCCGTCGTCTGCGGGTCCTCGTTGCGGCGTCCCCTGGGCAGCGTCTCGGGGTCGAACAGCAGGATGAGGTCGATGTCGGAGGAATAGTTCAGCTCGCGGCTGCCCAGCTTGCCCAGCGCCAGCACGGTAAAGCCGCGCGGCTCGGCCTCGCCGGTTATGTCCCGGCAGGCGGCGCTGAGGGCCGTATCGGTCGCAAGGCCGGCAAAGTCGGCCAGCGCCCCGGTCACCTGCTCCAGCGGCCACAGGCAGGCGATGTCCGCCAGGGCGGTTGCCAGCGCCACGTCCGCCTTGGCGTGGCGCAGCGCCGCCATCACCGCATCCGTGGTCATCTCCGTGACGGTGAGGCCTGCGACGGCGTCGAGCGCCGCCCGCACCACCGCCTCCGGGCCTTCCGCGGCCAGACGGTTCATCCGGGCGGGATCACTGCGGATCAGGCCCTTGAGATAGGGGGAGTATTTCCAGGCATGGGCGGCGGCGTGGACCAGGGGGCTGGCCTCCAGCGCCTCCCGGGAGAGGGCGGGCTCCGGGCCCAGCAGATCCCGGATGAGGCCGGGCGTCAGCCGGGCTTGCGGCAGGCTGAGCGGGAACACGAGCCGGTCTTGCGACGAGAGAGGCATCAATTCTATCCACTTGCACAATCAATCACGTTATAGGCGCTGGCTTGGACTCTGTCAGCGGAAAGGCGTGAGCGGGTTGGCACGGTGGCGTAGGCTTGTGATCGGAGCGGGGGTGCTCGGCGTGACCGCCGGCGCTTGCGTGGCCGGTCTTGCCTGGCTCTGGCGCGCGGAGATCGACGCCACCTGGCTTGCCTCTGCCATCGAGGAGGAGATCGAGGCGGGCGTGCCTGGCCTGTCGGTCTCCCTCGGGGAGATTCGCGCCCGCAACCTGCCGTGGCGCGACAGCGTCCGCGTGGACGTGCGCGGCGCTGTCATCCGCTACCGCGACAGGCTTGCCGGGCGCGTCGACCGGCTGGTGGTGGAGATCGATCACGACAGCCTGCTGCGCGCCGCGCCCCGGCTGAAGCGCCTGCGCGTGCGCGACGTGGCGCTCGATGCCCGCTGGAGCCGCGCGGAGGTGGAGGCGCTGCTGCGCACGCCGGGGGACGGCGCGCTGCCGGTCATGCCGTGGGTGGACGGGCTGGAAAGCCTGGTGCTGGACGATATCGCCGTCCACTTCACCGAGACGGAGAGCGGCGTCCGGCACCGGTTCCGGCTCAATGCCGGGCGCATCGAGGCGCATGACCCGGGGACGCTCAAGGTCAAGGCGATTGCCCACCTCACCGGGCCCGAGAGCGGCGCGGCCCTCAGGATTGAAGGCTCGGCGGTGCCCCACGGCGCCTGGGCGTTTCAGACGACCCTCGTTGCCGACGGGCTGACCGGCCTTGCCGGGCCGGTACATCCGGCGCTGGCGGGGCGCAGGCTTGACGTGCCGCTGCGCATCGAGGCGGACATCCGGGCGGACAAGGTGATTTCCGTTGCGGCGAACGTGTCGGCCGAGCGGGGGCGCGTGGCGCTGCCCGAGTTCTGGGCGCGGCCGGTCGATGTGGCCCGGCTGTCGGCCCGCCTCGTGTGGGACGGCGCGGCGCAGGCGGCCCGGCTGGAGCAACTGGCGGGCACGATCGGCGGCGTGACGGTGGAGGAGGGCGCGGCCGCCTGGCGCGACGACGCCTACAGCGTCACGCTGCGGCTGGGGCCGATCTCCGCCCGCAAGCTGCGGGAGCTGTGGCCGAAGGGCGTTGTCGAGGGCGGGCGCGCATGGGTGGTGCGGAACGTCTCCGGCGGCGTCGTGCCGCGCCTCGATCTGGCGCTCGCGCGGGCGCCGGAGGGGGATGAGAAGGTCGATCTCTCCTTCGATTTCAGCAACCTCACCGTGCATTACCGCCGCCCCATGCCGCCGGTGGTCCGGGGGACGGGCAAGGCGCGGCTCATCGGGGATACGCTGCGGTTCGAGATCCGGCAGGGCGAGATCAACGGCATCGACATGGCCGGGTCGGTGGTCCGGCTGGAGGCGCTGGCCAGCAAGGACGACGCCGAGGCGGTGGTGGAGACCCGGGGGCGGGGCGCGATCTACCAGCTGTTGCAGGTGCTGGACAGCGAGCCGCTTGGCTACATCACCGCGTTCGGGCTGAAGCCGACGGACGTGGGCGGCCTGATGACCATGGAGGGCGTGCTCACCGTGCCGCTGCGCGCCAGCGTGGGGCTGGACGACGTGGACTTCAACGCAACGGCGCAGGGCGTCAACGTCAGCCTGCCGGACGTGCTGAACGGCCATGGCCTTGTGGGCGGCCGGGTGACGGTCACCGCCGACCGCCATGGCCTCGAGGCGCAGGGCACGGCCATGGTCGGGCCCCAGTTCGCCCACATCCTCTGGCACGAGAACTTCGAGCCCAACGGCCAGCCGTCCAGCCGTTATCACATCCGGGCGAGCACCGATGGCGGCCGGCTCACCCGGCTCGGCTACGACGGCGTCGGCGCACTGGTGGAGGGGCCGATCGACCTGACGCTCGATCTGGTGGGGCGGGGGCAGGCGATCGAGGGCGGCACGATCCGCGCCTCCCTCGACCGGTCCACCATCGATCTCAGAAAGCTCGGCATCCTGAAGCGGCCGGGCGAGGCGGCGACGGCCACCTTCGATCTCGTCCGCAGCGGCGACCTCTATCAGGTGAAGGATCTGGTGGTGCGCGCGGACCGCTACCACGCCACCGGGCGGGGCGTGCTCGATCCGCAGCGGGGGAGCCGCCACTGGTTCCTCGACCGGCTGCACACGCCCGCCTACGTGGCCGCCGCCGACATCGTGGACACGGACGGCCAGCCCATGCGTCTCGCCATTCGCGGCGACACGCTCGACCTGAAGCCCATGCTCGACATCGTCCTGGCGCCGGGGCCGGGGGAGGGCGAGGGCGAGGGCAGTGCGGGCGGGGCCGCTGCCGAGTCTATCTGGCCGGACATGGTGGGCGGCGGCAGCTTCCGCGCGGTCAGGCTCTACAACGGCCAGTGGGTGGACGGGGCCGCGCTCAGCTTCGAGACGAAGGACAACCTGCTGGCCGCCCTCAACTTCACCGGCAAGCTGAACGGGGCCTCGGCCCTGTCCGCGCAGGTGACGACCCAAGGGGCGCGGCGGCGCTTCCGGCTGGAGGCGGCGCAGGCGGGCGAGCTGGCGCACGCGCTCGACTTCTACGCCAACGGCGCGGGCGGTACGCTGACGGTCGAGGGGGAGATGCGCGGCACCGGGCCGACGCTGGAGATCGACGGCGTGGCGCGCATGAAGGACTTCCGGCTGGTGGAAGCGCCGGTTCTGGCCAAGATCCTCGGCTTTGCCTCACTCACCGGCCTGGCCGACACCCTGTCGGGGCGGGGCATCCGCTTCGAGACCGCCAAGGTGCCGTTCACCCTGCGCAAGGGCATCTTCACCATCAAGGACGGGCGGGTGATCGGCCCGGCGCTCGGTATCACGGTCGAGGGGCAGGTGCAGAAAAGCCTCGGCAAAGTGCATCTGAAGGGCGTGGTGGTGCCCAGCTACACCGTCAATTCGCTCATCGGGAAGATCCCGCTGCTGGGACCGCTGGTGGTGGGCGGCAAGCACGAGGGGCTGATCGGCTTCAACTACCGGGTGGAAGGGGCGCTGCGCGACCCGGACATCACGGTCAACGGCGCCTCGGGGCTTACCCCCGGCTTCCTGCGGCTGTTCCTCTCCGGCGCTCCGGCAACGGTGGAGGATGAGGAGGCGACGCCCGCACCCGCCGCCGGTGGCACGTCCGGGAACTGATTTCCGATAAAAAAAGGGCCGCGCCTCGATCGAGAACGCGGCCCTTTCTGCCAAACCGGACAGGGCGGGATCAGGCGGCTTCCACCAGACCGTGACGCTTCTTGCCCGCGGAGATCTTCACCGCGTCCGCCGCCGGGGTCAGCACGAAGGCTTCGTCCGTCACCGCCTCGCCGTTGACCCGTGCGCCGCCCTGCTTGATGAGCCGGCGCGCCTCGCCCTTGGAGGCGGCGAGGCCAAGCTGCACCATGGCATCGACAAGGGCGATCGGCCCGGCGGCGGCGATGCGCGGCAGGGCGTCGCCAGCGGCGCCTTCCTCGAAGGTCTTGCGGGCGGTCTCGGCGGCGGCTTCCGCAGCCTCGCGGCCGCGCGCCATGGCGGTTGCCTCGTTGGCGAGGATCTTCTTGGCCTCGTTGATCTCCGAGCCGCCCAGGCTCTCCAGCCGCTTGATCTCGTCGAGCGGCAGCTCGGTGAACAGGCGCAGGAACTTGCCCACGTCCGCGTCAGACGTGTTCCGCCAGAACTGCCAGTAGTCGTAGGACGGCAGCATCTCCTCGTTGAGCCACACCGCGCCGGAGGCGGTCTTGCCCATCTTGGAGCCGTCCGACTTGGTGAGCAGCGGCGTCGTCAGGCCGTACACCTCGGTCTGCGCCACGCGGCGGGTCAGCTCCACGCCGTTGACGATGTTGCCCCACTGGTCCGAACCGCCCATTTGCAGGCGGCAGTTCATGCGCTGGTTCAGCTCCAGGAAGTCGTAGGCCTGGAGGATCATGTAGTTGAACTCCAGGAACGACATCGGCTGCTCGCGCTCCAGGCGCAGGCGCACGGAATCGAACGTGAGCATGCGGTTGACCGAGAAGTGGCGGCCCACATCGCGCAGGAAGTCGATGTAGCCCAGCTTGTCCAGCCAGTCCGCGTTGTTCACCATGATGGCGTCGGTCTCGCCCTCGCCGAAGGTGAGGAACTTGTCGAACACGGTGCGGATGCCCGCCATGTTCTCGGCGATGTCCGCGTCGCTCAGCATCTTGCGGGCCTCGTCGCGCCCGGTCGGGTCGCCGATGCGGGTGGTGCCGCCGCCCATCAGCACGATCGGCTTGTGCCCGGTCTTTTGCAGCCAGCGCAGCATCATGATCTGCACCAGCGAGCCCACGTGCAGGGACCGGGCGGTGCAGTCAAAGCCGATATAGGCCACGATCGGTCCCTTGGCGGCCAGTTCATCCAGCCCGGCAGCGTCGGTCTGCTGGTGGATGAAGCCGCGCTCATCGAGCGTCTTAAGGAATTCGGAGCGGAACGTTGACATCACTCAAGCCTTCGGTCGATTTCTTGCCAAGGGTACGTAAAGGCTGGCTGCATAGCACAGGGAGCGGACAGTGGGAAATCCAACGATTGGCGGGACCACCATCGCCGTGGGGCTGATGTCCGGCACCTCGGTGGACGGCATCGACGCCGCTCTCATCGAGACGGACGGGGAAGGCGCGGTCACGCCGCTGGCCTATCTGGAGCAGCCCTATACGGACGAAACCCGCGCCCGCATCCGCGCCGCCACCCACGCGGCGCTGCAGCAGAGCGCACCGGGCCCGCACGCGGTGATCGACGCGGTGGCCGAGGAGCTGACGCTCCTTCACGCCGAGGCGGTGGAGGCGCTGCTGGCCCGCGCCGATGTGCCGCGCGGCAGCGTCGGGGTCATCGGCTTTCACGGGCAGACCGTCGCCCACCGGCCCGAGCGGGGCTGGACCTGGCAGATCGGCGACGGGAACCTGCTCGCCCGCAAGACCGGCATCCCTGTGGTTCATGATTTCCGCTCGGCCGACGTGGCGGCGGGCGGGCAGGGCGCGCCCCTCATCCCCGTCTATCACCGGGCGCTGGCGCTGGCGGCGGGCCTGCCGCTGCCGGTTGCCATCCTCAACCTGGGCGGGGTTGGCAACGTCACCTGGATCGGCGAGGGCGAGGCCGACATGCTCGCCTTCGATACCGGTCCCGCCAACGGCCTCATTGATGACTGGATGCTCGCCCACACCGGTGTTGCGATGGACCGGGACGGGGCGGCCGCCGCGCGCGGGCGCGTGCACGAGGACATTCTCGCGGCCATGTGCGACAAGCCGTGGTTCGACGTTCCGCCCCCCAAGTCCCTCGACCGGCACGACTTCTCGACCGCTCCCTGCGAGGGGCTCAGCGTCGGGGACGGCGCGGCGACGCTCACCGCCTTCACGGCGGAGACAGTGCGTCTGGCGCTTGCCCACATGCCCCGGCCGCCCCGCCGCTGGTATGTGGCGGGCGGCGGCCGGCGCAATGCAACACTGATGAGGATGCTGGCCGAGCGGCTGGGCGACGTGCGCAGCGTCGATGCGCTCGGCTGGAACGGGGACGCGGTGGAGGCGGAAGGCTTCGCCTACATGGCGGTGCGCAGCCTGCGCGGGCTGCCTATCTCCTTCCCCGGCACCACGGGTGTTGCCCGGCCGCTCACCGGCGGCGTGCTGTGCCAGCCGGCGGACGGGGCCTGCGCCCGGCCCGATCAGGGCTGAGCGCGGCCGGGTCTGCGGCCGTTTACTTCTTCGGCGCGGCTTCGGCCTTCTTCGCTTCGGCTTCGGCCTTGGCCGCCATGCGCTGGCCGATGGCATCGATCGCCTCGCCGCGCGCGGCCATGAACGCGCCGCACTGCTGGAGAAGGGCCTGGATGTCCACCGTGCTCAGCGCCTTGGATTCGGTGATGGCGACGGTCTCCATCTCCGCGTCCGACAGGCGGGCGCTGGCGCGGCCGAGATAGAACAGGCTGGAGAGCATGGCCATCTGCTTCATCTCCGGGTCCGTGATGTTCTGCACGGCGGCAGAGGCTACCATGAAGCAGCGCATGTCCATGGCGGCGGTCTGTTCGGCCGCCTGAGTCGGCACGGACGCGAAGAGCAGGGAAGCAGCGATAAAGGAAAGAGTGGTTTTCACGGGATCATCTCCGTTGGCAGGACGGGCGAATGACCCGTTTGCTGATCCATTGCCGAAACCTGGCGCCATGTCCAGCCGGGAGATGGTCTGGGACGGGAGAGGTCGGTCCTGAGAGTCCCCCTGAACGATTTGAAATAAGAATTTGATCTAAAAAGGAAAACGCCGGACAGAGTGTCTGACCGGCGTTCGATTTCGCGAAACCGCTTCGGCAGGCCGTACCCGCCTTCGGCGTGCGGCTCAGTTTCCTTCGGCGAGCCGCTTGTCGAGGTAGCGGTTGACGGCATCCATCAACTGCTCCTGCTCGTTCTCGAAGAAGTGGTTGGCACCCTCGATGGTCTCGTAATCGATGGTGATGTGCTTCTGGGTCTTGAGCTTGTCCACCAGCTTCTGCACCGCCGACGGCGTGACGATCTCGTCGGCCGTGCCCTGCACGATCAGGCCCGAGGCCGGGCAGGGGGCCAGGAACGAGAAGTCGTAGAGGTTGGCGGGCGGGGCCACCGAGATGAAACCCCGGATCTCGGGACGGCGCATCAGCAGCTGCATACCGGTCCACGCGCCGAAGGAGAACCCGGCCACCCAGCAGGTGGAAGCGTCCGGGTTGAACTGCTGCATCCAGTCCAGCGCGGCGGCGGCGTCCGACAGCTCGCCGATGCCGTTGTCAAAGGTGCCCTGGCTGCGGCCCACGCCCCGGAAATTGAAGCGCAGAACCGCAAAACCCCGCTGTGCAAAGGCCTGGTAGAGGTTATAAACGATCTTGTTGTTCATCGTGCCGCCGCCCTGCGGGTGCGGGTGCAGAATCAGGGCAATGGGAGCACGGGGTTGAGACGCCGGCTGATACCGGCCTTCAAGACGCCCTTCCGGGCCAGTGAAGATTACGTCGGGCATTCGACCTCAGCGCTCGTGAAACTGTTGATGACAGGCGCGAACATTCCGCACGATGCTGGTCCGCTATATATTTCCGGACCTTCACGTTGCAACGAAAACCGCATGCTGGGGCGGAACGATTGCTAATGAATAGTATTTATCTCGATTACAACGCAACGGCGCCGACGCATTCCCGGGTGATCGAGGCCGTCTCCGCCTGCCTTGCGGAAACCGGGAACCCGTCTTCCGTCCACGCCGCCGGCCGCCGGGCGCGCAGCCTGATGGAGGCGGCGCGGGAAACCGTCGCCCGCGCAGTCAACTGCCTGCCTCGTCAGGTGGTGTGGACCAGCGGCGGCACGGAAGCCAACGCCATGGTGCTGGCGGGAACGCCCGCCGCCCACCTGTTCGTCAGCAGCGTCGAGCACGATTCGGTGCTGGCCAACGCGCCCGGGGCGCAGCGCCTGCCGGTGGATGCCAATGGCATTGTCGATCTGGACGCCCTGAGCGCCCGTCTGGCGGCGGTCGAGGGGCGCAAGCTGGTCTCGGTCATGCTGGCCAACAACGAGACCGGCGTCATCCAGCCCATTGCGGAGATCGCCGCCCGCTGCCGGGAGGGCGGCGCCTGGCTGCATGTGGACGCCGTGCAGGCGCTGGGCCGCATTACGGTCGATGTGCAAGCGCTTGGCGCGGATTTCCTCACGCTCTCCGCGCACAAGGTGGGCGGCATGAAGGGCGTGGGGGCTCTGGTGGTGGCCAACGACCTTGTCGAGATCCAGCCCCTGATGCGCGGCGGCGGGCAGGAGCTGGGCCGGCGTGCGGGCACGGAAAACCTGCCGGGCATCGTCTCCTTCGGCGCGGCGCTTGAGGCGCTGGCGGCGCTCGGCGACTGGCAGGCGCGCGTCCGCGACCTGCGGGACCACATGGAGGCGCGGCTTCTGGAGCTGGGCGCGGCGATCAACGGGCGCGGCGCGCCGCGGCTGCCCACCACCGCGTCGGTGCGGATGCCGGGCGTGCCCGCCGAGACGCAGGTGATGGCCTTCGATTTGGCGGGCATTGCGGTCAGCGCCGGTTCGGCCTGTTCCTCCGGCAAGGTCAAGACGAGCCATGTGCTCAGCGCCATGGGGCAGGATGCGGAGACGGCGGGCCAGTCCATCCGCGTCAGCCTCGGGTGGGAGACCTCCGCCCATGACATTGACCAGTTTCTTGCCGTGTGGCAGCGCCTATGGTCGCGCAGGCGTCCTGCCGCGCAGGCAGCGGAATAGGGAAACATGGCAGACTCACAGGCGCAGGAGGCCCGCAGGCGGGGCGCGGTCTATCTGGATTTCCAGGCGACGACGCCGCTCGAGCCGAAGGCGCTCGACGCCATGATGCCTTACCTCACCGAGAAATTCGGCAACCCCCATTCCGCCACCCACCGCTTCGGCTGGGAGGGCAAGGCGGGGGTGGATGTGGCCCGCAAGCGCGTCGCCGAACTCATCCATGCCGCCCCCGAGGAGATCACCTTCCTCTCCGGCGCGACCGAGGCCAACAACCTCGCCCTCAAGGGCGTGCTGGAGGCCGCGCCCCGGGAGCGCAACCGCCTGCTCATCGCCGAGACCGAGCACGCCTGCATCCGGGAGACCGCCGCTTACTTGGCCACCCGGGGCTACGAGGTGACACATTTGCCGGTGGACGGGGAGGGGCTGCTGCGGCTCGACGCGCTGGAGGCCGCGCTTGATGCCCGCGTGGCGCTGGTCTCCGTCATGCTGGTCAACAACGAGATCGGTGTCATCCAGCCGCTGGAGGAGATCGCCCGGCTGGCCCATGCGGCGGGGGCGCTGGTGCACTCCGACATCGCCCAGGCGGCCGGCAAGATCCCGGTGGACGTAGCCGCCCTGGGGCTGGATCTCGCCAGCATCTCCAGCCACAAGCTCTATGGCCCCAAGGGGATCGGCGCGATCTACGTGCGCAAGGGGGTGCGCATCGCCCCGCAGATCCACGGCGGCGGGCAGGAGGCAGGCCTGCGCTCGGGCACGCTCGCGCCGTTCCTGTGCGTCGGCTTCGGCGAGGCCGCCCGCATCGCGCGGGAACGGCTGGCGGACGATCAGGCCCATGTCGCGGCCCTGTGGCGGCAGGCGGTGGACGCGTTCACGGAGGCGGGCATCCCCTGGCGGCTGAACGGCTCGGCCACCCGGCGCTACTTCGGCAATCTCAACGTCTCGTTCCCCGGCGTCGATGGCGCGCGCCTGCTGGCGGACCTGCGCGGCTTCGCCGTCTCGTCCGGCGCGGCGTGCGCGTCGTCGGTCGGCAAGAGCAGCTATGTGCTCGAAGCCCTGGGGGTCGATGCCCGCACCGCGCAGGCCACCTTGCGTATCGGCTTCGGAAGGACCACAACGTCGGAAGAGGTGGCGGAGATGACGGCAGCGGTCATCAAGGCGGTGAGGGCGCAACTCAACGTGACGTGGCGGAGGTAGCATGGCGAGCGTGAAGGTCCGGTTCGTATTCCCCGGCGGCAAGAAGATCGTCGAGGCGGAGGGCCAGCCCGGGGAGCGCCTGCTCGACGTGGCCCACCACCACGACATCCCGCTGGAAGGCACCTGCGAAGGCCAGATGGCCTGCTCCACCTGTCACGTCATCGTCTCGAAGGCCGACTTCGGCAAACTCCCGCTGCCCAGCGAAGAAGAAGAGGACATGCTCGACTTCGCCGGGGGCGTCACCTCGACCTCGCGCCTGTCCTGCCAGATCTGGCTGGAGGAAGCGTGGGAATCGCTGGAAGTCCTGCTCCCCGCCGACGTGCGCAATTTGCAGGGACGCTGAGGCGAGACGGATCTCTTTTGGGTTGATTTTCTGTGTTTTGCAGGGGTCTCGGACCCTTGCACCCCGCTCGTATTGTCGCGTCTCACCAGGTCTGGGCGGCAGCGCGTTTCCTGAGAGGCGCCAACGGTGTGACCGGGCGCGTTCCGAAAACGCATGGGAGGTTGGCAGGAGGGTCAAGACCCTCCTGCAATCATGAAATCATAAAAGAAAAAGCGGGCTGGGACCCGCTTGATGGTGCTCAGGGTGCCGTTCAGGCGTCCTTGCCGGCGTCGGCGGCGTCCGCGTCCCGCGCGGCCACGAGGAAGAAGGCGGGCGGGTTGTCGCCGAAGCCCAGCACCGGCTCGTCCCGGTCGCGGTCGCTGTGACGGTTGCGGCGGTCTTCCCGACGCTCGTCGCGTCCGCGGCTCCGGCTCCGTTCGGCGCTGCGCTCGCTGCGCGGCTCTGCCTTGTCCGGTGCGGCGGCTGGCTTGGCCTCCTGACGCGGCGCTTCCGCCTTGTCGGATGCCTTGTCGGCCGCCGTGGTCTTGCGGCGGCTGCGGGACGAGGACTTGTCGGCGGCCTCCTTCTTCGCGCCGCGCTCGCTGCGCTTGCGGGAAGAGGCGGCGCCTTCCTTGATGGTGACGCCTTCCGGCACGGGGCGGCGCGGGATTTCCTGCTGGATCAGCTTCTCGACCGCCGCAACGTACTCGGCTTCCTCCTCGGTCGCCAGGGTGATGGCGATGCCGCTGCGCCCGGCGCGGCCGGTGCGGCCGATGCGGTGGACGTAGTCATCCGCATGGATCGGCACGTCGAAGTTGAACACGTGGCTCACGCCCGGAATGTCGAGGCCGCGGGCGGCCACGTCGCTGGCGACCAGAATGGGGATCTCGCCCGAGCGGAACTTCTCCAGCACCGCCAGACGCTCCGGCTGTTCCATGTCGCCGTGCAGCTGCCCGGCCTTGAAGCCGTGGCGGGTGAGGGACTCGTGCAGGGTCCGCACGTCCCGCTTGCGGTTGCAGAAGATGATGGCGTTGTTCACGTCTTCCGAGCGCAGCAGTGCCCGCAGCACCTCGCGCTTGGAGCGCTCCGGCAGCTGGATCAGCGACTGGGCGATGGAGACGTTGGTGGTGGCGGGGCGCGCCACCTCGATCTGCTTGGGGTCCTTCAGGAACTGGTCCGCCAGGCGCTTGATGGCCGGCGGCATGGTCGCCGAGAACAGCAGGGTCTGCCGCCGGGGCGGCAGGAGGTTGCAGATCTTCTCGATGTCCGGGATGAAGCCCATGTCCAGCATACGATCCGCCTCGTCGATGACGAGGATCTCGCAGCCCGAGAGCATCACCTTGCCGCGCTCGATCTGGTCGAGCAGGCGGCCGGGCGTGGCGATAAGCACGTCCGCGCCCTTGGCGAGCACCTTGTCCTGCTCGCCGAAGGACATGCCGCCGATGAGCAGGGCCATGTTCAGCTTGTGGTACTTGCCGTACTTCTCGAAGTTTTCGGCCACCTGAACGGCGAGTTCGCGCGTCGGCTCGAGAATGAGCGAACGGGGCATGCGGGCCCGGGCGCGGCCCTGGGCCAGGATGTCGATCATGGGCAGGGTGAACGATGCCGTCTTGCCCGTGCCGGTCTGCGCCACGCCAAGAACATCGCGTCCCTGGAGCACGGTGGGGATGGCCTGGCGCTGGATCGGCGTCGGCTCGGTATAGCCGCTGTCTCCGACTGCGCGAAGCAACTCATCCGACAGACCTAAGAATTCAAATGACATGCACTTACCGTCAAGTTTACGAGAAATCGGGCAGAAGTCGCCGTATTTCGGCGCCCATATAGTGCGAATTTGCATTGTCTCGCAATGCAGCATTACGCCGTGAGAGGATTCTGGCGGTGTTTTTTGTCTGCAAGTGGCCTCTCGGCACGGCCTCAGGCCGTGAACTGTTCCATGAGAATGCGGTCGGCCAGGGTGTGCCCGGGGTCGAACAGCAGGTTGAGACGCAGGGTCTGGTCCTTCTCCACGCGCACGTAGGAGACGTCCCGGACCTCGTTCTGATCGGCCACGGCGCTCACCGGACGCTTGCCCGCTTCCAGCACCCGGAACTCGATGACCCAGTTGTTGGGCAGGATGGCGCCGCGCCAGCGGCGGGGCCGGAAGGCGGAGATGGGCGTGAGCGCCAGCAGGTCGCACCCCAGCGGCAGGATCGGGCCGTGGGCCGAGAGGTTGTAGGCGGTCGAACCGGCGGGCGTTGCCACGATCACGCCGTCGCACACCAGCTCGGGCATGCGCACGCGCCCGTCGATGGCGATCTCGATCTTGGCGGCCTGGCGGGTTTCGCGCAGCAGCGAGACCTCGTTGATGGCCGAGGAGGTGACCCGCTCGCCCGAGATGGTCCGCGCTTCCATCCGCAGGGGATTGAGCACGAACTGCTCGGCCCGCTTCAGCCGCTCGATCAGGTTGTCGGGGCTGTACTCGTTCATGAGAAAGCCGACCGTGCCGCAGTTCATGCCGTAGATGTGGCAGGAGCGGTCCTTGGAGGCGTGGAGGGTCTGGAGCATGAACCCGTCGCCGCCCAGCACGACGATCACGTCCGCCTCGCTTGGCGGAACCCAGTCATGCCGGGGGCTGATCTCCTTCAGCGCCGCCTGGGCTTCAGGAGACGAGCTGGCGACAAGAGCCAGTTTGTGGCGGCTGGGGTCGAACATGCGGTGTCAGGCGATCCGTTGGCGGGTGGTTACAGGCAAGGTGTTCGCGGTCTTGATGCGGCCAGGGCGCCGACTTTGTCCATAACCATTTGTGACAGCTCTTGTCCCCCGTGGCAATCACCCTCCCGTCACGCTCATGTGGCGGGCGAGAGCCGGCCGGCTGTTCCGGCGGTCGATGACGAAATCGTGGCCCTTCGGCTTGATGCCGATGGCCGCGTCGATCGCCTGGTCGAGGAGGGCGTCGTCCGCGCTCGCCCGGAGCGGCGCGCGCAGGTCGGCGCTGTCCTCCTGGCCGAGGCACAGGTAGAGCCTGCCGGTGCAGGTGAGCCGCACCCGGTTGCAGGACTCGCAGAAGTTGTGGGTGAGGGGGGTGATGAAACCCAGCTGCTGGCCGGTCTCCTCCACCCGCACGTAGCGGGCGGGGCCGCCGGTCACGAGGGGCAGGTCGGTCAAGGTGAAGCGCTGCGCCAGCCGCGCCCGCACCGTGCTGAGGGGCAGGTACTGGTCCGTGCGGTCGGCGTCCACCTCGCCGAGCGGCATGGTCTCGATCAGGGTCAGGTCGTGGCCGTTGCGGGCGCACCAGGCGAGCAGGGACTCGATCTCGTCCTCGTTGACGCCCTTCAGCGCCACAGTGTTGATCTTCACCCGGAGGCCTGCCTCCCGGGCGGCGGCGATGCCCTCCAGAACCTGATTCAGCCGGCCCCACCGGGTGATGGCGCGGAAGCGCTCCGGGTCCAGCGTGTCGAGCGACACGTTCACCCGGCGCACGCCCGCCGCCCGCAGCTCCCCGGCGTAGCGGGCCAGCTGGCTGCCGTTGGTGGTGAGGGTCAGCTCCTCCAGCGCGCCCGTCGCCAGATGCCGCCCGAGGGCGCGGATCAGGCTCATGATGTTCCGGCGCACCAGCGGCTCGCCGCCGGTCAGCCGCAGCTTGCGGACACCCCGGCGGATGAAGGCGCTGCACAGCCGGTCCAGCTCCTCCAGCGTCAGCAGCTCGGCCTTGGGCAGGAAGGTCATGTGCTCGGCCATGCAGTAGACGCAGCGGAGATCGCAGCGGTCGGTCACAGACACGCGCAGATAGTCGATCCGCCGGCCGAACGGGTCGATCAGCGGAGCATCCAGGGGTGCGAGAGCCGTCGCGGCAGTCTGCAAGGGCAAGGTCTCCAGCCAGGGGCACGCGGGAGGACCGCTCCCGGGGCATTCCGTCTCCCGGCAACAGCGGTCTGCGCCGATGCGTGCCGATATAAGAGCTTATCGCAGCAGCGCCAGAGCAAACAAGGGAAGGGCGACGACTGGCAGGAATGAGCCGGTCACCGCCGGCAGGGCGGCTCGTGTCAGGCGGGTGGCCCCAGCCGTCAATGGTTGCGGTCGGTCCGCAGGACGTTCAGCAGCTCGCTCGTCGTCTTGTCGAGCTGGCGGATCACGTTGGCGTTGGCCTTGTAGGCCTGCACCGCCTCGCGCATCATGACGACGTCCTCGGCCATGGAGGGGATGTAGCGCGGCATCACGCCCGGCTGCGCCTGTCCACCCAGCGAGGTCGTGCTGCCGGAGCCGGAGGCGCGGGCATAGCGGGCAAGGACATCCTGTCTGTGCAGCGAGAAATTGGCCGCGGCCGCGCCATCGCTCACGATGTTGCTCGCGGCGGTGGCGGCCCGATTCGAGGCGTCGATCAGCCCCGAGACAGCGATGCCAAGCGCAGGTATCATGTGCACGCACCTTCTGCCGTGTCATCCGGCCGCCCTTTTGGCCGCCGGTGCTGGAAGGTTGCGCCCGTTCCGCATGACAGAAGGGGGGCAACCGGTCCTTTTCGCGGATAGGACAGGAGTTTCTTTCGTAATTCTTATCAAATAATTAATTTACGTTTCTGAATCGTGATGACGACGACAGTTGCCTGGCCTACTGTGACCGGCGTCATGGCAGGAGGAGTGAGGGCTTTGAGTCCAGGGACGAGCACAGGCGCGCCGGTTCCTCCGCTGTTCGTCTTCTCGCCGGCATGCGGGCGGGAGGTGTCGAACGCGTTGACGGCTGACGGCTTCCGCGTGGTTCTGTGTCCGGAACCGCAGGAGGCGGCGCAATGGCTGGCGGGCAGCGCGGCCCGGGTGCTGATCGCCGATCTGCGGGGTGAGACCCCGGCGGACGTGTCCCTGCTGCGGGCCATGGGCGAGATCATGACGCGCCGCCACGGCTCCATGATCGTTCTCCTGTCAGCGGACGGCCCCCTTGCGCCGGGGGATCTGGGCGACATCGGCGCCACCCATTTCCTGCGCGAGCCGTTCGGAGCGGCGGAGCTTGTGGCGACCGCCCGTCTCGCCGAGCGCGTCGCGACGCGCGGCGCGGCCGCGCTGGCGGCGGAAGAGGCCCTGCGCAACAACAAGCAGCTGGAAAACCAGACCTGGGCCTGGAACCGCATGACCAATCAGGTGCAGATCGCGCCGGGTCTGGTGCGGCTGTTGGGAGGCACCATCCCGGCGACGGTCGTCGGTCTCGAGGCGCTGCTGCGCTATGTGGACCCGGAGCGCAAGCGGCAGGTGCTGCGGGCCTTTCAGGACATTCTGGAGAGCGGCCGACCCGGGCAGGTGCGCTTCTCATTCATGGGGCCGAACACGCCGGTGCGCGAGCTGCTGCACCATGTCTACCCCAAGCTGGGAGCGGATGGGGAGGTCTCCGGCCTGTTCGGCACGGTCGAGGTCGTGGGCGACATGCTGGGCGGGGAAAGTCTGGACGGGGACTTCGACCCGCTCACCGGCCTGCCCAATCAGGACTTCGCGCGCAGCGTGATCGAGCGTGCGCTGGCCGAGCGGCAGGGGGATGAGCCCGGCTGCGCCCTGATCCGCCTCTCGATCCGCCGGTTCGACCAGATCAACACTGCCTACGGCCACAAGATCGCCGACATGCTGCTCCAGGCCGTGGCCCGGCGGCTGCGGCGCGAGGCCATGGCGGGGGTGACGGCGAGCAGCGCTGCGCCCGTTGCCAGCCGCAGCATTCCCTGCCGCATGAACGGCGCCGAGTTCGCCGTCATCGTCACCGGCCAGAAGGTGCTGGACAACGCGGTGGCGCAGGCCCAGCGGATCGCGGCGGCGTTCGAGCGGCCCTACATCGTCGCCGGGCGGGTGGTCCATCTGGTCTCGCGCATGGGCCTGGCCGTCGCCGAGCCGGGCATCGACGACGTGACCGAGCTGTTCCAGCGGGCGGGCGCGGCGCTGGGGCAGGCCAAGGCGCTCGGCCCCAACAGCTATCACGTGTTCAGCGCCGGGGATGTGACCTCGCCCGCGCTCATGGCCCGGCTCGAGTCCGACCTGCACCAGGCGCTGGTCAACGAGCATCTGGATCTGGTCTTCCAGCCGCAGGTGGAAATCGCCACCGGCCGGATCGTCGGCGTCGAGACACTCGTGCGGTGGGAACACCCGGAGCACGGCATCGTCACGCCCGACGTGTTGCTGACCATCGCCGAGAATGCGGAGATCATGTCCCAGTTCGACGACCGCATCCTGCGCATGGCGCTGGGCGAGATCGCCACCTGGACCGATCGGGAGCGGGCCCGGCTGCGCGTCTCCGTCAACGTCTCGGCGGCGCAGCTGCACGACGAGGACTTCGACGTGCAGGTCCTCGACGCGCTCGAGGCGGCGGGCGTGTCGCCCTCCCGCCTCACGCTGGAAGTGACGGAGACCGCCATCATCGAAAGCCTCGAGGTGGCGGCGCGGACCCTGGGCCGCCTGCGGAACCATGGCGTCCACATCGCCATCGACGATTTCGGCACCGGCTATTCGTCGCTCGCCTACCTCAAGTCGCTGCCGCTCGACTGCCTCAAGGTGGACAAGAAGTTCATCAGCGACCTGACCAGCGGCAAGCGCGACCGCATCGTCATCCACAGCCTGGTCGAGCTGGCCCGCTCGCTCGGGATCGGCGTCGTCGCGGAAGGGGTGGAGACCGAGGCTCAGCTCAGCCTGCTCGGGCGGGAAGGGTGCAACTGGTATCAGGGCTACCTGTGCTCTCCGCCGCTGCCTGCCGCGCAGCTCGAGTCCTTCGTGGCGGAGTGGAACAGCAAGGCCGGGCCGCCGCCTGCCTGGGTCGAGCGGCATGGCTGACCCCCGGCCTGTCGCCACACGGTCCGTAACGCCCCTGCAACATGTCCGTCCCGGCCCACGGCCGCGCTTGACCCGGCGGCCGCGCGCGGCCAGTGTGCGCCGATGATCGATATCACCATCATCGCCGATCTCATTTGCCCGTGGTGCTACGTGGGCAAGCGCAATCTCGATATGGCGCTGGCCGAACGCTCGGAATACCCCGTCACCATTCAGTGGCTGCCCTATCAGCTTGCCCCGGACGTTCCCGCCGCCGGTGCCGACCGGGCGGAATACATGCGCAAGCACTTGAAGTCCGACCAGCAGGTGACTGCCCACGAGGACGCGGTGCGCGAGCACGGCATCGCCGCCGGCATCAACTTCCGCTTTGACCGGATCGACCGCGTCCCCAATACGCTGGACGCGCACCGCCTGTTGCGCTGGGCCAGCGAGCATGACCTCTCCCACGACATGGCCCAGCGCCTGTTCGAGGCCTACTTCGAGGAGGGGCTGGATATCGGTGACCGCGCCGTGCTCGCCCAGCTTGCCGAGGACGTGGGCCTGAGCGGCGAGGACGTGGCGAGCCTGCTCGCCACCGATACGGACGTGGAGCCCATCCGCGCCGGGTTCCAGCGCTCCCGCGACATCGGCGTGCGGGGCGTCCCGACCCTGATCTTCCAGAGCCAGTGGGCCATCGCCGGGGTGCAGCCGATCGAATCGCTGGTCGCCGTGCTGGACCAGCTTCAGGCAGAATCCGTCACCGGCTACGAACCCCCCGCCGCGAACGATACCGAATAGGATACGTCTGGTCTGATCTGCCTTTCGCAAAGGGGGTCTCGGACCCCCTTTGCAATCCCCCATGCCTTATCGGGCCGCGCCCCTGTCTCCAGCGGGTACGCCGTTGGGTCTGGGTGCGCCCCGTCAAAACGCAAGGGGGTGCAGGGGGTTCAAGACCCCCTGCAGGATCTTCAAATCAAAACAGGACTCACGCCGCTTCCGCCTGACGGGCGACCTTGGCCAGGCCCTTGGCGAGCGAGAGCGCGCCGGAGAGGCGGGTGGCCTCGTCGGTCCATGCCCGCACGACGACCAGCTTGTGGTCGGGGCGGAGTTTCGCGGTGCCCTTCAGCTTGGTGAGGTAGGCGACCAGCCCGGCCGGGTTGGCGAACTGGTCGTTGCGGAAGGTGACGGTTGCGCCGCGCGGTCCGGCGTCCAGCTTGGCGATGCCGGCGATGCGGCAGAGCGCCTTGATTTCCACCACATGGAGCAGGTTGCGGAACTCGCGCGGCATCTTGCCGAAGCGGTCGATCATCTCGGCGGCGAAGGAGTCGATCTCGGCGCGGGTGGAGAGCTCGCCGATGCGCCGGTAGAGCCCCATGCGGACAGTGAGATCGGGCACATAGTCCTCGGGGATGAGGATGCTCGCGCCCACATTGATCTGGGGCGAGAACTCCTCCTGCTCGATCTCGCTCTCCTTGACGCCGGCGGCGCGCGCCTGGGCGGCGGTGATCGCCTCCTCCAGCATCTGCTGGTAGAGCTCGAAGCCGATCTCGCGGATGTGGCCGGACTGCTCGTCGCCGAGGAGGTTGCCCGCACCGCGGATGTCGAGGTCGTGGCTCGCCAGCTGGAAGCCCGCGCCAAGCCCCTCGAGGCTGGAGAGCACCTGAAGGCGCTTCTCGGCGGTGGGGGTGAGGGGCGTCTTGGGATCGGTCGTCAGGTACGCATAGGCGCGCACCTTGGAGCGGCCGACGCGTCCGCGCAGCTGGTAGAGCTGGGCGAGGCCGAACATGTCCGCCCGGTAGAGGATCAGCGTGTTGGCGCTGGGGATGTCGAGGCCGGACTCCACGATGGTGGTGGAGAGCAGCACGTCATACTGCCGGTCGTAGAAGGCGGTCATCCGCTCCTCGATGTCCGAGGCGGCCATCTGGCCGTGGGCGGTGATGAACTTCACCTCCGGCACCGCCTCGCGCAGGAAGGTCTCGATTTCCGCCAGATCGGAGATGCGCGGCACCACGATGAAGCTCTGGCCGCCGCGATAGTGCTCGCGCAGCAGCGCCTCGCGGATCACCACATCGTCCCACGGCGCCACGTAGGTGCGCACCGCCAGACGATCGACCGGCGGCGTGGCGATCAGCGAAAGCTCGCGCAGGCCTGTCATCGCCATCTGCAGGGTGCGCGGGATGGGCGTCGCGGTCAGGGTCAGCACGTGCACGTCGGCGCGCAGCTGCTTCAGCCGTTCCTTGTGGGTGACGCCGAAGTGCTGTTCCTCGTCCACGATGACAAGGCCCAGCCGCTTGAAGCTGATGCCCTTGCCCAGCAGCGCATGGGTGCCGATGACGATATCGACCGTGCCGTCCGCCAGGCCCTGTTTGGTCGCGGTCTGCTCGCGCTGGGAGACCAGCCGGAACAGCTTGCCGATCCGCAAGGGGAAACCGGCGAAGCGCGCCTCGAAGGTGGCGGCGTGCTGGCGGGCGAGCAGGGTGGTCGGCGCGATGACCGCCACCTGGTGTCCGGCCATGGCGGCGGCAAAGGCCGCGCGCAGCGCCACTTCGGTCTTGCCGAAGCCCACGTCGCCGCACACCAGCCGGTCCATCGGCTTGCCGGAGGCGAGATCCTCCAGCACGTCGTTGACGGCCTTCAGCTGGTCTTCCGTTTCCGCATAGGGGAAGCGGGCGCAGAATTCGGCGTAGGCGCCCGAGTCCGTCTCGATCACGTCCGCCTGCCGGAGCGCACGCTCGGCTGCCACCTTGAGCAGCTCGCCCGCGATCTCGCGGATGCGCTCCTTGAAGCGGGCCTTGCGGGCCTGCCAGGCAGCGCCGCCCAGCTTGTCCAGCGCCACGCCCTCGCTGTCCGAGCCGTAGCGGGTGAGGACGTCGATGTTCTCCACCGGCACGTAGAGCTTGTCGCCATCAGCGTAGGTCAGCTGCACGCAGTCGTGCGGGGCGTCGCCCACCTCGATGGTGGCCAGCCCCTCGTAGCGGCCGATGCCGTGCTCCGAGTGCACCACCAGGTCGCCGGTGTTGAGCGCGGTTACCTCGGTCAGGAAGTTGTCCGCCTTGCGGATGCGACGGCGCTTGCGCACCAGGCGGTCGCCGAGGATGTCCTGTTCGGTCAGAACGGCGACGTCCGCCGTGGTGAAGCCGTGGTCCAGCCCCAGCACGATGAGCGCCACGCCCTTGGCGCCGACGCCCAGCGCTTCCTGCCAGCTGTCGGCAAAGATCAGGGGCTTCACGCCATGGTCCGCCAGCAGCCCTTCCAGCCGCTCGCGCGAGCCTTCGGTGTAGCTGGCGAGGATGACCTTCCGGCTGCTGCGGCGCAGCTCCGCCAGATGCGCGCCGACCGCATTGAACACGTTGCCCGGCTGGTTCGCCCGCTCGGGCGCGAAGTCGTGGGCGGGGGCGGTGGCAAGGCTGAGGATGGTCTCGGACGGGGGCTGCTCGAAGGGAGTCGTCGCGTGGGCGCGGGCGGCTTCCAGCGCCGCGCGCCAGCCGTCCGGCGTGAGATAGAGCTGGTCGGGCGGGAGCGGGTGGTAGCTGCCCTTGTCCGCCAGCAGGGCGGAGCGGCGGGCGTCGTAATAGTCGTTGATCGCCTCGAAGCGGGTTCTGGCGGCGGCCTCCGCGTGTGCGTCCAGCAGGATCGCGTCCCGCTCGCCGAGGTAATCGAACAGGGTGGCCAGTTCTTCCTCGAACAGGGGCAGCCAGTGCTCCATGCCGGTGAGGCGGCGCTGCTCGGAGACCGCCGCATAGAGCGGGTCATGGCCCAGCACGGCCCCGAAGGCCTCCACATACCGCTGGCGGAAGCGGCGGACGGAGTCCTCGTCCAGCAGCACCTCGTTGACCGGCATCAGGGTGAAGCGCTCGATCCGCTCGACCGTGCGCTGGTCGGCCGGCTCGAAGCGGCGGATGGAGTCGATCTCGTCGCCGAAGAAGTCGAGGCGGACCGGCAGCTCCTGCCCGGCCGGGAACACATCGACAAGGCCGCCGCGCACGGCGAACTCGCCGGGCTCCACCACCGTGTCGGCGCGCACGTAGCCCGCGGCCATGAGCAGGGCGGTCAGGCTCTCCCGGTCCAGCGCGTCGCCCACCGCGATGCGGCGGACCAGCTTGCGGATGCGGTGGGGCTGGAGCGTCCGCTGGATCGCGGCATTGACCGTGGTGACCAGCAGTTGCGGCTTGTCGCTTCGCTTGCCCGCAAGGCGCGCCAGCGCCGCCAGCCGCTCCGCCACCACGCGCGTTGCGGGCGAGGCGCGGTCGTAGGGCAGGCAGTCCCACGCGGGGAGGTAGACGACCTCCAGTTCCGGCGCGAAATAGGGTGCGGCATCCGCCACCTGGCTGGCGGCTGCGTCGTCGCGGGCGATGTAGACCGCCCGGCCGCTCTGCCCGGCGGCGCGGGCAAGGTCCGCCAGCAGCCAGGGCACGAAGCCTTCGACGCATCCGGCCAGCGTGAGGCCGGTCGGGCTTTCCAGGATCTGTTTGGGTGCGATCAACGGTTTACCGGCAGATAGTCAAGGCGACGCATGGCGTCCATGATGGGGCCGTGATAGTGCGCGGGCGGCTCCTGGCGACCGATCATCCAGGCCATGATGTCCACGTCGTTTTCCTCGAGAAAACGCTCGAACCAGGCCACATCCGCCTCGCTCATGGTGGCGATGTTGCGCTCGACGAAGCTGCCAATCATGATATCGGCCTCCTTCGTGCCCCGGTGGCTGGCGCGAAAGAGCAGCCTGCGCTTGCGGCTCTCAAGATCCGAACTCATGTCTCTGTCATCCTGTGGTATAGAGCGGGCGCGCACCTTAGGCTAAGGTGTGCCGAGTTTGAAGCCTTGAGACGATGCGCCCGGATAGCCTTTTTCCTCTTTTTGCCCCTGCCACGTCCTTGCGCGGCGTGGGGGCGGCCCTGGCGAAACAGCTGCACCGCATCAACCTCGACCGGGTGGTGGACCTGATCTTCCACCTGCCGGTCGATGTGGTGGAGCGTCCGCTGTGGCCCGCCCTGCGCCGGGCGGCGGAGGGCAAGACCGGCACCATTGCCGTCACCGTGGCCGAGCATGTCCAGGGCGGCCCGCGCAGCCCGTTGCGGGTGTTGTGTCACGATGCGGAAGGAGAAACGCTTACGCTCGTGTTCTTCTCCAATCCGGGCAACACGGTGGGCAAGCGGCTGCCGGTGGGGGCGGAGCGGCTGGTCTCCGGCAAGCTGGAGCGGTTCGGGGCCATGCTCCAGATGGTCCACCCGGATTATATCGTCGATCCCCGCCAGCCCGGGCAGACAGAGCAGATTCCGGCGCGGGAGCCGGTCTATGGCCTGACCGAAGGCGTCTCCAACAAGCGCATGCGCCTGTGCGTGCAGGCGGCGCTGGAGAGAACCCCGGCGCTGCCGGAATGGATCGACCCCGAACTGGCGCAGCGGCGGAACTGGCCCGCCTGGCGCGACGCGCTGGCGGAGATCCACTCCGGCGAGGGCTCGTTCGAGGCGCGGGAGCGGCTGGCCTATGACGAGCTGTTCGCCAACCAGCTGGCGCTCGCGCTGCTGCGCGGCCGCACCCGCAAGCGCAAGACCGAGCCGCTGATCGGCGACGGCCGGCTGGTCGCACAGGTGCTGAACCAGTTGCCGTTCCGGCCGACCGGTGCGCAGGCCCGCGCCTTCGAGGAGGTGAGGGCGGATCTGGCCCGCCCCGAGCCGATGCTGCGCCTGCTTCAGGGCGATGTGGGCTCGGGCAAGACGCTGGTGGCGCTGATCGCCATGCTGACCGGCGTCGAGTGCAAGGCGCAGGCGGCGCTGCTGGCACCCACCGAAATCCTCGCCCGTCAGCATTACGCCACGCTGACCAGGCTGGTGGGGGACGCGCCGGTGCGCATCGCTTTGCTCACGGGCCGGGAGAAGGGCAAGGGCCGCGCGGCGCTGCTGGAGGCACTGGCGGCCGGAGAGATCGACATTCTGGTCGGCACCCACGCCGTCTTTCAGGAGGACGTGACCTACCACAACCTCCGCCTCGTGGTGATCGACGAACAGCACCGCTTCGGCGTGCACCAGCGCCTGATGCTGATGGAGAAGGCCGCCGCGCCCGCCCACCTGCTCACCATGACGGCGACGCCCATACCGCGCACCCTGACGCTGACGCTCTATGGCGAGATGGATGTCTCCAAGCTGGACGAACGCCCGCCCGGCCGCCAGCCCATCGACACCCGCGTCGTCTCGCTCGACCGGCTGGAGGACGTCTACGCCGGGCTCGCCCGCGCCATCGCCTCCGGCGCGCAGGCCTACTGGGTCTGCCCGCTGGTCGAGGAGTCGGAGAAGGTGGACCTTGCCGCCGCCGAGGCCCGCGCCGCCGACCTGCAACAGCGCTTCGGCTCGGCCATCGGCCTTGTCCACGGCAAGATGAAGGGCGCGGAGAAGGATGCCGTCATGGCGGCGTTCCAGTCCGGCGAGATCAAGGTGCTGGTGGCGACCACCGTCATCGAGGTAGGCGTCGACGTGCCCAACGCCACCCTCATCATCATCGAGCAGGCCGAGCGCTTCGGCCTGGCCCAGCTGCACCAGCTGCGCGGCCGAGTCGGGCGCGGGCAGGGCAAGTCCACCTGCCTTCTCCTGCGCGGCTCCAACATCGGCGAGACAGCGCGAGCCCGCCTCGCCATGATGCGCGAGACCGACGACGGCTTCCGTATTGCCGAGGAAGATTTGCGCCTGCGCGGCGCGGGCGAGATCCTGGGGGCGCGCCAGTCCGGCTTCCCCGATTTCAAGCTGGCCGATCCCATGCTCCACGGCGACCTCCTCGAAGTCGCCCGTGACGATGCCCGCGTGCTCGCCATGAAAGACCCGGCGCTCACCTCGCCCCGGGGCGAGGCAGCCCGCACGCTGCTGTACCTGATGGAGCGGGACGTGGCGGCGGGGCTGCTGCGCTCTGGTTGAGGTGCTCTCTGGTTGAGGCGGGAGCACCTGCCGTGCCGGATCCGGCAGTTCGGACAGAGTAGATCCTAATAACACGACATTAATGTCGTGTTCCGGTGGGCGTCATAATCCTTTTGGCCTATATACGAAATCGCCGGGCTGGCGGAACCAACCCGGCGATTGGCGGGATTTCTCCCGTCGAGTCCAGAAGGAGACAAGAATTGGACACTCTGATCCTTCTGGCCTTCATCCTGACCCGGATCGAGATTTCGATCAAGATCCGGCTCAGGAGATAAGGTCAGGCCCCCGGAAGATACCGCTCTTCCCGGGGATGACCAAGGGGGAAAACGCATGCTGAACAGACTAAGCGGGGCAGAAGCGCGCGTCATACGCAAGGGGCGCAGGCTTCAGGGCACGCTCAAGCTGACGCAGGAACGGCTTGCTCTTCTGTTTGGTGTGGATACCAGGAGTGTCCAGCGATGGGAGGCGGGAGATGTGCCGATCGATGCGCGCACAGCTCTCGCCTTCCGTTTTATCGCCGAGGCCCCGCAGGAGGTGCTGGACCGGCTGTGGGAAGATGCCCGGGCGGCGCGGGCGGGGTCCGCCGCTGAGACTGTACGGGCTAGTTGACGTCCGGCCGCGCGGCCTTGACCCGTCTGGCCTTTCCCTTCTCGCCCTTGGCCTTGTCGCTCTGGCCGGCAATGCCGAAGGAGACTACCAGCTTGATGCCTTCCTCCACCGTCATGTCGAGGGTGCGCAGGCGCGAGCGCGGCTGAAACACCACGAACCCGGCGTAGAGGTTGGGCGCGGTCGGCACGTAGACGCTGACCACCTCCTCGGTTTCGGCGCAGCCCGTGTCGCGGCGCACGTGCTCGGCGATGTCGTGGGGGGCGATGGCGGCGACAAAGCCCGTCACCCAGCGGCCTTCGGCCGGGTATTCCACCAGAACCACCTCGCGGAAGGACATGCCGCCCGGGCCGATGACCGTCTCGAACACCTGCTTGACCGGCCGGTAGATCGCCCGGATCACCGGCGTGTGGTTGAGCATGTACTCCCACATCCGCAGCAGCCACTTGCCGATGACGTTGGCGGCGACGGCGCCCAGCAGGGTAAGGCCGGAGACCACCACCAGCAGGCCGATGCCCGGCACGCCGACGCGGCGCACTTCGGGCGGCAGCAGCGGCGTCACCAGCTCGTCGATCGCGCCGATGACGCTGACGATCAGATAGACCGTAATGAGCACCGGCGCTGCCACGACAATGCCGGTGAGGAAATAGGTCCGCAGCCGCTGGCGCAGACCAGGGCGCTGCTTCTCGGGGGGCGACGGGGGAGGGGACACGTCCATCCTTACTGTCAGATCAATGACTTGTCATAAATTCGGTAGGTTTTGTAGATGAAGCAGCCGATGTTCTCGAGGATATTCCGCATCGGCAGGTTGTCCTCCAGAATCCAGGACAGCTCACCCCGGTTGGAGTAGACGCCCACCGCATCGCGCCGGATGTGCTCGATCAGCATCATGGCCATCAGCGCGCCGTTGCGGCTGGCCTGATGCTCCTTGCGGACGCCCATCAGCGGCACGCGGACGCGCTGGGTGAACGGGGTGCCGCGCAGACGCCACAGCAGCTTGGCCCAGCCGAAGGGGAACAGGCGGCCGTTCAGGTCGCGTTGCAGCTCGTTCAGGTCCGGCAGGGTGAGCATGAAGGCAGCGGGCTTGCCGTCGAATTCGCAGACGCGCACCAGATCCGGCTTCACCAGCGGCTTCATCTTCTTGGCAGCGTAGGCGATTTCGGCCTCGGTCAGGGGAATGAAACCCCAGTTGTCCGACCACGCATCGTTCAGGATCTCCAGCACCAGCCGCACCTCCTCCTCGAAGCGGGAGGGGTCGGCCTTGCGGATGCGGATGCGCGGGTTCTTGTCGCCCGCCGCAACGATGCGCTGGATGCGCTCGGGAAAGCCCACGGTGATATCAAGGTCGTAGGCGTAGAGGTCCTTCACCTTGGTGTAGCCCAGGGCCTCCACCAGCCCGGCATAGTAGGGCAGGTGATGCGGCGTCATCAGCAGCGGCGGATGCTGGAAGCCGTCGATGAGGAGGCCGGGCTCATCCCAGATGGAGAGGCTGAACGGGCCCATGGCGCGGGTCATGCCGCCGGCCCTCAGCCAGCCTTCGGCGGCCTCGAACAGGCGGGCGGCGGTTTCCGGGTTGTTCTCGCACTCGAACATGCCCCACTGGCCGATGCCCTGGCCCATGTGCTGCTGCACCAGCGTGTCGATCTGGGCGGAGATGCGGCCCACCGGCTTGCCGTCGCGCAGCGCCAGCCAGTAGCGGGCCTTGGCGTGGCCGAAATAGGGGTTGGACTTCTCGGAGAGCAGCCCCTTCACCTCGCTGAGGAGGGGCGGCACCCAGTTGGGATCGTCGCGGTAGAGCGACCAGGGCAGGCGCACGAAGGTGTCGAGATCGGCGCGCGAGTCAACCGGGCGGATGTGGAGAGTCGAGGCGGTGGTCAGCACGCGGGGTCACTCCTGAAAGGGCGTTCGGATGTCCGATGGTCCAATACTATGGCATATTTGGGGCCGGAAATGACCGCCTGGCGGCGGGATTGGCGACCGGGAGAGCCGGTTTGCCAGAGACTTACACCTTGATCCGCATCCATCTGGCGAAGCGGCCCAGCGCGGCCCGGTCCGGCTGGCAGAGGCCGAACCGCAGCGACAGCCAGAAACTCGCCGCGAACATCGCCACCGCCACCACCGCGCCCAGCGCTTCGGACCAGTGACTCACCGCCGCCTCGCTGGCCAGCACCAGAAGGGCGGCCAAGAGGCTCACCGACAGGGTGCGCCAGAACGGCGGCTGGAACGGGTGCAGCCGGTTCGACCAGTAGAGTTGCAGCAACGCCAGCAGCGCGACGAGGTTGAGCGATATCGAGACGGAAATGGCCATGCCCATGGCGCCAAACCGCGGGGTCAGCAGGAACGCCAGCACCAGCCAGCTGGCGAGCCCGGCGGCGCTGTTCCACAGCATGAGCCGCCGCTGGCCGATCACTTCCAGAATGGCGCTGCTCGGGCCGAGCAGGGCCTCGACGGTGCGGCCGACCGACAGCACGATGACGAGGGAGAGGGCCGCCCGCGCCTCGGGGGCGAACAGCAGCAGGATCTCCTGGGAAAGGCCGATGACGGCGGCGAGCAGCGGCAGGATGCCGGCAATGGCGAGCCGGGTGGCAAAGCCGTAGAGCGGCTCGACCGCCTTGGAATCGATGGCGGCCTTCTGGGCCGAGGCCAGCGGGGCCATCACATAGCCGAAGCTGAGCTTCACCATCTGCATGACGCTGGCAACCTTGCGGGCAATGCCGAACAGCGCCGCCGCCGTTGCGCCCTGAACGCCCGGCAGCATCAGGTTCAGGAGGATGGGCGGCAGGTCCGAATAGCAGCGCTTCAGGATGTTCCCCGGCAGCACCGCCAGCCCGTAGGTGAGCATTTCGTGCACCATGCCTTGCGGCACGCGGGCGCGCAGCACCAGCTTCAGGTCGTAGTAGCGGCCGAGCAGGCGCAGCGACAGGGCCGAGATGAACAGCAGCGACGCCAGATGCGCCACCACCAGCCCGAGGCTGTGGATGCCGATGCCGAAGCACAGGAAGGCGAAGGCGAGGCGGCTCGCCTGCTCGTAGAACACCTTGAGGCGGATCTCCGGCCCGAAGGCGCGCCGCGCCCGCATGGCGGAGCCGGCCACCTCCATGAAGGTCCACAGCGGCAGCGCCCAGGCGAACAGGCCAATGGCGAGCGCCAGCGTTTCCTGGTCCCTCGGCGAGGCGTTCACCACCTTGGCCAGCCAGGGCGCGGTGAGGGACCCGAGCGTGGCCAGCGGCACGGTGGTGGCGAGGATGACCAGAATGGCGACCTTGACCGCCGCGTGGGCTTCTTCCTCGTTGCGGGCCTGGGGCACCACGCGCTGGAGCACGCTGGTCATCGCCAGGTCGAAGATGTTGGAGATGATGTTCACGGCGGCCCACAGCACCGTGTAGACGCCGTAGGTGGCCACCGAGAACAGCCAGGTGTAGGCGGGCTGGCTGATCAGCTCGATCACGGCGCTGAAGCGGGCGAGCAGGGCCGTGGCCGCGCCACGCGCCACCTCGCCCTCGGTGACGGGCTTGCGCTCGATTTCGACGGGTTCGTCCTGCATGGGAGGCGGTGTCATTCTTCCGTTCGAAACAGAACGCTCTCACCGATGCACAGGAAAAGCAGCGGCGCCGCCCAGGCCGCCAGAAACGGCGGTACGGAGCCGAACTGTCCCATGGCCAGCATGAAGTTGTCCGCGACGAAATAGCCAAAGCCCAGCGCCATGCCGATGACGATCCGCACGAACAGCTTGCCCGAGCGCACGACGCCGAAGGCGCTGACAGCGGCCAGCAGCGGCATCAGCATGGAGGAGAAGGGCCCCGAGATCTTGTGGTAGAGCGAGGCGACCAGGCTCTCGGTCGGGCGGCCGCCTTCCGACAGTTCCCGGATGGCCTGCCGCAGCCGCGTGTAGGAGACGGTGGCCGGGTCAACCGCCACGGCAAGGAAGCGGTCGGTCTGCACGTTGGTGCGCCAGGGCAGGGTATCCTGCGCGGTGGCCGGCTCGCCGGTCGGGCTGTAGACCCGGACGTTGTGGAGCGTCCATTCGCCGTTGGCGTAAACGGCCTTTTCGGCGGTGGTGATGCGGCGCAGGTGGCTGCCCTCCTGCCGCTCGAACAGCTCGAAGCCGGGGAGGATCAGCTGGCCCTGCCGCTGAATGGCCTCGCGGGCGTGGATGATGGTGTCGCCATCCGCCACCCAGATCTCCTGGCCCTCCGGGGGCTGGATCACGCTGCGCGGGGCATAGTCCACCCGCTCCCATGCCTGAAGCCGGGCGGTGGACTGCACCACAACCGTCTCGTTGAACAGGAAGTGGCCGGCGCTGATCAGCCCTGCGGCGGCCACCAGCGGCATCAGCACCTGATGGGCGGAGATGCCCGCCGCGCGCATCACCACGACTTCGCTGTTCTGGTTGAGTGTCGCCAGGGTGACGAGCGTGCCCAGCAGCACCGAGAAGGGCAGGAACTGGGAGATGAGCTGGGGCATGCGCAGGCTCACGTAGTGCGCCAGCGCCCCGTAGCCATTGCCGTCCACCGCCAGGATCTTGTCCGATTCCGACAGCAGATCCAGCGTTTGCAGCACCATGACAAGGCCAATGAGGAACGCCAGCACCCGAACGACGAACATCTGGCCGAGGTAGCGTGCAAGCGTTGAGGAAGGGAACAGCCGCATGGTCTCTTGCCCGTCAATGAGCCAATTTCCGGCGCCGGCGGAAGGGGGTGATGAGGCGCTTCATCTGTTTCGTTAGTGTCTCGCCGGTACGGATGATCCGGCCGATCGGCGGTTCGCCGACCCGGTATGCCACTTGGCGGAACAGCCAGACGCTGTAAAGCGCAAACACCGCAAAGGGAACCCATTGCAGCACGGCGGCGGGCGCCACCCCGTCACTGCTGAGCTTCTCGCAGAACTCGGAAATCTCGTTGTAGACGACCAGAATGACGATGCCGGCGAACACGCCCAGCGCCGAGGTGTTGCGCTTGGGCGGTATGGCAAGGCCCATGCCGAGGAACGGGATGACGAACAGCACCGCCACCTGAACGAGGCGGCGATGGAAGTTGGCGCTGGCTTCCAGCTTGGCCTTGGGCGTCTGGTTTTCATCGTTCTGGGTAATGAGCAGCTCCGGCAGCGTCAGCTCGAGATACTCGTTGCCGCGCGCGCGGAAGGCTTCGAACTCCGGCAGGTCCACCGGCAGGTCGTGCTGGTCGAACTGGAGCAGCCTCTGGGTTGAGGAGTCCTTGCCGCGCAGCACCAGCTCGCCGTTGAACAGGCGGAACAGCACGATGTTGGGGTCGTCCGTCGCGAGGAAGGTGCCCCGGTCGGCGGTGACGGTCAGAATGGAGCCGTCCTTGTCCTCCGCATGCACGAAGATGCCCGAGAGCACCCGGCCGCCCTCCCGCGACTCCTCGATCCGCAGGGTCAGCTTCTTGCCGAGGTGGGCGAACTCCCCGACCTTGATGCTGGCTCCCAGCGCGCCCGAGCGCAGCTCGAAACGCAACCCCTCGTAGGCATAGCGGCTGTAGGGCTGGATGAAGCCCACCAGCCACAGGGTCACGAACGCCAGCAGCCCGGCAAACAGGAACGGCACCACCAGCAGCCGCAGGTGCGACACGCCCGAGGAGGTGATGGCGTCCATCTCGTTGCCAACAGCAAGTTTCCGGAAGGACAGGATGACGCTGAGCAGCAGGCCGATGGGAATGCCGAGGGCAAGATATTGGGGAATAAGGTTTCCCAGCATCTGCCAGACCACGGTGACGGGCCCGCCTTCGTCCATGACGAAAGTGAACAGGCGCAGCATCTTGTCCAGCAGCAGAAGCAGGGCCGAAACCAGAAGAGTCGCGATCAGCGGAACGAAAATCAGCCGGGAGATATAACGGTCAAGGTGGTTGATCATCGCGGTATTGTCGCCGATTGGTCAAACTTTGGCCGCGAACGACCCCCACAGAGAATAGTTGTGGGCTCGGTATAGCTCGCGGAAGGGAAGAGGTCACATGAAAAATCGCTGCCCGAAAGCGCCTGTCTCCGTCCTGGCCGTGTTTGCGGCGGCGGTTGCGGCTGTGTCTGCGGCGGCGCCGGTGGCCTCAGCCCACGCGGCGGCCAGTCTCGGGCCGCATGCGGAACGGTGCGCCCCGGGCGCAACGGACCCGGCGGTGCAGCTCACCATCACCGGTTTCAAGGACCGCGAAGGTCAGCTCCGCATCAAGGCCTTCAACGGCGAGGGCGACGATTTTCTCAAGTCCGGCAAGTACTTGGTCAAGTTTGACGTGCCGGTTTCGTCCTCGGGCGACATGACCGTGTGCGTCCCGCTGCCCGGCGGCCATGCCCGCTATGCGATTTCCGTTCTCCATGACCGGGATATGGACGGCAAGACCGACCTGTGGAGCGACGGCTTTGGCGTCTCCAACAATCCCAAGCTGAAGTTCTCCAAACCCAAGCCCGGCGAAGTGGCCTTTGCCGCGCCGCAGGCTGTCGGTGTGATGCGCATCGTTCTCAACTATGTCTCCGGCCTCAACGTTGGGCCGATTCGGAAATCGGAGTGATTCATGTCACTGGTTGCGCTGCTGTCCAACCCTCTGTCGACCAGGAACAAGGATCTCCTCCCGCGTATCCGGGAGCTGGTGGCGACGTGCCCCAATCTGTTCCACGTCGAGCTGAGCGACATCAACGAGATCCCGGAGGCGCTCAAGCTCATTGCCTCGGTCAAGCCGGCGGTGCTGGTCATCAACGGCGGAGATGGCACCGTCCAGGCCGCGCTCACGGAGCTGTACCATGCCCGGCCGTTCGGTGACACCATGCCGCCGGTGGCGGTGCTGCCCAACGGCAAGACCAACCTGATCGCCGCCGATCTGGGCGCCTCGGGCGATCCGCTCCAGGCACTGCGCCGGATCGTGGAGATCGCCCACGGCGACCTGTCGGCCCATGTGGTGGAGCGCCGGCTCATTGCCCTGTCGGACGGGCGGGGCAACCGCCCGGTGCTCGGCATGTTCCTGGGCGCGGCGGGCCTGCTCAGCGCGCTGCTGTTCTGCCGTAACCGCATCTATCCGCTGGGCCTGTCCAACAAGATCTCCCACTTCCTCGCGGCGGTGGCGACGCTGGTCGGCGTGATCATCGGCGGCAAGTCGCGCCTGTCGCCGATCCGGTCCGAGCCGCTGCGCGTCACCGTGCGCGGCATCGGCACCTACGAGGGACGGTTCTTCATCCTGCTGGTGACGACGCTTGAGAAGCTGCTGCTGGGCGTGCGGCCCAAGGAACAGGCCGCCAAGGATTCCCTCAAGATGATCTGCCTGGAGCAGCGCCGCATGAGCATCCTGCGCACGGCCATCTCCATGCTGATCCTGCGCTCGAAGGAGGTGGAGGAGACGCCGGGCCTGCATCTGGACGGCGGCTCGGAAATCCTCATCGAAGGCTGCGACCCGGCCGTGCTGCTGGATGGCGAGATCTACAAGGCCGCCCCCGGCCGCCCGATCGTGCTGACCCAGACCGCCCCGCAGCCGTTCCTCTCGCTGGCGGCCTGAGGCAGTCCTGTTGTATTCCAACGTTGTATTCCAACGTTGTATTCCAGGGGGGGGCTCGGACCCCCTTGGAGATCCCCCTTGCGTTTTAACGGGCCGCGCCTGTCTCGCACGTGGTGCGCCCCGATCATCTGGATGGCACGCGTGAAATGACGGGCACGGCCGTTGAACCGAATGGGAGGAGCAGGAGGGTCCAGAACCCTCCTGCCTCAAACCTCATCGACCTCATTTCCTCCCAGCTCGCCACGCCGCCGCATCCTGTGGTGGCGGCCTTCGCCGAGCGGGTGGCAAGCCGCTACGGCGCGGCGGCGCAGGCGGTGCTGTTCTACGGCTCCGCCCTCAGGACCGGCGACCTCTCCGGCACCTTGCTCGACTTCTATGTGCTGGTGGACAGCTACCGGCACGCCTACGGCAGCGCGGGCCTCGCCATCGCCAATCGCCTCATTCCGCCCAACGTCTTCTACGCGGAGGAGGAGATCGAGGGCGTTACCTACCGCGCCAAATATGCCGTTCTCACGGTCGAGCAGTTCCGCCATCTCGCCAGTCCCGCCTGCTTCAACGTCTCGGTGTGGGCGCGCTTCGCCCAGCCGTCGCTGCTGGTATGGGCGCGGCCGGAGGCGAGGGGCGCCGTCATCAGCGCCGTCGCCCAGGCGCCTGCCACGCTGCTGCGCGCGGCCCGGCCGATGCTGCCCGCCGAGGCCACGGTCCGCGCGCTGTGGGTGGCCGCCTTCGGCCTGACCTACGGCTCCGAACTGCGCGCCGAGAAGAAGGGCAAGGGCCTCGAACTGTTCGACCTTGCGCCGGACTACTACCTCGCCATCACCGCGCCCGCGCTGGAAGCCGCCGGCATCCCGGCCACGGTAGAGGGCGATCGGGTGGCGCTTCCCGCCGTCACCGGCGCCCGGCGCCTCCGGGGCCGCATCGCGTGGTCGCTGCGCAGCCTGCAAGGCAAGCTGCTCTCCGCGCTGCGCCTCATCAAGGCAACCGCCACCTTCACCGGCGGCATCGACTACCTCGCCTGGAAGATCACCCGCCACTCGGGCGTTACCGTCGAGATCAAACCCTGGCACCGCCGCCACCCCATCATCGGCGGCCTCGTCCTGTTCCGGGACCTCAAGCGCAAGGGCGCGATCCGGTAGGGTTTGGGGAATTTTTTCAGGACATTTTTTGTTTGCAGGAGGGTCTCGGACCCTCCTGCACCTCCCAATCTTCTATAGGGACGTGCGTGAGGAGAGGGGCGCGGCCCATTCAAAGACCGTGTTTCAGGTCATGCGCGGGAAACGCGGTCCGATCATCGAAAGGGAGGTGCAGGAGGGGTAAGCCCCTCCTGCAATCAATGACCTGAAATCACAAAGAAAAAAGGCGGAGCCTTGCGGCCCCGCCTTCATGTCCCGTGCGTGTGGGCTGTGCCTCAGGCCGAGGTGAGCGGCACGTCGAGGAACTTCTGGCCCAGCGGGTAGCCCACGGCGTGGGCGGCGGCGGTGAAGCGCTCGACGATGGTCTTGACCTGTTCCGGCCGGTGTTCGGCGCACAGCGACATGCGGATGAGGTAGAGGCCGTGCGGCGTGGCCGGCGGGCGGGCCATGTTCACGTAGACGCCGTTTTCGAGCAGGGTGGCCCACAGCTTCACGGTCGTGTCCTGATCCGGGCAGATGACCGCGATGATGGCGCTTTCCGCTTCCTCGGTGCCGAGCTGGAAGCCGGCGGCCTTGAGACCGCTGTGCAGGCTGCGGCTGTTTTCCATCAGCTGGCGGCGACGCTCGGACTGGGTGGCGATCAGCTCGATGGCCTTGCGGGCGGTGGCGACCACCGAAGGCGGCAGCGAGGCGGTGAACACGTAGGGGCGGCAGACCACCCGCAGGATGTCGAACTTCGGGTGATTGGAGACCACGAAGCCGCCGATGGTGCCGACCGACTTGGAGAAGGTGCCGACGACGAAGTCCACCTGGTCCTCGACGCCTGCGGCCTCGACCACGCCGCGGCCTTTCTCGCCGAAGAAGCCCATGGCGTGGGCCTCGTCGTCGAGGATGGTGGCGTCGTGCGCCTTGGCGACCTCGACCAGTTCCTTCAGGCGGGCGATGTCGCCCAGCATGGAGTAGACGCCTTCCAGCACCACCAGCTTGCCGGCTTCCTTCGGCAGGCGGCGCAGGCGCTTGTCCAGATCCTCCGGCGAGTTGTGCTTGAAGCGCACCACGTCGGCGTTGCCGAGCATGCAGCCGTCATAGATGGAGGCGTGGCTGTCGGCGTCGATGATGATGTAGTCGCCCTTGCCGACCAGCGTGGAGCACATGCCGAGGTTCGCCTGGTAGCCGGTGGAGAACACCATGGCATGTTTGGTGCCGTAGAAGTCGGCCAGCGTCTGCTCCAGCGCCTTGTGCCCGGCGTAGGTGCCGTTCAGCACGCGGCTGCCCGTGGTGCCCGAGCCGAACTGTTCCAGCGCTTCCTGGCCCGCCTTGATCACCTCCGGGTGGAAGGTGAGGCCCATGTAGTTGTAGGTGCCGACCAGGATGGTGTGGCGGCCGTTGATGATGGCCTCGGTCGGCGAGATCACCTTTTCCATCACCACACGGAACGGGTCCGGCAGGCCGGTGGCGTTCAGCGCCGCCCGTTCGTTGATGAGTCCGTCGAATTTGGCGAGCAGATCAGCCATTGGCCCGATCCTTCAGGATCTTCTCGACAGCAGAGGCCACGTGGCCAATGGTCTCCAGATCCGGCAGCATGTTGAGCGGCAGGGTGATGTCGAACTCGTCTTCAATGGCTGCAACCAGATCCATTACGGTCAGCGAGTCAAACTCCAGATCGCTGGCGAACGACGTATCGGGCGTCAACGCAACGCCCTTCTTGTTGAACGGCGCGATCAGGCGGGTGAGAACTTCGTAGATTTGTTGGTGCGACAGCATAAACGACGACCTAGTTGCATGTGTTTTGTCCCGCATGCTCCGACATTATGGTCAAAGCGGGGCAGGGCGAGGGCAGAAGCCTGCCGGTTCGCGAGTCTCTTAGTCCGGGTCGGGGCTTATGACCATCCCTCGTCATGGCCGCTCGTCACCGCTACCCGTCAAAGCCGCCCGTCACAGCCATCCGTGGGCCTGATACCAGCGGGCGGTCTCCAGCAGCCCTGCGTCGGCGCTGATGGCCGGCTGCCAGCCGGTCAGCCGCTGCAGGGTGTCATCCGCCGTGGTCCAGTCCGGGTGGAGCAGCTCGCGCACCTTGCCGGGGGTCACCATCGGCACCCGGCCGAGGAACGGCGCCAGCACCGCATTGGCCTGGCCCACGCCGCGCAGGAGCAGGGCCGGCACCGGCACGCAGGCCACCCGCTTGCCGAGGGCCGCGCCGATGCGCTTGTAGAGGTCCGCCAGCAGGTAGCCGCCCGGCTGGCCGTCGTGCACTTCGGCGAGGGCGCCGTGGATGGACTCATCCGCGTCCAGCACGGCCGCGAGCGCTGCGGCGAGGTCGCCCACATGAATGAGGGAGGCGCGCGCCCGGGCATTGGGCAGGGGCGCAAGGCCGAACTTCGCGGCCTGGAACAGGCTGAGGGTTTCCCGGTCGCCGGGGCCGTAGACGGCGGGCGGGCGCACAATGGCCCAGGTTCCCCCGGCCCTGGCGCGCACCAGCTCCTCGGCCTCGCGCTTGCTCCAGGCGTAGTCGGAGAGAGAGGGCTCCCGTGCCGCGAGGGACGAGACATGGAGAAACCGCTCGACGCCGCCGCCGGCGCAGGCGGCCAGGATTCGCTCGGTGCCCTCGATGTTGGCGCGGGCGAAATCGTCGCGGTTGCGGCCCTTGATGGCGCCCGCCACATGGATGCAGTGGCTTGCGCCCTGCACCAGCTCGGCAAGGGAGCGCGCATCCTCAAGGCTGCCCTTCACCCAGGTGATGCCGGATTCCAGCACTTGCGGGCGGCGGGTGAGGGCGCGCACGTCCCAGCCCAGCCGGGCCAGCTGGCGGATCAGGTGCGTGCCGACGAACCCGGTCGCGCCGGTGACGGCGACGACCCGGTTCGTCATGGATCGATTCTGGCTGGACGCGCTCAAGCCGCGACGCTGAGCGGGACGATCTGGCCGGAGAGATACAGCTGGCGCGCCTTGGAGCGGCTCAGCTTGCCCGAGGAGGTGCGCGGCAGGCTGCGCGGCGGCACCAGCTCGACGATGCAGTTCATGCCGGTGATCTGGCGCACCTTGGCGCGGATTTCCTCGCGCAGGCGGATGCGCTCGGCCGGGTCGGAGACGCGGCACTGCACCAGCACGGCGGGACGCTCCTCGCCATTGGGCTCGGTCACCGCGAAGGCGGCGATGTCGCCGTTCTTGAAGCCCGGCAGCTGCTCAACGGCCCACTCGATGTCCTGCGGCCAGTGGTTTTTGCCGTTGATGATGATCATGTCCTTGGCGCGGCCGATGATATAGAGCGAGCCGTCCAGCAGGTAGCCCATGTCGCCGGTGTCGAGCCAGCCGTCCTCGCTGAGGCACGCCCGGGTCGCTTCCGGGTCGCGGAAGTAGCCCTTCATGATGGATGGGCCCTTGACCAGCACGCGGCCGATCGCCCGCTCCGGCAGGACCTTGTCGTTCTCGTCGCGGATCTCGATGAAGTGATCCGGCAGCGGCTTGCCGCAGTTGACGATGGCGCGGTAGCGCGCCGGCTGGCGCGGGTCGCGCGGGCTGTCCATGTCGCCCGAGAGCATGCGCTCGTCCACCAGATCGGTGATGATGCCCTGGCCGACGGGGACAAAGCTGATGGCGACGGTCGCCTCGGCGAGGCCGTAGGACGGCATGAACGCACCCGGCTTGAAGCCCGCGGGGGCGAACGCATCGATGAAGGCCTGCATCACGTCCGGGCGGATCATGTCGCCGCCGTTGCCCGCCACGCGCCAGCGCGACAGGTCGAACTTCTCGGCCACGTCGGACGGGGCGCGACGGGCGGTGATGTCATACCCGAAAGTCGGGCTGTAAGAGATTGTGGTGCCTTTGTTTTCCGAGATCAGCTTCAGCCACGTCAGCGGGCGGCGCACGAACTCGTCCGTCGGGATAAGGTCGGTCGAGACCTGGCTCGTCAGCGTGGCGAGGAAGCAGCCCACAAGGCCCATGTCGTGATAGAACGGCAGCCAGGAGATGCAGCGGTCGGTCGGCTGCACGCGGGTGCCGTGGTAGGCCTGGCCGTGGCAGTTGGCCAGCATGGCGCGGTGGGTCACCTCGACGCCGTGCGGGAAGCGGGTGCTGCCGGAGGAGTACTGGAGGTAGGCCACATCGTCCGGGTGCGCCTTGGGCAGCTCGCCCTCGGCCTGCGGCAGGGCGGCGAACGCCTCCCAGTCGCCGACGAAGACCGCGCCCAGGCCGTCTGCGGCCTCGCGGATGATGTCGATCAGGCCCGACGGGGCCAGCACCACCTTGGGCTCGCTGCTGGAGAGCTGGTTGCGGATCTGCTGGATGTAGCCTTCGCGGCCACCGAAGGAGGTGGGCAGCGGCAGCGGCACCGGCAGGCCGGTCGCGTAGGCGCAGGCGCTGAACGCGATCATGAAGGCGGAGGAGGTCTCGGCGATCAGGGCGATGCGATCACCGCGCTCCACGCCCAGATGCATCAGGCGCCGGGCATGGGCAATCGCGCCTTCGCGCAGGGCGGAGAACGGCAGCACTTCCTTCAGCTCGCCGCGGGCGGTGTAGACGTTGAAGCCGCGCACACCCTGCGCTGCGTAATCCAGAGCCTCGGTGAAGGTCTCGAAGTCCGCATAGCGACGGGGCAGGCTGTCTTCCGTCGGCGTCGGCGTCAGCACAGCCGCGTTCACTTGCGCGGCCGGCTTTCCGTTCAACTGATCCGCCACCCCGTTCACGATGTCGGCATTGAGTTGCTGCGAAGTCGAATTCAGCAACGCTGCGCTCCCGTCTCTAATAACTGACCCAACCACGCGTGACTCGCGGGTTGCATCTCAAAACTGTCATCCAGCATGGACTTTTGCCTGTCAGTCGCGTTCAAATTCCGGCCCGACTGTGGCAGGATCAAGGCGATTGATCCCTGAGACGTTCCTATGAAGTGTCTTTCCGCATGGCTCAAGCCCCTTTGAATACTGCGCGTTTGAAAGACCTGGCCCTGCGCTACGTCTCCCGTTACGCCACCACGCGCCACAAGCTTGCCACTTACCTGCGCCGCAAGGTTCGGGAAAAGGGGTGGGATGCCGGGTCGGACGTCGAGGCCGCAACGGCGGACGCGGGGCTGGACAGCGCGGCCGAAGCGGCGATCGCGGAGGCGGTGGGTTATGTGGAGCGCCTGGGCGCGGTGAACGATGTGGCCTTTGCCGAGGGGCGGGCGCGGGCGCTCACCCGCCGGGGCATGGGCGCGCACCGCATCCGCCAGGCGCTGAGCGGGGCAGGCATCGGAGCGGAGGTGACGGACGACGCCCTTCACGAGGTGGATGCGCTGGAGGCCGTCGTCGCCTACCTGCGCCGCCGTCGCTGGGGGCCGTTCGGAGAGGGAGCGCCCCATGATCCCGATGCCCGGCGCAAGGCATTTGCGGCCATGATGCGCGCCGGCCACCCGCCGGACCTGTCGGGCAAACTGCTGCGGCTCGCGTCGGAGGAGGAGCTGGAGCAGTTCCGCGTCGAACGTGCTGTCAGTTAATCAAAACGAAAACCAATCAGCAGGTTACGCGATATTTTGAAGTTTTCGCGCGAGGAGCGCTTCGGCCTGCGCGGGCGTGTCCACATCCTGAAGCACGCCGGGGGACGGGGTTTCCACCTCGGCCACCTCGTCCTGAAGCTCGGCCAGCAGGTGCCTTGCCCCCACATCACCGCTGAGGGCCATCAGGCGCGGGAAATGCTGGCGCGCCCACAGCACCGGATTACCGCGCCGGCCCTCGTGGACGGGCACGCAGATGGAGCGGCCCGCCGCCGGGTCGAACGCTTCCATCAGCGCGCGCAGGGTGGCGGGCGTCACCTCCGGCATATCGCCGAGGCAGATGAAGCACCCGCTCCATGTCTCCGGGATGCTGGAGACGCCGGCGCGGATGGACGTGCTGAGGCCATCCGCAAAGTCGGCGTTATAAACGAAGCGCACGGGCTCGCCCGCAAGGGCGGCCTGCACCCGTTCTGCCTCGCATCCCGTCACCACGATCGGCGGCGGCAGACCGGCCGCGCAGAGGGCGCGGACCACATGGGCAAGGATCGGGCGGCCGTCTACCTCGATCAGCAGCTTGTTCGTCTCGCCCATGCGCCGGGACTGCCCGGCGGCGAGCACGATCGCCCCGATCGGCCCCGGCTGGTCAGAGGTTGCATCGGCGCTGCGGCGCGGCGTCGGCCGCTCGGGGATTTCATCGATGAGGCCGCCGACGCCCATATGCGCGATCGTGCGGGTGTCCACGGAAAGTCCGGCCGCCAGCCGCTCCAGCACCATGTCGAGTCCGTTGCGCTTGGGCGAGCGGGCGCAGCCCGGCAGGCCCAGCACCGGGCGGTCGCCGAGGCGGGCGAGGCAGAGCAGATTGCCGGGGTCGACCGGCATACCCAGCCGCTCCACATGGCCGCCCGCGCGGACAATGGCGGCCGGGATCACGTCCTGCCGGTCGGCAATGGCCGAAGCGCCGATCACCAGCAGGATATCCTCGGGCGCGTCCTGGAGCGCCCCTGCCACGGCGGCGGTCTCGTGGGGCACGATCAGGGGCCGGTCGAGCCCGAGCCCGAGCGGGGCAAGGCGCGCCGCCGTGACCCGCTCGGTCTTGGTGAACAGGGCATCGCTCTGGCCGGGGAGGCGGGTCTGGATCAGCGCCACCCGCTGCCGCTGGAAGGGGGCAAGGCCAAGGCCGATCTCCGCCGCCGCCTCCAGCGCTGCCGCAACCCGCGTGCGGGGCACGGTATAGGGAATGATCTTGATGGTTGCGACCATCTGGCCCGCCGCCGCCCGGGCATGGCGGGGCAGGGTCGCCAGGGTGATCGCCTCGTCCACCAGATTGAAGCGGTGCACCGCCTCGACGTCCAGCGTCACCAGGCCCGGCACGTCCGCATAGAGATTGCAGCGCCCCGTTGCCGCCTTGCCAACCCGCAGGCCGGGGGCGGCCAGCCGTTCGGCCAGAAGCCGTGCCGCGTCGTCCTCCAGCAAATCCTCCGCATCCGGCTGCGCCACCACCACCTGATCAAGGCCGGCGGCCTCAAGAAACCGGATGTCGTCTGCCGTCAGCCGCAGGCCCTTGCGCAGACGGCGGCCGCCAACGCTCAGGCTGTGGGCGAGGATGGCACCTTCGGCGTCTTTCGGGGCGACGGGGCCAAAGCGCATCAGGCCGCCCCTTGCCGCAGGTGGGCCGTCATCTGCGCGGCAATGGAGAGGGCGATCTCGGCGGGCGACTTCGCGCCGATGGCAAGGCCGGCCGGGCCCTGAATGCGCGCCAGTTGCGCGTCATCGAACCCCTGCGCCTTCAGCCGCTCCAGCCGGGCAGCGTGGGTTTTGCGCGAGCCGAGCGCGGCAATATAGAAGGCAGGCGAGGCGAGAGCCGCCGCCAGCGCGGGGTCGTCCAGCTTGGGATCGTGGGTGAGGGTGACGATGGCCGAGCGGCTGTCCGGCTTCCACGCCCGCAGCGCCTCGTCGGGCCAGAGCGGGGAGACCTCCACATCCTCGAACCGCCCCCTGGCGAACGCGGCGCGCGGATCGATGACGAACGGCGCATAGCCCAGCGCCCGCGCCATGGGCACCAGCGATTGCGCGATATGGACCGCGCCGACGATGGCGAGACGCAGCGGCGGTTCATAGACCGCCAAGAGCCAATCGTCCGCCGGAGCGGTGTGCGCCTCGGCGATGGCGCTGACGCCGGTGGAGATGCGGGTGGCAACCGCAACGCTGCGCCCGGCGCTGCGCGCGTCGAGAATACGGCGCATCAGCTCAGGCGAGAAGTGGCGCTCGTCCACGGGCTGAACAAGCACGGAAATGCGGCCGCCGCAGGCGAGGCCCACGGACCAGGCCTGGCTGTTGCTCACGCCATAATCAAGCCGGAGGGCGCGCCCCTCCGCCAGTGCCTGCTGCGCGTTCACGATCACGTCGCCCTCGACGCAGCCGCCGCTGACCGATCCCTGAAACAGGCCATCGTCCCGTACCACCATGTGGGACCCGGCAGGGCGAGGGGCGGACCCCCAGGTTTCGATCACGGTTGTCAGGGCCACCCTGTGGCCTTCGCCGCCCCATGCGAGCGCCTGGCGGAACAGGCTGGCGATATGGTCCTCAGTCGGTGTCATGGCTTGAAACAACCTCCGAGCCGATCCTCGCGGCCCGCCTTGCTGATACTGAACATGGGGCAGGATCCGCAAGGGCGGCACATTGGCCGCGAAGACCCGGGCCTTCGCGGGCGGCGCCGGGCGCATCACGCGTGCGCCGGATCTTCCGGCTGTGATGACGGTGGTTTTACTGGCCGGTGTAGTAATATAATATCATTAATGATTTTGCGAATTTGACCACGTGTGCCGGGCATGTTCGGGGCGCAGGGCGATCGTCCAAAAATGCGCCGAGTCGAGTGTGATTCGAGGCGGATGGTCTCGATGATACCGCTGGCACCTACCCGATCGGGTTAATAGCAACAAAAAGGGGGGTGCTGAAAATGGTCGTAGAGGGTTCGGCCGCCGGCGCCGTGGGCGCAGGTAGTGGTTGAATTAAGTCTGATTTAACCATATGATTCCAATTTCGGACCAACGTACTGTTAGCAAAGGTTTTTTTGTTAATACCGTTGGCTTGGTGAAGCGTTTTGGCAGGGGGATTTCAGACGCTCGACCAATAGATTACTTTGATAAGTTTAATTATTGCGTCCATGAAAGCGGGCGCGTCAGGACTTTGAAAATTGGACGCGCTGAGAACATGTGCTAATTGTCGTCGTAGCACAATTCTGTGGTGCATAGCGTTGGAAGGAACCAAATGGCGGAGAGGGTTCAAGGAGGGGAGAACCTCGACCGGCAGTCCGATGTCGTTGGGGAAGAAGTCACCGGGACCGTAAAATGGTTCGATGCCGTAAAAGGTTACGGCTTTCTGGTGCCTTCTAACGGCGGCGGAGATGTCTTGGTTCACTTTACTGTTTTGCGGGAGGTGGGGCGTCGCACTTTGCCTGAAGGGGCGACGGTAACCTGTCTTGCCGTGAGGCGGGATCGCGGCCGTCAGGCGTCGAAGATCCTCAGTCTGGATCTCTCGACGGCGATCGGCCCTGATCCCGAGACGGTTTTGCAGCGTGTTGCCGAGAGGACGGATCCACTTTCGCTCCTGCCTCTGGCCGGAAATTTTGAAACCGTTACGGTAAAGTGGTTCAATCGGTTGAAGGGGTATGGCTTCCTCTCACGTGGTATGGGAACGCAGGATATCTTCGTTCACATGGAAACGCTGCGGCGGGCGGACATACTGGAGCTGGTCCCTGGTCAGAGCTTGAAGGCCAGGATCGCATCCGGCGAGAAAGGACCGCTGGCCGTTGTCGTGGAAAAAGTGGATGACGCATGAACCAGTACGTGAGTTGGGGGCATGAAGTTTAAGTCATCCCCGTTAGGGATATCCCTGGGGGCGGGCGTGGCAATTGCTGCGCTCGCCCTTGTCGTGCAGGGAGGTGGCGTGCCCGAAAATAGCGTGCCGGGAGGTCATGCGGACCGGGCGGGCGTTGCCGCGCCAGGGTTCAGTCTCGGCTTTGCGCGCGCCGAAGCCCGGCCGGATGGACAGCCGCAGCGGCTGCCGGTCTCCGGCCTGTCGATCAGGACCGCGGCCGGAAAGCAGTTCAATTTTTCCGTCGAGGTGGCCCGCACGCCGGAGGAACTCGCCACCGGCCTCATGTATCGCCGCGAATTGGCGGAAGATGCGGGCATGTTGTTTCTCTTTCGGCGGCCGCAACGGGCGTCGTTCTGGATGCTGAACACCTATATTCCGCTCGATTTGATCTTCATCGGAACGGACGGGCGCATCGAGAGCATTCAGGCCAACGCCAAGCCGATGACGATGGACCCCATCCAGTCCAAGGGGCCGGTGATTGCGGTTCTGGAAATCGGGGGCGGTTTGGCGGCGCGCCACGGCCTTGCCCCCGGTGACCGGGTTCTGCACGCGGAACTGCCAAAGGAAGGCACGTCCTCCCAAAGGCGGGGCGGCGCGGGCTTTTTCTGGAAACCTCATAGTTGACGGCCTGGATCAGGCAATCTCCCGGTCCCGGCTGTGACGGGCGGCAGCGTGGCTGTCGCACCGATCAGCCGGGGACGGGGGCGTTTGCGCGTCATTTCGGTCTCGTGCCGGGCCTTGCTGACGGGGGCGCGGGACGGAGATCTGACTTGTTGCCGGAATGATGCCGGTGTATAAATAAAAAAGAATAAAATAATAATCTGATCGATGGGGTTGTCGAATTCGACAGCGTGGGGAGGAAAAGAATGAGAAGTTCCGGGATTTATGGCGTCCTGACGGCGTGTATTTTGCTTGCGGCCTGCGGAGCGAAGGATCAGGTGGAAAAGGCCTTCGAGGCCAAGTACGCGAAGGATCTTTGCCTTCAGCTTGCCGACAGTTTTCCGATTACCGTTACCTACCAGACCGACCTCAGCGAAGCGCCGGAAGCGGGGTGGATCCAGGCGCTGGTGAAGGAAGGCGTGCTGGTGCCGGGCGCCGTGACCCAGTCCGCAGAAGCCTCCGCGCCCCAATCCGGGGAGGCATCCGCGCCGTTGAATATGGCCGCGTTTGACCTGAGCGAGGAAGGGCGCGCCTACCTGCGCGACAACAGGCTCTGCTACGGCAAGACCGAGGTGGACCGCGTGCTCACCACGCGCGAATATGCCACCGGCGCCAAGCGGTTCCTCGATGCTCAGGTCCTGCTCCGGCATGTGGTCACCGCGCCGTGGGCCAACAATCCGGACCTGAAGCAGTATGTGAAGTCCGGCCGGGAGACGGTGCAGCGCACGCTCAGCCGCACGGACGACGGCTGGATGCTGCCGTAACCCGGGAGTCATCAGCGCCTGCGATGAGATCTGACCGGACAGGGCCCGCCGTGCAGGGACGGCGCGGCCCCGCCCATTCTCGTTCAGGCCCATTCTCGTTCAGGCGCGCCCGGTTTGCCTTGAAGCGTCCCCGCCATGACCTGACCTGACAAAGAGAACCTGACCTGACAAAATTGCGGTTAAGGGCGATCACCGGTTCGGCATCTCTTGCCGCAACCGGCCTTGGACGCTAGACGTGCCCCCGAGTTTCTACGAAGCCAACGGAGGGCATGGGAAATGACGGCCATTGTGGATATCGTCGGGCGGGAGATTCTGGACAGCCGGGGCAATCCCACCGTCGAGGTCGATGTTCTGCTGGAAGACGGTTCGTTCGGCCGCGCCGCCGTGCCCTCCGGCGCGTCGACGGGTGCGCACGAAGCTGTCGAGAAGCGCGACGGCGACAAGGGCCGTTACCTCGGCAAGGGCGTGACCCAGGCGGTCGAGGCCGTGAACGGCGAGATCTTCGACGCTCTGGCCGGCCTGGACGCGGAAGATCAGGTCCAGCTTGACCGGATCATGATCGATCTGGACGGCACCCCGAACAAGGGCCGCCTCGGCGCCAACGCCATCCTCGGCGTCTCGCTGGCGGTTGCCAAGGCGGCGGCGGAGGCCCGGGGCCTGCCGCTGTATCGCTATGTGGGCGGCGTGTCGGCCCGCACCCTGCCGGTGCCGATGATGAACATCATCAACGGCGGCGCGCACGCGGACAATCCGATCGACTTCCAGGAGTTCATGATCATGCCGGTCGGCGCGGACACGCTGGCCGACGCCGTGCGCTGGGGCGCGGAGATCTTCCACGTCCTGAAGAAGGAGCTGTCGGCGGCGGGTCTCAACACCGCCGTGGGTGATGAAGGCGGCTTTGCGCCGAACCTGGCGTCCACCACCGCCGCCATCGACTTCGTGATGAAGTCGATCGAGAAGGCGGGCTTCAAGCCGGGCGAGGACGTGTACCTGGCCCTCGACTGCGCCTCGACCGAGTTCTTCAAGGACGGCAAGTACGTGCTGGCGGGCGAGGGCAAGACCCTCGAGTCCGGCGAGTTCGCCGCTTACCTGGCGGACCTGGTGGCCAAGTACCCGATCATCTCCATCGAGGACGGCATGGCCGAGGATGACTGGGCCGGCTGGAAGGCGCTGACCGACGCCATCGGCAACAAGTGCCAGCTGGTGGGCGACGACCTGTTCGTCACCAACTCGGTCCGTCTGCGCGAAGGCATCAAGAAGGGCGTCGCCAACTCGATCCTGGTGAAGGTCAACCAGATCGGCTCGCTGACGGAGACGCTGGATGCGGTCGAGACCGCGCACCGCGCCCGCTACACCGCCGTCATGTCGCACCGCTCGGGCGAGACCGAGGATTCGACCATCGCCGACCTGGCCGTCGCCACCAACTGCGGCCAGATCAAGACCGGCTCGCTGGCCCGTTCGGATCGTCTCGCCAAGTACAACCAGCTCATCCGCATCGAGCAGGAGCTGGACACGGCGGCGGTCTATGCCGGCCGGTCGATTCTCAAGGCGTAAATAATATTCGTGAATTGTGTGGTCTTGCGGGATCACACACCACATCTTGTAAGGGCGCCGGTCTGGAAAAACGGACCGGCGCTTTTTCTGGCCAATTCTGCGCCTTTGATTAATTCCATCCCTTGACGGAACAATAGAGGCATGTTGATTTAGCCCCGTGGATACGGAATCGCCCCTCTTTTCATTGATTCGTCAGGCACTTGTGCCTGCCGGGTGCATTGTGGCCATTGGCTACTTTGCCTACCATACCTTTCAGGGCGAGCATGGCCTCCGGGCCTACACGGTTTACGAGTCCCAGATCCGCGAACTGACCAAGACCGCCGAGCAGGTGCGCAGGCAGCGCCAGACGCTGGAGCATCGGGTGGCGCTGCTGTCGCCGGAGCACATTGACCCGGACTACGCGGACGAACTGGTCCGCCGCCATCTCGGCCTCGCCCACCCGGACGAGGACGTGATCATGCTGGAGCCGCGCCGCTAGGCTCCGGTTTTCCAGTCGCAGGAGGGGCTGACCCCTCCCGGCTTCCCCGTCTTCTCTCAGGACGCGTCCGCCGCCTCGCCGGTGGCGGCCTTGGCCTGCCGGCGTGACAGATCAAGGAAGTTGCGGGCAATGGCGGGCAGGCTGCCGCGCATGTGAGCAAGCGCCAGCCGCGCCACCGGTTTGACATCGGCGAGATTGCGATAGGCAACGCCGGTGACGGCCAGCTGCCGCATGGACGCGGGCACCAGCGAGACCCCCAGCTCCGCCGCGACGAGCGAGAGCACCGAGACGATCTGCGGCGCGGGCTGGCCGATGATCGGCTCGAAGCCCACCTCGCGGCAGGCATTGACCGCCGCGTCGAACAGGGTGGGGCCGATGGGCTTGGGCGTCAGGATAAAGGGGTCTGCGTGCAGGCTGGCGAGGTGGATTTCCTGCTGGTCGTCCTCAAGGGCCGCGGCGCGGGCGAGGGGCAGGGCGGCGATCAGCGGTTCGTCGGGGAAGGGGTGGGCCTGAATGTCCTCCCCGTCGATCGCGCCGGGGCGGAGGAACGCCAGGTCGAGGCTGCCGTCGCGCAGGCCCGCCACCAGGCCGTTGCTGTTGCGCTCGTCCAGCGTCAGGTCCACGTCGGGAAAGCTGCGCCGGAAGGCGCGGATGGAGGCGGGCACCACGGTGTTGAGCACGGCCGAGCCGGTGAAGCCCACCCGCAGGATGCCGGTCTCCCCGCGTGCGGCGCGCTGGGCGCTGCGGACGGCGGCGCGGGCCTGATCCGGCATGGTGCGTACCGCCTCAAGGAAGGCGCGGCCGGCCTCGGTCAGCTCCGCCCCGTGGGGCACCCGGTGAAACAGGGCCGCCCCAATCTCCTGTTCCAGATCGCGGATCTGCTGGCTGAGCGGCGGCTGGCCAATGCCCACCCGCGCGGCGGCCCGGGTGAAATTGCCTTCCTCCGCCACGGCGAGGAAGTAGCGGATATGGCGCAGCTCCATCTGGTATCTCCAATACCTATCACAATCGGCCGTATCATATATTGGACGAATATGGTTGGGAGAGTCATCTTTCCTGCGTGGCGACACTGATATTGACGCTCGGAGGTACTCCGATGACCCGTTCACTCCCCCTGGTGTTTCTGCCCGGCTTGCTGTGCGACGAGCGCCTGTGGCGTCGTCAGGCCGAGGCGCTCAAGGACATTGCCGACCCTCTCATCGCCGACCTGACGCAGGACGACAGCGTGGCGGGCATGGCGGCACGGGTGCTGGCGTCCGCGCCGCCGCGCTTTGCGCTCGCCGGGCTCTCCATGGGCGGCTACGTGGCGTTCGAGATCATGCGCCAGCAGCCCGAGCGGGTGACGCGTCTGGCCCTGTTCGACACCAGCGCCGCGCCGGACTCGCCCAAGCGCGCTGCCCTGCGCCGGGCGAGCATCGACTCCCTGAGGGTCGGCAAGTTCATGGGCGTGACCAAGCGCATGTTGCCCCAGCTTGTCCACGCCCGCCATGTGGACGGCCCGGTGGGGGACGAGGTGTGCGACATGGCGCAGCGCGTCGGCGGCGCGGCGTTCGTGCGCCAGCAGACCGCCATTCTGGGCCGCCCGGACTCGCGCCCGACGCTCGCGTCGATCCGGGTGCCGACCATGGTGGTGGTGGGCGCGGACGATATGACGACGCCCGTCGCGCAGGCCCGGGTCATGCACGAGGGCATCAAGGACTCGACGCTGCATATCCTGCCCGAATGCGGGCATCTGCCGCCGCTTGAGCAGCCCGAGGCGACCGCCCGCCTGCTGCGGGACTGGCTGCTGGCGGGCGAGGGCGCGCAGGCCATGGCCGCCTGAGCGCGCCGCAAGACTTTCCCTTCCTGACTTCCTCCCCCCCTGACTTCCCACCGTGGGGCGTTCATCGTTCGCGATGGGCGCCCTCTTTTTTTGTGGACGCGGGCATCGTTCCGATTGTTTGCTATCGGCTTGAATATCCCTTGTAATTCGCTGTTGCGACCCAACATCATTCCCTGCGTTCTCTCTGTCAGCCAAGGCATCCTTCAAAGCTTGGTTGTGAAAATTCCTTGGCGCGGCTCTATTGCTGGGCTAACAACGATGAGACGAGTTAGAAACAAACCGAACGTTCGGTTACAAGTGGAGGGGTGATTATGTCGCCATCGCCCGACACCGGAGCAGCAAACGCCGGTGGTAAGCAGAAAGGGAAGGGCCGGAACCGTCGGGAGGAGACGGACGCGCTGCGAACCAGCCGCATTCCGACCCCGGACTATCCAGAGCCCTACAAGGCCAGCTTTGAGGAGCTGAAGCAGTATTACCGCGATATGCTGCTCATCCGCCGGTTCGAGGAGCGCGCGGGCCAGATGTATGGCCTTGGCCTCATCGGCGGCTTCTGCCACCTCTACATCGGCCAGGAAGCGGTTGTCGTCGGCATCCAGTCCGCGCTCCGGAAGGGCGACAGCATCATCACCGGTTACCGCGACCATGGCCACATGCTGGCCTGCGGCATCGACTCCAAGGCGGTGATGGCGGAACTCACGGGGCGCGCCGGCGGCATTTCCCGCGGCAAGGGCGGCTCCATGCACATGTTCTCCGTCGAGCACGGCTTCTATGGCGGCCACGGCATTGTCGGCGCGCAGGTGTCGCTCGGAGCGGGGCTTGCCTTCGCGCACAAGTACAAGGGCGACGGCGGCCTGTGCGTCACCTACTTCGGTGACGGCGCGGCCAACCAGGGCCAGGTCTACGAATCCTTCAACATGGCGGAGCTGTGGAAGCTCCCGGTCATCTTCGTGATCGAGAACAACCAGTACGCCATGGGCACCAGCGTCAACCGCGCCTCGGCCGAGGATCAGCTGTTCCGGCGCGGCGAGAGCTTCCGTATCCCCGGCATCCAGGTGAACGGCATGGACGTGCTGGACGTGCGCGGCGCGGCCAACACGGCGGTCGAGTGGGTGCGCGGCGGCAACGGTCCGATCCTCCTCGAGATGAAGACCTACCGCTATCGCGGCCACTCCATGTCCGACCCGGCCAAGTACCGCTCCAAGGAGGAAGTGGAGCAGGTGCGCGAACAGTCCGACCCCATCGAGGGCTGCAAGCGCCGCCTGCTGGAATCGGGCAAGATCACCGAGGACGAGCTGAAGGCGATCGACAAGGAAGTGCGGGCGATCGTGGCCGAAGCGGCCGATTTCGCCCAGACTTCGCCCGAGCCCGATCCTTCCGAGCTGTACACTGACGTATTGGTGGAGACGTATTGATGGCCACCGAGATTTTCCTTCCCGCCATGTCGCCCACCATGGAAGAGGGCACGCTGGCCAAGTGGCTGGTGAACGAGGGCGACAAGATCAAGGCCGGCCAGACCATCGCCGAGATCGAGACCGACAAGGCCACCATGGAGCTTGAGGCCGATGACGACGGCATTCTGGCCCGCATCCTTGTGGCCGCAGGCACCGACGGGGTGAAGGTGGGCACGCCCATCGCGCTCATCGCCGAGGAAGGCGAGAACCTGGACGCGCTCGCCGCCGGCGAGAAGCCGGTGACGCCGCAGGCCCCCGCTGCCGACGCCGCCAAGCCCCAGGCCGCCGAATCCGCGCCGCCGGCCGTGCAGCCGTCCCGGGCCGAGGCCCAGCCGCGCAAGGCGGACGTGCGCGACCCCGAGATCACCGGGGAGGTGGTCAAGAAGACCGTGCGCGAGGCCCTGCGCGACGCCATGGCCGAGGAAATGCGCCGTGACGACAAGGTCTTCGTCATGGGCGAGGAAGTGGCCGAGTACCAGGGCGCCTACAAGGTGACCCAGGGCCTGCTCGACGAGTTCGGCCCCAACCGCGTCATCGACACGCCGATCACCGAGCACGGCTTTGCCGGCATCGGCACCGGCGCGGCCATGGGCGGCCTGAAGCCGATCGTCGAGTTCATGACCTTCAACTTCGCCATGCAGGCGATCGACCAGATCATCAACTCGGCGGCCAAGACCAACTACATGTCCGGCGGCCAGATGCGCTGCCCCATCGTGTTCCGCGGCCCTAACGGCGCGGCCTCCCGCGTGGCGGCCCAGCACAGCCAGAACTACGGCCCGTGGTACGCCCACGTGCCGGGTCTGGTCGTCATCGCGCCGTATTCGGCGGCGGACGCCAAGGGTCTGCTCAAGGCGGCCATCCGCTCCGCCGATCCGGTGGTGTTCCTCGAGAACGAGCTGCTCTATGGCCGCGCCTTTGAGGTGCCGGTGGATGAGGACTATGTGCTGCCCATCGGCAAGGCCAAGGTGGTCCGCGAGGGCAAGGACGTGACGCTCGTCTCCTACAGCATCGGCGTGGGCGTGGCGCTCGAAGCCGCCGAACAGCTGGCTGCGGAGGGCATCGACGCGGAGGTGATCGACCTGCGCACCCTGCGTCCGCTGGACAAGGAGACGGTGCTCAAGTCCCTCGCCAAGACCAACCGTCTGGTCTGCGTCGAGGAAGGCTGGCCGCAGTGCTCCATCTCGTCGGAAATCGCCGCCATCTGCATGGAGGAAGGCTTCGACGATCTGGACGCCCCGGTGCTGCGCGTCACCAATGCGGACGTGCCGCTGCCCTATGCCAACAACCTTGAGAAGCTCGCGCTCGTGAAGTCGGCCGATGTGGTCGCCGCCGCCAAGCGCGTCTGCTATCGCTGAGTCGGGGGAAATACCCATGCCGATCGACATTCTCATGCCGGCCCTGTCTCCCACCATGGAGAAGGGCACCCTTGCCAAATGGCTGGTGAAGGAGGGCGACAAGGTCAGCGCCGGTCAGGTGCTGGCCGAGATCGAGACCGACAAGGCGACGATGGAGTATGAATCGGCCGACGAAGGCGTCGTCGGCAAGATTCTGGTGGCCGAGGGCGCGGAAGACGTGGCCGTGGGCACCAGGATCGCCGTGCTGCTGGAGGAAGGCGAGAGCGCGGACGCCATCCAGGCGGGCGGCGGCGCTGCTCCGGCGCCCAAGGCGGAAGCCGCTCCGAAGGCCGAAGCCGCGCCTGCCGCTGCCCCGGCTCCCGCTGCTGCTCCGGCACCCGCTGCTGCGCCTGCCGCTGCTGCCAGCGCGGGCGACCGCGTCAAGGCCTCGCCGCTGGCCCGCCGCATCGCCAGCCAGAAGGGCATCGATCTCTCGACCGTGAAGGGCTCCGGCCCCAACGGCCGCATCATCAAGGCGGACGTGGAAGCCTTCCAGCCCGGCGCTGCCGCGCCTGCGGCGGCTGTGGCGGCCGCTCCGGCTCCGGCGGCCGCGCCCGTCGCGCCGGTCTACGGGCCGCCGGCCGATGTGCCGTTCGAGGAGGTCAAGCTCACCAACATGCGCAAGACCATTGCGCGCCGCCTCCAGGAGAGCAAGCAGACCGTTCCGCACTTCTACCTCACGGTGGATTGCGAGATCGACCAGCTGCTCAAGGTCCGCAAGGAGCTGAACAGCCGCCTCGAGAAGGAGGGCGTGAAGGTCTCCGTCAACGACTTCGTGATCCGCGCCGTGGCACTGGCCCTCAAGAAGGTGCCCGCCGCCAACGTGCAGTTCGCGGGCGACAAGATGTACTGGTTCAAGCGCCAGGACATCTCGGTGGCCGTCGCCATCGAGGGCGGCCTCATCACCCCGGTGGTGAAGGACGCCGGCTCGCTCGGTCTGGCCGAGATCTCGAAGCAGGTGGCCCAGCTCGCCGAGAAGGCCCGCGCCGGCAAGCTCGCCCCCGAGGAGTATCAGGGCGGGACCTTCTCCGTCTCCAACCTCGGCATGTATGGCATCAAGCAATTCGAGGCCGTCATCAACCCGCCGCAGGCGTGCATCCTCGCCATCGGCGCGGGCGAGCAGCGCCCGGTGGTCAAGGACGGCGCGCTGGCCGTTGCCACGGTGATGAGCGTCACCCTGTCGTGCGACCACCGCGCGGTGGACGGCGCGGTGGGTGCGGAATTCCTCCAGGCCTTCAAGCGCCTGATCGAGGACCCGCTGCTGATGCTGGCGTAAGGGGGGGCAGTTCATCGTTCTGTTGCGTGTGCATGACCCGGATACACACAGCGGAAAGATGAACTGATGACGACCAAGATCACTCTTGCCGACAAGCTCGGCCAGATCCCCGATCACTGGAACCCCCGTATCGTTGCCACCTGCAATGGCAATGATGTGCGGCTGGTGAAGGCCTCAGGCGAGTTCGTGTGGCACAGCCACGAAGAGACGGACGAGCTGTTTCTGGTGATCGATGGTCAGTTGCGTATGGAGTTCCGCGACCATGTCGAGGTGCTCTCGCCCGGTGAGATGATCGTTGTTCCGCGCGGGGTCGAGCACCGGCCCTGCGCCGAAACTCCGGAAGTCAGCCTCATGTTTTTTGACCGCGAGGGCACGGTGAACACCGGTGGCGTGGTCTGTGAATTGACACGCGGGGAGCTGGAACGGATCTGAGCCGCTCCAGCCCCGCCAGGCGGAACCGGCTAGCCCGAGGGCCGGCAGGATCCACAGGTTTCAGGAGAGTTAGCATGTCCCAGTTCGACGTTGTGGTGGTGGGCGGCGGCCCGGGCGGCTATGTGGCGGCCATTCGCGCGGCCCAGCTGGGCCTGAACACGGCGGTGGTGGAGCGCGAGCATCTGGGCGGAATCTGCCTCAACTGGGGCTGCATCCCGACCAAGGCGCTGCTGCGCTCCAGCGAGATGTACCACACCATGCAGAACGCTGCCGCCTACGGCCTCAAGGCGGACAACGTCAGCTTTGATCTTCAGGCGATCGTCAAGCGCTCGCGCGGCGTCTCCGGCCAGCTGAGCGCGGGCGTCAAGACCCTGCTCAAGAAGAACAAGGTGCAGGTATTTGATGGCGAAGCGAAACTGACGGGCAAGAACAAGCTGTCGGTCTCGAAGGACGGGAAAGTGGTCGAGGAGATCGCTTTCCGTCACGTCATCCTTGCGACCGGCGCGCGTCCGCGTGAGCTGCCGCACCTGAAGGCGGACGGCAAGCTCGTCTGGAACTACAAGCACGCGCTGGTGCCCGATACGGTGCCGGGCCGCCTGCTGGTGGTCGGCTCGGGCGCGATCGGCGTCGAGTTCGCCAGCTTCTTCTCTGACCTTGGCTCCAAGGTCACCATCGTCGAGATGATCGACCGCATCCTCCCCGTGGAGGATGAGGAAGTCTCCGCCTTCGTCGCGAAGGCCTTTGCCAAGCAGGGCATCACCGTCCGCACCAAGGCGGGCGTCGCCAGGCTGGAGCCGAAGGGGCAGACCATCCTCGCCACCATCGAGGCGGACGGCAAGGCCGAGACGCAGGAGTTCGACCGCGTCATCCTCGCCATCGGCATTCAGGGCAATGTGGAGAACCTGGGGCTGGAGGCGCTGGGCGTCGCGGTGGAGCGCGGCCAGATCAAGACCGACGGCTACGGCCGCACCAACGTGCCTGGCATCTGGGCCATCGGTGACGTGGCCGGCGCGCCGTGGCTCGCCCACAAGGCCAGCCACGAGGGCGTGACCGCCGCCGAGTCCATCGCCGTCGAGCTGGGGAAGGGCGAGGGGCTGCACCCGCACCCGCTCAACAAGGCCAACATTCCGGGCTGCACCTACTGCCGCCCGCAGGTGGCAAGCGTCGGCCTCACCGAAGCCAAGGCCAAGGCCGCCGGCTACGAAGTGCGCGTCGGCAAGTTCCCGTTCATCGGCAACGGCAAGGCCATTGCGCTCGGCGAGCCGGAGGGCTTCATCAAGACGGTGTTCGATGCCAAGACCGGCGAACTCCTCGGCGCGCACATGGTCGGCGCGGAAGTGACCGAGCTGATCCAGGGCTACGTCGTCGCCCGCCAGCTCGAGACCACCGAGGCCGAGCTGATGCAGACCATTTTCGCGCACCCGACGCTGTCCGAGATGATGCACGAGGCGGTTCTCGCCGCCTACGGCCGCGCCCTGCACATCTGACCGGTGCGACCGGTTCGACTTGCCGGTGGGGCATCCCCACCGGCAGGCCGCTGTTGACGAAAGGGCCGCGCCCCGGAGGGCGTGGCCCTTTCGCCTTTGCATGACTGAGGGGCCGGGGCGGCGGGATCGGGTTTACGGGCCGGGCAGGGCGCGTCACTCGCCGCGGCGGCTCTGTGCGCTCTGGTAGCGGGTCTTCTCCTCGTCCGGCGCGGCGCGCACCTCGCCCCTGGCGGGGCGCAGCGTGCCGCTGTCTGCCGTGCGCGGCGCCTGATCGGCATTCGGGGGACGGCCCGGGCGGTGCTCCCCCACCTGATTTTGCACAGCGGTTTCCTCCCCCTGGAGGGAGGCGCGGGCGCCCGCCTTGGCTTCCAGCTGGCGGGATTCCGTTCTGCGGCGCTTCTGCTCTGCCTGGCCGGCAAGAGGGTGGGGCGGGGCGTTCTGGCGTTGGTCGGAGTCGCGGGTCATTCGTTTCTCGTCGGATACGTCGTTTGGTGGTATGGAGGGAGGACGGCCGGAGCCTGTCCCGGACTCCAACGGCAGGCGCGGCGCCCTGTTCCCGGCCGTTTCTGCGGGAGGACGGCCGTGACCCGCGACCGGCCGCGCGCGTTTTGGTATTGACCCGGTTGCTGTGTTTCCCTGATAAAAATAGACCGAACGGTAGTTCGGGAAATAACCGGCAGGATTTCCGCGCCGGTTGACTGGCCCCCCGGCTGGCTGATCCCCGGTTCGCTGGCCAGAGGTGTAGGAGTTGCGGAGAAGGCGATGAGCGGACACTCCAGAATCAGGAACGAGGCCCTGCGGTCGAAGATCATGACGGCAGAGGAGGCGGCTGCGCTCATTCCATCCGGCAGTGCCATCGGCATGAGCGGCTTTACCGGTTCGGGCTATCCCAAGCAGGTTCCGCTGGCGCTCGCCGCCCGCATCGAGGCGGAGCGGGCGAAGGGCAATCCGTTCCGCGTGAAGATCTGGACCGGCGCCTCCACCGGACCTGAACTGGACGGCGCCCTTGCCAAGGCGGACGGCGTCGAGTTCCGCCTGCCGTACAACAGCGACCCCGTGGCGCGCGACAAGATCAACGCGGGCCAGATGGAATACCTCGACATGCACCTGAGCCAGGTCGCGCCCGTTGCCTGGCAGGGGTTTCTGGGGCCGCTCGACGTGGCGGTGGTGGAAGTCACCGCCATCCGCGAGGACGGCACGCTGGTGCCGTCGTCCTCCGTCGGCAACAACAAGACCTGGCTGGACCGGGCGGAGAAGATCATTCTCGAGGTCAACAGCTGGCAGAGCGAGGCGCTGGAGGGGATGCACGACATCTACTACGGCACGGCCCTGCCGCCCAATCGCGTGCCCATCCCCATCGTGCGCGCCGACGACCGCATCGGCTCCACCACCTTCCACGTGGACCCGGCCAGGATCGTCGCCATTGTCGAGACCGATACGCCGGACCGCAACCTGCCGTTCAGCGCGCCCGATGAAGCCTCGCAGGCGATTGCCGGGCACCTGCTCGAATTCTTCAGCCATGAAGTGAAGAAGGGGCGCCTGCCCGAGAACCTGCTGCCGCTCCAGTCGGGCGTCGGCAACATCGCCAATGCGGTGCTGGCCGGGCTGGTGGATGCCCCGTTCGAGAACATGACCGCCTACACCGAGGTCCTTCAGGACGGCATGCTCGACCTCATCGACACGGGCAAGCTGCGCGTGGCGAGCTGCACCGCCTTCTCCCTCAGCCCCGAGGCGGCTGCCCGGCTCAATGCCAACATGGAGGTCTACAAGAACCGCATCATCCTGCGACCGCAGGAGATCAGCAACCACCCGGAGGTGATCCGCCGCCTCGGCTGCCTTGCCATGAACGGCATGATCGAGGCGGACATGTACGGCAACGTCAACTCCACCCACATCATGGGCTCGCGCATCCAGAACGGCATCGGCGGCTCCGGCGATTTCGCCCGCAATGCGTTCATCTCCATTTTCATGTCGCCGTCCACCGCCAAGGACGGCAAGATTTCGGCCATCGTTCCGCATGTCAGCCACGTGGATCACATCACCCAGGATGTGCAGGTGATCGTGACCGAGCAGGGGCTGGCGGATCTGCGGGGCCTCAGCCCCAAGCAGCGCGCCCGGGTGATCATCGAGAACTGCGCCCACCCGACCTACCGGCCGCTGCTGGCGGATTACTTCGCCCGCGCCCAGCGGAGCGGCAGCTATGGCCTGCAAACACCCATGCTGCTGGACGAGGCCCTGTCCTGGCACCACCGGTTCGTCCAGACCGGCTCCATGCTTCCGGAGTAGGGCCTGGAAGGAGAGAGGAACCGGCGGAGAGGGAGCTCGGCTCGGCATCTCCTCGGCATCTCAGTGATGCTCACCGGCCTGTCGTCGGTGTGGCCGCCGTGTGCCGGGGTGGGCCATTTGCCGGCGCTGCCAGAAAACGAGGAACCGGGCGAGACCCAGCCCGAGACCGCTGACCACCAATGCCATGATGACGGGTGCAAAATCGATCAGTCGCCAGTTGTCCATTCGTCCTCCTCAATGGAAATGTGGTTCACAACCAGAAGCGCCGCCACGAACAGAAGAATGCCCGCTATCAGCCACAGGGCGGGGTTGGAGGGCCAAACTCCGGTAAGCAACGGGATCACCATCGATCCGACCAGACAGGTAGAGGCCATGCCGGTGAACAATCCGGCGATCTGCGCGATCCACCCGTTCGTCCGCTCCATCCGATAGCGCTGGTTGTGCCGGTTCTCGAACCACATGGGCCGACCAGTGTCCCGAAGCCTGTTCTTGTTTTGATCATGGTAGCGAAACGGAACAGAGGGCGAAAGCGCGCCATGGTCGTAGAAGCGCTGCATACGGGGCCACCTGCACAAGGCGCACAGCAGCCTCGTGGCTTTCCACAATGGCCCCTCCGCCAAGGCCGTCAGGGTCGAATACGAGGGCGCGGGAAGACGAAAAAGCCGCCGGATCGGAGGATCGGCGGCTTTTTGGACACGCGGGTTTAAAGCTGGGGTCAGGACCAGGGCAGGTCGACCGGCTTGAACTGGTCCGTCTCCGGGTCGAGCAGCTGGAGGATGCCGTCCGCCACCGCGAAGTAGGAGCCGTGCAGCTTCAGCTTGCCGGCCTTCTCCCGCTCCGCGACGAAGGGGAAGGTCCGCAGGTTCCGCAGGCTCTGGCGAATGGCCGCCAGTTCCAGCGCCCGCTGGGGATCCATGTCCGGCGCGATCTCGTAGGCCATCAGGATCTGGTCGCGCACCGGATTGATGATGGACATCCACCGGTCGATGAAGCTCATTGGCTCGCCTTCGGGCTTGGACTTGCCCAGCTTGCCGGCGAGGGCGGAGGAGATGCCGCCGCAGCGGGCGTGGCCCATCACCACGATGTGCTCGACCTCCAGCCCGGTGACCGCGAACTCGATCGCGGCGGAGGCGCCGTGGCGGCTGCCGCTGGTGCCGGTCTCGAACGGGGGCACCAGGTTGGCCACGTTGCGCAGCACGAACAGCTGGCCGGGTTCGGCGTCGAAGATGATGGTGGGGTCGACCCGGCTGTCGCAGCAGGCGATGACCATGATCTTGGGGGACTGGCCCTTGTTGGCCAGAGCGTCATACCGCTCCCGATGCCGGTTGTAGAAGGAGCCTCTGAAGCGGCGGTACCCGTCGATCAGCGCCTCGAACTCGCACCGGGACGGAGTGGCGTCTGTAGTTTCATCTGGCATGGGGGCTAAAGACGGCAATCCGCGCGGAGCGTCAATAGGCTTTGTGCGCCGGGCTGTCCAAACTGCCAAGTCCGCCCGGACACAAAACCGCGCCCCGCAGGCCGAGGTCCGGCTTGGAATGAGCCGCTCAAAGGTTTATGTGGGGGACATGAACAAGCCAGAACTTCTTTCGGCCGGCGGCCGTCCGGTCCTCCGCAAGCCCGAGTGGCTGAGGGTCAAGGCTCCAACCTCCCAGGAGGTTGCGGAGACCCGCCAGCTCATGCGCCGGCTGAAGCTTCATACGGTGTGCGAGGAAGCCGCCTGCCCGAACCTGGGCGAGTGCTGGAAACAGAAGCACGCCACCGTCATGATTCTGGGTGACACCTGCACCCGGGCCTGCGCCTTCTGCAACGTCAAGACCGGGATGCCGCGTCCTGTCGATCCGCTGGAGCCCGCCCACGTGGCGGAAGTGGCGGTGGAGATGGGGCTGGAGCACATCGTCATCACCTCGGTTGACCGGGACGACCTGCCCGACGGCGGCGCCACTCAGTTCGTGCGGGTGATCGAGGAGCTGCGCAAGCGCGCGCCCAACACCACCATCGAGATTCTGACGCCCGACTTCCGCAACAAGATGCAGGCGGCGGTCGAGCGCATCGTCGCCGCCCGGCCGGACGTCTACAATCACAATCTGGAGACGGTGCCGAGGCTCTATCCGACGGTCCGGCCCGGCGCGCGCTACTACCACAGCCTGCGCCTCCTCGAGACCGTGAAGAAGCTGGACCCCTCCATCTTCACCAAGTCCGGCATCATGGTCGGGCTGGGCGAGGAGCGCCTGGAGGTCCATCAGGTGATGGACGACATGCGCTCGGCGGATATCGACTTCCTCACCATCGGCCAGTACCTGCAGCCGACGCCCAAGCACATCAAGGTGGACCGGTTCGTGACGCCGCAGGAGTTCAACGCCTATGCCAGCATGGCCAAGGCGAAAGGCTTCCTTCTGGTCTCGTCGAGCCCGCTCACCCGCTCCAGCTACCATGCGGGGGCGGACTTCGCCCGGCTGAAGGCGGCGCGGCTCAAAAAGCTGGAGCAGGAACGCAGTAAAGGCGTCTGATGCCCCGTCATGTAGAAAAGCGCGTTTTGCCCTACACCCGCGAGCAGCTGTTCGATCTGGTTGCGGATGTGGGCGCTTACCCGCAGTTTCTGCCGTGGGTGGTGGGGTGCCGCATCCGCTCGAAGACGCCGGAGCTGCTGGTGGCGGACCTGATGGTCGGCTTCAAGGTCTTTCGCGAGACCTTCACGTCCAAGGTGACGCTCGACCGGCCCAACCGCATTCACGTGGACTACGTGAACGGGCCGCTCAAGTACCTGCATAACGACTGGACGTTCAGCGAGGCAGGGCCAGGGCAGACGGCTATCGACTTCTTCGTCGATTTCGAATTCAAGAACCGCCTGTTCGAGAGCATGGCCGGCGCGGTGTTTCACGAGGCCGTGAAGCGCATGGTCACGGCCTTCGAGAAGCGCGCCCTTGCGGTTTACGGCGCGGGCGGGGACTCTTCCGGCATCAACAGGTCGAGCGCCACGCGCACCGCCTGAAGGCGAATGCCCTCCCGGCCCAGTTCGGGGTCGAACAGCCGGGTGTCGGCGACCGCCTTTTCAGGGTCGTCGCCGCGCCGGGCGAGGGCGAACACCACCATGCCCACCGGCTTCATGTCGCTGCCGCCGCCGGGGCCGGCGATGCCGGTGATGCCCACCGCCACGTCGGCATGGGAGCGCTGGAGCGCGCCATGGGCGATGGCCCAGGCCACCGCCACCGAGACCGCGCCAAAGGTTTCCAGCACATCGAGGCTGACGCCCAGCGTCTCCATCTTGGCCTCGTTGGAGTAGACCACGAAGCCCCGGTCCAGCACGTCCGACGAGCCGGGAACTTCGGTCAGGGCCGCGGCCACCAGACCGCCCGTGCAGGATTCCGCCGTTGCAACGCGCAGGCCCCGCGCCCGGCAGGCTTCGATGACGGCCTGGGCCTTGGCGGAGATGTCAGCGGGAAACAGCATGGCATGCCTTTCTGTCCGAATACGGCGTAAGCCGGTTGGCGCTGCGATTCTGCCGCCTGCACGCGCGGGCGTGAAGGCGGCTGCCGGAAACCGGCTGCCGGAAGCCGGCTCTCCTAGAGCGGAATGACCTGCAACGCAACTCGGGTTGTAAACGCGGGGGCGGGTGCTCAGGCCACGGGCAGGCGCACGGTGGCCATGGCCTGCGCCGCGATGCCCTCCTGCCGCCCGGTGAAACCCAGCCCCTCCGTGGTCGTGGCCTTGACGCTGATCCGGTCGGCCGGCAGGCGCAGGATCTCGGCGATCCGCGCCGTCATCGCGGCCCGGTGCGGCCCCACCTTGGGGCGTTCGCAGATCAGCGTCACGTCCACATGCTCGATGACGCCGCCGCGCGCCTCCACCAGCGCGCGGGCGTGATCGAGGAACTTCCAGGAAGCAGCACCCTTCCACTGCGGGTCGCTCGGGGGGAAGTGCTGGCCGATGTCCCCGGCGGCGATTGCCCCGAGAATCGCGTCGGTGAGGGCATGGAGCGCCACGTCCGCGTCCGAATGGCCGGCCAGGGCGCGCGTATGCGGCACCTTGATGCCGCACAGCCAGACGTGGTCGCCGTCGGCGAAGCGATGGACATCGTAGCCGGAGCCGGTTCGAATGCTGGACATGCTCATCAGAATCTCGCCTGCGCGCTGCCAGTCCTGCGGCAGCGTCACCTTGATGTTGGTCTCGGCGCCCGGCACCAGCACGACCGCGTGCCCATGCGCCCGCAAGAGCCCGGCATCGTCCGTGAACCGGGCGTCGCCCGCCGCGAACGCCGCCCGGTGGGCGGCCAGCAGCGGCTCGAAGCGGAAGCCTTGCGGCGTTTGCACCCGCCACAGCCCGTCACGCGCCACCGCCTCGCCCTGCACGGGCAGCGCGCCGTCCCCGTCCGCCTCCAGCGTTCCGGCGTCCCGGCACAGGGTGTCAACCACCGGCAGGGCAGGGGTGGCCCCCGGCGCGGCGTCGAGCGCCGCCAGCAGACGGTCGATGAGGTCATGGGTCACGAACGGCCGGGCGGCGTCGTGAATGAGCACCCGGGCCGCGCCCCCCTCGGCCGCGATGGCCTCCAGCCCCAGCCGCACCGACTCCTGCCGGGTCGCGCCGCCATGAATGGGCGTGCCCACATCGAGGCCGTCGGCGGCCAGGCGGAAGGCGTCCGCATCATCCGGGTGGATCACCACCCGCACCGCGTCGATGGCGGGGTGGGAGGCAAGGCGCTCCAGCGACCAGCGCACCAGCGGCTTGCCGCCAAGCGCGCAGTACTGCTTGGGCTTGTCTGCGCCGCTGCGGGAGCCGCGTCCGGCAGCGACGACGAGGGCGAGGGTTTGATACGTCATGCCGCGCCCTTATTACGGCAAGCCCCGCTTGGCAAACAACCATCTCTCGTGTAGAGGAAATGCCTGTTTTTTGTGCAAAGACCGGAAGGTTGCTGCGATTACGGCACAATCCGGCCATTTGCTATGCAAGGCGGATCCCGGAAACCCATGCAGAAGCTCAAGCCCATTCGTGTTGGCCCTGTCGAGATTGCGAGCCCCGTGATTCTCGCGCCCATGACCGGCGTGAGCGATCTGCCGTTCCGGCGTCTGGTGAAGCGGTACGGCGCGGGGCTGACGGTCACCGAGATGGTCGCCTCCGAGGCGATGGTGCGCGCCACCCGGCAGTGCATGCTGAAGGTGGCCTGGGCGCCGGAGGAAGAGCCGGTCTCCATGCAGCTGGTGGGCACCGACCCGGCGATCATGGCCGAGGCCGCCAAGCTCAACGAGGATCAGGGCGCGGCGATCATCGACATCAACATGGGCTGCCCGGTGAAGAAGGTGGTCAACGGCTGGGCCGGCTCGGCGCTGATGCGCGACATCGACCACGCGACGCGGATCGTGGAAGCGGTGGTGAAGGCGGTGAAGGTGCCGGTCACCCTCAAGATGCGGATGGGCTGGGACCACAACAGCCTGAACGCGCCAGAGCTCGCCCGCCGGGCGGAGGAGGTGGGCGTGCAGATGATCACGGTCCACGGCCGCACCCGCAACCAGATGTACGCGGGCACCGCCGACTGGGCGTTCATCCGCCGCGTGAAGGAAGCGGTGAAGGTGCCGGTGATCGCCAACGGCGACATCTGCGACTACGACGACTGCACGGCGGCGCTGGAGCAGTCGGGCGCGGACGGCATCATGATCGGCCGGGGCACCTATGGCCGCCCGTGGTTCATTGCCCACGCCATGCACTTTCTGGAGACCGGCATCCGCCTGCCGGAGCCGTCGCTCGAGGCGCAGTACGCCCTGGTGCGCGAGCACTACGACATGATGATCGAGCACTATGACGAGCGCACCGGCGTCGGCATCGCGCGCAAGCATGTTGGCTGGTACACCAAGGGGCTGCACGGCTCCTCGGAGTTCCGCAACCGTTTCAACGTGATCCCGAGCGCGGCAGAAGCCCGTCAGGCCATTGACGACTTCTACCTGCCGCTGCTCGAGCGCGAGCGCCGGGCTGCATGAGCGCGAGGGTGACGCCTGTGGCGCGACGGAGCCAGCCGGGGGCTCCTTCCGTCGAACTGCTTCAGGATATCGTCAACGCCCTGCCGGGGCCGGTGCTGTGCTTCGACGCCGAGGGCGTGGTGCGCTTTGCCAACACGGCGGCGGAGGCGTTCTTCAACATGTCCGCGCGGCTGCTGGAGGAGCGGGGGCTGACCCACGTGCTGCCCGCCGACAGTCCGCTCCTGGGGCTGCTGGAGGAGGCGCGCCGGCAGCAATCCTCCTTTGCGGGCCACGCGGTGGAGCTGGGCTTCATCGGCGGCGGACAGGTGGTGGCGGACATTTCGGTGACGCCGCTTGCCGAACATCCGGGCTGGCTGCTGCTCATGCTGCAATCCCGCTCCATCACCCAGCTTATCGACCGCCATCTCACCCATCAGGGGGCGGCGCGGTCGGTGGTGGGGGTGGCCGCCATGCTGGCGCACGAGATCAAGAACCCGCTCTCCGGCATTCGCGGCGCCGCCCAACTGCTGGAGGACGGCGCGGACGAGATGGGCCAGGAGCTGACCCGCCTCATCTGCACCGAGGTGGACCGCATCCGGGCGCTGGTCGACCGAATGGAGAGCTTCACCGACACCCGCCCGATGGAGCGCCGGCCCGAGAACATCCACCAGATTCTGGGCCACGTGCGCCGCATCGCCGAGAACGGCTTTGCCAAGGGGCTCACCATCCGCGAGCTTTACGACCCCTCGCTGCCGCCGGTTCTCGCCAACCGCGACCGGCTGGTGCAGGTGTTCCTCAACCTCGTCAAGAACGCGGCGGAAGCCGCGGGCGAGGGCGGGGAAATCACCATCACCACCGCCTACCGCCATGGCGTCAAGGTGGCACTCCGGGGCTCCAGCAGCCGGATTTCCCTGCCGATGGAGATCTGCGTCATCGACAGCGGTCCCGGCGCGCCGCCGGAGATGGTCGACCACATGTTCGAGCCGTTCGTCTCGACAAAGACCAACGGCACCGGTCTGGGCCTTGCGCTTGTGGCCAAGGTGATCGGGGATCACGGCGGCGTCATCGAGTATGACCGCCAGGCCGAGCCGCCGCGCACCATCTTCCGCATTCTCCTTCCGCTTGCACCGGACTCGCAATGACCGACACCGCCACCATTCTGATAGCCGACGACGACGAGGCGATCCGCACCGTGCTGCGCCAGGCGCTGGTGCGCGCGGGGCATGAGGTTCGCACCACGGACACGGCCGCGGGTCTGTGGCGGTGGGTGGAGGATGGTCTGGGCGACGTGGTGATCACGGACGTGGTGATGCCGGACGAGAACGGCCTCGACCTGCTGCCCCGCATCCACGCGCGCCGGCCGGACCTGCCGGTCATCGTCATGAGCGCCCAGAACACGCTGGCCACCGCCGTCAAGGCGACCGAGCGCGGCGCGTTCGAATATCTGCCCAAGCCCTTCGATATCAACGAAGTGAAGGATGTGGTGCAGAGCGCGATCGAGCGCATCCGCTCGGGCCGCGCCGCCCGCCGCGAGGCGGAGGAGGGGCAGCAGGAGGACGAGCTGCCGCTGATCGGCCGTTCGCAGGTGATGCAGGATGTCTACCGCACCATGGCGCGGGTCATCCCGACCGACCTCACCGTGATGATCCTGGGCGAAAGCGGCACCGGCAAGGAGCTGGTGGCCCGTGCGCTCCACAATCTGGGCAATCGCCGCAACGGGCCGTTCGTGGCGGTCAACATGGCGGCCATTCCGCGGGAGCTGATCGAATCCGAGCTGTTCGGCCACGAGCGCGGCGCCTTCACCGGCGCCAGCACCCGTTCGGTGGGCCGCTTCGAGCAGGCGCAGGGCGGCACCCTGTTTCTGGACGAGATCGGCGACATGCCCATCGACGCCCAGACCCGCTTGCTGCGTGTGCTGCAGGAAGGCGAATACACCACCGTTGGCGGCCAGAAGACCAAGCGGGCGGATGTGCGGATCATCTCCGCCACAAACAAGGATCTGCGCAAGCTCATCGAATCCGGGCGGTTCCGGGAAGACCTCTATTACCGCCTGAACGTCGTTCCCATCCGCCTGCCACCGCTGCGGCTGCGGGCGGACGACATTCCGGAACTCGCCCGCCATTTCCTCGACATGGCCCACCGGGAGGGGCTGCCGCTCCGAACCCTCGACAAGTCGGCCATCGACTGGATGCGCCAGTATTCCTGGCCCGGCAACGTGCGCGAGCTGGAGAACCTGATGCGCCGCCTGGCGGCGCTCGCCCGCGACGACGTGATCACCGCCGCCGCCATCGAGCTGGAGCTGAAGGAAAGCCTCACCGAGCCGGAGCCGTTTCTGGCGGTGCCGCACGGCGGGCAGGGGCTGGCCGAGTCGGTGGAGCAGCACCTGGCCCGCTACTTTGCCACCTTCGGGCAGGATCTGCCACCCGACGGCCTCTATGACCGCATCATTCAGGAAGTGGAGCGGCCGCTGCTGCTGATGGCGCTCGCTGCCACCCGGGGCAACCAGATCCGCGCCGCCAAGCTGCTCGGCCTCAACCGCAACACCCTGCGCAAGAAACTGGGTGAGCTGGGCATCGACGCTGCCACGCTGAAGCGGGTGCGCTAGCCGGACTGTCCGGCGCGGGTCGCTCCCCGCGCGGTCTCAAGGGTCTTTTTCCGGAAACCGCGCCGCCCGGCGTGTCGGCGGCGCAAGGTGTGCCATTGCCTGTGTGCCATTGCCTGTGCGCGGTTGCCTGTGCGCGGTTGCCTGCCCGCATGATCCGGCGTGGCGGGGACGCCGCAGTCATGGGAAAAATGCGTATACAGACGAATTGGCCGCCCGTTTTGACAGCCTGGCACTCAATTCATCGTTTTCTGCGGCACGGGTGCAACACTGTATTTGAACCGCCACGCTTTCGCGTTAAGGTGATGCGAGGTTCACCAACCCTGGCAGAGCATGACCTTTCTCTTCGAGCCATTCCGACGCTGGCGCATTGGGCGTCGCCGGTTCAGCCACTGGGCCGCCGAGGTCAATCTCTGGCCGAAACTGGAAGTCGGGCTGGCGGCCGTGACGCTGATCATCGGCGTCGGGAGCTATTTCATCCTCTCCAGCCAGGCGACGGTCGTTCGCATCAATTCACCCCATCTGCTCACCTGGATCATTGTCGCCAACGCCATCCCGCTCAGCATCGTCGCGTTCCTCGTGGTGCGGCGGCTGCGGGTGCTGCTGGCCAACCGGCGGCGGGGCCTTGCGGGGTCGCAGCTGCATATCCGCCTCGTCGGCCTGTTCGCCATGGTGGCGATCATCCCCACGGTGCTGGTGGTGGGGTTCGCCACCTATCTGTTCGATTCGGGCCTCCAGTTCTGGTTCTCGGACCGGGTGCGCACCGTGCTCGACAACGCGGACCAGGTGGCGCAGGCCTATGTGCGGGAGAACCGTGACCGCATTCGCGGTGATCTTCTGGCCATGGCGGGGGATCTCAGCCGCCAGGCGCCGGTGCTGGGGCGCGACGTGCAGGCGTTCACCGACGTGGTGCTGTGGCAGGCGCTGGCGCGCGACCTCACCGAGGCCATCGTGTTCCAGGTGGCGCCCGACCGCGCGATGGACGTGGTCACCCGCGTCACGCTCGACCCCAACGTCACCACCGCCCGGTTGCCGGAGGACGCGGTGAACCGCGCCGCCGACGGCAACATCGTCGTGATCGAGGGGCGGGGCGAGGACAACAACCGGGTGCAGGCGGTCATCCGGCTGGACGGCTACAAGAACACCTTCCTCTATGTCAGCCGCAAGGCGAGCCCGCAGGTGCTCGACCAGGTGGCCCGCACCCAGTCGGCCCTGTCGGACTACCGCCAGCTGGTTCAGCGGCGCAGCGATCTTCAGCTGCGCTTCAACATCATCCTGGTGGTGATTTCGCTGCTCATCCTGCTCGTCTCCATGTGGGCGGCGCTGTGGCTGGCCAACCGGATCGTGGCCCCGATCGGCCGCCTCGTGCGGGCGGCGGACCGGGTGGGGCGGGGCGATCTCACCGTGCGGGTGCCGGTGCGCGGCAGCCCGGACGAGTTCGGCGTGCTCGCCCGCGCCTTCAACCGCATGACAAGCCAGCTTGAAGCGCAGACCAGCGCGCTCGTCTCCGCCAATACCCAGCTGGACCAGCGCCGCCGCTTTACCGAGGCGGTGCTGTCGGGCGTGTCGGCGGGCGTGCTCGGCGTGTCGGCGGAGGGCGTGGTGACCTTGCCCAACCGCTCGGCGGCGATCCTGCTGGAGACGGAGGAAAGCCAGCTGGCCGGACAGCCGCTGGATCAGGTGGCGCCGGAGCTGGCGCCCCTCCTCGACGAGGCGCGTGTGGCGCCCGACCACGAGGCCAGCGGCCAGATCGTGGTGCGGCGCGGCCATGTGCACCGCACGCTGATGGCGCAGGTGAGCCCGGAGACGCGGGGCGGCGAACTGGCGGGCTGGGTCATCACCTTCGACGACATCACCCAGCAGCTGGCGGACCAGCGCCGGGCGGCGTGGTCGGACGTGGCGCGGCGCATCGCTCACGAGATCAAGAACCCGCTGACGCCGATCCAGCTGGCGGCGGAGCGGCTGCGGCGCAAGTATCTGAAAGAGATCGCGAGCGATCCGCAGACCTTCTCCAACTGCACCGACACGATCATCCGGCAGGTGGGCGACCTGCGGCGCATGGTGGACGAATTCTCCTCCTTCGCCCGGATGCCCAAGCCCGTGTTCCAGCCGGAGGCGGCGCTCGACATCATCCGTCAGGCGCTGTTCCTTCAGGAAGTGGCGCACACCGACGTGGTCTTCCGGCTGGAGGCGCCGCCCTCCCTGCCGGTGATGGTGTGCGACCGCCGCCAGATCGGGCAGGCGCTGACCAATCTCATCAAGAACGCGGTGGAGGGCACGCAGGCCCGCCGGGAAGAGGAGGGGCCGGGCTCCGGTTACCAGCCCACCATCACGGTCTCGGCGCAGGTGGAGAACGATGTGCTGACCATCGCCATCGAGGACAACGGCATCGGATTCCCGGCCGAGCTGAAGAACCGGCTGACGGAGCCCTATGTCACCACGCGGGCCAAGGGCACCGGCCTCGGCCTCGCCATCGTGAAGAAGATTGCAGAAGACCATGAAGGCAGCCTCGAACTGCGCGATTGCCCGGAAGGGGGAGCAATCGCGGTGCTTCGGTTCGATCTCGCCGAATTGGCGTTGCTCGCTCAGGCGGGTGACGGCGCGGACAAGAACCTGGGTGAGGACATAACAAGAGTGGGTCATGGCGCTTGATATTCTGATTATCGACGATGAAGCCGATATCCGGGACCTGGTCTCGGGCATTCTGGAGGATGAAGGCTTCGGCACCCGCACGGCAGCGGATAGCGACGGCGCCCTGGCCGCCCTGTCCGAACGGCGCCCGTCGCTGGTCATTCTGGACATCTGGCTCCAGGGCAGCCGGCTCGATGGCCTGGAACTGCTCAGCCTGATCAAGGACCGTGACCCGAGCCTGCCCGTCATCATGATCTCGGGGCATGGCAACATCGAAACCGCCGTCGCGGCCATCAAGCGGGGGGCCTACGACTTCATCGAGAAGCCGTTCGAGTCCGACCAGCTGCTGCTGCTGGTGCAGCGGGCGACGGAGGCCGAGCGCCTGCGCCGCGAGAACGAGGAGCTGCGCGAGCGTGCCGGGCTCGATCTGGAGCTGACCGGCTCCAGCCCCGCTATCAACAACGTCCGCAACGTGCTGAAGAAGGTGGCCTCCACCGGCAGCCGCGTGCTCATCACCGGTCCCGCCGGGTCGGGCAAGGAGGTGGCGGCGCGCCTGCTGCACCACTGGTCGCCGCGCGCCAACGCGCCGTTCGTTGTCATCGGCGCGGCCAGCATGGAGCCGGAGCGGGTGGAGGTGGAGCTGTTCGGGCTGGAGAAGGACGGCGTGGTCGTCAAGACCGGCCTGTTCGAACAGGCCCACGGTGGCAGCCTGCTGCTCGACGAGGTGGGGGACATGCCGCTGCACACCCAGGCCAAGGTGCTGCGGGTGCTCACCGATCAGGTGTTCCAGCGCGTGGACGGCACCCGCAACGTGCGGGTGGACGTGCGGGTGATCAGCGCCTCATCCAAGGACCTGCGGGAGGAGATCAACGCCGGGCGGTTCCGCGAGGATCTGTTCTACCGGCTCAACGTGGTGCCCATCCGCATTCCGCCGCTGACCGAGCGGCGGGAGGACATTCCCGCGCTCATCGACCTGTTCCTCAAGCGCCTGTGCACCCAGCGCGGGCGGCGCATTCCCCGGCTCAGCGACGACGCGCTGGCGGCGCTCCAGGCCTATGACTGGCCGGGCAATGTGCGGCAGTTGCGCAACATGATCGAGCGCACGCTGATCCTGGCGGGGGGCGACGACATCAGCGAGATCGACCTGTCGATGCTGCCCCCGGAGGTTGTAGCCGAGCCGGCGCGGCTGTTCCCCAGCGAGGCCGCCCAGTCCATCATGGCGACGACGCTGCGGGAGGCGCGGGAGGCCTTCGAGCGGGAATACCTGCGTGTGCAGATCCGGCGGTTTTCCGGAAATATCTCCCGGACCGCGGCGTTCATCGGCATGGAACGCTCCGCCCTGCACCGGAAGCTGAAGGCCCTGGGCCTCGGCGACGACGAGCGGACGGAGGGAGAAGTGTCGAATGGATAGAAGGTTTGTAGGGTAGGAAACAGGCCGATCAGGCGAGGTTTGCCCGGGTGGCATACAACCATGGCGCTGGTGTTTTGGGTTGTGTTTCAAATGCCACGCTGCCATAGTTGCCCGAGAAACCTCTAGCATAACAACTATCTAGCGTTCTCACTCGTAATAATACGTAAGGTTCATTCGCAGTTTCCCGGCAGGGAAGCGGCCGGATGGACTGAAAAAGGAGCCAAGCGAGGGCTTAATGGCGGAAAAACCAAACAACCTTCAGGACATTTTTCTGAACAACGTTCGCAAGAACAAGACACCGGTGACGATGTTTCTGGTGAACGGCGTGAAACTGCAGGGCGTGATTACCTGGTTCGACAACTTTTCGGTTCTGCTTCGGCGGGACGGCCATTCGCAACTTGTGTACAAGCACGCGATCTCCACGGTGATGCCGGCGGCTCCGATCTCCCTGTTCGAGCAGGAAGGTCAGCCAGGCGAGGGAGCGTAACGGCACCTTTGTCCAAGCAACGACGCAGTCTTTCGTCGGAACTTTCGGGGGCGGCTCAGTCCGGGGACGGACTGGGCCGCGACCCTTTGCGGGCGCTTGTCCTGCATCCCGACCAGCGCAGTGAGGGCCAGAGCCTCCGCTCGGTGGAAGCCGAGCTGGAGGAAGCCGTTGGCCTTGCGGAAGCCATTTTCCTCGACGTGGTGGCCGCCGAAAGCGTGACGATCCGCCGGGCACGTCCCGCGACCCTGTTCGGGCCGGGGCAGGTGGAGCAGCTCACGGCGCTCATCAAGGAGAAGGGGATCGGCCTGGTCGTCGTCAATGGCGCGGTCTCGCCGGTCCAGCAGCGCAATCTGGAAAAGGCGTTCGGCTGCAAGGTCATCGACCGCACCGGCCTGGTGCTGGAGATCTTCGGCGAGCGGGCGCACACCCGCGAGGGTACGTTGCAGGTGGAACTGGCCCACCTCATGTACCAGCAGAGCCGCCTCGTTCGCACCTGGACCCACCTGGAGCGCCAGCGCGGCGGCTTCGGCTTCCTCGGCGGCCCGGGTGAAACCCAGATCGAGACCGACCGCCGCCTGATCCGCGACCGCATCGCCAAGCTGCGGCGCGAGCTGGAGGACGTGCGCCGCACCCGCACCCTGCACCGTCAGCGCCGCCAGAAGGCGCCTTATCCGGTGGTGGCGCTGGTGGGCTACACCAACGCCGGCAAGTCCACGCTGTTCAACCGCATGGCGGGGGCTTCCGTCATGGCGGAGAACCTGCTGTTCGCCACCCTCGATCCGACCATGCGGGCGATCCGGGTCGGGCGTGAGGACAAGGTGATCCTGTCCGACACGGTGGGGTTCATCTCCAACCTGCCGACCCAGCTGGTCGCGGCGTTCCGCGCCACGCTCGAGGAGGTGGTGGAGGCGGATATCGTCCTGCACGTGCGCGACATCTCCCACCCGGATACGGAAGCGCAGAAGCAGGACGTGATGAGCGTGCTCGACGAGATGGGCGTCCTCGACGAAGGCGGCCCGGTGATCGTCGAGATCCTCAACAAGATCGACCAGTTGCCGCCGGAAGTGCGCGAGGCGGTCGAGGGACTGGCGGCGCGGGACCAGAACGTGCTCGCCGTCAGCGCCTTGAACGGGGAGGGGGTGGAAACCCTCCTGAACCGGCTTGGCGACTACCTCTACGCCCACGCCCGTCTCTACGAGATGGAACTGCCGGTCAGCGATGGCCGCCGCCTGGCCTGGCTCTACCGTCACGGCGACGTGCTGGAGCGCCGGGACGAAGGCGAGAGCGTTTTCCTGCGGGTGCGCCTGACGGCCCAGCAATACGGGCGGTATCAGGAACTCTGAGTGAGGCTTTCCATGCAAGGGGGTCTTGGACCCCCTTGCGATCCCCCTTTCGCTATCGGGCCGCGTTTCCTGTGCGCACTGGAAACGCGGCCGTTTGAAACGAAAGGGAGGTGCAGGAGGGTCCAAGACCCTCCTGCATAAAAACAAATAATTATATATACCTAAACCTGTTTCTTCACCTTCTGCCAGAGCTCTTCCATGGCATCCAGGTCGAGCGCCGGGAAGCCTTCGCCCGCCGATTGCTCCATGGCGCGGAAGCGGGTTTCGAACTTCAAGGTGGCGCGGCGCAGGGCGCCTTCGGCGTCCACGTTCAGTTTGCGGGCGAGGTTGACGGCGGCGAAGAGCAGGTCACCGATTTCGTCCTCAATGGCGTCGGCGCTGCCGCTCTGGACGGCGTCGCGGACTTCCGCGATTTCCTCCTCGATCTTGGGGATCACATCGTCCGCCGCGCGCCAGTCAAAGCCCACGCGGGCGGCGCGGGCCTGGATCTTCTGGGCGCGGAGCAGGGCGGGCAGGGCGGTCGCCACCCCGTCGAGGGCGCTCGGGGGCGGGGTGTCGCCGGCGTGTCCGTTCGCGGCCTTGGCGGCCCGTTCGCGGGCCTTCAGTTCCTCCCAGGCCCGGGTCTGCTCCTCGGCGCTCTGAACGCTGGCATCGCCGAACACATGGGGGTGACGGCGGATCATCTTGGCATTGATCGCCTCGACCACGCTTCCTATATCAAAAGAGCCTTCTTCTGCCGCCATTTGCGCGTGGTAGACCACCTGGAGCAGCAGATCGCCCAGTTCCTCGCACAGGGCCGGTCGGTCGCCCGTGCGGATGGCTTCCGCCACTTCGTAGGCTTCCTCGATGGTGTATGGCGCGATGGTTTCGAACGTCTGGGCCAGATCCCAGGGGCAGCCGCCTTGAGGGTCGCGCAGTCTGGCCATGATCTCGACCAGACGGGCGAAGGCAGCCGTCGCCGTGGCCGGTTGTTTCGGCGGCGGTGAAGCGTTCAAACCTTCGGACATGCAGTTCATCCCATGTTCAGGGTGGATAGGCGAAAAAGGCTTTAATGCACCGATGTGTGCGTCAGCAAGGAGAGTGCGATGGCTTGGACTTCGACGCGATTGGCCGTCCTGGGTACGGTGTTGCTGGCCTCCATCGTGTCAGTGATTGCCGTCGGCCAGCGTGAACTGTCCAGAAACAAGCCGGAAATGGCTGAACTGAGCATGACGGCTTACCCCGACAACAGCATGTTAATCCCGGCCGGCTATCGCCATCAGGATCATATGAAGTCCCGGCTGGTGCATGAGCGGCCGACGCTGGTCCGGCTTGGTCTCGAGCCGCGTTTCGCTCGCCTTTGATCTCACATCACACCGGACTTGCGATCAGCGGCTTGAAAGGGGCATTCAAAAAGTGCCCCTTTTATGCTGTGCTGCATATCGTGTAATCTATGTTATGTAAAATAAGGTTGAGGGCAAAGCGGCTGCCAGTCCCCTGACAGCCGTTTTGACCCGTTTTCCGGCGTTTGCGGTTCGATCAGACCATCAGGCCGCTTCGTTCGCGCCCTTCACGGCCTTGGACGCTGCCTTGCCCTTCTTCAGCGACTTGCCGTGATTGGAGATCCAGTCCATGGCCGCCAGCAGCACGCCGGAGATCACGAACACCAGATGGATGGTGATCATCCAGCGGATCTTCTCCGGCGGATACTTGGTCACGTCCATGAAGACCTTGAGCAGATGAATGCCGGAGATCGCCACGATCGAGGCCACCAGCTTGAGCTTGAGCGCCGCGAAATCCACCTCGCCCTGCCAGTCGGGCCGGTCCTCGTGGTCCGCCAGGTCCATGCGGCTGACGAAGTTCTCGTAGCCCGAGAAGATCACGATCATCAGCAGATTGGCGGCCAGGCTGACGTCGATGAGCGCCAGAATGCCCAGCACCGCATCGTTGACGGTCATGGTCGGGATCGTCAGGGCGAACTCGTAAAGCTCCTTCAGGAACACCCAGACGAGAATGAGCAGCGCCGCCGCAAGTCCGATGTACATGGGCGCCATGAACCAGCGGCTGGCAAACAGGCTGCGTTCGATCAGTTTTTCCACGCGATGCACCTCCTTGAACCCAGCTGGCTATACGGGCGGTGCCTCCTGCGGATCAAGAAACTTGCGCGGGGGCTCAGAACCGGTACGCGAGGCCGAGGAACACGGAGGGTTGCCACCGCTGCTCGAGCAGCGGGCTGTCGGCCGCGTCATCGAGCAGACGGTCGAGGCTGACGCTGCTGCTGATGTGGATGTGGCGCGTGAACGAGTAGATGGCGGTCAGCGAGGCGGACACCTCCTTGAGGCCGCTGTCCGCCTCGAACGCCGGCAGGCCCGAGCGGTCCGCCTCAAGGGCGTCGATACCGAAGTAGCCCTGCATGTAGCGCCGGCTGGCCCATTGGGCGGAAATGGTTGGAATCAGCGTGACTTGCTTGCCCGGGCGGAAGCGATAGCTGAACGTGAGATCGGCCAGCGTCCCGTCCGATCCGCCGAGGGACCGGGTGACGCCCGCGGTCAGGCTCGCCTCGGGCGTGAGGAAGACGCGCACGATCCCGCGTGCGCCGACGGCCGATTTCAGCCTGTCGACGCCTTCGGGCGAATACTTCGCCTTGCGCCCGCGCACGTATGTGACCCCCGCCCCGACCTCCAGCCGGTCCGACCGGAGGAGGTCCACTCCCGCGCCATCCCACAGGTTGGCGTAGAGCCGCCCGTAGCGCAGATCAAACACCGGCCCGGCGATCAGCCGGTCGCCGCTCGCGCCGTCGTAGTCGGGCACCAGGGCCGCGCCGACGCCCACGAAGCCTGTCAGCCGGAGGGTGCTGTCCGCGGTCTCGTCCGGCGCGGCATGGGTCGCGGTGATGTTGCTTGCGGCCAGTATGCCGGCAACCATCAGACCAGAAACGGTGGCGGTTGCTCGTCTGGCACGCTTCGGCATGACAACTCCAATCGGGTCACTGGTTGGGTAACTGGTCGATCTGTCCTTGAATGAACGGCTCAGATCCCGGAACGAGCCGCGCTTCGCTCCCTTCCCTGCTCCCGCCAGCGGGCAACCCCGGCGTTTCCTGAACGTTTCCAATCCTATCAGAGGCCAAAAAAACAGGGGAGACTATCATGCCGAGACAGCGGAAGGACATTTTCGATGCGCTGACGGCGGACCACGATCGGCACCGCAGTCTCCTGAAGACGCTGGGAAACGGGAATACGGCCTCCGACAAGCGCATGGCGCTGTTCGAGGAACTGACGCGCGAACTGAAGGGCCACGCCGCAGCGGAAGAACAGGCGCTTTATTCGGTGATCCTCGCCAAGCCGGAGATGACCGACAAGGCCCGCCACTCGGTTGCCGAGCACAAGGAAATCGACGACCTGCTCAACCATCTGGCGACGGTTGATATCGCGACGAAGGAATGGTCCCGGAAGTTCGCGGAGCTGTCCGATGAATACATCCATCACATCGACGAGGAAGAGGAAGAACTCTTCCCCGATGCCTCGGATGTGCTGACCGAGGCCGACGAGGTGCACATGCGCGCCGTGTTCGAGCGCCGCAAGAAGGTCGAGAAGGCGCAGGCCGAGATCACGCCCGAAGTCGAGCCGGAGAAGTAGGGTCACTCCCCTGCCCTGTGGCGTTCGGTGCCGCCTGTTTCGCCTGTGCCAGAAGTCCGGCGTACAGAACGCGGGATCAGAGTTCGATCTCCAGGCCGTCGTAGCCGGGCTCCACATGGAGCGGCAGCCGCGCCTTCAGCTCATCGTAGTCCAGATCCCAGTTCATGTGGGTCAGGATGGCCCGCTTGGGCTTGAACTTTTCGATCCATGCCAGGGTCTGGTCGAGGTGCGGATGGGTCGGATGCGGGTCGTAGCGCAGCGCATCCACGATCCACAGGTCGAGGCCGTGCAGATACGGCTCCGAGGCGGCCGGAATGGCGTTCAGGTCCGTGGTGTAGGCCACCTTGCCGAAGCGGTAGCCCACCGAGGTGATGTGGCCGTGAACCAGCGGGAACGGCTGCACCGTGACAGGGCCGACGGCGATCGGGCTCTGTTCATCAATGACATGAAGCTTGCCGATGGCGGGATAGCCCTCAAAGCCTTCGAACACATAGCCGAAGCGCTGCATCAGCGTGCGGGCCGTGGCCTCGTTCGCGTAGCAGTCCACAGGCCGGTGCATGGAATGGAAGATGCCGCGCAGGTCGTCGATGCCGTGGGTGTGGTCCGCATGGTCATGGGTGTAGAGCACCGCGTCCAGCTTCGTCACCTCGGCGTCCAGCAGCTGCTCGCGCAGGTCCGGCGAGGTGTCGACCAGGATCTGGGCCCCCTGCTCTTCCACCAGAATCGAGACGCGGCGGCGCCGGTTCTTCGGGTTCTTCGGGTCGCAGCGCCCCCACAGGTTGCCCACCCTCGGCACACCGCCCGACGTGCCACATCCCAGAATACGAACCTTCATGAGAGCTTGTCCCTTTTAGGTTTTTCCTTGCAGGAGGGACTGCGTCCCTCCTGCAAAAATCCCTTCAGTTTTAACCCCTAACGCGCCTTGCTGAACAGGCGGAAGAAGTTGGCGGTGGTGGTCTCCGCCAGTTCTTCCACCGTCTGGCCGCGCAGGTTGGCCACGAAGGCGGCGGTGTGCGTCACGAAAGCCGGTTCGCAGGGCTTGCCGCGCATGGGGACGGGCGCGAGGAACGGGCTGTCGGTTTCGACCAGCAGGCGGTCCTGCGGAATGGTTTTCACCGTTTCCTGCAAGTCCCTGGCGTTCTTGAAGGTCACGATGCCGGAGATGGAGATGTAGAAGCCCAGCTCCAGCGCGATCTCGCCAAAGGCCTGACTGGCGGTGAAGCAGTGGATGACGCCGGTGTAGGGCCCCTTCTCCATTTCTTCCCGCAGGATACGGGCGGTGTCTTCCTCCGCGTCGCGGGTGTGAACGATGAGCGGCAGGCCCGTCTCCCGGCAGGCGGCAATGTGCGCGCGGAAGGACGCCTGTTGCTGCTCGCGCGGGCTGTGGTCGTAGAAGTAGTCGAGCCCGGTCTCACCGATGCCGATCACGCGCGGGTGGTCGCACGCTGCTACAAGCTTGGCCGTGTCCACCTCCGGGTGGGTTTCGGCCTCGTGCGGGTGGATGCCGACGGTGGCGAACACGTCCGGCTCCTGCTCGGCGAGGCCCACCACTTCGGCCCACTCGTGTTCCTTGGTGGAGATGTTGAGGAACCGGCCCACGCCCGCGGCCCGGGCACGCGCCAGCACGCCCGGAACATCTTCGCGCAAGCCCTTGTAGTTCAGGTGACAATGGCTATCGACCAGCATGAACGCGCCCTACTCCGCTTCGTACCTGACGTTTCGTGTTTGAATGCGAGGGCCTTGGTCCCTCGCGCTCCCTTTCGTTGATACGGCCGTGCGTTCTTCCCTCGTTGCTGCGCGCCTTCCGGCTTCTCCAGTCGACTCCCCGGGCCAAGCCAGACGCGGCCCGTTGCAACGAACGGGAGGTTGCCGGAGGGTCAGAGACCCTCCTGCCTGAAAACTACGCCTTGGCTTCAGCGGCGCCGTCCTCGGCGGGCAGCTCCAGCCTCGGGAAGATGGGGCTCGGCGGGCTGAGCGTAAAGCCGCTGTCCTTGTGGCGCTGATACCAGGTGGCATCGTCCAGCGCGGCGAAGCTGCGCTCGCCTTCGGGAATACCCAGCGTTTCCAGCAGCCTGGCTGCGGACGTTGGCACCACCGGTTGAATGGCGATGGCGAGGTCGCGGATGGCCTTCACCAGCACGGCCAGCACCGCCTCCATGCGCGCCGGATCGGTCTTGCGCAGCGCCCACGGGGCCTGACGGTCAATGTACTGGTTGCAGGCGAACACGCCGCGCATCCAGGCCTCCAGACCCTGCGAAAGCTCGAACTTCTCGAAGCGCTGGATGAGTTCGCGGGTGGCGGACTTCACCTCGCCCAGCAGCGCCTCGTCCTCGGCGTTGCTCCCCTCGCCCGGCTCCGGCAGGCGGCCTTCCAGGTTCTTGGCGATGAAGGAGAGCGTGCGCTGGGCCAGGTTGCCGAAGCTGTTGGCCAGTTCCGCATTGGACCGCGCTACAATGGCTTCGTGGCTGTAGCTGCCATCCTGCCCGAACGGCACCTCGCGCAGGAAGAAGTAGCGCACCGGATCGACGCCGTAGAGATCCGCCAGACCGTGCGGGTCGATGACGTTGCCCACGGACTTGGACATCTTCTCGCCGCGGTTGAACAGGAAGCCGTGGCAGAAGATCTGGCGCGGCAGCGGCAGGTTGGCGGACATCAGGAAGGCGGGCCAGTAGACCGCGTGGAAGCGGACGATGTCCTTGCCGATGATGTGGACGTCTGCCGGCCAGTACTTCTTGAAAGTCTCCGATTTTACATCGGGATAGCCGACACCGGTGATGTAGTTGGTGAGCGCGTCCACCCACACGTACATCACATGGCTCTCGGCGCCCGGCACCGGGATGCCCCAGTTGAAGCTGGTGCGGCTGATGGACAGGTCCTTGAGGCCGCCCTTCACGAAGCTCAGCACCTCGTTGCGGCGGCTTTCGGGGCGGATGAAGTCCGGGTTGGCCTCGTAGTGGGCCAGCAGCCGGTCCTGATACTTGCTGAGGCGGAAGAAGTAGCTCTCCTCCACCGTCCACTCCACCGGCGTGCCCTGCGGGGAAAGCTTGGTGCCGTCTTCGGCGACGGTCAGTTCGCTCTCGTCGTAGAAGGCTTCGTCGCGCACCGAGTACCAGCCCTCGTAGCGGTCGAGGTAGATGTCGCCCGCCGCTTCCATGGCCTTCCAGATCGCCTGGCTGGAAACGTAGTGGTCCGCGTCGCTGGTGCGGATGAAGCGGTCGTAGGAGATGTTGAAGCGGTCATCCATGGCCTTGAACGCCGGGGCCATCTTGTCCGCCATCTCGCGGGCGGTCAGGCCGTGCTTGCGGCCGGTCTGCTCCATCTTCAGGCCATGTTCGTCCGTGCCGGTCTGGAAGTACACGTCCTCGCCCATCAGCCGGTGGAACCGGGCAATGGCGTCGGAGGCGATCGCCTCGTAGGCGTGTCCGATGTGCGGCGCGCCGTTGGGATAGGCGATGGCAGTGGTGATGTAGAAACGGTTACGGTCGGCCATGGCTCACACTAGGTTCGAGGTACGGACAGACGCCGAGGCCACGATCCGCGACAACTCGAACACCACGGACCTGGGATCGAGCGCCAGAGGGACCGCCGCACCGGCGAGATCCCGTGCCTTCTCCCACAGCGACACGAGACGCGCAAGATCGGCGGGGTCCGCTTCCTCTGCCATGGTCGCGAGCCGCTCCGGCACAAGCTCCAGGAACGCCTCGTAGCGCGGCTGGGCGGCGGCGGCCGAGAGCGTCGCCGCCAGGTTCAGGGCCAGCGCCCCGTCGGGGTCGCCGGTGCGCGCCAGCATGTCGAGCGCGGACTCCAGCCCCTCGATGTCGAGCCCGGCAAAGCGCAGCGCCCGGCCCGGGCAGCCCTGGGCGATGGGCACCAGCCGCTCGATCTCGGCCGTGGCGAGGTCGGGCCGCACGCTGCGCAGCGCGGCGTGGACGCTGGCGGGCTCCAGCGGCGCGAGCACCAGCCGGCGGCAGCGCGAGCGGATGGTGGGCAGCAGCCGCCCCGGCGCGTGGCTCACCAGCACGAACAGGGTTCTGACCGGCGGCTCCTCCAGCATCTTGAGAAGGGCGTTGGCGGCGGCCCGGTTCATGTCGTCGGCGGCGTCCACGATGACGACCCGCCAGCCGCCGTCCGCAGGCGTCGTGCCGAGGAACGGGATCAGCGCCCGCACCTGATCGACGCTGATCTCCTTGGCGAGCTTGCCCTTGTCGTTCTCGAGGCGCTCCAGCACCTTGAGGCCCGGGTGGCTGCCCGCTGCCATCAGGCGCGCGGCGTGATTCTCGGGGTCAACGTCCAGATTGGCGGGCGCGACGCTGCCGAACAGGCCGCCCGCGCCCTCCTCCATCCCGCCGCCTGCCAGCACGAAGCGGGCCATGCGGTAGGCGAGCGTCGCCTTGCCGACGCCGCGCGGGCCGGTCAGCAGCCAGGCATGGTGCAGGCGGCCCGCGGTCCAGGCCTCCAGAAAGCTGCGCTCGGCGGGGCCGTGGCCGAACAGATGGAGCGTGGTCAGCGGTGTTGCGGGGGCGTCTTCGCTCTCTGCGCTCACAGACTCAACCTTTCGCGGACGATCGCCTCGATCGCGGCAGAGACTGCCTCAACCGGCGCGCTGGCGTCCACCACCGCGCAGCGGTCGGCAAAGCGTTGCGCCAGATCGAGGAAGCCCCGGCGCAGGGCTTCGTGGAAGCCCACGTCATGCGCCTCGAAGCGGGTCTCCGCGCCGTGGCGGCTGGCCGCGCGGGCAAGGCCGATGGCGGGGGGCAGGTCCAGCACCAGGGTGAGGTCCGGCCACAGCGGCCCGGTGGCAAGGCTGTGCAGCTGGAGCAGCGTCTCCAGCGCCATGCCCTTGGCCGTGCCCTGGTAGACCAGCGTGCTGTCCACATAGCGGTCGCACAGCACCCAGGCGCCGCGCGCCAGCGCCGGCTCGATCAGCCGGGTCACGTGATCGTGGCGGGCCGCGTTGAGCAGCAGGGTCTCGGTGACCGCGTCCCAGCGGTCGACCGCGCCCTCGACGATCAGGCGGCGGATGGCCTCCGCCCCGTCCGTGCCGCCGGGCTCGCGGGTGATGACCACCTCGCGCCCCTGCGCCCCCAGCCAGTCCGCCAGAAGGCGGATGTGGGTGGACTTGCCTGCCCCCTCCCCGCCTTCCAGCGTGATGAACCGCCCCCGCACTGCTTACCGGCCTGCCACGGCTGCCGTTGCCGCCGGTTTCGGCGCGCCGAACAGGGCGTTCTTCAGGCCCGCCCAGGCGCGGGCGAAGAACCCGGCCTCCTCCACGTCCGCGCCCGCCAGCAGCGGATAGGTGACGGGCTTCTGGCCCGGCGCGGTGATGACGAGGTTGGCCACCTGCTGGCCCTTCTTGATGGGCGCCGGGATCGGGCCGGTATAGCTCACCTTCACCTCCAGCTTGCCGCGCGAGGCGCGGGTGGTGGTGATGGCGGCGTCCGTGTCTAGCACGAGCGGGACGGTGTCCGCGCTGCCGAGCCACACCGGCGCGTTGTCAACGACCGCGCCCTTCTTTGCCACGCGGTAGGTCTTGAAGGTGCGGAAGCCCCACTCCATCAGCTTGACGGATTCATTGGTGCGGGCCGCCATGGACGGCAGGCCGTTCAGCACCATCACCAGACGCTGGCCGTCCTGCACGGCCGAGCCGGTGAAGCCGTAGCCCGCCGCTTCCGTATGGCCGGTCTTGACGCCGTCCGCGCCGCGCACCTTGCCCAGAATGGGGTTGCGGTTCGGCTGGGTGATCGGCTTGCCGCTCATGGTCTGGCCGAAGGTGAACGACGGCACGCCGTAGAACTTGGCGTAGAGGTCTGGGAAATCGTTGATGGTCCGCAGGGCGATGATCGCCAGATCGCGGGCGGAGGCGTACTCCTCCGGGTCGGGCCAGCCGGTGGTGTTGGCGAAGTGGGAGTTGGTGAGCCCCATCTTCTTCGCCGCCTCGTTCATCAGGTCCACAAACGCCTGCTCGGACCCGGCCAGGCCCTCCGCCAGCACCACGCAGGCGTCGTTGCCGGAGACGGTGACGATGCCGTGGAGCAGGTCTTCCACCGTCACCTGCGCGCCCACGGGCAGGAACATGGTGGAGCCCCGGTTGTTCCAGGCCCGCCAGGTCTCGGGAGAGACGGTGATCTTGTCATCCAGCTTCACCGTGCCCTTCTTGATCATGTCGAAGGCCACGTAGACGGTCATCATCTTGCCCATGGACGAGGGCGGCATGGGCTCGTCGGCGTTCTTCTCGAACAGCACGGTGCCGGTATCTGCCGAGATCAGGTAGGCGAACGGCGCCTCCGTCTCGAACGTCGGCACCTGCGCCAGTGCGCTGCTGGCGAAGAGCAGACCGGCAAATCCCAATACGATACGCTTCATGGATAGTCCTCGACTCTGCAACGGTTGATTAGCTGATGGGACGCAGCGTGACGTGGGCGTCGGCATAGCCTGCCGCGCGAATCTTGGCCAGCACGATCTCCGCTGTCTCTGGACTGTCGAAGGGGCCGATCTGCACGCGATAAAGCCCGCGCCCGGTCGGCTCCACCAGGGATGCGCCGAAGCGGCGCATGTTGAGGGCGAGGGTGTCGGCGCGCTCGCTGTCGGACAGCGCCGCCACCTGAATGTAGACGATGCCCCCCTGCCCCGTCTGCGGCAGCGGCTCCGGTGCGGGCGGGGGCACTTGCTCTGCCGTTTGCACCGGGGCCTGATAGACCGGCGGCTGGTAAGGGGACGGCGGAACGTCGGTCTGCGTCACGGTCGCGCTTTGGGGAGCGCTGACCGGAGCACTGGCCGGGGCGCTGACCGGAGCACTTGCCGGGGCACTGGCCGGGGCATGCGGCTGGGCCTGGGCCACCACGGTCGGCGGAAGCGAAGGCGTGATCCGGCCGCGCGCGTCCGGGTAGACGCGGCGCACCCGCACCGGGGCGGTGCCGGTCTGGTCAAAGCCCAGCAGCTGCGCCGCGCGGCGGGACAGGTCGATGATCCGGCCCTTGACGAACGGTCCGCGGTCGTTGATCCGCACCAGAAGCTGGCGGCCGTTGTTGAGGTTGGTCACCTCCACGTAGCTCGGCATGGGCAGGATCGGGTGGGCGGCGCTCACCTCGTTCATGTCGAAGATCTCGCCGTTGGCGGTCCGCTGCTTGTGGAACTTCGGCCCGTACCAGGAGGCGATGCCGGTCTCGTCGTAGTCCTTGATGTCGGCCGGGTAATACCAGCGGTCGCCGACGCGGTAGGGGTTGCCGATCTTCACCACCCCGCCCGGCCCCGGCTTCACCGCAGACCCCTGCCCGGCCGTGGAGATCGGCCCGGTGGTCGCGCGCACGCTGTGCCCCGACGAACAGGCCGAGGTCAGGGCCGCCGTCATCAGCAGCAGCGAAAGACGCGCGGCCTTAACCATCGAGGGCATCGGCGAGCTGGGCGACGGACAGGGCATAGAAGTTCGAGCAGTTGTATTTGAGGAAGGCGCGGTAGTTCCGGGTCGTCAGGAACGCCGGCCCGCCCGGCCCGTCGGGCTCGATGAGGCTCATGGGGGTGTCCGGCGCCGGCCAGGCTCCGGGCCCCTTGGCAGGGACCAGCCCGAGCTGTTGCCACTCGGCGGCGGTCAGCCAGCGGCTGTGCTTCTCGATGACCCGGCTGCATTCCTCCGGCACCTGCTCCTGGCGCAGCGCCGCGCGGTCGAGCGTGGCCGGAACCGTGACGGCGAACCCCCAGGTAAGGCCCGGCTGCCAGCCATGGCTGACGAGGTAGTTGGCGGTGGAGGCGAACACGTCGGTAAAGTCGCTCCACAGGTCGGGCCGGCCGTCGCCGTTGGCATCGACGGCGAAGCGCAGGTAGCTGGTCGGCATGAACTGGGTGTGGCCGAAGGCGCCCGCCCACGAGCCGCGCAGCTGCTCGGGCGAGGCCATGTTCCGGTCGATGATCTGAAGCGCGGCCCACAGCTCCCGCCGGAACAGCTCCGACCGGCGGCCCTCGTAGGCCAGCGTCGCCAGCGCGGGCAGGATCGGGAAGTTGCCGGTGTAGCTGCCGTAGTTGGTCTCCATGCCCCAGATGGCCATGAGCACGCCCGCCGGCACGCCGTAGTTCCGGGCGGCAAAGGAGACGGCCTCGGCCACGGTCTGCTTGCGGTTGAGGCCGCGGGCGATCTTGTCGGGCGTCAGGCGTTTGGAGAGGTAGCTCTGGAAGGAGGGCGTCACCGAATTGGGTGCCTGCGCCCGGTCAAGCTTGATCACCGTCTCCGAGAGGGTGATGCCGTTCAGCGCGGCCGAGAGCGTGCTCTCGGCCATGCCAGCCGCCAGCGCCGCCGCGCGCACGTCCGCCAGCCAGTCGGTGAAGCTCTGCCCGGGCCTGGGCGCGGGCAGCACGTCGAATGACGCCGGCTCGACCGCCGCCACTGCCGGCTCGGCGGGGGCCGGAGCAGCGGCCACGTCCTGCCGGGGCGCGGCAGGCGTTTCCACCGAGATCGGCGTCCCGTCCTTGTCAGAGGAAATGCAGCCCGTCAGGGCAGTGATGGCCACGAGGGGCCCAAGCCATGTCCGTTTCATCGTCGTCCCGCCCAATCGAGACGATTCTGTGCCATACCCCTCTGGTCGATCCAAGGAAAAATGCGGCCAGACGAGCCTCGGGAGGGGCGCTGCGGGGAACCCGCCCGGCCGTTTCGGCGGTGCTGCCCGCGCAAGCGAAGCGGGGCCGCTCCGGCGCGTTGGGGGGGCGCTCCCCTGCCCCGGCGCAATCTTCCTCTTGCGCCCTGCGCCGAGATGGGGAATGAGAGCGTAACGCCGCCAGGGGCACGGAGAGGTGGCCGAGTGGTTTAAGGCAGCGGTCTTGAAAACCGCCGTGGGTGCAAGCTCACCGTGGGTTCGAATCCCACCCTCTCCGCCACGACCTTTCCGGGTGTTTGGCGAAATCTGTTGACGCAAATGGCCGATCCTTGCGCGCGGCGCGTGCGGCATCGCAGAAGGACGACGTTCTGACGTTCTTCCGCCAGACGGCCGGTCTGGCAGATCTCGAACCCCATCTGATCGCGACAACATACTGCGGCCAGGTCTTCCGGGAGCGCCGGTCCTCGGGCTCGAACGACAGCATCTATGCGGCTGTCTATGGCGCCGGCTCGTGGGGCGGGCTCAGCCTGCGCGTGGGAGGCTTCTATGCCTGGCAGGAGTTCGATGTCAGCCGCACGGTCGTCTTCCCGAACTTTTCCGACCATACCGAGGCCTCTTACAACGGCTGGACTGCCCAGGCCTTTGGTGAACTGGGATATCAGATCAATCCCGGCGACGCGGTGACTCTGGAGCCTTTCCTTGGCGGATCGGTGATGCGCCTGCATATGGATGGATTCCGGGAAGAAGGCGGCGCTGCCGCTCTGGTCGGGAACAGCCGAAACCATGATCTCGAGACCATGACGCTCGGCGTGTCCTACTCCGGCCAGTTCGGCGCGCGGGCGCAGGCGAATGCCGTCAAGGGTAACTTCACCTGGCGCTTCCAGACCCGGTGAGAACCACCCGGCCGCCCCTCACGGAAGAAGGCTCGGGCGCCGTTTCCGTGCCCTCAGGCGGCAGCGAGCGGTATCCTGCCGAAGCAGGATACCGCCGCGCATGGGGGCGCAGTGGCTGGCCCCTGTCGGCCGGTCAGGCTGCCGGGCGCGGGTCAGGATCAGGCGCCGGGCGAGCCGGACCCGCAAACACGCCGGGACCTGAGGTGCATCAACCCCGCCGAGACCAGCGCGGCCATCGTCGTGGCGTAACAGACAATCGGCCACGCGGAGTCACCGTTCAGCAGCGTGATCGCCAGAGTCCCGGCAATGCTGACGATCAGGCTCTGGATGCAGAAGTAGAACGCAACCGCTGATCCTGCCACATCGTCAAACCCTGCAAGCGCACCGTTGGCGGTGACGGACACGGTCAAGACGATGCCGGTTGCCATGACCCACATCGGCACGATGAAGGTCAGGAACGATGGCGAACCGGAGAGTTCGCCAGCGGCCAGCAGGACAGCGCCAGAGACCAGCAGCGCCATCCCGCGCGCCACGCATCCGGCAATGCCCCATCGCGCGACAAACGCCTTGGCGCCGCGGGCGGTGAGGATCATCACCACAGCGACCGTGGAAAAGGCCAGGCTGAAGCCGAATTCCGAATAGCCCGCCTGCCCTATGAGGACGCGGGGGGACGTGGAGAAGAAGACAAAGAACGTCCCCATCCCGGCGCTGAAGGCGAGCGTGTAAACCCAGAATGCCGGGCTCGAGAGGACCGGCAGTCCGGATCGACACACCGCCGCTGCATTCAACGGCCGGGTTTCATGCCACCGCATGCCCGCATTCGCGAGAGCCGGCAGCGCCAGCGCCGCCAGGGTGACGAAGATCAGCCGCCACCCGAATTGATCGGCGAGCAATGCGCCCGCGACAGGGCCAAGGGCCGGGACGAAGGCCAGCATCGAACTGAGGAGGCCATAGATGACGGAGCCTTCGGACCGGTTCGCATAGACGTCGCGAACCGTCGCAAACACCGCGACCAGCGCGGCCGACGCACCGACCGCTTGCAGAACCCGGAACGCGACAAAGGTCGTGGCATCGGACGACGAGGCTGCGCCGAGAGACGCAACGACAAACACCGTTCCGCCTGCAAGCAGAACCGGCCGCCGTCCAATGCGATCGGACAGGGGCCCGAACACCACCTGCCCCACGCCGAGTATCACCATGTAGAGGCTCAACGTGAGCTGAATGACGGACGGCGTGGTCTTCAGAATGCCCGGCATCGCCGGAACAACCGGGAGATAGATATCCATCGCCAGAGACGCGAGGATATCAAAGGGAGCCAACAGCAGCAGCGCTGCCGGCAAGGAATAGGCCCACGAAGGGCGTGAAACGGTCATAACAAACCACCGCTCGATCGGAATGAACCAAACGGCGTCTGCTTGTCAGCAATCAGAAGGGATTGGCTTTACAGAGCGCCGCAACAACAATGCCTGCTGTTGCGGCTTACCTGTCTGCGGACTTGCCAGCTCCCATGAGGTTCTCCTGACGTTTCCGGAGTGAGCGGCGGACCCTACAGCATCCGGACGGAAAAGTCGACAGACGGGCCGGGTCAGGCGGCGGCCCTCACCTGCCCGACGAGCCGGACGAACGGCGTTTCCGCCAGCGCGAACAGGGCGACCCCCCCGATCCAGGAGGGAACGGACACCAGCGTGATGGCCACCCACAGCGTGAACCATCCGCCATTGACCACAGCGTCGGTTTCCGTGGCCGGATCGTGCGGGCGTGCTGTTGTCGCTGTTGCCGTCATTCGGATCCGCTTTCGATCCAGCGGCGCACGGAGGCCGCGAGCACCATCAGGGAGACAGGCCCCTGCGAGAGGATCACGTCGTGAAATTCGCGCAGGGAGAAGCGATCCTTCAGCCTCGCCGCCGCCATCTCCCGGAGCCGGACGATCGCGCGTTCTCCCAGCTTGTAGCTGAGCGCCTGCGCGGGCATGCCGATGTACCGATCCACCTCGCTTTCGATGGTGGCGCGGGGAAGGAAGGTGTTGGCGGCCATGTAGGCGATGGCCTCCTCCCGGCTCCACCGCTTCCAGTGCAGGCCGGTGTCAACCACGAGCCGGACGGCGCGCCACAGCTCGAAGGTGAGCAGGCCGAACTGGTCGGCCGGGTCGTCATAGAGGCCGAGGTCGTGCCCCAGCCGCTCGCAGTAGAGGGCCCAGCCTTCGATGTAGCCGTTGTAGTGGGACCAGCCGTAGCGCCGGAAATCCGGCAGGTGGTCGAGTTCGTGGGCGATGGACATCTGCATCAGATGCCCGGGCCAGGCCTCGTGCAGCGCCAGCGGCACCACAAGATGCAGCGGGCATTTCTCCGGCAGGGCCGTCAGCCAGAAGATGCCCGGCATGGACCGGTCCGCCGGCGCCGGCTGCGCCATGGCTGGCGGCAGCGCGTGCGAGGCCTCCACGGATAACGGCTCGACGCCATAGGTGGTGCGCGGGAGCCGTCCGAACAGGCGCGGCAGACGCCCGTCGATGCGCTTGGTGACGGCGCGGACGTATGCCAGCAAGGTATCCGCATCGGCCGCGAGCCTTTTGTCCAGCTCGGCGGCGACGGCGGCGCGCTCCCCTGCCCGCCCCATCTTCTCCAGCACGGCGTCCAGCTCGGCGTTGATGCGCGCCACTTCCTCAAGGCCGATGGCGTGGACGGAATCGGGTCCGATGTCGAGCGAGGTCTGCTCACGCACCTTGTGGCAGTAGAACGCCTCGCCGTTCGGCTGGTCGAGGACGGAGACGCTGTCCGTCAGCAGGGCGGGATCAAGGCCCGCAAACGTCTCCCGAACCGAGCGCAGCGCCGGCAGCATCTGCGTATCGAGGATCTTCAGGATCCGGTCGCGATGGGCGGCGAGCGATCCCTCCGGCGCAGCGGCCACGGCCGCCTCGAGCCGCGCGCCGATGCGGGAGCGCACGCCGCTGTCGGACAGGTGGGCATCGAGCATGGTCAGGATACGCGGCAACAGCACACGGGAGATGCGGAAGCCGCGCGCGAACGCCGCGTCCAGCATGGCGAGGTTGTCGGCGAGATAGGCGGGAAGCGCCACCATGCGCGCGGCAAAGTCCTCAAGGTCTTGGGCGGTCTCGAGCGGGCTCTGCTGTGCCAGCAGGTCGGGCACGTCGAAAAAGCCGAACGGGAAAAGCTGGGGGATGAAGCGGGTGTCCAGCCGGTAGGCCGTGACGATCATCTCCAGCTGGCCGATCAGCAGCCCGAGGGTGGCGCGGTCGTCCATCGACAGGCCATCCGTCTCGATGGCGTATGCCCGTGCCAGCATGGCCTCGCACAGGCGGGCGCGCCGCGCATGGTCTTCCTCCCGGACGCCCTCCAGGCGGCGGTTCTCGGACCGGATGCCGGTGGCCGTCGCCTCGGTGGGAAATTCGCGGAGCCGGAAGGCCCAGTAGTCGTCCGCAAGTGCCTGCAGCAGGGCCCGGGGTGTGCCCGGTTCCCGCGCCGCCCGGTAGATCATGACCGGCTCTGCCAGCAACTGGCCTCTCACATACGCCACCGGCGCTTCGTCCGTCGTCTTGCGGATGGAGATGGCCCGCACCACCGCCATGCCTTCGATCACCCGGCCGAAGGCGGCAAAGCCCAGCCCGTCCTTTGTCCGCCCGCCGCCCGCATCGAGAGCCGGTTGCTGCCCGATGCTGATGAAGAACGTCTGGGGAGAGGCCAGCCCGCCATCCTGGCGCGCAAGCGACAGGGTGCCGTCGAGATGAGCGAGCCCCGTCTCCGCCGTGGATTCGTGCTCGACCATCACCAGCGGCCCGGCGGACGCGGCGGCATAGGCCTGCACCACATCGATGCGGGGAAAGCCGCGGTCGTTGTCATGCCGGACGGTGCGCTGGAAGCTGCCGCCGTTGTAGGCGCCCGCATCCACCTGTTCGAGGAACGCGGCGACGGTCGCCGGGGCACGCTCGGGGTAGAGCTCGACCACAAGATCGCCGGCGTCGGTGATGATCCGCACCCGTGGCGTGTCGCTGGCCATGGCGGGGTGGAACTCTTCTGCAATGATGGCTTTCATTGGACTGGCTGCGGAGCGATTGCATTCGCTTCCGCCCTCCTGCGGACCAGGTCGAGGACCGTTGTGAACGGCTTGCTCTGCGGCGGCGTCGAACCGATCAGGTAGGTGATGAAGTAATCCCAGCGGCGGCGCATGCCGTACCCCGTCCATTCATGGTATGCCCGGGGAATCAGGACGAGGTCGGGATCCTTGTTGGCGTCGATCAGGGCCTGCACGAGCTGGAACAGACCTGCCGGATGGCATCCCTCGTCCATCAGGCCATGCACCAGCATGAGTTTGCCGGTCATGCCCTCGGCGTAGGTCTTGGCGGCCTGAACCGCATAGTGGTCCGCGTCGAACGCACCGTGGTAGCGCTCGCTCCAGGTGTGCCAGAACAAGGCCTGGTCGTAGTTGCCGCCGCCCGCCACGGCCACCTTGAAGAAATCCCCAAAGCGCAAGGCGGCATGGGCCGTCATGTAGCCGCCGCCGGAAAATCCGGTGACCCCGGCGCGGTCGACATCGATCTGCGGCCGCGTTTTCGCCAGCTGGCGAATGGCGGCAACGTGATCCTCGATGTTCGAGGCCGTGTGTGCGGCGCGATAGGAGGCCGTCCGGAAGGCCTGCTCGCGTTCGGCCGTGCCGCGCCCGTCGAGGACCAGGACAAAAGCGCCGAGCGCCGAGAGATGCATCGCCTCAAGGAAGGTCTGGGCGCGCAGCAGGTTGCCGTCGGCGAAACTGCCATGGGGCACATGGCTTATCTGGGGGCCGCCATAGATGAGGTCGATGATGGGATAGCGCCCGTCCGGCTCATAGCCGAGCGGCTTGAACAGCAGGCCGTAGGTGTCGGTCACGCCGTCCGCGGCCTTGCAGCGCACCGGCTCCGGCCACTGCCAGCCTTCCGGCAGATCCGCCGTGGCCTTCTCCAGCAGCGCGATCTCGCACCCCTTGCGATCCCTGAGATAGGTGACCGGCAATCCATCCACGCTGCCGACGGTTTCGACGAAATAGTCGCCGCCGGGGGAAAGCGCGCAGACGCGGCTGGGGTCGAGCCCTTCCATCCGCTTCAGGAACAAGGACATGTCGCCCGCCCGCCACAGGCGGTGGTCGCCCGCCTTGTCGGACAGGATCTTCACCGGGCCGCCATCGAGCGAGGCCAGGCACGGCTTGCACACATACGGGTTCTCGTTCGGCGCGATGCCGGCGGCCAGCAGGAACACCTCACGGCGCCTGGGGTCCACGTGGAAGAGATCCCGCACCTGCCAGTCACCGGCTGTCACGGCGTTCTTCAGGGTGCCGGTGGCGAGATCGTAGAGGTAGAAATGGCCCCGCCCGCTGCGCTCCGAGTACCAGACCAGCTCGTTCGTCTCCGGAAGCGGCCGGATGAGCGCCGGTCCGTAGACGTTCACGGCCACCTCCACATAGGTGGACGACGTCTCCGAGAACACCACCCGCGCTGCCCCGGTCGCAATGTCGAAGGCGACCACATGCGCCGCCTGCTCACCGCGTTCGATGTCCACGAAATAGGCCGTGCGGCTGTCCGCGCCCCACCATGCGAGGCCGGTGCCAAGGGGTGTCATGTTCATGCGCACGGCGGGCAGGCGCGGATAGCGCGCCTCCACTTGCCGCCCGGTGGCCGCTTCGATGGCCACCATGCGGAATTCGGTGACCTTCGGGTCGCCGGGCAGGCTCGTCTTGTTCAGGCGGACGCTCGGGCGCACGCCGGTTGCCGGGGCGAACGCGACGACCGGCAGATCGGGCACCTGGCGGTCGTCTGTCTGAATCGTCAGCAGCCAGCGCGAGTCCGGGGACCAGATCACCTCGGGCACGGTGTCGCCGATGCGGCCGCGCAGGTCGCGGAAGCAGTACGGCACGTCCCCATAGGAATAGGTCTCGGTGCCATCCGTTGTGAGAGGGCGCTCCTCCCCCGTCTCCAGGTTGCGCAGCCAGAGATTGTGGTTGCGCAGGATGGCGGCCGATTTTCCGTCCGGCGATGGCACCCAGGTCGGGTCGCTGCGCTTCTGTGCGGGAGAGAGCCGCCCCTCCTCGTACCAATATTCATACACCGCGCCGAACGCCGAGAAGCGGACGACGCGCCGGTCCGGATCGACCTGCGGGTCGTGCAGGATCAGCATTTCGGGATCGACCGGCGCGCCGAGATGGGCAGCGAGTGCCTCGGCGATGCGCACGCGTTTCACGACGCTGCGGGTCTCGCCCGTGGGGGCATCGACAACGCACAGCTCGGCCCCCTCCTCGCCCTGGCGCTCGTACCAGAAGCGGGTTTCATCGACCCAGAAGGGAATGACGGCACCGTTCGAAGTCTTGTTTACGGCGAGCAGGGCCGCTTGGGCGAAGTCATGGCGCTTCGCCCAATCCAGCGTAGTCATGAAAGTCTCTCCCTCGTCAGTAACGGAAGCCGAGCGACAGGCCGATCACGCGCGGCTGGAGCCGGGCCGGATAGAAAAGAGATCCGAACGCCGGATAGAGTTCGCTGTCCTTGTTGAGGATGTTGCGGGCGAAAATCGCCGCATTCCACCGGTCGCCCTCGAAGCCGAGCCGTGCGTTGAGAACGTGCTGCTTCTCGGACTTGGCCGGCATGATCTGGGCGGTGCGGACGAAGACCTGGAAAGAGTCGCTGTACTGGTAATCGACCCGGAAGTATCCGGGGATGGAGCCCGCCTCGAACCGGTATTCAGCCGACGCCGAGCCGGTGAATTCGGGGACGTAGTCCGCCGGATCGCCCCGGACGTGCTCGTCCGTGGTCGAGCGGTATTCCATGCCGTTCCAGCTGGCCGTGAGCGACAGGACAAGAGCGGGAACCGGCGCGTAGTGCACAGCGCCTTCCACACCCCAGCCCGCCAGCTTGGCGCCGTTCACCGTGAACTGAACCGGGCTGCCGGGCGCAAACACCAGCGACTGCACGTCCTTCCACTCGTTGCGGTATACCGCGACCTCGGCGGAGAAGGCGCGATCGATCGACTGGTACTTGCCGCCGACTTCGTAACTCCACAGCGTCTCCGGCTTGAATGACGGCGGCACCTCGACAATCCCGAGCCCGGCCGAGGTCCGGTTGAAGCCGCCGCTCCGGAAGCCCTTCGCCACGTTGGTGTAGATGTTGACCTGGTCCGTCGGCTGCCAGGACAGGTTGAAGCGCGGGCTGAACGAGTGGAACGTGTCGCGGCCGCGATCCCGGGAGACTGACCCCAACAAGGCGCTCTGGATGTTCTGGACACGCCGGTCCTCGAAGTAGCGGCCACCGACAGTTGCGGTCAGCTCTGGCGTGACCTTGTAGTAGGCCTCACCGAAGATCGCCCAGGATCTGGAGTTTTCCGGATAGGTTCCCCGAGCGGAATAGAGATCGAAGGACGGCGGCAGAATATCGGGCGTGACAATGGCGTCGGTGACGACGCTCGTGTCCGAGTCCCGGAAGAATCCGCCGATGGTCCAGCCAAACAGGTCTGACGTGCCCGTCAGGCGCACTTCCTGCATGAAAATCTCGTTCTCGAAGGCGTTGGTGAGGCCAACGCTTTCGAACGTACCCGGCGGAAAACCCATGCCGAACGGCGCCGGCGTCTCGAAAACCGGCAGGAACACATTGGACATGTCGCTCACCTGCCTGTCCTTGCGCTTGATGTAGCCGGTCGAGCTCAGCAGCGTGATCTCGCCGAAGTCGTACGTCGCAAGCGCATTCAGGAGCGTTACCCTGGATCGGTTCGGGGTCGGCAGCCGGTCGCCGACGTTGCCGTCGTCGTCCGCGAGGTTCATCGCGCCGAGCTTCAGCTCCTGATGCTGGGCCATCAGCGTCACGTCAAAGGCGTCCGACAGGTTGAACCGTACCTTGCCGCGCAGCGTCAGCGCATGACCGTCGTTGACGTTCTTGTCACCCAGCACCGGGTTATCGACCCAGCCGCCGAAGTTCTGATATGCGCCTGCAAGCCGCACGCCCACCTTGTCGGTAACGAGCGGGACGTTGGCCGCGCCTTCCAGTTTCCAGTCCGTGGCGCCGCCGTCGACGAACCCGACTTCGCCGTTCGCCGAACCGCCGATGGCATTGAGGTCCACAGGATTGGTGATGTAGCGGACCGTGCCGCCCATGGCGCCCTGTCCATAAAGGGTGCCGCCCGGACCCCGCAGCACTTCGATGCGTTGCATGTCGAGAAGCCGGACATCCTGACCCAACTGGTTCATCTCGGTGTTGAGCGCCAGTTCGTCGAGATAGATGCCGACCGTGGGCAGGCCACCAAAGACCGAGATGCCGCGAAGCTGGATCCGCTGCTGGCCGGGCGAGAACTGGGTGATCGACATGCCGGGAACCGAATATTGCAGGTCCTCGATCGCCGTCGCGCCACGACTGGCCAGCTCTTCTTCCCCGATGGCCGTGACCGCGATGGGCACGTCGATGAGCTTCTGCTCCCGCTTCTGGGCCGTCACGACGATTTCACTGATGGAGATGTCACCGGTTGCGTCGTCGGTCGCGGCAGCGTGAGCGCCAGGTGCGCCGGGCAATGTCATTGCGCAGGTGCATAGCAGTTGAAATGTTCTTGCGCGCATAACTCCCTCCCTGAGTCCATAAAAAGAGCTTGCGCTCGCTTTTTATTTTTTGCAATACAGAATCCAATACAGAATCATTGTATGGACTCATGCGACGGGCATGGATGAAACGGGGGAAACATGCCAAAGCGGGACGCAGCCTATATGCGTGCACAGCGGGAGATGATCGCCCGTGCTGCGCTTCAGGTCCTTCTCGAAAAGGGCGTCTATGACACGTCCCTGCGGGACATCTGCAAAGCCGCAGGTGTGTCCATGGGGGCGATCTACACCCACTTCGCGACGAAGGAGGAGATTGTCGTCGCGGCCTGTGAGCTGGACCACCGCGAGCACAAGTCGGCGCCGCTCCCCGAAACCTGGGATGACTACATCGCCTCCCTTGTCGGCCTGATCCCTTATGAATGGTCCGAGCGCGAGCAGAAGCGGTTCCGGTTGTCCCTCCAGTTCGCGGCCGAGGTCTCGGTCATGGAGCGCAATCCCGAGGGCTTGTCGACCGTCTATCTACTCTACCGGGAACGCCTTGTCTCCTGCCTCCGGCACCTGGCGGAGAAAGGGTTCATCACCCTGCCCTTCGGGCTGGAAAACACGACCGAAATGCACATGCAGATCATCGCAGGCGCCGGCTACCAGGTGGCGTGCGACCGGGATCTCCCGCGCGAAAAGGTGGTCAACGCCCTGACAACCGCACTGGGCGTCACCGCCGGCCTCGTGGCGCAACCCGCAAAGCCGGATAACGAGGCCTCCGAACCAGCCCTGCCGTGATTTGCCCCCCACTGCCCTCGCGATGGCCTTCGCCGGTGCAGGGCCATTCTCGGCCGGTCCTGCATCGCGGCGGCGTCCTCCGGCCTGAAACCGTTTCCTCTCCTTCAGGCATGGAGGCGCCTGCCGCCGCGCGGGGCCGGCAGGTTGCGGTCCGACCCGGCGCGGGCCAGGCCGGGAAGGTCGAACAGCCACCGGCCGCCGCATTTCAGGGCCGCAGCGTAGAGCCCCAGTGACGCCATGACGGCAATGGCGGACAGGACCAGAGGGAACAGCAGCCCGGCCAGCATGCTCCCCAGCACCACCTCCGGCAGCAGGCTGTCAGCCACGGGCGGTAGTGCGGCGACCAGCGGAAAGTGCAGCAGGTAGATCGGCAGGGTGCGGCTCGACAGGCTGTTGCCCAGCGTCCGGGCGAACGCGAGGCCCCGGGCGACAAGCACCGTGGCGGTGATGCCCGGCATGACAGCGGCGCTGTCCAGCACCGGATTGGTGGGGAGCCCGATGGCGTCGGACGCGGCGAACAGGCCCGCCACCGCTGCGGCCAGACCGCAAAGCCGCGGCCAGCTGGCCCGGGCCGCCCAGTCGAGGATCGGCTGGCGGAAGCGCGCCCCGACGGCAAAGAAGACCAGGCAGCGCATCATCGAGAACAGGAAGTCGTTGATCCGGCCCTCAAGACCGGCGGCAAGAACCGCAATCCCCAGCGCCAGGGCAGCGACGAGCCTGGCGTCCAGCCTGTCCGTTGCCCGGCAGAACAGGTAGAACAGGCCGAGCGCATACAGATACCAGGCCACGGTGCTCCCGCAGAGGATGAGCACGAGCTTGAACGCGAGGCCGCCGTCAAGTGGGCCGAGCCGGGGAAAGGCCGGGATGAGCAGCATCAGGATGGCCGCCCACAGGGCATAGAGGTAGAACGGGCGATAGACCCGCTTGAGGCGCACCCTCTCCCACGGCTGGCCGAGCGACGGGGCCGCCAGCAGGCCGGACATCAGGAAGAAGAACGGCATGCGCAGCGGCCGGAGGAGATCGCCCGCCGCTTCCCACACCGGGCCGATCTGGTCCGCATGGTGCCAGTCGATCAGATAGGCCGAATGGCGCGCATGGTAGACGACGACCAGCAGGATCGAGATCGCCTTGCCGAGATTCAGCCATTCGATGCGGTTTGCGTCAGCCATGAGGCCCCCGTCAGCATAGGGACTGGAATCTAATCCCTTTTGATTAAGAAGGGTTTGACGCCCGGACGCCTGAAAAAAAAAACAGGCACCGGGCACTAAAAAAACAGGCGCCGGATGCCTGAAAAAAACGGGATCCAGACGAGTCCGGACATTGAAAAACAGGCAGTTGGGAAATTATTTTTCAAGGTGTCCTTGCTAAATCCGAAAATGTCCTTATATAGGATCTATCGATCTTGATTATTCAGGCAGTGGTCCGGCGCAAAGCCGCCCGACAATCTTCCCTTCAAAATCGACTGCACAGTTTGCTGGGTATTTTTCCCGGCAGGCATTTTTCTCTGAACGATTTGAAAGGAAAATCGTCATGACCATTGGTACCGTCAAGTTTTTCAACTCCACCAAGGGTTTCGGCTTCATTCAGCCGGAAAACGGCGCGCAGGATGTGTTTGTTCACATCACGGCAGTGGAACGTTCCGGCCTGCACACCCTCACCGAGGGCCAGAAGGTCAGCTTCGAGATCGTGCGGGACAACCGCTCGGGCCGAAGCGCCGCCGAGAACCTGGTGGCCGCGTAAGCCATCCTTCCCGATCCGCGACCACGGATGTACTGGCGCGGATTGACGGAAAAACGGGAAGGCCGGGTCATTGCCCGGCCTTTTTGTTTCTGCCCTTTGACGACACGAAAGGAGCCGATCCCATGACCGCTCTCACCAAGGACACCCTGTTCCGCCCGACCCCCTCGCGCAGCGAGACCCGGGCAGAGATTACGGACCGGACGGCCCGCGAAATCATCCAGTCGGAAACGGAGCGCAGCCGCGCCAAGACCGAACGGCTGCGCGCAGCCCGGCTGGAACAGGAAGCCCGCGCACTGGCGGCGGCTGCGGCCGAACCCGACCCCAAATCCCGCGCCCGCAAGCCCGCCCGGAGCCGCTGACGCGTTCAGGCCGCCGAGGCTTCCCCAAGGCTCCCCCAAGGCGCCGCCATCACACGGCGGTCTTCCCGGCCGGTCCTTACCGATCCGTGGCCCGTTCTGTGGCCCCTTTCGACGCGCTGCCCAGGAACAGGCGGGCAAGATCCGCCTTGCTGGTCACCAGATCCGCCAGCGTATAGCGGTCCAGCACCGCCATGAACGCGCCCAGCGCCTCGTGCAGCACGCCGGTGAACCCGCAGGCCGGCGCAATCATGCACGTGCCGCAGTCCACCAGATCGAACCCCTCTTCCGTCTGGCGCACCACCGCGCCCACGTTGATCTCCTCCGCCGGACGCGCCAGCCGGATGCCGCCGAAACGCCCGCGCACGCTGGTCACGTACCCGGCCTTGCCGAGGTCATGCACCACCTTCATCAGGTGGTTCTGCGAGACACCGTAAGCCTTTGCGATTTCAGGGACCGAGCACAGCGCATCCGGCCGCCCGCCGAGGTAGAGCAGCACCCGCATGGCATAGTCGGTGTAGCGCGTGAACCGCATGGCCCCTCCTGAGACGCTGGCCCTGACAGGCTGGCGATACCAGCCGCGACATAATGTACGCATATAGGATTTTGCGTTGCCTGATACCACCGATCTTAATACATGTATGAAAAATACATGATTGAGGCAAGCCCACGGCCGGACAGCGCTGCGGCGCTGACGGCCCCGGGGACATACGGCCCCGCCCTCGCCTCCGCGTTCGAGCGGCGTGCCCTGAGGGGGCAAAAAAACTGGAGATGGAAATGGCGACGAAACCGCTTTCCCCGAACACGATTGCGCTGGTGAAGGCCACCGTGCCGGCGTTGCAGACGCACGGGGCCGAGATCGTGCGGACCATGTACGCCCGCATGTTCCGCAACCCGGCCATCCGGGATCTGTTCAACCAGTCCCATCACAGCGGCGACGCGCCCCAGCAACGGGCGCTGGCCATGGCGATTCTGGCCTACGGCGCCAACATCGACAATCTGGGCGCGCTGACGGCAGCGGTGGAGCGCATCGCCCAGAAGCATGTGGGCTTGCAGATCCTGCCCGAGCACTATCCTTACGTGGCTGAGGCCCTGCTCGGCGCGATCAAGGAGGTGCTGGGCGACGCGGCGACCGACGAGATCCTCGCCGCCTGGGGCGAGGCCTACTGGTTCCTCGCCGACATCCTCATCACCCGCGAGGCCGCGCTCTACCGGCAGAATGCGGAAGCCGAGGGCGGCTGGACCGGCTGGCGGCCGTTCGTCGTCGAGGACGTGCGCCCCGAGAGCGCGGTCATCACCTCCTTCCTGCTGCGCCCGCAGGATGGCGGCAAGGTCGTGCCGCACAAGCCGGGCCAGTACCTCACCTTCTGGCTCGATATCCCGGGCCAGCCCGCCACCAAGCGCAATTACAGCATCTCCTGCGCCCCCAATGACGCGACCTACCGGATCTCGGTGAAGCGCGAGCCCCACGGCCTTGCCTCCCGCTGGATGCACGATCAGGTGAAGCCCGGCACGGTGCTCAAGGTCTCCCCGCCCGCGGGCGACTTCTGGCTCGAGGGCACGCCCTCCCGCCCGGTGGTGCTGCTGTCGGGCGGCGTTGGCCTGACGCCGATGGTCTCCATGCTGGAGGCCGCGGCCGCCGGCGGGTGGGAGACGGACGTCCACTTCGTCCACGGCACGCTGGACGGCAGCACCCACGCCTTTGGCGCGCATGTCCGCGCCGTGGCGTCGCGTCTCCCGCGCGGCCGGGTCAGCGTCATCTATGAGGCGCCCCGGGCGGAGGATGACGGCCATGACGCAACCGGCCGCATCACCGGGGCCTGGCTCGCCGCAAACACGCCGTTTGCGGAGGCAGACTATTACCTCTGCGGTCCCAAGCCATTCATGCGGGCCATGATAGAGGCGCTTGGACGGCTGGGCGTGGGCGCGGATCGCATCCACTACGAGTTCTTCGGCCCGGCCGACGAACTGCTGGCAGCCTGAGGCGTCCACAGTCCGGAGTCGTCTTGCTGACAGCTCCCTCATCCCCGATCCTGAGGGCGGCCCCCGGCCGCCCTTCTTTTTTGCACCCTCTCCAGCCCGGCTGCGGCGGTTGCGGCGTGCGGCGGAACCGGCCTGCCTGCCCTGCGCTCCTTGGCGTGATGCTTCCACCACAAGCGGGGGTGCGCCATGAACGACCACGAACGTCAGGTCATCGACAGCCTGTTTGCCCGGTTGCGTCAGGTGGAGGGGCAGTCGCCGCCCCGGGACCGGGAGGCCGAGCAGCTGATCGCGGACCGGCTCCGCGTCCGGCCCGCCGCCGCCTACTATCTCGCCCAGACCGTCATTGCCCAGGACCAGGCGCTGGAGGTGGCGCAGGCGCGCATGATCGAGCTGGAGCGGGAGCTGTACAGCCGGGGCGGCGGCGGGTTTCTCTCCGGACTGTCCGGCGGGCGGGAGCACCGTCACCGCTCCTCCCCGCACCAGACCTACCGGGCCGGGGCCTGGGTCTCCCCCGGCGGGGTCCGCCGCTATGGCTACGGCACCGGCGTGCGCACCCATCCGCCGGGCGGCAGCTTTCTGGCGGGCGCGGCGCAGACGGCCATGGGCGTGGCCGGCGGCATGGTGGTTGCGGGCTTCATTGCCGATGCCTTCATGGGCTCAAGCATCAATGGCAATGACGCCATGACGGAGACGGGCGCGGCGGCGGGCTCCGGCCCTGCCCCGAGCGCCGGCGCTGACCCCAAGGCCAGCGCGGATCCCTGCGTGGGCGACAGCGACTTCGGCGGCGAGGAATTCCCCGGCGGCGGTTTCGATTTCGACGAGTTCTGAGCCCGGCTCAGCGGTAGAGCAGCACCGGGATCAGGCAGGTGCGGATCATCTGGGTCGTCGTGCTGCCGACGATCAGCTGGCGGATGCGGGAGTGGCCGTAGGCCCCCATGATGAGGAGGTTGATCTCCCGGGTGCGCACATAATCGCACAGGACGGTCTCCGCCTCGCCCGGCAGGCGCTCCAGCGTATAGGGACGGCCCGTTGCATTGAGGCGCTCCCGCGCCCACTCCAGATGGCCCTCGGCGGCGGGGCTCGGGCCCGCCACCATCACCACGTGCCAGTCGAGCCCGGCCAGCAGCGGATTGTTGCACAGCGCCTCGACAGCGCGGCGTGTGCTGGCGGCGCCGTCGTAGGCGACCAGCACCCGCTCGATCGGCCGGAACGCGCGCGAGGTGACGAGCACGGGCCGGTGCATCGCCCGCACGATGCGCTCCACGCTGCTTCCGAGATGCATCTTGTCGAAGTCCGCCGCCTCGCCCCGCTTGCCGATGACGATCAGATCGGCCTGCTCCTCCAGCGCCGCGACCGCCTCGACGAGGCTGCCGTGGCGGCAGCGGGTGGTGACCTGCGCGATGCCCTGCTCCTTCAGGCGGGCCTCGGCCTCCTGCAACACCACCGTTCCCCGCTGCACCAGCATCTGGTTGCGCTGTTCGTCCAGCACCGCCAGTTCCTGGAGCAGCCGGTCCTGACCGCCCATCCCCATGCCGCTGGAGAAGTCGGCGTAGGCGATGTTCTCGAACTGCCGCTGGACCACATGGACAAGCTCGACCGGAAGCTGGAGCCGGGCCGCTGCCCAGCCGGCGTGGTCGCACACGCTTGGGCCGTAAACTGACCCGTCAATGCACGCGATGATCTTTTGCATAGTGTCAGTCCCCGCACGGCAAAAGGGTCCAGCCCGTCCGGCCGGAGGCCATTATAGGCCCCGGCCGGTCATATATCCAACGTTACGGTTGGCGCATGACTGGGGGGTATCCCCTTGTCCCCCGTCAGAAGGCGTGCTTGGCCACCAGATGCAGGCGGTTGAGCGAGCCCTTGTCCCCGTTCAGCAATTTGAGCTGCGCGTAACGGTATTCGATGCCCAGATCGAGCAGCCGGATCGGGGAATAGAACAGGTTGACCGCGATGCTGTGCGCCTGTTCGTTGGCCGTGCCCGGTGCGATTCCGGACGGGTAGTTCACGTCCTGGAACGAGCCCATGAGGTTCGAGCGCAGCTTGTCCGTGAAGCTCACATGGAAGGCAAGGAAGCCGGCCAGCACCTTCACCTTCTCGAGGTCGGTGGTGCCATCCGGGCCGATCACGGTGATCACATCGGGCGCGAAGTTGAAGCCCACATAGCGGCTGATGCCGTCGCCGTAGGTCAGCATGAAGCGCACGTCGAAGGCGTCGTTCCGGCCGAAGGGAATGCGGCCCGCGCCCGAGATACCCCAGCTGAACGCCCGCGCCTTGTCATCGGGAGTGTTGACGGACAGCTGGCGCACCAGCCCGGCGAGGGTGAACTGGCCGAACGAGGGCGCGTAGGTGAACTTGACCGTTGCGTCCGGCAGGTGGTCGTCGTCGTTTTCCACCAGCGCGGAGGAGAACGGCGTCACGCTCGAGGTCTCCGGGTTCTCGAGGGCCACGGAGACCGAGAGCACGTCGGAGAGCTTGTGGCTATAGCGCACCTGCATCTGCCGGATGAAGACCGTGCCTTCGGTCACGCCCACGAAGTCGGCCGCCTCGGGGAGCACGGTGGCGTTCTGGAAGTTGCTCCAGTCCTGGCCCATGGTCCACGCGCCGTAGCCGATGAAGGCGCGGCGCAGCGCGAGGTTGTAGCCGTTGGTGGTGCGCTCCGACCCCTGGGTGCCGGGCGAGGTCTGGAAGTCCGATTCGATGTGGGCGGTCAGGGTCTTGTCGCCGACCGGGGTTTCGGTGCTGAGGATGATGCGGGTCTGCTTGGTGTGGGCGTCGAAGTCCGCCCCCTCGCCCTTCGCTCCGTTGGTCGGGATGTAGTGCGGCAGGTAGAAGTCCCGCCCGAGCGAATTGGTCGCCGTATCGCCGTTGCTGTAGCTGGAGATCAGGGTGTCGGCCTTGATGAAGCCGCTGATGCGGAAGGTGGTGTCCCCGATGCGGAAACCGGCCCCGGGCGGCTGGGCCTGGGCGGACTGCCGGGCGCCGACGGATTCGGTTGCCGGTACGGGCGGCACGGCCGGCTCGGCGGGGGCTACGGCCACCGCCGTGCTGGCGGACGCGGCCGGGGGCTGAGCCTGGGCCTGGGCCGCAGCCGACGCCTCGCGCCGGGTGGCGTCCAGCTCCTGCCGCACCTCCCGCAGCGCGTCCTCCAGCTGACGCACCCTCTCCTCAAGCATCTGGGTTCGGTCCGTCGTCTGCTGCGCCCGGGCAGGCAGCCCCGAGAACGCCACACAGGCGGCGCTGGCCAGTAGTACAGTTTGATGACGGATCCTGTTCGTCATATCGGGCCCTTCCTGACGGCAGGGCCGATCTGAGGCGCGGCCCCGCATGGGTGTTACGCTGCGGGATTGAACGGCAGCGGCCGCCCTTGGGTTCACTACCAAGCGAGGTGGGCACCCCTTTTTTTCCGTGACGTCGTTGCGGCCAAGGCACGGACAGGAGCCCTTGCCGCCTGCGATCGGGTCGGGAATGGTGGTGCGGGGCAGCCGCGCAACCGGGAGCAGGACGATGAAACAGGCGAGCGAGGGTATCGGGACGAATACCGGCCTGATCGAAACCGCCGTGATCGAAACCGCCGTGATCGAAACCGCCGTGATCGAAACCGAACGCCTGCGCCTGCGCCCGCACCGGGCGGCGGACTGGGTGGCGTCCATCGCGCTCTGGGGGGATGAGTCGGTCACCCGCTACATCGGCGGCCGCCCGCAGACGCCGGAGGAATGCTGGCAGCGGCTGCTGCGCTATGCGGGCCACTGGACCCTGCTGGGCTTCGGCTACTGGGCGGTGGAGGAAAAGGAGACCGGGTGCTTCCTGGGAGACGTCGGGCTGTCAGACTTCCGCCGCACCCTCCCCGCCGATCTCGGCTTCTCCACCGCGCCGGAGGTGGGCTGGGTATTGACGCCCGCCTGTCACGGGCGGGGCTATGCCACGGAAGCGGTGCGGGCGGCCCTCGCCTGGGGCGAGCGCCATCTGGGCGCGCAGCGGTTCGTCTGCATGATCCACCCGGACAACCACGCCTCGGCGCGGGTGGCGGAGAAAACCGGCTTCACCCCTTACGCGCGCGCCGAATACCACGGCGCGCCGGCGGTGCTGTACGAACGGCTGTCGCGATGACCTGACGGGAAGGCTCCCCAAGGAGGTCGCGGAACCCCGTGGGAAACCCTCGTTCGTTGATTGGCCCCACGCCCTTCACAACCCTCAGGAGCGTTCGCGGAACGCGCTGAAGGTGATGTCCTTGTTTTCCTCGGCGGCGCGGTCGAGCCGCCACTGGCTGCGGGCCATGAACACGGGGTGGCCGTCGCGGTCTTCCGCCATGTCGGACCGGTTGGCTTCCATGAAGCGTTTCAGCGCCTGCGGGTCGTCGCTCGTCACCCAGCGGGCGACCTCGTAGGGGCTTTCCTCGAAGCCGATCTCCACCTTGTATTCGGCGAGCGCGCGGGAGGCGAGCACCTCCAGCTGGAGCGCGCCGACGACGCCCACGATCCAGTTGGAGCCGATGGCCGGGCGGAACACCTGGATGACGCCCTCCTCCGAGAGATCCTGGAGCGCCTGGCGCATGGACTTGATCTTGAGCGGATCGCCCAGGCGCACGCGGCGCAGGATGTCCGGCGCGAAGTTGGGAATGCCGGTGAAGCGCAGCGTCTCGCCTTCGGTGAGCGTGTCGCCCACCCGCAGCGTGCCGTGGTTGGGGATGCCGATGATGTCGCCCGGCATGGCCTCTTCCACCAGTTCGCGGTCCTGCGCGAAGAAGAAGATGGGGTTGTTGACCGCCAGCTGCTTGCCGGTGCCGATCTGCTTCAGCTTCATGCCGCGCCGGAACCGGCCCGAGCACAGGCGGAAGAAGGCGACGCGGTCGCGGTGGTTCGGGTCCATGTTGGCCTGAACCTTGAAGACAAAGCCGGTCACCTTGGGTTCGCTCGCCTCGACCGTGCGGGTGTCGGCGGGCTGGCTGCGCGGCGGCGGCGCCAGCGCGCCGATGGCGTCCAGCAGCTGCTCCACCGAGAAGTCCTTCAGCGCCGAGCCGAAGAACACCGGCGTCAGATCGCCGTTGAGGTAGGCCGCGCGGTCCGGCTCCGGGTAGGCGGACATGGCCAGTTCGGCGGTCTCGCGGAACTCGGCGAGCACGTCGGCGGGCACTATCCGGTCCAGCGCCGCGTCCTCGATGCCGGACATGGGCAGGTACTGGTCATAGGCCCCGCCTCGGCCGTGGCTGGAGGTGAGGAATTCGTTCTTCCGGAAGTCGTAGACGCCGTGGAAGGTGGAGCCCGCACCGACCGGCCAGTTCATGGGCGTCACGTCCAGCGCCAGGGTGTTCTCGATCTCGTCCAGCAGCTCGAACGGGCTCTTGGACTCGCGGTCGATCTTGTTGACGAAGGTGATGATCGGGATGTTGCGGATGCGGCAGACCTCCAGCAGCTTGCGGGTCTGGCTCTCGATGCCCTTGGCCGCGTCGATCACCATCACGGCGCTGTCGACCGCCGTCAGCGTGCGGTAGGTGTCCTCCGAGAAGTCCTCGTGGCCCGGCGTGTCGAGCAGGTTGAAGGTGATCCCGCCGCGCTCGAAGGTCATCACCGAGGAGGTGACGGAGATGCCGCGGTTCTTCTCGATCTCCATCCAGTCCGAGCGGGCGCGGCGGCGCTCGCCGCGCGCCTTCACCTGACCGGCAAGCCGGATCGCGCCACCGAACAGCAGCAGCTTTTCGGTGAGGGTGGTCTTGCCGGCGTCCGGGTGCGCGATGATCGCGAAGGTGCGCCGGTCGCTGATGTTCTGCGGGCGCTGGGACGCGCGGGTCGCTGCATCGGCTTCGGCGGTCAGGGGCGCCGTCTGATCGTCGTCGAAACTGGTCACGGAAGTTGCTACTCGTTCGAGGTTGTCCGGGTTTGGATTTAAATTGCGCGCATTCAAAGCACGCGGTCCGGCCCATGGCCAGCCTGAAATTTGCAAGACTGTGCGAGTCGGGGCGAATCCAGGCCGAATGACCGCCCGTTGCCTTTCAGGGAGATAGGACGGGCGCCGTCAGTTGCGACGGGCCTCCAGCGCGGCCTGGCGCTGCTCGGCCATCTCATCAAGCGAGGGAATGAAGATCTCGGCCGCGGCGAGCAGGGCCACCATGGCCAGAATGGCGGCGAAGAAGGCCTTCAGCAGCACGCTCATGACCGGTTGTCCTTTTCGTTGCCCACAGGGTCTTCGTTGCTCGCGGAGCCGCCCTCGCCTGCCGCCGGTGCCCCGGGCGGCGGAGGGGGTGACGCGGGTGCGGTGGTGTAGAGATAGACGTTGCCCAGAATGACCAGCCCCGCCACCACCATCAGGATGCCGCGCAGCCGCTCCCGCCCCTGATGCCGCATGGCGTGGCGGATGCCGAAGCCGATGAGGACGAAGGACAGGATGACCGCCACCGACAGGGCAATGGACCAGAAGCTGCTCATGCAATTCCCTTGTTCACGCACGCGACACGGCTCTGACGCGCCGGACGGCAAGCGCCCGGATCACGCCGCCCCCGTGCAGCCCGGCGTGCTGCCCAGCGCCTGGGCGACGGCGGCGCGCCAGCCCGCCAACCTAGCGGCGCGCGCAGCTTCTTCAAGTCCCGGCGCGAAGCAGCGGTCCCGGTGCCACAGCCGCCCCGCCTCCTCCACGCCGCCGAGGAGCCCGCAGCCGACGCCCGCCAGAATGGCCGCGCCCAGCGCCGTCGTCTCGGTGACGACCGGGCGCTCCACCGTCACGCCCAGCATGTCCGCCAGATCCTGCGCCATCCAGTCGTTGACCGCCATGCCGCCGTCGATCCGCACCACCTGCGGCTCCACCCCGTCCTGACGGAAGGCGGTCATCAGGTCATGGGTCTGGTAGCTCATGGCCTCCAGGCAGGCGCGGACGATGTGGGCGCGGGTCGCCCCGAAGGTGAGGCCCGTCAGCAGCGCCCGCGCGTCCGGCCGCCAGTGGGGCGCACCGAGCCCGACGAACGCAGGCACCAGATAGACGCCCTCGGTCGAGCTGACGGAGCGGGCCAGCCGCTCGGTCTCCCCCGCCTCCAGCACCAGCCCCACCTGGTCGCGCAGCCATTTGACCGCGCTGCCCGCCACGAAGATGCTGCCCTCCAGCGCATAGGCGGGCTTGCCGCCGATGCGCCAGGCAAGGGTCGCCAAGAGGCGGTTGCGGGAGAGGCGCGGCGTCTCGCCCACATGGGCGAGCACGAAGCCGCCGGTGCCGTAGGTGGCCTTCACCGCGCCCGGCGCGACGCAGGCCTGGCCGATGGCGGCGGCCTGCTGGTCCCCCGCCACGCCGCAGACAGGGATAGCCCGGCCGAACAGCGCCGCCCGGGTGACGCCGAGCGCCCCCGCGCTGTCCGTGATCTCAGGCAGAATGCTGCGCGGCACGCCGAACAGGTCGCACAGATCATCCCGCCACTGGCAGGTGTTCAGGTCCATCAGCAGGGTGCGCGCGGCATTGGTGGCATCGGTGATGTGGAGGCCGCCGGTCAGGCGGTAGATCAGGTAGCTGTCGACCGTCCCTGCCGCCAGCCGCCCTGCCCCCAGCAGGTCCCGCAATGCGGGGCGGTGCCTCAGCGCCCAGCCCATCTTGGTGGCGGAGAAGTAGGGATCGATCGGCAGGCCCGTCGCCGACGCCACACTCGGGCCGTGGCCCTCCCGCTCAAGGGCCGCGCAGTCGTCCGCCGTGCGCCGGTCCTGCCACACGATGGCCGGGCCCACCGGCGCGCCGGTCGCCCGGTCCCAGAACACGATGGTCTCGCGCTGGTTGGTGAGGCCAATGGCGGCGATGCGCTCCGCCCCGCCCGCCGTGCGGATGGCCTCCGTCGCGGCGGCCAGGGTTTCCCGCCAGATCTCCTCCGGGTCGTGCTCCACCCGGCCCGGCTGCGGGTAGAACTGGGTCAGCGGGCGCGCGGCGCTGGCCACCGGCTTGCCGGTCGGGTCGAACACCATGGCGCGGGTGGACGTCGTGCCCTCGTCGAGGGCGAGCAGCAGATCGGTCATGACGGCAATGTAGCGGCACCGGCGCACGGAGCAACACGGCGCATGCGGCCCCCCCGCCCGGATTTCTGGATTACGCGATATTAACCACTTCTCGGGCAGGATGTGCGGGCACGGCAAGCTGCACGCAGAAGGCAGCCGCCTGCACCTATGCAAGCGGTGTCGATCGGAGTGCCTGTTGCGTTGCGCTGGCGTTCGCGTGACAAAGAAAGCGCCCGGAAGGTTGGTTTTCCGGGCGCTTTGTATTTTGCCTGCAAGCGGGAGGCTGCGTCCTACTCGGGCTTGACCACCCGGATCGACAGCTCGCGCAGCTGCTTCGGCGACACCTCCGAGGGCGCGTTCATCATCAGGTCTTCCGCCTTCTGGTTCATCGGGAAGACGATGACCTCGCGGATGTTCGGCTCGTCCGCCAGCAGCATGACGATGCGGTCAACGCCCGGCGCCGAGCCGCCGTGGGGCGGCGCGCCCAGCTTGAAGGCGTTGATCATGCCGCCGAACTTGGAGTCCACGTCCTCCTTCGAGTACCCGGCGATCTCGAACGCCTTGTACATGATCTCCGGCTTGTGGTTCCGGATCGCGCCCGAGGACAGCTCGATGCCGTTGCAGACGATGTCGTACTGGTAGGCCAAGATCTCCAGAGGGTCCTTGGTCTCCAGCGCCTCCATCTCGCCCTGCGGCATGGAGAACGGGTTGTGCGAGAAGATGATCTTCTTCTCCTGCTCGTCGTACTCGAACATGGGGAAGTCGACGATCCAGCAGAACTCGAACCGGTTCGGGTCTATCAGGCCCAGCTCGTTGCCGATGCGGGTGCGGGCAAGGCCCGCCAGCTTGGCAGCACCGGCTTCCTTGTCGCAGGCGAAGAACACGCCGTCATTGGGGCCGAGGCCCAGCTGGGCCACCAGCTGCGCAACCCGCTCCTCGCCGATGTTCTTGGCGATGGGGCCGCCGGCGACGCCGTCCTTGAAGTTGATGTAGCCAAGGCCCGCATAGCCTTCCTGACGGGCCCAGTCGTTGGTGCCGTCGAAGAAGGAGCGCGGACGCAGGCCCGCCTCCGGTGCCGGGATGGCGCGCACCACCGCGCCGGTCTCGATCGAGCGGGCGAAGATGCCGAAGCCCGAGCCCCGGAAGATTTCGGTCACGTCATGAATGACGATGGGGTTGCGCAGGTCCGGCTTGTCGGTGCCGTACTTCAGCATCGATTCCTTGTAGGGAATGCGCTTGAACGGATACGGGCTGACCGTGCGGCCGTTGGCGAACTCCTCGAACACGCCGTAGAGCACCGGCTCGATGGCCGCGAACACGTCTTCCTGTGTGACGAAGCTCATCTCGAAGTCGAGCTGGTAGAACTCGCCCGGGCTGCGGTCGGCGCGGGCGTCCTCGTCGCGGAAGCAGGGCGCGATCTGGAAGTAGCGGTCGAAGCCCGCCACCATCAGCAGCTGCTTGAACATCTGCGGCGCCTGCGGCAGCGCGTAGAACTTGCCCGGGTGCAGACGGCTCGGCACCAGGAAGTCGCGCGCGCCCTCGGGGCTGGAGGCCGTGAGGATCGGCGTCTGGAACTCCTGGAAGCCCTGCTCGATCATGCGGCGGCGCAACGACGCGATGACGTTGGAGCGCAGCACGATGTTCTTGTGCAGCCGCTCGCGGCGCAGGTCGAGGAAGCGGTAGCGCAGACGGATGTCTTCCGGGTACTCGGCATCGCCGAACACCGGCATCGGCAGCTCGGCGGCGGGCGAGAGCACGTCGACCACCTCGGCCTTCACCTCGATGCGGCCGGTGGGCAGGTTGTCGTTGATGGTCTCGGGCGTGCGGGCCACCACCTTGCCATCCACGCGAATCACCGATTCGGAGCGGACGTGCTCGGCGTTCTTGAACGCGGCCGAGTCGACATCAACGACGATCTGCGTCAGGCCATAATGGTCGCGCAGGTCGATGAACAGCAGGTTGCCGTGATCGCGCTTGCGGTGGACCCAGCCCGACAGGCGGACGGTTTCGCCGACATTGGCTTCGCGGAGTTCTCCGCAGGTATGGGTGCGATAGGCGTGCATGGCAAAAACTCGGTTGTAACCGGAAAAAAATTCGGATCGCGGACACACACAGCTTCACGCCCCGTTTGTCAAGGCGCTGCAAGCTGCTACAGCGGTGTCCATGAGCGAATATGTACTGATCACGACCACGGACGACCTGTCGGCACTGTGCGCCCGGCTGGCTCGTCAACCTTTCGTCGCGCTGGACACCGAGTTCATGCGCGAGAACAGCTACTATCCCGATCTCTGCCTCATCCAGGTGGCGAGTCCCGAGGAGGCCGCCATCATCGACCCCAAGGCCCCGCGCCTGTCGCTGGAGCCGCTGTTCGCCCTCCTCGCCAACGAGGCGGTGCTGAAGGTGGTCCACGCCGGCGGGCAGGATCTGGAGATCTTCTACGGCCTCACCGGCCGGGTCCCCTCCCCGCTGTTCGACACCCAGATCGCGGGCATGGCGCTGGGTTTCGGCGAGCAGGTGGGCTACCAGCAGCTGGTCGAGCAGACGCTCGGCGTCCACATCAACAAGGGCGCGCGCTTCACCGACTGGAGCCGCCGCCCCCTCGAACAGCGCCAGCTCGACTACGCCATCGGCGACGTGACCTATCTGGTCGAGGCCTTCCCCAGGCTGCTTGAGCGGCTGAAGGAAACCGGCCGCGGCGAATGGCTGGACGAGGAAATGGCCCGGCTCATGGACCCGGCCAGCTACACCTGCGATCCCGAGCAGATGTGGCGGCGCATGAAGCTGCCCAACCGCAATGCGGACGTGCTGGGCCGCCTCAAGGCGCTGGCCGCCTGGCGCGAACGCGAGGCCCAGGGCAAGAACCTGCCGCGCAACCGCCTGGTGAAGGACGAAACCCTCATCGATCTCGCCCTGCACCCGCCGCGCGATCAGGCCTCGCTCGCCCGCGTGCGCGGCCTGCCCGCAAGCTGGGGCAGCAACGATATCGGTGCGCGCCTGCTGGCGGTGCTGGAGAACGCCCCGCCCATGCCGAAGGAGGAAATCCCCGCCCGCGAGCGCATGACCGCACTGGGCCGCCAGGCGTCGCTCATCGCCGACCTGCTCAAGCTGCTGCTCAAGATCCGCTGCGAGGAATGGGGCATCGCCCCCAAGCTGGTCTGCCGGTCCGACGAGCTGGAAGCCCTCGCCTCCGGCCAGCGGGACGGCCTCGCCATCCTCTCCGGCTGGCGATACAACCACTTCGGCAAGGATGCGCTCGCCATGGTCGAGGGGCGGCTCGCCTTCTCCGTGCGCGACGGCAAGCTCAACCTGCACGAGGTTGAACCGGCGTAACCGGCTGGTTTTTCAGGAAGTCTGATCCTGCGGGGGTCCCGGACCCCCGCGCGCCCTTTCGTTGACCGGGCCGCGCCCTTCCCTGAAGGGCGAGCCCCTCCCGCCATCAAACCACCCTGGACAAGCAAAGACCCCGGCCGGTTGCCCGGCCGGGGTCTTTTGACTTTCCTCTCCCGAGGGCGCGGCTTACGCGGCGCGGACCTGGGTGAGGAAGCGGTTCACCTGCACCCGCAGCTCCTCCGCCTGCTGGCTGAGGGCGTCGGCCGCATTGAGCACTTCCTGGGCGTTGTGGCCGGTCTGCTCGATGCCGCCGCTGATGCCGCCGATGTTGCGGGAGACTTCCTGCGTGCCGTGCGCCACCTGCTGCACGTTGCGGGCAATCTCCTGCGTCGAGGCGCTCTGCTGCTCCACCGCCACCGAGATGCCGACGGAGATCTCGTTGATCTCGCCGATGGTGCCGGCGATCGAGCGGATGGCCGCCACCGACTCCTCGGTCGCCGACTGGATCAGCGCGATCTGGGCCGCGATGTCGTTGGTGGCCTGGGTGGTCTGGTTGGCCAGCGACTTCACCTCGCTTGCCACGACCGCGAAGCCCCGGCCCGCATCGCCCGCGCGGGCCGCCTCGATGGTGGCGTTGAGCGCCAGCAGGTTGGTCTGCTCGGCGATCTGGTTGATGAGGTCCACCACCTGGCCGATCTGGCGGGCGCCGTCCACCAGGCCCTGCACCTTGGCGTCGGTGTCGCGGGCTTCCTGCACGGCCTTGTCCGCCACGGCCTTGGCCTGCATGGTCTGGCGCCGGATCTCGTCAACCGAGCTGGCCAGCTCCTCGCCGGCGGCGGCAACCATCTGCACGTTGGCGGCAGCCTGCTCGGCGGCGGTCGCGACGGTTCCGGCCTGACGGGTGTTGTCCTGCGCCGTGCGGGTCATGTCCTCGGAGCTGACGCGCACCTTCTCCGCCGCTTCGCTGAAGGAGGCGATGATGGCGTTGATCGTGCTCTCGAACTCGGCGATCGCCGCTTCCATGGCGCTGGCACGGGCGGCCTTGGCAGCCGCTTCGGCGGCCTCGCGCTTGCGCTCTTCCTCGAGACGGGCCGCTTCCTCGGCGCGGTGACGCTCCTCGGCCTCGCGCTGGCGCTTCTCCGCTTCCTCCTGCTCGGCGCGCAGCTTCTCGGCGGCGCGGGAGTTCTCGCGCAGCACCAGGAGCGCGCGGGCCACATCGCCCAGCTCGTCGCCCCGGTTGGTGAGCGGCACTTCCGTGTCGAGACGGCCATCGGCCAGCTCGCTGGTGGCCTTGGTCAGCTCGCCCAGCGGCTTGATGACGCCGCCACGGGTGAGGACGAAACCGGCGGCCAGCGACAGCAGGGTGCTGATGCCGAGAACGACGACGATGACCTCGCGGGTGCTCGCATCCCGCTGGGCGAGGACCGCGCGCTCGTCGCTCAGCGCCTTGTCGTGGGCCGCGATGAAGGCGTTCATGTCCTTCGTCAGGCTCTCCATCTCCGGCTGGAACTCTTCATACATGATCGCCAGAGCGGTCGCGTTGTCGTGCTTCAGCGCCGAAACCGAGACGGCCTCCAGAATGTCGAACGCGGTCACGTAGCGCTGACGGAAGTCCTTGAGCGCCTCGATCGACTCCTTCTGGTCGCTGAGGTTCAGCGCCTGATCGACGTTCTTGAGGAACCGGGCGCGGACTTCCTTCAGCTCGTCGGTGCGCTTCTGGATGTTCTCAGCATTGTCGTCAGCGATCAGGTTGAAGGCGAGACTCGACGTGTCCGCCCGCTGCGAATCGGCCAGTGCGGCAGAGGTCAGCATCCGCGACTGGCGCTCGAGCATCCGGGAGTAGGTGTCGGACACCTCACCCATGTTGATGATCGAGAACACCGTCACCGCAACAGCGACGATGCCGCTGAGAGCCAGCGGCGCCAGCATCTTGTAGAGGATTTTTATCCTGTTGAGGTAATTGAACAACATCGTCTGCTCCCAGACTCAGGCGGATCACATTCGGCATAGTTATTAAGGTCGTAATGGTGACTGAGAGGTAAACCGCAGCCGAAATGTTTTTCACCAGCACCTATCGGTCCTGACACCTGTCAGCCCGACTCCGCCCCGGTGCGCGTTGTGACGGGCCGGGAGCGCGCAGCTCTCCCCTGCCCGGGATGCGACTTCCCGGGACGCCCTGCCGCCAGCGGGCGGACACTCAGTGGTTGCGGATCAGCTCGAAGCGGGGCGTGAGGCCCAGATGCTTGGCAAGGCTTGCGAGGCGCCGGTCCACCACCTCGCCGTAGAGCCCCGTGTGCTCCTCGGTCAGCGCCAGCACCAGCTGGTCGCCGCGCCGGAACAGGCGGGAGCCTTCCAGGGGCTTGGCCGTGCCCGCCGTCAGCCGCTGGCCGAGGCGCAGCGCCAGCCCCCAGGCCCGGGCGCGGCTCAGATCCTCCGCGCTGGCGAGCGGCTGGACGATCGGGCCGTAGCGTTCGCTGATGGAGGCGCCGTAGCAGGCGTAAAGGGCGGCGCCGACCATGGCCCTGCCCCGGAAGTCAATGCCGACCCAGTTGCCGTAGAAGGAGGCCTCCAGCGCCCGCTCCGCCCGGAAGTCCGGGTGGCCGCGCCAGGCCACGTCGGCCAGCAGGCAGGCGGCGAGCCGCAGGCGGCGGTCCTCGTGGCTCTCGCCCTCCGAGAACAGCGGGTCCATCCACACCATGAGCGCGTCGCCGTGCTCGGGGAAGCGGCCCTCGTGGCGCGCCTCCACCCGGCAGGCGGCCAGCAGCGGGTCCTCCCGCTTGATGGCGGGCGGCAGGGAATCGAACAGCAGCCCTTCGCGCAGGCCGTAGGCCGAGTTGATGATGAGGGGAATATCCAGCGCCTTCACCAGCGCTTCGAGAACGGTCACCGCCACCGGCAGGCTGGGCAGTCGCCGCTCGGTCAGGCTCTTGACCTTCTTCAGTTCCTTGCGGTCCAGCGTGGCGAGCGCCTTGCCGAGCCGGCCAAGGGCGGCCGGTTCCATCTGGTAGCTCTGGATGATCCGCAGCGGGCAGTTGTTGAGATGCATGTCCAGATGCGCCAGCGCCCGCCACGAGCCGCCCACGGTGTAGAATGGCAGGCCGCGCACATCCTCCAGCCACGGCACGGTCTCCAGCGCCCGGGCGACCATCTCCTGAAGGCCGCGCGCGCCGTGCGCCTCCGCCTGCGCCCTCAGGGTCAGCACGCCGATGGGCAGCGACACCCGCTCGCCCACCTTCCCGCCGCTGATGCGGATCAACTCCAGGCTGCCGCCGCCCAGATCGCCCACCACGCCGTCGGCCCACGGCATGCCGGAGAGCACGCCGAGCGCCGCATAGTAGCCTTCCTGCTCGCCCGTGATGACGGTGATGTCGAGCCCGGTCTCCCGCTTCACCCGGGCGACGAAGTCGGGCCCGTTGCGGGCCAGCCGCACGGCGGCGGTGGCCACCACGGTCAGCTGGTCCACCTGCATGTCGGCGCACAGCAGGGCGAAGCGGCGCAGGGTGTCGATGGCCTGCTCCATGGTGTCCTCGTCCATCCGGCCGGTCTCGGCCAGACCCTTGGCGAGGCCGCACATCACCTTCTCGTTGAACACCGTCAGCGGCACCCGCACGACGCCGCGGTAGACCACAAGGCGCACCGAGTTGGAGCCGATGTCGATGATGGCGGTCAGGCGCTCGGCGAGCGGACGGAGGGCAGCGCGCGGGCGGGCATTGGGCAGCGACACGGCAGCGCGATTCATGGAACCTACTCGACGATGACCACGGACGGGGTTGGCGGGCACTTTAGCCGGGGACGCGCGGCGATCAACCCGCAGCGGACGGGGCAGCGCGGTCTTTTTGACCATCGTCGCCTTCCAGCACCAGTTGCGGGATGGCACCGGGGTCCTTCAGCGCCGCGCCCCGGCCGGACATGGACGGGTTGGTCATGAAGTAGCGATGCGCGTTGAAGGCGCGCCCCCGCGCCGGCATACGCACGTAGGAGCCGTCCGGTTGCAGCCAGGAGGACTGTTCCGTGTCCTTCAGGTTGGCGACCATCACCTGGTCCAGCACCTGGGCGTGGACCGTGGGGTTCTCGATCGGCACCAGCACCTCGACGCGGCGGTCGAAGTTGCGCTGCATCCAGTCCGCCGAGGAGATGTACACCTTGGCCTGACGCGAGGGCAGCGCCTCGCCGTTGGCGAAGGCGACGATCCGGCTGTGTTCGAGGAAGCGGCCGATGATCGACTTGACGCGGATGTTCTCCGACAGGCCCGGCACGCCCGGCTTCAGGCAGCAGATGCCGCGCACCACCAGGTCGATCTGCACGCCCGCCTGACTGGCCTCGTACAGCTTGTCGATGATGATGGGGTCCACCAGCGCGTTCAGCTTGGCCCAGATCTGGGCGGGAAGCCCGGCGCGGGCGTTGGCGATCTCCTGGTCGATATGCTTCATCAGCGTCGCCCGGATGCCGCCCGGCGACATGGCAAGGGCCTCCAGATGCTCGGGCGGCACGTAGCCGGTGATGTAGTTGAACACCTGCGCCGCGTCGTGCGCCAGCCGGGGGTCGGCGGTGAAGAAGCTGAGGTCCGTGTAGATGCGGGCCGTCACCGGGTGGTAGTTGCCGGTGCCGAAGTGGCAGTAGGTCCGCAGGTCCCGCCCCTCGCGCCGCACCACCATGGAGAGCTTGGCGTGGGTCTTGAGGTCGATGAAGCCGTAGACCACCTGCGCCCCTGCCCGCTCCAGCTCCGCCGCCCAGCGGATGTTCTGCTCCTCGTCGAACCGGGCCTTCAGCTCGACGACCGCCGTCACCGACTTGCCCGCCTCCGCCGCCTCGATGAGGGCGCGCACGATGGGGCTCTTCTTGCCGGCGCGGTAGAGCGTCTGCTTGATGGCGACCACGTCCGGGTCCGCCGCCGCCTGACGCAGGAAGGAGAGCACCACGTCGAAGCTCTCGTAGGGGTGATGGACCAGGATGTCCTTGGCGCGGATGGCAGCGAAGCAGTCGCCCCCGTGCTCGCGGATGCGCTCGGGGAAGCGCGGGGTGTAGGGCTCGAACTTCAGGTCCGCCCGCTCGTCCACGATCAGCTGGGCGGTGTCGGCGATGCCGAGGACGCCGCTCACCTCCACCGCGTCCCGTTCGGCGACGCCCAGCTCGCGGATTACCATGCGTTGCAGCTCGGGCGGGGTCTGCGCCTCGATCTTGAGGCGGATCACCTGCCCGCGCTTGCGCCGCTTGAGCGCCGACTGGAAGTAGCGGACCAGATCTTCCGCCTCCTCCTCCACCTCGATGTCGCTGTCGCGGATCACGCGGAAGGCACCGTCGCCCAGCAGTTCGTAGCCCGGGAACAGCTCGGCCAGGAACAGGCGGATGGTGTTCTCGAGGCTGATGAAGCGCAGGCCGTCCCCCGGCAGGCGGATGAAGCGCGGCAGCATGGTCGGCAGCAGCAGGAGCGCGTGCAGGATGCTGTTGTCGCTCTTCCGGCGCAGCTCCAGCACCAGCGAGATGCCCCGGTTGGGGATGAACGGGAACGGATGGGCCGGGTCGATGGCAAGCGGCGTCAGCACCGGGAAGATCTTGGCGAGGAAGTGCCCTTCCAGCCAGTCCTTCTCCGCCGCGCGCAGCTGGCTCCGGTCCAGCACCTCAAGGCCCTCGGCCGCCAGCGCTTCCCGCAGCTCGGCCCACACCGCCTGCTGGGCCCGCATCAGCTCCTCCGCCTTGGCGGAGATGGCGGCAAGCTGCTGGGCCGGGGTCAGGCCGTCCTGGCTGAGCGTCTCGACCGCGGCGTCCAGCTGCCCGCGCAGGCCCGCGACGCGCACCATGTAGAACTCGTCCAGGTTGCTGCCCGAGATGGACAGGAACCGCAGCCGCTCCAGCAGCGGGTAGCTGGTGTTGCGGGCCTCCTCCAGCACGCGGAAATTGAACGCCAGCCACGACAGTTCGCGGTTGAAGTAACGTTCCGGGCTGACCGGGTGGCGCGGCTCGGCGGCGGTGGCGGCGAGATGGGCATGTATCGGCATAGCTGCCTGATACTCTGCCCCTGGTAAAAAATTATGACAAGCTCGGCGCTCTGGCGGCCAAATCGGCCAGCACCTGCCGCACCAGCGGCACCGTGACCGGGCGCCGTTTCTCCAGCGCCGTCAGGTCGATGGCCTCCACCACCGCGTGGATGCGGGCGTAGTCCCGCTCCAGCCGCAGCATCAGGAAATCGATCACGTCCGGCGGCACGTCCAGCCCCCGGTCGCGGAACTGCTTGACCAGCAGCGCCGCCATCAGCGGGTCGTCCGGCTGGGCGATCTCGGCCACGGGCAGCGCGAGGAGCCGCGAGGACAGGTCCGGCACCTCCAGCCCCCAGCTCTTGACCGGCAGGCGACTCAGCAGCACCAGCCCGATGCGTTGCTCCCGCGTCCAGTTGATGAGGTGGAACAGCCCCTCCTCGTCCACGCCCGGTCCCAGGTTGTCGATCACCAGTGTCGGCAGGCGCAGGCGGCTGTGCAGCTGGCCCGGCCCCAGCACCCGCCCGCCGGTGCGGCTGGCAAAGATCGCGCCCAGATGGCTCTTGCCGGACTTCTCCGGCCCCACGATCAGCAGGGCATGGCTTGGCCATTCCGGCCAGTTGTCGAGATAGGCGACGGCCAGTTCGTTGGATGGCGAGACGGCGAAGTTCTCGATGCCCGTCGCCTTGCGGTAGGACAGCGGCAGCGGCGGCTGTTTCATGGCGTCTCTTCCTCGCGCGGCTGGCTTCCATCGTCATAGAGCCGGCTGGCGAGATAGCGCTGGAGCAGCCACCGCGACAAGACGGCGACGATCGCGGCGACAGGCACGGCGAGGAAGATGCCGAGCACGCCCATGAGTTCGCCGCCCGCGAAGATGGCGAAGATCACCCACGCCGGATGCAGGCCGACGCGGTTGCCGATGAGGTTCGGGGTGAGGATGCTGCCCTCGATGGCCTGCACGATGACGAACACCCCGTAGACCAGCCCCACCTTGAGCCAGTCCGTGCCGAACTGGCCCAGCGCCACCAGCACGGCGAGCGCCGAGGCAAAGAAGGGCCCCGCCAGCGGCACGAAGGCGAGCAGACCGGCGATGAGCCCCAGCACCAGCGCGTAGTTGAGGCCGAGGAGGCTCCAGCCGGCGGCGTAGAGCACGGCCAGCGCCATGCACACCAGGAACTGGCCGCGCACAAAGCCCGACAGGGCGTAGTCGATCTCCCCCAGCAGCTGCCGGATCGTGGCGAGGTGGGCGCGCGGCAGCCAGGAGTAGATCCGCGCGACGATGATGTCCCAGTCCCGCAGCAGGTAGAAGGCGACCACCGGCGAGATGAGGATGAGCGAGAGCAGGTTGAAGAAAGCGATGCCGCTGGCCAGCAACTGGCCCACGTGCGCGCCGACCCATTCCACCACCTTGCCCCCCGATTGCTGGACGAGGGTTTCCGCCTGCCGGCTGCCGCCCGCCTCGTCGATGAGGCCGACAATGAGCTGGCGCAGCTTGACGATGTAGGCGGGCAGCGCCTGGGCAAATCCCATCACCTGATCGCGCAGCATCGGCGCGATGGCGATGAACACCCCGATCAGGAGCCCGAAGAACAGGACGATGGCGATACTGGTCGCCAGCCAGCGCGGCAGCCGCCAGGCCTCCATCCGGTCGGCGAGCGGGTCGAGCAGGTAGGCGACCGCCAGGCCCACCACGAACGGCAGCAGAATGCCGCTGACGGAGACGAAGAAGGCCAACAGCAGAACGATGCCAAGGGCGAACCAGACCCAGCGCGGCGGCGTGGATGTCATCAGGCGCTACTCCTGCGGGTTGCGCGGCTGCTGGCCGAATCCGGGCGGCAGCAGCGATTCCGGTCCGGCGCCGGGCGTCTGGCCACCGTTCGTCTGACCGCCATTCGTCTGACCCGCCGGGGCCTGACCGGCTGGCGCCTGATTGGCCGGAGTCTGACTGGCTGGAGACTGGCCGCCGGGAGATTGGGTGACCACACCCTCCTCCCCTTCGCCCTCCACAAGGACCGGGCGCGGCACGGCCGGGTCGTCCGGGCGCTTGTAGCGCAGCAGCCAACGCCCGTCGTCCAGTTGCGCCAGCTTGAGGCCGAGGGCGTCCAGGTCATAGTGCAGCCAGTCCATGGTCGCGCCATAGCCAAGGCGCACCTGCGAGACGCCGCCCAGCGACAGGCCGGTGATGGTCAGCCCGGTGATCGCGGGCGCGCGGCGCAGCAACTGTTCCATCGCGGACCAGCTCTGGGCATCGGGCGTATCCACCAGCACGTCGATGCCGCGCAGGCTCTGAACGGTGAACACCTGCTCCGAGGGCTCGGGCGCCGGGGCCAGCATGTCCTCGGCCTTCACGACCGGGCTGGCCTTCAGCTTGCCCGCCTTCAGCGCGTCGTTCATGGCGGCGTCGAGCCGGGTGACGGCCTCGCTCAGCATGGCGGGCACCCGGGCGGGCGACTCCGCCGTCAGCGTCACGGTGGCGATCGGCGCGGCGTCGAGGCCGTGGAGAATGCGGAACACGCCCTTCACCGGGCCGCCGGGATATGTGCGCTCAAGCCGGGCCTCGGCCACGGCGAAGTCCTGCGCCCCGTAGCGCAGCAGCGCGAGGCGCATCAGCCCCGGGTCCGCATCGACGCCCCGCTTGGCGTTGAGGAAGATGCTGTCGCTCGGGGTGCCGGTCACCTGCACATAGTCGATGCTGGAGCGCACGTCCGCAAAGCCGGTCCAGGCGCGGAACCACGGGTTGCGCGGGTCGATGCCCAGCCAGCCCCCCCCATCCTTCAGGGCGGGGAGCAACAGAATCGGGTGGGATTTGCGTCCCTCCGGCCCGATTCCCATCTGGCCGATCATGGCGCGCACCGGCGCGGGGTCGAAATCCACCGTCAGCCGCGCGATGTAGCGCCGGGACGAGAATCGCTCCGATTCCACGTTGATTCCGGCGACCATGGCGTTGAGGCCGCCCTCGCCGACGCTGGGCGCCGAGGTTTCCGGCTGACCCGTCAGCCGGGCCCACAGCCGCCGCCACGCCCGCTGCTGAGCCGCGCGAATCCCCGCTTCCCGGGCCTGTGTCGCGTCGCGGGCGAGCACGTCCACGGCGATATCCTTCACCGAAAACGGCTCGGCAACGGTGGGTTCGGCGCCATGCGCGGTCGCACCGGAGAGCAGGCCGATTAGGAGGAGAGCTACGAGCCGCACGACGACCAATCAATGACTTTGTGAGACAGGAATGCGTTCCTTTTACAACTGAGGTCTCGCTTCTCAAGTTCAATCTGGTAACAGGGCGGCAACTGTACATCGCCTTTCAGCTGTGGAAAGACCCGGCCATGTCCAAAAACACCCCCTACACCTACGCCGAGGCTGGCGTGTCCATCGACGCCGGAAATGCGCTGGTACGGGCCATTGCGCCGCTGGCGCGCTCGACCCGCCGGCCCGGTGCGGACAGCGATCTCGGCGGCTTCGGTGCGTTCTTCGACCCGAAGGCGGCCGGTTTCAATGATCCGCTGCTGGTCTCCTCGACCGACGGCGTCGGCACCAAGATCAAGCTCGCCATCGAGGCGGACGGTCACGACACCATCGGCATCGACCTCGTCGCCATGTGCGTGAACGATCTGGTGGTCCAGGGCGCGGAGCCGCTGTTCTTCCTCGACTACTTCGCCACCGGCAAGCTGGACACGGGCGTGGCCGCCCGGGTGGTCGCGGGCATCGCCGAAGGCTGCCGCCAGGCGGGCTGCGCGCTCATCGGCGGCGAGACCGCCGAGATGCCGGGCCTCTACGGCGACGGCGACTACGACCTGGCCGGCTTCACGGTCGGCGCGGTGGAGCGCGGCCAGCAGCTCACCGGCGAGACGGTGAGCGCGGGGGACATCATCCTCGGCCTTGCCTCCTCCGGCGTCCACTCCAACGGCTACTCGCTGGTCCGCCGCCTCGTCGCGGACTTCGCCATCGACCTCAACGCCCCGGCGCCGTTCGATCCGGCGGTGACGGCGGGCGAAGCCCTGCTCGCCCCCACCCGCATCTACGTGAAGCAGCTGCTGCCGATCGTGCGCACCGGCCGCATCAAGGCGCTGGCCCACATCACCGGCGGCGGCATCACCGAGAACGTGCCGCGCGTGCTGCCCAAGGGCACCCGCGCCGTGTTCGATACCGCCAGCTGGGATCTGCCGCCGCTGTTCCGCTGGCTGCGCGATCTGGGCAAGATCGAGGGCCCCGAGCTGGTCCGCACCTTCAACTGCGGCATCGGCATGGCGATCGTCGTCTCCGAGGACAACGTGGCCGCCGTCACCCGGGCGCTGGAGGACGCGGGCGAGACCGTGCACCGCATCGGCCGCATCGAGGCCGCCGAGGGCGAGGTGCGCGGCTGCCGGGTCACCTCCGCCGCCGGGGCCTGGGGCTACAACGACGCATGGGACGCCTCCCATGACGCGTAAGCTCCGCATCGGTGTCCTGATCTCCGGCCGGGGCAGCAACTTCAAGGCGCTGCTCGATGCCACGCAGCAGCCGGGCTATCCGGCCGAGATCGTCTGCGTCATCTCCAACAAGGGCCAGGCGGCAGGGCTGGATTACGCCCGCGCCGCCGGTATCCCGGCCATCGTCATCTCCCACACCGGCTTCGCCAGCCGGGAGGCGTTCGACATCACGGTGGACGACCAGCTCCGCCGCCATGAGGTGGACATCGTCTGCCTTGCCGGGTTCATGCGGGTGCTCTCCGCCGAGTTCATCAACCGGTGGCCGGACCGCATCCTCAACATCCACCCGTCGCTCCTGCCCGCCTTCCGGGGCCTTCACACCCACGAGCGGACCATCGAGGCCGGCTGCAAGATCGCGGGCTGCACCGTCCACATCGTGCGGCCCGAGTTGGACGAAGGGCCGATCATTGCCCAGGCAGCCGTGCCGGTGCTGGAAGGCGACACCCCAGGCACCCTCGCTGCCCGCATCCTCGAACAGGAACACCGCATCTACCCGGAAGCCGTGCGCCTCATCGCCGAGGGCCGCGTGGAAATCGAGGGCATGATCGCCCGCATCCGCGACGCCAAACCCACCGCCCAGCCGCTGGTGAACCCGGCCCCGCGCGGGTGAGGTTTTGGTTGAAGGTGATGCAGCAAGGGCCGGATTTTCCAGCCCTTTTTCTTGTTTTATGAAAGTATTTTGCAGGAGGGGCTTACCCCTCCTGCACCTCCCGTTCCTTTCAAGCGGCCGTGTTCCCGGTGGGCGCTGGAAACGCGGCCCTGCAAAACGATCGGGAGCGCGAGGGTCCGCGACCCTCGCATTATCCCCCTCTACCGAGAAGCACGCTACTTGCGTTCCGCCAGCCGTTCGTGTTGCCGGCGTTCCTATCTGGCCACGTCCTCGGGGATTGCGTCACCGAAGTCGCTGAGTTCGAAAAGCGGCCGGATCTCGATCTCCGAGCGCTCCGGCATCGGGTTGGGGCAGCGCTTCACCCACTCCAGCGCCTCGTCCATGTCCTTCACCTGCCAGATCCAGAAGCCCGCCACCTGGTTGTTCGGCCCGGCGAAGGGGCCGTCGATCACTTCCCGGGACGCGCCGTCAAACACCACCCGCTTTCCTGCCGATGTGGGCTTCAGCCCCTCGCCCGTCAGCAGAATGCCCGCGTCGAGCAGCGCCTCGTTGAACGCGCTCATCTCCCGCATCAACTCCTCGGACGGCATGTCGCCGCGTTCACTCGACTCCGTCGCCTTCACCAGAACCAGCACGCGCATGGGGGCCTCCTCATTTCTGCTGCCCAGAAGAGATGAACGCGAAGCCACTTCGGTTTCTTCAATGCATCAGGCGAATCTTCCTGCAAACAGAAAAGGGCCGGTGGAGCCCGGCCCTTCCTGTTCATGCGCGGGGAACGTCGGGGTCAGCCGACGATTTCCGTCTGCGCGAAGAAGTAGGCGATTTCGATCGCCGCGTTCTCCGGGCTGTCCGAGCCGTGGATCGAGTTGGCCTCGATGGATTCGGCGAAGGTCTTGCGGATGGTGCCTTCGGCGGCGTCCTTCGGGTTGGTCGCGCCCATCACCTCGCGGTTCTTGGCGACGGCGTTCTCGCCTTCCAGCACCTGGAGCACCACCGGGCCGGAGATCATGAACTCGACCAGGTCGTTGAAGAACGGACGCTCGCGGTGCACGGCGTAGAAGCCCTCGGCCTGTTCACGGGTCAGGCGCACGCGCTTCTGGGCGACGATCCGCAGGCCGGCGTCTTCCAGCATGGCGTTGATCTTGCCCGTCAGGTTGCGGCGGGTTGCGTCCGGCTTGATGATCGAAAAGGTGCGTTCGAGCGCCATGGGGAAACTCCAGTTGAGAAATCGTTAAGGATGGGAAGTTGCGCGTCTCTATCGCCCGGGCGGTGAAAACGCAATGGGTCGGTTGCGCCCCACAACGATCAGCGGCGATCCGCAGCACTCAATGACGATTCAACGCAACACCGCTCAGGCGGAGCGCTTCCAGCCGCCGCCTTCCTGCTGCTCCCAGTAGGCCAGGCCATGGCCCTGCGCCTTGAGAGTCTTCCAGTGCTGGCGGGCGGTCTGGGTCTGGGCCTCGTCCTGTCCGTCGAACAGGTAGAGCACCCTCTCGAAGCCTTCTACCGTCTCGGGCAGCACGTTGTCCATCAGGACAAGGACGGTCGCGCCGTTGGGGTTGCCCGTGCCCGTGGTGATGAACAGCGGCTGGGCCTCGGGGTATGGGCTGGTGTCCGTGCCGTGGGGCAGGAAGGAGGCCGGGTTGTAGGTCCAGAGATAGGCGTCTATCTCCCGCACCCGCTCCTCGCTTCCTGCCCGGATCACGGTTCTGAGGTTCTGGCCGTGCACCTTCTCCATGAGCCGCGCCAGCGCCTGCAACGGCGCCTGCCGCGTCACGTGGTAGAAGCTGATCTCGGCCATCGTCTTTGCAACCTCAGGAGCTTAGCGGGCTTCGTAGTTGTCGGCGATGAACTGGTCGAGCAGGCGCACGCCGTAGCCGGTTGCGCCCTTCTCCCACAGCGGCGTGTCCTTGTCGGACCACACCATGCCGGCGATGTCCAGGTGCGCCCAGGCGACGCCGTCCTTCACGAACCGCTTCAGGAACTGGGCGGCGGTGATGGAGCCCGCCTCGCGCGGACCCACGTTCTTCATGTCCGCGATCGGCGTGTTGATGAGCTTGTCGTAGGCGTCGCCCATCGGCATGCGCCACAGCTTGTCGCCGGTGGCCTTGCCCGCCGAGTCCAGCTGGGCGGCAAGCGTGTCGTCGTTGCTGAACATGCCGCCGTATTCGTGGCCGAGGGAGATGACCATCGCGCCGGTGAGCGTGGCGAGGTCCACGAGCACCTTCGGCTTGTAGCGGTCCTGGGCGTAGGCCATCACGTCGCACAGCACCAGGCGGCCTTCCGCGTCGGTGTTGATGACCTCGATGGTCTGGCCCGAGTAGCTCTTGACCACGTCGCCGGGGCGCTGGGCGGTGCCCGAGGGCATGTTCTCCACCATGCCGCACAGGCCGACCACGCGGCATTTGGCCTTGCGGGCGGCGAGCGCGCGCACCGCGCCGATCACGGCGCCGGCGCCGCCCATGTCCCACTTCATGCCCTCCATGCCGGCGGCGGGCTTGATGGAGATGCCGCCGGTGTCGAACGTCACGCCCTTGCCGACGAACACCACCGGCGGGGTGTCGCCGCCCGCGCCGCCAGTGCCGTCATATTCGAGGATCACCACCTGCGGCTCGTTGACCGAGCCCTGGGCAACGCCGAGGAGCGCGCCGAAGCCCAGCTCCCGCAGCTGCGCCTCGCCCAGCACCTCCACCTTCACGCCCAGCGCCGTCAGGCTCTGGGCCCGCTCGGCAAAGGACTTGGGGTAGATCACGTTGCCCGGTTCGGAGACCAGATCGCGGGTGAAGAAGATGCCGTCGGCGATCGCCGCGAAGCGGGCGTAGCGGCTCTCGGCTCCGGCGGCGTCGCCGGTCCAGACGCTCAGGGTCTCAAGCGTCGGCTTCTTGGAGGCAGGCTCCTTGGTGCGATAGCGGTCGAACCGGTAGGAGCGCAGCAGTGCGCCCCCCGCCAGCCGCGCGGCGGCATCGCCCGCCTCGACGCCCACGCCCTCGAGGCTGGAGGCGTCGATGGTCAGCGCCGTCTCGCCGGAGGTTGCGAGGCGGGCATAGAGGGTGCCGCCCGCCTTCTCCAGGTCCGTCGCGCCGACCCTGGCGGCCTCGCCCAGCCCCACCAGCAGCAGGCGGCTGGCCTCCAGACCCGACGGCGCCAGGATCTCCAGCACCTGCCCGGTCTCGCCGTTGAAACGGTTCGCCTGGAGCGCGCGCGTCACCTGCCCGCCCGTCGTCGCATCAAGGGACTGGACAGTCCCGGTTTGCAGTGCACCTTGAGTAACAAGAATGGCGTGTGCACCGCTCTTGAGCGCACCAGCCGTTTCGAAAGAGACCTTCATGGAGAGAATCCCTGATTGAAGTCCAAAGACAACCTGATGCGTACATAGCGATCAATCGCCGTTCAGCAAAGGTGAACGGGGTCAGATTGTTTCGCCCACCGTTGCACTCGGGTGCGGGCCGTGCTTTACACACGCCCGATTTCCAACGACGAAGGCTGCCGTCCGTGCATGTCCGCTTTCTGCTCTTTTTGCTGACGACGACCACTGCCCTGCCCGGCTGGGCCGCGCCGGAGGTGCAGGGGAACGCCGGATCCGGCAGCCCGCAGGTGATCGACCCCCGGCGGGAACCGACCGCGCCCGGCGCAACGCCCGCCTGGCCGGCCCTGCCGGGGCAGCGCGTGGCCCCCGGGACCGTCCAGCCGGTTGACCCGGCCAAGGGTACCCCGGCCAGGGACGACGCCGAGGCCGAGGCCTCCCGGGAGATCCTGTTCGAGGCCGACCAGCTGGACTACGACGTGGACGCGGAGGTGGTCACCGCCACCGGCAACGTGGTGCTGGTGCGGGAGGGCGACCGGGTCAGCGCGGACCAGATCGTCTACAACCGCAAGACCGGCTTCGTTGAGGCGCGCGGCAACGTGCGGCTGGTGGATGCGGAAGGCAATGTCGTCACCGGCGAGCGGGTGGAGCTGACCGACACGCTGCGCCAGGGCGTCGTGGACAACATCCTGATGGTGCTGACGGACGGCTCGCGCCTTGCCGCCAGCCGGGGCACCCGCCAGGAGAGCCGCGCCGATCTCGACCGCGTGGTCTACAGCCCCTGCGACCTGTGCTCCGAGGGCTCGGTCCGCGAGCGGCCGCTGTGGCGCATCAAGGCGCTGCGGGTGGAATACGATGAGGTGAAGAAGCGCCTCACCTACCGGCACGCCACGTTCGAGTTCCTGAACGTGCCGCTGCTCTACCTGCCCTACATGTCCCACTCGACGCCGGACGTGACCAAGGCCTCGGGCCTGCTGATGCCGGACATCTCCCAGAGCCGGGCGCTCGGCCTGTCCCTCGCCACGCCCTACCTGTGGAGCATCTCGCCCAGCCGGGACCTGACCGTCACGCCGACCCTCTACACCGAGGAAAACCCCACCCTCGGGCTGGAATACCGCCAGCACGTGGGCTCGGGCACCATCCGCGTCGGCGGCGTCGGCACCTATGCCTCGCGCGACTTCGACGAGAAGGACGCGGTCACGCAGGTCAACCGCGGCAACGATTTCCGCGGCTACTTCTATGCCAACGGCCGGTTGCAGCACACGGCGCGCTGGCGCTCCAGCTTCGACACCATGGTGGCATCGGACGACACCTTCCTGCGCCGCTATGACATCACCGACGACGACGTGCTGCGCAACAGCTACCGCCTCGAATACTTCGGGGACCGGGACTACCTGACGCTGGAGACCTGGGCCTTCCAGGGCCTGCGGCTGACGGACCGCTTCGGCGAGATGCCGATCGCCCTCCCCTATGTGGACTACCGCTGGACCTCGGCGGTCGACCCGGCCCTCGGCCAGTTCGGCATCCGGGCCAATGCCCTGTCGCTGGTCCGCACCAAGGCGATGGACACCTACCGCGTCTCCACCACGGCGGACTGGCAGAAGCAGTGGATGCTGCCGGGCGGCCAGATCACCCGCCTGATCGGTCTGGTGCGCGGCGACGCCTATTACGTCAACGACGCCGACGACCCGGACAACGCCGCCTATGCGGGCCGGAACGGCTGGCACGGCCGGGTTCTGCCGCTGGCGGCGGCCGAATTCTCCTGGCCGCTGGCGGGCCCCAGCTTCGGCGGCTTCCAGACCCTGACGCCCATCGTCCAGGTGGTCGCCGCCGGGCCCGGCCGCAACCGGGTGGTGCCGAACGAGGACAGCCGCGCCTTCGACCTGGAGGACACCAACCTCTTCGACCTCAACCGCTTCTCCGGCATCGACCGGTGGGAGAGCGGCACCCGCGCCACCTACGGCGTCAGCTGGTCGTGGACCGGGCGGAACGTCACCATCACGGCGGATGCGGGCCAGAGCTACCGGCTGAGCGAGGAAGACAGCAACAACCTGTTCCCGAAGGGCTCGGGCCTGTCCGGCCGATTCTCCGATTTCGTCGGCCGCACCTCCGTGCGCTGGGGGAATTTCGTCGACGTGGTCTATCGCTTCCGCCTGGACAAGGCCAGCCTGACGCCCCGGCGCAGCGAGCTGGACGCCTTCATCGGCACGCAGAAGACCTACCTCACCGTCGGCTACGCCAACCTCAACCGCGACATCCTGCTGGAAGACCTGGAGGACCGGGAGGAGCTGCGCGTGGGCGGCCGCGTGCAGGTGAACCGTTACTGGTCGCTCAACGCCGCCACCATTCTGGACCTGACCAGCAAGAGCCAGAGTTCCCGGAGCGACGCGGACGGCTTCCAGCCCATCCGCCACAGCGTCGGCGTCGCCTACGAGGACGAGTGCTTCCGCTTCTCCGTCACCTGGCGGCGGCGCTTCACCGAAGACCGCGACTTCCAGCGCGGCTCCACCATCTTCTTCCGCTTCGCCCTGCGCAATCTGGGCGGCGGCTGATCGTGATGCGCCCTGGCCCGGCCCGACATGGCCATGGGAATCGCACGTCTCGGCGGGAGGGCAGTTGCGCCTGTGCGCGGGGTAACGTAAACCGGCAGCCTATGCTGATGAGAAAACTTTCGCTGTTCGGTCTGTGTCTGGCTGTTCTGGCCACGCCAGCCGCCGCCCAATCGCTTGGAGCCGCCGGTGGCGGCGAGATTCCGGTGGACATCCGCCTGTTCGGGCCGCCTGACCCGAACGTTCGCAAGGCATCGGCCATCGTGAACGGCAGCATCATCACCGATCTGGACGTGGAGCACCGGCTGGCGCTGGTGATCGCCGCGTCGGGTGGACGCATTGGCGAGGACGAGAAGAATCGCCTGCGCGTTCAGGTGCTTCGCAACCTGATCGACGAGCGCCTCCAGATCCTGGAGGCCGAGCAGCATGATGTCTCCGTCGATCCGGCCGAGGTCGAGGCCGCCTTCGCCCGCGTCGCGCAGAACTTCAATCAGACGCCGGAGGAGTTCGCCAAATTCCTCAAGTCCAGCGGCTCTTCGGCGGACACGCTGAAGTCCCAGATCAAGGCGGAAATGTCCTGGTCGCGCGTGCTGCGCCGCCGTATCGCCCCGTTCGTCACCATCGGCGACGAGGAAGTGGATGCGGTCATCCAGAAGCTGGAAGCCTCCAAGGGCCAGGAAGAATACCGCATCAGCGAGATCTTCCTGTCCGCGACCGCCGAGAACGAGGCCGCCGTCCGCAACACGGCGGAGCAGATCCTGAAGCAGGTGCGCAGCGGCGCGTCCTTCGTCGCCTATGCCCGCCAGTTCTCGGAAGCCTCGACCGCGGCCGTCGGCGGCGACCTCGGCTATGTGATGCCCGAGCAGCTGCCCGCGCCGTTGCAGGAGGTGGTCAAGAACCTGCCCGTCGGCCAGATCAGCGACCCCATCCGCGTGCCGGGCGGCTTCAGCATCATCGCCGTCTCCGACAAGCGCAAGATTCTCGGGCCCGATCCGCTGGATTCGGTGCTCACCATCAAGCAGGTCATCGTGCCGCTCAACCGGAACGCCCCGGAGGCCGAGTTGCAGCGTCTGGTGGAGCGCATGACGACCGAGGCCTCGCGCGGCGGCGGCTGCGGCCGGGCCGATGCGCTGGCCCAGAGCCTGGGCGGCCGGGTCGACGAGCCGGAGCCGCAGAAGCTGCGGGAGTTCCCGCAGGGGCTCATTCCCCACCTCGAGCGGCTTCAGGTCGGCGAGGCCACCCGCCCGTTCGGCACGGAGGAGGACGCCCGCGTCATCATCCTGTGCGGCCGCGACGACGCCGAGGAGGCCAAGCTGCCCACCTACGACGAGGTTTACGCCCAGCTCAACGAGGAGCGCATGTCGATGATGGCCCGGCGCTACCTGCGCGACCTGCGGCGCGACGCGATCATCGACTACCGTTAAGGGCACGGTCGTGCAGCCGCTTGCCGTCAGCATCGGCGATCCGGCGGGCGTCGGCCCGGAAGTGATCGCCAAGGCATGGGAGGCCCGCCACAGCGCGGGCCTTTCGCCTTTTGTCGTCCTGGGGGCGGAAGCACCGCTGCGCGCCGTCTGGGACGGGCCCGTCGCCCTGGTCGCGTCCGTCGCCGAGGCTGCTGACTGCTTCGAGAGCGCCCTGCCCGTCCTCCCCGTGGGCGCGCTGGCCGAGGCGACGCCCGGCGCACCGACCCGGGACGGGGCCGCCCTCGCCTTCGCCGCGCTGGAAGCGGCGGTGGCGCTGACGCTGGAAGGCCAGACGGCGGCGATCGTCACCGCGCCGGTCAGCAAGGCGGAACTCAAGGCCGTGGGCTACACCTGGCCGGGTCAGACCGAATTCGTTGCCGAGCGGTCGGGCGTCGCGCCGGAGGATGCGGTGATGATGCTCGCCGGGCCCAGCGTCCGCACCGTGCCGGTGACCATCCACATTCCGGTGCGGGCCGTGCCGGAGGTGCTGACGACGGACCTCATTCTCCAGCGCGCCGAGGTGACCGCCCGCGCGCTGCGGCAGGATTTCGGCATCGCCGAGCCGCGCCTCGCCATCACCGGCCTCAACCCCCACGCCGGGGAGGACGGCCACATCGGCCTTGAGGACCGGGACGTGATCGCGCCCGCCGTTGCGGAGCTGCGCCGCCGGGGCTGGACCGCCGAGGGCCCGCTCTCCGCCGACACCCTGTTCGCGCCCCACATCCGCACCCGCTTTGACGCGATGCTGTGCATGTACCACGATCAGGCGCTGATCCCGGTCAAGGCGCTGGATTTCGATCAGGGCGTCAACATGACCCTTGGCCTGCCTATCGTCCGCACGTCGCCCGACCACGGCACCGCCTTCAACATCGCCGGGCGCGGCATCGCCCGGCCGGACGCCATGATCGCCGCGCTCCAGATGGCGGCCCGGTGCGCCGCTTCCCGGAAGGCGGCCCGCCCATGAGCGCTGTTGATCAGGACTTCCTCGCCAGCCTGCCGCCGCTGCGGGAGGTCATTGCCGAGCACGGCCTCAATGCGAAGAAGTCGCTCGGGCAGAATTTTCTGTTCGATATGAACCTGTTGGGGCGCATTGTTCGCACGGCGGGTCCGCTGGAAGGCTACACCGTCTACGAGGTCGGCCCCGGCCCGGGCGGCCTCACCCGCGCCATTCTGGCAGCGGGCGCCGAGCGGCTTGTGGCGGTCGAGATGGACCAGCGCGCCTGGCCGATTCTGGAAGACCTCAACCAGCGCTCGGGCGGACGCCTTGAGGTCATCCCCGGCGACGCCATGAAGGTGGACGAAGCGGCGCTCCTCTCGGGCAAGCCGGTGCGGATCATCGCCAACCTGCCCTACAACGTGGGCACGGCGCTGTTGGTGCGCTGGCTGACCACGCCCGCGTGGCCGCCGTTCTGGTCCAGCCTCACCCTCATGTTCCAGAAGGAAGTGGCCGAGCGCATCGTGGCAAAGCCGGGCACCTCCGATTACGGCCGCCTCGCCGTGCTCGCCCAGTGGCGGGCCCGCCCCCGCATCGCCTTCGACGTGCCCCGGCAGGCCTTCACCCCGCCGCCCAAGGTCACCTCCGCTGTCGTCCACATCGAGCCGTGCGTGCCCATTGCGGATGTGCCGCTGAAAAGCCTGGAGGCCGTCACGCTCGCCGCCTTCGGCCAGCGCCGCAAGATGCTGCGCGCCTCCCTCAAGTCGTTGGGCATGGACCCGGCGCCCATCCTGGAAGCAGCGGGCATCCCCGGCGACCTGCGCGCCGAAGTGCTGGACGTTGCCGCCTTCTGCCGCCTCGCCGCCGCTCACGCCGAACTGGCGGCAAGCCGGAAAACGCGTTGATCTTACGGAATTTTTTGCGGGGCTCCCGGCCCCCTGCACCCCGTCCATTCAAGTCCGGGGCGCTTCGGTGCTCGCGGGTTCGCCCGACAAACGAACGGGAGTGCAGAGGGTCCAAGACCCTCTGCAAGAATCCGTTCCGAAAAGAAAATCCCCTACTGCTTGACGCTGGGCTTCTTGCCCGGCGCGGGGGAGCGCTGCTCGGCCACCGCGCTGCGGCGGCTGGCGCCCTTGGCCTGGGCGGTGCTGATGGCGGCGGCCAGACGCTCCGCCTCGCTGCACCCCTTGCGGCAGACGCGGCGCAGGCGCTCGAGCGTTTCCTGCGCCAGCGTAAGGTTGCCCTTGGCGATGTAGGCCATGCCGGAGGCTTCCAGCGCGGTCGTGTCGTTCGGGTTGATGGTCAGCGCCTTGCGGTAGTAGCTGATGGCCTTGCCGGTCAGCCCCATCTGCTCGTAGGCCCGGCCCAGCCCGATGAAGGCGTTGCTGTTGTCCGGGTCGGCCACCAGCGCGGACTCGTAGAGATCGACGGCTTCGGCGGCCCGGTTCTGCGCCAGCAAGTCGTTCCCCTGCTGCATCAGCCGCGACGATGTCGCATTGACCGTGGGAGACTTGGCCAGCACCGGCCCGCTCACGGCGAGGGCAGCGCTGATGGCCAGGGCGGAAATCCAGTGGCTCTTTCGCATTCTTCTTCCCTAGGAAGTTCGGCCGGGTTTGGTCAACACCGCACCGGTTAAGGCTTAGCAGACCCGTTCAAAAACCGCGACGAAAAAGCCGTCGCATCCATGACTTGCCGGCGCGACAGCGAGCCATTCGGGCCGCAAGGCCACGCTTTCAGGTAGGTCTTCGCCCCCACCCGCACGGCGGTAATCGACCGGCCGGAATCCGGGGGTGTGCGCGAGGAACGCCTCCACCCGGTCCTCCGCCTCGTCCGGCAGCAGGGAGCAGACCGCATAGACCAGCCGCCCGCCCGGCCGCACGAGCGCCGCGCCCTGCGCCAGCACCGTATCCTGCACGGCGGTGACGGCGCTCAGCCGCTCCGGCGTCAGGCGCAGCCGCGCCTCCGGGTTGCGCCGCCAGGTGCCGGTGCCGCTGCACGGGGCGTCGATGACCACACGGTCGGCCCGTCCCGCCAGATCATCCAGCGCGCCCGGGTGCAAAACCCGTTGCTCCACAAGGGTAACGCCGGCCCGGCTCAGGCGCGGTGTCATCCGCTCCAGCCGGGCGGGGTCGATGTCGCAGGCGATGATCCGGCCCCGGTTCTCCATGGCGGCGGCAAGGCCCAGCGTCTTGCCCCCGGCCCCGGCGCACAGGTCCACGACCGTCTCGCCCGGTCGGGCATCCGCCATCGCCAGCATCAACTGGCTGGCCAGATCCTGCACCTCCACCAGCCCGCGGGCGAAGGCCCCGCCCTTCTCCACCGGCGCTCCAGCCTCCGCGCGCAGGCCATTGGCGACAAAGGGCAAAACCTCGGTCTCTATACCCTCTGCCTGAAGCGCGGCGCGCGCCTCCTCCCGTGTCGCCTTCAGCCGGTTGACCCGCAGGTCGAGCGGTGCGCGGCCCGTCAGCGCCGCCCGCTGCTCCGGCCATCCCCCCCCGAAGCGGCGCAGGAACCCGGCCTCCAGCCACGCTGGCAGCCAGGGGTTTTCCGTTGCCGGGCAAGCGCTCGCCGCCTCCTCGTCGCGCAGGGCGGCCGGTGCGTGGCCGCCCGCGCCGAACAGTTCAAGCAGTTCCGGCTCCTGTGCCCGCGCCCAGGCGATCAGCGCTGCCCGGCCGTCCGGGGCGTCGTGCGCCATATGGCGCAGCACGGCATAGACCCACGCCCGCACCGCCGCCCGGTCCTTGGACCCCGCATAGCGGCGGCTGCGGAAGTAGCGGGCAAGCAGCACATCGGCCGCCGGGCCGCCCGCGCGGGCGCTGGCAATGGCTTCGTCCAGAACCTCGATGGCGGCTGCCAGCCGCGCCGCAGGCTGCATGTGAGGATGCTCCGTTAAGTTATTCATTATGCGAGGGTCTCGGACCCTCGCGCTCCCGTTCGTTTTATCGGGCCGTGCCCGTCATTCAAGGACAGGCCCACCCCCCTTCAAGAGAAAGGGCCGCGCCCGTTCTTCACGCGCACGGCCCAGGACGAATGGGGAATGCAAAGGGGGCAAGCCCCCCTTGCGACTGGAACCTGTCGAACGCTCGCGTTCGGCCCCCTCAGCGCGTCGGGTAGTTCGGCGCTTCGCGGGTGATCACCACGTCGTGCACATGGCTTTCGCGCAGGCCGGCGTTGGTGATGCGCACGAAGCGGGCGCGCTTCTGGAACTCCTCGATGGTGGCGGCGCCGGTGTAGCCCATGGCCGCCTTCAGGCCGCCGACCATCTGGTGGATGATCTCGCGGGCCGAGCCCTTGTAGGGCACCTGGCCCTCGATGCCTTCCGGCACCAGCTTGAGGCTGTCCTTGATGTCCTGCTGGAAGTAGCGGTCGGCCGAGCCGCGCGCCATGGCGCCCACCGAGCCCATGCCGCGATAGGCCTTGTAGGAGCGGCCCTGGTAGAGGAACACCTCGCCCGGCGACTCATCGGTACCGGCGAGCAGCGAGCCCACCATCACCGCGCTGGCGCCCGCCGCAATGGCCTTGGCGATGTCGCCCGAGGTGCGGATGCCGCCGTCGGCGATCACCGGAATGCCCGCCTTGGAGCAGACTTCCACCGCGTCCATGATGGCAGTCAGCTGGGGCACGCCCACGCCCGCGACGATGCGGGTGGTGCAGATGGAGCCCGGGCCGATGCCCACCTTGATGGCGTCCGCGCCCGCGTCGATCAGCGCCCTGGCGGCTTCGGCGGTGGCGACGTTGCCCGCCACCACCTGCACGTGGTTCCAGCGGGACTTCACCCGGCGCACCGCCTCGGAGACCTTCACCGAGTGGCCGTGGGCGGTGTCGAGCACGATCAGGTCGCACTCGGCGTCCACCAGCGCCTCGGTGCGCTCGAAGCCCAGGTCGCCCACCGTCGAGGCGGCAGCGACACGCAGGCGGCCGGAGGCGTCCTTGGTGGCGCTCGGGTAGCTTACCGACTTTTCCATGTCCTTGACGGTGATGAGGCCGATGCAGCGATACTCGTCGTCCACCACGATCAGCTTCTCGATCCGGCGCTGGTGCAGCAGGCGGCGCGCCTCATCCTGCGACACGCCCGCCCGGACGGTTGCCAGATTGTCCCGGGTCATCAGCTCGGCAACCGGCTGGTCCGGGTTCTCGGCGAAGCGCACGTCGCGGTTGGTGAGGATGCCGATCAGCTTGCCCGGCTGGCCGCGCGGCGACGGCTCCACCACCGGAATGCCGGAGATGTTGTGACGCTTCATCAGGTCCAGCGCTTCCCGCAGCGTCTGGTTGGCGAGCATCGTCACCGGGTTCACCACCATGCCCGCCTCGAACCGCTTCACCTGCCGCACGGCTTGCGCCTGCTCCTCGATGGTCAGGTTCCGGTGCAGCACGCCGATACCGCCCGCCTGCGCCATGGTGATGGCCATCTGGGCTTCGGTCACCGTATCCATGGCGGAGGAAAGCAGCGGAATGTTGAGAGAGATCTCGCGAGTCAGGCGCGTCGAGGTGTTGGTCTGGCTCGGCATCACGTCCGATTCGGCCGGGATGAGCAAAACGTCGTCGAAAGTAAGGCCTAAACGCATTTCCATGAGACTCTCTCGTTGGTTCGGGGCGGGGAAAGTGGCGCTATATGCCATCTCCGTTTGAAAAATGCTATGGGCAGTCCGCCGTTTCGGGCCGAAAGTCCTGCGCAATGACGTACCATTCGGACGAATCCTTGCGGCTGGCCGGCGGCTTGGCGTGCTTGACCGAGCGGAAGCGCTGTTTCAGCCGGGCGAGCAGCTGGGAATCGGCCCCGCCCGCCAGCACCTTGGCGACGAAACTGCCGCCCGGCTCCAGAATCTCCTCCGCCAGCTCCAGCCCGGCCTCGATGAGGCCCATGGTCCGCAGGTGGTCGGTCTGCTTGTGGCCCACGGTGTTGGCCGCCATGTCCGAAATCACCAGATCCGCCTTGCCGTCGAGGCTCGCGCGGATGCGCTCGGCCGTGACGGGATCGCGGATGTCCCCCAGAATCAGCTCGACGCCGGGCAGCGGCTCCACTTCCAGAATGTCGACGCCCACCACCCGCGCCTTGGGGCGGCGCTCCTTGACGATCTGGCACCAGCCGCCCGGGGCGCAGCCCAGATCCACCACCCGCGAGGCGCCCTTGAGCAGGCCGAATCGATCATCCAGCTCCGCCAGCTTGAACGCCGCGCGCGAGCGGTAGCCCGCCGCCTTGGCTGCCTTCACATAGGGGTCGTTGAGCTGGCGCTCCAGCCAGCGCACCGACGAGGTGCTCCGGCCGCGCGCCGTCTTGACCCGGGACTTGCCGCCCTGTGACCGGCCAGTGATTCCGCCTTTGATGCTCATGGCTCGATACTCACAACGCAATTCCGTCCCGCTGCATGAGAACGCGCAGGATTCCTTCCCGAATGCCGCGATCGGCCACCCGCACCTGATCGACCGGCCAGAAGTCGAGGATCGCCTCGATGATGGCGCAGCCCGCCAGCATCAGGTCGGCCCGCTCCGGCCCGATGCACGGCAGTGCGGCCCGCTCCTCGACTGTCAGGCGGGAGAGGTCCTGCGACAGGGTGCGCAGCGACCCGGTGGGCACCCAGCACCCGTCCACCTGCCGGCGGTCGTAGGCGGCAAGGCCCAGATGGAGGCTGGCGAGCGTCGTCACCGTGCCGGAGGTGCCCAGCATGCACAGCCGCCCCTCGCCCAGCCGCGCGCTGACCCGGCCCCGCTCCTCAAAGGCCTGAAGGTGCGGGGCGAGCGTCGCCTTCATCTCCGCATAGCCGGTGGTGGCCGGCCCCGCGTCGCCGAAGGCCTCGGCCAGCGAGACCACGCCCCAGGGGATGCTGGTCCAGGCCAGGATCTCGCCGTTGCCGCGCGGGCGGTTGCGCACCAGAATGAGTTCCGTCGAGCCGCCGCCGATATCGAACACAAGGCCATGGGTGGCGCTGCGCGGCAGCAGCACCTGGCAGCCCAGCATGGCGAGTCGCGCCTCCTCCTGCGGGGAGATCACGTCCAGCGCCAGCCCGGTTTCCGCATAGACCCGGGCGACGAACTCCTGCGTGTTGGTGGCGCTGCGGCAGGCTTCGGTCGCCACATGGCGCATCATGTGGACGTTGCGGCGCTTCACCTTGTCCGCGCAGATCTTGAGGGCGGCGATAGCGCGCCGCTGGGCGGCGTCGGAGAGCTTGCTCGTGGTGGCCAGCCCTTCCCCCAGCCGCACGATGCGGGAGAAGGCATCGATCACCTGGAAACCGCCCCGGACGGGCCGGGCCACCAGGAGTCGGCAGTTGTTGGTTCCAAGGTCGAGCGCCGCGTAGATTCGGCCGCTGCCGTTGGTGCGGACCGGCGTGTTATCCCTGATATGCAGTCCGGCGGGCTCTGCGGTCTCATCGCAGGCTGCAACCGGAGCCGTTGCGCCCAGGGCAGTCGCAACGGCCCGGGCCGCCACGGTCTTTGGCATGATCTTCGCCTTCAAACTTTAGGTACGGGACCGCCTTCCGGCGGTTAACTTGCCCCTAACCTAACAACCGCATCCCGGCCGTACAAGGCATCTGCCCGGCCCCGGACACGGAAAAGAATGAAAAACGGAATGAACCCCGTTGACAGCCCATTTCTCCTGACATATTAGCACGGCCCCGGACACGACGTTGCCCCGTCGTCTAACGGCAAGACAGCGGACTCTGACTCCGTTAATCGAGGTTCGAATCCTTGCGGGGCAACCAACTCTCCCTTCCGGTTTTCTCCTGACAGTCTGGTTTGCGCGGGGAACGGCCACAGGCCGAGGCCGCACGCGCGCACCGCGCAGCGCGCGCCGCTTCCCTCTCCCCTGACGCCCTCTCTCCTGACGCCCTTTCTCCTGACGCCTTTTCGCCGGAAGTTTGCGAACGGGAGGCCTGGTGCGCCGCCTTACCTGGCCGGGCGTTCGCGCACCGGAATCGGCACGCTGCACACGTCGATGGCCCCGGCCGGCACGTGGTAGAAGTCGTCCTGCCGGTTGCGCCGCGATTCGACCAGCGCCGCAAAGGTCGGGGAGTCCGTCCGCAGGACTTCGAGGCTCTGGCGCTCCGCGGCCGGCACGTCCGCCGCCAGCCGCACGGCCCTGAACGGAATCGGCCGGGCTGGCAACTCGTAGAAGCCCATGGCCCCCTTCCCGCGCGGCAGGCTGGAGAGCAGCTCCATCCCCGCGACCACCCGGCCGACGACCGTGATGTTGCGGTCCAGATGGCGCGGCGCATGGCCGATGATGGCGTACAGCTCGGCGCCGGTGCCGCTGTCCGCCGCGTTCTCCCGCCCCACGCCGACCATGCCGTAGCAGTGCACCAGCCAGATGGCGCCCTTGCCGTCCCGGGCGGCGGGCATCCCGCTGGCGAAGCCCGCCTCCGGCGCGTACACGTCCCCGTCCGGCAGCGGGGTGAAGCCGAGCGCTGGATCGTCCGGCCGGGTGAACTCGCCCGCGAGCGTGGGCTGGGGCGTGCTCGTCAGGTTCCACTGGACGACGAAATTGTCCTGCACCCGGTTGATGGCGGCATCGCTCGCCCCGGCCCGGACCATGGACTGGATCGCCTCCACGTGGCGCGGCGCGAAGGCCGGGGCCAGCTCGACGATCACGCGGCCGCCGTCCAGATCGAGATAAAGGGTGCTGGCGGGGTCGAGCGGCCGCCAGTCCGCCGCCGGGGAGGCGTCGAGGATCTCGGCGGTCGTCGGCGTCCGGGCCGGTTCCGCCAGCGCCGCCGCGCCGCCGGAGCCGCCAAGGCCGCCGAGGAGGAGCAGCCCGGCGAGCGTGGCGCGCAGCGCGCCGCCCCTGCTGCCGGTGTTGAGGAGGGTGTGGTTCGTACCTGTCCTTGCCATATGCCCGCCCCCCATGTCCTTTCTCTTGCCCCCCGCTTGAGGTCGCCCGCCTGGCGAACTATCGCCGCGATCCGTTCCGGGTGTCAAACGCGCCAGGGTCGGAGAAGGCCCGGGCCCGGCCCGCGCGCGCCTTCGCCTCAAAAAAAACGCCGCGGCGGCACGTGCCCCCGCGGCAGAGTGACCGCGCCCCTTGCATGCCGGGCGCGGATCTCGGATCTCAGATGCGGCGCCTGCGGACCATCACCAGCCCGAACAGGCCGAAGCCCACGAGGGCAATCGCCGCCGGTTCGCTCACCGGCACGAGGCCCGTCAGTGTGGCCAGCAGCTCGCGGGCGATGATCTCGTGCAGCGCGGCCGTGGGGTGAGTGGAATCGAAGAAGAAGTAGCCGGTGCAGTCAATGGTGGGCGACGGCGTCTCGCCATCGAGGCACGGCGTTGCCATGTCGATATCGGCGGGCAGCCCCACGCTGGTGGGGTCCATCAGAATACGGGCGAACAGGTCGAAATAGCTGTAGGTCAGCAGCTCGGCCTCCAGCGACAGACCGCCCAGCGCCGCATCCACCAGCATCTGCAACCCGTCGGCGCCGGGGATGTTGGCGTTGGGCACGCCCATCACCAGAATGTGGCGCGCGCCCATGTCGTTGAGGCGCTGGATCTGCCCGGCGAGGGTCAGGGCGACGAGGGCCGAATAGTCGGCCGGGTCCATCCCGTTGATGTTGCCGCCGACGAGGGCAAACATGTCGTTGCCCGTGATGTTGACGATGTAGAGGGCATTCGGGTCGGCCGTGCCGCCCGATTTCGCGGCGTAGCTGTCCACCTGGGCGGCCAGATCCGGGATCGTGTCGCCGCCGATGGCGAAGCCGCTGTTGTCCACCGCCCGCGCGCCGCCGAAGGCGTAGTTGGTGCCGCCCGCCAGCGAGGGCTTCATGTACTGGCCGAAGCGGGCCTGATACAGCAGGTCGGTGAAGACCGGGCCATCGGTGAAGCGGCCCTCGTAATAGCCGGAGCCCGGCGACGGCGTGCCCGGCACGGCGATGCTGATGTTGCCCGCATCCACCAGGCTGTCGCCAAAGACATAGATCTCCGAATAGGGTGCGGCGCCGGCGGAGAAGGCCGGCAGCATCAGGCCAAGCGCCATGGCGCCGGCCCGCAGGAGTGAAAACAGGGTCTTCCTCACATGAGCCTCCCGTCTGAACAATTGCAGCTCAGTGCGCGCCTTCCACGGTCAACACGGCCGGACCGCGCCCGGACCGGAGGAAAGAACGCTACGGGAAACAGAGGCAACGGGACGCAAAGACAGTGGCGTCGCTGAACTGCCTGGAACACCGCAGCCCATGCAACTTCCATTCCAAAAAATTTGAATAAATACAAGCTACGGTAGGTATTGGGCTTTTGTCATTTCTTGGACCCAACGGCCGCAGCTAATTGTAAGATTTCTCGACACTTTCAGCCCCCCATGCCGCCGTTGGGGCCAAGTAATGGTCCGCCCCCCCCTTGGGCAGGGGACGCGCCTTCCCGGAAACGCGAAAGGGGCAGCCCGGCCGGCCGCCCCTTCCCCCTCTGCCTGTGGCATAGGCCTGTCGCGCGTGTGCGCCGTGTCCCGGCCCTATTCGGCGGCCAGGGTCTGCGCCTGCGCCGACTTGCGCTTGTCGAAGGCTTCCCACACTTCCTTCCAGTTGCCGCGGGTTGCGGCCTTGGAATACTCGGTGGCGCGGGTTTCGAAGAAGTTGGCGTGCTCCACGCCGTTCAGCAGCGGCTGGAGCCAGGGCAGCGGGTGCTCGTCGATCATGTAGATCGGCTTCATGCCCAGCTGCTTCAGACGCCAGTCGGCGATGTAGCGGATGTACTTCTTGATGTCCTTCGGGGTCATGCCCGGCACCGGGCCCATCTCGAAGGCGAGGTCGATGAAGGCGTCCTCCAGCCGCACCACGGTGTGGCAGCAGTCGGCGATATCGTCCTTCACCGCCTGGTTCAGCGCGCCGCTTTCCTGCGCGAAGGCATGGAACAGGCGGACGATGCCGTCGCAGTGCAGGCTCTCGTCGCGCACCGACCAGGAGACGATCTGCCCCATGCCCTTCATCTTGTTGAAGCGCGGGAAGTTCATCAGCATGGCGAAGGAGGCGAACAGCTGGAGGCCTTCGGTGAAGCCGCCGAACATGGCGAGCGTGCGCAGGATGTCCGCGTCGGTCTCCACGCCGAACTGGCCCATGTAGTCGTGCTTGGCCCGCAGCTCCTCATAGTGGAGGAAGGCGGCGTATTCGGTCTCGGGCATGCCGATGGTGTCGAGCAGGTGGCTGTAGGCGGCGATGTGCACCGTCTCCATGTTGGAGAAGGCCGCCAGCATCATCTTCACCTCGGTCGGCTTGAACACCCGGCCGTACTTCTCGTGGTAGCAGTCCTGCACCTCCACGTCCGCCTGGGTGAAGAAGCGGAAGATCTGGGTGAGCAGGTTGCGCTCGTGGTCGGTGAGCTTCTGCGCCCAGTCGCGGCAATCCTCGCCGAGGGGCACCTCCTCCGGCAACCAGTGGAGCTGCTGCTGGCGCTTCCAGAACTCGAACGCCCAGGGGTATTCGAACGGCTTGTAGGTCTTTGAGGCTTGCAGCAACGGCATGACTGGTCTCCTGAGCCTTGGCTCCTCCGGCGGCCCCCGCAGGCTCCCGCCGGATCTGTTCTCTCTTTGTATCACTTCCTTGCCCCGGCGAACAGGGGCGGCGCCGGCCGCCCCTTCCCCCGGGCGCGGATCACGGGCAGGCCTGGCCTACTGGCAGGCGAGGCACTCGTCGTAATCCTTCATCTCCACCTCGATCTGGCGCAGATTGGGCGTGTTGTCCGCCTCGACGCCGCCGGCGAAGGCCGCGCGCTGGATCGACTTGGAGCGGCAGTAGTAGAGGGACTTGATGCCCATTTCCCACGCCCGGTAGTGGAGCATGAGCAGGTCCCACTTCTCGATGTCGGCGGGCAGGAACAGGTTGAGGCTCGCCGCCTGGCAGATGTAGGGCGTGCGGTCCGCCGCCAGTTCCAGCAGCCAGCGCTGGTCGATCTCGAACGCGGTGCGGAAGGTGGCCTTCTCGTCCGGCGTCAGGAAGTCGAGGTGCTGGACCGAGCCGCCGTGCTCCAGGATCGAGTTCCACACGGCTTCCGAGTTCTTGGCCTTCTCGATCAGCAGCTTCTCGAGGTGCGGGTTCTTCACCACGAACGAGCCCGAGAGGGTCTTGTGGGTGTAGATGTTGGCCGGCACCGGCTCGATGCAGGCGCTGGTGCCGCCCGCGATGATGGAGATGGACGCCGTCGGCGCGATCGCCAGCTTGTGGCTGAACCGCTCCATCGCCCCCACTTCCGCCGCGTCCGGGCACGGCCCGCGTTCCATGGCCAGCACCATGGAGGCAGCGTCCACCCGCTCCTTGATATGGCGGAACATCTTGAGGTTCCACGACTTGGCCATGGCGCTCTCGAACGGGATGCCGCGCGCCTGGAAGAAGCTGTGCAGACCCATGACGCCGAGGCCCACCGAGCGCTCGCGCATGGCGGCATACTTGGCCCGCGCCATGGTGTCCGGGGCGCGGTCGATGAAGTCCTGGAGCACGTTGTCGAGGAAGCGCATCACGTCCTCGATGAAGCGCTCGTCCTTCGACCACTGGTCCCAGGTCTCCAGGTTCAGCGACGACAGGCAGCACACGGCCGTGCGCTCGTTGCCCAGGTGGTCGCGGCCCGTCGGCAGGGTGATCTCGGAGCACAGGTTGGAGGTGGAGACCTTCAGGCCCAGCTCCCGCTGGTGCGGGGCAAGCGCCCGGTTCACCGTGTCGATGTAGACGATGTACGGCTCGCCGGTGGCCAGACGCACCTCCACCAGCTTCTGGAACAGGGCGCGGGCGTCCACCTCGCCGCGCTTGGAGCCGTCCTTGGGGCTGACCAGGTCGAAGGTGGTGCCGTCGCGCACCGCTTCCATGAACTTGTCGGTGATCAGCACGCCGTGGTGCAGGTTCAGCGCCTTGCGGTTGAAGTCGCCCGAGGCCTTGCGGATCTCGAGGAACTCCTCGATCTCCGGGTGGGAGATGTCGAGGTAGACCGCCGCCGAGCCGCGCCGCAGCGAGCCCTGCGAGATCGCCAGCGTCAGGCTGTCCATCACGCGGATGAACGGAATGATGCCGGAGGTCTTGCCGTTGAGGCCCACCGGCTCGCCGATTCCGCGCACATTGCCCCAGTAGGTGCCGATGCCGCCGCCGCGCGAGGCCAGCCACACGTTCTCGTTCCAGGTGGCGACGATGCCGTCCAGGCTGTCATCCACCGAGTTCAGGTAGCAGGAGATGGGCAGTCCCCGGCCCGTGCCGCCGTTGGACAGCACCGGCGTTGCCGGCATGAACCACAGCCGCGAGATGTAGTCATAGAGGCGCTGGGCATGGTCCGCGTTGTCCGCATAGGCCGCCGCCACGCGGGCGAACAGGTCCTGGAAGCTCTCGCCCGGCAGCAGATAGCGGTCCTTCAGCGTCTCCTTGCCGAAGTCGGTCAGCAGGGCGTCGCGGCTGTGGTCCACCTGCACCGAGAACCGCCATGGAATGATCGCGGTGCTGGAGATCGCCTGAGTGTCCTGCGTGCCGGCCTGCCCGCCATCGCTGTTTGCAAAATCCATTTGCCCCTTCTCCTGACGTTCAACGCGCAGCCCCTTGAGACCGCCTGAACTGACCGCATGAACGGATGGGCTGACATCTTCTGCACACGCGCTCGATTGCGCAGAAATCCGCAGATTACGCCACCCTGAAACCTTCGGTCGGTTTTGATTAAACACCCCATAACTGGGGCATGTTCCAAGAATGAACCCCAAGATCTGGGAAAGGCAAGAGGGTTTAGACGAGCCGCGAAACAAATTTGGGCTTGACCATGGAATTCTGCGGCCTTGCGGGGAGGCCCCGCCATCGGGGTGCCGGAGGGCCGGCGGCGGGGGTGCCCGGCACGGCCCCCGGCCGCCCGGCGCACCCGGGGTGCAACGACCGGCCTGCAACCGGCAGGATCAAAGCCTAAGCATCATAACTCAGTATGAAATCCCGGCCGGGGACCCCCGCCCCGGCCCGGGACACGATGCGAGAGAATCAATGCGCCGCCAGTGCGCCGCCAATCCGCCGGTGCTTCAGCGCGTCCGGCTGCCCGGTGCGCCGAGGGAGTCTGCCGGGCACACGTCCGCCACCCACCGGGCCGCGTTGTTGTAGGTGAAGGCCATGGCCTGGCCGCCCGCGCCGGTGGACATCTCGCCGCTCTGTTCCATGGTGGTGTACTTGATCGTGCCCTTCATGGTGCCGGCCATGCCCGACTTGCACTTCGTCCTGAACGAATAGGTGCCGCCCGATTCCTGGAGGTCGGAGACGGTGCACTCGTCCTTCATGGCGTTCAGGTGCTTGACCATGTCCTCCCAGCTCGCCTTGGCGTCGTCGGGCGTGATGCAGACCTTGAAGTTCATGGTGTTGGCGCCGAGCCCGGCCGGGAGCCCTGCCCCCGCCATCTTCGACGTGACCCGCATCTCCCACAGCCCCGGCTTCACCGTAAAGGCCGGCGCGGCCGCCTTGCTGCCAATGGCCACGACAGCCAGACCCGCCGCGATCGCGGCTACACCCCACCTCGACATGCTCGAAACTCCTTCTGAGAACCTGACACCAGGGATTGAAACGTAAGGGTTTGAAGACGGCTCATGCCGCATCGGCAGCGGAGAGAACGCGCAAGGCCTCGTAGGGCTCGCCCGGGTCCAGATCGAATCTCTGCCGCAGCATCTCCATGTAGGCGGGGCCTGGCTCGATCACCTGGGTCCGGGTCTCGCCGTCCTCCACCTCCATCAGGTCATGATCCACCAGCACGCGCCAGCCGCCGGGCGTCTGGAGGGAGCAGACCACGCGGCTGGTGAAGGGAGACTGGGGCGCATGGGCCATGTAGAAGCTTCCCATCTCGAAGTCCGCCGGCCAGCACAGCTCCAGATCGAAGCTGTAGAGCTTCTCCCACGGCCCCTGCCCGATCGAGCGCTCCAGCATGAAGCCGAACACCGCGTCGCGGCTGAGGCGGTAGTCCCGCCCCGGCTGGCGGCTGATGAACCCCGCCTCCATCGGCATGGGCAGCAGGGCCCCGGCGGTGCCGAAGCCCACGTCCGCCAGCCACGGGCGGCCGTTCAGGGTGACCAGCAGCAGCTGGTGGGTCTTCTCCCGCGGCTCGGTCACGCCGCCGAACCACACCCGCGCCAGCAGCGGCCGCACCTCGAAGCCGAGCGCGGCCAGCGCCGCCCCGAACAGGGCGTTCTGCTCGAAGCAATAGCCGCCGCGCCGCCGGGTCACCAGCTTGGCGAAGACATCCTCCGGATGCAGGGACACACCCCGGCCGAGGAGGATATCCAGATTCTCGAAGGCAATGGCGCAGCCATGGGCGGCATGCAGCTCGGCCAGTCCGGCTTCGCTGCATGCCACCGCGTGGGTGAGGCCAATGCGGTTCAGATAGGCGTCCAGCCTGTCTCCGGTTGCGAACATGGGATCCTTTCCTGTCACGTGTCGGGTTCCATGCCACGCAACCAGACTGCCGGCGCGCCGCCACAACCCGCTGTCCCGCAGGCCACAGGAGACGGGCCCGGCGTCACCCGCTTACGACTTGCCGAGCAACGTCAGAGCGGCCGCCGTCGTTGCCTCGACGCCCGCCTTGACGGCCGGCTCGGGCGTGATCTTGAACAGCGGCGAGTGGTGGGCCGGAACCGGCGGGCCGCCCGCCTCCGCCGCGTCCAGCACGTCCTGCGGGGTGCCGCCCACCGCGAAGTAGACGCCCGCCACCTTCGGGTCGCGCTGGCTGTAGTAGGCGAAGTCCTCCGCGCCCATGCCGGTGCGCGGCCGGGTGGTCAGGTTCTCCGCGCCCAGCTGGTCGAGGATGGCGGCGCGCACCAGCGCCGTCGCCTCGGGGTCGTTGACGGTCGGCGGGGTGGACTGGGTGCTGTAGCGCACCTCCGGCAGCTTGTCCTCGGGCAGACCCGCCATGCGGCCCACGTTCTCGGCGATGCGCTTGATGCCCGCCAGCAGCTGCTCGCGCACCTCCTGGTCGTCGGAGCGCACGGTCAGCTGAAGTTCGGCCCGGTCGGAGATGATGTTGTGCTTGAGGCCGGAGTGGAACGCGCCCACCGTCACCACGCCCGGTTGCAGCGGAGAGATCTCCCGGCTGACGAGGGTTTGCAGCGCCAGCACGATCTGGGAGCCGATGACGATCGGGTCCTTGCCCCGGTGCGGCGAGGCGCCATGCGCGCCAACGCCGTGGACGATGATGTCCACGCTGTCGGAAGACGAATAGGTCAGGCCCGGCTCCACCATCACCTTGCCGGCGGGCAGGTCGGAGGAGACGTGGAAACCGATGGCGTAGTTCGGGCGCGGGAAGCGGGTGTAGAGGCCATCCTCCAGCATCTCCCGCGCGCCCGAGATCACCTCCTCGGCGGGCTGGGCGACAAACACCACCGTGCCCTTCCACTGGTTCTTGCGCGCCACCAGCTGCTTGGCCGTGCCCAGCAGCGCCGTGATGTGCACGTCATGGCCGCAGGCGTGCATCACCGGCATTTCCTTGCCGTTCATGTCCACCTGCCGCACGGTCGAGGCATAGGGCAGGCCCGACTTCTCCTCCACCGGCAGGCCGTCCATGTCGGCGCGAATCAGGACGGTCGGCCCCTCCCCGTTGCGCAGCACGCCGACGACGCCGGTGCGGCCCACCCCTTCGGTCACCTGGATGCCCAGCGCCTTCAGCTCCTTGGCGATGCGGGCGGCGGTGCGGGTCTCGCGGAACGAAAGCTCCGGGTACTTGTGGAAGTCGATGAACAGGTCCTTGAGGCGCTGGTCGTAGTCCCTGGCGATGTCGGCGCGCAGCTGGGTGTCTGCCGCCACGGCGACCGGCGCCGCCCCCATCAACGCCACGACCGCCGCGGCACAGGCCAGAAATGATTTCATGACTGCTGGTCCCCCTTCTTTCGCGAGACGCCCCGGCGGACCGGGGCGCGTCACCAAATTAAATCACCGTTACTAAAGCGTGTCCGTGCGGGAAGGAAAAGCGGTTTAACGCGCCCGCGTGCGGATATATGACCCCCGGCGGCGTCCGGGCACCCGTTGACCGGCCGGAGGCGTTACGAACAAAATAGGAACTTGGCGCGGGCAGCCGCGCGGGGCATAGTGCAGCCATGAGCAGTCTTGTCATCCGCAGAACCCTTGAGGACATCGACACCAGCGGCACCTTCGTGCCGCACAAGGCGCAGCGCCCGCCCAAGGCGGAGGGCGGCCGCCGCTTCAAGCTGGCCTCGGAGTTCCAGCCCGCCGGCGACCAGCCGCAGGCCATTGCCGAACTGGTGGCGAACCTGCGGGCGGGGGAGCAGAATCAGGTGCTGCTGGGTGTCACCGGCTCGGGCAAGACATTCACCATGGCCAAGGTGATCGAGGAGTTGCAGCGCCCGGCCCTCATCATGGCGCACAACAAGACCCTGGCGGCCCAGCTCTACGGGGAGTTCAAGTCCTTCTTCCCCGAGAACGCGGTGGAGTACTTCGTCTCCTACTACGACTACTACCAGCCGGAGGCCTACGTCCCGCGGACGGACCTGTACATCGAGAAGGAATCGTCCATCAACGAGCAGATCGACCGGATGCGCCACGCGGCGACCCGCGCGCTCCTCGAGCGGGACGACGTGATCATCGTGGCGTCCGTGTCGTGCATCTACGGCATCGGCTCGGTCGAGACCTACTCGGCCATGATCGTCACGGTATCGAAGGGCGAGACCATCGACCAGCGCGAGCTGATCCGCAAGCTGGTCGCCCTGCAATACAAGCGCAACGACCAGGCCTTCCAGCGCGGCACCTTCCGCGTGCGCGGCGACACGCTGGAGCTGTTCCCGGCCCACTACGAGGACGCGGCCTGGCGCATCCAGTTCTTCGGCGACGAGGTGGAGGAGATCGTCGAGTTCGACCCGCTCACCGGCAAGAAGGTCGCCTCGATGGACCACATCCGCATCTATGCGAACAGCCACTATGTCACGCCCGGGCCGACGATGAAGCAGGCGGTGGAGGCCATCAAGCACGAGCTGGCCGAGCGGCTGAAGGAGCTGCACGCCGAGGGCCGCCTTCTCGAGGCCCAGCGGCTGGAGCAGCGCACCACCTTCGATCTGGAGATGATCGCGGCCACCGGCTCCTGCTCGGGCATCGAGAACTACTCCCGGTTCCTGACCGGCCGCCTGCCGGGCGAGCCGCCGCCCACCCTGTTCGAATACCTGCCGGACAACGCCCTGCTGTTCGTCGACGAAAGCCACGTGACGGTCGGCCAGATCGGGGCGATGGAGCGGGGCGACCGCCGCCGCAAGGTGACGCTGGCCGAATACGGCTTCCGCCTGCCTTCGTGCATCGACAACCGGCCGCTCAAGTTCTCCGAGTGGAACGCCATGCGGCCGCAGACCATCTTCGTCTCCGCCACCCCCGGCGCGTGGGAGCTGGAGCAGACCGGCGGCGTCTTCGTCGAGCAGGTGATCCGCCCGACCGGCCTTGTCGACCCCGCCTACGAGATCCGCCCGGTCGAGCATCAGGTGGACGACGTGATCGCCGAGGCCAAGGCGACCGCCGCCAAGGGCTACCGCACGCTCGTCACCACCCTCACCAAGCGCATGGCCGAGGACCTGACCGAATACCTGCACGAGGCCGGGCTCAAGGTGCGCTACATGCACTCGGACGTGGAGACGCTGGAGCGCATCGAGATCATCCGCGACCTGCGCCTCGGCGTGTTCGACGTGCTGGTGGGCATCAACCTGCTGCGCGAGGGCCTCGACATCCCCGAGTGCGGCCTTGTGGCGATTCTCGATGCGGACAAGGAAGGCTTCCTCCGCTCCGAGACCTCGCTGGTCCAGACCATCGGCCGCGCGGCCCGCAACGCCGAGGGCCGCGTGATTCTCTACGCCGACCGCATCACCGGCTCGATGGAGCGGGCGCTGGCCGAGACCGACCGCCGCCGCGCCAAGCAGATCGCCTACAACGAGGCGCACGGCATCACGCCCCAGACCATCAAGCGCCAGATCGCCGACCTGCTGGAGGACGTGTCCCAGCACGACTATGTGACCGTGGACACCGGCGACGCGGAGACCACCCACCTGGTTGGCCACAACCTCAAGGCCTATATCGCCGATCTGGAAAACCGCATGAAGGAGGCCGCCGCCAACCTCGAGTTCGAGGAAGCCGCCCGTCTGCGCGACGAGATCAAGCGGCTGGAGGCGAGCGAGCTGGGCATTCCGGTGGAGGTGAAGGCCCTCGCCCCGCAGGGCCGGGCCACCGGCGGCCGCCCCGGTACCCGCACCACGAAGCACAGCAAGCAGCAGAAATACGGCAAGCGGTCCCGGACGCGGGCACCCTCCTGAGACGGGGCTTGACGGCATCGGCCGCGTAACGTTCCTTGCGGCGCAGTGCATGGTTTCCGTGTGCACGTGCAACGCGTACCGCAGAGGACCTTACGATGATCGGTTATGTCACCCTCGGCACCAACGATCTGGAGCGTGCCGCCCCCTTCTATGATGCTGTCCTTGCCGAATTCGGCGCCACGCGGGCGATGCAGCTGGACCGCGGCATCCTGTGGAGCAACGGCAGCGGCCCGGCCATCATCGTCACCCGCCCGTTCGACGGCAACCCGGCGACGGTGGGCAACGGCACCATGGTGGCGCTGGAGGCCGCCTCGCAGGAGCAGGTGAACAAGGTGCACGCCACGGCGCTGGCCAACGGCGCGCAGGACGAAGGCGCCCCCGGCAACCGGGGCGGCACCTTCTACGGCGCCTACTTCCGCGATCTGGACGGAAACAAGCTCTGCGTCTTCCACTGGCCGCGCTGAGCAGGCCGGTCTGATCCGGACATTCTGATCGGCTTAACCTGATCCGGGGCCGGGCCGCGCGCCCGGCCCCGATCCCCGGCCTCAATCCCCGGCCTCAATCGTCCGTGCAGCCGGGCAACCGGTAGCTGGCGAGGAAGGCCCGCACCTCGTCCGGCACCGGCACCGGCTTGCGGCTCTCCTTGTCGATGACCACCACCACCCCTTCGGCGGTGGCGACGCACGTATCCCCCACGAACAGCCCCTGCCCCAGGGTGTAGGAGGTGCGGCCCACCCGGAGCACGCCCGTGCCGACCTCCACCGTTCCCGGAAAGAAGGTCTCCGCCAGCATGTTGATGGCGATTCGGGCCATCACGATGCCGCGCCCCTTTAGCCGGTCCCCGAGGCCGCTGGCGAAATCCACCCGGCCGGACTCGCAGTAGACCGCATAGGCGGTGTTGTTGACGTGCCCCACCATGTCCGTGTCCGAGAAACGGACCCGCTCCTGTGTGAAATGCCGGAAACTGGCCTTGTCCCGCAGCAGCGCCTCCACCTGGGCGAACCGGTCCTGCCCCATAAGCGTCCGTCCTCCACATTGCGTCCTGCAAACGGTCTAGCCGCCCGCGTCCGCAACGTCGACCCGTCCGGCAGGGAGCTATGACAAATGTCAATGTGAGACAGGAAGGGCTGCCGCGAGGCGGGCGGCGGGGTTGCGTGGCGGGGTTGCGTGGCGGGCTTGCGTGGGGGCCGGGGCTCTGTCACCTCTGTTCCCCGCGCGCAAGGAGACCGACCCCATGACCAGCCTCTATGTGGATGCAGACGCCTGCCCGGTGAAGGCGGAGGCCATTCGCGTCGCCGAACGCCACGGGCTGGAGGTGTTTCTCGTCTCCAACGGCGGGCTCCGGCCCACCGGCCACCCGCTGGTGCGGGAGGTCACCGTGCCCGGCGCGTTCGATGCGGCGGACGACTGGATCGTCGAGCGGATCGGCCCCGGCGATATTGCCATCACCGCCGACATTCCCCTCGCCTCCCGCTGTCTCGACAAGGGCGCGGCCGTGCTGGGGCCCACCGGCAAGCCGTTCAGCCGGCAGAACATCGGCATGGCGCTCGCCATGCGCGACGTGATGGCGGACTTGCGCGCCATGGGCACGGTCAGCGGCTACAACCGGAGCTTCACCCCGGCCGACCGCTCCCGCTTCCTCAACGAGCTGGAGCGCCTGATTCGGCAGGCGCAGCGCGGCGCGCCCGCCTGAGCGCCTAACCGCCGAGAATCGTGCAGGCCAGCAGCGCGCGGGAGGCCGCCGAGGCGATCTCCGGCTCCGCCACCCCGAACACCAGATCGACCGCCCGCCGCAGGTTGCGCTCGTTCGCCTCCACCTGATCGGCGCGGCTGGCCCCGCCCACCAGTTTGGCGACCCGGCGCATCTGCGCGTCGCTCAGCCGGTCATCGAGAGACTCGGCCATGCACGCGGCCTGGCGCGCGCCCAGCCCCAGGGACTGAAGGCCGCTCGCCACCTGCTGTCTTGGCGTCGCGCAGCCGCCCAGGCCCAGCCCGAGCACCAGAACCAGACCCGCAAGACCTCTCACCGTGCCCGGATGCCTCATCACACGCCGCTCCCGTCTCAAACTGCCGTTACCGGCGCTCGTCTGCTCCCAGAAGGGACATGCCGGCCAGGCTCACCAGCCCGACGACGATGGCCCCGAACAGGGCAGAGAAGAAGCCGCTGACGGTCATGCCGTCCAGCAGCGCCGCCACCAGCCCGAACATGGCGGCATTGATGACAAAGATGAACAGCCCCAGGGTGAGCAGGGTCAGCGGCAGGGTGAGCAGAATGGCCACCGGCCGGATCAGCGCATTGACGACGATGAGCAGCACCGCGGCCAGAATGAAGGTCGAGGTGCCCTCGATATGAATTCCCGGGATCAGGTGGGTTGCCACCCAAAGCCCTGCGATCACGCAGAGCACCCGGATGAGAAATTCTCGCATGGCTGTCTCCTTCTTGCCGCACTTGCCCCCCCGCAGGCCCCGCCCGGCAGGGGCGGAAGACGGGGATCCCCGCCGCCTATTCTGGCGGATTTCTCCGCGTTTTCAGGCTGGTGCGCCCTGCGGTGGCCCACCGGTCTGCCCCGAGCGTAGCGAACGGAGCCAGCCTCCACCATAAAAAACCGCCCTCCGTCCGGCCGCCATGTAACTCCATGGCCTATGGTGCGTTTCATGAAAGTCTGCTAAATGAGTCGCCGGATCTAGGGCTTTCTTTCATTCGGAAATACTGCCCGAAAGATCGGGCACTACCAAATGAAGGAAAGACAGATGCCTACGGGAACCGTTAAGTGGTTCAATGTTGAAAAGGGTTACGGCTTCATTCAGCCGGATGATGGCGGCGCAGACGCCTTTGTGCATATTTCCGCGGTTGAGCGTTCCGGTATGCGCGTCCTCGTCGAGGGCCAGCAGGTGGAATACGAACTCGGCATGTCCCGTCAGGGCAAGCCGGCCGCGCAGGACCTGAAGGTCATCGGCGGCCCGTCGCCGGAAGAAGCAGAAGCCATGGCGCCGCGTCCGCGCCGTGATTTCGGTGATCGTCCGGGCGGCGGCTTCCGCAGCGGTCCGCGTTCGGGCGGCGGCTTCGGCGAGCGCTCCGGCGGTTTCGGTGGCGGCTTCGGTGAGCGCTCCGGCGGCGGCTTCCGCAATGGTGGCGGCTTCGGCGGCGAGCGCGAAGGTGGCTTCGGCGACCGTCCCCGCGGTCCGCGTGGTCCGCGCCGCTTCAGCTAAGCTTCGATCCAGCTTAACTGGAAACACAGACACGGCCGCCCCTTCGGGCGGCCGTGTTCGTTTCGGGGCCAGCGTTCTGGGGCCCGCGTTCGGGACCTGGCCCTGGCACTGCGGTCAGGATCAATGGCGTTTTCGGGGAGGGAGCAGCATCGCGCTTGTCACGGGAAGCCTTCCCGGTTCAACTAATCCCTGCACCCACAAACATCACTGCGGGCAAGGGGAATGCCATGACCGGACCGACCATTGCACAATCCCTCAAGGCAAAGCTGCGGCTGCCCATCATCGGCTCGCCGATGTTCATCATCTCCAACCCCAAGCTGGTGATCGCCCAGTGCAAGGCAGGCATCATCGGCTCCTTCCCCGCGCTCAACGCCCGCCCCAAGGAACTGCTCGACGACTGGCTCAGCGAGATCAAGGAAACCCTGGCGGAGCACACCGCCCGCCACCCCGAGCGGCCGGCCGCACCGTTCGCCGTCAACCAGATCGTCCACCGCTCCAACGACCGGCTGGAACACGACCTCGCCCTATGCGTGAAACACAAGGTGCCCATCGTCATCACCTCGCTCGGGGCGCGCCCGGAGGTGAACGAGGCCATCCACAGCTACGGCGGCATCGTCTTCCATGACGTGATCAACATCCAGCACGCCCGCAAGGCCATCGAAAAGGGCGCGGACGGCCTCATCGCCGTGTGCGCGGGCGCGGGCGGCCACGCCGGCACCCTCTCCCCCTTCGCCCTGGTGCAGGAAATCCGCCAGTTCTTCGATGGGCCCCTGCTCCTCTCCGGCAGCATCGCCACCGGCCGCGCCGTGCTCGCCGCCGAGGCCATGGGCGCGGATTTCGCCTACGCCGGCTCCGTCTTCATCGCCACCGAAGAGGCCAACGCCTCCGAAGGCTACAAACGGTGCATCACCGAGGCCCGCGCCGAGGACATCATCTACACCAACCTCTTCACCGGCATCCACGGCAACTACCTGCGCCAGTCGATCGAGGCCGCGGGCCTCGACCCCGCCAACCTGCCCCAGTCCGACCCCAGCAAGATGAACTTCGGCTCGGGCGGCAATCAGGACGCCAAGGCCTGGCGCGACATCTGGGGCTGCGGCCAGGGTATCGGCGTCGTCGACAAGGTCGAACCCGTCGCCGCCGTCATCGACCGCATGGAACGGGAATACAACGCCGCCAGGGCCGCCCTGCTCGGAACACGCGACGCTTTGGCGGCGGAGTAAGGTAACAATCAAAGCCCCTCCTGCACCTCCCTTTCGTTTCAATGGGCCGTGTGTCCGTGCCGCCTCTCAAGGGTCGCACCTGAAACGCGGCCCGAAAAACGAATGGGGGATCCAAAGGGGGTCCGAGACCCCCTTTGAAAAACAGGAGCACGAAACAAAAAAAGCCGCCCCGGACGGGACGGCTTTTTTGTTTTGTTTCAACCCCTTGCAGGGAAGACCTGAAGTCGGGTCTCAGCGGAAGTTGTCCGCGTAGGCCTGGATTTTCAGGTTGCGCGGCTGTTCCGGCATGACGACGTAATCGATGCCGTAGCGCTTGGCATAGGCGATGGCGGCTTCCTGCGTCGGGAAGCGCAGGCGCACCTGGCTTTGGGTGTCGTGCGATCCAGCCCAGCCCATGAGTGCATCGGGACGCTTCTTGTCCGAGGGCTCGAACTCCAGCACCCAATGCTGGTACTTGGCCTGGCCCGATTGCATGGCATGCTTGCTTGGCTTGTAGATACGCGCCGTCATTTTCTCACAACCCTCCCATACGGGGATCTTTTCGGGGCCGTCCTGCCGCGTGGCGCGCGTCAGGTCAAGCCCCTCCCGTCAACGCTCAGACTTCGGCCGGGGCCTCGCCCGTTCCGGCATCGGCTTCGGCGGCCATATCGCCGTCCGCCTCGTCCCCGTCGGTGCCGTTTTCGTCGCGCACCTTGGCGACCGAGACCACCTTCTCCCCGTTGGAGACGCGGAACAGGGTGACGCCCTGCGTCGCGCGGCCGGCGATGCGCACATCGGCGACGCCGATGCGGATCATCTGGGCCTGGTCGGTGACCAGCAGCACCTGGTCATCCGGGTCCACCGGGAAGCTGGCGACCACGGGGCCGTTGCGCTCCGAGGTTTCGATGGCGGTCACGCCCTGGTTGCCGCGGCCCATGGTGCGATACTCGTAGGAGCTGGTCCGCTTGCCGTAGCCGTTGCTGGTCACGGTCAGGATGAACTGCTCCCGCGCCGCCAGTTCGGCCATGCGCTCGGGCGACAGGGTGGTCTCGCCGGGTTCGGCCTTCCACGGCGCGGCGCGCAGGTACTGCTCGCGCTCTTCCTGCGACACGTCGCGGCCGCCGTTGAGGATGGTGAGCGAGATCACCTCGTCGCCGTCCGCCAGGGTCATGCCGCGCACGCCGGTGGAGGTGCGGCTCTGGAACACGCGCACCGCGTCCACCGGGAAGCGGATGGACTTGCCGCCGCGCGTGGCCAGCAGCACGTCGTCGTCCTCGTTGCAGAGGGCAACGCCGATGAGCCGGTCGTCCGCCGTTTCATCCTCGAAGCGCATGGCGAACTTGCCGTTGGTCGGGATGTTGGTGAACGCGTCCATGCTGTTGCGGCGCACGTCGCCCTTGGCGGTGGCGAACATGACGTGCAGGTTCGCCCACTCGTTCTCGTCCTCCGGCAGCGGCAGGATGGTGGAGATGGTCTCGCCTTCCGAGAGCGGCAGCAGGTTGACCAGCGCCTTGCCGCGCGACTGCGGCGTGCCTTCGGGCAGCTTCCACACCTTGAGGCGGTAGACCAGCCCCTTGGTGGAGAAGAACAGCACCGGCGTGTGGGTGGAGGCCACGAACACCTGGGTCAGCACGTCCTCGTCCTTGGTGGACATGGCCGAGCGGCCCCGGCCGCCGCGCCGCTGCGCCCGGTAGGTGGAGAGCGGCACGCGCTTGATGTAGCCGGACAGGGTGACGGTCACCACCATGTCCTCGCGCTTGATGAGGTCCTCGTCGTCGATGTCCTCGATCGCGCCTTCCAGGATCTCGGTGCGGCGCGGGGTGGAGAACTCGGCGGCGATGGCGTCGAACTCCTCGCGCATCACCTCGTAGAGGCGGTTGCGGTCGCGCAGGATGTGGAGGAACTCCTCGATCTTGACCGCCAGCTGCCGCAGCTCCTCGCCGATCTCGTCCCGGCCGAGCGCGGTCAGGCGGTGCAGGCGCAGGTCGAGGATGGCCTTCACCTGGTCTTCCGAGAGGTGGTAGGTGGTGCCGTGGCTCTCCGGCGTCACCGCCTCGATCAGCTCGAGGTAGGGCATGATCTCGCCCACCGGCCAGGCGCGGGCCAGCAGCGCCTCGCGCGCTTCCGCGGGCGAGGCCGAGGCGCGGATGATCCGCACCACCTCGTCGAGGTTGGTCACGGCGATCACGAGGCCCAGCAAGATGTGGGCCCGGTCCCGCGCCTTCTTCAGCTCGAACTTGGTGCGGCGGGTGATGACCTCTTCGCGGAACTGGACGAAGGCCGAGATGATGTCCTTCAGGCCCATCTGCTGCGGGCGGCCGCTGTTCAGCGCCAGCATGTTGATGGCGAAGGTGGCCTGCGCCGGGGTGTAGCGGAAGATCTGGTTCAGCACCACATCGGCGGTGGCGTCGCGCTTCAGCTCGATGACGATGCGCACGCCCTCGCGGTTGGATTCGTCGCGGATCTCCGAGACGCCCTCGATCCGCTTGTCCTTCACCGCCTCCGCGATCCGCTCCACCAGGGTGGACTTGTTCACCTGGTAGGGAATCTCGGTGATGATGATGGCCTCGCGGTCCTTGCCCCACTGCTCGATGTGGGTGCGCGAGCGCATCAGGATGGAGCCGCGCCCGGTCCGGTAGGCCTGGAGGATGCCGCCCCGGCCCATGACGATGCCGCCGGTCGGGAAGTCCGGCCCCGGCACGATCTCCATCAGCTGTTCTGCGGTGATCTCCGGGTTGTCGATGTAGGCGCGGCAGGCCTCGATCACTTCGCCCAGGTTGTGCGGCGGCACGTTGGTCGCCATGCCGACGGCAATGCCGCCCGCGCCGTTGACCAGCAGATTCGGGAACCGCGCCGGCAGAACCACCGGCTCCTTCTCCTGCCCGTCGTAGTTGGGCTGGAAGTCGACCGTGTCCTTTTCCAGGTCGCTCAGCAGGTTGTGCGTCACCTTGGCGAGGCGGGCCTCGGTGTAACGCATGGCCGCCGCCGGGTCGCCGTCCATCGAGCCGAAGTTGCCCTGGCCGTCGATCAGCGGCACGCGCATGGAGAAGTCCTGCGCCATGCGCACGAGGGCTTCGTAGATCGGGGAGTCGCCGTGCGGGTGATACTTACCGATCACGTCACCGACGATACGGGCCGATTTGCGGTAGGGCTTGGTGTGGTCGTAGCTGTTCTCGTGGCACGAGAACAGGATGCGGCGATGCACCGGCTTCAGGCCGTCGCGCACATCGGGCAGCGCACGCGACACGATCACGCTCATGGCGTAATCGAGGTACGATGTCCGCATCTCATCGACGATGGAGATTGGGCGGATATCGGACGGGTCCGAGGAATTCGGTTCAGTCAAATCCAACGCTCAAATCCTGGAATATAGAGCCATAAGAGGTGTGGTCCACCTTGTAGACAAGTGCGCGCCAGATTGCCAGTTTTAAGCACAGGACGCCTGTCGCAGGTCGTCGCGCGGGCCCGTCTCGCCGCAGGGACTGGACCCGCCCTCGCCGCCAGCGCATATAGGCGGCCATGACCAAGAGCTACGAACCCATTCATGTCATCGGCGGCGGCCTGGCCGGCTCCGAGGCCGCATGGCAGATCGCCCGGGCGGGCGTGCCCGTCATCCTCCACGAGATGCGCCCCGTCCGCATGACCGATGCGCACCAGACCGAAGGCTTTGCCGAGCTGGTCTGCTCCAACTCGTTCCGCTCGGACGACGCCGCCGCCAACGCGGTCGGCCTCCTCCACGAGGAGATGCGCCGCGCCGACTCGCTCATCCTGAAGGCGGGCGACGCCGCCCGGGTGCCGGCGGGCAGCGCGCTGGCCGTGGACCGCGAGGCCTTCTCGCGCCAGGTCACCGAGACGCTGGCGAACCACCCGCTCATCGAGATTCGCCGCGAGGAAGTGGCGGGCCTGCCCCCGGCCGACTGGTCGAGCGTGGTCATCGCCACCGGCCCCCTCACCTCCGCCGCGCTGGCCGAGGCCATCAAGGGCCTCACCGGGGAGGACGAGCTGGCCTTCTTCGATGCCATCGCCCCCATCGTCTACAAGGACAGCATCAACTTCGACATCGCCTGGTTCCAGAGCCGCTACGACAAGGCCTCCGGCCCCGGCAGCGAGGGCAAGGACTACATCAACTGCCCGCTGGACAAGGACCAGTACTACGCCTTCATCGATGCCCTGCTGGCGGGCGAGAAAACCAGCTTCAAGGAGTGGGAGGCCAACACCCCCTACTTCGAAGGCTGCATGCCCATCGAGGTCATGGCCGAACGCGGCCGCGACACCCTCGCCTTCGGCCCGATGAAGCCGGTCGGCCTCGTTGATCCGCGCACCGGCAAGCGGCCCTACGCCGTAGTCCAGCTCCGGCAGGACAATGCGCTGGGCACGCTCTACAACATGGTCGGCTTCCAGACCAAACTGAAGCACGGCGAGCAAACCCGCATCTTCCGCACCATCCCCGGGCTGGAGAACGCCCAGTTCGCCCGCCTCGGCGGCCTCCACCGCAACACCTTCATCAAGTCGCCCAAGGTGCTGGACGGCATCCTGCGCCTCAAGGCCGACCCGCGCCTGCGCTTCGCCGGACAGGTGACCGGCGTCGAGGGCTACGTGGAAAGCGCCGCCATCGGCCTCCTCGCCGGCCGCTTCGCCGCCGCCGAACGCAAGGGCGAACCCGTCGTGCCGCCGCCGCCCACCACCGCCTTCGGCGCCCTCCTCGCCCACATCACCGGCGGAGCCGACGCCGAAAGCTTCCAGCCCATGAACGTCAACTTCGGCCTGTTCCCGCCGCTGGAAGGCAAGGTCCGCAAGAACGAACGCAAGGCCCAGCTCTCCGCCCGCGCCCTCAGGGACGTGGACGCCTGGCTCGGCCGCACCCCGCCCGAAACGAAGGCTGCCGAGTAAGGGCGGGTTTTCGGGTGTTTTTTTTCGCAGGAGGGTCTCGGACCCTCCTGGCAACCTCCCATTCGTTTTCGGGGCGCACCTCAGAGACCCCGCACGGCCCTTTCAAGTCTATGTTATCGGGCCGCGTTTCCAGCGCGCAGCGAAACACGGCGCGACAAACGAACGGGGTCGCAGGGGTCCAAGACCCCTGCAAAAAAGATACAAAAACATCATCGAGACAGTTGCATATCGCCTTTGGGCAGCGTATATGCGCCAAGCCTTCGGCGCGAACTTCTCCGCCGCGGGATCTGACGATGGTGTGGGGCCGTAGCTCAGTTGGGAGAGCGCAGCAATCGCACTGCTGAGGTCAGGGGTTCGACTCCCCTCGGCTCCACCATTCTCCCCCGATGACAAACCAGAACAGCACAGCCGGTTAAGCCTTTGTGATTACAGGGCGATGGGCGGTTTTGCGTGCGGCGTTGGCCGTCCGGGCGGGCCCGGCACGCAGTCGGCAAGGCCTTGGGCGATATCGTCGCCGTTGCCGTTGCTGATCCGGCCCGAGGCGATGGCGGCGGACGGCTCCATGGTTGCGCCTCCCCTTCTTGTGTACGCCTTTTTTGCGCACACCCTTTTCAAGCAGGGTGCCCAGTTTAGCGCGCATCGGGTGAAGAAGCGTCAATATCCCTTTGATATTTCGGTATATTTTCCATATGGCGGGCGGACATTTCCTTGCGTCCACCCGTTTTCCTCGTTGCATTGGCCGAGCGCTGCGGCAAGGATGCCCCGGCGCACTCGCGCGCATCACGGACACATCGCAACATCGAAACCTTTCGGAAAGGGGCGCGGATGAAACCGGTTCAGGGTTTGCTCGCTGGCGCGGCGCTGTTGGCATTGTATGGCTGCGGGCAGCCCGCGGCCGTGGACCCGGTGGCGACTCTCGACGGCGTGGCTGCTGATTACGTCCGGCTGGTGCTGGAGGTGGGCGAGCACGAACCCGGCTATGTGGACGCCTACTACGGCCCGGCGGATCTGGCCGAGGCGGCCAAGGCCAACCCCCGCCCGGTCGCCGCGCTCAAAACGGAGGCCGACCGGCTGATCGCCGCCGTGCGCGAGGCGCTTGCCGCCGGTGAGGCGGGCGGCGCGGGCGCGGACCCGCTGGTTACCCGCCGCGCGCGGTTTCTGGAGGCGCAGCTGGTGGCCGTGCGCACCCGGCTGGACATGATCGAGGGCACGCGCCTGCCCTTCGAGGACGAGGCGAACAGCCTGTTTGCCGTGCGGCCGACGGTGCAGCCCCTCAGCGACTTCGACCCCATCCTGGCGGACATCGACAGGCTGGTGCCGGGCAAGGGCCCGCTGCATGAGCGGGTCGAGGCCTTCCGCAACCGCTACATCGTCCCGAAGGACGAGCTGGACGCGGTGATGCGCGCCGCCACCGCCGAGTGCCGCCGCCGGACGGTGGAGCACATCGCCCTGCCCGAGGGCGAGACCTTCACCCTCGCCTTCGTCACCGACAAGCCGTGGAGCGGCTACAACTGGTACAAGGGCAACGCCACCAGCCACATCGAGGTGAACGTGGATCTGCCCGTGTTCATCGACCGGGCGGTCGATCTCGGCTGCCACGAGGGCTACCCCGGCCACCACGTCTACAACATGCTGCTGGAGGAAAAGCTCACCAAACAGCGCGGCTGGCAGGAGTTCAGCGTCTACCCGCTCTACAGCCCGCAGTCGTTCATCGCCGAGGGCAGCGCCAACTTCGGCATCGACCTCGCCTTCCCGGGCGAGGAGCGGCTGACGTTCGAGCAGGAGGTGCTCTATCCCCTCGCCGGGCTTGATCCCAAATCCGCCCCGGCGCTGGCCAAGCTCCAGGAACTGACCGACGCGCTGCAACCGGCCCGCTATGCCATCGCGTCCGACTATCTTGCCGGGCGCATCAGCCGCGAGCAGGCGGTTGACCTCACCCAGCGCTACCAGCTCATGACCCGGGGCCTGGCCGAACGGGCGGTGAAGTTCATCGACGCCTACCGCAGTTACGTCATCAACTACGGCCTCGGCAAACAGATGGTGGAAGCCTACGTCAATCAGGCCGCCGACCCGGCCGAGCGCTGGTCGCGCATGGAGCAGGTGCTCTCCGAGCCCACCCTCCCCGCCGACCTGACGCCCGCGTCCGCAAGCTGATCGCATCCGGGCAGAAAGCGAAACGGGGCAAGGTCGCCATCGGACATGCCCCGTAATCGCCCGTGAAGGCCCCTTGCAGCGCCAAAACAGCCCTGCCCGCTATTCCCGGCAAAAGCCTCTGTATAAGCGTTTAAAGCCGATTAAAAGCCATGTGGAGATTCGGGCACTCCGGAAACGCGGCCCGATAATAGGAATGGGGGATCTCAAGGGGGTCCGAGACCCCCTTGAAAACGTCGAAAATCTCAGAACTTCACGTTCATGGCGAGGCCGCCGCCCTTGGTATCGCCCCAGGGGAACAGCTGCACCTTGTCGTCGTATTTGGTCGAGAACAGGAAGGCGGTTGCGGTGCCAAGCGCCGCGCCTGCCACCACGTCGTACCAGTGGTGGTGGTCGCTCTCGACGCGGGCGACACCCACGGTCGTTGCCACCACGTAGGCCGGCAGGCCGTACTGCCAGCCATAGCGCTGGTGGAGGAAGGCCGCCGAGGCGAAGGAGATGCTGGCGTGGCCCGAGGGGAAGCTGTCGTCCCCGCGCCCGTTCGGACGGTCCTCGGGGAAGAGTTCCTTCAGCCCGTAGGTGGCGCCCGCCGTGATGCCGACGCTGTAGGCCGCCTGGAGAACGCCGTTCCAGTCCTCCTGCACCGCTGCGCCACCGAAGGCCGCCGCGACCAGACCGGCCCGGCCCACCTCCGCCACCGTCTTCCAGCCTCCGGCCAGCGCCGGCTGGGCGGCGAGCACGGTGGAAAGCGCCAGGGCGCAGGTAAGGGTTTTGCCGCGTGCCATGTAGAATTGCTCCCTGTTGATCTGTTCAGACTTCTGGCCGGTCACCCTGACGGGAGGCTGACCGGCTCGATCATGCCGTTGTGCAGCAGCACCACCCGGTCCATGCGCCGGGCGAGGTCCCGGTTGTGGGTGGCGATGAGCGCCGAAGACCCCCGCGCCCGCACCAGGTGGAGGAAGGTGTCCAGCACCGTCAGGCCCGTTTCCTCGTCCAGATTGCCGGTCGGCTCGTCGGCCAGCACCAGCACCGGCTCGTTGGCGAGCGCGCGGGCGACCGCCACGCGCTGCTGCTCGCCGCCCGAAAGCTGGGCGGGCTGGTGGGTGAGCCGCTGGCCCAGCCCCAGCTCGGTCAGCAGCTCGCTGGCCCGCGCCTCCGCCTCCCGGCGGCTGCGGCCGTAGATCAGCTGGGGCAGCACCACGTTCTCCAGCGCCGTGAAGTCCGGCAGCAGGTGGTGGAACTGATAGACGAAGCCCAGCTTTTCGCGGCGGAACTGGGTGCGCTGTCCGCTCTTGAGGCTGGCGCATTCGGTACCGGCGATGCGGATGCTGCCCTGAAAGCCGCCTTCCAGCAGGCCGACCGCCTGCAGCAGTGTGGACTTGCCCGCGCCGGAGGCGCCCAGCAGCGCCACGATCTCGCCGGGGCGCACATCGAGGTTCACGTCCTTCAGCACCTGGATGGTGGCCTCCCCCTGCCGGAAGCTGCGGGAGAGGTGGCGGACGCTGAGAACGGCGTCGCTGACCGGATCACTCATAGCGTAGCACCTGCACCGGGTCCGTATTGGCGGCGCGCCAGGACGGGTAGATGGTGGCCAGCACCGTCAGCGCGAGGGCGATGCCCACGGTTGCCGCCACTTCCAGCGGGTCCACCTTGGACGGCATTTCGGAGAGGAACCGCACCTCCGGGTTCCACAGGGCGATGCCGAACAGGCTGCTGGCGCCGTGGACGATCTCGGTGCGGAATTCCAGCAGCAGGAAGCCGAGGGCCAGCCCCGCCAGCGTGCCGAGCACGCCGATGGAGGTGCCCGCCAGCATGAACACCCGCATCACCGAGGCGCGGCTGGCGCCCATGGTCCGCAGGATGGCGATGTCCTTGCTCTTGGCCCGCACCAGCATGATGAGGCTGGAGACGATGTTGAACACCGCCACCACGATGATGATGGAGAGAATCCAGAACATCACCACCCGCTCCACCTCCAGCGCCTCGAACAGCGAGCGGTTGAGGGAGCGCCAGTCCACAATCACGCCCTGCTGCTGCACCACGGGCGTGAGCGCCTGGATGGTGGCGTCGATGCGGTCCGGGTTGTTCACCACCACTTCCAGGCCACTGACCGACTCTCCCATGCGGAAGTAGTTCTGGGCGGTCTCCATGGGCATGAGCACGAAGGCGTTGTCGTAGTCGAAGATGCCCACCTCGAAGATGGCGACCACCCGGTAGCTGGCGATGCGCGGCGTCACGCCAAAGGGCGTCACCTGCCCCTCGGGGGAGATCAGCGAGATGCTGTCCCCCACCCGCGCCAGCAACTGGCCCGCCAGCTTGGAGCCGATGGCGATGACCGGCTCGCCGTCCTGAAAGTCCTTGAGCGAGCCCTCGACGATGTTCTGCGCCACCAGGGAGTGGCCGCGCACGTCCGCCGGGGTCTGGCCGCGCACGATGACGCCGGCGGCCAGGTTGCGGCGCGAGGCCATGAGCTGCTGCTGGATGAGCGGCGTCACCTGCTTCACGCCGACGGCCCGCTCCACTTCCTTGCGCAGACGCTCCCAGTCATCGAGCCGCCCGTCATAGCCCTGCACCAGCATGTGGCCGTTGACGCCGAGGATGCGGTCGAGCAGTTCACCGCGAAAGCCGTTCATCACCGACATCACGGCGATGAGCGCGGCGACGCCGATGGCGATGCCGATCAGCGAGATCATCGAGACGATGAAGATGAACCCCTCGCCCTTGATGGGACGCAGGTATCGCGCCGCGATCATCCGCTCAAAGCTGGAGAGCATGGAGGCGGTCCCTTCAGGCCGTCAGCCGGTTGAGCGCTGCCTCGATGGTCAGTTCCTCGCGCGCGCCGGTCTTGCGGTCCTTCACCTCGACGACGCCCTTCTCCAGCCCCTTGGGGCCGACGATCACCTGGGTCGGGATGCCGATCAGATCCATGGTGGCGAACTTGGCGCCGCCGCGCTCGTCGCGGTCGTCGTAGAGCACCTCGACGCCCGCATGGGCCAGCTTCTCGTAGAGGTCGTCCGCGGCCGCGGCGCAGCGGGCGTCATCGACGCGCATGTTGATGAGGCCCACCTTGTAGGGTGCCACTTCCTCCGGCCAGATGATGCCGTTCTCGTCGTGGCTGGCCTCGATGATGCCGCCCACGAGGCGCGAGACGCCGATGCCATAGGAGCCCATCTCCGGATGCACCGGCGTGCCGTCCGGCCCCTGCACGGTGCAGCCCATGGCGGCGGAGTACTTGGGGCCGAAGTAGAAGATGTGGCCCACCTCGATGCCCCGGCGGCGGCGCAGCTTGTCGGCGGGCACCGGGCAGTCGGCCACCTTCTCGTGTTCCTCGCTCTCCATGGCGTAGATGGACTGGAGCCGCTCGACGATCTCCGAGCCCGGGGTCGCGCCCGCCAGTTCGTTCAGCGTGATCTCCTCGACCGCCGCGTCGTAGAACAGCTCGCTTTCGCCCGTGTCCGCCAGGATGTGGAACTCGTGGGAGAGGTTGCCGCCGATCGGGCCCGTCGGCGCGCGCACCGGCACCGCCACCATGCCGAGGCGGGCGAAGGTGCGCAGGTACGCAACGAACATGGCGTCGTAGGAGCGCTTCGCGCCCGCCGGGTCCAGATCGAACGAGTAGGCGTCCTTCATCAGGAACTCGCGGCCGCGCATCACGCCGAAGCGGGGGCGCACCTCGTCCCGGAACTTCCACTGGATGTGGTAGAAGATCTTCGGCAGGTCGCGGTAGCTCTTGGCGTTGTCGCGGAACACCGCCGTGATCATCTCCTCGTTGGTCGGGCCGTAGAGGATTTCCCGGTCGTGCCGGTCACGGAAGCGCAGCATCTCCGGGCCGTAGGCGTCATAGCGGCCGGATTCGCGCCACAGGTCCGCCGACTGGATGGTCGGCATCAGCAGCTCGATCGCCCCGGCGCGGTTCTGCTCCTCCCGCACGATCCGCTCGATGTTCCGCAGCACCTTCAGACCCAGCGGCAGCCACACGTAGATGCCGGCGGACTGCTGGCGGATCATGCCGGCGCGCAGCATCAGCTTGTGCGAGACGATCTGGGCCTCGGAGGGATCTTCTTTCAGAACGGGCAGGAAATAGCGTGAGAGGCGCATCGATGTGTCTTCCGTGGCAAACAGTTCTGCGGTCTTACCCGCCCCCGCCATGGCATGCAACTGCCAGCACGGGAGGGAGGGCCCGGAACCGGCCCCGGCGCCGCTGCCGGCTCCCGCGTCCCCTCCCTGCCCCACCGGGTTTCCCCTGCACACAAGTTTTTGCGAACGACTCTCATTTGCTGTATTGCATCCCCCGCCCGCGCCGCCTATGGGGGAGAGCGTGGCCCCGTAACGGCCGGTAGGAGTGTCATGTCGTTTTTGTCCACCATTCAGGGACGCACGGCGGCGGTCTGCGCCGTTCTGCTGCTCGGGTTCAACCTGCGCCCGGTTCTCTCGGGCATCAGCCCGCTGCTCGATATCCTTCAGGACGCCACGGGCATCAACGGCACCGTGGCCGGGCTGCTCACCACCCTGCCCATCCTCGCCATGGGGCTGGGCGCGCTGCTGGGCGAGACCCTCAACAACCGGCTCGGCGAGCGCTGGGGCATCGCCCTCGGCATCGCGGCGGTGGCGGCCGCCTGCGCCCTGCGCTTCAACATGCCGGGCGCAAGCACGCTCATCGCCACCTCGGTGCTGGCGGGCTTCGGCATCGCGACGGTGCAGGCGCTCCTGCCCTATTTCGTCAAGCGCACCTTCCCGGAGGACCCGGGCCGGATCACCGCGCTCTACGTTACCGCCATCATGGCCGGGGCGGCGGTGGGCGCGGCGGCCTCCCCGCTGCTGGCGGGCTGGTGGCGCTGGGACATGGCGCTCGGCTTCTGGGCGCTGCCCGCGCTGGGTGCCCTGCTGGTATGGCAACGGGCAGCCCGCAGCCACCGTACCAGCCGGGCCCAGCCGCGCCGGAGCCTTCCGGCGGCCGGTGCGCCCGCGCCCCGTCGCCGCCGGTTGTGGCGCGAGCTGCGGACGTGGGAGCTGATCGTCTACTTCGGCGTTGGCACCGGCGCGTTCACGCTCCTTCTCGCCTGGCTGCCGCCCTACTACACCGCGCTTGGCTGGAGCCCGGCCGCCGCCGGGTTCATGCTGGGCGGCATCACGCTGACCGAAGTGTGCGCGGGGCTCGCCATTTCCGCCTGGATCGGCCGGTTCCCGGACCGGCGCGGGCCGCTCTTCCTCGTGCTCGTCAGCCTGCTGGCCGGGCTCGCCTGGCTCGTCCTCGCGCCCGAGGTGGCCCCGGCCCTCATCTGCGTCCTGCTGGGGGTGGGCGTCGGCTCGCTGTTTCCGCTGACCCTCATCGTCACCATCGACCACCGCTCCGACCCGGCCGAGGCGGGCGCGCTGGCGGCGGCCGTGCAGGGCGGCGGTTACATCATCGCCAGCCTGATGCCGGTGCTGGCGGGAATGCTGCGGGACCGGTTCGATGACCTCACCCAGGCCTGGGTCGCCATGGGCGCGGGCGTCCTCCTGCTGATGGGGATGACCCTGCGCCTCTCCCCCGCCTCCTACCGCTCCCGCTGAGGCGGGCGGGCCTGCACCTCCAGCGGGCGGCAGTCGGGCCCCAGCCGCACCGGCGCGCCGCCGTTGAAGGCGGGCCCTTCGAGCGTCACCGACTCCCCGTCGGTTGTTGCCATGCCGAGCCAGGTCTCCCCTTGCAGGGGCCGGGGGCCGCTCCGCCCGCGCAGCACATCCACCACCACCGGCACGGCGATGGCGCCGGGATCGATGGCGGGGGGATCGATGGCGGGGTGTGCCTCCGTCTCCACACCAAGCCCGGGCTCGTGAGCAACATCGGCGGCGGGCCGGTGCGCCACATCGGCACAAACGTCAGCGTCCGTTGAACCGGAAAGCAGACCCGAGGGGGCCTGTGATCCGATCACGACAGCGAGGAACAGATGTTGCAGCGAGGTCACACGGTTCCACTTTCCAGCTGAGGGGGGCCCCGTTTGCCGTTTCCCCACCTGACAATGGAGAACACCTTGAGTAGCCTCTGCGTACTCGGGTTACATGGTGACCAGGGTTCAGGGGAATTGAAAGCCGAAAAATCGGCTCGAATTCACAAAAAGATTCAAAGACCTATAAAAAGTCTCGTCACGACGCAGAAGGGCTCGGACCACAGGTCCGGGCCCTTCTGTCGTTCTGGAACCTGTTGAATGTGGAGGGTTTCCCAGCCCTTGGCTCGCCAGCCCTTAGCTCGTGGGGCTGGTCACCGGCACCGGGCCCGCAGACGGCAGGGGCAGGTCGTCGATGGTCAGCCAGCGGTAGTGGGTGTTGGCCCAGAACAGCAGGAACAGCACGGTGGTCACGGCGGTGGTCCACAGCACCTTCCGGCGCAGCATGGGGTTCTGGGGCGCGCTGTGCGCCTGCCCCGGCACGGTCTCCTCGCCGGTTTCGTGGGCCGTGCGCACGCCCCACGGCAGCACGGCGATCCACACGATCCACCACATGACGAAGTAAACCGCGAAACCGTAGATCAAGCTCATCGCCTCGCTGCCTTTTCTTCCCTGCTGCACCCGGGCTCAGTCGACGCGCAGGACATGCACCTCCGCCACCGGCCGCTTGGCCGTGTAGTCCCGGGCCAGACGGCGGATGGCGATGCGGACCTGCTCGGTCAGCCGCGCCTCGTTGGCGGTGCCCACCTGCGCCACGGTCGCCCGCACGGCGTTGGCGCAGGCCTCCACGAACTCGTCCAGCTCATTTTCCACCGGAACGCCCTGCACCACAATATGCGGGTCCGCGGCCAATCGTCCGCCCTTGCCCAGCACAAGCGTGGCCGAGAGGTAGCCGTTGTAGGACAGGCGGCGGCGCTGCACCATGGTCATGCCGTCACTCGGCACGATCACGTCGCCGTCCAGCACCCAGCGGCCCACCTTCTCGTGGCCGATGATCCTGGCCTCGCCCGGGGCCAGGCGGATCACCGCGCCGTTGGTCGGCACGATGGTCTGTTCCGCGCCGTAGCTCAGGGCAAGCTGGGCGTGCGCCTTCATGTGGCGCAGCTCGCCATGGACCGGCACCGCGATCTTGGGGCGAATCCAGCCGTACATGCGCTTCAGCTCCGGCTGGCCCGGATGGCCGGAGACGTGCACATGCGCGTCCTTCTCCGTGATGATGGAGACGTTCTGCGCCGCAAGCTGGTTCATCACCAGGCCGATCGAAAGCTCGTTGCCCGGAATGCTCTTGGACGAGAAGATGACCAGATCGCCTTCCGCCAGCTTGATGTGGCTGTGCTCGCGCCGGGCGATGCGCGACAGCGCCGCCTGGTGCTCGCCCTGGCAGCCGGTGGCGATGATGAGCAGGCTCGAGGGATCGGCCTGTTCCGCCACTTCCAGGCTGACCGGCTGGGGGAAGTCCTTGAGGTAGCCGTTTTCCTTGGCGTTCTTCACCATCCGGTCGAGCGAGCGGCCCACCAGCACCACGTTGCGCCCGGTGGCGTTGGCCACCTTCCCCAGCGTGTCGAGCCGGGCGACGTTGGAGGCGAAGGTGGAGACCAGAATCCGCCCCGGGCGGCCCTGGCACAGGCGCATCAGCGAATCCCGCACCCCGCCCTCCGAGCCGGAGGCCTCGGTGTTGAACACGTTGGTGGAATCGCCCACCAGCGCCAGCACACCCTCGTCGCCGATGGCGGTGAGCAGCTCGGGGCTGGAGGGGTTGCCGATGATCGGGTCGTCATCCAGCTTCCAGTCGCCGGTGTGGAACACCCGGCCGAAGGGGGTGTCGATCAGCACCGCGTTGCCCTCCGGGATGGAGTGGCACAGGTGCAGGTAGCGGAACTTGAACGGCCCCAGCTCGAAGCTGCCCTGGAGCGGGATGGTCTTGACCTTCACCTCGCCCAGGAGCCCCTCCTCCGCCAGCTTGTGGCGCAGCAGCCCGGCGGTGAACGGCGTCGCATAGAGCGGCACGCCCAGCTCTGCCGCGAGGTACGGCACCGCGCCGATATGATCCTCGTGGCCATGGGTGAGCACGATGCCCAGCAGGTCCTCCCGCCGCTCCTCGATGAAGGTCAGATCCGGCAGCACCAGCTCCACGCCCGGAGTGCTCGGGTCCGCGAAGGTCATGCCGAGATCGACCATCACCCACTTGCCCCGGCAGCCGTAGAGATTGACGTTCATGCCAATCTCGCCGGACCCGCCCAAGGGCAGGAACAGCAGTTCTTCACCTGGTTTCACGCCTATGTCCTGCAATTACGTTGATAGATGAGCGACAGGCCCTTGACCGTCAGGTCCACATCGACCGCTTCGATCACGTCCGTATGTCGCTCGAATAAAACGCCGAGGCCCCCCGTTGCGATGACACGCATCGGGTGCCCGGTCTCCTTTTTAATTCGGCCGACCAAGCCCTCGATCAAGCCCACGTAGCCCCAGAAAATGCCGGACTGCATGGCTTCCACGGTGGACTGGCCGACCACCCGCCCCGTCTCCGGCGGCTGGACGGCGATTTTCGGCAGCTTTGCCGATGCCATCACCAGCGCCTCGACCGAAAGGTTGATGCCCGGGGCGATGATGCCGCCCCGGTAGGCACCGGTATCGCTTACCACATCGAAGGTGGTGGCGGTACCGAAGTCTATCACGATCAGGTGCTGGTTTCCCAGCTCCGCGTGGGCCGCCACCGCATTGACCAGCCGGTCCGCCCCCACTTCCTGGGGGTTGGGGTATTCGATGGCGATGCCAAGGTCCAGGTCCTTGCTCACCACCACCGCCTCCAGCCCGAAATAGCGGCGGCACAGCAGCTGGAGGTTGAACAGGGTCGGCGGCACCACGGTCGAGATGATCGCACCGGTCACCGCCTGCCGGTCGTATCCCTCGATGGCGAACAGCTGGTTCAGCCAGACCATGTATTCGTCCGCCGTGCGGTGCGTCTGGGTGGAGATGCGCCACCGGTGCAGGATCTCCCTGCCTTCCCGGATTACGGCGAAAACGGTGTTGGTGTTGCCGACATCGATCGCTAGCAGCATGGGCTCATATCCCGAAAACGTCGCCGGCATGAATGGCCTTCACCATTCCGCTGTCAAGCTGCAACAGCAGGGCGCCGTCGGCCGCGAGGTCCGCGAAGGTGCCGAACAGCGTGCCGTCGGGCATCCGCACCTCGATGCGCTTGCCAAGGCCGGTGGCACGGGCGAGCCAGGCGGCGCGCAGCGCGGCAAAGCCGCCGGCGCGCCATTCCCGCCGCCAGTGCTCGACGGCCGTCGCCAGCCGCTCCGCCACGGCCATGGGCGGCGGAGGCGTCACCCCGGCCCCGGCCAGCGAAATGGCCGGGCGCTCCACGTCCTCGGGATGCACCGCCAGATTGACGCCGATGCCGGCCGCCACCCACCGGTCCCCCGGCTGGCCGCTGCCCGCCGATTCCAGCAGGATGCCGGAGACCTTGCGGCCATCCAGCAGCAGGTCGTTCGGCCACTTGAGCCGCAGCCGCTCGGGCGCCACCCACTGGGCAAGCGTGTCGTAGAGCGCCAGCGCGATCAGGAAGGAAAGCTGGGAAGCGGGCCCCTCCCCGGCGTCCAGCCGGAGGAGCCCGGTGCAGAACAGATTGCCCCGGGTGCTCTGCCAGGGGCGGCCGCGCCGGCCGCGGCCCGCGGTCTGTTCGTCCGCCACCACCCAGGTGCCGTCTGGCGCACCGTTTTGCGCCAGACGGATCACCTCGTCATTGGTGGAATCAACCGCCGGGTAGTGAAGCAGCTCAGCCAATGAGCGACTTGGCGGCGTTGGCCGCCGTCTGCAGCAGCGGGCCGATGTAGAGGAAGCTCACCGGCGAGCACAGGATGGCGCTGGCGCCCAGGATGGAGGCCGTCGCCACGTTGCCGTAGCGGGTGAACGGAGCCTTCGGCGCGTCGAAGTAGCAGATCTTGACGACGCGCAGATAGTAGTAGGCCGACACCACGCTGGTGAGGATGCCGATGATGGCGAGCGTGTATAGCTCGGCCTCGATGGTGGCCTGGAAGATGTACAGCTTGCCGAAGAAGCCCGCCAGCAGCGGAATACCGGCCAGCGAGAACATCAGGATGGCGAAGCACGCCGCCAGACGCGGCTGGGTCTGGGACAGGCCCGCCAGCTCGTAGATGTCCTCGATCTGCTCGTCACCCCGCTGCATGGAGAGCACGCACAGGAACGATCCGAGCGTCATCAGCAGGTAGATCGCCAGGTAGACCAGCACGCCCTGCACGCCAGCCTGGGTGCCGGCGGCCAGGCCCATGAGCGCATAGCCCACGTGGCCGATGGACGAGTAGGCCATCAGGCGCTTGATGTTGGTCTGCACGATCGCGGCGAAGGCGCCGAGGATCATGGAGCCGATGGAGATGACCTGGATGATCAGCTGCCACTGCTCGCTGATGGCCGGGAAGGCCTCCATCATCACGCGCACGAACAGGCCCATGGCCGCCACCTTGGGCGCGGCGGCGAAGAAGGCGGTCACCGGGGTCGGCGCGCCTTCGTAGACGTCCGGCGTCCACATGTGGAACGGCACGGCCGAGACCTTGAAGGCCAGACCCGCGATCACGAAGACGAGGCCGAACAGCAGGCCGATGTGCAGGGCCTCACCCGCCGCGCCCGCCAGCACGCCGGAGACGCCGACGAAGTTGGTGGTGCCGGCGAAGCCGTAGACCAGCGAGACGCCGTACAGCAGCAGGCCCGAGGCGAGCGAGCCGAGCACGAAGTACTTGAGGCCCGATTCCGACGAGCGCACGTTGCCGCGATGGAACGCCGCCAGCACGTAGAGGCTGAGCGACTGGAGCTCGAGGCCCACGTACAGCGACAGGAGGTCGTTGGCCGACAGCATCATCAGCATGCCGAGGGTCGCCAGGGTGATGAGCACCGGGTACTCGAACTTGGCGATCCGGTTCTGCTCCAGGTACGGCACCGCCAGCACGGCGGAGGCCGCCGCGCCGATCAGCACCAGCACCTTCAGGAACGCGCCGAAGGCATCCACCACGAACAGGCCGTTGAAGGCCACCGTGCGCTCGACCGGGCCTTGCAGCACCAGTGCGATCGCAACGATGAACAGACCCACGCTGCCCCAGGTGAGCAGCTTCAGGCTACGATCCCCGGAGAACACGCCCGCCATGAGCATGGCCATCGCGCCAAGCGCGAGCACCAGCTCCGGCAGTGCAAGGGACAGACTGGCAGAAAGACTCATGGGTCTATTACTCCGTCGGCTCGGCAGCGGCAGGCGCTGCTTCCGGTGCGGCCTCCGCCGGGGCGGCCTCCGGCGCGGCCTCGGCCGCGACCGGGGCAGCCGGCTGAGCCGGGGCCGCAGTTTCAGTCTTGATCGTGGTCTGGGCGAGCAGCTTCTCCACCGGCGCATGCAGCGGCGCAAGGAAGCTGTTGGGGTAGACGCCCATCCAGAACACCACGGCGATGAGCGGGGCGAAGGTTGCCACCTCGCGCACGTTCAGGTCGAGGATGTTCTTGAGGCTTTCCTTGGTCAGCTCGCCATAGACCACGCGGCGGTACAGCAGCAGCATGTAGGCCGCGCCCAGGATCACGCCGGTGGCGGTGATGAACGCCACCAGGGTGCTGGCCTGGTACGCGCCGGTCATGATCAGGAACTCGCCGACGAAGCCGCTGGTGCCCGGCAGGCCGATCGAGGCCATGGTGAACACCAGGAACACGAGGGCATAGAGCGGCATGCGGTTCACGAGGCCGCCGTAGGCCGCGATCTCGCGGGTGTGCATGCGGTCATAGACCACGCCGACGCAGAGGAACAGCGCGCCCGAGACGATACCGTGGGAGAGCATCTGGAAGATGGAGCCTTCCAGGCCCTGCTGGTTGAAGGCGAACAGGCCGACCGTCACGAAGCCCATGTGGGCGACCGACGAGTAGGCGATCAGCTTCTTCATGTCCTCCTGCACGATGGCGACCAGCGAGGTGTAGACGATGGCGATGACGCTCAGCGCGAACACCAGCCAGGCCAGCGCGTGGCTCGCCTCCGGGAACATGGGCAGCGAGAAGCGCAGGAAGCCGTAGCCGCCCATCTTGAGGAGCACGCCCGCCAGGATGACCGAGCCCGCCGTCGGCGCTTCCACGTGCGCGTCCGGCAGCCAAGTGTGGACCGGCCACATCGGCATCTTCACCGCGAACGAGGCGAAGAAGGCCAGCCACAGCCAGGTCTGGATGTTCGGGTCGAAGCCGTACTCCATCAGCGCCGGGATCGAGGTCGTGCCCGCCTGCCCCGCCATGTACAGCATGGCCAGCAGCATGAAGAGCGAGCCCAGCAGCGTGTAGAGGAAGAACTTGAAGCTGGCGTAGATGCGCCGCTTGCCGCCCCACACGCCGATGATGAGGTACATCGGGATCAGGCCGCCTTCGAAGAAGATGTAGAACAGGAACATGTCCAGGCTCATGAACACGCCGAACATCAGCGTTTCCATGAGCAGGAACGCGGCCATGTACTCCACCACCCGCTTCTCGATCGCCTCCCAGCTGGCCAGGATGCACAGCGGCATCAGGAAGGCCGAGAGCACCACCAGCAGCATGGAAATGCCGTCCACGCCCAGGTGGTAGGAGAAGTAGGCGCCGAGCAGCGGCACGTTCTCGACGAACTGGAAGTCCGCCGTCGAGCTGTCGAAGTTCAGCCAGAGCACCACCGACAGCGCGAAGGCCACCAGCGTGGTGATCAGGGCGGTCATGCGGGCGTTGCGCGCCCGCGCCGCTTCATCCCCGCCCGGAGCGAGCAGGATCCATGCGGCGCCGACAAGCGGCACCAGCATCATAGCCGATAGGATAGGAAAGCCGACCATGCCCCCTCACTCCGCAAACAGTTTGGGCAGGAACCAGGACACTGCCGCCGCGACGCCGATCAGCATGGCGAACGCATAGGTGAACACATAACCGGTCTGGATACGGCGGGACTTGACGGCGACCGTCGCGACGGCCGCGGACAGGCCGTCCGGCCCCAGGCCGTCGATGATCGCGCCGTCGCCCTTCTTCCAGAACACGCGGCCGAGCCACTGCGCCGGGCGCACGAACACCAGGTCATAGAGCTCGTCGAAGTACCACTTCCGGTAGAGGAAGGTGTACAGGCCGCGGAAGGTGCCCGCGAACGCCGCCGGAATGTGCGTGTTGATGATGTAGCTGTTCAGCGCCACCAGGAAGCCGACCACCATGGCCACGAACGGAGCCCAGGGCACCCAGGCCGGCAGAACGCCCGGCTCGTGCATGTGGTGCAGGATGTTGTCGCCGACCAGCTTGATCGCGCCGTTCCAGAAGGCGTCGTGCTCGTGGCCGATGAAGTACTCCTTGAACAGGTAGCCGGAGGCCACCGCGCCCACCGCCAGCACCGCCAGCGGCACCAGCATGACAAGCGGGCTCTCGTGCGGGGTGTAGCCGGCGGTGCCGGTCACCTCGTGGCCGTGATCGCCATGACCCGCCTCGCGCTCGGACTCGACCGGGTGGTCGGTCTCGGCCACGTGGCCGTGGTTGTCATGCACGTCATGGCCGTGATCGCCATGGACGGCGTGCTGGATGTGCTCCGAACCCGCCCACCGCGGCTTGCCGTGGAAGGTGAGGAACGCCAGACGCCAGGAGTAGAAGCTGGTCAGCGTCGCGGCGATGATGCCGCAGACAAAGGCGTACATGCCGACGGACGAGCCGGAGGCGTAGGCCGCCTCGAGGATGGCGTCCTTCGAGAAGTAGCCGGCGAAGTACGGGAAGCCGGTCAGCGCCAGGGTGCCGATCAGCATCATCACCCAGGTGAACGGGATCGCCTTGTAGAGGCCGCCGTAGTAGCGCATGTCCTGCTCGTGGTGCATCGCATGGATGACCGAGCCCGCGCCCAGGAACAGCAGCGCCTTGAAGAAGGCGTGCGTGAACAGGTGGAACATGGCCGCGCCATAAGCGCCCACGCCCAGCGCGAAGAACATGTAGCCCAGCTGCGAGCAGGTCGAGTAGGCGATCACGCGCTTGATGTCGTTCTGGGTGGTGCCGATGGTGGCCGCGAACAGGGCGGTCGAGGCGCCTACCACGGTCACGACCGTCAGGGCCATCGGCGCCTGCTCGAACAGCGGCGAGCAGCGGGCCACCATGAACACGCCGGCGGTCACCATGGTCGCCGCGTGGATGAGCGCCGACACCGGGGTCGGACCTTCCATCGCGTCCGGCAGCCAGGTGTGCAGGCCGAGCTGGGCCGACTTGCCCATCGCGCCCACGAACAGCAGCAGGCAGATGGTGGTCATCACATCGACGTTGTAGCCGAGGAACTCGAAGGTCTGCCCCGCCTGCCCCGGCGCCGCGGCGAAGATCGTGTCGAAGTCGATCGCGCCGAACACCATGAAGGTGGCGAACATGCCGAGCATGAAGCCGAAGTCACCCACGCGGTTGACGACGAACGCCTTCATCGCCGCCGCGTTGGCGGAGGGCTTCTGGAACCAGAAGCCGATCAGCAGGTAGGAGGCCAGACCCACGCCTTCCCAGCCGAAGAACATCTGCACCAGGTTGTCCGCCGTCACGAGCATGAGCATCGCGAAGGTGAAAAGCGACAGGTACGCGAAGAACCGCGGCTGGTGCGGGTCCTCCGCCATGTAGCCCCAGGAGTAGAGGTGCACCAGGGCGGAGACCGAGGTCACCACCACCAGCATCACCGCCGTCAGGGTGTCCACGCGCAGCGCCCAGTCGAACTGGAGCGCGCCGGACTGCACCCACGGCAGCACGGTGACGGTGGTTGCGTTGCCGCCCAGCGCCACGTCGAAAAACGCCACCCACGACAGGGCGCAGGAGACCGCGACCGCGCCGGTGGTGACGATCTGCGACGGGCGCAGACCGATCACGCGGCCGAACAGTCCGGCAACAACAGCCGCCAGAAGCGGCAGAAATACAATTGCCTGATACATTGCGGAACCCCGGCTCAGCCCTTCATCATGTTGATATCTTCAACCGCGATGGAGCCGCGGTTGCGGAAATAGGCAACGAGAATGGCAAGACCGATCGCCGCCTCCGCCGCAGCCACCGTCAGCACGAACATGGTGAAGACCTGCCCCACCATGTCGCCGAGGAAGCTGGAGAAGGCGACAAGGTTGATGTTGACCGACAGCAGGATGAGTTCGATCGACATCAGAATGATGATGACGTTCTTGCGGTTCACGAAGATGCCCAGGACGCCAACGACGAACAGCATCGCCGCAACGATCAGGTAATGGCCTAATCCGATCATTTTGGGTTCCTCGCCTACTCGATGCCCTGACCGGGCTGGCGCTTGACCAGCACGACGGCATCCTGGGGACGGCGTGCATTCTGGCGGCTGATGTCCTGCTTGCGGACGCCCGAACGCTGACGGTGGGTGAGCAGGATCGCACCGATCATGGCCACCAGCAGAACAATGCCGGCCGCCTGGAAGATGTAGACGTAATCGGTGTAGATCAGCGCGCCCAGGGCCTGGGTATTGGCCACGCCCTCGGGGGCCGGAGCCCGCCGCGCCAGCTCGGCGCCGTCGGCCACGGACCAGGCGCCGCCCACAAGGATCAGCTCGGTCAGCAGCACGGCTGCCACCAGAAGGCCGATGGGCAGATAGGCTGCAAAGCCCTTCCTCAGTTCCTCGAAGTTGATGTCGAGCATCATGACCACGAAGAGGAACAGCACGGCGACCGCGCCCACGTAGACGATCACCAGGATCATCGCCAGGAACTCGGCGCCGAGGAGCACGAACAGCCCCGCCGCGTTGAAGAATGCCAAGATGAGCCAGAGCACGGAGTGCACCGGGTTCTTGGCCGTGATCACCATCAGGCCGGATACGACCACGATGGCAGAGAACAGATAAAAGGCCAGCGCGTGAGCCACGAGCCTGAGGCCCCCTCTACTTCGGTCCGTGGTGAGCCTGCCGAACCACGGACTCTGTTTCCGGTTCTGTCCGCCCCGGGACAGGCTCTTGGGGCGGACCAGCGAAATCTCGTAGCGCCCTGTTAACGGTAGGGCGCGTCCAGAGCAAGGTTCTGGGCGATCTCCCGCTCCCAACGCTCACCGTTCGCGAGCAGCTTTTCCTTGGTGTAGAACAGCTCTTCGCGGGTTTCGGTCGAGAACTCGAAGTTCGGACCCTCGACAATGGCGTCCACCGGGCAGGCTTCCTGGCAGAAGCCGCAGTAGATGCACTTGGTCATGTCGATGTCGTAGCGCGTGGTGCGGCGGGAGCCGTCCTCGCGCGGTTCGGCCTCGATGGTGATCGCCTGCGCCGGGCAGATCGCCTCGCACAGCTTGCACGCGATGCAGCGTTCCTCGCCGTTGGGATACCGGCGCAGGGCGTGCTCGCCGCGGAAGCGCGGGCTGAGCGGACCCTTCTCGAAGGGATAGTTGATCGTCGCCTTCTCCTTGAACATGTACTTGAAGGTCAAGCCCATGCCCTTGACGAACTCCTTGAGGAGCAGCGACTTGGCAGCGGATGCAAGTGACATCGTTGTAACTCCCGTCACTTCGGCAGGCTGTCGGTGAACACCAGCCAGCCGCTCACCACCACGACCCACACCAGGCTGAGCGGCAGGAACACCTTCCAGCCCAGACGCATCAGCTGATCGTAGCGGTACCTCGGCACAGTGGCTTTCACCCACGCGAAGACGAAGAAGAAGAAGAAGGCCTTGGCCAGCAGCCAGATGATGCCCGGCACGGCGTAGAGCGGCGCCCAGTTCACCGGCGGCAGCCAGCCGCCGAAGAACAGCACCGAGGTCATGACGCACATCAACAGGATGTTGGTGTACTCACCCAGCCAGAACAGGGCGAACGCCATGGACGAATACTCGGACTGATAGCCGGCCACCAGTTCGGATTCCGCCTCCGGCAGGTCGAACGGCGGGCGGTTCGTCTCGGCCAGCGCCGAGATGTAGAACACCACCGCCATCGGCAGCAGCAGCGGGTGCAGCACGAACATGTTGCCGAAGCCGAACAGCGACGCGCCCTGCTGCGCCTTGACCACGTCGTTGAGGTTGAGCGAGCCCACCATCAGCAGCACGCACACGATGACGAGACCGATGGAGACCTCGTAGGACACCATCTGCGCCGCCGAGCGCAGGCCGCCCAGGAACGGATACTTGGAGTTGGACGCCCAGCCCGACATGATGATGCCGTAAACGCCCATCGACGAGATGGCGAGCAGGTAGAGAATGCCCACGTTGATGTCCGCCAGCACCATCTCGGCCGAGAACGGAATGACCGCCCAGGCCACCAGCGCCAGCGTGAACGTGAGCATCGGCGCGAGCAGGAAGATGCCCTTGTTCGCGCCGGTCGGAATGATGGTCTCCTTCAGCGTGACCTTGAGGCCGTCCGCGAAGGACTGAAGGAGGCCGAACGGACCCACCACGTTGGGGCCCTTGCGCAGCTGCATCGCCGCCCAGATCTTGCGGTCCGCATAGACCGCCATGGCCACGATCAGCAGCAGCGGCAGAACGATCGCCAAAATCAGGGCCACGTAGGCGGCAAGAGTGCCGACCACCGGTCCCAAAAATCCCTGAAACGCCTCAACCATGGGTGCCCGTCGCCTGCGTTTGTTCGCCCAGAATCTCGCTCACACAGGCTGCCATGGTCTGGCTGGCCCGAGCGATCGGGTTCGTTTGATAGAAGTTGGTGATCGGCAGCGCAACCGGGGTGGCGGTGATGCCGCCGGCCACGCCGAACTCGCCCCAGGGCGCCGGCTGCAAGCCCGGCTGGCCCAGATGCGGCGCGATCTCCGCCATGCGGTCGCGCAGCTGGGCCAGGCTGTCATAGGGCAGCCGCTGGCCGAGCACGTCCGAGAGGGCGCGCAGAATGGTCCAGTCCTCGCGGGCGTCGCCCGGCGGGAACACGGCGCGGATGCCGCGCTGCACCCGGCCCTCGGTGTTGACCCAGGTGCCGGACTTCTCGGTATAGGCCGCGCCCGGCAGGATCACGTCCGCATGGCGGACGCCCTCGTCGCCGTGGGTGCCGATGTAGATGGTGAAGGTGTCCTTGAGGAAGCTGGTGTCGATCTCGTCGACGCCCGCCAGGAACACCGCCTTGATCGCGCCCTCGCCCACCTTGGCGCGGATCGCCTCGATGCCGCCTTCGGTGGTGAAGCCGATGTCAAGCGCACCGACGCGGGCCGCCGCCGTGTGCAGGACGTTGAAGCCGTTCCAGCCGTCCTTCACCAGGCCGAACTTGTCCGCGATCGAGCGGGCCGCCGCCAGCACCGCCGCGCCGTCGGCGCGGGCCAGCGCGCCCATGCCCAGCACCAGCATCGGCCGCTGCGCGTTCTTGAACGCTTCGGCCAGCGGGTGCGCGCCCGAGGCGATGCTCTTGAGGATCGCCAGATCCTCGCCCAGCTGCTCGACCGGATACCCCAGCTCCGCCGCCGGGCCGATGTTGACCGCGCGCGCCCGGCCCTTGCGGACCGCCTTGCGCAGGCGGGTGTTGATGAGCGGGGCCTCGACGCGCGGGTTGGTGCCGATCAGCAGAATGAAGTCGGCGGTTTCCGCACCCGCAATGGTGGTGTTGAACAGGTAGGACGCCCGCACCTTCGGGTCGACCATCGCGCCGTCGAGACGGCACTCGTGGTTGGCCGAGCCGAGGCGGTTCAGCAGGTCCTTCAGCGCCACCAGCGATTCCAGGTCCGCCAGATCACCGGCCAGGCCCGCGATCTGTTCGCCGGAGAGGCCCGCAAGGCCGGTCTTGATCGCCGCGAACGCGTCCTGCCAGGTGGCCTCCACCAGCTTGCCGTCCACGCGCACCCACGGGCGGTCGAGGCGGCGGCGGGTCAGCCCGTCCACCACATAGCGGGTCTTGTCGGAGATCCACTCCTCGTTGACCTCCTCGTTGAGGCGCGGCAGCACGCGCATCACCTCGTTGGCGCGGGCATCGACCCGGATGTTGGAGCCGACCGCGTCCATCACGTCGATGGATTCGGTCTTGGACAGCTCCCACGGACGCGCCGAGAAGGCATAGGGCTTGGAGGTCAGCGCGCCGACCGGGCAGAGGTCGATCACGTTGGCCGACAGCTCGGAGGTCACCGCCTTCTCGAGGTAGGAGGTGATCTGCATGTTCTCGCCGCGGTAGATGGCGCCGATCTCCTCGACGCCCGCCACTTCCTCGGCGAAGCGGACGCAGCGGGTGCAGTGGATGCACCGGGTCATCTGCGTCTTGATCAGCGGGCCCATGTACTTCTCGGTCACGGCGCGCTTGTTCTCGGCGAAGCGGCTGAAACCGCGGCCGTAGGCCATGGCCTCGTCCTGCAGGTCGCACTCGCCGCCCTGGTCGCAGATCGGGCAGTCCAGCGGGTGGTTGATGAGGAGGAACTCCATCACCCCTTCCCGCGCCTTCTTCACCTTCGGCGTGTTGGTGTGGATCACCATGCCGTCCGCCGCCGGCATCGCGCAGGACGCGATCGGCTTGGGCGCCTTTTCCTGCTCGACAAGGCACATGCGGCAGCTGCCGGCGATCGACAGGCGTTCGTGGTAGCAGAAGCGAGGAATTTCCTTGCCCGCGGCCTCGCAGGCCTGCAGCACGGTCGCGCCGGCGGGAACCTCGACTTCAATGCCGTCAACAGTCAGTTTGGGCATGGCTTACTCCGTTACTCCGCCGCCTGCAGAGCCGCCTTGCGCCGGCTGGCGATGCGCTCTTCGATAATGGGCCGGAAGTTGCGAATAAGACCCTGGACCGGCCAGGCCGCCGCGTCGCCGAGCGCGCAGATGGTGTGGCCTTCGACCTGGGTCGAAACCTCGTACAGCATGTCGATCTCGGCCGGGTCGGCGTCGCCCTTCACCAGGCGCTCCATCACCCGCCACATCCAGCCGGTACCCTCGCGGCACGGGGTGCACTGGCCGCAGCTCTCGTGCTTGTAGAAGTAGCTTATGCGGCTGATGGCCTTGATGAGGTCGGTGGACTTGTCCATCACGATCACCGCCGCCGTGCCGAGGCCCGAGCGCAGCTCGCGCAGGGAGTCGAAGTCCATCGGCGTGTCGATGATCTGCTCGGCCGGCAGCGCCGGCACCGACGAGCCGCCCGGGATCACCGCCAGCAGATTGTCCCAGCCGCCGCGGATGCCGCCGCAGTGCTTCTCGATCAGCTCGCGGAACGGGATCGACATGCTCTCCTCCACCGTGCACGGCTTGTTCACGTGGCCGGAGATGCAGAACAGCTTGGTGCCGTGGTTGTTCGGGCGGCCGAACGAGGTGAACCAGCTGGCGCCGCGCCGCAGGATGGTCGGCGTCACCGCGATCGACTCCACGTTGTTCACCGTGGTCGGGCAGCCGAACAGGCCGACGTTGGCCGGGAACGGCGGCTTGAGGCGCGGCTGGCCCTTCTTGCCCTCGATGGACTCGATGAGCGCCGTCTCCTCGCCGCAGATGTAGGCGCCCGCGCCCCGGTGCAGGTAGACATCGAAGTCATAGCCCGAGCCGCAGGCGTTCTTGCCGATGAAGCCCTTGTCGTAGGCCTGCTGGATCGCCGCATCCAGCCGGTTGGCTTCCTGGATGAACTCGCCGCGGATGTAGATGTAGGCCGCGCGCGCCCGCATGGCGAAGCCGGCGATCAGCGCGCCCTCGATCAGCTTCTGCGGGTCGTGGCGGATGATCTCGCGGTCCTTGCAGGTGCCGGGCTCGGACTCGTCCGCGTTGATGACCAGATAGCTCGGGCGGCCATCCTTGCTCTCCTTCGGCATGAAGCTCCACTTCAGGCCGGTCGGGAAGCCCGCGCCGCCACGGCCGCGCAGGCCGGAATCCTTGATCTCCTGGATGATCGCGTCCGGGCCACGCTCAAGGATCGCCTTGGTGTTGTCCCAGTCGCCGCGCTTCATCGCGGAGTCGATGTCCCAGCCCTCATAGCCGTAGAGGTTGGTGAAGATGCGGTCTTTATCCTGCAGCATGTTCCGCCACTTACCCTTGATTCCTCAACCGGCCTCCGCCGTGCGGCCCAGGAGGCGCCGCATGGCGGATGACCGGCAAGCCTGCATCCGAGGCAATCTGTCCGCGCATCCCCGGGTTTCCGTCCGGAACCGGCCCCTGGCCAGTTCCCGGGTCAGACCCCCGCTCCGGGACGCGCGACCGCTCACGCCACCCTGTCCTTCAACGTCGTCGGGCCGCCGACGGGAGCCGAGAACTGGCGGTCCACCTGCGGGCCCGGCTTCGGCGTCTCGCCGCGCGCCAGGGCCTCGAGAATGGCCTTGGTGCTCTCGTAGGTCAGATCCTCGTAATACTCGTCGTTGATCTGCATCATCGGCGCGTTCACGCAGGCGCCGAGGCACTCCACCTCCGACAGCGTGAACAGGCCGTCGTTGGTGATCTTGCCCTTCTCCAGCCCCATGTCCTTGCAGGCGCGGAACACGTCGTCCGAGCCGCGCAGCCAGCACGGGGTGGTGCCGCACACCTGGACGTGGTGCTTGCCCACCGGGTTCAGGTTGTACATCGTGTAGAACGACGCCACCTCGTAGACCCGGATGTAGGGCATGTCGAGGTAGTTGGCGACGTACTCGATCACCGGAACCGGCAGCCAGGCGCCGCCGCCGTACTGCTGGGCCACCTGGCGCTGGGCCAGGTCGAGCAGACGCATCACCGCCGACTGCTGGCGACCGGCCGGGTAACGGGCGATCACCTCCCTGGCGAACGCTTCGTTCTCCGGGGTCCACTTGAAATCACGGCCGAAATTCGGATCGACCGAAACGGGTGCTGCGTCAGCCATCAGCGATCCACCTCACCAAACACGATATCGAGAGAGCCGAGCACCGCCGGAGCATCCGCCAGCATGTGGCCCCGGCACAGGAAGTCCATGGCGGACAGGTGCGCGAAGCCCGAGGCGCGGATGTGGCAGCGGTACGGCTTGTTGGTGCCGTCCGACACCAGATAGATGCCGAACTCGCCCTTCGGCGCTTCCACCGCCTGGTAGACCTCGCCCGCCGGAACGTGGAAGCCCTCGGTGTACAGCTTGAAGTGGTGGATCAGCGCTTCCATCGAGCGCTTCATCTCGCCACGGCGCGGCGGGGCGACCTTGCGGTCCACCGACAGCACCGGCCCGGAGGGCATCTCGTTGAGGCACTGCCGGATGATCTTGAGGCTCTGCTTCATTTCCTCGAAGCGGAGCACGTAGCGGTCGTAGCAGTCGCCGTTCTTGCCCACCACCACGTCGAAGTCCATGCGGTCATAGACGTCGTAGGGCTGGGCCTTGCGCAGATCCCAGGGGATGCCCGAGCCGCGCAGCATCGGGCCGGAGAAGCCCCACGCCATGGCGTCCTCGGCGGAGATCACGCCGATGTCCACGTTGCGCTGCTTGAAGATGCGGTTGTCGAGCAGCAGGGTCTCGAGGTCGGAGAGCACCTGCGGGAAGGTCTCCGTCCAGTCCCAGATGTCCTTGGCCAGCTCCGGCGTCATGTCCTGGTGGACACCGCCCGGGCGGAAGTAGGCCGCGTGCATGCGGGCGCCCGACACGCGCTCATAGAACACCATGAGCTTCTCGCGCTCCTCGAAGCCCCACAGGATCGGCGTCAGCGCGCCCACGTCCATGGCGTGGGTGCAGACGTTCATCAGGTGGTTGAGGATGCGGGTGATCTCGGACCACAGCACGCGCATGTACTGGGCGCGCAGCGGCACCTCCAGACCCAGCAGGCGCTCCACCGCCAGCACGTAGGCGTGCTCCTGGCACATGGGCGACACGTAGTCGAGCCGGTCCATGTACGGCAGCGCCTGAAGGTAGGTCTTGTACTCCGCCAGCTTCTCGGTGCCGCGGTGCAAAAGGCCGATGTGCGGGTCCACCCGCTCGATCACCTCGCCGTCGAGCTCCAGCACCATGCGGAGCACGCCGTGGGCCGCCGGGTGCTGCGGACCGAAGTTGAGGCTGTAGTTCTGGATATCGATTTCTGCCATGGGCCTAGCCCTGCTTCTGTCCAGCCTCGGCGGCCTTTTCGTCGCCGGGCAGAATGTACTGAGCGCCTTCCCAGGGGCTGAGGAAGTCGAAGTTGCGGAAGTCCTGGCGCAGATCCACCGGTTCGTAGATCACGCGCTTCTGCTCCTCCGAGAACCGGACTTCCACATAGCCGGTCAGCGGGAAGTCCTTGCGCAGCGGGAAGCCCTGGAAGCCGTAGTCCGTCAGGATACGGCGCAGGTCCGGGTGGCCCTCGAACAGCACGCCGAACATGTCCCACACCTCGCGCTCGAACCAGTTGGCCGAGGGGAACACGGAGGTGGCGGAGGCAACCGGGGTGGCCTCGTCCGTCATCACCCGCACCCGCAGGCGCAGGTTATGCTTGTAGGACAGCAGGTGGTAGAGAACGTCGAACCGCTCCGGCCGGTCGGGGTAGTCCGCCCCGCACACGTCCATCAGCGACTTGAACATCAGCGCCGGATCATCCCGCAGGGTGGTGAGCACGTCGAGGATGGCCTCGCGCTTCACCAGCAGCGTGACTTCGCCATAGGCGACCGTCGCCTCGATCAGCGCATCGCCGAGCTTCTCGGTGCAGGCCTGCACCAGCGTCCCGATCCGCTCTTCGGTCGGTACCCAGGAGGTCAAAGCGATCATCGTTCAATCGTCCCTTCCCGCCGAATCTTCTTCTGGAGCAGCAGGATGCCGTACAGCAGCGCTTCCGCCGTCGGCGGGCAGCCCGGCACGTAGATGTCCACCGGAACGATCCGGTCGCAGCCGCGCACCACGGAATAGCTGTAGTGGTAGTAGCCGCCGCCGTTGGCGCACGAGCCCATGGAGATGACGTAACGCGGCTCCGGCATCTGGTCGTAGAGACGGCGCAGCGCCGGGGCCATCTTGTTGGTCAGCGTGCCGGCCACGATCATCACGTCCGACTGACGCGGCGAGGCGCGCGGGGCGACGCCGAAGCGCTCCAGGTCGTAGCGCGGCATGTTGGTGTGCATCATTTCCACGGCGCAACAGGCGAGGCCGAACGACATCCACCAGAGCGAGCCCGTGCGCGCCCACTGGATGAGGTCTTCCGCCTTGGTGACCAGGAAACCCTTGTCGGTCAGTTCCTTGTTCAGGTCGTTAAAGAACTGATCGTTCTGCGCAGGGGTCAGGGCCATGCCCGACGCCGAGCCCGACGACTGCATCGCGGTAGCGCTTGCCATGGGTTGATTTACTCCCATTCCAACGCCCCCTTCTTCCACTCATAGACAAACCCGATGGTCAGCACCCCGAGGAAGCAGATCATCGACCAGAACCCGAAAACGCCGATGGTGCCGAGGCTGACCGCCCACGGGAACAGGAAGGCGATTTCCAGGTCGAAGATGATGAACAGGATCGAGACCAGATAGAACCGCACGTCGAACTTGCGACGGGCGTCATCGAACGCCTCGAATCCGCATTCGTAGGCGGCCAGTTTTTCCGGGTCAGGATTCTGCGTGCCGCCCAGCGAGCTGATGATGACGGGCAAGGCGACGAAGATTCCAGAAAAGACGACTGCGATTCCGAGGAAGATCAGAATCGGCAAATATGACTGCGCGACCTCAGGCATGAGACTCGTTACCTCCGCTCTTGGCGGCACCCTTTAGCACCCACCGCCATTCGCGCAAGGGGGCGCGGCCAAAAAGGTTCAGTTCGGCCCTATTTCCGGGGCCAAAACGGATGCAATTCATTCTCAGGAACTGTTACGGCGCTCCAACGGCCCCGGGAACGCGGTGCTGGCCCCCGTATAGATCGGGAGTCGCCCCCGGCATGGCAACCCTGCCCGGACCACATAGCGCCTCTTTCGGCCTCGAAAAGGCACGGCTCGAAACACCCGCCGGAAACCGCCCCTCCCCGCGCGTAAAAAGCGCCAAAAACGAACAGGGCGGGACCCTGCGGCCCCGCCCTGCTTTCCTGTCCGTAATGGCTGTCCGGACGCGGTCTCAGCCCCGCTGCGCCTTGATCGCCTGGGCCACCAGCTTGTGCAGGCGCGACTGCAGGTGGGTGTTGCCCGCCACGATATCGCCCGTCGCCAGCATCTGCTCGCCGCCGCGGAAGTCGGAGACGAAGCCGCCCGCCTCGCGGATCAGGAGGATGCCCGCCGCCATGTCCCACGGCTTGAGGTTGTCCTCCCAGAAGGCATCGAACCGGCCGGCCGCCACATAGGCGAGGTCAAGGCTGGCCGCGCCGAACCGGCGCACGCCCGCCACTTCCTTCATCACCGCCGACAGGATGGCGTTGAAGCGCTCGTGGTCACCGTGGCCGTGGTAGGGAATGCCGGTCGCCACCACCGCCTGCCGCAGGTCCTGGCGGCCCGAGACGCGCAGGCGCCGCTCGCCCAGCCACGCGCCCTTGCCCTTCTCGGCCCAGAAGGTCTCGTCGGTCAGCGGGTTGTAGACCACACCCGCCACGATCTCCCCGTGCTCTTCGAGCGCAACCGAGATGCCGTAGTGCGGGATGCCGTGGAGGAAGTTGGTGGTGCCGTCCAGCGGATCGACGATCCAGCGCGGCATGTCTGGCGTGCTGCCCGCCTCCTCGCCCGATTCTTCCATCAGGAAGCCGAAGTCCGGCCGGGCGCGCTTCAACTCTTCCTTCAGAACGCGCTCCGCCTTCTGGTCGGCCGCGCTCACGAAGTCGGCCGGGCCTTTCCGGCTGACCTGAAGCTGTTCCACCTCGCCGAAGTCACGCCGAAGGCTGCTGCCGGCCTTGCGGACGGCGCGTTCAATGACGGTAATCAGGGCAGATCGTATCGGCATGCGTAGTCCTTCAAACCAAAAGCCCTCTCCCCGTGTCCTCCCCGCACCAGATACGCCGGGTGCGGCAAGGCTCAAGGGAGAGGGCTGTACACCATGTTACACGCGCGGGGACGATCAGTCCGCGCGGCGGACGTATTCCCGCTCGTAAACGTTGACGACGATCTTCTCGCCCGTCTCGATGAACGGCGGCACCATCACGCGCACGCCATTCTCCAGCTTGGCCGGCTTGTAGGAGGAGGCGGCAGTCTGGCCCTTCACCACCGGGTCGGCCTCGGCCACTTCCAGGGTCACCTGCTCCGGCAGGCGCACGGTCACCGGGCGCTCCTCGATGAACTCGATCACCACCTGCATGCCGTCGGCGAGGAAGTCGATTTCCTCGTCCATGATGTCGGCCGGAATGACGATCTGGTCGAAGGTCTCGGTGTCCATGAAGGTCAGCTGGTCGCCGTCCCGGAACAGGAACTGGTAGTCCTTCGGGTCGAGGCGCACGCGCTCCACGGTCTCGGAGGAGCGGAAGCGGTTGTTGCTCTTGCGGCCGTCATAGACGTTCTTCAGCTCCACCTGCATGTAGGCGCCGCCCTTGCCGGGCTGGGTGTGCTGAATCTTGACGGCGCGCCAGTGCGAGCCCTCGAATTCGATGATGTTGCCGGGGCGAATATCAACGCCGCTGATCTTCATGTGGTTGTACCCTGATGTAGCTGAGCGATCGAAAGTTGGCGCGGCTTCTAGCAGGTCGGCGCCCTCAGCGCAATCGACCCCGCATCGATCCGGCCCGCGTCGGACTGGTTCCCCTGCCCGGCCGCCCTGCCCCGTCTAGTTCTCGTCGAACAGGCGGTTGAAGGCGGCAACGGCCGCCGCCGGGCCCTCCGGATGGGACCAGACACCGGCGGAGACCGCAAGGAAATCCGCCCCCGCCACCACCAGCGGCTCGGCGTTTTCCGTCGTGATGCCGCCGATGGCGACGCACGGCAGCTCGGACAGCGCCACCCACCAGGTCAGGATCTCGGGTTCGGCGAAATAGTCCGGCGTCTTGGTCTCGGTCGGATAGAAGGCACCGAAGGCCACATAGTCGGCCCCCGCCTCGCCCGCCTCCATCGCCAGATGGCGGCTGTTGTGGCAGGTCACGCCGATGGTCCGGTCCGCCCCCAGCAGCTTGCGGGCCTCGGCCACCGAGCCGTCGGACTGGCCCAGGTGCACGCCTTCCGCGCCCGCCTTCTTCGCCAGATCCGCCCGGTCGTTGATGATGAGCGCCACCTCCGCCTCCTCGCACACCGGCAGGAGCGCCTCGGCCGCCCGCAGGACCTCGTCGTCCGGCACTTCCTTGAGGCGCAGTTGCAGGGCCGCGACCGGCCCGCCCTCCAGCGCCTGGCGGAAGACCTTCACGAAGTCCGGCACCACGATCTTCGGCGGGGTGACAAGATAGAGCTGGCACGGCGGGCGCGGGTCATCGCGGCCGATCTCGGTGATGTCGATGCCGTCTGCGTCGTCCCAATCCGTCATGCCTGCCTCCACTCGCTTTAACATGATTGCAGGAGGGGCCCGGTCCCTCCTGCACCTCCCGTTCGATGACCGGGCCGGGTTCCCGCAGCCTCATCCTGCCTGTCGTCAGGCTGATCGGCAACGGGCGGGCTCGGCCCCGAACTCAAGGGAGGCGCAGGAGGGGCAAACCCCTCCTGCGAAGCAAAATGCCCTGCCCAGTACCGCGGGCAGCGTCTCTCCAGGCTATTCCTTGCCCAGGTAGATGTTGACGATCTTGTTCAGCATGGCCAGCGCTTCCTCGCGCGGACGCTGGAACACGTTGCGGCCGATGATCGAGCCGTTGCCGCCGCCGTCGCGGATGGCGCGGGCGTCCTCGTACACCGAGTCAGCGCCCTTGGTCGCGCCGCCCGAGAACACCACCAGACGGCGGCCGTTGAACGCCGCCTGCATGACGTGCTCGACGCGCTTGGCCTGCGAGGACAGGTCGATCTTGTGCTTCTCGTAGACCTTCTTGGCCTCCGGCTGCTCCAGGTAGTCGGACGGCAGCTTCACCTTGATGATGTGGGCACCCATCAGCGCGGCCATGTGGGCGGCATAGGCGCACACGTCCATGGCGGTCTCGCCGTCCTTGGAGAGGTCGCCGCCGCGCGGATACGACCACAGCACCACGGCCAGACCCACCGACTTGGCCTCCTCGGCCAGGTCGCGGAACTCTTCCATCATGTTGTAGCAGTCATCCGAGCCCGGATAGATGGTGAAGCCGATGGCCGAGCAGCCCAGCTTCAGCGCGTCGTTGACCGTGGCGGTCACGGCCTGGTCCTTCAGGCGCGACAGCGAGTTGGCCGAGTTCATCTTGAGGATGAGCGGGATCTGGCCGGCGACGCGGTCAGCCACCGCCTCCATCATGCCCAGCGGCGTGGCGTAGGCATTGAGGCCGGCGTCGATGGCGAGCTGCGGGTGGTAGAACGGATCATAGGCCGGCGGGTTCGGCGCGAACGAACGGGCCGGGCCGTGCTCGAAGCCCTGGTCGACCGGCAGGATCACCATCTTGCCCGTGCCGCCCAGCTTGCCCGTGCCGAGAATGCGGGCCAGGTTCGCCTTGGTGCCGGCGTTGTCGCTCTCGTACCACGACAGAATTTCCTTAACGCGCTTCGTCACCTTCATAGTGGAATCCCTCGTCGAATGTTTTTCTGTTCACTGCTCGCGGCCTGCTTACAGGACAGGCCCGGTTACGGAAACTCAAAAAGGGCGAAGAGCCCCAGCCTTACCGCTTCAGGGCCTCGACGCCCGGCAGCTCCTTGCCTTCCATCCATTCGAGGAAGGCGCCGCCCGCGGTCGAGACAAAGCTGAAGTCCTGCGCCACGCCCGCGTGGTTGAGCGCCGCAACCGTGTCGCCGCCGCCCGCCACCGACAGGAGCCCGCCGCCCTGGGTCAGGGCCGCGGCCGTGCGGGCCAGCGCCACCGTTGCCTTGTCGAACGGCGTGGTCTCGAACGCGCCCAGCGGGCCGTTCCACACCAGGGTTTTGCACACCTTGAGCACGTCACCCAGCGCCTCGACAGCGGCCGGGCCCACGTCGAGGATCATCTCGTCGTCGGCCACCTCGTGCACGTTGACGACGCGGTTCTCCGCATTGGCCTTGAACTCCTTGGCCACCACCACGTCATACGGCAGGTGGACGGTGCAGCCCGCCTCCTCCGCCCTGGCGAGGATGGCGAGCGCCGTCTCGGCCAGGTCGTGCTCGCACAGCGACTTGCCCACCTTGACGCCGCGCGCGGCGAGGAAGGTGTTGGCCATGCCCCCGCCGATGATGAGGTGATCCACCTTGCCGACCAGGTTGGTCAGCACGTCCAGCTTGGAGGAGACCTTCGCGCCGCCGACCACGGCCGCCACCGGACGCTCCGGGTTGCCAAGGCCGTTCTCCAGCGCGTTCAGCTCCTTCTCCATGGAGCGGCCTGCATAGGCCGGCAGCAGGTGCGCCAGGCCCTCGGTCGAGGCATGGGCGCGGTGCGCGGCGGAGAAGGCGTCGTTGACGTAGATGTCGCCGAGTTTCGCCATGCCCTTGGCCAGATCGGCGTCGTTCTTTTCCTCGCCCGCGTGGAAGCGGGTGTTCTCCAGCACGGCGACCGCGCCGGCCGGGAGCGCGGCGACGGCCGCTTCCGCCTCGGCGCCCACACAGTCATCGATGAAGGCAACCTCGCGGCCCAGCACCTCGCCCAGCGCCGCCGCGATCGGCTTCAGCGACATCTCGGGGACGCGCTTGCCCTTGGGACGGTCGAAGTGGCTGAGGACCAGAACCGCGGCCCCCTTGGCCAGCAGGTCCCGGATGGTCGGCGCGGTGGCCGCCAGGCGGGTGGTGTCGGTGACACGGCCGTCCTGCACCGGCACGTTGAGGTCCGACCGCAGGAGAACCTTCTTGCCCGTCAGGTCGCCCAGATCGTCGAGGGTCGCGAAGCTTGCCATTGGAATTGCCCCTTACGAACAGAACAGACCCCCGCCGAAGCGGGGGTCCCTTTATTTCCCAGCCGATGTGGTTCGCTTAGCCGACGTTGGCCATGGCCACGGCCGTGTCGCTCATCCGGTTGGAGAAGCCCCACTCGTTGTCGTACCAGGTGAGGATGCGGACGAAGCGCTTGTCGATGACCTGGGTCTGCGTCGCATCGAAGTTGGACGAGAACGGGCTGTGGTTGAAGTCGATGGACACCAGGTCCTCGGTCACGTAGCCCAGCACGCCCTTGAGCGGACCCTCGGCCGCGGCGGCGCGGATGGCCTCGTTGATCTCCTCGGCGGTCACGTCGCGACCGGCGTCGAAGGTCAGGTCCACCACCGACACGTTCGGGGTCGGCACGCGGATCGAGGTGCCGTCCAGCTTGCCCTTCAGCTCCGGCAGCACCAGGCCCAGGGCCTTGGCAGCGCCGGTGGAGGTCGGGATCATCGACAGGGCGGCCGCGCGGGCGCGGCGGCGATCCTTGTGCACCTGATCCAGAATGCGCTGGTCATTGGTGTAGGCATGGATGGTGGTCATGTAGCCGCGCTCGATGCCCACGGTCTCGTGCAGCACCTTGGCGACCGGCGCCAGGCAGTTGGTGGTGCAGGACGCGTTGGAGACGATCTTGTGCTCCGGCTTCAGGTTCTGGTGGTTCACGCCGTAAACCACCGTGATGTCCTCACCCTTGGCCGGCGCGGAGATCAGAACCTTCTTCGCGCCCGCATCCAGGTGAGCCTTCGCCTTGTCCGCATCGGTGAAGAGGCCGGTGCACTCGAAGGCGATGTCCACGCCCAGATCCTTGTGCGGCAGCTTGGACGGGTCCCGCTCGGCGGTGACCACGATCTCCTGACCGTTGACGACGATCTTGTTGCCCTTCACCTCGACGGTGCCGGGGAAGATGCCGTGCACGGAGTCGTACTTCAGCAGGTGGGCATTGTCCTCGGTCGAGGCCAGGTCGTTGATCGCCACCACCTGAACGTCGGTGCGACCCGACTCGAAAATCGCCCGCAGAACATTGCGGCCGATACGCCCAAAGCCATTAATTGCCACCCGCACGGTCATTTCCGCTTCTCCCTAGAGTTTCACGCACCACGAATCAGGACGAATCTGGCGCGCCTATAACGCAGCCGTTACCGCTTCCGCAATCTTGTTCGCCGTCAAGCCGAAGAAATCATAGAGGTCCTCGGCCGGGGCGCTGGCGCCGAAGCGATCGATGCCGAGAACAAGGCCGTCAGCACCCACATATTTCTCCCAGCCGAACGGGGAAGCGGCTTCCACCGCCACCTTGAGCGTGCCCGGCTTCAGAACGTCGCGGCGATACTCGGCCGGCTGGGCGTCGAACAGCTCCCACGAGGGCATGGAGACCACGTCGGCCGCAACGCCCTTCTCCGCCAGGATATCCGCCGCCTGAAGGGCAATATGGACCTCCGACCCCGTCGCGATAAGGGTCACGCGGGCATTTGCCGCGTCGCGCAGGCGGTAGGCGCCGCGGGCCGAGCGGTTCTCGGCGGCGTCACTGCGCACCTGCGGCACGTTCTGACGGGTCAACGCCAGGATCGAGGGGCCGTGCGCGTTCTCCAGCGCCAGCTGCCAGCACTCGGCGGTCTCCACCGCGTCGGCCGGGCGGAACACCTTCACGTTCGGCATGGCGCGGAACGACGCCAGATGCTCGATCGGCTGGTGGGTCGGACCGTCCTCGCCGAGGCCGATGGAATCGTGGGTCATCACGTAGACCACCCGCTGGTGCTGGATGGCCGACAGACGGATCGCCGGGCGGCAGTAGTCGGTGAACACGAGGAACGTGCCGCCGTAGGGGATGACGCCGCCGTGCAGCGCAAGGCCGTTCATGGCCGCCGCCATGCCGAACTCGCGGATACCGTAGTGGATGTAGCGGCCGCCGTAGTTGCCCTTGTCGAGGATCGCCTGGCCCTTGGTCTTGGTGTTGTTGGAGCCGGTCAGGTCCGCCGAGCCGCCCACGGTCTCGGGCAGGGCCGCGTTGATCGCCTCCAGCGCCATCTCCGAGGCCTTGCGGGTCGCCACCTTCTGCGGGTTGGCGATGAGGCCGTCGATGTAGGCCTTGATCGCCTCGCGGAAGTTGGCGGGCAGCTCGCCGCGCATGCGGCGCTCGAACTCGGCGCGCACGTCGGCCGGGGCCTTGGCCAGCCGCTCGGCCCAGGCGGCGTGATCGGCCGCGCCGCGCTTGCCGGCCTCGCGCCAGGCGTTCAGCACGTCGGCCGGAATCTCGAACGGCGCGTGGCTCCAGCCCAGGGCCTCGCGGGCGGCAGCGACTTCGCTCGCACCCAGCGGCGAGCCGTGGGTGGCCGAGGTGCCCTGCTTGTTGGGCGCGCCGTAGCCGATGACGGTCTTGCAGCCGATCAGCGACGGGCGCGGATCAAGCTGGGCGGCGCGGATCGCTTTCTCGACCGCCTCCGGGTCATGGCCGTCAACGGACTGGACATGCCAGCCGGCGGCCTCGAAGCGTTTCGCCATGTCCTCGGACGAGGCCAGCGAGATCGGGCCGTCGATGGAGATGTTGTTGTCGTCCCACAGCACGATCAGGCGGCCAAGGCCCAGGTGACCCGCCAGCGAGATCGCCTCCTGGCTGACGCCTTCCATGAGGCAGCCGTCGCCCGCGATCACGTAGGTGTAGTGGTTGACGAGGTCATCGCCGAACTGGGCGTTCAGGTGACGCTCGGCAAGCGCAAAGCCCACGGAGGTGGCCAGGCCCTGCCCCAGCGGGCCGGTGGTCATCTCCACGCCCGGCAGCTCGCCGTATTCCGGGTGGCCGGCGCACGGGCTGTGCAGCTGGCGGAAGTTCTTGATGTCCTCGATCGTCGGCCGCTCGTAGCCGGTGAGATACAGCAGCGAGTAGATCAGCATCGAGCCGTGGCCGGCCGAGAGGATGAAGCGGTCGCGGTCAGCCCAGTGGGAGTCGCTCGGGTCGTACTTCATCACCCGGGTGAACAGGACGGTCGCCACATCGGCCATGCCCATCGGCATGCCGGGGTGACCCGATTTGGCTTTCTCGACCGCATCCATGCTGAGGGCACGGATGGCATTGGCCATATCTTTATGTGAGACAGTCATGGCACTCGCTGCGATTGGACGCTGAAAAAATTGGGCGCACAATAGGCGCGGGCGCGGCCACGTCAACTCCGCCGAAGCGTAGGACGCACGGCGAGTTGACGCATTCATGGCCACGGCCCTATGCTTTCTGCGAAAATTTTGACGGAATCAGGGCTGAAATGACGTTGCAGAGTGCCACGGAGCGGCTCGACGCCGCCGTCCAGTTGCTTGAAGGCAGAGTCGAGGCGCGCATTCGGGCGCTGCTGGCGGAGAACGCCGCGCTCCGGCAGGAACGCGACGCCCTTCAGGCGCAACTGCTCGAGGCGGCCGCCTCTGCGCGCCCGGACCTCGAAGCCGCCAACGCCGCCCTTCAGGCCGAGATAGAGGCCATGGCGACGGCGCACGACGCCCTGCTCCAGCGCCATCACGACCTGGAGCGCCAGCATGCCGCCCTCGAGCAGGCGGCGAACGAGGCGCTGGCGCGGGTCGATCGCCTCATCGCCGCGCTCGATTCCGAAACCGTGGACTCTTGAGAACCTAAGGAGCCTTCCCGTGGGTCAGGTCACCATTGCCGTTGGCGGTCGCCACTATTCCCTGGTCTGTGGCGACGGGGAGGAACCCCAGCTCCAGCGCCTGGCCGCCTATGTGGACGAGAAGGCGGAGACGCTCTCGGCCTCCCTCGGCCGCCTGAGCGAGCCGCGCCTCCTGCTGATGGCGTCCCTCCTCATCACCGACGAGCTGATGGACCTCAAGGCCCAGCTGGCCGCGGCCCAGAGCGGCGGCGCGAGTGCGGGCTCCGGCGCGCCCGCCCCCGACACGCGGGAGGCCGAGCAGAAGCTCACCCGCCTCGCCGAACGGCTGGAATCTTTGGCATTCAGCCTTGAGCCGGCGGCCGAGAACTCCTAAATTGCAGGTCGGCGGGCACTGCTGGGTGCGAGCGTAGCGACTATCCCTGAGGCGATACCAACATCCTAGGGGGCTGTCCCTGGTCAGATCCTGGTCTGGTCCACATGGCTCCCACCTGACGTTACTGGCGTCAGAGGATACTCCAGCCAACGGCCCGAGCGGTCCCGCCACTGATCGTCCCATGACACACCCTTCTCGCTCCAAGTCGGCCCCCTCCAAGACGGACTTGCGCGCCAGTCTCCGGCAGGCCCGGCGGGCGTTCGTGCTGTCCCTGCGCGCCGAGGGCGCGGCGGCGGAGCGGCGCATCGCCGAGAGCCTCGCGGCGCAGGTGCTGCCCCGTCTGGCAGGCGCGCGGGTGGTGGCCGGCTACCGGCCCACCCCGTGGGAGATCGACCCCGGCGCGATCGAGGCGGCGCTGCTGGCGGCGGGCGTCACCGTCGCCCTGCCCCGTACCCAGCCCAATGCGCCCCTCACCTTCCACGCCATCGACCGGAACACCGTCATCGCGCCCGGCCTTCACGGCATCCACGAGCCCCCGCCCTCAGCGCCGGTGGTGGTGCCGGATGTGATCCTCGTGCCGTTGGTGGCGGCGGACCGGCGCGGCGTGCGTATGGGCCAGGGCGGCGGCCACTACGACCGCACGCTGGACGCGCTGCGGGCAACCGGCCCGGTGCGCGCCATCGGCCTCGCATTCGACGTGCAGGTGGTGGACACCCTGCCCGCCGAGCCGCACGACCAGCGTCTCGACGCCCTCGCCACGCCGACCCGGTGGCTGGAGTTCACCGCCGTACCGTTCTCCTGAACCGTTGTGCTAGCATGGGGCCGTCACACCCCTCCCGGGAAAGCGAGCCGCCTCATGACCGCCTCATCCGACTCCCGCACCTACACCTCTGCGCCGCTGGTCGGCGTTGGCATCGTCATCCTGCGGGAAGACCAGGTGCTGCTGATCCAGCGCGCCAAGCCGCCCCGCCAGGGCCAGTGGAGCCTGCCCGGCGGCATGCAGCAGCTGGGCGAGACCGTGCAGGCGGCGGTCGCCCGCGAGGCGCTGGAGGAGACCGGCCTCGCGGTCCAGATCCGCGGCCTCCTTGACGTGATCGACCTGATCGAGACCGATTCCGTCGGCCGGACCAGCCGCCACTACACCCTGGTTGACTACTGGGGCGTCGCGCCCGAGGGCGAGCCCCGCGCCGGCGACGACGCCATGGATGCCCGCTGGTTCACCCGCACCGAACTCGACGCCCTGCCCCTGTGGGAGAAAACGCGCGAAATCATCGCACTGGCATTCTCGCGCGCGGCTGGTACGACAGGGGCATGACTCAGAGACAACGCAAACTGGTGGGCGTCTTCCTTGTCGTGGGCGGACTGACCCTTTATTGCCTGATCGTCGCGGGGCTGCTCTCTGCCCTGCCTCGCCTCAACATCATCCTTGAGGTTCTCCTCTACACGTTCTTCGGCATCGCCTGGATTTTCCCGATGCGCGCCGTGCTGGTGTGGATGGAAACCGGTTCCTGGTGGGTACGTCGTGACCGTTGATACTCTTTCTGACCCCAAGTCCGTCACAACCATGACGGAGGTGCGCGCCAATATCGATGCCCTGGACCGGGCGATTGTCGGCCTGCTGCGCCAGCGCCTGGACTTCATCGAGGCCGCCGCCCGCATCAAGCAGAGCCGCGACACGGTGCGGGACGAAGCCCGCAAGGCCGATGTCATCGCCAAGGTGAAGGCCGAGAGCCGTCGAATCGGCCTGCCGGAAGACCTGGCCGAACAGCTTTACGAACTGCTGATCGAGTACAGCATCGCCCACGAATTCGTCCGCTTCGATGAACTGCGGGGAGCCGCCAACGGCTGATCCGCCACGCTGCGGCCGCACGGGATCGCAAACGGCGCCGGGTCTCTGCCCGGCGTCTTTTTTGTGCGTTGGATGATCGGCTTCTTGCGCCGGAGGATCTGCGCCGCGATGGCCAAAGCAGCGTGCGAGGAAACACTTGCAAGTCTTTGCCGCAAAAGAAAAAAGCCGCCCGAAGGCGGCTTCTTTTCCTGCCTCTCTCCGAGGAGAGAGTGGCGCGAGTGACGGGGCTCGAACCCGCGACCTCCGGCGTGACAGGCCGGCGCTCTAACCGACTGAGCTACACCCGCGCAGCGTGTCGCGGCTAACTAGGGGTTCCGCCCGGCCCTGTCAAGCAATCTTGGAAGCATTCTTTCAATTTGGCCAAACAAATACCAACCGGCGGCCGGGCCGAAAAAAGGCGGTGGCCCAAAACGGAAAAAGCCGCCCGAAGGCGGCTTCTTTTCCTGCTCTCCCGAGGAGAGAGTGGCGCGAGTGACGGGGCTCGAACCCGCGACCTCCGGCGTGACAGGCCGGCGCTCTAACCGACTGAGCTACACCCGCGTGGTGTGAGCGGCTTCCTAGGGGCTCAGCCCGCCCCTGTCAAGCGAACTCCGTCACTTTGCGGCAGGAAAATTTCGCGCGCGGCACAGGCCTCCGCGCCGGGCGGTCTCGCGCACCGGCCCGCCCATCTTGCCGCGCCCAGGGAACCCCGGCGGCCGCCGCCGCGTCTGGATTCAGAGACCCTGCAACCAGCACCTGCAACCGGGGGCACACCGCGAGGCCGATGACCACATTCCGCACCTCCACCCGCAACGCCCGGCCCGGCGCGCGGCAGGCCGCGTGCCCAAGGCCAGGGTCCGCCCGCTGGAGCCATCAGGCCCTCGCCTCCGAAGCCAACGACCTCCTGTTCCTCGCGGAGCGGATCGAGGCCTGCGCCATCCGCCCCGTGCCCGGCCTTGACGACTGGAAGGCGCAGGTCACCGCCCTCCTCTCCCGGGCCACGTTCGGCGCGCTCGGCAGCGAACATGCGCTCGACCGGCTGGCGCGCGACCTGCGGACCCTGTGGCTGCGCTATGCCCAAGGCGCGGCGGACGGCTATCTGCGCAGCCCGACCGCCAGCCAGCAGCCGGCCGTCACCGGCGCGGGCACCTGCATGACCTATGGCTACGAGCGCGAACTGGAACCGACGGCCCTTGAGGCCCGCTGCGCCGGCGCGGACGAATCGGTGCCCGGGTGGGCGGCGACTCATCTCCTTTTCTCGAGCGGTCAGGCCACCCTGACGGCGGCGATTCAGGCCAGCCTCCAGATGCACGCCCAATCGCACCCGGCCGGGCACAGCGCGCCGCTCCGCCTCCTCCACCTTGGCAGCTATTTCGAGACGCGGGCGCTGCTGGAACTGTTCGAGGCCAGCCAAGTGGTTCACACCGGCATCGGCGCGGACGGCCCCGATGCAGCGCTGGGCCGCCTTGGCGCGTGCGACGTGCTGCTGGCGGAGGTGGTCTATTGCGAGGGCGCGCTCAAGGTGCTGGATCTGGCTGCCTTCGCCCGCGCCTGGCGCAACAGCCCGGCCCGGCCGTCGCTCGTGGTCTTTGACACGACCCTGTCCGGACCCCGCTTCCCGCTGGAGCGGCTGCTCGGCCTCATGGCAGGACCCTCCGCGCCCGCCGTGCTCTGCCTGCGCTCCGCCCTCAAGCTGGACCAGGCCGGGCTGGAGCTGGCCAATGCGGGCCTGTGCTCGATCTACGTGCCCAAGGGCGCGGGGGCTGCTGCCGCCGCCTTGCCCGAGACCCTCCGGCGCATTCGCAGACTCACCGGCTCCAGCCTCGGTCTTCAGGACATGGCGGCGCTGGAGGCCCCCTGGTTCCTCGACCCCCTCTACAGGGCCCGCTACTGCGATGCGATCCTGGCCAACAACCGGCAGCTTGCGCTCCGGTTCGCCCCCAAGGGCGGCCTGTTCGCGGGTCTGTCCCACCCCGCCCTGGCGGGCAGCGACGAGCCATGGGCGGAGGCACCCTTCTGCACCCTCCTCCTCAACGAGCCATCACCGGAGAACTACCGGCGGCTCGCCCGCCTCATCGAGGCCGAGGCGCGCGCCCGCAACCTGGCCTTCGACCCGGGCGGCAGCTTCGGCTTTCGCGGCCACCGGTTCGATGCGATCCTCCCGGACCAGCCCGACGCCCCCTGTTTCCTGCGCGTCGCCATCGGCGCGCGCAACGGTCCGAGCCTTGCCGGGATCATCCGCCTGCTCAACGACCTTGCGGCCTGCAACACGCTGGAGGACATCCGGCCAACCCGTACAGGCAGGCCCGGGCTCATCAATGCTTGACTGGCCCGCAACTTCCCCGCACAACACCCGGCACGAATCCGCGGCGTCGGGGAGTAGCGCAGCCTGGTAGCGCATCTGCTTTGGGAGCAGAGGGTCGCAGGTTCGAATCCTGTCTCCCCGACCATTTCCCCGTGAGTTGGCGTTTTCCCTTGCGTTGCCGCCACCCCTGAAACGGGCCCCACCGCGGCCGGGCACCGCGTGATGCCCGGCGTCTCGTGAGCGGCGACTTGCGGCGAGGCTCAGACCACCCCGGCCGTCTCCAGCAGCAGCCACAGGCCGATGATGAAGAACAGCAGCGCGGCAATCTTGTGAACAACGTCCACCGGCACGCGCCTGATCAGCCCGTTGCCGAGAAACACCGCCGGCACGTTGGCGATCATCATGCCCAGGGTGGTGCCGGCCGTCACCAGCCCCAGCGCCTGAAACCGGGCGCCGAGCGCCACTGTCGCGATCTGGGTCTTGTCCCCCATCTCCACCAGAAAGAACGCCACCACCGTGGTCAGGAACGCGCCGAAGCGGGCCGGTGCCTGATTCACATCGTCCAGCTTGTCCGGCACCAGAGTCCACACGGCCATGCCGATGAACAAGGCCGCCACCAGATAGCGGAACCACAGGCTGTCCAGCAGGAAGGCCGCTTCCGTACCCACCAGCGCGGCGAGAAAATGGTTGGCGATGGTCGCCAGGAAAATCCCGGCCACGATGGCCCAGGGGCGCTTGAAGCGCGTCGCCAGCACGATGGCGAGAAGCTGGGTCTTGTCGCCGATCTCTGCCAGCGACACGACAGCGGTGGAGGTCAGAAATGCTTCCATGACAGATCCGCAGCCGGGCAGACTTTCGCCAACAGCACCGCGCCTCCCGCCCGGCATGAACGGAAGCACAGCGCCATTGGTCTCGCCCGAGCGGTTTGCCCCCTCCTCTCGCGCCATGGCCTCTCGACCAAGCATGTTGACGCGAAAGCCCGTCCCTCGCGGACGGCTGGCTACTCCCCAGTGACCGGGCCTGCCTAATCGAGGCGGCGCAGGAAAGCAAGCCTGACCGTGAAGCGTGTCCTGACCGCATCGGTGACAACACCGGCCCAGATCATTCGTTTTACTTTAGAATCAATCACTTGATGTCGAAATTCTTGACACAGAAACGTCTGCGTAACGTCTCCGTATCGATAAGGCTCTGAAATGTCCGGCCAAAAAAGCTTGGCATAAAAACTGCGTGTCTCCTGCCTGCCAAGTCCCCCGGCACACCGGCCGCCGGCCGAACCCCAAAAATCACAATCAAGCCACGAAAGCCGGGGGTTCAACAGCTGAAACGCAGAGGTAACAGAATGACCAAACGAAGGACCTTTGCCGCAGTCCTGGCGACGGCTGCGGCCTGTCTTTGCCTGTCCACCGCCGCCCGGGCGGAACGCATCACCCAGTGGCGCTTCGAAGCCACCAACGTTTGGCTGAACACCAGTTTCACCGGCACCGGCCAGCCGCCCACCAACAATTTCCTTGAATCAGACACCCTGCCGGATGGCAGCGACCCCAACGGGGCGGGAAACACCTTCCAGATCATCCAGTGGGGCACGCCGGTCTCCGGCAGCCCGTCCCGCAGCTTCCTCGCCGTGGACAGCCAGCACAGCGCCGACACCCTGTTCACCGACGACGGCATCGGCATACCCGGTGCCACGGTCTATCACGGCAATTACCAGCAGAGCTCCTCCGGTCAGGCCTGGCTGGCCAGCACCGTTGTCGCCGCCAACATCATTCTGACGCCGCTCGCCCCCTCGGGCGCGCCGCTGGGGCCGATCCAGCAGACGTTCGCCCTCGACTTCACCGAAACCCGGGATACGCCCAACACCGAGATCTGCGAGGGCGGCCCCTGGCCGGAGGGTATCGCGCCCTGCCCGGACTATTTCAGCGTGGACCTCTCCAACGCCTCCTTCTCGTTTGTCCTGGATGACTACCGTTACACGTTCAGTCTGGTTCTGGACCTGGCCGCCTCCAGCAACATCGCGCGGCTGACCCTGGACAATGGCACCGCAACGGTGTGGACCGAGGAGGATGTGCGCAGCACCCTTGTCACCCGCATCTTCGTGACCTCGCAGCGCATCCCCGAACCGGGCTCCCTTGCCCTCCTGATCCCGGCGCTGGCGGCGCTGGGATGGGCTTCCCGCCGCAAGCCGAGGGCCGAGGCCGCCTGACGGGACGCGCCGTCTCGCCCTTATGGCCTGGCTTCGGACAGGGGGAGCGCGGGGCTGCGGCTCCCCCTGATCCGTTCCGGCGCCGCGCAGACAGCCCCTTGCGGCCAGCCGTGCGGGGCGGGCGATTTTTATTGCTACCAATGATTTTCTTCGGGACCTCCCGCAATTCTCGGCTGTTTGTGATGCCGAGGGGCACAGACCTTTTCTTTAAACTGGTTGTGTTTTGGGAGGTGCCATCATGAAGCGAATACGGTCCGCCCTTCTGAGCCCGGCAATCGGACTTGCGGCGATGGCCGGCGCCCTCTCCTCACAGGCTGCCCCCATCGATCGCTGGGTGGTCACTCTCACCAACGACTGGTCGGACGTCACCTTCATCGGCGGCCCGAACACGGTGGCCCCGGCCAACCCCTTCAGCATGGCCGATACCCTGCCGGACGGCTCCAACCCCCGCAACCTGACCTACGACATCATCAGCTGGGGAACGCCGCTCACGGAGGAGGGCCGCAGCTTTCTTGCCGTTGACGATATGGCCACCTTTGGCGGCCTGACCACGGGCGATTCCCTGGGCGTACCGGGCGTCAACTTCTATCACGGCAACTACCGCCAGTCCGCGACCACCAACGGCAGCCCGCCCGAGCGCTGGCTCGACAACGCCACCCTCAACGTGCGCATCGCCCTGACGCCCGAGGGCGCGGAGTCCAGCGCCAGAACCTTCGAGCACAGCATTCCGATCGACTTCCGGGAGACGCGCAATACGTCCTCGATCCAGAGCTGCGCGGGTGCACCGTGGGCCAGCGGCATCACCCCCTGCCCGGACAGCCTCACCATTCTCGACGAAGCAGCCAACTTCCCGTTCGTGTTCGACGGTGTGTCCTACGTCCTCTCGTTCGCGTTCGACCCGGCCAACTCGCTCAACCTGACGCGGCTGGACCAGAATGAAGACTCCTCCACCGCCTGGACCAATGAGGGCGTGCGCAGCCGCCTGGCAACGCGCCTGCTGATCCGTGCGGCCGGTGCCCCTGCCCCGATCCCGGAGCCGGGCACGCTGGGCATTGCCCTTGCGGGGCTCGCCCTGCTGGCGGTCGCCCGCCGGACCCGGCGCGCCTGACGGCCGGAGGCTTCACCCGCCCGGGAGGGAGGGGCAACTCCCGGACGCGGCCTGCCGGACGGCCATGGGGCGCGCAAGTGTCGGTCTTTTTTACAAAAACGCTTCCGCAATATTTCAGGACCACAACAAATCATTGGAAATCCGCCACTTTTCCGACTTGGCACGAAAAGTGCTTAGGATCGTCTCGCTTTCGGTCGCCGTCCTGAGTCCTTGCGCTCGGGAAGCTCGGCACCCGGACGATGGATTGGATAGGTGGTACGATGAAGAAACTGAAATTGTTCTTCCCTGGCGTAGCGTTACTGGCATCCGTGGGCCTGTCGACCGGGACTGTGCAGGCTGCCCCGATTGTGGAATGGGGCTTCAACCTGACCAACCACTGGGATGAAGCTTCGACCACGTGGAGCTCGGTTGGCGTCAATCCGGCGTCGCCCTTCGGGTCGGGCGCGACCCTGCCGGATGGCAACACCCCTGGCGATGCTGGCTCCTACTCTTACATCCAGTGGGGTTCTCCGACGACGCCGGGTGGCAGCCGGAGCTTCCTGGGTGCGGATGGCACCATCAGCCGCACGGGCCTGTACACCAATGACCCGCTCGGCGTGTCTGGCTCCAACTACTATCACGGCAACTACCTGCAGTTCCCGCCGTCAAACACCCGCGAAAAGGTGCTGACCGGCACCAAGCTGGTGGCAGAGATCGACATCTTCTCGGTCGTTCCGGGCGGCGAGACGATCCACATCAACCGCACCTACACCATCAAGTTCACCGAGACCTTCAACGAGGTGCCGCTTGAGGAGTGCCCCGGCTATCCGTGGGGTGGTGATGGCTCGGGTATCACGACCTGCCCGGATCGCCTGACCATCAGCATCGAGGATCTGAAGTTCAGCACGGGCGTCATCGATGGCTACATCTATGACTTCGTCGTGAGCTTCGACCCCACCACCTTCCAGAACATCGCCGGCATCACGCCGAACCCGGACGGCACGGTGAGCATCTGGACCAACGAACAGGTGCTTAGCGTCCTCGGCACCCGCGTGACCGTGACGGCCCGTGTCCCCGAGCCGGCCGCGCTGGCGCTGTTCGGTTGCGGCCTGATCGCCGGTGGCCTGGCCCTGCGTCGTCGCAAGGCCGCCTGACACCGCAAAGAAAGACTGGCGCAGCGAAAGACTGGCGCAACAAGCATTCGGGCGGTCATCGCCCCTTCTATCGAGCGGCTGAAAAGCCGCTCTTTTTTTGTCTTGAAAAAACACATCTCGACAGGGCAGCATCCAATAAAAATAAATCGTTTCTAATAACAACTATATTTCCGCCATGATCCTTTATAATTCCTCCAATATTACGATATTGTTCTCTTGACGTATCCGAAACCTTATTTCGTTTTATAGGCAATATTGTCGATTTATTTTACATTTACTCAAACACATCGGCTCCGTAACTTTCATAACCCTCTGGCATTACTGCCCAAAGGAAAACTGGCACGGCCTGTGCAGGGATATCCGTTGGACAACCCCGGGGATACCCGCCGGGACCCCGGATCCGACCACAACATCAAGGGTGGTAGCATGCGCAGTGTCACATCTCTCGTCCCCGTACTGGCTGTTCTCGCCTCGGCGTCCCTCGCGGCTCCGGCGCTGGCCGCGCCGATCAGCGAATGGTCGTTTACGATCGTCAACAGCTGGGACCCGGGCGGCACGGTGTGGAATTCCACCGGTTCGACGCCATCCAACGCCTTCGGTACCGGCACCACCCTCCCGGACGGGCAGGACCCGGCCGGTGATTACGCTTTTGTGCGCTGGGGAACCCCTGAGCAGACGGGCGGCAACCGCAGCTTCCTCGGGGCGGACACCAATCTGACCCAGTCCAGCGTCCTCACCAACGGCCCCGCGGCGACCGGCGCCAGCTTCTATCACGGCAACTATTCGGTCCGCACCGGCGCGGGCAACGAAGCGCAGCTCAAGTCCACCCGGCTTGTCTCGGACATCATGATTTCCTCCGTGACCCCTGTCGGCACGGAAGCCACCCTGCACCGGACGTTCGACATCGATTTCACCGAAACGCTCAATGCCCGCCTCAACCAGAACGTGCCCATCGAGGAATGCCCGGGCTATGAGACCTGGGGCGACAGCGGCGCCACCGGCGCCTGCCCGGACAGACTGACCCTCAACACCTCCGCCCTGCGCTTCACCACCGGCATCATCGACGGATACGTCTACGATTTCGTGGTCTCGTTCGACCTGTCCACGCTCGAAAACATCGTCGGCATCAGCGTCGACGGTGACCTCGCCACCATCTGGACCGGCGAAGGTGTGCTGAGCCGCATCGGAACGCTCGTCACGGTCACCGCCCGCGCGGTGCCGGAGCCGGGTGCCGTCGCCCTGCTGGGAGCGGGCCTTGCCGCCATGGGCCTTGGCCTGCGCCGCCGCCGGCGGTCCTGAGCCGCCGCCTCCCCGATCGCTGCCGCCAACGAAAAAGGGCGCCGTTCAGGCGCCCTTTTCCTTTCTCGACCGTTCCGCCGCGCCGGTTACACCAGCCGGCTCTGCCGCACCGCCGCCGCGATGAAGCTGGAGAACAGCGGATGCGGCTCAAACGGCTTGGACTTGTATTCCGGGTGATACTGCACGCCGATGAACCACGGATGGTCAGGATATTCGATGGTCTCCGGCAGGGTGCCGTCCGGCGACATGCCGGCAAAGCGCATGCCGCACGCCTCCAGCCGCTCACGATAGGCCACGTTCACCTCGTAGCGGTGGCGATGCCGCTCGCTGATCGTCGTCGTGCCGTAGCATTCGGCGATGCGGGAGCCCTCCGCCAGCTTGGCCGGATAGGCGCCGAGCCGCATGGTGCCGCCCAGGTCGCCGCCCTCCTCGCGGGTTTCCACCTTGCCGTCGCGCACCCACTCGGTCAGCAGGCCGACGATCGGGTCCTTGCACGGCCCGAACTCGGTGGACGAGGCCTCCGTGAGCCCGGCCAGATTGCGCGCGCCCTCGATCACCGCCATCTGCATGCCGAAGCAGATGCCGAAGTACGGCACCTTGCGCTCCCGGGCGAAGCGGGCGGCCGCGATCTTGCCCTCGGAGCCGCGCTGGCCGAAGCCGCCCGGCACGAGGATGCCGTGCAGCGGCTCGAGGCTGAGGACCACGTCCTCGCCCTTCTCGAACAGCTCGGCGTCGATCCACTCGATGTTGACCCGCACCCGGTTGGCGATGCCGCCATGCACCAGCGCTTCGGACAGCGACTTGTAGGCGTCCTTGAAGCCCGTGTACTTGCCGACGATGCCGATGGTGACCTCACCCTCGGGATAATGGATGCGGTGGACGATGTCCTGCCACTTGGTCAGGTCCGGCTGGGGCGCGTCGGTGATGCCGAACGCCGCCAGCACTTCGGTGTCGAGCCCGGCCTCGTGGTACTGGAGCGGCACTTCATAGATGCTGGACGCATCGAGCGCCGGAATGACCGCCGACGGCCGCACGTTGCAGAACAGGGCGATCTTGGCCCGCTCGCTCTCCGGCAGCGGCTGCTCGCAACGGCACACCAGCACGTCCGGCTGGATGCCGATGCCGCGCAGCTCCTTCACCGAGTGCTGGGTCGGCTTGGTCTTCAGCTCGCCGGCCGCCGCGATGTAGGGCACCAGGGTCAGGTGCACGAAGATCGCCTGGCCCCGGCCCAGCTCGTTGCCGAGCTGGCGGATGGCCTCCATGAACGGCAGGCTCTCGATGTCGCCCACGGTGCCGCCGATCTCGCACAGCACGAAGTCCAGGTCTTCCACGTCGTTGAGCGCGAACTCCTTGATCGCGTCGGTCACGTGGGGGATGACCTGCACCGTACCGCCGAGGAAGCCGCCGCGGCGCTCCTTGGCCAGAATGTCCGAATAGATCCGGCCGGACGTGATGTTGTCCGTCCGGCGTGACGGCACGCCGGTAAACCGCTCGTAATGCCCGAGGTCGAGGTCCGTCTCGGCGCCATCGTCGGTCACATACACTTCGCCGTGCTGGTAGGGACTCATCGTCCCTGGATCGACGTTGAGGTATGGATCGAACTTGCGAAGACGGACCTTGTAGCCGCGCGCCTGCAACAGGGCTGCAAGCGATGCGGCCATCAGGCCTTTGCCGAGGGACGATACCACGCCGCCGGTGATGAATATGAACCGCGCCATGGGCCTACACTATAGACAAATTAAAACCATTCGCGCCACCCAATCTTTTAGGTGGCGCGCTCGAATTCCGGGGGTAAGCGTCAGTCCCCGACCGGAACGGACGGAAGGCTGGGCAAGGACTGGGCCGGGTCGTCCGTCGCCGCCGGGGTTTCCGAAGAAGCCGCAGCCGCCGGAGCATCCGCCGGCGTGGCCGGAGCCGCCGGCGCGACTGCCACCGTATCCTGCTGCAAGAGACGGTCGATCTCCGACGGACCTCCCCGCTCGATCTTGGCGAGGAACGCCAGGGCAATCGAGGTCAGAATGAACAGGGTTGCCAGAATCGCCGTGGAACGGGTCAGCAGGTTGGCCGCACCACGGGCGGACACCAGGCCGCCTCCGCCGCCACCGATCCCGAGGGCACCACCCTCGGAACGCTGAAGCAGAATGACGGTCACCAGCGCAACCGCAATCAGACTGTGGACGACGAGCAAAAAGGTCATCATCGGGAAAGACTCCACCGGGCGCCCATTGCGGCGCCTCCATCGTGCCGGACGGCTGTTAACCCGTACGCGCCGGATTTGCAACCCGGCGCGTCACCACGGACCCGGGATCAGGCCTTCGCCCCGGCAACGATGCCGAGGAAATCCTGCGCCTTGAGGCTGGCACCCCCCACCAGGGCGCCGTCAACGTCCTCCACCGCCAGCAGCTCGGCGGCGTTGGACGGCTTCACCGAGCCGCCATAGAGAATGCGCATGCCCTCGCCCGCCGCGCCGAAGCGCTCCACCAGCTGGCGGCGGATGGCGGCGTGCACCTCGGCCACCTCGGCGGTGGTCGGCGTGCGGCCGGTGCCGATGGCCCACACCGGCTCGTAGGCGATCACGGTGTTCTCCGCCGTTGCTCCCTCCGGCACCGAGCCGGCGATCTGGCTGCCCACCACCTGGAGGGTCTGGCCTGCGTCGCGCTGGGCTTCCGTCTCGCCGACGCAGATGATGGCGACGAGACCGGCCCGCCAGGCCGCCTGGGCCTTGGCATTGACGACCGCGTCGCTCTCGCCGTGATCGGCGCGGCGCTCGGAGTGGCCCACGATCACCAGCTGGGCCCCGGCATCCGCCAGCATCTCGGCGGAGATGTCGCCGGTGTGCGCGCCGCTGACCTTGGCGTGGCAATCCTGCCCGCCGATGCGGATGCGGCTGCCCGCGGCCCGGGCGGCGAAGGCGGAAATCAGGGTGAACGGCGGGCAGATGGCCGTCTCGATTCGCTCCGGCGCGCCCGCGACGCCCGCAATCATGGCGTCCAGCTCCGCCACAGAAGCGGTGAGCCCGTTCATTTTCCAGTTGCCTGCGATCAGCGGTCGCCGCGTCACCACGTCCAGCCCTCCATCAATTCTTGTCAAACCGGGAACCATCCCGGAAACCGGCGGCTGGATAGCAGATGCGCCCCCGGAATGGCAAAGCTCATCGCATCCCGCGGCGCGTTCGACATTTCTTCACCCGGACCGACTCAAGGAAGCTTGCCGTGCCCTCGCCGCATACCTATGATCCGCGGCCGTTTCAGATCCTCTTCTAATGTGGCAGGCAACCCATGCTCGCATCCATCCGCAAAGCGCTTTCCTCCTGGGTCGTCGTCGGCCTTCTGGCCCTGCTCGTGGCGGCCTTTGTGCTGACCAGCGTGCAGGACCCCTTCTCGCTCGGCGGCGGCGCGCGGCTTGCGAAGGTGGGCGACAAAACCATTTCCGCTCAGGATTTCACCCAGCAGTTCGAGAGGATCTTCCGTCTGGAGCAACGCGAGCGGCCGGAGCTGACCCGCGCGGACGTGATCCAGGCCGGGGCGGACCGTCAGGTGCTGTCTCTGCTGATCACCGCGTCGGCCTTCGAGGCCTTCGCCGAGAAAGTGAATGTGGCCGCCGGTCCGCGCAACCTGACCAACGCCATCCGCTCCAACCCCGCGTTCCAGATCGCCGGCCAGTTCGACCAGCCCACCTATGAGGGCGTCCTCCAGCAGAACAACATCACCCGGCAGGAGTACCAGCGTCTGCTGGCGGCGGAGCTGACCCGCGACCACTTCGTCAAGACGGCGAGCTTCGCCCCGGTCGCGCCCGAGAAGCTGGTGGACGCCTACGTGCGCCTGCTTCAGGAAGCCCGCACCGCCTCCATCGCCGTGGTGCCGTCCCAGAAGTTCGCCGCCAGCATCGGCACGCCGGACGACAAGGCCCTCGAGGCCTTCTACAAGGAGAACATCGCCGCCTACACCGTGCCGGAGCTGCGCAGCTTCCGCTACCTGCTGCTGAACCCGGAGGCGATCGAGCCCACGATCAAGCTGACCGAGGCGGACCTCAAGCAGTATTACGACGCCCACGCGGACCTCTACGCGGGCGCGGAGAAGCGCGCCATTCAGCAGCTGCTGGTGGCGGACGAAGCGACGGCCCGCGCCGCCTACAACCGCATCCAGAAGGGCGAGGACTTCGCCAAGGTCGCTGCCGATGTGGGCGGCTTCGAGGAGAGCGACCTGAGCCTGGGCGAGCTGACCCGCGAGCAGCTGGCCAAGGACACCTCGGAGGCCGCCGCCTCCGCCGCCTTCGGTATGCCGCAGGGCACGGTCACCAGCCCGGTCGAGTCCGAACTCGGCTGGCACCTGTTCCGCACCACCGGCATCACCCGCGTGGAAGGCCGCCCGTTTGAGGCCGTGAAGGACGAGATCACCCGCAACCTGCGCCGCGAGCGGGCCATTGACCGCCTCTACGAGCTCAGCCGCGAGATCGAGGACGCGCTGGCGAACGGCGACGATTTCGCCGTGATCAGCAAGACGTACAACCTGCCGCTCGTCACCGTGCCCAGCGTTACCCGCTTCGGGCAGGACAAGAACGGCCAGCCGGTCGCGCTGGCGCCGCAGGTCAAGGCGATGCTGGGCCAGGTGTTCGACATGCGCCAGGACGAAGACCCGATGATCCACGAGCTGGAGAAGGACGTCTACTACGTCGCGCAGATCGAGAGCATCACCCCGCCGACCCCGCGTCCGCTCGCCGAGATCAAGGATCAGGTGACGGCCAACTGGCGCGCGGACCAGATGCTGAAGAAGGCCAAGGCCGAGGCCGAGGCCATCATCGCGGCGGTCAAGAAGGGCCAGTCACTGGATGAGGCGGTCCGCAAGCAGGGGCTGGAGCCGGCCCGCCCGCTCACCGTGCGCCGCATCGACGCCATGCAGCGCGGCGACCAGCTGCCGCCGCCGGTGCGCGCCATGTTCTCCGTGCGCCTCGGCGAGGTGGAGGCGGTGCCCGCGCCGGGCGGTCAGGGCTTCTTCCTCGTGAAGGTGGAAAACATCGAAACCCGGCCGGGCGCGGACGCGATCATGCTGAAGGTCGCCACCCAGCAGGAAATCCAGGGCTCGGCGGAGATGGAGCTGGCCTCCGCCTTTGCGCAGGCCATCCGCTCGGAAGTGGGCGTCAAGATCAACGAGGCGGCGCTGCGCCAGGTGCGCAGCCAGCTGCTCTCGGGTAGCGCGGAGTAACTGTTCGTGGATATCTTCCCCGAGTTTTCCGGCTTCGCTTCCCGTTACGAGGCGGGCCACCCCCAGTGCGTCTGGATGCGGCGGGTGGCGGATACGGAGACGCCCGTCTCCGCCATGCTCAAGGTGGGACTGGACGATCAGGCGTCCTTCCTGCTGGAATCGGTCGAAGGCGGCGCGGTGCGCGGCCGCTATTCGATGATCGGCCTTCAGCCGGACGTGCTGTGGCGGGCCCGGGGAAATCGCGCGGAGATCGCCCGCGATGCGCTGAACGCGCCCGATCGCTTCGAGCCCTGCGCGGGCGATGCCCTCGCCGAGCTGCGCGCGCTCATCGCCTCCTGCCGCATGGATGTGCCGGACGCCCTGCCGAAGGCCCTCTCCGTCCTTGTCGGCTACATGAGCTACGAGACCACGCGCCTCGTCGAGCGCCTGCCCGAGCCCAAGGACAGCCCCCTCGGCCTGCCGGACCTGTTCTTCCTGCGCCCGACGGTGCTGCTGGTCTTTGACCGCCTGAAGGACGACCTGTTCTTCATCGCCCCGGTCTACCCGGGCGCGCTCGATGCCCGCACCGCTTACGATCAGGCCGTCGAGCGCCTGATGGCCGTGGCCGCCCGGCTGGCCAGGCCCCTGCCCGAGACGGCGCGGCGGGACGAGGACATTCCCGACATCACCATCACGCCCCATCTCGCCCCCGGCGCCTATCAGGACATGGTGCTGAAGGCGAAGGAGTACATCGCGGCGGGCGACATCTTCCAGGTGGTGCTGGCGCAGCGGTTCTCCTCGCCCTTCACCCTGCCCCCGTTCGAGCTGTACCGGGCGCTGCGGCGCATCAACCCCTCGCCGTTCCTCTATTTCCTCAACCTGCCCGGCTTCTCGGTCATCGGCTCCAGCCCGGAGATCCTGGTGCGGGTGCGCGACGGCGACGTGACCATCCGCCCCATCGCCGGAACCCGCCCCCGCGGCCGCACCGCCGAGGAGGACGAATCCAACCGCGAAAGCCTGCTGGCCGATCCGAAGGAACTCTCCGAACACCTCATGCTGCTGGACCTCGGCCGCAACGACGTGGGCCGCGTCTCCACCCCCGGCACGGTGAAGGTGACGGACCGCTTCTTCGTCGAGATGTACAGCCACGTCATGCACATCGTCTCCAACGTGCGCGGCCGCCTCGACGCCCGCTATGACGCGGTCGATGCCCTCATGGCAGGGTTCCCGGCCGGCACGGTCAGCGGCGCGCCCAAGATCCGCGCCATGGAGATCATCAACGAACTGGAACCGGAAGCCCGCGGCGCCTACGCAGGCGGCGTCGGCTACTTCTCGGCGGACGGCTCCATGGACAGCTGCATCGTGCTGCGCACCGCCATCGTCAAGGACGGCGTGATGCACGTGCAGTCCGGCGCGGGCATCGTCGCCGACAGCAACCCGGCCTACGAACAACGCGAATGCGAAGCCAAGGCCGGCGCCCTGTTCGCCGCAGCCCGCGAAGCGGTGCGGCTCGCCCGCGAGGCCCAGGGCAACCAGCCCTGATCGTTTGAGTTTCTGTCTTTTTCGCAGGGGGATCTATAATCCCCCTGCACCCCCTTTTCGTTTATCGGACCGCGCCCGTCATCACCCGCGCGTCCCAATGAATTCAGCAAAGAACTGGGCCGCGCCCGTCACCACACGCACGTCCCAATGAATCTGTCAAAGAAAAGGGCCGCGCCCTTCATCAGGCGCACGCCCCTGAAACGAATGGGAGGTGCAGGAGGGTCCGCGACCCTCCTGCAAAAACCCTAAAAACCAAAGAGATTCAAAACCAAAGAGATAATCTCTAACTCCCCGCCCGGCCCTTGCGGTCGCGGGCCAGCCGCCACAGGGGTGAGCCGCGCGTGGCGATGATGGTGCTGACCGGGACCACGTCGAAGCCCTTTGCGTCTGCCTGTTGCAGCCAGGTTTCGAGCACGGAGAGGGTTTGTGCGTGCGGGTGGCCGATGGCGATGGCGGTGCCGTAGCGGCGTGCCAGTGTTTCTGTTTCCGCCAGTTGTCTTTCGATGGCGGTGGCAGCCAGATCGTTGTCGAGGAACACGTCCCGCTCCGCGTAGGGCAGTCCGATCCGGGCGGCGATCTCCCGGGCGGCGGAGCGTGCGGTGGTGCGGGAGTCGAGGAAATAGCCGCCGTCCTGTTTCAGCCGTTCCAGCACCAGCGACATGGCCGCTGCGTTCTCGGTGAGCGCGCTGCCCATGTGGTTGTTGACGCCTGCGTGCCCTGGCACCTGCGCCAGGTTCCAGGCGAGGCGCCGCTCCATCTCGGCCGGGTCGAGGCCCAGCCGCAGGGCTTGCGGGCCCGGGTTGGCCCGTGCGCCCGGATCCATCGGCAGGTGGACGATCACCTCGTGCCCCCGCGCCCGTGCGCCGTGCGTGTGGCTGGACAGGGCCTCGCCATAGGGCAGGAACGCCAGCGTCAGCGGGCCCGGCAGAGCGATGGCGCGGCGGGTCTCCGCCTGCTTCAGGCCGAGGTCATCGATCACGATGGCGATCTGCGGCCGCCCGTCCGGCCGCTCTGCCACGGCGGGGGGCTGGGGCGCGGGTTGCCCGGCGACGCTTGCCTCCGGCACGACGCGCGCCATCTCATCGGGAAGCGGCTCGGCTGGCAACGCGTCCGGCAACGCGTCCGGCAGTGCCTCCGCCGGTTCCGGCTGTGGCGGGGCCAGGGGCACGGTTCCGCCATCGCGCGTCCTGGGAAGGGCCCCGGGCCGCAAGGCGAACACGGCGCCCCCGGCGACGGCAGCCAAGAGCCCGCCCGCCACCGCGCGGCGGGTCCAGGCCGACCCGGACCACGCGGTCCGGTGATCGTCAGTGGTGGCATCGTCCGGGCTGGATGCGGGCCTGGCTGGATCGACAGAGTCCCGGATTTTCCCTGCTGGTTCCTTCGTGCCCGATCCGCTGTTCGGCCCTGTGCCCGGTTCTGTGGAAGTACGCTCGGTCATGATGTTTTGTAACTTGGGTCCCCCGGGTTCGAGCACGAAAATTATGGCAAATTGGCGCAAAATCCTTGATAAGGCCTCCAGTGTCGGCCCATGCCCCCGATCTGTCCATGTGAATTTTGGTTAGACGCCATGATCGTTGTTATCGATAACTATGATAGTTTCACATACAACCTTGTCCATTATCTGGGCGAGCTTGGTGCTGAAACCACCGTCATCCGCAACGATCAGGCCACTGTGGACGAGGTGCTGGCCCTGCGCCCGGCGGGGCTGCTGCTGTCCCCCGGCCCCTGCACACCCAACGAGGCCGGCATCTGCCTCGACCTGATCGCGCGGGCTGCGGGCGTTGTCCCCCTTCTCGGCGTCTGCCTCGGGCATCAGTCGATCGGTCAGGCGTTCGGCGGCCGTGTCATTCGCGCGCCGCAGGTGATGCATGGCAAGCGGTCTGCCGTGCGTCATACGGACAAGGGCGTCTTTGCCGGGCTGCCCAACCCCTTCCAGGCGACCCGCTATCACTCGCTCATCGTCGAGCGCGAGACTTTGCCCGAATGTCTTGAAATCACGGCAGAAACGGAAGACGGCATCATCATGGGCCTTCAGCACCGGCAGCTTCCGATCCATGGCGTGCAGTTCCACCCGGAAAGCATCGCCACGGAAGCGGGACACGACCTTCTCGGCAATTTCCTTGCCCTGTGCGGCCTGCCGGCGCGGAAGGTGGCGGCATGAGCGGCCCTCTGGTTGATTTCGCCGCCCTTCTCAACACCCTGGCGTCCGGTCAGCGTCTGACCGAGCAGCAGGCGGCGGCCGCGTTCGATGCCATCATGGGCGGCGATGTGCCCGATGCGGTGATTGCGGCCTTCTTCATGGGCCTCAAGATGCTGGGCGAGTCCGCGTCCGACCTGGTGGCGGCGGCCAGTGCCATGCGCCGCCGCGCCATTCCGGTGGCGGCGCCTGCGGGTGCGATCGACACCTGCGGCACCGGAGGCGATGGCCTGTTCACCCTCAACGTCTCGACGGCGGCCGCCATCGTGGCGGCGGCGTGCGGCGTGCCGGTGGCCAAGCATGGCAACCGCTCGGCCACGTCCAAGTCCTCCTCGGCGGGGGTGCTGGAGGCGCTTGGCGTCGTCATCGGCCACGAGCCGGCCCATGTGGAGCGCTGCCTTGCCGAGCTGGGCATCACCTTCATCCTCGCCAGCGCCCACCACCCGGCGATGAAGGCCGTGGCGGACGTGCGCCGCACCCTTCGGATTCCGACCATCTTCAACCTGGTTGGCCCGCTGACCAACCCTGCGAACGTCACCCGGCAAGTCATTGGCGTTTATTCGGAAAAGTGGGTGACGCCCATGGCGGAAGCCCTGGGCCGGCTGGGGGCCGAGCGCGCGTGGGTGATCTTCGGCGCGGGCGGCATGGACGAGCTGTCGCTGGTTGGCCCCTCGATGGTGGCCGAGACCCGCAACGGTCATGTCAGCCGCTTCACCGTCACGCCGGAGGAGCTGGGGCTGACCCCTGCCCCCATCGAGGCGATCCGGGGCGGTAATGCGGAGCACAATGCCGCTGCGCTCCGCCGCATGCTGGCGGGCGAAAAGGGTGCCTACCGCGACACCGTGGTGCTGAACGCGGCGGCGGCGCTGGTGGTGGGCGACAAGGCCGCCACCCTCGCCGAGGGTATTGCCCAGGCGGCGGACGCCATCGACACCGGCCGGGCGGCCGGGCTGCTGGATCGCTGGATTGAGATGACGAAGCGCGACTGATGACCGACACTCTGCAACGAATTCTGGATACCAAGCGCGAGCATGTGGCCCAGTGCAAGCTGGCCCGGCCGCTTTCCGCCCTGGAGGCCGACGCCCGGGCGCAGGAGCGTCCGCGCGGGTTTCTCGACGCGCTGGAGAAGGCGCGGCGGGAGAAGCGCTATGGCCTGATCGCCGAGATCAAGAAGGCGAGCCCGTCCAAGGGCCTGATCCGGGCGGACTTCGACCCGCCCGCGCTGGCGGAAGCCTATCTGGCGGGCGGTGCGACCTGCCTGTCGATCCTCACCGACGAGCCCTATTTCCAGGGCAGCAACGCCTATCTGCGGGCTGCGCGCCGGGCGGTGCCCCTGCCGGTGCTGCGCAAGGACTTCATGATCGACCCCTATCAGGTGGTCGAGGCCCGGGCCATCGGGGCGGACTGCATCCTGCTGATCATGGCGGGCCTTGAGGACAGTCAGGCGGCCGAGCTGGAAGCAGCGGCCGAAAGCCTTGGCATGGACGTTCTGGTCGAGGTTCACAACGCCGAGGAACTGGAGCGCGCCACCCGGCTCAACTCCCGTATGCTTGGCATAAATAACCGCAATCTCAAGACGATGACGGTTGATATTAACACGACGGTTGAGCTTGCGGCCATGCTGCCGCAGGGGTATCTCATCGTCGGCGAGAGCGGCCTCAGGACCAAGGCGGATCTGGATCTTCTGGCCAGCCACGGCGTCACCACCTTCCTGGTAGGCGAGTCCCTCATGGCGCAGGCCGACGTGACGGCGGCCACCCGGTCCCTGCTCGGGCTGGCGGCGGAGTAGCCTGTGTCGGGCAACCCGTCCCACTCCGGCCTCACCCACATCGGCGCGGGGGGCGAGGCCCACATGGTCGATGTCTCGGGCAAGGCCGCCACGGAGCGCCGGGCGGTGGCGACCGGGCGGATCATCATGTCGCGGGAGGCCTTCGTTGCCATTCGGGACAACGCCATTGCCAAGGGCGACGTGCTCTCCGTTGCCCGGATCGCGGGCATCATGGCGGCCAAGCGCACCTCGGATCTCATTCCGCTGTGCCATCCCCTGCCCCTCCAGAAGGTGGCGGTGGATTTCGCGCTGGAGGAGCAGACGCCGGCCATAACCGTTTCCGCCATGGTGAAGACGACCGGCCAGACAGGCGTCGAGATGGAAGCGCTGACGGCCGCAAGCGTTGCCCTGCTCACGATCTATGACATGGCCAAGGCGGTGGACAAATCCATGCGGATCGAGGGCGTCCGCCTTCTGGAAAAGACGGGCGGCAAGTCGGGCACCTACAAGGCTGATCAGGCGGAGGCGTGATATGCTGAGCGTGGCGGAGGCGCAGTCCCGTGTTCTGGCTGCGGCGGGCGCGCGCCGGCGTGAGGCCGTCCCTCTGGCCGAGGCGCATGGCCGCTATCTCGCCGAGGATGTGACCGCCCTCCTCTCCCAGCCGCCGTTCCATGCCTCCGCGATGGATGGCTATGCCGTCTGCTTCCGGGACATTGCCCCCGGCATGATCCTGCCGGTCATCGGCGAGGCCATTGCGGGCAAGGCATTCGATGGCACGGTCGAGGCGGGCACGGCCGTGCGGGTGCTGACCGGCGCGCCGCTCCCCGAGGGCACGGATACGGTCATCCTGCAAGAGGATGTGGCCTACGAGGACGGGGCCATCCGCATCATGGAGGATCTGCCTGCTGCTCCCGGGCGCCACGTCCGCAAGGCGGGGCAGGATTTCGCGGCGGGGGCCGTGCTGTTGCAGGCGGGCGCGAAGCTCACCGCGCGGGCCATTGCCCTCATGGCGGCAGCGGGGCATGGGACTGCCCCGGTTTACGCCCGGCCACGTGTTGTGATCGTCTCGACCGGCGACGAGCTGGTGCCGCCGGGCGAGACGCCGGGCCGGGACCAGATCATCAATTCCAACGGCGTCATGCTGTCGTGCCTTGCCCGGGCGGCGGGCGCGGAGGTGCGGGATCTGGGCATCCTGCCGGACCGGCACGACGTGATCCGCGACGCCCTCGCCAAGGCTGCGGCCGAGGCGGACATTCTGGTCACCGTCGGCGGCGCGTCGGTGGGCGACCATGACTATGTGCAGGCGGCGCTGGTCGATGCGGGCGCCACCATCGATTTCTGGAAGATCGCCATGCGTCCGGGCAAGCCCATGATGCTGGGCCGCCTGGGCGACGCGGTTGCCATCGGCCTGCCGGGCAATCCGGTCTCGGCCTATGTGTGTGCCCAGCTCTTCCTGCTGCCGCTGGTACGCCATCTCCTCGGGGCGGCGGCGCCCTTCCCCGCGCCGCTCGAGGCCCGGCTGACGGTGGATCTGCCGGCCAACGGGCCGCGCGCCAACTACCAGCGGGCGGCGGTGACGGCCGGACCCGGCGGCTGGGAGATCACCCCCTTCCCGGTGCAGGACAGCGCCATGCTCTCCCGCCTCGAGGCGGCAAATGCCCTGCTCATCCGCCCCGCCAACGCGCCGGCCGCGGAAAAAGGGTCTAATGTCGCGTTTCTCCCCCTCAACAACGATTGACGCCCGTGTGGAACTTTCATAGAACGTTCATAGTCTGTTCCACAAGGACTTGGGCATGCTCACCCGCAAGCAACATGATCTGCTGATCTTCATCCATCAGCGCCTCGAGACGACCGGCATCTCCCCGTCGTTCGAGGAAATGAAGGACGCGCTCGGTCTCAAATCGAAGTCCGGCGTGCACCGGCTCATCAATGCTCTGGTGGAGCGCAACTTCATCCGCCGCCTGCCCAACCGGGCGCGCGCGCTGGAGGTGTTGCGTCTGCCGGAAGCGGCGGCTCCCGCCCGGGGCGCCAAGCCGCAGCTGGCGAGCGACCGGGATGCGGCGATTGCGGCCGCTGGCAACGTGGTGCGCGGCAGCTTCGGCAAGCCGAAGGAATCGCCTGCGGCATCGAACTCGGCCTTTGTGGAAATTCCGCTGCATGGCCGCATCGCGGCCGGTGTTCCCATCGAGGCGCTGGAGAGCGACCGTCTGCTGGCCGTGCCTCCGGCCCTGCTTGGCCCGGGCCAGCACTTTGCGCTGGAGGTCTCCGGCGACTCCATGGTGGAGGCGGGCATTCTGGACGGCGACTATGCCATTATCCGCAAGGCCGACCATGCGCTGGACGGCGACATCATCGTCGCGCTGGTGGACGATGGCGAGGCCACGCTGAAGCGCCTGCGCCGCAAGGAAGGCAAGGTGCGGCTTGAACCGGCCAACGCCGCCTACAAGACGCAGGTGTACGACCCCAAGCGTGTCCGCATCCAGGGCAAGCTCGTCGGCCTGATGCGCCGGTACTGAGCCCGGCGACTCCCCGGCTGTCCGGGGCGTGCTTGCAGGGCGCGTCGATCACGGAACGTAACCACGGAACGTATCGTTCACGGGGTATTGCGTGCCTATCGCAGGAGGGTGTGAGGCCCTCCTGCCGACCCTTCCCGCGATCTCCCTCCTCTTGTTCTTCCCCCTCGTGTTCTCCCTTCTCTTGTTTTTCCCCCTCGTGTTGCTGTTTTCTTGTTCGGGCTGTCCGGTTGATCCGGCCCCTTGCCCTGCCCTGTCAGGCGCCGCCACAGACCCGGCGTTGGCACCACTGTCTGACCGGGTGCGTCCCTGAAAACGACGGGGTGCAGGGGTCCGAGACCCCTGCAAACATCCCTTCCCCCTCGCCTCACCCTACCCCATCTCACTGCCCGGCAGCGGCCCAAGGGTGGCGGCCACGGCGGATTTCGGCACCCTCGATGGCGATCCGGCCGTCAGGGCGGACGCGCAGGGTGACCGCGCCGAGGCGGTCGCGCGCGGGGGCGTCCAGTTTCAGAAGACGGGGCGCGCACCAGCGCGGCAGGCGGCGGGGCGCGACGACGATGTCGCTCCCGGTGCAGAGCTGGCGCAAGGCGGGGGCGTCGAGCCAGCCGCGCACAAGCGTGACGGTCCACCAGCGCCGGGCCCGCCACAGGGCGGCCCGGCACACCGTTTCGTGGCAGTCCGGCAGCAGATGCGCGTCCGCCGCGTCGGTGAGCGAGGTGGCGGCGGAGGCGTCCAGCCCGCTTTCCTCCAGCCACATCTCCCGCGTGAAGCCACCCCGGCGCAGGCTGGAGAAGGCCAGGCGTCCGTCGTCAAGCCGCGCCGCGATGAGGGCGCCGTCCCGGCTGACGAACAGGTCGGGCGCGGGGGTGGTCGCGGCCAGCGCCAGCCCGGCGGCAACGGCTGCCGCTCCGGCGAGGCGCAGGCGTGTGCGCCACAGGCAGATCCAGAGCAGGCCGAACATGAGGAGGGCGAAGGCCGCCGTATCCAGCGTCCGCCAATGAACGACCGCCCCGTCCCAACTTGAGACCTCCCGCGCCAGGGCGAGGATGAGCGCGATACCGCCGCGCACCCAGGCGGTTACCCAATCGAGTCCGCCCACGCTCTCGGCGAGCACCGCCGCCATCAGCCCCGGCATCACGACCACGCTCGTCAGCGGGATGGCGATGAAGTTGGCGACGACGCCATAGACCCCGGTCTGGTTGAAGTGGGCGATGGCGATGGGGGCGATCATGGCCTCCGCCACCAGGCTGCTGAGGATGAGCGCCCCGCCCCAGCGCAGCGCCCGCGCGAGGGGGCCGTCGCCCTGCTGGCGGCGCAGCCAGCGGTCGGCAAGGCGCGACTGGTAGAGCGCCACCAGCCCGGTCACGGCCGCGAAGGAGAGCTGGAAGCTGGGGTTCAGCACTGCCTCGGGCCGGACGAGGAGGATCAGCCCCGCGCCTGCCGCCACCAGCCGCAGGCTGATGGCCTGGCGGCCGAGGAGAAGCCCCGCCAGCACGATGAGGGCGGCAATGCAGCTTCTGACCGTCGGCAGGCTGCCGCCTGCGATGAGCGTGTAGGCCACCGCTGCCAGCGCGGCCGCGAGGGCGGCGATGGTCTTGACCGGCACGCGCAGCGCCAGCCAGGGGGAGAGTGCCAGCAGGCGGCGGACGAGCAGCATGACCAGCGCCGTCACCAGGCCGATATGGAGGCCGGAGATGGAGATGAGGTGGGCAAGGCCGCTGTTGCGCATAGCCGTGCTCACCTCCTCGGGCAGGCCCGAGCGGTCCCCCGTCACCAGCGCGGCGGCCATGCCCCCCTCCTCGCCGCCAATGCGGGCCTTGAGCCGGGCGCTCAGCCGCTCCCGCGCCGTCTCCACCGCGTCCGGGAGGCCCGTCCCGTGACCAGCGGGCCGTTCGACCGTCACCGCGCCCAGCACCGCGCCAACCGCCCCCACGCCGTCGAACCAGGCGCGCTGGCCGAAATCGTAGCCGCCGGGGATCGCCGGGCCGGGCGGCGGCTGGAGCCAGGCCTTCAGCCGCACCCGCGCGCCGCGTGTGACCGCCGCGCCCGGAGCCTGACGGCTGGTCAGGCGGACGCGTGCGGGCGTCTCTTCCGGGGCGAGCCGTTCGATGGCGGCCACCCGGATCAGCAGCCGCGTGCGCCCGTCCGCCAGCGCCTCCCGCGACTCGATCGTCCCCGTCAGCTCCCGCGCCGCGCCCGCCAGCGGGAACACCGGCGCGCGCACCATCTCCGCCCGCGCCCAGGCGAGCGCGAGGCCCAGCGCCGCCAGCACCGCCGCCCGGGCGAGGAGTCGCCCGGCAACGCCGCCGCGCCAGCACAGCAGCGCCAGCCCCGGCAAGGCGGCCATGGCTGCCAGCCAGTGTTGCGGCCCCGGCAGGGCGAACCACGCGGCGATGCCGCCGCCCAGCGCCACGGGGAGCCACAGCGGCCATTGCTCCCGCTCGGCCAGCAGCAGGCCGTCAAGGCGCGCAGCGACAGCACCGGCAACGGCAGCAACACCGGCAGGCCCGGCGATTCCCCGGTCCGGCCGGCCGTCCGGACGGATTTCCGCCCCTGTTTCGGCATGCGACGTTTGAACCACTTGCCCCGCTGTGCTAGAGCCGCCCCAACGATTTTAACCACCAGTTTCGGTCAGGTGTACGATGGGTTCAAGTCCAACCCCGGTGGTCACGCGCTTTGCGCCATCTCCGACCGGTTTCCTCCACATCGGCGGTGCCCGCACCGCGTTGTTCAACTACCTGTTCGCCCGCCACTTCGGCGGCAAGTTCCTGCTCCGCATCGAGGACACGGACCGCGAACGCTCCACCCAGGCAGCCATTGACGCCATCATCGATGGCATGAAGTGGCTCAATCTGGAGTGGGATGGCGAGATCACCTACCAGTTCGCCCGCGCCGAGCGCCATGCGGAGGTGGCCCGCCAGCTTCTGGCGGAGGGCAAGGCCTACTACTGCTACGCCACGCCCGAGGAGCTGGAGGAGATGCGCGCCAAGGCCCGCGCCGAGGGCCGCCCGATGAAATACGACGGCCGCTGGCGCGACCGCGACCCGTCCGAAGCGCCTGCGGGCGTGAAGCCGGTCATCCGCCTCAAGGCGCCGCAAACCGGCGAGACCACCATCCGCGATCTGGTGCAGGGCGAGGTTACCGTCTCCCACGAGCAGCTGGACGACATGGTCCTGCTGCGGGCGGACGGCACCCCCACCTACATGCTGGCCGTGGTGGTGGACGACCATGACATGGGCGTCACCCACGTCATTCGCGGTGACGACCACCTCAACAACGCCTTCCGCCAGCTCGCCCTCATCCGGGCGCTGGGCTGGCCGGAGCCGGTCTATGCCCACATCCCGCTGATTCACGGCGCGGACGGCGCCAAGCTCTCCAAGCGGCACGGCGCGCTGGGCGTGACCGAATACCGCGAGATGGGCTTCCTGCCGGAGGCGGTGGAGAACTATCTCCTGCGTCTGGGCTGGGGCTATGGCGACGAGGAGATCATTTCCCGCCAGCAGGCCATCGAGTGGTTCTCCATCGAAGCGGTGGGCCGTTCGCCCTCGCGCTTCGACATGAAGAAACTCGAACACCTCAACGGTCATTATATGCGGGAGGCCGACGACGCCCGTCTGACCGCGCTGGTGGTCCCGCGCATCGAGTCCCTGCTGGAGCGGCAGCTGTCGGACGCGGAGCGCGCCATGCTGCAAAGCAATATCAAGGAGTTGAAAGTTCGCGCGAAAACCTTGGTTGAATTGGCACAGAGCGCGCTTTTCTTCTTTCGCACCCGCCCAATTCCGCTCGACGCGGGCGCAATAAAGCTGCTACAACCGCCAGCACCCGAAGTGCTTCGGGAAGCCTATAAGGCGCTGGCGGACACCGCCGAGTGGCGAACGGATGCCCTGGAGGCAACGGTTCGCGCCCTGGCGGAACGTCTGGGAGTGGGATTGGGCAAGGTGGCACAGCCCCTGCGGGCAGCGCTGACCGGTTCGACCACTTCGCCCGGCATTTTCGACGTGCTGTCGGGGCTTGGTAGGGAGGAGAGCCTCGGCCGCATTGAAGATGCGATTTCGGCAGCAGCGTCGGGAAAGTAACGACACAGACTCGCGTTAGGGGATAGGTAAGGACAAGATATGACGAACAAGTCGGCTACGTTAAACACCGGGAATGGTACGATCGACCTTCCCATTCTGAGCGGCACTGTCGGGCCGGATGTCATTGATGTCCGCAAGCTCTACGGCGGGACCGGCATGTTCACCTACGATCCTGGCTTTACCTCCACCGCGAGCTGCGAGTCCAAGATCACCTACATTGACGGCGACAAGGGCATTCTCCTCCACCGCGGCTATCCCATCGAGCAGCTGGCCGAGAAGTCCAACTTCATGGAAGTGGCCTACCTCCTGCTGCACGGCGAGCTGCCGACCAAGGAGCAGTACGAGCAGTTCCGCTACACCATCACCCGTCACACGATGGTGCACGAGCAGCTGGCCAACTTCTACCGCGGCTTCCGTCGCGACGCGCACCCGATGGCGATCATGTGCGGCGTGGTGGGCGCGCTGTCGGCCTTCTACCACGACTCCACCGACATCAACGACCCCGAGCAGCGCAAGATCGCCAGCCACCGGATGATCGCCAAGATCCCCACGATCGCCGCGATGGCCTACAAGTACTCGGTCGGCCAGCCCTTCCAGTACCCGGACAACTCCCTGTCCTACACCGGCAACTTCCTGAAGATGACCTTCGCCGTGCCGGCCGAGCCCTATGAGGTGGACCCGGTCGTCGAGCGCGCGCTGGACCGCATCTTCATCCTCCACGCCGACCACGAGCAGAACGCCTCCACCTCCACGGTGCGTCTGGCCGGTTCGTCGGGCGCCAATCCGTTCGCCTGCATCGCGGCGGGCATCGCCTGCCTGTGGGGTCCGGCCCACGGCGGCGCGAACGAGGCCGCGCTCAACATGCTGCGCGAGATCGGCACGCCGTCGCGGATCAAGGAATACATCGCCCGCGCCAAGGACAAGAACGATCCGTTCCGTCTGATGGGCTTCGGCCACCGCGTCTACAAGAACTACGACCCGCGCGCCAAGGTGATGCAGCAGACCGCCAAGGAAGTGCTGGAGCGCCTGAACGTCAAGGACCCGATCTTCGACGTGGCCCGCGAGCTGGAGCACATCGCGCTCAACGACGATTACTTCATCGAGAAGAAGCTCTACCCGAACGTGGACTTCTACTCGGGCATCATCCTGAACGCGATCGGCTTCCCGACCACCATGTTCACCGTGCTGTTCGCCCTCGCCCGCACCGTGGGCTGGGTCGCCCAGTGGAACGAGATGATCGAGGATCCCTCGCAGAAGATCGGCCGTCCGCGCCAGCTCTACGTCGGCGCCACCCAGCGCGACTACGTGGACATCAACCAGCGCTAAGCGCTGGCGGCACTGCCGAACCGGAACGGGGCGCGGGTTCACCAGAACCCGCGCCCTTTTCCTTTGCGCCCTTGTCCTCTGGGCCCTTGTCCTCTGGGCCCTTTGGTGTTGCGCGCTTTTTCCTTGCCCCTTCAAGGCGCTATGCCGCCGTGTGATGCCTGCCTTGCAGTGGGCCGTCTTGACTCCCGCGGGGCGTTTCCGCTCTCTGCCAGGCTATCACATCCGACAGCCGCACAAGGCCAATCGCAGGAGGCGCGTCATGCTGAAGATCTGGGGCCGGGCCAATTCCAACAATGTCAGGAAGGTGCAGTGGTGTGTGGAGGAAGTGGGTGTCCCCTACACCCGGGTGGACGTGGGCGGTGCCTTCGGCCAGCTCGACACCCCGGAATTCGCCGCGCTCAACCCCAACCAGCAGATCCCGGTGGTGGAGGACGGCAACCTGGTGCTGTGGGAGTCCAACGCCATCGTGCGGTACCTGTGCGCCCGTTATGCGCCGGGCACGCTCTACGCCGACGATCCGGCGGAGCGGGCGCTGGCCGACCGCTGGATGGACTGGACCAGCCTCAACTTCGTGCCGTCCTACTCCGTCATCTTCTGGGGGCTGGTCCGCACGCCCGAGGCGCAGCGGGACATGGACGCCATTCGCGCCGCCGTCGAGCGCGCCGGCAAGCTCCTCGCCATTGTGGACGACCAGCTCGCCCGCCAGCCCTATCTCTCCGGCGCGGCGCTCGGCATGGGCGACATTCCCCTCGGCACCCTGATCCACGCCTGGTTCACCCTGCCCATCGAGCGGCGCGACCTGCCCAACCTCGCCCGCTGGTATGACCGGCTGCGCGCCCGCCCCGCCTACGCCAAGGTCGTGGGACAGCCGCTCTCCTGAGATCACCGGCAGATCACCCCCAACCAGACCGGCGGCGCTCCGGCCGGCACGGGGAACCTGTGCCGGAACGGCGGTGTGCCGATGGACTAAGGTTATCAACAGACAAAAGCCGAAACCCCCGCCACTTTCCTTGAACTCCAGTAACTCTAGACAAGCGGTTTGACTGGATGAATTTGGCGCACGTCTTCCCGGATACAGGGGACGCGGGATGCGTTTAAGGCCTGGTCAGGACATCCGGGCGATTTTTTATTTCCTCCAAAATCAAACTCCGAATTGATCGTTGACAGTTCCCAAAGCCTTTTTAATCTCAATTTCATTGAGGGGACTTAATCGATGCGCGACTACGGGGCAGAGTCGTCTGTATCGGTGCAGGGCGGGCCGGCCGGCCCGGAACCCGGGGGCCTGTCGCCAAACGTGCCGCTGGTGGTGGATCTGGACGGCACTCTCATCAAGAGCGACACCCTGCATGAAAGCATCATCGCTCTGGCGCGGAAAACGCCGTCGGCGCTGTTGCGCCTGCCCTTCTGGCTTCCGGCCGGCCGCGCCGCCGTCAAGCAGCGCATCGAGGACCGGCTCGGGCTCGATCCTGCCCTGCTGCCCTATGACCCGCGGGTGATCGACGCGGTAGAGGCTGCCCGCAACGCCGGGTGCCGCACCGTGCTGGCGACGGCCGCCGATCAGCGCATCGCGGACCGGGTGAGCGATCACCTGGGGTTGTTCGACGAGGTGCTGGCCACCCGCGGCGCGGTCAATCTGGGCGGCGCGCGCAAGACGGAGGCGCTGGTCGACCGCTACGGCGCGGGCGGCTTCGACTACATCGGCAACAGCGCGGCGGATCTGCCGGTATGGGCGCAGGCCCGGCGCGCGCTGGCGGCCAATGCACCCTCCGCGGTGGTGCGGCGGCTTGCGCGGACCCACCCGGCGCCGGTGGTGCTCTCCCGCCGCCGCGCGCCCTGGCTGCCGCTGCTGCGGGCCATGCGCCCCTACCAGTGGGTGAAGAACCTGCTGCTGTTCGTGCCGCTGGTCGCCAGCCAGACCTTCGCGGCGGCCGTCTGGGCGCGGGTTCTGGTCGCCTTCTGCTGTTTCTCGGCCATGGCGTCGGCGGTCTATCTGGTGAACGACCTGCTCGACCTGGAGCATGACCGCCGCCACCCGCGCAAGAAGAACCGGCCGTTTGCCTCTGGCGAGGCGAATATCCTCCACGGAATGCTGACCGCCGCCACCCTGGCGCTCGGCTCCATCCTTGTCGCCTATTCCGTCTCCCCGGCGTTTCTCGGGCTGCTGCTGCTCTATGTGGCGGTGACAACCGCCTACTCGGCGCGGCTGAAACAGACGCCGCTGGTGGACGTGATGCTGCTGGCCGGGCTCTACACGCTGCGGGTCCTCGCGGGCGCGGCGGCGTGCCAGATCGTGCCCAGCTTCTGGCTGCTGGGCTTCTCCATGCTGCTGTTCACCAGCCTCGCTTTCGCCAAGCGCTACGCCGAGGTGTCCGATGCCAGCCGCCGGGGCACCCGGACCCTCTCCGGCCGAGGCTACCAGCTCATCGACGAGCCGGTGCTGGCCACCTTCGGCGTGTCGTCCGGCTACGCCGCCGTGGTGGTGATGGCCCTCTACATCAACGCGACCGCCGAGACCGGCGTCTATGCCACACCGGTTCTGCTGTGGGCGGTCTGCCCCCTGCTGCTCTACTGGATCAGCCGCATGTGGCTGGCGGCGCAGCGCGGCTTCCTGACGGACGATCCCATCGTCTTTGCGCTGCGCGACCGGGTCTCCCGCGTCGTCATCCTCGCGTGCAGCCTGGTGGTGCTCGCCGCCAGCCAGAAACCCTCCCGTCTCCTTGCCGCATTTCACTCCTGATCCCATGAACCTTCAGGTCATTCTCCTTCTGGTCACGAGCATCAGCCTGTCCTCGCTGGCGCAGGTGGTGCTGAAACTGGGTGCCGGTTCCCCGGCGGCGGCCGCCGTCGCGGGCGGCATGGGCGCCCGCCTCCTCGCCCTCCTGATGTCGCCCCTGATCGTGGCGGGGCTCATCCTCTACGGGCTGTCGGCGATCGTCTGGATCCTGGTGCTGTCGAAGGTGGAGCTCTCCTTCGCCTATCCCTTCGTGGGGCTGGGCTTCGTGCTCACCATGGCCGTCAGCGCCCTGTTCCTCGGCGAGCAGATCAATGCCGCCCGTCTTGCGGGGACGGTCATCATCGCCGTCGGCGCGGTGCTGGTCGCGCGGAGCAGCTGATGCAGCGGGCATCCCTGAGCAGCGTCTGGCCGGTGGCGCTCCTCTGCCTGCTGGCCTTTGCCGGGGAGAGCGGGCTCGCCCGCCACTGGGCCGGGCTCGGCCTGTTCTCCCAGTACAACGTGATCTTCGATACGGACCCCAATAACAGCGCGGGTGCCATCGCCCATGCCTGGGCCACCTTCACCTTCAATCACCCGCTGCTCAACGCCCTCACCGGCCTGCCGCTCAAGGCACTGAGCAAGGCCCTCGCCGCCGCCGGGCTGGTTGCGAACGATGAAGCATGGCGGCAGTCCACGCTGCCCTGGCTACTCGGCGCCTTCGCTGCCGCCAGAGCCCTGTTCTTCTTCCTGTCGTTCCGCATTCTGGACCTGTCGGTCTGGCAGGCCTCGGCCGCCACGCTGATCGGCTCCCTCTCCTTCGCCCCGGTGGTGTTCGGCGCGGTGCCGGACAGTTACGCCCTCTCGGCGACGCTCATGGCGCTGATCCTGTGGCTGGCCCTGCGGCTGGCCTCGGGCGCGGCGCGCTGGCTGGCGCGCGGCTGGTGGCTCGCCGGCCTGTGCGCGGTCGGCGTCACCGTTTCCAACGTCATCCACGTCGGCTGGTTCGGCCTCTGCTGGCAGCACCTGCGGGGCCTGCGCCTGCGGCCGGCCTTTCTGCGCAGCGTCGCCAGCGGCGCGGTGCTGCTGGTGGTCGCCTGCGGCCTTGGCTACGCCATCGCCGGGGCGACGGGCACCCTCACGCCCCGCCCCGACCATGACCCGGTGAGCCATCAGGCCGGCTTCTTCCAGCGCCATTTCGCGACGCCCGAGCGCGCGCTGGAGAACATCGCCCGCTTTCCCGAGCGCCTTGCGCGGGGCGTCGTCCCGACCATGCCCCTTTTCCGGCCCGACACGCTCGCCAGCCTGAGCGGTCCGATCCCGATCATGGCCACCTACAACGGCCTGCCCTTCACCCCTGCGGCAGCCCTCCTCTGGCTCGGCGGCCTCACCGTCTGCGGACTGGGGGCCACCATCGCCTGGCGGCGCGGTGGCCAGTGGCGCGTGTTCGGCATGGGGGCCCTTGCCTCCCTTCTGAGCTACGCCCTGCTGTTCAGCGCGTTCGGCACGAACACCTTCCTCTACTCGGTGTACTGGCACACGCCCGCCATGGTGCTGGTGGCCGCCTGCCTCGCGTCTCCGTGGAGCGAGTCCTGGCCCGGCCGGATCGCGCTGGGCGCGGTGATCCTCGGCCTTGCCGCCGGCGATTGGGCAGTCCTCGCGGGCATGGCCGGGGAACTGGCGGCCTACAGTCCGCCCGCCCGGCCGCTCACGCCCTGAGCCCGCCGGGTGCGGAATCGCCCGGCCAAAAGAAAAAGGCCGGGGCGCGAACCCCGGCCTTTCCCCCTGCAAGTTCTTCCAGTCCGGTCGCGTGTGCGAGCGGATGGGGTCCCCTTACCCGTTGGCGATCATCGCGGCGAAGTCGGCCTCGGCCATCTTGGTGTTGCCCACATAGGCTTCACCCCGATACTTGCGGACCGGGCCGCGCACCTGCGTCTGCGTCACGCGCAGTTGCAGGAGAACGCCCGGCTCCACCGGCTTGCGGAACTTGGCGTTGTCGATGCTCATGAAGAACACGAGCTTGCCCTCGGCGTCCGCGCCCATGGTGTGCACGGCGTGCACGGCCGCCGTCTGCGCCATGGCCTCGATGATCAGCACGCCGGGCATCACCGGATGCCCCGGGAAGTGCCCCTGGAAGAAGGGCTCGTTCATGGTGACGGCCTTGATGCCCACCGCCGAGCCTTCTTCCACCTGCTCAACCCGATCCACCAGCAACATGGGGTAGCGATGCGGGATCATCTCCATGATCCGCTTGAGATCAATCGTTACGGTTTCAGCGGTCCCGCTCATGAACGCATACCCCCTGTACGGCTGTGATCGTTACGTCTGCAATCGGTTGAACGTCGCGTCGTGCTTACTTCTTGTCGGCCGGAGCGGCGGACTGCTGCGGCGCCGGCGGCGTGGTGGACACGGTCGGCAGGGTCTGCTGCATCCGGGCGATCACGTCACCGGTGATGTCGATGCTCGGGCTGGCGAACACCACCGCATCGCGGTTCAGCACGAGGGTCGCGCCGCGCTCCTTGATGAGCTGGTCAATGACCGGCTTGGAGCCGTTCAGGATCTGGTTCTCGACGAAGGCCGTGGTGCGGGCGAAGTCGTTGCGCAGCTGCTGCACTTCCTGGTCGGCCTTCTGGGCCTTTTCCTGAAGCTCGCGCTGCTTGGCCTGGAGCACGTCCGGCGCGGCGATGCCGGATTCGGCCTGCTGCTGCAGGGCCTTGGCATCGGCGGAGAGCTGATCCTGATAGGTCTTCAGCTTGCTCTCGAAGGCATTCTTCTTGGCGTCCAGGGTCGGCTGGGCGGCCTTCAGCGCGGCCGATTCCAGAACAACGCGGTTCAGGTCGATCACCAGGTACGGCGATTGCGCGGCAGCGGCCGGCGCGGCAGCCTGCTGCGCCATCACCGGGCTGATCATGGCGAAGCCCAGGCCTGCGGAAACCGCTGCGGTCAAAAGAATTTTCTTCATCTTAAAAATTCGTCCCTATGTTGAACTGGAAGACTTCGGTGTCGTCACCTTCCTCCTTGACCAGCGCTTTGGCAAGGTCAATGCGGAACGGGCCGAACGGAGAGTTCCACGAGACGCCGATGCCCACGGATACGCGCGGGCTCGGCGTATCGCCCAACAACTCCTCGGTGATGCCCGGGGTGGTGCCGACGGCGGATGCCTTGCTGATTTTCCAGAGGCTGCCCACGTCCACGTAGGCGGAGGTCCGCAGACCCATTTCGCTGGCGGCTGCGCCCAGAGGCACCTCCAGCTCCATGCTGCCGAGGTAGTAGAACTCGCCACCCAGCGGGTCGTCGTAGGACAGCCCTTCGGACGTGCAGCTCTTGGCGGTCACGCCTTCCTTGGTGCAGGTACGCACCGAGCGCGGACCGATACCGCGGATCTCGAAGCCGCGGATGCGCGGGCCGCCGAGGAAGTAGCGGTCGTTGATGCGCACGTTCTGGCCGCCCCAGCCGAACACCGCACCGCCTTCGGCGCCGGTGCGCAGCACCCAGTTGCTGCCGAACAGGCGCCAGTAGCGGTCGTAGTCGATGCGGCTGTTCACGTACTTCACGCCGCCGCCGACACCGGCGACGTCCTGGCTGAAGGTGAAGCGCTGGCCCCGGCTCGGACGGATGGCGTTGTCGCGGTTGTCGAACACCAGCGTGTAGCCGAGCGACGAGGTGGTGCGGTTGGACTTGCCCGTCGGGCCGACCAGGTCGCAGAGGTAGCTGCCGGCGGTGAACAGGTTACACTTGCCGTTGGTGAAGTAGACGCTCTTGTCCAGCGACACTTCCGCCTGCGACAGGCCGTAGCGCAGACCCAGCGACCAGAATTCCGTGATCGGGAAGCCCGAGCGCAGACGGAAACCGGTGGTGACTTCCTCGTAGGTGGTCTGGCGGTCGTCGTTGCCCACGTTGTTGAAGCGGAAGCTGTTGAGGTCGCGCCGGTAGATGTCGAGACCTGCCGCCAGGTTCCGGTCCATGAAGTAGGGCTCGGTGAACGAGAAGTCGATTTCGTTGCGGTAGCTGGACAGGGTGAAGCCCAGCCGCGCTTCCTGGCCCTTGCCGAGCAGGTTGCGCTCGGTGATCGACACGTCGGCGATGAAGCTCTCGATCGAGGAGAAGCCCGCGCCCACCTGCAACTCGCCGGTGGACTTTTCTTCCACGTTGACTTCCAGCACCACCCGGTCGGGCGACGAGCCCGGCTTCTGCTCGATCTCCAGCTTTTCCTGGAAGAACCCGAGCGACTGGATACGGTCGCGGGAGCGGCGCACCTTGAAGCTGTTGAACGGATCGCCCTCGGCCAGACGGAACTCGCGGCGCACCACCTTGTCCAGCGTGCGCACGTTGCCGTTGATGTCGATGCGCTCCACGTAGACGCGCGGCGCCTCGTTGACGACGAACGTCACGTCCATCGTCAGGTCTTCCTTGTTGCGGTTGATCTGCGGACGGATATCCGCAAATGCGTAACCGAACAGGCCGGCCGTCTCGGTCAGGCTCTCGATGGTGGTTTCGATCTGCTTGGCGTTGTACCAGCTGCCTTCCTTGATCTGGATGAGCCCACGCAGCAGCTCGGGCTTCAGGTCGCGGATGCGGCTTTCCACATCGATCTTGCCGAACTTGTAGCGCTCGCCTTCCTCCACCACGTAGGTCTGGATGAAGTCGCGGCGGTTGGGCGCCAGCTCCGAGGCCACCGAGACCACGCGGAAGTCCGCATAGCCTTCCGTCAGGTAGAACTGACGCAGCTTCTCGCGGTCGTAGGCGGTGCGGTCCGGGTCATAGGTGTCGTTGGAGGTGAGGAAGCGCCACCAGCGGGACTGGCGGGTCGCCATCTCGCCGCGCAGATCGCCGTCCGAGAACTTCTCGTTGCCGATGATGTTGATCTGGCGGACCTTGGACTTGGGCCCCTCGGTGATCTCGAACACCAGGTCGATGCGGTTCTGCGGCAGCTGGATCGCCACCGGGTTGACCGAGGCGGCGAAGCGGCCGGAGCGGCGGGCCAGCTCCAGGATGCGCGCCACGTCCGCCCGCACCTTGGAGCGGGTGAAGATCTGGCGCGGGGCCAGCTTCACTTCCGGGCGCAGCTTGTCTTCCTTGAGGCTCTTGTTCCCCTCGAAGACGATGCGGTTGATGATGGGGTTCTCGCGCACCACCACGGTGATGATGCCGTCGTTGTCGCGAATCTGCACGTCCGCGAAGAACTCGGTGGAGAACAGGCGCTTCAGTGCCTGGTCCAGCACGTCCCGGTCATAAGGGTCGCCCACGCTCAGGTTCATGTACGAGCGCACCGTCTCCGGTTCGAGGCGCTGGTTGCCCTCGATGGCGATGGCGCGGATCGTGCGCTGTTCCGCCGTGGCCGGCGCGGCGGCCTGCTGCCCCTGCCCTGCCTCGGCCGGCGCGGCGGCCTGCCCCGGCGCCTGCTCCTGCGTCTGAGCCGGTGCGGCGGGCCCTGCCGGCGCGGCCGGTCCCGCCTGCTGGGCGCTGGCGACAATCGGCGTGAGCGCCGTCGTCACCGTCAGCAGAGCGGCCAGCGTTGATGCCGAAGACCGGAAATTACCCCTAGAACTCACGCGTGTTGCCCCTGTCCCGCTGATGCCAAATTTAATGAAAGAAGAACGCGATCAACCGAGCAGGCCCGAGATGTGGTCCCACAGCCCGAAGGACGCCAGGTCGTTCCAGGTGAGAAACACCATCAAGGACACCACCAGAGTAAATCCGGCAAGAAACGCCCATTCCTGCACCTTCTGGCTGACCGGACGGCCTCGAACAGCCTCGATCGCGTAGAGAAACAAATGCCCACCGTCAAGCATGGGCACGGGCAGCAAGTTGACGAAGCCCAGGTTGAGCGAGATGAGCGCCATGAAGCTGATGAGCGCCAGAAGGCCGAGCGAGGCATGTTGTCCCGACACCTGGGCGATCTTCACCGGCCCGCCCAGCTCCTTGACCGAGCGGTCTCCGGTGACGATTTCCTTCAGCCCCTTGGCCATCATCACGGTCAGGTCGATGGTGGCCTCGGTCGCGTAGTAGAAGGCCTCGATCGGCCCGCGGCGCACCAGCTCCGGCATACCCCCGAGCAGCCCCACCTGCCCGCGCACATAGACGTTGCCGAACGGGTCCCGGTCCTCGATGCGCTGCGGTTGCACGGTCAGCTCGCGCACGACGCCGTTGCGCTCCACCTCCATGCGCAGCACGCCCTGCCCCGAGTAGAGGCGCACGCGGTCGCGCACCTCCTCGAAGGAATCGATCCGCGCCCCGTTGACGGAGAGGATGAGATCCCCCGGCTCGAAGCCCGCTTCCGCTGCCGGGCTGTCCGGCATCACCTCGGTCACCCGCGCCGGGGTGAACTGCTGGCCGATGGTCATGAAGAAGCCGGCGAAGATGACGATGGCGAACAGGAAGTTCACCAGCGGACCCGCCGCCACGATGATGGCCCGCTGCCACACCGGCTTCAGCGCGAACGTGCCCGCCCGCTCCTCCGGCGTCATGGCGGCGATGGCCTCCGGGCTCGGCAGGCTGGCGCCGTTCTGGTCGCCCGCGAACTTCACGTAACCGCCGAAAGGCAGCACCGAGAGCCGCCAGCGGGTGCCGGCCTTGTCGGTCCAGCCCAGGATTTCGCGGCCGAAGCCGATGGAGAAGCTGTCGATGCGGGTCTTGAAGATCCGCCCGGCGATGTAGTGGCCCCACTCGTGGATGAAGACCAGGATCCCCAGAACGACGAGGAAGATCACGATGGTAAAGAAGAGACCGGGCTGCGGCAGTTCAACCATCCGTGTTACCTTCTTCCAGCCGCGGAGGCGGCGTCCCTTGATCCTGCCGCCGAAGCGGCGGTGTTTGCCCGAACCAACACCGGGGCGCTGCCGCGCGCCTCGACCACGGATTGTGCGGCACGACGCGCCTCGGCGTCTACAGTCATCACGTCGGCCAGGCTTCCGATCTTCGGCGCGCCCAGCCTGTTCAGAACTTCCGCAACGATTGCGGCAATATCAAGAAACCCGATACGACCGTCCAGAAACGCCTGGACGGCCACTTCATTGGCAGCGTTGAGCACGGCCGGGGCCCCCTCGCCAGCGCGAAGCGCCGACCAGGCCAGATTCAGCGCCGGAAAGCGTTCCGGGTCCGGCCGCTCGAAGGTGAGCTGGCCAATCGCCGCCAGGTCCAGGCGTTTGCTGGGAGTCTCGATTCGATCCGGCCAGGCGAGCGTATAGGCGATGGGCGTGCGCATGTCCGGCGTGCCCAGCTGGGCGAGCACCGAGCCGTCCACATACTCGACCATCGAGTGCACCACCGACTGGGGATGCACCAGCACATCCAGCTGATCAACCGAGACCGGGAACAGGTGGTGCGCCTCGATCAGCTCCAGCCCCTTGTTCATGAGCGTCGCCGAATCGATGGAGATCTTGGCGCCCATGGACCAGACCGGGTGGCTCAGCGCCTGCTCCCGCGTCACCTGCGCCATGTCCTCCCGGCTCATGCAGCGGAACGGCCCACCCGAGGCGGTCAGGATCACCCGCGCCACCCGCTCGGGGCGCTGGTAGTCGAACACCTGATGGATGGCGTTGTGTTCGGAATCCACCGGCAGCAGCCGCCCGCCGCTGTCGTTGGCAGCGCGCGTCACCAGGTCGCCCGCGCACACCAGCGATTCCTTGTTGGCGAGCGCGACGGTCGCGCCCCGCTCGGCGGCCTTCAGGGTCGGTTGCAGGCCCGCCGCGCCGACGATCGCCGACATCACCCACTCCGCCGGGCGCTCGGCCGCTTCCACCACCGCCTGCGCCCCGGCCGCCACCTCGATGTTGGTGCCGCTGAGGGCCTCCTTCAGCGCGCCATAGGCCTTCTCGTCGGCCACCACGGCCACCTCGGGCCGGAACGTCCGGGCCGCCGCCGCCAGCTCCACCACATTGCTGTTGGCAGTGAGCGCGACACACCGGTATTTCTCCGGGTTGCGCCCGATCAGATCGAGCGTCGAGCGGCCGATCGAGCCGGTCGCGCCAAGGATCGTGATGGGCCGTGCACTCACAGAATGGCTCCTATTCCCAGCCCGAGCAGTTCGGCCAGCGCCACGACGGCGGCCGCTGCGATCAGACCATCCACCCGGTCCATGATACCTCCATGTCCGGGGAGAATGCTGCCGGAATCTTTCACGTCGAACGCGCGCTTGAGCGCGGATTCACCCAGATCCCCCGCCTGCGCCACCACCGCGAGCGCCGCGGCCGCACCCGCCAGCAGGCCGGAGGCCTCCAGCGTCAGGCCAAACGCCGCGCCCAGCACCCAGCTCCCCAGCGCCGCCCCGGCCATGCCGCCGATGAGGCCGGACCAGGTCTTCTTGGGGGAGAGGCGCGGCGCCAGCTTCGGGCCGCCAAAGCGCCGCCCGGCGAAGTAGGCGCAGGTGTCGGTGAGCACCACCGCCAGCATCAGCCACAGCACCAGCCGGAAGCCCTCCGGCTGGCTGCGCAGCCACACCAGCGCCAGCCCGGGCACGGTGGCGTAGACCAGTCCCGCGCCAACCCAGCGGGCCGCACGCACCCTGGCCACCACGCCCACCAGCGCCAGAACCGCCCCCACCCCCGGCGCCAGAGCGGCGGCGACCGCCCAGCGGCCGCCGCTGGCGAGGCCGAAGCTGGCCGCCAGCACGGTGAGAGCGATCAGATAGAGGACGCGCGGGCTGGCCGCCCGGGTGATGGTGCACCACTCCCGCAGCACCAGCGCGCTGACGACCAGCGCCAGCGCGAGAAAGACCATGCCGCCCAGCCACAGCAGCCCCGTCGCGACGGCCGCCATCGCCACGCCGGCGACGGCGCGGGTCTTGAGGTCGGATGTGGCCTGAGCGTTCCCCCCCGCCACGGCTGCCTACCGTCCGCCGAAGCGCCGCTCGCGCTGCTGGTAATCAGCCAGGGCGGCTTCCAGCGCGTCACGGTCGAAGTCGGGCCACAGGCACGGCACGAACACCAGCTCGGCGTAGGCCGCCTGCCACAGCAGGAAGTTGGACAGCCGCTGCTCGCCCGAGGTGCGGATGATCAGGTCCGGGTCGGGGATGTCGCGGGTCAGCAGATGCTCGGCGACGGTCGCCTCGGTCACCGCCTCGGGATCGATGAGCCCGGCCTTGGCCTTGCGGGCAATCTCCCGCACGGCGGCGGTGATTTCCGCCTGCGCGCCGTAGTTCAGCGCCAGCACCAGCGTCAGGCCGGTGTTGTTCGCCGTCAGCGCCTCGGATTCGTTGACCAGCGCCACCACGTCGTCCGACAGGCGCGTGCGGTCGCCGATCACCCTCAGCCGCACGTTGCGGGCGTTGAGCTCCGCCACCTCGTTGCGCAGGTAATGGCGCAGGAGGCTCATCAGGTCGTCCACCTCCTCGGGCGGACGCTTCCAGTTCTCCGACGAGAAGGCGTAGAGCGTGAGGTAGCTCACGCCCATTTCGCCGCAGGCCGAGACCGTGCGCCGCACAGCCTCCGCCCCCTGACGGTGGCCGAGGGCGCGCGGCAGAAGCCGCCGTTTGGCCCAGCGGCCATTGCCGTCCATGATGATGGCGATGTGCCGCGGCGGCGGAGGCGCCGCCACGCGCGAGGGTGCGGTCGCGGTCAAAGTCGGCCTATCACTTCCCGAGGATCTCTTTTTCCTTGGCCGCCGCAGCGGCGTCGATCTCGCCGATGATCTTGTCGGTGAGCTTCTGGATCTCGTCGGCGCGGCGCTTGTGCTCGTCCTGGCCGATCTCGCCGTCCTTCTCCGCCTTCTTGAGGGCGTCCATGCCGTCCCGGCGCACGTTGCGCACGGCGATGCGGGCCTTCTCCGCATACTGGTTGGACAGCTTGGCCAGCTCCTTGCGGCGCTCCTCGGTCAGCTCGGGGATCGGCAGGCGGATGACCTGGCCCTCGGCGATCGGGTTGAGGCCGAGGCCCGACGAGCGCAGCGCCTTCTCCACCGCATGGGCGTTGGCGCGGTCCCACACCTGCACGGAGAGCATGCGCGGCTCGGGGGCAGTGACGGTGGCCACCTGGTTCAGCGGCATGTTGGCGCCATAGACTTCCACCACGATCGGATCGAGAAGCGAGGTCGAGGCCCGGCCGGTGCGCAGGCCGGCCAGGTCGTGCTTCAGGGTTTCCAGCGCGCCGCGCATGCGGCGCTCAAGATCGGCTTTGTCGTAGCTGCTCATGATGTCGTGCCCCGTTGTCAGGCGTCGTTGCTGATAATGGTTGCCGTGCCGGTGCCTTCAAGCACCCGGGCAAGGTTCCCGTGTTCGTGAATGGAAAAGACCACAATCGGAATGCGGTTGTCACGGCAAAGCGCGACCGCAGACGCATCCAGAACCTGAAGATTGTCGGCCAGAACCTTGTTGAAGCTCAAGGTCTCGTAGCGGCGGGCGGTCGGGTCCTTCTTGGGATCGGCGGTGTAGACGCCGTCCACCTGCGTGCCCTTGAGCAGGGCGTCGCAGCCCATCTCCGCTGCGCGCAGCGCCGCGGCCGTATCGGTGGTGAAGAACGGGTTGCCGGTGCCCGCCGCGAAGATGACGATCCGGCCCTTCTCCATGTGCCGCACCGCACGGCGGCGGATGTAAGGCTCGCACACGCTGGCCATCGGGATCGCGCTCTGCACCCGCGTCTCGACGCCCATGTGCTCAAGCGCGTTCTGTACCGCCAGCGCGTTCATGACGGTGGCGAGCATGCCCATGTAGTCGGCCGAGGCCCGGTCGAAACCCTTCGCGGCCGCGGCCAGACCGCGGAAGATGTTTCCGCCGCCCACCACCAGGCAGATCTGGAAACCGGCGTCCCGCGCCAGCTTCACTTCCACCGCAATCCGCTCCACCGTGGCCGGGTCGATGCCGTACTGCCCGGTGCCCATCAGGGATTCGCCGGAGAGTTTGAGGAGGACCCGGTTAAATCGCCGCCGCGCCGTCATAGTCCCCATCCCTCTCCCTGATCTCTCTTGCCCAGATCTTTGTTGTCTGGCGCGCTCCGGGCCGAATTGCCGGGCGCGCCTCCCAGACACGCAAAACCGGCCAGCACCTTAAAGGCGCTGACCGGTCCTGCCAACACTTCGGTTTAGTTCGAGCCGGCGGCAGCCGCAACTTCAGCCGCGAAGTCGCTGGTCTGCTTCTCGATGCCCTCGCCCAGCTGGAAGCGCAGGTAGCCCTTGAGGGTCACCGGCGCGCCCACGTCCTTGCCGGCCTGGGCAACCACGTCCGCCACCTTGGTCTTGCCGTCGATGACGAAGACCTGGTTCAGCAGCACCACCTCTTCCTTGAACTTGCGCAGCGCGCCTTCGACCATCTTGTTGACGATCTCGGCGGGCTTGCCGGAAGCAGCGGCCTTCTCGGCGGCAATGGCGCGCTCGCGCTCCAGGGTCTGCGGGTCGAGGCCGGTCTCGTCCAGCGCCAGCGGGCTGGCGGCCGCCACGTGCATGGCAATCTGCTTGCCCAGCGCCTCCAGCTTCGCCGCGTCACCAGCCGATTCGAGCGCGACGAGCACGCCGATCTTGCCGATGCCCGGGGCAATCGCGCCGTGCACGTAACCGGCGACCACGCCCTGCGACACCTCAAGGGTGCCGGCGCGGCGCAGCGACTGATTCTCGCCGATGTTGGCGATGTTCTGGGTCAGCTGCTCGGCCACGGTGCCGGTGCCGCCCGGGTAGGCCGCGTTGGCGACTTCGTTGATGTCGGAGGTGCCCTTCTCCAGCGCGATCTCGGTGACCACGCGGACGAAGTTCTGGAAAATCTCGTTCTTGGCGACGAAGTCGGTCTCGGAGTTCACCTCGACGACCGCGCCCTTGTTGCCGGCAACGGCAACTCCGATCAGACCCTCGGCGGCCACGCGGCCCGCCTTCTTGGCGGCAGCGGCCAGACCCTTGGTCCGCAGCCAGTCGACGGCCGCTTCCAGGTCGCCACCGGTCTCGTTCAGCGCCTTCTTGCAGTCCATCATGCCGGCGCCGGTCTTCTCGCGCAGTTCCTTCACCAGGCTCGCAGAAATCTCAGCCATGTCTCATCCCTTCGGTCTGATCGCAATCGTTCTCGCAACGTGCCGCCGCCGCGGATACCCCTCGCGGGCGGCGCGCCGACGCCTTTTTCGTCAACGGCTGCCCCGGCCGGGCCGAAGCATCACTCCGCGAACACGGGGGAATACGTTTGATACCGCGATGGCGTCCCGCAGATGCGGAAGCAACACGTCAATGCGTCCATGCTCTTGTCGAGCGGTAATCCGGGCTCTTGCGAGCGCACCCGGGAACGGGCCCGGGCGGATCGGGATCGACCCGGAGCGCGCAACCGCACGCCCCGGGTCGCCCGGTTTGGTCTTACTGAGCGGCCGGAGCGTCGGCCAGGGCCGGCTCCACCGGCTGCTCGAGAGCGCCGATGTCCTGACCCTTGCGAACCTGCTCGTTCACCTTGCCGTCGAGAACGGCGTCGGCGATGGCATCGCAGTACAGCTTGATCGCGCGGCTGGCGTCGTCGTTGCCCGGGATCGGGAACGCAATGCCGTCCGGCTTGCAGTTGGTGTCAAGGATGGCGACCACGGGGATGCCAAGGGTGTTGGCCTCGTGGATCGCGATGTTTTCCTTGTTGGTGTCGATGATGAAGATGACATCCGGCAGACCGCCCATGTCGCGGATGCCGCCCAGCGACTGGGCGAGCTTATCGCGGTCGCGGGTCATCTTCAGAATTTCCTTCTTGGTGAGGCCCTGGGTCGAACCCGACAGACGCTCCTCGATCTGCTTCAGACGGCGGATCGACTGGCTGATGGTGCGCCAGTTGGTCAGCATGCCGCCGAGCCAGCGGTGGTTCACATAGTACTGGCCGCAGCGGGCAGCAGCCTCGGCCACCGGATCCTGAGCCTGACGCTTGGTGCCGACAAACAGAATCTTGCCGCCGGCAGCAGTCACATCACGGATGAACTGCAGCGCACGCGCAAAGAGCGGCACGGTCTGCGACAGGTCGATGATGTGGACACCATTGCGCTCGCCGAAAATGTACGGCGCCATGCGCGGGTTCCAGCGGTGGGTTTGGTGACCAAAGTGCGCACCAGCTTCCAGCAGCTGCTGCATCGTAACGACGGGAACCGCCATACGTTCTCTCCTTCTCCAGTTGTATCCGCCGCGGGGGTTTCGGCCTTTCGGCCCACCGGGAAGGCTCGCCCCCGCGTGTGAGATGGCGGCGGCATTACCCCAGCCCGCCCCGGAAATCAAGCCATCCGTTCCCGGAAAACAGGAGAAACGAAGCGGGACAGGACCTGGAAGCTCCACCCCTTCACAGGGGGGCCTTTCAATTCTTCACAAGGGGTCTCGGACCCCTGAAGTCTTCGCAAGGGGGTCTCGGACCCCCTTGCATCCCCCATTCGTTTCAACTCACCGCACCCGGCCTGACCGGCACAGCACTCTGGAACAAGGGCGCGGCCCAATCATGCCCAAGCGCGCTCCGATTGCACGGACCGCACCCGGTCAAACCGGCACCACACACTGGAACAAGGATGCGGCCGATTCATACCCGGACGCGCTCCGATTGCACGGACTGCACCCGGTCGAACCGCCACCACGCGCTGAAACAAGGGCGCGGCCCAATCATGCCCGGACGCGCTCCGATTGCACGGACCGCACCCCGCCGAACCGGCACCACGCACTGGAACAAGGGCGCGGCCCAATCATGCCCGGACGCGCTCCGATTGCACGGACCGCACCCCGCCGAACCGGCACCACGCGCTGAAACAAGGGCGCGGCCCAATCATGCCCGGACGCGCTCCGATTGCACGGACTGCACCCGGTCGAACCGCCACCACGCGCTGAAACAAGGGCGCGGCCCCTTTATTCCCCCCTTGCTGTTATTCCCCCATTCCTGAGGCGTCGGCCAAGAGGGCGCCGGAAACGCGGCCCGAAAAACGAACGGGAGTGCAGAGGGTCCAAGACCCTCTGCAAAAAAACAAATCAAATCAATGCGAAGCAGAAAACAACGAACGTTCCGCCTTACCCCGGAGTCCCCTCACCCCAGCGGCTGCCCGCCCATCACCAGCCGGGCGTCGTCGATGCCTGGCAGGGAGCGGAGGGCGGCGCACAGGTTGGGGTCGACCCGGTAGCGTTCGGGGAGCATGACTTCCGCCATACGTCCGGCGTCGAGGCGCAGGTGGAGCTTGACCCGTCCGCGCCCGCCCTTGCAGCGGTCCAGCAGCCCGGCCATTTGCGGGAACGGGTCGCGGGAGTGGATGAACACGGTGACCTCGGCCTGGGTGCGGTCGGCGAGTTGTTCGAGCGGGGTGACGCCGCGGATGGTGACGCGGGGGGCTTCGTCCCCGTCCCGCCACAGGAGTTCGCCGGCGATGAGGACCAGCTCGCCTGCGGCGGCGGCCCGTTCGATGCCCCCCTGAGCTTCCTCGTCGAAGCACATGCTCATGTACTGGCCGGACTGGTCGCTGATATCGACCATCAGGTAGCGGTTGCCCTGCTTGCCGTCGCGCGGCGGCGGCTGGCGCCAGCGGGCGGATTCGATCATGCCGGCCAGCGTGACGGGCATGCGGTTGCCGGTTGCGGGCGGTTCGGAGTTGATCGCCTGGGCGTAGGTGATGACGTTGTGCGCCCTGAGCACGTGGGTGTAGGCGTCGAGCGGATGGGCGGAGAAGTAGAAGCCGAAGGCTTCTCGTTCCTTGTCCATCAGCGTTGTCAGCGGCCAGGGCTCGGCGCGGGGCAGTTGCAGCGCCTGCGCCTCGACGCCGGTCGCCTCGCCGAACAGGCTCACCTGGGCGCTGGCCCGTGCCTCGGCGGCGGAGGAGGCGTAGTTCAGGATGGCTTCCAGCCCGGCGTGCACCGCCGCCCGGTTCGGCTCCAGCGAGTCGAAGGCGCCGCCTGCGGCCAGGCCTTCCAGCTGCTTCTTGTTGACGAGGCGCGGGTCGATGCGTTCGGCGAAGTCGGCCAGCGATTTGAACGGGCCGTTGGCCTTGCGTTCCTCGACCACCCCTTCCATGGCCTTCTCGCCCACGCCCTTGAGGGCGGCGAGGGCGTAGCGCACGGCGAGGGTCTGGCCGGAGGGGGTTGGCTCGGGCAGCGTCTCGACGGAGAACTCGGCCTCGGAGCGGTTCACGTCGGGCGGCAGCAGCGGCAGCTGGAGCCGCTTCATGTCCTCGACGAAAATGCTCAGCTTGTCCGTCAAGTGCATGTCGTAACACATTGACGCCGCGAAGAATTCCACCGGGTAGTTGGCCTTGAGATAGGCGGTCTGGTAGGCCACCAGCGCATAGGCCGCCGCGTGGGACTTGTTGAAGCCGTAGCCCGCGAACTTGGCCACCAGTTCGAAGATGTGGTCGGCGGTCGCCACATCCACGCCCTTTTCCTTGGCGCCTTCGAGGAAACGGGCCTTCTGGGCGTCCATCTCCTCCTTTTTCTTCTTGCCCATGGCGCGGCGCAGCAGGTCCGCCTCGCCCAGGCTGTAGCCCGCCAGGATCTGGGCGATCTGCATCACCTGTTCCTGGTAGATGATGACGCCGTAGGTCTCGGCCAGCACCGGCTCCAGCCAGGGGTGCAGGTAGTCGGGCTCCTCCAGCCCGTGCTTGCGGTTGGCGTAGGTGGGGATGTTGTCCATCGGGCCCGGGCGGTAGAGCGCCACGAGCGCGATGATGTCCTCGAACTTGTCCGGCTTCACCATGGCCAGGGTGCGGCGCATACCCTCGGATTCGAGCTGGAACACGCCGACCGTGTCGCCGCGCGCCAGGAGGCCGAACGCCGCCGGGTCGTCCCACGGAATGCGCGAGAGATCGAGGTCGATGCCGCGCTGCTTGAGGAAGTCTACCGCCTTCTGCAGCACGGACAGGGTCTTGAGGCCGAGGAAGTCGAACTTCACCAGACCCGCCTTCTCCACCCACTTCATGTCGAACTGGGTGACCGGCATGTCGGAGCGCGGGTCGCGGTAGAGCGGCACCAGCTCGTCCAGCGGCCGGTCGCCGATCACCACGCCTGCCGCGTGGGTGGAGGTGTGGCGGTACATGCCCTCCAGCTTGAGGGCGATGTCGAACAGCCGGTCCGCGCCCTTCTCCTGGTAGCGCTTCTTGCGCAGCTCGGGCACCTCGTCGAGCGCCTGCACCAGCGTCTTGGGGTCGGCCGGGTTGTTGGGGATCAGCTTGGAGATGGAGTCCACCTGGCCGTAGGACATCTGGAGCACGCGGCCCACGTCCTTCACCACCGCGCGGGCCTTCAGCTTACCGAAGGTGATGATCTGGGCCACCTGGTCGCGGCCGTACTTCTCCTGCACGTAGCGGATCACCTCGCCGCGCCGGGTTTCGCAGAAGTCGATATCGAAGTCCGGCATCGAGACGCGTTCCGGGTTGAGGAAGCGCTCGAACAGCAGGCCGAGGCGCAGCGGATCGAGGTCGGTGATCGCAAGCGCCCACGCCACCAGCGAGCCCGCGCCCGAGCCGCGCCCCGGCCCCACCGGAATCCCGTTGTCCTTGGCCCACTGGATGAAGTCGGACACGATGAGGAAGTAGCCGGGAAAGCCCATCTGGTTGATGATGCCCAGCTCATACTCCAGCCGCTCGCGGTAGGCCTTCGCCTTCTCCTCCCGCGTCGCCTCGTCGTCCTCCGGCTTGAAGACGTGCTTCTCCAGCCGCGCCTGCAGGCCCTGGCGCGCCCGCTCCGACACCACCTCCGCCTCCGACATGCCGGGGGCGTAGTTGGGCAGGATCGGCTTGCGCACCGGCGCGGCGACGGCGCAGCGCTGGGCGATGACCACCGTATTGGCCAGCGCCTCCGGCACGTCCTGGAACAGCTTTTCCATCTGCCGGGGCGACTTGAACCACGTCTCCGGGTTGGAGCGGCGGCGGTTCGGCTCGTCCACGTAGGTGCTGTCGGCGATGCACAGCATGGCATCGTGCGCCGCGTGGAAATCCTGCGCCTCGTAGAGCACCGGGTTGGTGGCCACCAGCGGCACGCCCCGCTTGTGGGCCAGCGCGATGAGCTGCGGCTCCACCTTCGCCTCCGCCGCGTCGCCGATGCGGGTCAGCTCCACATAGAGCCGGCCGGGGAACAGCCCCTCCAGCCGGGTGAGATAGTCCTCGGCGGCCTGGCACTGGTCGGCTTCCAGCAGCCGCGCGACCGCGCCCTCGTAGCCCGCCGTAAGCGCGATCAGCCCGTCCGATTTCCCCTCGAACGCCTCCAGCGTCACATGGGGCGGCTCGCCCCCTTCCGTGCCTTCGAGGTGGGCGCGCGACACCAGCTTGATGAGGTTGGCGTAGCCGGTCTCGTTCTGCGCCAGCAGCACCAGGCTGTCGTAGGTGGCCCTGGGGCCGGTGAAGCTGTTGGTCTGGGCGCCCTCGACCGCCGGGCGCTTCACGCCGAGCAGGCAGCCGATGATGGGCTGGACGCCGGAGTCCATCAGGTAGTCGGAGAACTCCATGGCCCCGAACAGCACGTTGCGGTCCGTCAGCGCCGCCGCCGGCATGTGGTGCTTGACGCACAGCTTGGCGATGTCCTTCGGGTGCATCGACCCTTCCAGCAAGGAATAGGCGGACTGCACCCTCAGGTGGACGAACCGGGTGGACGTGCTGGTGCTCATGCTCGCGTCGGAACCGCTGGAAACCGTTGGCAGGATGGCGAAGGCGCCGCCGTGCCGCGCCACATCTGCGCGATCCGCGCGCGAGGCGGCGACTCCCTCCGTTACGCCCTGTGTAGCGCCTCCCGCCGCCGTTGGGTAGCGCCAGCCGCGCCCCACCCGCCGCAAGAGGGCAGGCCCTGCAAACCGCACGCCGTCCAGGCGATCCCCGCCCACCCCGGCAAGGCCGAGGCCGAACAGCAGCAGGAGGGCAAGGAGCAGCGTCATGCCGCCAAGAATACGCTGTTCAGACGATCCCTCACAAGAACAAACAGGCAACCTACGACCATAAACCTGCCCGCGCCCTGCCCCTCCCCCCTGCTCCCGGCCGATTGCCCTTCACCGCCCCGGCGGTTACAACCGGGTCTTCTTTTTTCCCCGGAGTGCGTTGCGCCGCCATGACCCAGTTCCGCCCCCGCCCGAAGGTTGAGCCGTTTCACGCCATCGGCATCTCCCGCCTCGCCCACGAGCTGAAGGCGCAGGGGCGGTCCATCATCCACATGGAGTTCGGCCAGCCCTCCACCGGCGCGCCGCAGCCGGCCATCGCCCGCGCCCACGCGGTGCTGGACGCCGACCCGATGGGCTACTGGGAGAGCGTGCCGCTCAAGCAGGCGCTTGCGGCGCGCTACTGCGCCGAATACGGCGTCGAGGTCGCGCCCCACCGCATCATCCCCACCTTCGGCGCGAGCGGCGCGCTGGTGCTGGCCTTCACCGCCCTGTTCCGCCCCGGCGACCGGGTGGCCCTGGCCCGGCCCGGCTATCCGGCCTACCGCAACACGCTGACCGCCATGCATCTGGAGCCGGTGGAGATCCCCTGCGGGCCCGAGAGCCGCTACCAGATCACCGCCGCGCACATCGAAGCGCTCAACCCCGCGCCGGCCGGCGTGATCGTGGCAAGCCCCGCCAACCCCACCGGCACCATGCTGACGGCGGACGAGCTGGCCGCCATTGCCGAGGTGTGCCGGCGGCGCGGCATCCGGCTGATCTCCGACGAGATCTACCACGGCCTGTGCTATGCCCACGCGCCCGCGACGGCGCTCGCCTTCTCGGACGATGTCATCGTCGTCAACAGCTTCTCCAAGTATTTCTCGATGGCGGGCTGGCGGCTGGGCTGGCTGGTGGTGCCCGAGAGCGAGGCCGAGGCCGTCTCCACCATTTCGGGCAACATGTTCCTGACGCCGCCCAGCCTTGCCCAGCACGCGGCGCTGGCCGCGCTCGGGGCGGATGACGAGCTGCGCGGCCATCTGGAGGTCTATCGCGCCAACCGCGCGCTGCTGCTTGAGCGGCTGCCTGCCATGGGCATCGGCAGGATCGCCCCGCCCGACGGCGCCTTCTACGTCTATGCCGACATCGGCCACCTCACCAACGACAGCCTGGATTTCTGCCGCCGCCTCGTGCGGGAGACCGGGGTGGCGCTCGCCCCGGGCATCGACTTCGACCCCGTCGAGGGCCAGCGGTTCCTGCGCTTCTCCTTTGCCGTTTCGACCCCGGAGGTGGAGGAAGCGCTGCGCCGGCTGGACGCCTGGCTGCCGCGCTGAGGCCGGCCCGGCTGCCCCTGCCCGGGGACTCTTCGGCAACGACCTGCCCCTTCCGCTCCTCGGTTCGCCCCGCATTGCGGAACATTGCCTCCCGCCCGGCCTTCTAGCCGGAGCATCGACCAACCAGAGGAGGCATCGATGGCACAGAACAAGAACCAGGGCGGCGGCCAGGGCGGCAAGATGAGCCGCGAGGAAGCCGGCCGCAAGGGCGGCGAGACCGTGAGCCAGGATCGCGAGCACATGGCCGAGATCGGGCGCAAGGGCGGCCAGCACTCCCAGACGGGCGGGCGCGGCGGCGGCAGCAGCAGCGGCGGCGGCCAGCAAGGCCAGCAGGGCGGCGGTACGAACAAGCGCTGACTGCCCGACGCTCTGGCAGACACGGAAACGGCGGCCTCGGGGCCGCCGTTTTCACGTTTCGCCAGGTGCCGGCGTCTCAGCGGTGCTTCAGGCGATGGGCGTATTTCTCGCGGAACTTGCGCACCTTCGGCCCCACCACGGCGGCGCAGTAGGGCTGGTTCGGATTGTTGGCGAAATACTCCTGGTGGTAGTCCTCCGCCTGCCAGAAGGTGGTGGCGGGCGTCACCTGGGTCACGATCGGGTCGTCCCATTCGGCCTGCGCCGCCGCGATCGCCTTTTCGGCGGCCGCCTTCTGGGCGTCGTTCAGGTAGAAGATGGCGGAGCGGTACTGCTCGCCCACGTCGTTGCCCTGGCGGTTCAGCGTGGTCGGATCGTGGATGTGGAAGAAGACGTCCAGCAACTCGTCGTAGCTGATCTGCGCCGGGTCGAACGTGATCCGCACCGCCTCGGCGTGGCCCGTGTCCTCGTCGCACACCTGGCGGTAGGTGGGGTTGTCCACGTGCCCGCCGATGTAGCCGGATTCCACCGAGTGGACCCCGACCAGATCGTCGAACACCGCCTCCACGCACCAGAAGCACCCGGCTGCCAGAATGGCCGTTTCGGTTTGCGCCATAACTCGATCTCACGCTTGCCAGAAAAATGTGTAGAAGCAGCGGGAACGCATGAAACAAGGCCGGATGTCCCGGATGACCGCGCGCGCTGCCGCCGGACTATAGACCCGCCCGGCCCGGAATGGAAAGAGACGCCGTCATGACCCCACAGATCGAGCGTGCCCTCGGCGAGGTTCCCGCCCTGCTGCGGGAGACCGCCGAGCGGGTGATCCTCCCCCGCTTCCAGGCGCTTGCCAGCCACGAGATACGGGAGAAATCCGGCGCGGATGATCTCGTCACCATCGCCGACGAGGAGGCCGAGGCGCTGCTGACCGAAGGCCTTCTCAAACTCCTCCCCGGCGCGCTGGTGGTGGGCGAGGAAGCGGTCGCCGCCGCGCCGGAGGTCATTCACCGGCTGGCCGCCGCCGAGCCGGTGTGGGTGATCGACCCCATCGACGGCACCGCAAACTTCGCCAGCGGCGATCCCCGGTTCGCCGTGATGGTGGCGCTGGTGCAGGGCAACGAAACCCGCGCCGCCTTCGTCTACGACCCGCGGGGCGACCGCATGGCCGAAGCCCGCCCCGGCGGCGGTGCCTACATCAACGGCGCGCGGGTCCGCCTGCCGGCGCGCCGCCCCGGCCCGGTGCGGGTTTCCGTCTCGGTGCGGTTCTGGCCGCCCGAGATCACGGCCGCCGCCCGGCTGGACACCATCGAGCAGGTCGAGCCCATGATGTGCGCCGGCCACGAATATCTGCGCCTCGTCGCGGGCGGGATCGATGCCGCCTCCTACTGGCGCCTCCTGCCCTGGGACCATGCCGCCCCGGCCCTCATCGCGCTGGAAGCGGGGGCGCGGATCGCCCACCCGGACGGCAGCCTCTACCGCCCCTACTGCGCCCCGCGCCTCGGGCTCATCGCCGCCCACCCGGATGTCTGGGACGAAGCCTGCCGCGCCTCCTACCCGGACCTGTCGCTGGTGCCCGGCACCGCTGCTCACCGCCGAGCCGACGACCGCTGACAGGGCGGGCCAGCCTGGCCAGCCTGACAATCTGCCTCAGCTCGCCGACAGGCGGCGAACTTCTCCAGCCCTGTCGCGTTAGCTACGGGAGTGGCAGCCTGTAATGAACTCGGGCGGTCTGCGATCGGGCAGGCCGCCATTTTTTTGTCACGACCATGGGCCATCTGCCCCGCGAAAATTTTTTGGGGACCAGACGGAATAAATGACCGCCCTGGTCCGTACATGGGGCATGACGGACAAATCCTTCGACGTGGTTGGTTTGCTGCCGGCGCTGCTGCGCTATGCGCGCGCGCTCGTCCGCGATCCGGCCGACGCGGAGGAGCTGGTCCACGAGACCCTGGTGCGGGCCTACGAGCGCCGGGGCTCCTATGACGACCGCCGGGCGCTGCGCCCCTGGCTGTTCTCCATCCTGCACAACCAGTTTGTCGACGGCCACCGCCGCCGCCAGATGGAGGAGAAGGCGGTCGAGACCATGGCAGCCGAGACCATGGCGGCCGCGCCTGCCCCGCTTCCGGTCGATGCCGACACCCGGGTGCAGCTCTGCCAGATCCATCAGGCGTTCACCCGCCTGCCCGAGGCCCAGCGCGCCGCGCTCCACCTGGTGGCGGTCGAGGGGCTGTCCTACCAGGAAGCCGCCGAGGCGCTCGGCATTCCGGTCGGCACCCTCATGTCCCGCCTGTCCCGGGCGCGCGCGAGCCTGAGGGAGTTCGACCTCGCGGCCGCGCCCGCGTCGAGGCCGGCTCCGTCCTCTTCCGTTCCGCTCAAACTGGTTAGGGGCTCCAATGGCGAGAAATGATTTCCCCCAACCGTCCTCGATCACCGAGTTCGACTTGCAGGCCTACATGGACGGGCAACTGGATGATGCCCGGCGCATCGAGGTGGAGGACTATCTGTCCCGTCACCCGGAGGCGGCGGCGGACCTGATGGCCGCCCTGCGCACCACCGATGCCCTGCGCCTGTTCGCCCAGAGTCAGGATGCGCCCTCCGGCCGCCTTCTGGAGGACGCCGTCCGGCTCCAGCAGGGGCTGAAGCGCCAGTCGTGGCGCCGCCATGCGCTCCGGCTCACCGGGCTGGCGGCGGCCATCACCGTCGGCTGGATCGTCGTCAGCGCCATCCAGCCGTTCGGCAGCGCCAACCAGCGCAGCGAGGCCGCAACGCTGGCCTTTGTGGACGACGCGCTGGATGCCCAGCGGGCACTCAACCTGCGCCAGCGCATGGTCTCGCAGATCGAGGCGGTCAACTACGATCCGGTCGAGCTGTGGACGGAGACCAGACTGGCCCTGCCCGAGCTGCCGTCGACCTGGACCGTGCGCGACGTGCAGGTCTACCCCTGGGATGAAGGCTACAGCATCGGCGTCACGGCCGATGCGGGCTCGCTCGGCGTCGTCACCCTGTTCGTTGCCCCGCGCCCGTCCGACCTGACTTCCGAATTTCATGTCACGACGGTTGGCGAGGGAACGGCGGCCTTCTGGCAATCCGGCGACCTCGCCTACGCCCTCGTGGGCAAGGCGCCCGAGGCTGATCTGCAAGCCGCAGCCACACAATTGCTGGCGAGCCTGAACGACATGGCCGCCGGCAGAAGCGCCGCGGCTCATCCCCCCGCCCACTGACCGTCCAACCCGTTGCGTCTGCATCCCCCTGTCAATGTTCTGTTCTGGATTGTTCCCCCATGCTTGCTGATTTGCACGAGGCCCCCTCCAGCCTGACCATCAACACGGACGTCTGCATCATCGGTAGCGGCGTTGCCGGACTGACCCTTGCCCGCACGCTGCTGGCCCGCGGCGTTCACGTCTGCCTGCTGGAAAGCGGCGGGCGCGATCACGAGGACCCCATCCACCGTCTCGGGGATGGCGACAACACCGGCTTCCCCTACTACGAGCTTCAGGAATCCCGGCTGCGTCTGCTCGGCGGCACCACCGCCATCTGGGGCGGCCGTCTGGCGGAGCTGGACCCCGAGGATTTCGAGGCCAAGCCGTGGGTGCCGCACAGCGGCTGGCCCATTTCCAAGGACGACCTCGCGGACCACTACCGGGCCGCGTGGAAGACCTTCGACATGCCCGCCGAGGCCGAGGTGCCGGGCTGGCTGGACGCCGAGGCGAAGCGTCTGGCGCAGGCGTCCGATTCCGCCCTTGAGGTGGGCTACTGGCGGTTCGACACCCGCTTCAACCGCTTCACCCACCGCAACATCGAGGACGTGACCGGCCATCCGCGGGCGCAGGTCTGGCTGCATGCCACCGTCACCCGCATCCAGGCGACGGAGGACGGCAGCCGCATCGATCACGTGGTTGCCCGCGACATGGCCGGACACAAGGCCATTGTTCGCGCCCAGCGCTATGTGCTGGCGGCGGGCGGCATCGAGAATGCCCGCCTGCTGCTGGCCTCCAACGATGTGTGGAAGAACGGTCTCGGCAATGCCTACGATCAGGTGGGCCGCTACTTCATGGAACACCCCCACGCGCGGGGCGGACGGGTTGTCACCGAGCGCAGCTGGCCGCTGCTCAAGGTGCTGGCCCGCTCCCACCGGCACCGGGGCACCCGCCTCGCCGCGCTCCTGCGCCCGAGCCGGGCGCTCCAGGAGCGCGAGGGCATTCTCAACACCGCCTTCACCCTGGGCGCGCGCCAGTCGGCGGATGCGTCCATGTTCCTGCCGCTCAAGCTCTATAACACGCTCAAGCACCGCCTGCCGCCGACCGAGGCCGGGCGGCGGCTGTGGATGTTCACCAAGCAGAGCGCGGTCTGGCTGCACGAGCACATCGACCCGCTGCGCCCCTGGCTGCTGCTGAAGTCCGGGCGGCGCGAGCTGGCCATTGTGGTGCGGGCCGAACAGGCGCCCAACCCGTCGAGCCGGGTCCGCCTCGGCAACCGGCGCGACGCCTTCGGCATCCCCCGGGTGGAGCTGGACTGGCGCTTCGCCGACATCGACAAGCGCACCCTCCAGGTGATCAACCGCCATTTCGACGCCATGCTCCAGCGCACCGGGCTGGGCCGGGTCGAGACGCAGGACTGGCTGAACGAGGACGGCCCGCTGTGGCAGACCGATCCGCTCATCAGCTCCCACTCGTTCGGCGGCTATCACCACATGGGCACGACCCGCATGTCGGCCAGCCCGCGCACCGGCGTCGTCGACGCGGATTGCCGGGTCCACGGCATCGACAACCTCTACGTGGCGGGCAGCTCCGTCTTCCCCACCTCCGGCTGGGCCAACCCCACCCTCACCATCGCGGCCCTCGCCGTGCGGCTGGGTGAGCACCTGGCCGTCCGCAAGGAGCGGGAGGACGTTTTCGTCCCGCAGACCATCTATTCGGCCCCGCAGAAGGTTGCGGCGCGCTGAGACCCTTCGGTAGCTGATCACCTACCTGCCTGGCCGGAGCCTCCCGCTCCGGCCTTTTTTCTTCCCGCGATCGGGACTGTTTTTTTTTCGCGGAGGGTCGCGGACCCTCCGCACCTCCCTTCATTTTTTCAGGCCGCGTTTCCCTGCATGCCGGAGAGACAAAAAAGGGACGCGGCCCCAAAGGCTGCGTCCCTGCAAGCGAACGGGAGGTGCAAGAGGGGCAAGCCCCTCCTGCAGGAAAATCTCCCGGAAAGCCCTACTCCGCGGCGGCTTTTACCTCTGCCGGAGCCTTGTACGTCAGCACCGGCTGGCGGGCGGCGCGGGTTTCGTCGAGCCGCTTGACCGGTGCGAAGTGCGGCGCGGCCGTGAAGCGCTCCTTGTCGCCGTTCTTCGCCGCTTCCGCCAGCGCGCGCAGCGCACCGATGAACTCGTCGAGCGCGGCGCGGCTTTCGGTTTCCGTCGGCTCGATCAGCATGGCGCCGTGGACCACCAGCGGGAAGTACATGGTCATGGGGTGGTAACCCTCGTCGATCATCGCCTTGGCGAAGTCGAGGGTGGTCACGCCCGTGTCCTTGAGGAAGCGGTCGTCGAACAGGGCCTCATGCATGCACGGACCCTCGAACGCCGGGGTCATCACATCCTTCAGCCGGGCCATGATGTAGTTGGCATTGAGCACCGCATCCTCGGCCGCCTGACGCAGGCCGTCCGCGCCATGGCTCAGCATGTAGCTGGCCGCGCGCACGAACATGCCCATCTGGCCGTGGAAGGCGACCATGCGGCCGAAGCTCCTGTCGCCGCCCTCGCCCAGGTGCTCCACCAGCTCGAACCGCTCCGCCGTCTTGCGGACATACGGCAGCGGCGCGAACGGGGCCAGCGCCTCGGAGAACACCACCGGACCCGCACCCGGACCGCCGCCGCCGTGCGGGGTGGAGAAGGTCTTGTGCAGGTTGATGTGCATGGCGTCGATGCCCAGGTCACCCGGGCGCACCTTGCCCATGATGGCGTTGAAGTTCGCGCCGTCGCAGTAGAAGAACGCGCCGGCCGCGTGCACGGCCTCGGCGATCATGATGATGTCCGGCTCGAACAGGCCGCAGGTGTTCGGATTGGTCAGCATGATCGCCGCCACGTCCGGGCCCAGCCGCGCCTTCAGCGCCTCCAGATCCACCCGGCCATTGGGGCCCGCCGGAATCTCCTCGACGCGATAGCCGCAAAAGGCCGCCGTCGCCGGGTTGGTGCCGTGGGCCGATTCCGGCACCAGCACCACCTGGCGGACATCGCCCCGGGCTTCGAGCGCGGCGCGGATGGTGAGCAGGCCGCACAGCTCGCCGTGGGCGCCCGCCTTGGGCGACATGGCCACGCCCGCCATGCCGGTCAGCTCCAGCAGCCAGTGGGCGACCGTATCGATCAGCTCCAGCGCACCCTGCACCGTGTCCTGCGGCTGGAGCGGGTGAATGTCCGCAAAGCCCGGCAGCCGCGCCATCTTCTCGTTGAGGCGCGGGTTGTGCTTCATGGTGCAGGAACCCAGCGGGAACAGGCCCATGTCGATGGCGTAGTTCTTGCGGCTGAGGCGGGTGTAGTGACGCACCGCCTCCGGCTCGGAGAGGCCCGGCAGGCCGATGGCCGCCTTGCGCTCCAGCCCGCCGAGGCGCGAGGCCACCTTCGGCGCTTCCGGCACATCGACGCCGGTGCGGTCGATGCGGCCGATCTCGAAGATCAGCGGTTCGTTGAGGTCGAGGCCCTTGTGGCCGGTGAAGGTGGCAAAGCCTTCACCCGACGCGGCGTCGCCGGCGCCCGTGGGACGTCCCTGGCGGTTCAGCATGACAGCACCTCCTCAAGACCCTTGGCCAGGGCCTCGATGTCGGATTCGGTAACGGTTTCGGTCACGGCCAGCACGACGCCGTCGTGCAGGGCCGTCTCGGTCGGGTAGAGGCGGCTCAGCGCCACGCCCGCCAGGATGCCCCGGTTGCCCAGCTCGCGCACCACGTCGCGGGAGGGCTTGCTCAGGCGGATGGTGAATTCGTTGAAGAAGGTGTCGTTCACCACGGTGACGCCCGGCACCTTCGCCAGCCGCTCGGCGGTCTGCACCGCGCGGGCGTGGTTGAATTCGGCGAGCCTCCGCAGGCCGGCTTCGCCGAGCAGGCTCAGGTGAATGGTGAACGCCAGCGCGCACAGCCCCGAGTTGGTGCAGATGTTGGAGGTCGCCTTCTCGCGGCGGATGTGCTGCTCGCGGGTGGAGAGCGTCAGCACATAGCCCCGGCGGCCGTCCGCATCGACGGTCTCGCCGCACAGGCGGCCCGGCATCTGGCGCACGAACTTCTCGCGGCAGGCGAACAGGCCCAGGTACGGACCGCCGAAGTTGAGGCCGTTGCCGATGGACTGGCCCTCACCCACCACGATGTCCGCGCCCATCTCGCCCGGCGACTTCATGAGGCCGAGCGAGACGACTTCCGTCACCACCACCACCAGCAGCGCGCCGTTGGCGTGGCAGGCCTCCGCCAGTTCGGAGAGGTCCGCCACGTGGCCGAACAGGTTCGGGTTCTGCACGACGACGCAGGAGGTCTCCTTGTCGATCCGGGCGAGCAGCTGCTCGTAGTCGCCGCCCGGCTTGCCCTCGGTGAGCGCGGGCGTGCCGACGACCAGCTCGTCGCCCGTCACCTTGGCCAGCGCCCTGGCCACGTCCACGTAGTGCGGGTGGACGCCCGCCGAGATCAGCGCCTTTTTCCGGCGGGTGATGCGGCGGGCCATGAAGATGGCCTCGGTGGTGGCTGTCGAGCCGTCGTACATGGAGGCGTTGGCCACCTCCATGCCGGTCAGCCGCGCCACCTGGGTCTGGAACTCGAACAGATACTGGAGCGTGCCCTGCGCGATTTCCGGCTGGTACGGCGTGTAGCTGGTCAGGAACTCGCCGCGCTGGATCAGGTGGTCCACGCTTGCCGGCACATGGTGCTTGTACGCGCCGCAGCCGATGAAGAACGGCACCTGGCTTGCCGCCGTGTTGCGGCCGGCCATACGCGAGAGCGTGCGCTCGACCTCAAGCTCGCTGGCGTGGTTGGGCAGCGTCTTGACGGGCTCCTTCAGCAGGGCCGACGCGGGCACATCCCGGAACAGTTCGTCGATGTGCTTGACGCCGATCTCCGCCAGCATTGCCTGGCGGTCGGCATCCATGTGGGGCAGGTAACGCATCCCGGTTCCTCGAGAACAGAAGTTAGGCGAGGCTCGCCACGTAGTCCTTGTAGGCCGCCTCGGTCATGAGCGCGTCCAGTTCGGCAGCGTCGGACAGGCGGACGCGGGCAAACCAGCCCTCGCCCTCGGCGCCGGAGTTCACGAGGCCCGGCTCGCCGTTGAGGGCGTCGTTCACCTCGACCACCTCGCCCGAGACCGGCGCATAGACCTCCGAAGCCGCCTTCACCGACTCCACCACGGCGAGTTCATCGCCCTGGGAGACGGTGCGGCCGATCTCCGGCAGCTCCACATACACCACGTCGCCCAGCTGGCCCTGCGCGTAGTCGGTGATGCCCACGGTGCCGGTGTCGCCCTCGACCCGCACCCACTCATGATCCTTGGTGAAATAGACGGTCATGAACCTTACCCCTTTTGGCCTTACGCCTGTTGGCTGGAAAAACGAACGTAACGATGCGGCACGAACGGCATCGGCACCACGGTCGCCGGCAGCTGGCGGCCGCGCACATCGATGAGAAGCCGGGTGCCGTCGGCGGCATGGGCGGCATCGACAAACGCCATGGCGATCGGCGCGTCCACCGTCGGCCCGAAGCCGCCGCTGGTGACAACGCCGATGACCTGGCCGTCCCCGGCCAGCACGTTCGCGCCCTCGCGGGCGGGCTGGCGGCCCTCCAGCTTCAGCCCGACGCGCTTGCGGGCGGTGCCGTTCAGGATCTGGTTCAGCACCACCTCCGCGCCGAGGAAGCCGCCCTCGATCTTGCGCCGCTTGGAAATGGCGAAACCGAGGCCGGCCTCGACCGGCGTGATCTCGGTGGAAAGGTCATGGCCGTAGAGCGGCAGGCCCGCCTCCAGCCGCAGGGAGTCGCGCGCGCCAAGGCCGATGGGCTTCACCTCCGGCTGGTCCAGCAGCGCGCGGGCGAAATCGGTTGCAATGCTTGCGGGCAGCGAAATCTCGAAGCCGTCCTCGCCGGTGTAGCCGGAGCGGGACACCCACAGCGGAGTCCCCTCCCAGTTGAACCGGCCGGCGGTCATGAAGGTCAGGTTGACGACGCCCGGCACCAGGCGCGACAGGGCCTCCACCGCCTTCGGGCCCTGGAGCGCCAGCAGCGCCAGGTCGTCCCGGTAGGTCACCGTCACGCCCTTCGGCTCCAGGTGGCGGCGCATGTGGGCGATGTCGTCGTGCTTGCACGCGCCGTTGACGACCACATAGAGGTCCTGCTCCCGGCGGGTGATCATCAGATCATCAAGCGTGCCGCCCGTCTCGTTCAGCAGCAGCGAGTAGCGCATCCGGCCCGGTTGCAGGGCGCGGATCTCGCCCGGTACGAGGGTCTCGAGCGCGGCGTCCGCGTTGTCGCCGCTCAGCAGCACCTGCCCCATGTGGGAGACGTCGAACAGCCCCGCGCTGTCGCGGGTCCAGCGGTGCTCGGCCATGATGCCGGTCGGGTACTGCACCGGCATGGCGTAGCCGGCGAACGGCACCATGCGGGCGCCCAGCGACACATGAAGGTCATAGAGCGGCGTGCGGGCGAGGTTTTCTGCGGGCGCGTCGGCCATAGGGTCTTCTCCGTGACAAAAGCCGTCCCTTGTCGGACGAGTTTGCCCCCTCTGTCACGGAACCTGAGAGCTTTCGCGAGCCGCCGTTGGACCGGCAGCCGCTTACCCCTTCGGTGATTCGCAAGGGTCCCTCGGGAAGGGACGCCCCCGCGAATGCTTTCCAGAGTGCTGTTCACCGGCGCGGTTCTTTTGCCTGAGAGATTCCGGGGCGGTTGCTCCTTCGGCGCCGGACGGTGGTGCCCGCCGGCCTCTCCCGCGCTGGTGTCGGATTGCTCCGCAGCCCGCACACCCTATGAGTCGCGCACGCCAAGTCAACTGTTTGTCAGATGAAGCCTGCGCGATTCACGGTGCTAGTGGGCGATGTTGTAGTAAACCTGCGCATCGGTGAGCTGGAAGCCCACCAGAATTTCAAAGCCGCTGGCCTTGGGCTTGGCGTCGAAGAACAGGTCCTCCGGCTGCACCGGCTCGCCGCGCTTGCGCTTCTTCTTCTTTTTGTCCTGATCGTGGTCGGGCCCGGCCAGCTTGAGTGCTTCGGCCCGGTCGATCGCCGCCTGCACGGTCTGCACCGCCTCGGTGCGCACACTGCCCGGCTCGAAGGTGAGCGTGGCCTCGTAGACCTGCTTGGAGACGATCTGATTGCCCTCCTTCACCACCGCCACGAAGTAGGGCACGGTGATGGTCTGGGCCGCCGCCGCATTGGGACGCTGCGCGCCGATGGTGAAGCGCAGGTTGTTCGTCACCCTGGGCGCGCTTTCCACGCAGTGGTTTTCCAGGCCGAAGATGGTGGCGCTCGCCACCACCGCGTCCGCCGTGCGGCTGGAGGGCGGCGAGAAGAAGGTGAGCGAGCCCGCGTGCTGGGGCACGGCGGTTGCCGGGCACAGGGTGCGCCGCACCTCCAGCGGGTTGCTCGCGCACCCGGCCAGCAGCGCCGAGGCCGTCACCGCCACGAGGCCAGCCTTGCCCCAGAAACCGCCCCTGCCCGCCAGACGGCGCAGGTTCGTCAGAGCGTCAATTCCCTTGGCTGGCATCATTCCAGTGGCCATGCATACCTCTCCCGCCGACAATTGCGGCCCGCACAGTAGGCAGGCTTCGCTCCAGACGCAAGCGAGCCGCTCGACGCCTTGCGTCGAACGGCTCGCGAAACCTTCGGCCCCCGGGCCGATGCGGAGATTAGCTGAGCTTCCAGCTGATCGGCACCACCAGGCTGGTCACGCCGGCCGGCGGCGGCGGGAAGCTGCCGATCTTGGTCATGATCTTCTCGGCCTCGCGGTTGAGAATATCCGAGGAGGTGGCCTCCACCAGCTCGACGCCGGTGATTCGGCCGCTCGCATCCATCGTCACCTTGACCTTGGCCGTGCCTTCCTCGCCGCGCACCTGCGCCGAGCGGGGATAGCTGAAGTTGTCAGCGATCAGCTGGGCAACCTTCTTCTGCCAGGCCGCGTCCTGCGCGTGGGCCGGAGAGACGGCGCCGGTTACGGCCGCTGCGGCAGTCGCCGCGAGAGCCATCGTGCGAGCAAACTTCCCGAACATCTTCTTCTTCTGCCTTTCTCGATCCTCGGTGACTCAAAACGGTTGCGGACGGCATCGTTAGTTGCGCGTAACGCCCCGATCACCATTCTTGACCTAGATCAAAAAGGTAAATGATCAGTTGACGTAATGATGTATCTTTATTCGAGCAACGATCGCCCCTAGCACCCACCGCCAACCGGCAATGAAATGACGCAGCCGGCCGGCGGGAACCGCCGCCTGAGACAATTCCGGCGTTTGTTTTGGCGGCCAATCCGGCTATAGACCGGCCCATGACCCTGCCTTCCCTTTCCGTACTGGTCGCCAATCCGCGCGGGTTCTGCGCGGGTGTGGATCGCGCCATCAAGATCGTCGAGCTGGCCATCGAGCGGTTCGGCGCTCCGGTTTATGTCCGGCACGAAATCGTGCACAACCGCTTCGTCGTGGAGACGCTCCAGGCCAAGGGCGCGGTGTTCGTCGACGAGCTGGACGAGGTGCCGGAAGGTGTGCCGGTGATCTTCTCCGCCCACGGCGTGCCCAAGTCGGTTCCGGCCGAGGCGGAGCGCCGCCGGATGCTCTATGTGGACGCCACCTGCCCGCTGGTGAGCAAGGTGCACCGGGAGGCGGAGCGCCATTCGGCGCAGGGGCGGCACATCCTGATGATCGGCCACGCCGGCCACCCGGAGGTGATCGGCACCATGGGGCAGCTGGAGGAAGGCGCCATCTCGCTCATCGAGACCGCCGAGGACGCCCGCACCATCGAGGTCCAGAACCCGGAAAACCTCGCCTACATCACCCAGACCACCCTGTCGGTGGACGACACGGCCGAGATCGTCTCCATTCTTCAGGAGCGCTTCCCCGCGCTCGAAGGCCCGAAGAAGGAGGACATCTGCTACGCCACCACCAACCGGCAGGATGCGGTGAAGGCCATTGCCGACCGTGCCCAGCTGGTGCTGGTCATCGGCGCGCCCAACTCCTCCAACTCGCTCCGGCTGGTGGAAGTGGCGGAGCGCTGCGGCGCGCGGGCCCGGCTCGTTCAGCGGGCGGGCGATATCGACTGGTCGTGGTTCGAGGGTGTCGCCTGCGTCGGCATCACCGCCGGGGCGTCCGCGCCCGAGGTGCTGGTGGAGGAAGTGATCGGTGCGCTCGGCACGCGGTTCACGCTCGCCATCGAGCACGTCACCACCACCACCGAGGATATCGAGTTCAAGCTGCCGCGCGCCTTGACCGCCTGATACCGGATACTTGTCGACGACCGAAGGAAGGAAGCGAGGGGGGCCGCGTGGCAGTCTACACCCATGTATCGACCGAGGCGCTGGAAGCGTTTCTGGCGGACTTCGACATCGGCGGCCTACTCAGCGCCAAGGGCATCGCCGAGGGCGTCGAGAACAGCAACTACCTGATCGAGACCGAGCAGGGCCGCTTCATCCTCACCCTCTACGAGAAGCGGGTGCGGGTGGAGGACCTCCCCTACTTCCTGGGGCTCACCGGTCATCTGGCGGACCGCCACCTGCCGGTGCCGCGCCCCATTCCCAACCGGGCGGGCGAGACCCTGCACCGGCTGGCGGGCCGCCCCGCCTGCCTCATCGAGTTTCTCTCCGGCGTCTCGGTGACCGAGCCGACGGCCGAGCAGTGCCGCAACGTGGGCGCGGCGCTGGCGCGCCTGCACCTGGCGGCGGCGGACTTCCCCCTCACCCGGCCCAATGACCTGTCGGTCGAGGGCTGGCGGCGGCTGGCCTCCAGCATCCGCGCCGAGGCGGACGGCATCGCGCCGGGCCTGCGCGGGCTCATCGACACCGCCCTCGCCGAAATCGGCGCGGCCTGGCCCCAGGGGCTGCCCTCCGGCCCCATCCATGCCGACCTGTTCCCGGACAACGTGCTGGTGCACGGGGCGGCGGTCACCGGCCTCATCGACTTCTACTTCGCCGCAAACGACGCCTGGGCCTATGACGTGGCCGTGTGCCTCAACGCCTGGTGCTTCAGCAGCGACGGCCACACCTATCACCAGCCGCTGACCGACGCATTCCTCGCGGGCTACGAGAGCGTGCGTCCGCTGGAGCGGGCCGAGCGCGCCGCCCTGCCCCTCCTCTGCCAGGGCGCGGCGCTGCGCTTCCTGCTCACCCGCGCCTACGACTGGGTGAACACCCCCGCCGATGCCATCGTCACCCGCAAGGACCCGCTGGCCTACGCCCGCCGACTCACCTTCTTCCGGGAGCAGGCCGCCCGCCTGTTCGCGGTGGCATCATGAGCGAGCGGGCGACGGTCGAAATCTTCACCGATGGCGCCTGCTCCGGCAATCCGGGCCCGGGCGGCTGGGGCGCGATCCTGCGCGCGGGCGAGCACGTCAAGGAAATCCACGGCGGCGAGCCCCACACCACCAACAACCGCATGGAGCTGATGGCGGCCATCGAGGCGCTGCGCGCGCTCAAGCGGCCCTGCCATGTGGTGCTGACCACGGACAGCGTCTACGTGCGCGACGGCATTACCAAGTGGATGTTCAACTGGCAGCGCAACGGCTGGAAGACGGCGGACAAGAAGCCGGTCAAGAACGCCGAGCTGTGGCAGGCGCTGGCCGAGGCGGCCCGCCCGCACAAGATCGAGTGGCGCTGGATCAAGGGCCACTCCGGCCACCCGGAGAACGAGCGCGCCGACGAACTGGCCCGCCTCGGCATCGCGGAAATCCGCCGGGGCGCCTGAGTCACACTTGCTGCCAGCAATTTAAGAATGCTGGCCGACCCGGCCGCCCCAAGGCTATCATCCGCGCCGTCATTCATCTTCGGGGGCACCTGGAATGCTCAAGGAATTCAGAGAATTCGCCCTGCGCGGCAATGTGCTCGACCTGGCGGTCGGTGTCATCATCGGCGCGGCGTTCAACAAGATCATCGATTCGGTCGTCAACGACCTCATCATGCCGCTGGTCTCGGCCATTGTCGGCACGCCGGATTTCAGCAACCTCTATCTCAAGCTCGGCGAGGTCCCGGCCAACTTCGAAGGGCCGGAGACCTACCAGTCGCTGGTGGCGGCGGGCGTGCCCGTGCTGGGCTACGGCCAGTTCATCACCGTGGCGCTGAACTTCATCCTGCTGGCGTTCGTCGTCTTCTGGATCGTCAAGGGCGCGAACATGCTGCGCCGTCCGGCCAAGGAAGAGGCTCCGGCCGCGCCGCCGCCGACGCCCGAGGACGTGCAGCTGCTGCGCGAAATCCGCGACGTGCTGAAGGCGAAGTCGTAAGGCCCGGCACGGCAGCAGAGGCAACAGGGAAAGATCCAGAAGAAAAAGATCCAAAAGAAGAAATGGCAGGAGGGGCTTGCCCCTCCTGCACATCCCTTAACCGGGATCGGGGCGTGCGCGAGAGAGACGGGCACGCCCTTTTCTGTTTGCGGATTCTATCTGCGGAAGCGCGCCGGGCTGTAGGCCGCCGGGTCCACGCCCGCCGCCCTCAGGGCTTCGGGCACGGGCTCGCCCTTGAGGAGGCTGGCGCACAGCGCCCCGGCGGCGGGCGCGGTCTGCATACCGAAGCCGCCCTGCCCCGCACACCAGAAGAAGCCCGGCACGTCGGGCTCGAAGCCGTAGACCGGCACCCGGTCCGGCGCGAAGGTCCTGAGGCCTGCCCACACCCGCTCGGGGCGGCCGATGGTCAGCGTCGTCGCCTTCTCCAGCCGGTCGAGCGCCACCGCCACGTCCAGCTCCTCCGGCTGGGCATCGCACGGCACGGTCGGCGTCTCGTCATGGGGAGAGAGCCAGTAGGTGCCCGCGTCCGGCTTGAAGTAGAAGCTGCCGTCCACATCCAGCACCAGCGGCATCTCGGAGCAAAACTCCCCGGGCGGCACCCGCAGCACCACCATGGTCCGGCGCATCGGCGTCAGGCCAACGGGCGCGACGCCCGCCAGCCGCGCCACCTCGTCCGCCCAGGCGCCAGCGGCGTTGACGACCGTGGGCGCGGCGTGGACCTCCGCCCCGCAGTGGACGCGCCAGAGCCCGCCCTCCCGCGCCAGCGCCGTCACCCGTCGGCCGGTCAGCACCGTGCCGCCGTTGCGGCGCAGCTGGCGCAGAAACCCCTCGTGCAGGGCGCTGGTCTGGATGTCGCGCACGCCCGGCTCCCACACCGCCGCCGCGCGCCACTCCGGCCGCAGCGCCGGGGCGCGGGCGGCGATATCCTCCGGCCCGACGATCGCCAGCCCGAGGCCGGGGTACAGGGCGTGCATGGCCTCGACCGCGCCGCGCTGCTCCGCCCGGCCCACATACAGCGCCCCGCGCGGCGCCTTCACCAGCGGCGCGCCGAACGCCTCGGGCGCATCGAGAAAAAACGGCAGCGATGCGGTGGTAAGCGGCTGCACCCGGGGGCCGCCGTAGGTTTCGCTATAGAAGGCGGCAGAGCGGCCGGTGGTGTGGTAGCCGGGGAAGTCCTCGCCCTCCAGCAGCAGCACCCTGAGATCGGGCCCAAGGCTCCCGGCCAGGGACGCGCCGGCAATGCCGCCGCCCACCACGATCACGTCATACGCCTCAGCCACGCGCCTGACCTTCCGTCCCGTCCAGCGCCGCGCGGATCTCCGCCAGCGCCGCGTTCCGCACCGCGTCCACATCCCGCAGCAGCTCGTGCCGCCCGCCCGGCACCACCTTGAGCAGGCAGTGCGGCAGACGCGCCGCCGCACGCCGTGCGGCCGCCGGGTCCACCACCTGCTCGTTTTCCGGCATCAACATGAGAACGGGCGTCTCCACCCGTTGCAGGTAGCCGGGCGCGGCCAGCCGATCAAGGGACTGGAAGGCGGCATCCAGCCAGCCCCAGGTCACGCCGCCCAGCGCCAGCGCCGGGTTCCGTTCCACCCACCAGATCTCGTCGGCAAACCGCTCGTTGTCACCGGTCAGCGCCGCCTGCCGGACGGGAGACAGGGCCTGCGCGCCGTGGGGCTTCTGGGTCAGGGCGAAGTCGCCGCCCCGCCCGCGCCCGGTCATCCAGCGCGCCAGTTGCCGGGCGACCGGGATCGGGATGCCCCCGGTGCGGATGCCCAGCATGGGCGCCAGCAGCACCGCCCGCCGAATCGCGCCCGGATGTTCGGCGAGGTAGCGCAGGCCGATATGCCCGCCCATGGAGTGGGCCACCAGATGAAGGGGCCCCGGCATGTCCCGCCGCAGGTCCTCGACCCAGCCCGCCAGGTCGCCGACCAGGGTGTCGAAGCTCTCCTGATGCCCCTTGTGGGGGTGGTCGGCCAGGCGTCCCGACATCCCCTGCCCCCGCCAGTCGAGCGAGGCCACCGCGTAGCCCCAATCAAGAAAGGCGGCGTAGCTCTCCAGATACTTCTCCAGAAAATCCGCCCGGCCATTGAGAAAGACGATGGTGCCGCGCGCTGCGCCCTCCGGCAGGCAGCGCAGGGTGCGCATGGGCCAGCCGTCGGCGGCGCGCCAGTCCCGGAATTCCGTCTGCGGAGGGAAGGCACGCCGGGCCGAGGCGGAGGGGGTCTGCATGGGAGGGGAGATTTCCACTTTCTTCAGCTTTGCATGTGAACCTTGCCGCATGTGGGAACTCATCCGGCTTGTCCTTCTCATAGCGCTGCTTGCCCTGCTGGTCATCGCCGCAGTGGGCGATGTGCGCCGGTATCGCATCTCCAACCGGCTGTGCCTCGTGGTGGCGGGGCTCGCCCTGCCCTACTGGATCGCCACCAGCCTTGCGGGCGGCGCGGACCTGTTGCCTCTGCTTGCCTACCAGATCGGGGTGGCCGCGCTGGTCTTTGCCGGGTTCGCCGCGCTCTTCGCCCTCGGGGCCATGGGCGGCGGCGATGTCAAACTGGCGGCGGCGCTGGCGCTGTGGATCCCGGCGGCGCAGACCCTGGAGCTGGTATTTCTCATCGCGCTGTTCGGCGGGCTGGAGGCGCTTGTTCTGGTTGTCGTGCGCCGCCTGCGCGGGCAATCCAGCCGCGCCGTTCCCTACGGGGTCGCCATTGCCCTCGGGGGGTGTGCTCTGTTGCTCGAAGAAATCATTAAACTTTCCTCCGTATAACTGCCCGCAGTTCGGACGCGAGAGAGGACGGCATGAACCTTCGCAGTCTCATACTAGCGGTCGCAGCCCTGATCATTGCCGTGGTGACCGCGCTGATGGCGCGGGCCCTGATGTCGGGCAACGACGAGACCCCGCCTGCCACTGCGTCCCGCGAGGTCGCCGAGACGAAAGTGCTGGTGGCGGCCCGCACCCTGCCGGCCGGGCGCATTCTCCAGACCGAGGATCTGAAGTGGCAGCCCTGGCCGGAGTCGGCGATTGACGACTCCTACGTGCGGGACGGCACGCCGCTTGGCGAGATGACCGGCAAGGTTCTACGCAGCGCGTTTCTGGCCGGCCAGCCGATCACCCGCGATGCGGTGGTGGGGCCGAACGATCGCGGCTTCCTCGCCGCCGTCCTGACGCCCGGCATGCGGGCGATCACCGTCTCCATTTCCCAGACCTCGGGCGTTGCGGGCTTCATCTTCCCCGGCGACCGGGTGGATCTGGTCGTCACCCACGAGGTGGAGCGGGGCGATGGTCCCCGGCTCGATGTGTCCGAAACCGTCATCCGCAATGTGCGGGTGCTGGCCATCGACCAGAACACCACCAACGAGGACAACAAGCCCAAGCCGGGCGGCACCGCCACGCTGGAGGTGACGCCCAAGCAGGTGGAGAAGATCAACATCATGGAGCAGCTGGGCAATCTGTCGCTCAGCCTGCGTCCCCTCGCCGACACCGAGGACACGGTGGATGCCGACGGCCGGGTGCGCCCGGCCCTGCCGAGCGACCACGCCCCGTCCTTTACCACCGCATCGGAAGTGACCCGCTTCGTCAACGCCCGGTCGTCATCGGGCGGCGGCGGCGCCAAGGCCTCCCCGCCCCGCACCCGCGGGGTTGTGGTCGTGCGGGGCAACCAGGCTTCCATGGCCGAGACTGGAGCAAAATAACATGCGTCCCAGCCGTTTCGTCCCAGCCGGATTCCTTGCTGCCCTTGCCTGGGGCGGCCTTGCGGCCGGCCTCAGCGCAGGCGCGCCGTCGGCGGCCTTCGCGCAGTCCGTCACCGTGCAGCACCCGCAGGAGTCGCTCAGCCTGTCCGTGAGCAAGGGCACGCTCGTGCGCCTCAACCAGCCCGCCTCGAGCGTGTTCATCGCCGACCCCAAGATCGCCGACGTGCAGGTGCGCTCGCCGCATCTCATCTACGTGCTCGGCGTCGGGCCGGGCGAGACCAGCTTCTACGCCATGGATGACCGGGATCAGGTGATCTATTCGGCCAGCGTCCATGTCTCCAACAACATCGACCAGATCCGCAGCCTCCTGCGGGCGGCGCTGCCCGAGGCCAGCATCACCGTCGAGCCCTTCAACGGCATGGTGATGCTCTCCGGCCAGGTGCCCTCCCCCGAGGCGGTGGGCGAGGCCGAGCATCTGGTCAAGCAGCTGCTGGGCGAGAAGCAGGTGGTGGTCAACCGGCTGCGGGCGGCAACACCCGTGCAGGTGAACCTTCAGGTCAAGATCGCCGAGGTCAGCCGCACGCTGCTGAAGGAGGTGGGCTTCAACCTCGCCACCCGCGATGCCACCGGCGGCTTCCTGTTCGGCGTCTGGCGCGGCCGCAGCGCGGTGGAGATCACCGACAAGGGCTACGAGTTCCTGGTGCCCGAAGGCACCAACACCATCGGCCTTGCGGGCAAGCTGTTCGGCCTCGACGCGGCGGCGGCCATCGACGCGCTGGCGGAGGAAGGCCTGGTCACCATTCTGGCCGAGCCCAACCTCACCGCCCTGTCCGGCGAGATGGCCAGCTTCCTGGCGGGCGGCGAGTTCGCCATTCCCATGCCCGCCGAAAATGGCCGGGTGCTCATCGAATACAAGCAGTACGGTGTGGGCCTTGCCTTCACGCCGACGGTGATGAGCGACAACCGCATCACCCTCCGGGTGCGCCCGGAGGTCAGCGAGCTGTCCCAGGCCGGTGCGATTTCGGTCAACGGCATCAGCGTGCCGGGCCTCACCACCCGGCGGGCGGAGACCACCGTGGAGCTGGGCTCGGGCCAGAGCTTCATGATCGCAGGCCTCCTGCGCAACACCACCGGGCAGGACCTCAACAAGATCCCGGTGCTGGGCGATCTGCCCATCCTCGGCACCCTGTTCCGCTCCGACCGGTTCCGCCGCAACGAGACCGAGCTGGTGATCATCGTTACGCCCTATCTGGTCAAGCCGGTCAACGCCCGGGACATCCGCCTGCCGACCGACGGCTACCGGGCGCCGAGCGATCTGGAGCGCTGGCTCGTCGGGGCCAACTTCTCCCCGACCCTGGAGCGTGCGCCCGCCCCGGCGCGGCCCGCCGCGCCCCTGCCGGCACCGGAGAGCGCCCCCGCACCGGAGCCCGCCTCCGCACCGGAGCCCGCCTCCGCACCCGAGGCCCTGGCGGAAGCCGTCACCGAGACCGTCACGGAAACCGCCGCGCCCGCGCCCGGCCTCTCAGATCAGGGGAACGCACAATGAGCCTTGCGCCTGCCCTCAAGTCCATTCTGCTGGCCGGATCGCTGCTCGGCGTGGCGGCGGCCCTCTCCGGCTGCGGCCACAACCCCGGGGTCCCGTCGCTGAAGACGCCGGCCGTCACCGTCCAGACCGTCCACCACGACATCGTCTTCGGGCCGGACCATCAGATCCTGCCCGAGCAGGTCGGCGCGCTGCACGCCTTCCTCGACCGCCTGGAGCTGGGCTACGGCACCCGCGTGACGCTGGAGGACAACGGCGCGGACGGCGCGCCGCTGCGCTGGGCGGCGGTCTCGGCTGTCCTTGCCGAGCATGGCGCCGCGCTCGCTCAGAGCGCCCCGCCCCGGCGCTCCGGGATGCCCGCGGGCACCGCGCGGCTGTGGATCGAGCGGGCGCAGGCAACCCTGCCCGTGTGTCCCGACTGGTCCGACTCTCCCCTCGGCAACATGAACGCCAGCACCCACAGCAACTACGGCTGCGCGGTCAACAGCAACCTGGCGGCCATGGCGGCCGATCCGGGCGATCTGGAGCAGGGCCGCGTCTACAACGGCCCGTCCGGGGCGGACATCGCCCGGGATCAGGACTACCAGCGCCAGCGCGTGCCGAGCGGCTTCAACAAGCCTCTGGAGAAGGCCTCCACCACCAACAGCATCCGCACCGGCGGCGGTGGTGGCGGGAACTGATCGCACGGGAAGCGGGATACAAGCTATGAATGCCCCCTGGTCATCGACCCAACGGTTTGCCGACGCTCCGCGCGAGATTTTCTCGGCCTTCGTCTGCGACGACGAGACGGCCGAGTCGCTGCGGAACAGTGTTCTCGAATTGGGCTGGGCGCCCGAGCGCATCTACAAGGGCGGGCTCAACAATGCGGTCCAGACCCTGTCCGTCTCCGCCTCGCCGCAGATCCTGCTGGTGGACCTGTCGGACAGCGCGGACCCGCTCGGCGACATCAACGCGCTGGCGGAAGTCTGCGAGCCGGGCACCATCGTCGTTGCCATCGGCCGGGTGAACGATGTGCGGCTGTACCGGGAGCTGATCGCCTCCGGCATCCATGACTATCTCCTGAAGCCCGTCGCCGCGTCGGTGATGCACGAGGCGCTGCACAGCGCCCAGGCGGCGCTGCACGCCCCCAAGACCGAGCAGCCGGCGGAGTCGGAGAGCACCACCACCACCGTTGCGGTGATCGGTGCGCGCGGCGGCGTTGGCGCCTCGACGGTCGCCGCCTCGCTCGCCTGGGCGAGCGCCGAGGAGGTGGGCCGCCGCACGGCCCTCCTCGACTTCGACATCCACTTCGGCGTCGGCGCCCTCTCCTTCGATCTGGAGCCCGGCCGGGGCCTCACCGACGCCCTGGAAAATCCGGCCCGCATCGACAGCCTGTTCATCGAGCGGGCGACCGTGAAGGCGTCGGAAAACCTGGCCGTGCTCTCGGCCGAGGCGCCGATCACCGCGCCGCTCCTCACCGACGGCGCGGCGCTCCTGCACCTGCACGCGCAGGTGGGCCAGACCTACGGCACCATCATCATGGATCTGCCGCGCCTCTTTGCCGTGCAGAACCCGCTGCTGGTGGCCGAGGCGAAGCACGTGGTCATCGTCACGGACCTGACGCTGGCCGCCGCCCGCGACACGCTGCGGCTGCTGGGCTTCCTCAGCGCCCACGCGCCCGGCGCGAAGGTTCATCTGATCGCCAACAAGGTGCCCGCGCAGGGGCAGACCGAGGTCAGCCGCAAGGATTTCGAGGCCTCCGTCGAGAGCGCCATCGGCACGGTGCTGCCGCTGGAGCCCAAGCTGGCCATCGCCGCCGCCCAGCAGGGCAAGAGCCTGGCCGAGGTGGGCCGGGGCAGCAAGACCGCCGCCGCGCTGATCGATCTGGCCCGCACGCTGGTGGTCACCGCCGAGGACGAGGACTCGCGGCGGGAGACCGGCCCGCTCGCCTGGCTCTCCAACCTCAGATCCCTGATCCCGGCCAAGTCGCGCTGACGAACGGTTAGGACACGCGCATGAGACAGGTAGGCTTCGGACGACGTTCGGCACAAAAGGCCGATTCCGCGCACGGGCTTGCCGCGCGCCGCCCGCCCGTGGCTGGCGCGGAGACGCCGGCGGCACAGCCGGCCCTGTCGCCTGTGCCGTCCCCGGCCCTCTCCCCGGCACTGACGCCTTCGCCTTCGGCAACGGTGGCGCGGGGCGAGGTGGTGGACCAGCTGTTCGAGATCATCTCGCCCAACCTCCTGAACCTGTTCCCGGCGCCCGAATACAAGGACCGCGCGCGCACCGAACTGGTGATGGCGATTCACGACCGGGTGCAGGAGACCGCCCGCGTCCACGGCATCGACCTGTCCGAGATGGAAGCGCGCGACGCGGTCACCGTGCTCCTGAACGAGCTGGTCTATGCCTACAAGGCGCTGGACAGCGCCGACAGCCAGCGCGGCAACGGCCGCAGCCAGAACACGGTCGCCGCCGCCAAGGAGAAGATCCACCCGCTCCTGATGGAGCACATCGACGCCAGCGCCATCAACGAGCTGCCTCGCGACGCGGTCGCCGATCAGGTCTCGGACATCGTCACCGAGCTCCTGCTCCAGCAGCGCATCAACCTGAACAAGACCGAGCAGCGCGAGCTCGTCACCCTCATGCTGAACGACATGTTCGGCCTGGGCCCGCTCGAGCCGCTGCTGGCGGACGAGTCCGTCACCGACATCATGGTGAACGGCCCCAACCAGATCTACGTCGAGCGCAAGGGCAAGCTGGAGCTGACGGACGTCAAGTTCCGCGACGAGCAGCACCTGCTCAACGTCGCCCAGCGCATCGTGGCGGCGGTGGGCCGGCGCGTGGACGAGAGCAGCCCGATCTGCGACGCGCGCCTGGCCGATGGCAGCCGCGTCAACGTCATCATCCCGCCGCTCGCCATTGACGGCACCTCCATCTCGATCCGCAAGTTCTCGAAGAAGAAGATCACGCTCGACATGATGGCGGCGCAGGGCAACATCAGCCCGAAGATGTGCCAGCTGCTCAAGATCGCCGGGCGCTGCCGTCTCAACATCATCATCTCGGGCGGCACCGGTTCGGGCAAGACGACCATGCTCAACGCCGTCTCCCGCAACATCGACCCCGGCGAGCGCATCGTCACCATCGAGGACGCGGCGGAGCTTCAGCTCCAGCAGCCCCACGTGGTGCGGCTTGAAACCCGGCCGCCCAACCTGGAAGGCAAGGGCGAGGTCACCATGCGCGGCCTCGTGAAAAACGCGCTGCGTATGCGCCCTGACCGCATCATCCTCGGCGAGGTGCGCGGCGGCGAGGCCATCGACCTGTTGCAGGCCATGAACACCGGCCACGACGGCTCCCTCGGCACCCTCCATGCCAACCGCCCGCGCGAGGCCCTCACCCGCCTTGAGAACATGGTCAACATGGCGGGCCTCAACCTGCCGCCCAAGGCCATCCGCGAGCAGATCGCCAGCGCCGTCAATCTCATCATCCAGGTGAGCCGCATGCGCGACGGCATCCGCCGCGTCACCCACATCACCGAGGTGGTGGGAATGGAGGGCGATGTCATCACCACGCAGGACCTCTACACCTTCCAGTTCACCGGCGAGGACGAGACCGGCCGCCTCAAGGGCGAGTTCATCTCCTCCGGCCTGCGCCCCGCCTTCTACGAACGCGCCGAATACTACGGCCTCGGCCGCGCGCTGATGGACTGCCTATGACCCTCGCGCCCGCAACAGGACATCCCCGATGAATTCGCCCGCGTTGCTCCTTCTCCTGCTCGTGAGCGGCGTCCTCGTGCTGGCCCTGCTGGCGCTGGCCTTCTTCACCGCGCCCAATCCGCAGAAGAAGGCGGCCAGGCGCCTGAACCAGATCCGGGACCGCTTCGCCGGCAGCCGCGAGGGCGCGGCCAAGGCGCAGATGCGGCGCATCCACGCGATGAAGCAGGAGACGGCGTTCGACCAGATGGTGCGCAGCATCATCCCGCGCCCGGCGGAGCTGCGCGCGCGCCTCAGCCGCACCGGGCGCGACATCAGCCTCGGCCAGTACGGCGCGCTGTGCGGCGGCCTCATGATCGGCTTCACCCTCGTGGGGCTGGCGCTGGGCTTCCCGCTGCTTCTCAGCATCCTGCTCGGCATCCTCGTCGGCCTCGGCCTGCCCCACGCCACCATCGGGTTTCTCATCGGCCGCCGCATCCAGAAATTCGTCGCCGTCTTTCCCGAGGCGATCGATCTCATGGTGCGCAGCCTGCGCTCGGGCCTGCCCATCACCGAGGCGCTCGCCATCGCGGGCCGGGAAATTCCCGATCCCGTCGGCGTCGAGTTCCGCACCGTCGCCGACAAGATCAAGATCGGCCAGACCATGGATCAGGCGCTGGGCGACATCGCCCGGCGCGTGCCCACGCCCGAGTTCCAGTTCTTCGTCATCACCCTCGCCATCCAGCGGGAGACCGGCGGCAACCTGGCCGAGACGCTCGACAACCTCTCCGACGTGCTCCGCAAGCGCCAGCAGATGAAGCTCAAGATCAAGGCCATGTCGTCCGAGGCCAAGGCCAGCGCCTACATCGTCGGCGCCCTGCCCTTTGCCGTGTTCGGCCTGATCTGGCTGGTCAACAGCACGTATCTCGCCGGCTTCTTCAGCGATCCGCGCCTCATCGCCGCCGGCATCGGCGGCCTCCTGTGGATGAGCATCGGCGGCTTCATCATGTACAAGATGGTCAACTTCAAGGTTTAGGAACCGGCAGCCGTGACCCTTCCCTTCGGCCTTGATCCGCTCGACCTTGCCACCATCCTCGCCGGTGTGGCCGCCTTCATGGTGCTGCTTGCCATCTGGGCCGCCACCACCGTGCGCGACCCCATGCGCGAGCGCATCAAGTCGCTTCAGGAGCGCCGGGCCCAGTTGCGCGCGGGGCTGGCCGCGCCGCGCCGGCGCAGCGCGCTCATCAGCAAGGCGGACGCCACGGCCACCATGGGCCAGATCCTCAACCGCCTGAAGGTACTCCAGGACGAGCAGACCCGCCAGGCGGCGGAGCGGCTGGCGCAGGCGGGCTGGCGCACCCGGGAAGCGGTCATCGTCTACCAGTTCGCGCGCCTCGTCGCCCCGATCCTCGCGGCGCTCGTCGCCCTGTTCCTGCTCTACGGCCTCGGCATGATGGCCGACAAATCCACCAACACCAAGCTGATGGCCCTCATCGGCGTGGTGCTGGCGGGCTACAAGCTGCCGGACCTGATCGTCACCAACGCCATCCAGAAGCGCACCGAGGCCATCCGCCTCGCCCTGCCCGACGCGCTCGACCTGCTCGTCATCTGCGCCGAGGCGGGCCTGACGCTGGACGCCGCCTTCTCCCGCGTCTCGCGCGAGCTGGGCATGGCCTACCCGGAACTGGCGGACGAGTTCAGCCTCACCTCCATCGAACTCGGCTTCCTGCCGGAGCGGCGGCAGGCGCTGGAAAACCTCTCCAGGCGCGTTGACCTCCAGTCCATGCGCGGCGTCGTCACCACGCTGGTGCAGACCGAACGCTACGGCACGCCGCTGGCCTCGTCCCTGCGCGTGCTCTCCGCCGAATTCCGCAACGAGCGCATGATGCGCGCCGAGGAAAAGGCAGCGCGCCTGCCCGCCATCATGACCGTGCCGCTGATCCTGTTCATCCTGCCGACCCTGTTCGTCGTCATCATGGGCCCGGCCGCCTGCTCCATCGCGGATTCGATGGGGAAGTAAGGGCAAAAAAGAGAGGTGGATTGCAGGGGGATCTTGATCCCCCTGCACCCCCTGTTCGTTTTATGGGCCGCACCCGTCATCACGCGCACGGCCCTTTTCCTTGACGAAGAGTCCAAAGGGCCGCTCCCGTCATCACGCGCACGGCCCGATAAAAAAATGGGAGGTTGCCAGGAGGGTCCGAGACCCTCCTGCGAAAAATCTCCTAGCCTTCCACGCCACCCACAACACCTGCTTCCGCCAGCGCGCGGATGTCGTCCTCGCCCAGCCCCAGTTCCGTCAGCACCGCGCGGCTGTGCTGGCCGACCATGGGCGGCGCGCTGCCGTATTCGATGGGCGTGCCGGAGAGCTTGATCGGGTTGGCGACGGTCTTGACCGTGCCCGCGAGCGGATGCTCCAGCGCGACCGTCAGGCCCCGGGCGCGCGCCTGTTCGCTCTCGAACGCCTGCGCGACCGACTGGACCGCGCCGCAGGGGATGCCCGCCTTGTCCAGCGCGGCGAGCCAGTGGGCGGAGGGCGCGCGCCGCAGCTCCGCCTCGATGAGCGCCACCAGCTCCGCGCGGTTGGCGACGCGGGCGCGGTTGTCCGCAAAGCGCTCGTCCTGCCCCCACTCGCTCCGGCCGAGGATCGCGGCAAAGCGGCGGAACTGCTCGTCGTTGCCGACGGCGACGATGATCCGCCCGTCCTGCGTCGGGAAATCCTGATAGGGCACGATGTTGGGGTGCGCGTTGCCCATCAGCCCGGGGACGATGCCGCCCACCAGATAGTTGGTCGCCTGATTGGCCATCCACCCGAGCTGCACATCGAACAGCGCCATGTCGATATGCTGCCCCTCGCCCGTGCGGTGGCGCGCCTGAAGCGCGGCCAGAATGGCGATGACCGAATAGAGCCCCGTCGTCAGGTCCGTCACCGCCACGCCCACCTTGGTGGGGCCGGACTCCGGCGTGCCGGTCACGCTCATCAGCCCGGCCATGCCCTGAATGAGAAAGTCATAGCCCGGGCGGCCGGCGTTGGGTCCGGTCTGCCCGAAACCGGTGATGGAGCAGTAGATGAGGCGCGGATTGATCGTCCGGAGGCTTTCGTAGTCGAGGCCGTATTTCGCCAGCCCGCCGGTCTTGAAATTCTCCAGCACCACGTCGCTCCGGGCGGCGAGCCTGCGGACGATCTCCTGCCCCTCGGGCCGGGTGATGTCCAGCGCCAGCGAGCGCTTGCCCCGGTTGGCGCAGAGGTAATAGGCGCTCTCCCGGGTGGGGTTGCCGTCCTTGTCCTTGAGGAACGGCGGCCCCCAGCCCCGGGTGTCGTCCCCTGCCCCCGGGCGCTCCACCTTGATCACGTCCGCCCCGAGGTCGGCGAGAATTTGCCCCGCCCAAGGCCCGGCCAGCACGCGCGACAAATCCAGCACCCTGATGCCCGCCAACGCTCCCGCCACGTTTTCTCTCCCCATCGCTGCGATGTGTTGTGGTTCAGCGGACCGGAAAGACCGGCCGCCGTTTTTCGGTGAAGGCGCGCACGCCTTCCTGCAAGTCCGGCCCGTCGAAGGCGTCGAAGAACTGCGCGATCGACTCCGCGTCATCGTCCGCCGCGCCGTCGAGAATCCGCCGCACGATCTTCTTGGTCGCCCGCACCGAGTGCTGGGAATTGGCCGCGATCTCCCGCGCCAGCGCCAGCGCGTCCTCCCGCAGACGGTCCCGCGTGGTCAGCACGTCCACCAGGCCCATGTCCCGCGCCGTCTCCGCGCCGAACAGCGCGCCGGTGTAGAGAATGTGCCGCGCCCGACTCGGCCCCACCAGATCAACCAGCAGCTTGGTGTCGTGCAGGCTGTAGACCAGCCCCAGCTTCGCGGGCGTGATCCCCAGCCGTGCCGTGTCCGCCGCCACCCGCAGGTCGCACGCAATCGCCAGCCCGCAGCCGCCGCCGACGCACACCCCGTCGATCGCCGCGATCGCCGGCTTCTCCAGCCGCGCCAGCGTCGCCTGTGTCTCGCGGATCGCTGCCTGATTGCGCCGCCGCCAGTCCACGTCCGAGGCCCGCACCGCGAACTCCTCGATGTCCGCCCCCGCGCAGAACGCCTCCGGCGTCGCGGACGCCAGAATCAGCACCTTGGCCCGCCGGTCCGCCTCCACCTGCCGCAGCAGGCCGGGCAGCGCCTCCCACATCGCATGATTGAGCGCGTTCTTCTTCTCCGGCCGGTTCAGCACCAGCCAGGCAATGTCATCCTCGACACTCAGGTCCATCACACCCATGGCACCCCCAACGACTGCGGTCTGCATGGCATAGCCGGGTTTAGACCATTTTGGATTCAGATTGCGAGAAGGGTCGCGGGCCCTTTGATGTCTTCATCACAGGAAAAGGGCCGCACCCGTCATCACGCGCACGGCCCGTCAAGGGAATGGGAGGTGCGGGAGGGATCGAGTCCCACCCGCAGGAAGTTACCTCAGGCGGCCTTCCGGTCGGACGTCTTGCCGTCCCACGCCGTCCACAGCTCCGCCTCGCGCTTGCGGGCGAGCGGCACGCTGGCGGCCTTCACCGGGCCGAAGCCGCGGATCTGGTCGGGCACGGCGGCGATGGCGACGGCCAGCTCCAGCCGTTCCGGCGTGAGGCCCGCCAGCAGTTTCTCGACCGTGGCGAAGTAGTCCTCCACCAGCTGGCGCTCCATGCGGCGTTCCTCGGTGTAGCCGAAGATGTCGAGCGCGGTGCCGCGCAGGCCCTTCAGTCTGGCCAGCAGCTTGAACGCACCGAACATCCAGCCGCCGAACACCATTTTCTTCGGGCGGCCGGTGGCCGGGTCGTGGCGGGCCAGCAGCGGCGGCGACAGGTGGAACTTCAGCGCCTTGTGGCTGCCGAACTGGGCCTTCAGCGCCTGCTCGAACCGGCCGTCGGTGTAGAGGCGCGCGACCTCGTACTCGTCCTTGTAGGCCATCAGCTTGTAGGCGTTGCGGGCGACCGCCAGCGCCAGCTTGTCCGAGCCGGGCGCGACCCGGCTTTCGGCCGCCTGCACCTTCCGGACCAGGTTCCGGTAGCGCTCCGCGTAGGCCGCGTCCTGGTAGGCGGTCAGGTCCGCGACGCGCTTTGCCACCACCTCGTCCAGCGTCCTTGCGAGCGGTTCGGCGATGGGGCCGCGCGCGGCTTCCACCAGCGCCTGCACTTTGGCCGGATCGTGCGCCAGCAGCCGGCCGAGCGCGAACGCCCGCAGGTTGAAGTCCACCGCCACGCCGTTGAGCTTGATCGCGCCGGCGATGCTGTCCAGCATCAGCGGCACCCGGCCCTTCTGCCAGGCGTAGCCCAGCATCATCATGTTGGTGGCGATGGCATCGCCCATGATGGCGGTGGCGATCTTCTCCGCCGGGATGAAGTCGCTGGCGTCCGGCTTCGTCACGTTGCGGATGGCGCGCTCCACCTGGGCGTGGCGGAAGTCGAAGTCCCGGTTGCGCACGAAGTCGGCGATCGGCTGGATGGCGCTGTTCACCACGGCCGTCGTGCGCTCCGGGGTCATCAGGTCCTGAATGACCGCGCTTGCAGCCACCACCGCGTCGCAGGCCAGCAGCAGGTCGGCGCCGCCGGTGATGATGCGCGGGCTGAGCAGGTGGTCGTTGCTGGCGCCCAGCCGCACCTGGGCGTAGACCGCGCCGCCCTTCTGGGCGAGGCCCGCCATGTCGGCGGTGGTCGAGGCCTTGCCTTCGATGTGGGCCGCCATGCCGAGGATGGCCGAGATGGTGAGCACGCCCGTGCCGCCGATGCCGGTGACGATGACGTTGTAGTCCTCCGTCAGCAGGCCGACGCTCGGCATGGGCACGTCCGCCGCGAAGTCGGTCTGCTTCGGCAGCGCGGGGGTGGCGATCTTCCCGCCCTCCACCGTCACGAAAGACGGGCAGAAGCCCTTGAGGCAGGAGAAGTCCTTGTTGCAGCTGGACTGGTTGATGGTGCGCTTGCGCCCGAACTCGGTCTCCAGCGGCTCCACCGACACGCAGTTGGACTGGACCGAGCAGTCGCCGCAGCCCTCGCAGACGGCGGCGTTGATCATCACCCGCTTGTCCGGGTCCGGGAACTGGCCCTTCTTGCGGCGGCGGCGCTTCTCGGCGGCGCAGGTCTGGTCATAGACGATGACCGTGCAGCCTGGCGTCTCGCGGAATTCCTTCTGGATGCGGTCCAGCTCCGCGCGCGGCAGCACCGGGACGCCGCCCGGCAGCTTGATGGTCTCGTAGCGGCTCATGTCCTCGGTGAGGACGACGATCTTGCGCACGTTCTCGCCGAGCAGCTGCTGCACCAGCTCGGGGATGGTCAGCTCGCCGTCCACGTGCTGGCCGCCGGTCATGGCCACCGCGTCGTTGTAGAGCAGCTTGTAGGTGATGTTGACCCCGGCCGCCACCGACTGGCGGATCGCCAGGATGCCAGAGTGGAAGTAGGTGCCGTCGCCCAGGTTGCAGAAGACGTGCTTCTCGGTGGTGAACGGCGCCTCGCCCACCCAGGTGACGCCCTCGCCGCCCATCTGGGTGAAGGTCTCGGTGTTGCGGTCCATCCACAGCGCCATGATGTGGCAGCCGATGCCCGCCAGGGCGCGGCTGTTCTCCGGCACCTTTGTCGAGGTGTTGTGCGGGCAGCCCGAGCAGAAATAGGGCTTGCGGGCGATGGGCGCGGCGTAGCTGCGCTTGGCCGCCGCGCGGGCCGCGAACATCTCCAGCTTGGCGCGGATCCGGTCCGTGGTGTGGAACCGGGCGATGCGGGAGGCGATCACGTGGGCGATCTCGCCCAGCGTCAGCTCGTTGTCCGGGTGGAGCAGCCACTGGCCGTTCTCGTCGTACTTGCCGACGACGCGCGGGCGGACCTTCTCGTCCCAGTTGTAGAGCTGCCACTTGATCTGGTGTTCGAGGAACTCGCGCTTCTCCTCGATGACGAGCACTTCCTCCAGCCCCTCGCAGAACTGGCGGATGCCGTGCGGCTCCAGCGGCCAGGGCATGCCGACCTTGTAGAGCCGGATGCCGATCTCGGCGGCGACCGTTTCATCGATGCCCAGCTCCTCCAGCGCCTGGAGGGTATCGGCGTAGGCCTTGCCGGCCGAGACGATGCCGAGCCGGGGACGCGGGCTGTCCCAGATCACCCGGTCGATCCGGTTGGCCCTGGCGAAGGCCTGGGCGGCGAAGCCCTTGTAGAGCTGGAGGCGGGAGTCCTCCTCGCGCCAGATGTCGCCGAGGCGGATGTGCAGGCCGCCCTCGGGCATCTGGAAGTCCTGCGGGATGACGATCTCGCGCCATTCGTTGTCCAGATCGACCGTGGCCGCGGTCTCCACCGTGTCCGCCGTCGCCTTGAAGCCGACCCAGCAGCCCGAGAAGCGGGACATGGCGAGGCCGAGCAGGCCGTACTCCACATACTCGTGGACGCTGGCCGGATACAGGAACGGCATGAACGCCGCCTGGAAGTTGTGGTCCGACTGGTGCGGCAGCGTGGACGACTTGGCGCCGTGGTCATCGCCCACCACGCACAGCACGCCGCCGTGCGGGCTGGTGCCCGCGGCGTTGGCGTGCTTCAGCACGTCCATCGAGCGGTCGAGGCCCGGGCCCTTGCCGTACCAGATGCCGAAAACACCATCCACCTTCGCGCCCGGCCGCAGGCCCACCTGCTGGCTGCCCCAGACGGCGGTGGCCGCCAGATCCTCGTTGATGCCAGACTGGAACACGATGTTGCGCTCTGCGAGCAGCTTCTTCGCGCGCCACAACTCCTGGTCGTAGTTGCCGAGCGGCGATCCCCGGTAGCCGGAGATGAATCCGCCCGTGTTCAGACCCGCCGCGCGGTCGCGGGCGGCCTGAACCAGTGGCAGACGCACCAGCGCCTGCAATCCGCTGATAAAAACTCGGCCACGCTCTTTGGTATATTTGTCTTCGAGCGTGATGCGAGGGTCCAAGAGGGCCATGCCTCATCTCCTCCATCCCCATATTCGTCAGTGATACTGACCTTTGTTGAAACAAATGAAAAGGGGGTTATCTCGCACTGCAGCATGACCCGGCGCCGTCCGGCGCCTCTGGACCGTCTCGCAAACCCGCGTGAACGCTCGCGTTGATCGTTACGGGTGCGACTGCATCAAACTTTCACGCACCGCGGCAAGAATTGAAATAAATGAAAAGTTCCCGCGCTGCATCGCAGCAAGGCCGTCCCTGCCCCCGGACCCCGGTCTCGCAACAAAGCGTTAAAGACGGGCCGGACGCGGAAAAATTTGTAAAAAAAATTCGCGAAGGGCTTTGACGTAGATGAACGTAACATGAATTGTATAATATCTGCGAAAACAGGGTTTCCCCCTCAGTGACGGATCGAGTTCTATGTGGCGCCGAGCGATAGCTGTTCTTTCTCTGGCACTTGCAACCTCCGCCTGCGGCAGCGGGGGCGGTGAGCCCCAGGCCGGGCCCGGCGGCCGGGGGAGCGAGCGCGCCGCGTCGGTGATCGCAGAGCCGGCGGCCATGCGCCGTTTCGTTGACAAGATCGAGGCGGTCGGCACCGGCTACGCCCGGGAATCGGTGGTGATCTCGGCCAACGTCACCGAGCGGGTGAAGGCGCTGCATTTCCGCGACGGGCAGACGGTGCAGCAGGGGCAGGTGCTGGCCGAGCTGGCCCTCTCCGAAGAGACGGCGGATCTGGCCCAGGCCCGCGCCCGCCTCAAGGAAGCGGAGCTTCAGCTGGAGCGCGTCCGCCAGCTGGCCGACCGGGGCTATGCCACCCGCGCCAGCCTCGACCAGCGCATCGCCGAGCGCGACGCCGCCCGCGCAACCGTCGAGAGCATCCAGGCCCGCATCGAGGATCGCATCATCCGCGCGCCCTTCACCGGCATTGCCGGCCTGCGCAATGTGTCGCCGGGCCTCATCGTGACGGCGGGCACGCCGCTGGTGGAGATCAGCGACATCTCCACCATCAAGCTCGACTTCACCATCCCCGAGGCCTACCTCAGCCAGGTGGACGTGGGCCAGGAAGTGCAGGCCCGGGTGTCCGCCTTCAACAACGAGCTGTTCACCGGCCGCATCACCGCCATCGATCCGCAGGTCGACCCCGTCACCCGCTCCGCCCGGGTGCGCGCGCTCATCGACAACCCGAACCTGAAGCTGCGCCCCGGCATGTTGATGACCGTCGGCATCATCCGCGAGCAGCGCGAGGCGCTGGCGGTGCCGGAGCTGGCGGTGATCGCCGAGGGCCGGGAGAAGTATGTCTTTGTGGTCAACGAGGACGGCAAGTCCGTCACCCGCACCCGCATCCTCACCGGCGAGCGCCAGCCGGGCTATGTGGAGGTGACCGCCGGGCTCCAGCCGGGCGACCTTGTCGTCTCCGAGGGCGTGGTGAAGCTGCGGGACGGCGCGCCGATCAAGCTCCTCCAGGCCGCCGGCACCGAGGCCCGGGTGGCCGAGCGCGGCACCACCAGGAGCTAAGGTCATGCGCGTCTCGGATATCGCGGTCCGCCGCCCTGTGCTTGCGGCGGTGCTGAGCCTGCTCATCACGGCTTTCGGCATCATCTCGTTCTCGCAGTTGCCGCTGCGCGAGTATCCCAACATCGACATCCCCGTGGTGTCGGTGGAGACCACCTATCGCGGCGCCGCCGCCGAGGTGATCGAGAGCCGCATCACCCAGCTCATCGAGGGGCAGATCTCCGGCATCGAGGGGGTGAAGTCCATCACCTCGTCGAGCCGCGACGGCCGCTCGGACATCTCCATCGAGTTCGACATCTCCCGCGACATCGACGACGCCGCCAACGACGTGCGCGACCGCGTCTCGCGCGTGGTCGACAACCTGCCGGAGGAGGCCGATCCGCCCGAGATCAACAAGGTGGACGCGGACGCCCGCCCCATCATGTTCCTCAACCTCACCAGCAAGCAGCACAGCCTTCTGGAACTGGCGGACTATGCCGACCGCTATCTGGTGGACCGTCTCAGCGCCACCAGCGGCGTGGCCCGCGTGCAGATCTACGGCAGCAGCCGCCCGGCCATGCGCGTCTGGCTCAACCGCGAGCGGCTGGCCGCCTACCAGCTGACCACGGCGGACGTGGAGCAGGCCCTGCGCACCCAGAACGTGGAGCTTCCGGCGGGCCGCATCGAATCCAGCGACCAGAACCTGACGCTGCGGATCAACCGCCCCTATCTGAACCCGGAGGACTTCCGCCAGCTCATCATCGGGCGCGGCGCGAACGGCCACCTGGTGCGCATGGGCGACATCGCCGAGGTGGAGCTGGGGTCCGAGAACCCCTACACCATGTACCGCAACACCGGCACGCCGGGCGTGGGCCTGGGCATCGTGCGCCAGTCCAACGCCAACACCGTCGAGGTGGCGCGGCTCATCCGGGAGCAGGTGCCGGAGATCAACCGCACCCTGCCCGAGGGCATGACGCTGTTTGTCAACTACGACACCTCGATCTTCATCAGCGAGTCCATCAAGAAGGTCTACCACACCCTCGCCGAAGCGGCCGTTCTGGTGGTGGTGGTGATCTTCCTGTTCCTCGGCTCGCTGCGCGCCACCCTGATGCCGGCGGTGGCCGTGCCGATCAGCCTCACCGGCGCGTTCATCCTGCTGGCGGCGCTGGGTTACTCGCTCAACCTGCTGACGCTGCTGGCGCTGGTGCTGGCCATCGGCCTGGTGGTCGATGACGCCATCGTGGTGCTGGAGAACGTCTACCACCGCATCGAGAAGGGCGAGCCGCCCCTGCTCGCCGCCTACAACGGCGCGGGGCAGGTCAGCTTCGCGGTCATCGCCTCCACCGTCGTGGTGATGGCGGTGTTCGTGCCGGTGCTGTTCCTGGGCGGCAACACCGGCCGCCTGTTCCGCGAGCTGGCGGCGGCCATGATCGGCGCGGTGGGCGTCTCGCTCATCGTCTCGCTGACGCTGACGCCGATGATGTGCTCCAAGATGCTGAAGGCCAACGTCAAGCCGAGCCGCTTCAACCAGAAGATGGACGAGCTGCTCGCCCGCCTCGGCGCCGCCTACCGCCGCTCGCTCGAGGGGGTGGTGGAGCGCTGGGTGGCGACGGCGGGCGTGTGCGTCGCGGTGCTGGGCCTCACCGTCTTCGGCCTCGCCACGCTCCAGAGCGAGCTGGCGCCGCAGGAGGATACGGGTCTGGCCCGCATCAACACCTCCGGCCCCGAAGGCATGGGCTTCGACGCGCTCATCCAGGCAACGCTCGACATGGAGAAGCGGATTCTCGAAAGCGTGGGCGGAGACCATCCGATCGAGCGTGTGGTGCTGCGCGCGCCCGGCCGCTTCGGCGCCGGCGACGATTTCACCAGCTCGGCGGGCACGCTCATCCTCAAGGACTGGTCCCAGCGCAACGTCTCCACCGATGACGTGATCCGCCAGCTCCGCCGGGAGCTGGAAGATCTGCCCAACCTGCGCGTGTTCCTGAACCAGGACAACTCGCTGGGCGGCGGCGGCCGTGCGATCCGCTTCGTCATCAGCGGCTCCTCCTTCCAGGAGCTGGCCCGCGCCCGCGACGCCATCATGGCGGCGGCGGCCAACTACCCCGGCATCCAGGGCCTGGACTCCGACTACAAGGAGACCAAGCCGCAGATGCAGGTGAAGATCGACACCACCCGCGCGGCGGATCTGGGCGTCTCGGTCACGGAGATCGGCTCGACGCTGGAGACCATGATGGGCTCCAAGCGCGTCACCACCTTCATCGACCGCGGCGAGGAATATTACGTGGTGCTCCAGGCCCAGCGGGACAACCGGCTCTCGCCGGCGGACCTTCAGAACATGTATGTCCGCTCGCGCACGACCCAGCAGCTGATCCCGCTGTCCAATCTGGTCACGCTCGAGGAGTTCGCCGACGCCGGCACCCTCGGCCGCTTCAACAAGCTGCGGGCGATCACCCTCGAAGGCGACGTGGGTCCGGGCTACTCGCTGGGCGAGGCGCTGGCGTTCCTCGAGAACGAGGCGCTCAAGCACCCGGAAGTGGTCGCCGTCGGCTACAAGGGCGAATCGCGCGAGTACAAGGAGGCGGGCTCGGCCCTGCTCTTTGCGCTCGTCTTCGCCATTCTGGTCATCTATCTGGTGCTGGCGGCGCAGTTCGAGAGCTTCATCCATCCCATCGTCATCATCCTGACGGTGCCGCTGGCGGTGGGCGGCGCGGCCCTTGGCCTGCATCTCCTCGGCAACACGCTGAACATCTTCAGCCAGGTGGGCATCGTCATGCTGGTGGGCCTTGCCACCAAGAACGGCATTCTCATCGTGGAGTTCGCCAACCAGCTGCGCGACGAGGGCCACACCGTGCGCGAGGCCATCCTGCGCGCCTCGGAGCGCCGCCTGCGCCCGATCCTGATGACCTCCATCGCGACGGTGGCGGGCGCGGTGCCACTGGTGGTGATGGGCGGCGCGGGCGCGGCCTCGCGCCAGGCCATCGGCACGGTGATCGTGTTCGGCGTGTCGCTGTCCACCCTGCTCAGCCTCTATGTCATTCCGGTGTTCTACAACCGTCTGGCGCGCTACACCCGCTCGCCCGAGGCCGTGACCCGGGATCTGGAGGACCAGATGGCCCGCCAGACCGCCCTCGCCGAATAGGCCGGGCTGCCCCACACCATCCCGCAAAGCCGCTGCCGACCCGCCGGTCCGCAGCGGCTTTTGCATTGCCCCGCACGGGCGGCCGGGCCGGTTTCATGACTTTTCGATCGTCCAGCTCTTGTGCCCGCCGCCTCGGGGCTCTACCTCAGGGTGCAAGGACGCACGGCCAGCGCTGCCACGCCACGGCGCCACCGACACGGCAGCCCGGCCCTGACGGCAGAATGAGGAACCCAAATGCAGACTGACAATCGCCTGTTCGATGACCTCTCCCGCGTTGCCACCGGCGCCGTTGGAGCGCTGGCGGGCATGAAGCGCGAGATCGAGGCGCTGGTGCGCCAGCGGGTCGAGCGCGTGATCGGCGGGCTCGATCTGGTCAGCCGCGACGAATTCGAGGCGACGCGGGCCATGGCCGAGCGCGCGCGCGAGGAAAACGAGGCGCTGAAGGCGCGCGTCGCAGCGCTGGAAGCCGCCCTTTCCGGGGCATCGGCCGCGCCGCAGGACACCGCCTCCGGCCCCGAATCGCCTGCCGGGACCAATTAACCCCAGATTTGTCCACAAGATTCTGCGGTCTGGCGACCTGCCGCGCCTTGCGGTTCGCGGTGGGGCATGAGACTATTTCCGGAAACCGGGAGCGTGTGCTCCCACTGATTGGATGTCAGGAGAGACCATGACTGCGCTCGAGTTGGACGATGTCGGTGCGTCTTACGCCGATCCGCTGTCGGTGCTCGAATTCTGCTGCTCGGAGCGGGACTGGGCCTATGAGCGCGACAACAACGACGAGTTGATCGTCGCCGCGCCGGGGAGCTGGAATGCCTATCAGCTTCGCGCCTTCTGGCATCGGGAAGATCAGGTGATCCAGCTGGCGTGCATGCTGGACATCCGCGTGCCGGATACCAAGCGCGCCGCCATTTACGAAACCCTCGGCCTCATCAACGAGCGGCTGTGGATGGGCCACTTCGAGATGTGGGCGCAGGACGGCAGCGTGCTGTTCCGCCACGCCATCGTGATGGACGACGACGGCAGCAACCTGTCCTCCTCCCAGGCCCACACCATCCTCGAGTCCATCGTGGGCGAATGCGAGCGCTACTATCCGGTGTTCCAGTTCGTGCTGTGGGCGGGCAAGCGCCCGGCCGAGGCGATGGAGGCCGCGCTGCTCGATCCGCAGGGCGAGGCGTAAGGCACTTCAGGGCTCAGGCGTTCAGAGGTTCATCATGACTGTTGCGTTGACGTCGGACCGGCCGCTGCTTCTGGTCGGGTGTGGTAACATGGGCTCGGCCCTGCTGCGGGGCTGGATCGCGGGCGGCATCGCCCCCGAAGCCATTCGCGTTCTCGAACCGGCGGGTGCGGCCCGCGCAGTCGAGGCGGGCGCGAAGGCGGAGCTGGTGTTCACCGACGTGCCGGCGGACGGCGTCAAGCCGCGCGCCATGGTGGTGGCGGTCAAGCCGCAGATGATGGCCAAGGTGCTGCCCACCCTCCTGCCGCTCATCGCCGAGGATACGCTCGTCATCTCCATCGCGGCGGGCACCACCTTCCGGCGGCTCGGCGAGCTGACCTGCGGGCACAAGCGACTCATCCGGGCCATGCCCAACACCCCGGCCGCCATCGGCCGCGGCGCAACCGTTGCGGTGGCGACGCCCGAGGTGAGCGCGGACGAGCGCGCCCTCACCCTCACCCTGCTCTCCGCCGTGGGCAATGCCTATGCGGTTGAGGACGAAGCGCTTATCGACCTGGTCACCGCCCTGTCGGGCTCCGGGCCGGCCTATGTGTTCTACCTCATCGAGTGCATGGCGGCGGCGGGCGCGAAGCTTGGCCTGCCCCCGCCATTGGCACTGGACCTGGCCCGTGATACGGTCGCGGGTGCGGGAGAGCTGGCAAAACGCTCGCAGGAAGACCCCTCGACCTTGCGTGCCCAGGTCACCAGCCCCAACGGCACCACCGCCGCGGGCCTCAGTGTATTGATGAGCGAGCACGGGCTGGCTCCCCTGATCGAGGCAACCTTGACGGCTGCGGCCAACCGCAGCCGGGAGCTCGGACAGGACTCATGACCTCTGCACCCACGGCTGATCTCGACCGCTGCCTTGACGCGCTCATGGCGGTGATCGAACGGCAGGGTTGGCAAAACACGACGTTACAGAGCATTGCTGCCGCAGCGGGACTCCCGGTGTGGCAGCTTGTGCTTTCGGCGGGCAGCCGCTTCGACATGCTGGCGAAGTTCGGACGCCGCGCCGATATTGCCGCCCTGCGCTCCCTCGACGGCGGCGACGCGAGCCTCAGCACCCGCGACCGCCTGTTTGACCTCATCATGGCGCGGCTCGACGCGCACCAGCCCTACAAGGGCGCAATCCGCAAGCTGGCGGACGCCGCCTGCACCGACCCGGGGCTGGCCGCCTTCTTCGCCTGCCACCTGCCGCGCTCCATGCGCGTGCTGGCGGACGCGGCGGGCGTCAACGTCACCGGCCTGTCGGGCATGGCGAAGGTTCAGGGGCTGACCTGCCTCTACCTCTCCGTCACCCGCACCTGGCTGCGCGACGACACGCCGGACATGGCCCGCACCATGGCAGCGCTGGATCAGGCCCTGGGCCGGGCCGAGCGCTGGTGCGACCGCTTCAGCTGGCGCGCTCGCCAGTCTGCCGCGTCGGGCCCCTCCGCCGCGCCGGATGCAAGCAGCACGCCCGGCGGCACGCAGCCTGCCTGAGCCTTGCCTGCGGGCGCTTTGGCGGCCTGAGCCCTAGCGCATCAGGTCCTTGATGGCGGATTGCTGATCCGGGTCGATGAGGCCGAGCAGCACGGACCAGAACCCGGCCACGGCCTGCGGCCCGGCCTGGCCGTAGGCCTGCGCCATGCGGTCACGGATGGCGGCAAAGGCCTGCCGCTCCAGATCCACGCCCTTGTCGGTGAGGTAGAGCAGACGCTGGCGCTTGTCGTAGGGGCCGACGGAGGCCACCACATAGCCCTGCTTCTGAAGGTCCGAGAGCACCCGGCTCAGGCTCTGCTTGGTGATCCGCAGCAGCTTCAGCAGTTCCGAGACCGAAAGGCCCGGCTTGCGGCCGATGAAATAGAGCGCCCGGTGGTGCGCCCGGCCGAACCCGTGCTTCTCCAGCAGGGCATCGGGCCCCTTGGTGAAATCCCGATAGCCGAAGTACAGCAGTTCGATGCCGCGACGGATTTCCGCCTCGCGGAGGAACAGGGGGGAAGCAAGAGAATTTGCGTCAGCCATGTTGACTTATATCGCTTAGAATGTTACCCAACGCAACCCCCTACCGACAAGAATATTAGAATTCAACGTTACCGAGAGAGGTTCCATGTCCGACCGCCCCTTCCACGACCGCGACGGTTTCATCTGGTTCGACGGCGAGCTTGTTCCGCATCGCGACGCCAAGGTGCATGTCCTCACTCACGCCATGCATTACGGCTCGTCGGTCTTCGAGGGTCAGCGGGCCTACGACGGCACCATCTTCAAGCTGGCGGAGCACACCGCCCGGCTGCGGACCTCGGCCAACCTGCTCGGTTTCGACCTTCCCTTCAGCGACGACGAGATCAACGCCGCCTGCTACGAGGTGATGAAGGCCAACGGCTTCACCAACTGCTACATGCGCCCGGTCGCCTGGCGCGGCTCCGAGCAGATGGGCATCTCGGCGAAGAAGACGAAGATCCACGTGGCCATCGCCTGCTGGGAGTGGCCGTCCTACTATTCGATGGAAGAGCGGCTGAAGGGCCTCAAGCTGGACATCGCCCGCTACCGCCGCCCGGCCCCCTACACCGCGCCGAGCGCCGCCAAGGCCGCCGGCCTCTACATGATCTGCACCGTCTCCAAGCACGCGGCGGAAGACAAGGGCTGCGCCGACGCCATGATGCTGGACTACCGCGGCCGCGTGGCCGAGGCCACCAGCGCCAACATCTTCTTCGTGAAGAACGGCGAGATCCACACGCCGGAGCCCGACTGCTTCCTCAACGGCATCACCCGGCAGACCGTGATCCAGCTGGCCGAGCGGGCGGGCATCCCGGTCCACGTGCGCGCCATCTGGCCGGAGGAGCTGTCGGACTTTGACGAGTGCTTCCTCACCGGCACCGCCGCCGAGGTGTCCCCGGTCGCCGAGATCGGCCCGTGGCGCTTCACCCCGGGCGACGTCTGCAAGCGCCTGATGACCGATTACGACAATCTGGTCTGGGGCCGCCTGAACGCCTGACCGGCGCCGCAGCGCAAGATCCGAAACACCCCCGGATGGCCCGGCCGTCCGGGGGTGTTTCTTTTAGGAACCAACATCTTGCGGAGGATTTCTCATCCTCTGGCCGCACGTCGGCCGGATCACGCATCAGACCCGAAAAAGCGAGCCAGCACAGACACATCCACCTTGACGATGCGGTTGAATTATTCTGTGCTCGGCAGCGGTTGCTTTGAGGAGGTTCCACCATGATCAGACCCGCCCGCCCCGAGGATCAGGACGCCATCTGGGCCATTCTCGAGCCCGTCATCCGGGCGGGCGAGACCTACACGCTGGACCGGGACATGAGCCGCGAAGCAGCGCTCGCCTACTGGCTCTCCCCCAACCACCACGTCCACGTGCTGGAGGAAGACGGCCAGATCCTCGGCACCTACTACCTGCGCACCAACCAGCAGGGCGGCGGCCGCCACGTCTGCAATTGCGGCTACATGACCCACGAGCAGGCGCGCGGACGCGGCGTCGCCAGCCGCATGTGCCGCCACTCGCTGGACCTCGCCCGCCAGCTTGGCTACCGGGGAATGCAGTTCAACTTCGTCATCTCCACCAACGAGGGCGCGGTGCGCCTGTGGCAGGCGCTGGGCTTCCAGATCGTCGGCCGCCTGCCCGGCGCGTTCGAGCACCCGCGCTTCGGCTTCGTCGATGCCCTGGTGTTCTATCAGGACCTGACCCGGCCCGGCAGCGGCGAGACCGCATAAGCGGACCTCCAGCAACCTACATGCCCCGTAATCGCCCGTAGAGGCCCCTTGCAGCACCGAAACGGACCCGCCCGCTACCACCCCAGCGGGGATAGGCAAAAACCTCTCTACGGGCGTTTAACCCCCCCGTAGCGTCGATTTCGCGTTATGTTAAGGAAACAGGGGCTTTTGCAGGGGACTCGTCCCCTGCACCCCTTCGTTTTCCGCGCCGCCCTCCCCCGGTCCCGGAAAGAAAAAGGGCCGTGCCCGGGCTGACCGGCACGGCCCCTGAAACCGGATGGAGGGTGCAGGAGGCGGACGTGCGCCTCCTGCCGCCCCCGATTACCCGTGCGCCAGCGCCGCCAGCAGCAGCAGGGCCACGATGTTGGTGATCTTGATCATGGGGTTCACGGCGGGACCGGCGGTGTCCTTGTAAGGGTCGCCCACCGTGTCGCCGGTCACGGCCGCCTTGTGGGCGTCCGAGCCCTTGCCGCCGTGGTTGCCATCCTCGATGTACTTCTTGGCGTTGTCCCACGCGCCGCCGCCCGAGGTCATGGAGATGGCGACGAACAGCCCGCCGACGATCACGCCCAGCAGCAGCGCCCCGAGCGCGGCGAATCCTTGCGCCTGCCCCGCCACCGCGCTGATGACGAAGTAGACGACGAGCGGCGCCAGCACCGGCAGCAGGCTGGGGATGATCATCTCCCGGATCGCCGCCTTGGTGACCAGATCGACCGTGCGCGCATAATCGGGCTTGGACGTGCCCGCCATGATGCCCGGGTTGTCGCGGAACTGGCCCCGCACCTCCTCGACCACCGAGCCCGCCGCGCGGCCCACCGCGGTCATGCCGAGCGCGCCGAACAGGTAGGGCAGCAGCGCGCCCAGCAGCAGGCCGACCACCACGTAGGGGTTGGCCAGCGAGAAGTCGATGGTCAGCTCGCCGAAGAAGGTGTTGAGGTCCGCCGCGTAGGCGCCGAACAGCACCAGCGCGGCCAGCCCCGCCGAGCCGATGGCATAGCCCTTGGTGACCGCCTTGGTGGTGTTGCCCACCGCGTCCAGCGCGTCCGTGTTCTTGCGCACGCTGGCATCCAGCCCCGCCATTTCGGCGATGCCGCCCGCGTTGTCGGTGACCGGCCCGTAGGCGTCCAGCGCCACCACCATGCCCGCCAGCGCCAGCATGGCCGTGGCGGCAAAGGCAATGCCCATCACGCCCGCCAGGCTGTAGGTGAAGATCATGCCCGCGCAGATGACGATGGTCGGCAGCGCCGTCGCCTCCAGGCTCACCGCCAGCCCCTGGATGATGTTGGTGCCGTGGCCCGTCACCGACGCCAGGGCGATGGAGCGCACCGGGCGGAAGTTGGTGCCGGTGTAGTATTCGGTGATCCAGACGAGCAGCGCCGTCACCGCCAGCCCGACGAGGCTGCAGATGAACAGGCTCTGGGCGCTGAAGGTCATGCCGCCGGCGGTGATCGCCGCGCCGCCCGGCCCCACCACATAGGGGATGAGGAACCAGAAGCCGATGGCCGAGAGCACCGCCGTCACCCAGAAGCCCTTGTAGAGCGCCCCCATGATGTTCTGCGACTTGCCCAGCCGCACGAAGAAGGTGCCGATGATGGAGGTGAGGATGCACAGGCCGCCGATGGCCAGCGGCAGCACCATGAGGTTGCCGAGCAGGGCCGCGTCCTGGTCCGCGCCGAACAGCAGGGCCGAGAGCACCATGGTCGCGCCGATGGTGACCACGTAGGTCTCGAACAGGTCGGCGGCCATGCCGGCGCAGTCGCCCACGTTGTCGCCCACGTTGTCGGCGATCACGGCCGGGTTGCGCGGGTCATCCTCGGGAATGCCCGCCTCCACCTTGCCGACCAGGTCCGCGCCCACGTCCGCCGCCTTGGTGAAGATGCCCCCGCCAAGGCGCGCGAAGATGGAAATGAGCGAGGCGCCAAAGCCCAGCGCCACCAGCGCGTCGATGACCACCCGGTCGCTCGCCGCATGGTCCAGCACCCGGGTCAGCACGAAGAAGTAGACCGCAATCGCCAGCAGCGCGAGGCCCGCCACCAGCAGGCCGGTGATGGCCCCGGCGCGGAACGAGAGGGTCAGCCCCTGCTGCAACCCCTGCCGCGCCGCCTCCGCCGTGCGCACATTGGCCCGGACCGAGACGTTCATGCCGATGAACCCGGCCAGCCCCGAGCAGATGGCGCCGATGGCAAAGCCCACGGCCGGATAGAGGCCGAGCGTGAAGAAGATGATCGCCGCCACGATCACGCCCACCACCGCGATGGTGCTGTACTGGCGGTTCAGGTACGCCCTCGCCCCTTCCTGAATGGCGGCGGCAATCTGCTGCATCGCCTCGGAGCCCGCCGAGGCTCCCAGCACCGAGCGGGCCGCCAGCACGCCGTAAAGCAGCGCGACGATCCCGCACCCGATTGACACGTAAAGTATGTCCACGAGCGATTCCCCCTTGGTTCGCATGGCTTTTGTGCACGAACGCATCGCAACGAAACGATGTTCGCCGGGGCCGGAAACCCGGCCCTCGTTTGGGTAAAAGCATGGAATCAACAGGTTGGAGCGGTGGCTCGCCCAAGGGGCCGCAACCGGCTCCCGACGCTACGGACTGTACGTCGCAACTGCGGCGGATCGTTGCAAATGCACAAGGGCCATGCAAGCGATCTCGCGGCGGAGACCGGATTGCGGGGAAAACAGCAGGGAAAATGGCAGTTACGCTGCCGAAACGCACCGCCCCGGGGCGGCAGGCTCAGAGCGGCAGGACCGTGGTGATCTGCACCGTGCGCACCACCGGCTTGCCGAGCGATTCGTTGGCGGCGTCGCGCAGCACCGTCTCGGCGGCGTCGTAATCCAGCAGCAGCGGGTTGCGGGCATCGGCAACCGACGTGGTGGAGAGCCTGTGGTTGATGGCGTGGCGCACCAGCGGCATCCGCGCCTTGACGAAGTCCGCGTCCTGCTCCCCCACCTCCAGCTGGAGGTCGAGGTTCACATAGCCGCTGAGGGCGCCGCCGGGCGCAACCAGCGGCACCGTCAGGCGGTTGAGGGAGACGAACGCGGGCGGAGCCTGCGGCGTCTCGGACGCTTCCGGCGCCAGCGCCGCCGCGGCGCCCGCACCGCCGGTCAGCAGGAAGTAGGCGCTCGCGCCGCCGCCTCCGGCGATCAGCCCGGCCGCCAGCAGCGTGAGCGCGATGAGTCTGGATCGTTTGCGGGACGCTGCGCCGGCGTCGGCCTCAGTCCTGTCCCCGTCTGCTCCCGCCATGCTCATACCCCAGCTTGGTCAGCGCAAGGGCCGTGCCGTCCGGTCCGAGGAGCATCAGCCCCTCGCCCGCCTCGACCCGTCCGATTCGGGAAATCCTAATCCCAAATCGTTGACAAAGCCCCAACACCGCCTCCCGGTCCCGGGGGCTGGCGGTAAAGACGATCTCGTAGTCGTCGCCCCCCGAGGCCAGCTGCACGCGCCGGGAAAGGCTGTCCGCCGCGCCCACACCCGCGTCTGCGTCTGCGTCCACCCACGCCGCTGCGGCGTCCGACAGCGGCAGGCGCGCCGCCTCCAGCACCACCCGCACGCCGGAGGCCGCCGCGATGTGGCGGGCATCCGCCAAGAGGCCGTCCGACACGTCCGCCGAGGCGCGGGCGATGCCGGGCAGCGCCGGGCCCAGCGCCACGCGCGGCTCGGGCCAGCGGTAGCGCTGCACCACCGCCGCCCGGTGGGCGGGCGGCAGGTCGAGCGCGCCGGTGAGCACCTGAAGGCCGAGCCAGGCATCGCCGATCGTGCCGGTCACATAGACATCGTCCCCCGCCCGCGCGTGCGCCCGGCTGAGCGCCGCGCCATGGGGTGCGGTGCCGATGGCGGTGAGGCTGAGCACCAGCCGCTCGCCCGCCCGGATGGTGTCGCCGCCCCAGAGCTGGACGTCATGGCGTGCCAGATCCGCCGCCAGCCCCTCGGTGAAGCGGCGCAGCCAGGGTTCGTCCTGCGCGGGCGTCAGGCCGAGCCCCAGCAGCACGCCCCGGGGCACCGCCCCCTTGGAGGCAAGGTCGGAAAGGTTCACCCGCAGCAGCTTGGCGGCGATGGCCTCGGGCGGATCGTCGGCGAGGAAATGCACGCCCTCGGCTGCCATGTCCTTGGTCAGCACCACCTCGCAGCCCGCCGGCGCGGACCACACGGCCACGTCATCATTGAGGCCGCGGGCCTCGGGCGCGCGAGCGATCGGCGCGAGCAGGCGGCCGATCAGCTCGAACTCCCTCACTTGGCGCCGTTGCCCTTGCGGCCGGCCGCCTCGCCCACCCGGTCGAGAAGGCCGTTCACGAACGCCGCCTCGCGCGGCTCGTAGAAGGCGTGGGCCACGTCCACATACTCGGTGATGACCACCGCCGTCGGCACGTCCGGCCGGGCGACCAGCTCGTAGGCACCGGCGCGCAGGATCTGGCGCATCGGGCGGTCGAGCCGCTCCAGCGTCCAGCCCTCGGCCAGGTGGCGGGCGATCAGCCCGTCCAGCTCCTCGCGGCGGGCCCACGCGCCCGCGACGATGTCGTCGAACAGGTTGCGGTCGGCGCGGATGTAGGTGTCGCCCTCGATCTCGCTGCCGAGCCGGTGATCGTGGAATTCCTTGATCACGCGGGGGACGGAGTCGCTCGCCATCTCGATCTGGTACAGCGCCTGCACGGCGGCGAGACGCGCCGCGCTGCGCGGCGTGCCGGGACGGGTCTTGGGTTTCAGCGTCTGGTCAGCCACGGCTCATCACCCTTCCGCGCCAAAGCGGCGGCGGTAGCCCACCATCGTCAGGGCGGCCTCGGCGGCGGCGCGGCCCTTGTTGCCCTGACCCACCCGGGCCCGCTCCCACGCCTGACGGAAGTTCTCCGTCGTCAGGATGCCGTAACCGATGGCGAGGCGCTCGCGCACCGCCAGATCCATCAGGCCCCGGGCGCTTTCCTCGCACACGTAGTCGTAGTGGGTGGTCTCGCCCCGCACGACGAGGCCCAGCGCCACGTAGCCGTCGTACTTGCCGCTTCTGGCGGCCATGGCGATCGCGCCCGGAATCTCGAAAGCGCCCGGCACGGCGATCCGATCCCACGTTGCGCCGGCGGCCTCGAGGGTCTGGATGGCGCCGGCCACCAGTTCGTCGGCCACATCCTCGTAGAACCGGGCCTCGACAATCAGGATATGCGGTGCGGTCATGAACTTACCTAGCAAACTCAGTGAAAAACGGGCCGGAACCGGCGCGGGAGGGCCGTCCTGGCGGCGGCCCCGCCCCCGCCTCAGTCGTCCGACAGCTCGATCTCGTCGACCACCTGAAGGCCGTAGCCCTCAAGGCCGATGATGTTGTGGCGCGCCGAGCGGGTCAGCAGGACCAGATCCCTGACGCCCAGATCCACCAGGATCTGCGCGCCGATGCCGTAGTCGCGCAGCACATGTTCCTCGCGGGATTCGGACGCGCGGGCATTCATGATCTGGGACAGCCGGTCCGGCCGGGTGTCGCGGATGATGACGATCACGCCCGAGCCATGCTTGCCGATGGTCCGCATGGCGGCCTGAAGCTGGCCGGTGCGCTCGCTCACCTCGCCCAGCATGTCGTTGAAGATGGAGAGGGCATGCATCCGCACGAGCGTCGGCCTGGCGGGGTCGATATCGCCCTTGATGAGCACCAGATGCTCCGCATACTCCGCCTTGTTGGCGTAGGTCTTGAGCTTCCAGGTGCCGCCGTACTCGCTCTCCATCTCGCCTTCGGCGATGCACTCCACCAGATTGTCATAGCGGCGGCGGTAGGCGATCAGGTCGGCGATGGTGCCCACCTTCAGGCCGTGCAACTGGGCGAAGGCGATCAGGTCCGGCAGGCGGGCCATGGTGCCGTCGTCGTTCATGATCTCGCAGATCACGCCCGCGGGCATCAGCCCGGCGAGGCGGGCGATGTCCACCGCCGCTTCCGTGTGGCCGGCGCGGACCAGCACGCCGCCCTCGCGCGCCATCAGCGGGAAGACGTGACCGGGGGTGACGATGTGCTCCTTGCCCTTGGTGGGGTCGATCGCCACGGCGATGGTGCGGGCGCGGTCGGCGGCGGAGATGCCGGTGGTGACGCCCTCCTTGGCCTCGATGGAGACGGTGAAGGCGGTCTCGTGCCGGGTGCCGTTGTTCTGGCTCATCAGCGGCAGCTCAAGCTGGCGCACCCGCTCGGCGGTCAGCGACAGGCAGATGAGGCCGCGGCCATACTTGGCCATGAAGTTGATGGCGTCGGGGGTGGCCATCTGGGCGGGAATGATGAGGTCGCCCTCGTTCTCCCGGTCCTCGTCGTCCACCAGGATGAACATCCGGCCGTTGCGGGCGTCCTCGATGATTTCCTCGATGGGCGACAGGGCCATATGGGCTTCGGATTGAGCCGTCTTCAGCATGACGCTACCTCCTTGAGCCGCGCGACGTAACGCGCCAGCACGTCTATCTCGATATTGACGGGATCGCCCACCTTGGCCCGGCCGAGGGTCGTGCAGCTCTGGGTGTGCGGAATGACATTCACCTCGAACAGCACGCCGTCCGGCCCGTCCTCGACCGCGTTCACGGTGAGGGAAATGCCGTCGATGGTGATGGAGCCCTTGGGCGCGATGTAGGGCGCGAGGCCCTTGGGCGCCTCGAAGCGGATGCGGCGGGAGGCGCCGTCCGGCACGATGTCGGTGATGCGGCCCACCGCGTCCACATGGCCGGTGACGATGTGGCCGCCCAGCTCGTCGCCCACCTTCAGCGCCCGCTCCAGGTTGACCGGGGTGCCCACCTGCCAGCTTCCCAGCGCCGAGCGGGACAGCGTCTCGCCCGAGGCATCGACGGCAAACCAGTCGCTCCCCTTGTCCACCACCGTCAGGCAGACGCCCGAGCAGGCAATGGACGCACCGATCTCCACCGTCGAGAGCTTGAAGGCGGTGCCAAGCACAATGCGGGTGTCGCCGCGCGGCTCGATGGAACGGACGGTGCCGATGTCTGTAATGATGCCTGTAAACATAACAGCTTCCCGTTAACGGATACGCTCGAAAACCGCCAGCCGAACTTCGCCCAGCGCCAAACTGTCCACCGTGCGCCAGCGCCCGTGCGCCTCGGCGAGACGCGCAAGGCCCAGATCCTCGACCCCGCTGCGCCCGTCGCCAAGCACGATCGGGGCCGTGTACCACAGCAGACGGTCCACTAGATCGTGTCGGAGCAGCGAAGCTGCAAGCCCCGCTCCGCCTTCCGCCAGAACACGGAGCGCCCCGCCCGCCGCCAGACCGGCCAGCATCTCCGGCAGGGACGCGCCCGAGAGCACCTCCGCCCGGCCCGCAAGCTTGAGCGACGGCGCAATCCGCTCCAGCGTCCGGCTCACCACCACCGGCCGGGGCGAGCGGTCCTCCAGCCCGGGCAGGCGCACGTCGAGCATGGGATCGTCCGTCTCCAGCGTGCGCCGGCCGATGAGGATCACATCATGGCGCGCCCGCTCCAGATGGGCGTGCCGGCGCGCCTCTGGGCCGGTGATCCAGCGGCTCTCCCCGTTGGGCAGCGCGATGCGCCCGTCGAGCGAGGTCGCCAGCTTCAGCGTCACCTCCGGCCGCCCCTCGGCCAGGCGCAGGCGGAAGCCCCGCTGCTGGCGCACCGCCTCCGCTTCCAGAACGCCGCTCACAACCTCGATCCCCGCCCGCTGCAGGGCGAGCGCGCCGTGTCCGCTGGTGCGGGGGTCGGGGTCGAGCGCCGCGATCACCACGCGGGCGGGCCGCGCCGCGAGCAGGAGACTGGTGCAGGAAGGCCCGCGCGGGCTCTCGTGGGCGCAGGGCTCAAGGGTTACGTAGACCGTCGCATCGCGGGCGGCCTCCCCCGCCTGAGCCAGTGCCCCCGCCTGAGCCAATGCCATGGCCTCCGCGTGGGGGCGCCCGCCCGGCTGGGTCCAGCCCCGGCCGAGGACAACGCCGTCCTTCACGATGACGCAGCCCACCGACGGATTGGGCTGGGTCCGCCCCAGTCCGCGCTCGGCCAGCGCCAGCGCCGCGCGCATCCATCGGTAATCGTGCTTCATTCCGCCCGCTTTCGTGCGGCGGCCGCGCGGGTGCGGCCGCTATTCGCTCTTCCAGACGTCCAGTTCGCGCGTGTCTTCCAGCTTTCCGCCCAGCTGGCCCACAAAGGTCTCGAAGTCCTTGGCCTCGCGGAAATTCTTGTAGACCGACGCGAACCGGACATAGGCAACCGGGTCCAGCGCCTCAAGCCGCTCCATCACCAGCTCGCCGATCTGGTGGGCGGGAATCTCGTTCTCGCCCATCGACTCGAGCTGGCGCACGATGCCCGTGACCAGCCGGTCGATCCGCTCCGGCTCCACCGGCCGCTTGCGCAGGGCGATGCGAATGGAGCGCTCCAGCTTGTCGCGCTCGAAGGCCTCGCGCTTGCCCGATTTCTTGACCACCACCAGCTCGCGCAGCTGCACCCGCTCGAACGTGGTGAACCGCGCCCCGCAGGCCGGGCACTGCCGCCGCCGCCGAATGGCCGAGTTGTCCTCGGTCGGCCGGCTATCCTTCACCTGCGTATCTTCGTGACTGCAAAATGGACAACGCATCGGCGCATCCGCCTTCCATCTCGTTGGCGAGCATGGCCGGACAGTAGTCTACACCAGATATGGTGTCCACTCCGCAGGCTGCCTCAAGATAGATTTGCTGCCGCAGGAGGACAGCGAAAAGAAATTGGAAGGGACTTGAAATGCAGGGGGTCGCGGCCCCCCTGCACCCCCTTTCGTTTCGGGGCGCGCCCGTGATCGAAGGGCGCGTCCCGTTCGGAAGAATGAGAAAGGGCCGCACCCGGTCTCACAGGCACGGCCCTTCAAAACGATCGGGAGGTTGCCAGGAGGGGCAAGCCCCTCCTGCAAGCCGTCACATCCCGCTTAGCCCTGATAGATCGGGAAGCGCTTGCACAGCGCCGAGACGCGGGCGCGAACTTCGGCTTCCACCTTGCCGTTGTTCTCGGGGCCGTTGGCGACCAGGCCGTCCAGCACGTCGGCGATCATGTCGCCGATTTCCTTGAACTCCTCGACGCCGAAGCCGCGGGTGGTGCCGGCGGGCGAGCCCACGCGGATGCCCGAGGTCTTGGTCGGCGGAAGCGGGTCAAACGGCACGCCGTTCTTGTTGCAGGTGATGCCCGCGCGCTCCAGCGCCTCGTCGGCGTCCTTGCCGGTGAGGCCCTTCGGGCGCAGGTCGATCAGCGCCAGGTGGGTGTCGGTGCCGCCCGCGACGATGTCGCAGCCGCGCTCCTTCAGGCGCTGGGCGAGAACCTGGGCGTTCTCGATGACCTTCTTCGCGTAGACCTTGAACTCCGGCTGAAGCGCCTCGCGGAAGGCAACCGCCTTGGCGGCGATGACGTGCATCAGCGGGCCGCCCTGGAGGCCCGGGAACACGGCCGAGTTGATCTTCTTGGCGATGTCCTCGTTGTTGGTGAGGATCATGCCGCCGCGCGGGCCGCGCAGGGTCTTGTGGGTGGTGGTGGTCACCACGTCCGCGTAGGGCAGCGGGTTCGGGTGGGCGCCGCCCGCCACCAGGCCGGCGAAGTGCGCCATGTCCACCATCAGCAGCGCGCCGACCGAGTCGGCGATCTCGCGGAAGCGCTTGAAGTCGAGGATGCGCGGATAGGCCGAACCGCCCGCGATGATGAGGCGCGGCTTGTGCTCCCTGGCGAGGCGCTCCACCTCGTCGAAGTCGATGAGGTGGGTTTCGCGGTCCACGCCATACTGCACGGCGTTGAACCACTTGCCCGACATGGCCGGCGGCGCGCCGTGGGTCAGGTGGCCGCCCGCGGCCAGCGACAGGCCCATCACGGTCTCGCCCGGCTTCACCAGCGCCAGCATGACGGCGCCGTTGGCCTGCGCGCCGGAGTGCGGCTGGACGTTGACGAACTCGGCGCCGAACAGGGCCTTGGCGCGGTCAATCGCCAGCTGCTCGGCGATGTCCACATGGTGGCAGCCCTGGTAGTAGCGCTTGCCCGGGTAGCCCTCGGCGTACTTGTTGGTCAGCACCGAGCCTTGCGCTTCCAGCACCGCCTTGGAGACGATGTTCTCGGAGGCGATCAGCTCGATCTGGTCCTGCTGGCGGCTCAGCTCGCCCTTGATGGCGGCGGCCAGCTTGGGGTCGGCCTGTTCGAGGCCGGCGGTGAAGAAATCGGGGGCGCGGCCCTCGGCATCGGACTTAAGAGCGGCGGAAGTCATCGCTTATTCTCCTTGGGTACGAACGGGCGGATTGGAGAGCTTGTCGATCCGCCGCTGGTGACGGCCGCCGTCGAAGGGGGTCGCCAGGAATTCCTTGAGGATGTCGCGGGCCATGTCGACGCCGGTGAGGCGCTCGCCGATGGCAAGCACGTTGGCGTCGTTGTGCTGGCGGGCGAGACGCGCCATCAGCCCGTTGGTGCACAGCGCGGCGCGAACGGCCGGGATGCGGTTTGCGGCAATGGAAATGCCGATGCCCGAGCCGCAGATGACAACGCCGCGCTCGGCCTTGCCTTCGGCCACCGCCGTGGCCACCGCGTAGCCGAAGTCCGGGTAGTCAACCGACTCCGACCCGCAGGTGCCCAGATCCAGAACGTTGAACCCGGCCTCGTGCAAGTCGTCCATCAGGATCTGCTTGAGCTTGACGCCCGCATGATCCGAACCAATCGCGACAGTCTTGGTCATGCACTCTCTCGACTCGAAAACAAGGGCGACGGGCCCGGCCCCCAGGCCTGTCCCGTGACGAGGGCCCGCGTCGAGGGGGCTCGTAGCACAGCGCACCGTCAAGGGCTAGGGGCAAGGGCGACCGCAAGGTACAAAGTCAAGGGGGAAAGGTACCGGAAACGCCCCGGTTTTCCCTGGGGCACCGCCTGCGCCACTGCCCGGGCATGGCTCCCATGCTCACCATGCAAGGGTACTCACCATGCAAGGGGGGCCCGAGAGGGGGCGCCCTGCCCCCGCTCAGACGATCAGGCCGCGGCGGGGTGGCGGCGGCGCTTTCGGGGCCGGCTCCTCCGGCGCGGGCGCGTCCTCCATCCCCAGCAGGGTCTTGAGCTTGCGCACCGCCATGGTGGCGAGCACCTGGCTCGGCGTCAGGCTGGAGCCGACCACAACCGCTTCCAGCCCGGTGAGCGGGTCCACCGCGCACACCTTGACGCTGCTGCCAACCGGCGTGAACTCGATCAGGAAGCCGCTGTAATCGTCGTCCAAAACATCCGCCATAGGCCGTTCCCCCCTCTCCCGCCCCCTTATACAGCACCGCAAGGCCGGGATGTATTTCGACGTGTCGCGGGGGCGCGTCCGCCGGAAACGAACGGGAGGTCGCAGGAGGGGCACACCCCTCCTGCCAACCCATCAAGACGTGCAGAAAACCGCCGTCAGGCCGCCTGCCGGGTCAGCTCCAGACGGTCCCAGATCTCCAGCAGCGCGTCGCGCAGGGCGTACATCATGGAGTCGTCATGGTGCGGCGTCGGCGTGAAGCGCAGCCGCTCCGTGCCGCGCGGCACGGTCGGATAGTTGATGGGCTGGACGTAGATTCCATACTCCAGCAGCAGGATGTCGGAGATCTTCTTGCAGCGCACCGGATCGCCCACCTTCACCGGGACGATGTGGCTGACCGAGGGCATCACCGGCAGCCCGGCGTCGCGCAGCAGGTCCTTGAGGAACTGGGCCCGCTCCTGATGGTGCTCCCGCTCGGCGTTGCTCTCCTTCAGGTGGCGGATGCTCGCCAGCGCGCCGGCCACCAGCACCGGGGCCAGCGAGGTGGAGAAGATGAAGCCCGGCGCGTAGGAACGCACCACGTCGATGATGGTCCGGGAGGCCGCGATGTAGCCGCCCATCACGCCGAAGGCCTTGCCCAGCGTGCCCTCGATGATGGTGAGGCGGTGGGCGACGCCGTCCCGCTCCGAGATGCCGCCGCCGCGCGCGCCGTACATGCCGACCGCGTGCACCTCATCGAGGTAGGTGATGGCGTTGTACTTGTCCGCCAGGTCGCAGATGGCGGCGATGGGCGCGATGTCCCCGTCCATCGAGTAGACCGACTCGAAGGCGATCAGTTTGGGCGTCTCCAGCGGATACTGCTGGAGCAGCTCCTCCAGATGCTGGAGGTCGTTGTGGCGGAAGACGTGCTTCTCGCATCCCGAGTTGCGGATGCCCGCGATCATGGAGGCGTGGTTCAGCTCGTCCGAGAAGATCACGCAGCCGGGCAGCAGCTTGGCGATGGTGGAGAGCGTCGCCTCGTTGGAGACGTAGCCGGAGGTGAAGGTGAGTGCGGCTTCCTTGCCGTGCAGGTCCGCCAGCTCGGCTTCCAGATCCAGGTGGTAGTGGGTGTTGCCGCTGATGTTGCGGGTGCCGCCCGAGCCTGCGCCCACGTCGTGCAGCGCGGTCTCCATGGCCTCGATCACCTTGGGGTGCTGGCCCATGCACAGGTAGTCGTTGGAGCACCACATGACGATGGGCCGCTGGCCGTTGTGGCCGGCAAAGCAGCGGGCATTGGGATATGCGCCACGATTGCGAAGGATGTCGATGAAGACGCGATAGCGGCCTTCTTGGTGCAGGCGATCGATCGCCTCCTGGAAAACGCGCTCGTAATTCATGGCCGCATATCCTGGACCGTTACATTTGGCGCAAACCTATGTATCCGAATGCCCGCCCGCAATAGCCGAATTTGTCGCAACCCCACCTTTGCGGCCCGACTGTGCGGGCGGCGTCGCGCCCGCCGCCCGGTCCGGTCCAGCCTAACCCCGATGGTTGTACTAGTCGAGACGCACGTCGCCGCCCTTCGGTTCCTCGAAATGCGGATCGAGCATGGCGGGGGTCACCTCGGCGAGCGTGGCGGGATTCCACTTGGGATTGCGGTCCTTGTCGATCAGCTGGGCGCGCACGCCCTCGTAGAAGTCGTGGCCCTGCTTGATCTGGCAGACGATGCGGTACTCCTGCCGCAGGCAGCCCGCCAGGTCGAGCGACGCACCGGCCCGCACCGCGCGCAGGGTCAGCTTGAGCGAGGTGGGCGAGAGCGCCAGCAGGCGGTCCTTCACGCCAACGGCCCAGTCGTCCCCCGACCCGAGCGACTCCACGATCTCCTCGACCGTGTCGCCCGCAAAGTGCCGGTCGATCTGCGCGCGCACGCTGGCCAGCGGCGCCGCGCCCGGGTCGGTGTGGAAGCGGGCGAGAACGTCCTCGACCGCGGCGTCCTCCTCGACGAGCGCCCGGGTCAGCGCCTCGATCTGCTCCGAGGGCACATAATGGGTGACGATGCCCGCATAGAGGCAGTCCGCCGCCTTCAGCCGCTCGCCCAGCAGGCCGAGGTAGACGCCCAGCTGGCCCGGCATGTGGCCCAGCAGGTAGGTGCCGCCCACGTCCGGGATCAGGCCGATGCCGGTCTCCGGCATGGCGAACAGGGTCTTCTCCGTCGCCACCCGGTACGGCCCGTGCACCGACAGGCCGACGCCGCCGCCCATCACGATGCCGTCCACCAGCGCCACATACGGCTTGGAGAAGGTGCTGGTCAGGTAGTCGGCGCGGTATTCGTCGAAGAAAAAGCCCTCGTACTCGTCGCTGCCCGCGCGGCCGGCCCGGTGCATGCTCACCACGTCACCGCCCGCGCAGAAGGCGCGGTCGCCCGCGCCGCGGATGATGACGAGTTTCACGGCGGGATCGGTCTCCCACGCCTTCAGCTGATCATGGATGGCGACGCACATGGCGCGCGTCAGGGCATTGAGCGCCTTGGGGCGATTGAGGGTGATGATGCCCGCACGGCCCTGAATCTCGAAAAGCACGTCCTCGTTCGCAAGAACAGCGTCGTTCATGGTCATCCCCCGCCTAAAGTCTTCAAAAACCGTTTGAAATCAGGACACACGTCATGCGGCGCCACACGCCGCGCCGTGGCCACAGTCCTAAAGGGTGACGATCCTGTCCAGCCCGAAAGAACGAAGAGCCGTTGTGAGAAAATGCACGTCCTCGTCCGCGCGGGTGAAGACGGCAAGGCCGGAGGGCGGCCCTTCCCACTCCACGCCCTGGCACAGATAGGCGACCCGGCGGGCGATGCCCTCCCCGCTGTCCACCCACTGGAAGGGGCGCGGCGCAACCGCCATCAGCTCCTCCTTCACCAGCGGAAAGTGGGTGCAGGCCAGCACGATCGTGTCCAGCCGCTCGCCGCCCGGCTGGCTCAGCAGCCCGTCGAGCACGGCGCGGAACTCCGACAGCGGCGTCGGCAGGCCGCGCAGCTTGCGCTCGGCCATCGCCACCAGCTCGGCCGAGCCGTGGCGCAGCACCAGGCAGTCGCTGGCGAACTCGCGCACCAGATTGTCCACATAGGCCTGCCGCACCGTGGCGGGCGTGCCGAGCACGCCGAACACCCGCGTCCTGCTGATGAGCGCCGCCGGCTTCACCGCCGGCACGGTGCCCACCACCTGAACGTTCAGCACCGCCCGCACCTGGGCGAGCGAGATGGTGCTCGCCGTGTTGCAGGCGATGACCACCAGTTGCGGGTCGAACCGCTCGACAAGGCGGCCGAGAAGAGCCGGCACGCGGGCGCCCAGCTCCGCCTCGGTCTTGGTGCCGTAGGGGAAGCCGCCGTTGTCGGCGCAATAGACCACGGGGGCCGCCGGGAGCAGGCGCCGGATCTCCCGCAGGACCGACAGGCCGCCGACCCCGGAGTCGAACACCAGCAACGGTTTTCGCGTTTTCACCAACTTGTGACAATCCACCCGGTTGAAAGTGAACAGGAGACGTGTCTAGTGCATTTCCATCCCGCTTGGAAACAGGCGGACTGATGCAAAATGCGGCAGACGGCCCGAACCGCTGGCCGGTCCGCCGTCCACCCAGTCGAGGTTCTGATCGTGACCCAATTTCCTCTCGCGCCCTACCCCGCCGCCCGCCTCCGGCGCACCCGCATGACCGCCTGGTCCCGCGCCATGGTGGCCGAGAACGTGCTCACCCCGGCGGACCTCATCTGGCCCCTGTTCATCATCGAAGGCACCGGCGAGCGCACCACCGTCGCCTCCATGCCGGGCGTCGAACGCCTGTCCGTCGATCTGGCGGTCGCGGCGGCCCGGGAGGCGAAGAGCCTCGGCATCCCCTGCCTCGCCCTGTTCCCCAACACGCCCGCCGACTTGCGCACCGACGACGGCCGCGAGTCCGCCAACCCGGACAACCTGATGTGCCGCGCCACCCGTGCCATCAAGGACGCCGTGCCCGACATCGGCATCCTCTCGGACGTGGCGCTGGACCCCTACACCACCCACGGCCATGACGGGCTGGTCTCCGACTCCGGCGAGATCCTCAACGACGAGACCATCGAGAAGCTGGTGCAGCAGGCGCTCAATCAGGCCCGGGCAGGCGCGGACATCATCGCCCCCTCCGACATGATGGACGGCCGCATCCGGGCCATCCGCACCGCGCTGGAGGCGGAAGGCTTCACCAACGTCCAGATCATGTCCTACGCCGCCAAATACGCCTCGGCCTTCTACGGCCCGTTCCGCGACGCGGTCGGCTCCGGCGCGCGCCTCAAGGGCGACAAGAAAACCTACCAGATGGACCCGGCCAACTCGGACGAAGCCCTGCGCGAAGTGGCGCTGGACCTGGCCGAAGGCGCCGATACCGTCATGGTGAAGCCGGGCCTGCCCTACCTCGACGTGGTGCGCCGGGTGAAGGACACCTTCGCCGTGCCCACCTTCGCCTACCAGGTCTCCGGCGAATACGCCATGATCGCAGGCGCCATCCAGAACGGCTGGCTCGACCGCGACCGCACCATCCTCGAAAGCCTCATGGCCTTCAAACGCGCGCGCGCGGACGGCGTGCTGACCTACTTCGCCCTGGAAGCCGCCCGGTTGCTCAACGGGAAATAAATATTTTGGTTTTTTGCAGGAGGGACTCGGTCCCTCCTGCACCTCCCTTCATTTACGGGGACGCGTTTCCAGCGCGCTCCAGAAACACGGCCCGACAAACGCAAGGGGGATCGAAAGGGGGTCCAAGACCCCCTTTCACCCTGAACCCAGCGTCACGGACACCGCTCCTCCGCGCAGTAGACGCGTTTTCCGGCAACCCAGGTCTCGAGCACCTGTGTCTGCCACACCTCGGCGGGCGGGGCCTTGAAGATGTCCCGGTCGATGAGGATGAAGTCGGCCCATTTGCCTGCTTCAAGGCTGCCGACCTTGCTTTCCTGATGCCCGGCGTAGGCGGCGCCCAGCGTGAAGCCGTGGAAGGCCTCCACCATGCTGAGTTTCTGCTCCGGCAGCCAGCCGCCCGGCGGTTCGCCTTCGCGGGTCTGGCGGGTGACGGCGGCGTAGAGGCCGTAGAAGGGATTGGCCGACTCGACCGGGAAGTCGGAGCCCAGCGCCAGCTTGCCGCCCGTGTTCAGCACGGTGCGCCAGGCGTAGGCGCCTTCCAACCGGTCCGGGCCGAGGCGTTTTTCGGCCATCTGCCAGTCGGAGGTGGCGTGGGTCGGCTGCATGGAGGCGATCAGCCCCAGCTCCGCCAGCCGCTTGATGTCCTCGGGCGCCAGCACCTGTGCGTGCTCGACGCGGTGGCGCAGCCCCTGCCCGGTGTGGCGCAGGATCAGGCCGAAGGAGTCCAGCACCTGCCGGTTGGCGCCATCGCCAATGGCGTGGACGTTCACCTGATAGCCCTTGGCAATGGCCCTGGAGATCATGTTGGCGAGCGCCGCATCGCTCTGGAAGGGCAGTCCCTTGCTCTCGGGCGCGTCCGCATAGGGCGCGAGCAGCGCCGCCCCGCGCGAGCCGAGCGCGCCGTCGGCGTAGAGCTTGACCGCGCGCAGCGACAGCCGGTCGCCGTGGAGCCCGTCCTGCGGCCCCTCCTTCGAGAGTTCATCGAAGTCCGGCCCGACGCCGCCGATCATGGCGTAGATCCGCGCCGTCAGCTTCCCCTCCGCGCCGAAGCGGCGGTAGAGCGCCCAGGTGCGGGCGTCGATCCCGGCGTCGTGCACGCCGGTGAGGCCGACGGAGGCCATGATCTTGAGCGCCGCCTCAAGGGCGGCTTCCAGCTCCGCGTCCGTCGGCGCCGGGATGTGGCGGGTGATGAGGTCCATGGCCGCATCGACGAACACACCCGTGGGCTTGCCTGCGTCGTCGCGGATGATCTCGCCGCCCTGGGGCGCCTTGGCCGCGCCCGTCACGCCAGCGACCTCGAGCGCCTTGCTGTTGGCCCAGCCCGCGTGGCCGTCCACCCGCTCCAGCCACACCGGGCGGTCGGCGACGGCGCGGTCCAGTTCCTCGCGGGTCGGGAAGCGGCCGAGTCCCCAGGCTTCCTGATTCCAGCCGCGCCCGCGAATCCACCGGGCGTCCGGGTTGGCGGCGGCGTAGGCCTTCACCTTGTCGAGGGCGTCCTCCAGCGAGCGGGTGTCCGACAGGTCCACCGTCAGGGCGTTCTGCCCGAGGCCCATCACGTGGCCGTGGGCGTCGATGAGGCCCGGCAGCATCACCGCGCCCTTGCCATCGACGGCATCCGCCCCTTCGGCGCGCTGCCTGAGCACCCCTTCCGGGCCGACGGCTTCGACCCGGCCATCGTCCCCGATCAGCGCCGCCTCGAAGGATTGCAGCCGCCCCAGCGCATCGAAGGTGTATCCCTTCACGTTGTGCACATATGTGGCGGCATGAGCGCCCCCCGCCAGGCAGGTTGCGAGCAGAAAAGCCGTGGCAAGACGCATGGATGATCCCCCGGTTTCAATCAAGCAGAAGGGTCGCGGGCCCTCCTGCCATGATTAAATCAATCCCCTACCCCCGGAAACGGCGAATGAGCGACGAGGTATCCTGCCGGCCGCCGCCCATCCTCTGCACGTCGGCGTAGAACTGGTCGACGAGCGCGGTCAGCGGCAGCGAGACGCCGAGGCGTTTGGCTTCGTCCAGCACCAGGCCCAGATCCTTGCGCATCCAGTCCACCGCGAAGCCGAAGTCGAACTGGCCGTCGATCATGGTGGCGGAGCGGTTGTCCATCTGCCAGCTCTGCGCCGCGCCCTTGGAGATCACCTCCACCGCCGCGCGGGCGTCGAGTCCCGCCTCCATGGCGAAGTTGAGCGCCTCGGCGAGGCCCTGCACCACACCGGCGATGCAGATCTGGTTGACCATCTTGGTGAGCTGGCCGGAGCCGACCGGCCCCATCAGGCCGATGCGCTGGGCGTAGGCCTGCATGACCGGCTCGGCGCGGCGGAAATCCGCCTCCTCGCCGCCGACCATGATGGTGAGCTTGCCGTTCTCCGCCCCGGCCTGTCCGCCCGAGACCGGCGCGTCGAGAAAGCCGATGCCCTTCGCCTTTGCCGCCTGCGCCAGTTCCCGCGAGACCTGCGCGGAGACCGTCGTATGATCGATGAACAGGCTGCCCGCCGCCATGGACTCGAAGGCCCCGCCCGCGCCGATCGTCACCTGCCGCAGGTCGTCATCGGCCCCGACGCAGGAGAAGACGAACGCGCACCCCTCGGCGGCCTGCGCCGGGGTCGGCGCCCAGGCGCCGCCATGTTCGGCCACCCAGCGCTCGGCCTTGGCCGTGGTGCGATTGTAGACCCGCACCTCATGACCGGCCTTCGCCAGATGCCGCGCCATCGGTGCGCCCATCACTCCAAGCCCCAGAAACGCAATCTTGGCCATTTCACAAATCCTCCGTTGGCACCGCCTGCCTCCTAGCACAGCCGGAGCGCGTCCGGCGAGGCCGCAACGCAACAGCATTGCTGCCCGAACCGGACGCGAGCCGTACTGAATGTTGCTGACGGGGGCCGCGAAGTGTATTCCCTGCCACAGACACCGGCCCCATGCGGTATTCCTCGATCGCCTGGAGCGGCCTCACCGACGAATTCAACAAGCGAACTGAACAGGCGCATCGAACCATGAGCGTGGCACAATCCCAGCCCTCCGGCGCATCCGCCGACCTGCCCGTAACCCTTGAGGACGTGCGGCGTGCACGCTCCGCCATTCAGAACGCGATCATCAACACGCCCTGCCTCAAGAGCCGCACCCTCAGCGAGATTTTCGGCGCGGAGATCTGGCTCAAGTTCGAGAACCTCCAGTTCACCGCCTCGTTCAAGGAGCGCGGCGCGCTCAACCGCCTGCTGCACCTGAGCGAGGGCCAGCGCAAGGCGGGCGTCATCGCCATGTCGGCCGGCAACCACGCGCAGGGCGTCGCCTACCACGCCAGCCGCCTCGGCATTCCGGCCACCATCGTCATGCCCAAGGGCACCCCGACGGTGAAGGTGCAGCAGACGGCGGGCCACGGCGCGCGCGTCATCCTCCACGGCGAGAAGCTGGAGGAAGCCACCGCCCTTGCCCGGAAAATTGCCGAGGACGAGAGTCTGGTGTTCGTCCACCCGTTCGACGACCCGCTGGTGATGGCGGGCCAGGGCACCATCGCCCTTGAAATGCTGGAGGCCGTGCCGGATCTGGACTGCCTGATCGTCCCCATCGGCGGCGGCGGTCTGATCTCGGGCGTTGCCGCCGCGGCGCGCGGGCTGAAGCCGAACATGCAGATCATCGGCGTGCAGGCCGAGCTTTATCCCTCCATGGCGGCCAAGGTGAAGGGCTTCGAGGCCATCTGCGACGGCGACTCGCTGGCCGAGGGCATCGCGGTCAAATACCCGGGCGAGCTGACCTACCAGATGGTCAAGGCGCTGGTGGACGATATCGTGCTGGTCTCCGAGGCGGAGCTGGAGCGCGCCGTCTCCCTGCTGCTCACCATCGAGAAGACGGTGGCCGAGGGCGCGGGCGCGGCGGGTCTTGCCGCGCTGGTGGCGCAGGCCTCGCCCTACCGGGGCAAGAAGCTGGGCCTCATCATCAGCGGCGGCAACATCGACACCCGCCTGCTCGCCAACGTGCTGCTGCGCGAGCTTGCCCGCGAGGGGCGGCTGGCGCGCCTGCGCATCCGCCTCAAGGACCGGCCGGGCGAGCTGTTCCATGTCACCCGGATCTTCCACGAGCATCAGGTGAACATCATCGACGTGAGCCACCAGCGGGTGTTCACCAAGCTGCCGGCCAAGGGCACCTACGCCGATATCGAGGTGGAAACCCGCGACCGCGAGCATCTGGACCAGCTCGTCACCACCCTGCGCTCGCGCGGCTATGACGTGCGCATGATCGAGGCGGGCTAACCACCTCTTAACCGCTTCGGCCCATAGTTGCGGTCCCCACTGGAGGCGGAACGTCTGGTCATGGCCAAAGGCAAGGGCGACAACGCTGCGCGCCCGATCATCATCAAGAAGGTGAAGAAGACTGCCCACGGCCGGCATGGCGGCGCGTGGAAGGTGGCCTATGCCGACTTCGTGACAGCCATGATGGCGTTCTTCATGCTGCTGTGGCTGCTCACCGTCTCGGACAAGGTGACGCTCCAGGGCATCGCCGACTACTTCACGCCCTCCAACGCCACCATGTCCAACGCCTCCGGCGCGGGCGGCATCCTGGCAGGCACGGCGCTGGAGTCGGAAGGCGCCAAGGCCAGCGGCTCGAACCTCACGGCGACGCCCAGCTCCTCCCCCAGCAAGGACTCGAAGGACAGCGAGGACGCCCGCAACCAGAGCCGGCAGGAAGACCAGGCCCCCACCTACGAGATGAAGCTGCCGCCGACGCCGGACGCCAGGCTGCTGAAGGCCGAGGACGACCTCAAGACCGCCATTCAGGAAACGCCGGATCTGGCCAAGTACCGGGACCAGATCCTGCTGGAGCAGACGCCCGAGGGGCTGCGCATCCAGCTGATCGACCGCGACGAGCGGCCCATGTTCCGCCCGGGCACGGCCACGCCCTATCCCTTCTACGTCCGTATCCTGCAAACGGTGGCGGACGTGGTGAAGGCCATGCCCAACCGCATCTCCATCACCGGCCATACGGACGGGGCGGTCTATGCCAACGAGGGCCAGTACGGCAACTGGGAGCTCTCCGCCGATCGCGCCAACGCCACCCGCCGCGTCCTGCGCGACGCGGGCGTGCGGCCCGACCGCATGGCCGAAGTGACCGGCCGCGCCGCCACCCAGCCGCTCTACCCCGACGCGCCTAACCGGCCCGAGAACCGCCGCGTCGCGATCCTGCTGCTGCGCGAGGCCCCGGCGCTTGCGCCCGCCTTTGCCGGCGGAAACTGAGCCCGGCGACGCATTCCGCCAATTTCGCGAAGAAAGCCGGGTTTTCCCCTTTTCCGCCGCAGCGGCCCGCCTATACTGGATGTGCGGCTGAAACGCAGTCGGACACCAGTCCCGCGCGTTTCTCCTGTAGGCGTTTCACCAGAAGGCGTTTCACCGGAAGGTGATTGACTGTTCAGCGGGTGAGAATGAACGACCAGGTGCTTCAGTTCCCGCGGTTCTTCCTGACAGCGCCCGGCCCGTGCCCCTATCTTCACGGCCGGGTGGAGCGCAAGGTTTTCACCGAACTGCGCGGGCTCGACGCCGCCTCCTTCAACGAATCCCTCGGGCGCATGGGCTTCCGGCGCAGCCAGAACGTCGCCTACCGGCCCGCCTGCGACCGCTGCTGGGCCTGCCAGTCTGTCCGGGTGCGGGCGGCCGAGTTCCGGCCCAACACCACCATGCGGAAGGTGCTGCGCCGCCACAGCGATCTGGTCATCAACGCCTGCGAGCCGTGGGCCACGTCCGAGCAGTTCGAGCTGCTGCAACGCTACCTCCATGCCCGCCATCCCGATGGCGGCATGACCCAGATGGATGCGGACGACTACACCGACATGATCGAGCGCACGCCGGTCGATACGGTGGTGTATGAATACCGCGAGCCCGGCCCCGAGGGCGGCGGCCGCCTGGTCGGCGTTTGCCTCACGGACCACCACTCGGACGGCCTGTCGATGGTCTACAGCTTCTTCGAGCCGGACGGGCCGCGCCGGAGCCTCGGCACCTTCATCATCCTCGACCACATCCGCCGCACGGTCGAAATGGCCCTGCCCTATGTGTATCTGGGCTACTGGATCCCGAACTGCCGGCAGATGTCGTACAAGGTCCAGTACAAGCCGCTCGACGTGCTGACCGCCGACGGCTGGGTGTCGATAGACACGCTGCAGGCCGACCAGCAGGGCTCCCGGCCGTCCATGCCCTCCATGGGCTATTATCCGATCCGCTCCCCCGAGAAGGCCTGAGCGGCTGCCCGCTCAGCGGCTGGCCGTCGTGCCGCCGCCAATCCACGGCTCCGCGCACGGCGTGCCCTTTGACAGGCTGAACGGGCCGATGTCCGGCTTGGCGGCGTCATGGAGCCGGCCGCAGAAGTCCACCCGGCCTGCGGCCAGCGCGCGGCCCTTGCCGGCCAGCGCCCCCTTGTTGGCCACGGAAAAGTCGCCCCGCAACGGCGCACGCAGCAGGCTGCTGCTGGTCCGGCCGAGTACCGCCGCCTGCAAGCCGGACACGACGTTCTTCTCCAGCGTCGCCTTGCCGCCGTTCCGCTCCTTCACCCGGCCGTCGATGATGTTGTTGAAGATGAGCGCGTCCGACTGCGGATAGCGCACGTCGATGCCCGTGGTGCCCGCCACCAGATTGTTGTGGATGACCGCGTTGGCCGCCTTGTTCAGGTAGATGCCCACATCGTTGGGACAGTTGAGGATGACGTTGTTGCGGATGACCCCGCCATCGTTCTCGAACGCGCACTGGCCGTCGCGGCAGGCGTAGGTGTCCGTCCCGCCGCCGCCCAGCGACAGGCCGAGGCGGATGCCGCCCCGGTGCCGCCATTCGCACATCACCAGATTGCGCTCGAACACGCCGCCGTGGCTGGCGCCCTTGATGAAGGCGGCATAGCTCACGTTGTCGCCAACGCCCTTGGCGTAGTCGGCGATGATGTTGGAGGTGATCCGCCAGCCGTCCGCGCCCACCACGTCGATCAGGGTGACCGGCCTGTAGGTCTTGCGGGGATGGTCGTTGTTGAAGCGGTTGCCCTCGATCAGGCCGAAGTCCGGGGCCTGGGTGCGCTTGCGCCCGAGGTTCACCTTGATGGCGGCGTTGAAGTTCCGCATCACGTTGTTGCGGATGATCGTGCCCCTGGCGTTGGCCACCACGTGCAGGGCGTGCTCGCAGTCTTCGTCCTGGTTGCAGACGCCCTGGAACAGCAGATTCTCGAACACCCAGTAGCCGCCGTAGACGGTGAACCCCTGCGTCGTGCCGATCCGCAGGGTCACGTCGCCCAGCCGCGCCGCGCGCAGGAAAATCGGCTTGTCGGGCGTGCCGCTGGCGCGCACCTCGAAGCCGCCGCCCCGGAAAAGATAGTTGCCCGGCTGCAACAGGATATGATCGCCCGGGCGGGCGTTGCGAATGGCCTCGCCCAGCTCCCGCGTCGTCGAGACCACAACGGGCGTCGGCGCGGGCCAGCGCTCGATGATGCCGGAGGACGGGTCGCTGACATCCGCCGGGCCCATCGCCGGCAGGGGCACACCCTCCGCCGTGTAGCGCGCCGGCAGCGGTTCATCGAGAAGCCGGGGCCCTACCACCCTGGACAGGACCAGCGGCGGCTGTTCGTCGGCCGGGGCGAGGATTTCGAACACACGGCGGCTGTCGCTCTGCGCCATCAGCGCGGCGGGCGCGGCAAAGGCCCAGTCGATGGAGGGATACTTGGCCCGCTGCCATTCCAGCTCGGGGCCGAGCGCGCGGCTCCAGGTGCGCAGGAACGGCTCCTGAAACCGGTACTGCGTCCACAGCGCCAGCGCGCCGATCGCGGCCGCCATCACCGCCGTCAGGATGGCGGCCCAGCGCACGAGACGCCGTCCCCAGGCGACATCCTTTCGTCCGGTCATGCCCATTCGGTCCCCCCACCCCACAACCGCTCGCCGAGGCCCTGCGGCCACCGCAGAAGTTACGGGCAGGACGCCGCGCCTTGTCAATAGCCGGGCCCAGCCATTCGCCGGGCCCAGTCAATCCCTTGGGCCAATCAGTAGCCGAGGCCCTTGGGCCAATCAGTAGCCAAGGCTGGGCCGCAGCCAGCGCTCCGCCTGCTCGACAGACACGCCCCGCCGCCGGGCATAATCCTCCACCTGATCGCGCCCGACGCGCGCCACGCCGAAGTACTGCGCCTGCGGGTGGGAGAAGTAGTAGCCGGAGACGGCCGCGGTCGGCACCATGGCGAAGCTCTCGGTGAGCTGAATCCCCGCGTGCTGCCCCGCGTTCAGCAGGCGGAACAGCTCGGGCTTCTCCGAGTGGTCCGGGCAGGCCGGATAGCCGGGCGCCGGGCGGATGCCCTGGTATTTCTCGCGTATGATGTCCTCGTTGCTGAGGTTTTCATCCGGCGCATATCCCCAGAACTCGCGGCGCACCCGCTCGTGCATCCGCTCGGCCAGCGCCTCGGCGAGCCGGTCCGCCAGCGCCTTGAGGAGAATATCCGAATAGTCGTCGTGCGCGGCCTTGAAGCGGGCGAGATGTTCCTCGATGCCGTGACCTGCCGTCACCGCGAAGCCGCCGAGATAGTCCGCGCCGGGCGAGACGAAATCGGCCAGGCACATGTTGGGCCGCCCTTCCCGCTTGGCGATCTGCTGGCGCAGGAAGTGCACGCGGGACAGCTCCTTCGTGCGGCTTTCGTCCTCGTAGAGGATCACGTCGTCGCCATCGCGCGCGGCGGGCCAGAAGCCGATCACCGCCTTGGCGGTGAGCCACTTCTCCCTGATGATCCGCTCCAGCATTTTCTGCGCGTCGGCAAAAAGCTGGCGCGCGCTCTCGCCCACCACCGCGTCGTCGAGAATGGCCGGGTACGTGCCCGCCAGCTCCCATGAGCGGAAGAACGGCGTCCAGTCGATGCGCTCCACCAGATCCTCGAGCGGATAGTCCTCGAACGCCCGGGTGCCGATGAACGACGGCCGGGGCGGCACATAGCCCTCCCAGTCGATCTTCACGCCGTTCGCCCGCGCCGCCTCGATGGAGATCAGCTCGGACTCCTGATTGCGCGCGCGCTTGCGACGGATCTCTTCGTACTCCGCCGCGATTTCGGCGAGGAAGGCCTCGCGCCCGGTGTCCGAGACCAGCGCCGTTGCCACGCCGACGGAGCGGCTGGCGTCCAGCACATGGATGGTCGGGCCGGTCTCGTAGCGCGGCGCGATTTTCAGCGCCGTATGCACCTTGGAGGTGGTCGCGCCGCCGATGAGCAGCGGCAGGGTCATGCCCTCGCGCGTCAGCTCCTCCGCCACCGTGCACATCTCGTCCAGCGACGGGGTGATGAGGCCGGAGAGGCCGATGATATCCGCCTTGTGCTCCTTCGCCGCCTTCAGGATGGTCTGGAACGGCACCATGACGCCGAGGTCGATGACCTCGAAGTTGTTGCACTGGAGCACGACGCCCACGATGTTCTTGCCGATATCGTGCACGTCGCCCTTCACCGTCGCCATGACGATGCGGCCCTTGGCCTGCTGGCCTTCGGACTTCTCCGCCTCGATATAGGGAATGAGGTGCGCCACCGCCTTTTTCATCACGCGGGCGGACTTGACCACCTGCGGCAGAAACATCTTGCCCGCGCCGAACAGGTCGCCCACCACGTTCATGCCCGCCATCAGCGGACCCTCGATCACCTCGATCGGCCGGGCGAACTGCTTGCGGGCTTCTTCCGTATCGTCGATCACATACTGGTCGATGCCCTTGACCAGCGCATATTCCAGCCGCTTGGCGACCGGCCACGAACGCCACTCCGCTTCCTGCGTTTCCGCCTGCGCGCCGCTCTCGCGATATTTGTCTGCGATTTCCAGAAGCCGCTCGGTCGCGTCCGGCCGGCGGTTGAGGATCACGTCCTCCACCCGCTCGCGCAGCTCCCCGGGAATTTCGTCGTACACGTCGAGCTGGCCCGCGTTGACGATGCCCATGTCCATGCCGGCCTGAATGGCGTGGTAGAGGAACACCGAGTGCATCGCCCGGCGCACCGGCTCGTTGCCCCGGAAGCTGAAGGAAATATTCGACACGCCGCCCGAGATTTTCACATGCGGGCAGCGGGCCTTGATCTGGCGGCACGCCTCGATGAAATCGACGGCGTAGTTGTTGTGCTCCTCGATGCCCGTGGCGACCGCGAAGATATTCGGATCGAAAATGATGTCCTCGGGCGGCACGCCCGCCTTTTCGGTGAGCAGCCTGTAGGCGCGCTCGCAGATTTCCACCTTGCGCGCGCAGGTGTCCGCCTGCCCCTGCTCGTCGAACGCCATCACCACCATGGCCGCGCCGTAGCGGCGCACCAGCCGGGCCTGACGCAGGAACGCTTCCTCGCCTTCCTTGAGGCTGATGGAATTGACGATCGCTTTGCCCGAGACGCACTTGAGGCCGGTCTCGATGACGCTCCACTTGGAGCTGTCGATCATGATCGGCACGCGCGCGATATCCGGCTCGGCGGCGATCAGCTTGAGGAAGGTCTCCATCGCCTTTTCGGCGTCGAGCAGACCCTCGTCCATGTTGATGTCGATGATCTGCGCGCCCGCTTCCACCTGCTGGCGCGCCACGTCGAGCGCGGCGGTGTAGTCGCCCGCCATGATCAGCTTCTTGAACCTGGCGGAGCCGGTCACGTTGGTCCGCTCGCCAACGTTGATGAAGGTGGCAGTGGCTTGGTTTGTCATGTTGTCATTCACGCAAGACTGGGGAGGACGTCATGGCGCGGCGGGACCACCCTGCCGCGCCCGAGGGCGCGCGTCAGGCCGCGAACGCCTCGAGGCCGGAGAGCCGCAGCTTCGGCTCCGGGTGCGGGATCGGCCGCGGCGGCAGCGCCGCCACCACCTCCGCGATCCGGGCGATGTGGGCGGGCGTGGTGCCGCAGCAGCCGCCCACCACATTGATGAGGCCATGTTCGGCCCACTCCCGGATCAGGGTGCCGGTGGTCTCCGGCCGCTCGTCGTACTCCCCCATTTCATTGGGCAGGCCGGCGTTCGGATAGACGCACAGCAGCGTATCGACGATACGCGAAAGCGCGGTCACATAGGGGCGCAGCTCGGTCGCGCCGAACGAGCAGTTGAGGCCCATCGACAGCGGCCGGGCGTGCTGCACCGCGTGCCAGAACGCCTCGACGGTCTGGCCGGAGAGATTGCGGCCGGAGAGATCCGTCAGCGTCATGGAGATCATGACCGGCACCGCCTCGCCGCGCGCTTCCGCCGCCTCGTCAACCGCCACCAGCGCCGCCTTGGCGTTGAGCGTGTCGAACACCGTCTCGACGAGGATGAAATCGACGCCGCCGTCGAGCAGCCCCTCGATCTGCTGGCGGTAGACGTCCTTCATCTCGTCGAAGCTCACGTCCCGGTGGCCGGGATTGTTCACGTCCGGCGAGACGGACAGGGTCTTGTTGGTGGGGCCGATGGCGCCCGCCACGAAACGGGGCTTGTCGGGCGTTGCATGGCTGTCCGCCAGCGCGCGGGTGAGCCGCGCCGCCGCCACGTTGATATCGTAGGTCAGGTCCTGCGTCCCGTAGTCCGCCTGGCTGATGCGGTTGGCGTTGAAGGTGTTGGTGGCGAGCACATCCGCCCCCGCCTCCAGATACTGGCGGCAGATGCCCGCGATGTCCTCCGGGCGCGTCAGGTTCAGCAGATCGTTGTTGCCCTTCTGGTCGCGCGCGAAATCACGGCCGCCGCGAAAATCGGCTTCCGACAGCTTCAGCCGCTGGATGGCCGTGCCGTAGGGCCCGTCCTTCACCAGGATGCGGCGGCGCGCCGCCTCCCGGAACTGTTCCGCTTTTTCCGCCCTGTTCATGCCGCAACCTCCACATCCGGCCTTGAGCCTGGCCGCACCCCCAGCAGGTGACAGATGGCGGCGGTCAGTTCAGCCCGGTTCAACGTGTAAAAGTGAAAATTCCGCACGCCGCGCTGATAGAGGCGCGCGCACATTTCCGCCGCGATGGTGGCGGCGACCAGCTGGCGCGTCTGCGGCCGGTCATCCAGCCCCTCGAACAGGCGGCCCATCCAGTCCGGCACGCTCGCGCCGCACATCTCGGCCATGCGCTTCAGCTGGGCGAAATTGGTGACCGGCAGGATGCCCGGCACCACCGGCACGGTGATGCCCGCCGCCTGCGCCAGATCGACAAACCGCAGGTAGGTGTCGGGATCGAAAAAGAACTGGGTGATGCAGCGGGTCGCGCCCGCGTCCACCTTGCGCTTGAGGTTTTCGATGTCCGCGATGCGCGAGGGAGAATCCGGGTGGCACTCGGGGTACGCGCCCACGCTGATCTCGAAGGGCGCGATTTTCTTCAGCCCCGCCACCAGATCGGCCGCGCAGGTGTAGCCTTGCGGATGCGGCTCGAAGGGCGTGCTGATGCCCGTCGGCATGTCGCCGCGCAGCGCCACGATGTGGCGCACGCCGCTTTCCCAGTAGCTGCGCGCCACCGCGTCCACCTCCTCGCGGCTGGCAGCCACGCACGTCAGATGCGCGGCAGGCGTCAGCGAGGTCTCCTTGAGGATGCGCGTGACGGTGTTGTGGGTGCGCTCGCGCGTCGAGCCGCCCGCGCCGTAGGTGACGGAGACGAAGCGCGGCCCGAGCGGCTCCAGCGCCTTGATGGAGTTCCACAGCGTCTCCTCCATCTTCTCCGTCTTGGGCGGGAAGAATTCGAAGGAGACTCCGATGTCGCCAGGCACATCGGCGAACAGCGGGCGGAAGCTCGGGGTCAGCGGGTTCATGGTCCTCAATCCTTGTTCTTCTCGCCGAGCCACAGCGTCACGGTCAGTTCGCTGCCCTGCAAATGCTCGACGACGCGCGCGCTGAGACCGGCCGCCTCCATCCACTCGATCACCTGACGGTCGGAAAAACCGAGGCGGCGGTGGGCGTGCTCCTCGCGCAGAAATTCCTTGTCGTGCGGGGCGAAGTCCGCCACCAGCAGCCGCCCTTCGGGGCGGAGCACCCGCGCGGCTTCGGCAATCGCCGCCTGCGGCTCCTCCGCGTAGTGCAGCACCTGGTGGATCACCACCGCGTCGTAGATGGATGCACCGTTCAGCGCATACATGTCGCCCATGCGCACCTGCACGTTGCGCAGCTCCGCCGCTTCCAGCCGCGTGCGGGCGATCTTGAGCATTTCCTGGCTGGTATCGATGCCGACCGCGCGCACCACATGCGGCCCCAGCACCTCAAGGATGCGGCCGGTGCCGGTGCCGATGTCGAGCAGATTCTCCACCGGCCGCGCCAGCAGGTGACGGATGATCGCCTCCTCCACCTCCCGCTCGGAAATGTAGAGGGAGCGCACCTGGTCCCACTCCTGCGCATGTTCGGCGAAATAGGCATTTGCGCGGCTCACCCGCTCCGCCTGCACGTCCTTCAGCCGGGCCAGGTCGCCGCACAGCGTCGGGTCGTCAGCAGGCACCAGCACGTCGAGCATGCGGCGCAGGATATCGGCCAGCTCGCCCTCGGCGAGGCGGAAGAACACCCACGCCCCTTCCTTGTGCCGCTCCACCAGCCCCGCATCGACGAGGATCTTCAGATGGCGCGACACCCGCGGCTGGCTCTGCCGCAGGATTCGGGTCAGATCGCTGACCGCCAGCTCGCCATAGTGCAGCAGCGCCAGAATGCGCAGGCGGCTGGGGTCGGCGGAAGCCTTCAGAACTGTCAGTGCGTTATCCATGCATACGGACATAAAGATATCTTTATGTATCGTCAATAGACAGATCACCGTCTCGGGACACGAAATCGCGCCAGAGGCATGATCCTTTGCAAGAAGGATCGCAAATCAAAAGCGATGTTGGAATAAAATTATACCGGCCCCGGCCTGCCGGGTCCGACCGGGGGCCGGACCGTCAGGCGGCGGGCAGCAGTACGGTGAAGCGGGCCCCCTCGCCCAGGGCGCTGTCCAGCAGGATGTCGCCGCCCATGAGCCGGGCGAGACGGCGGGAGATGTGGAGCCCCAGCCCCGTCCCCTCCGGCTTGCCGGTGTAGGCGCCCCCGGCGCATTGCTGGAATTTCTCGAACACCCGCTCGTGGTTCTCGGGCGCGATGCCCGTGCCGGTGTCCCAGACCGTGAAGGCCACCATGGGCTTTGCGCCGGGCCTGATGCTGACTTCCAGCCCGATACGCCCGCCCTCGGGCGTGAACTTGACCGCGTTGGTGAGCAGGTTGACCAGAATCTGCAAGGTGCGCCGCTCGTCGGCCACCACGCGCACCGACGGGTCGCAGCGGACGGCGCTGAGATCGATGGACTTGGCCTCGGCGCGCAGCACGATGAGGCTGCGCGCCTGATCGACAAGCGGGGCGAGGCTGATCTCCTCCTGCGTGAGGGTGACCTCCCCGCTTTCGATGACGCTCACGTCCAGCACGTCGTTGATGAGCCCCAGCAGGTGGTAGCCTGCGGTGACGATATCGTTGGCGTAGGCGATGTAGTGCGGCTGAAGCTCGCCGAACACCTGCATCTGCATGGCCTCGGCAAAACCGATGATGGCGTTGAGCGGCGTGCGCAGCTCGTGGCTCATGGAGGCGAGGAATTCGTTCTTGGCCTCCAGCGCCGCCCGGGCCTGCTCCGAGGCCACGTCCAGCGCCATGTTCTTGCGGGTCAGCTCCGCCAGCGCGTCCTGAAGATTGCGATGGGCGCTGCGGGTCTGCTCCTCCATGAGGTAGGTGCGCGTCACGTCCATGCCGACGCCGCGATAGCCCCGGAAGCACCCCTCGTCGTCGAACACCGGCACGCCCGCCAGGTGGAACAGCACCGCGTCGCCCGAGGCGTCTTCCATCACCATCAGCTGGTTGCGGAAGGGCACGTGGGTTGTCTGCGCCTTCTCGAAGGGCATGTCGCCCGCCAGGTTGGCCTCCAGCCGGCCCAGCGACTGGAACGGCTTGCCGACCAGCATGGCAACCGGCTTGCCGATCAGCGCCGTCAGCCGGTCGGAGAGCGCCGTGATGCGCTGGTCCTCGTCGATTTCCCAGAACCAGTCGGAGGAGGCGCGGGCAAAATCCCGGAAGCGGGCCTGGTTCATGGCCGCCGCCTGCACCCGGCTCACCTGCTCCGTTGCATCCTGCATCGCCCCGGCAATGCCGTTGACGGCCCCGCTGCCGTTCCGCTGGGGCACGAAACTGGCCCAGTAGTGGCGGGTCGCGCCGCCCACCGTCGCCGACAGCGACCGCGAGACCGGCTTCCCCCAGATGAGCGCCGTCTCGACGGCCGCCTGAAACCCGGGGATCGCCACCGCCTCGTCACTGCCGCCGCACTGCTCGTTCAGGCGGCGGAAGGCCTCGTTGCTCTCGATCAGCCGGCCGCTCTGGTCGGTCCGGAACAGCAGCGACACCACGGCGTCACCAAGGGCAGGCGCGGCGTCTTCCGCCGCGTCCGGCTGCGGCGACGTCCGCGGCTGCTCCCCTTTCGACGCCGCGTTCCGTCGCGCCGAGCGCAGCGGCGGCACGACCAGGATGGGCGGCCCATCGCCGGGGCCGGGCTCAAACCGCCCCATTCTGCACCCCATCGATCGCCATCACGTAGGAGGCATCCCGCTGCCACAGCTTCAGCACCCGCTGCGCCCGTGCGGGCTCCAGCTCGTCGTAGAGCTTGAGAATGGTGGTCAGGACCTCCGGCCGCTGCATGGCCATCGGGTTGTTCACCTTCCCCAGCAGGAGCACGATGTGGGCCATCACGTCCCGCGACATGTCGATGGCCCGCGCCAGCACGATGAAGCTCTCCAGATTCTTGCCGGAGATGATGTGCCAGCCCATCCGGTTGTCGATCTGCGCCCGCTCGCAGATGCCCGCGAGGAACACGGCGATGCGCTGCTGGCGCAACACCTGGAGGAGGAAGTTGTCGGTCAGCTCGCCCAGCTCGTTCAGGCGTCGGGCCAGCTTGTGCGCGCGCGACTGGAGGCTCTGGTTCTCGTCCACCTCGACCACCGCCTGACGGGTCGCCGATTGCAGGGCGGCGTCGAGGATCTCCTCGCTGATGTCGAATTCCAGAAGGATGCGGCGGCGGAGGGCGGCCGACACCCACCAGTACATGCGGTGGGCCAGCTCCGGCGGCAGGTCCGAGCGCGACAGCAGCGGCTCCTGGAACCGGTCAAGCCGGCGGCTCTCGGCCACCAGATATTCCATCGCCCGGCGCGAGAGGACCGCATCCTCGTTGCGAATCAAGGCCTCGATGACATCGGTCGAGCCATGGGCGATGAGGGCGTCGGTCACCGTCTCGCTCAGATGATCGCGCATGGCGATGGCAAGGCGGTGCTGGTCGCTGCGGGTCTTGACGATCTCGATCAGGTCGGCGTCGCGCAGAACCTTGCTGTTCTCGAGCAGCGGACGGGCCACCTCGATCTCGTCGTTGGCCAGCATCCGCTCCAGTTCGGGGAGATCGATTTCGGAGCGCAGCAGCATCTCGGCGAGGTTGCGCCGCACGTCCATCTCGATGGTCTTGACCAGCTTGGCCAGCACATCGGACATCAGCGCCCGCTGATGCTCCGTCAGTCGATACTTCTCCGGCAGGAAGAAGTCGACAATCGCATGGAAGAGCTCTTTGCGCGCCTCGTTCGATCGATCCGCGGCCAAGCTCAACAGCCTCTCGACGTCTTCCTCGGTCATGCTTTGCTGGCCAGCTTTCCTCTCCATGCGCTACTGGTTAGCGTGGCGAGAATTAATACCAGATTACCATGCCTAAATATAATGCATCATTCCAGTGCTTTAAGCAGACAAAGGTTCAGCGTTGCGCCGCGGCAACCCTGCCTGCGGCGCGGCGCATGACATGCCTGTAGCAATGGGTCAGGCCCGTTCAGCGCCTTCGCTGAGCACGCTGAGATCGAACGGCGTGTCGCGGTAGAGACACGTGATCCAGTTCCAGAACAGCATGTGGGCGAAGGGCCGCCACTGGTTCACCGGTTCACGCTGCGGATCGTCGTCGGGGAAGTAGCCGTGGGGCACCGGCGTATTCGGGTCCGTCGCCAGATCGCGCAGATACTCGCCCTTCAGCGTATCCGTGTCGTATTCGAGGTGGTTGAACATGAACAGGTCGCCGTTGCCCTCGTCCTCCACGAGGCAGGCGCCGGTGACGGGCGAATCCGCCAGAATGCGCAGCGACGGGTGGCCGGCGATGTCCTCGTGGCGCACGCCGCTCCAGCGCGACACCGGCGCCGGAAAGACATCCGGGAAGCCGCGCAGCAGCCGCGCCTCCGGCGCCCGCACGGTCTGCGGGTAGACGCCGGACAGCTTGCAGGTGAAGTGCTCCTTGTCCACGCCATAGCCCGCATAGAGCGCCGCCAGCGCACCCCAGCAGATGCTGAAGCGGCGGAACACGTTGGTGCGGGACCACTCGAAGATGTCGAGGAACTCGGGCCAGTAGGCCACATCCGGGTAGGCCATGGTCTCGACCGGCGCGCCGGTGATGATCATGCCGTCGTAGCGCTCCGCCCGAACTTCATCGAGCGTGCGGTAGAAGGCCTGCAAATGCTCGATCGGCGTGTTGCGCGGGGTGTAGCTGGCCGTTGTCAGCAGCGACAGCTCCACCTGGAGCGGCGTGTGGCTGAGCAGGCGCGCGATCTGCACCTCGGTTGCGATCTTGGTGGGCATGAGGTTGAGCAACAAGATCCGCAACGGGCGGATGTCCTGCCGGAGGGCGACGCCTTCCGGGATCAGTTCCACTCCTTCACTGCGCAGAACGGCTTCCGCGGGGGAGCCGTCGGGAATCTTGATTGGCATGGCTCGAACCAGAGTTACTGACGCATCGACTGTCCGAAGAGACGCAGTACCGTTATGCGAGCCGGGCCGAAATCACAACCCTTCCGTGCGGCGAATCCCCTCGCCTCTACCACGACGGACGGGGGCGGCGGCGGGCCGCCCACCCGCCGTTACAGGAACTTGGACAGGTTCAGCTGGCTGATCATGCTGATGACCTGATAGCTGGCCTCCAGCGCCGCCTGATCGTTGGTGAAGCGGGTGATGGCCTCGGCCATGTCCACGTCCTCGATGTCGGAGATGAAGCTCTCGAAGTAGAGCTCCTGCTTCTCCAGCTTGGTGGCCACGTCCTTCACCTGCGCCTGACGTAGGCCGTTGCTCACCTGCACCCCGCGCATGGTCTTGGTCGCGTCGTCGAGCGCGGAGATCTGGTTTTCGAGGAAGGTCACCTGGTCGGGGGTGAGCGGGCCATCGATCGGTCCGAAGGTGTTGTCGAACTCCTTGATCGCCCGCAGGATCTCCATGATCGGCCCGGCCACCTCATCGGCGAGCACGCCGTATTGCATGTTGAGGGTATCGCTGATCCGGGCCGAGGTCCGGGTCTGGTCATTGGCGAAGGCATCCGCGGCCGAGGCCATGGCCACCAGATCATCAAGGCTGCCCGCCACAAACGGCTTGGCGTCGGTCTGCGCCCCGGCAAACAGGTAGGTGTTGCCGACCTTGGTGTTCAGCGACGCGGCGATCATCCCGAAGCTGGCCTCGATCTTGTTCATGAAGCCCTGCCCGTCCCCCAGGGCCAGCGCGCCGAGAATGGCATCCTTCACGGACTGGGCGCTGTCCAGCATCGAGCCGATCTGGAGATCGACGACGGCGAGGGTCTGCCCCACCTCCTTGGCCGTGCTCTGGTAGGCCTGGGTGCGGGCGAAGGCCGCGCGGGCCGCGACCACGGTCGAGGATTCCGAGGCAAGGCCCCGGTAGTCCTGGGCCTTCTTGCCGGTGTTGATCTGCTGCTGAACCTTGTAGAGCTCGGACTGATTGCGCAGGAGCCCCTGCAACAGGGACTGGTTGTGGGAGTAGCTTGCAACCCGGGTCATCCTAGGCTCCCGTCAGGTTTATTGCGGAATGGCAAGGAGCGTGTCGAACATCTCCTTCGCCGTCGTCATCAGCCGCGCTGCCGCGTTGTAGCTATTCTGGAACACGATCATGTTGTTCAGCTCCTCGTCCAGATTGACGCCGGAGAAGTCGTCGCGCCGCTGCACCACCGTCGTCAGCAGCGCGGTGCTGTCGGCGGTGCCGGCGTCGGCGCGCTGGGCCTTCAGGGCCGCGTCGCCCAGGAGGAAGCCCATGTACTGGGACAGGGTCGCCGAAACCGGGGTGAGATCCCCCGCCTTGCCGAAGCCCACCTTCCGGCTGCCGAGGTCGAACAGCGCGTTGGCGCCGTGATTGTCCCCCTCGCCCAGCGCGGGGGTGCCGGGGGCCGCCGCCGGATTGAACCGGGCCAACGCCAGACGGGAGGGATTGCTCTGGATGTCCGGGCGGACGGCAAGATCGCTGGCGAACGCCGCCTGCTTGGCGTGGCCGAGGCCGAAGAACGCGCTGAACGACACGCCGGTGCCGCCCCGCGACGTGGTGTCGGACACCAGGTGGATCTCGGCACCCGCAAACCCCGGCTTGGGGGCGGAGACCAGCTGCCCCTGCGCGTCGAGCGAGAAGGTCATGTAGTTGCCGAGGCCCGCCGGGCTGTTGAGCTGCGCCAGCAGGTCGTCGAACGACGTGCCGGTCACGTTCAGCGTATAGCTGCCGATGATCCGGTTGTTCGCGTCGCGCACCTCCAGGTACATCGAGCCGCCCGGCGCGAAGCCGTGGGCATCGGTGCCCTTCACGCCGGTTGCCGGATTGGTGCTCTGCCCGGAGACGAGCAGATCATTGAGGCCGAAGAAGTGCGAGAACCCGCGCCCGCCGCGGCTGGCGGGATTTGCCGGATCGTCGGCCACAACCACGCCCCCGCCCGCCACGTTCGATTTGATGGAGAGCTGGCCGTTGACGAAGGTCGCCGTGCCCTGCCCGCCAAGACCGGCGTTGATGAGCGCCACCACGTCGTTGATCGTGGCATTGGCCGGCAGGGTATCAAAGTTGATGGTCTGGGACGCCACCACCACGCCGTTTTCGTTCACAACCGCGAAGGTGGAGACGCCCGTGAACCCGTGCGGATCGGTGCCGAGGAGCCCTGTCTGGCGCCCGCTCAGCACCTGCGGCGCCGGCACGGCCGAATGGGCGTTGTGAATGGCGTTCATCTCGTCGGCGAAGGCGCGCGCCATTTCGCCGAGCGTGGCGGCGATGGCGGGCAGCTCCTTGTCCCGCAGGTCGAGAAGGCCCTTCAGACGGCCCGAGGACAGGTTGCCGTCCAGCACCATGCCCGTATCCTTGGGCGCGCCGCCGCCCTTGGGCACCGCGAGAAGGCGGATCTGCGGGAAGTTGGTCTCGATCGAGACCACGCCGGGCGACGGGTAGTCCAGCTTGTAGAGCGTGTCGTCCAGCAGCGTCGTGCCATTGGCGGTGACCAGATGGATCGCGCCGTTCCCCGCATCGACCGTGCGGATGTCGATCAGCGAGGACAGCTCCGCCAGCGCCTGCGCCCGCTGCTCCTCCAGGGCGCTGGCATCGCCGTTGGTCACCTTGAGCTGCACGATGCGCGGGTTCAGGTCATGGATGCGCGCCAGCAGGTCGTTGATGGTGTTGACCGTGTCCATCGCCTGGTTGCTGGCGTCGGTCCGCAGCGCCTGGATCTGCCCGGAGAGGGACTGCACCTCCTCCGTGAAGCGGGCGATGCTGTCGATGGCGCCCTGACGGCGGACCGTGTCCGCCGCGTCGCCCGCCAGCGTGGCCATGGCCGCGAAGATGGAATCGAGCCGGGCGCCGATGCCGGTCTTGGAATCGGAGGAGCCGATAAAGCCCTGAAGGCGGTCATGGAACTGCTGCATGACCGAATACCGGCCGGTATCGCCGCTGGCCGAATAGACCGCCTTTTCGAGGAACTGGTCCGTCACCCGGCGGATCTGGCCGATCTTCACGCCCGCGACCTCGCCGCCGTAGGCGTGGGTTTCCATTACCACCTGCTGGCGGCTGTAGCCCGGCGTGTTGACGTTGGCGATGTTGTTCGTGACAGACCGCAGCGCCGCCTGCGAAGCGGAAATGCCTGAATAGGCCACCTGCAGAATATTGCTCAGCGACATGCGGCAATGCCCCCTTCAACCTTGCCGACCGGCAACTTTTGCCGGGACGGACCGATCCGGGAGCAGGCCGCGCAAGACCCTGCCGTATCCGAAAATCTCAGGATTTCAGCCAGACTGAACATCGCGCTGCGCTCATTCCCTCACAGTTGCAGGAGGGAATGAGCAAAAGCGATGCCAACTCCGGGCAGGCTGGCGAAAAATCAGAACCGCGAGCGCAGGCCCAGCTCGATCTGGCCCTTCATGGGCGAGCGGCCCGGCGTATTCGGCGCGTCGGTCTGGAGGCGGCCCTCCACCCGGATATCGCCCCAGGGCGTCGGCCACTCGACGCCCGCCTCGCCGATCCACATCTTCTCGTTGTTCTGGCTGATGCGGTACTTGGGCGTGTCGGTCAGGTTGATGTTGGCCCGGCGCACCGCGCCGTAGAACCGGCGGTTCCGCTTGTCGGTGAGCGAGCCGGTCACGGAGAACAGGCGGGTGTCGCCATCAAGGCTCATGCCGATGGGACGGTCGTAGTAGGTGTAGCCGTCGCGGTAGATGAAGTGGTTGTAGGTGGAGCCCGGCGCGTGCTTGCCAACCCACCCGGACGGCTTTTCCGTCAGGAAGGTGGCATAGGTATCGCTGTACTCGACGCCCACGCGCCAGATGGAGCCGTTGGACAGGCCGCCGGTCAGCGTGCCGCCGGCGGTGTAGGACAGCTGCTCGATCATGAGCGCGCCGTCGCCGTCCTCGCCGATCACCTCGCCGTAGGCCGAGGCGGTCACCGAGCCCAGCCGCCCGCTGATGCGGATGTCCGCGCCCGCGATCTGGTTGCCTGGCTCGTTCAGCGTGCCGGTGTTGTCGTTGGTGCCGATGGCAAAGATGGCGTCCTTCCAGATGCCGAAGCCGCAGGGCCGGTCCCGGCCGCACAGCTGCATGGTGCGGTTGAAGCCGATCTCCACCGCCTGCACCGGCTTGAACGAGAAGCGCATGGCCATGAGCAGCGGGTGCTCGTAGTCGCCCCGGTTCTTCTCCAGGCGGCCGAGGAAGGTCTCGAACCGCCAGGGGCCGAGCAGGTTGAGCACCGGGAGCTTGAACGGCTCGGGCGAGAGGCGCTTCAGGCCGATCTTGGGGAACGGCCGGGCGCTGTTGGACATGATGAGGCCGCTCTCCTGCCCCGGCCCCCACCAGGTCTCCACATAGCCGATGTAGCCCGCCCAGTTGCCGAAGCGCTGGGCGACGTAGACGTTCTCGAAGTGATAGTCCTTGCCCACCTGGCTGGGGCGCCAGCCGATGCCGTAGTTGATGGTGGTGCCGCCCAGCTCGTGGGACACCTTCACCGACACATCCGCATCCTCGCGGGCGGAATCGCCGAAGTCGCGCACCAGCGAGGGGTCGTTCGCCACACTGGCATCGAAGGTGTAGACGGTGCGGTGCTGCGAGAGGTCGAGGTAGATCTCCAGCCGGTCGGCGGCGGCGGCCAGATGCGGGGGCAGCTCGTCCTTGTTCAGGGTGGAGAGGGCATCGTGGATCTGCGCCCAGGGCAGCGGCCAGCTGTTGATCGGGCCGCCCAGCAGGCCCGCATCGGCCAGCAGCTCGACGTCCTGCCGCAGGCGGCGGTCGCCCGCTTCCGCCCAGGGGGAAGCCTGTACCGATGCGCTGACCACGGAAAGCGCCAGAGTCGTCAACAAAACACGCATATTCCACTCCCCCATGACAAGGACGCCCGAGTCCCGCTTCGGTTCGCAGCAGGCTAAATATAGTAAATTCAGATTGTGTCTATCCGCTGTTGCCGACGGAGGACGACCCGCCCTCCTCCTGCCCGCTCCCGAGCGGCGTCTGGCCCCGCACCAGTTGCTTCAGGCGCAGGATGAAAACGGCAAGAACGAGCGCATAGGTGACGGCGCTGTACCCCGCCAGCGCCCAGAAGCCGCCGTACCACGCCCCGGCGACGCCGCACAGCAGCAGCAGCCACATGTTGGTCTGCGGCCCGCTTCCCGCGAGCCCGATGAGGCGCGGCAGCCCGGCCCCCTCCTCCAGCGAGGACTGGAACAGCCGCCGGAAGTAGTGGCGGTGCAGATCGGCGGAGAGGCGGCACACCAGCAGCAACAGGGCAACGGCAACGGCGGCCATCCCCTCCGTGCCCACGAAGGCGGCGCACAGCCCCGCGTACCAGCCCGCCTCCGCGAGGCGCGGCGTGATCTGGCGCACCCGGCGCGGCACGGCCGGGTCGAGCCGGAGCTTCTCGATGCGGTGCGCCATCTCGAAGGCGAACCCCATGAGAATCGCGCAGGCGACACCGGCCCACAGCCAGCCCAGCGCGAAGGCGCAGACAGCCAGCAGCCCCAGCACGGCCCCACCCCAGGCCACCGGAACAGCGCCGAGGCGCAGCCGGTCGCCGTGCAGCAGGGCCAGGCGGGCAAGCGGCGCATAGATCCAGCGAGTCGGCGCATCGGCCCGGCTGGCATCCGCGAGGCCCGCGAGGCTCATGTCCACCTTCGCCGCCATCTCCTGCCGCGTCACCGCATGCCAGACCAGCGGCAGGTCGCGCCCGAGCGAGGGGTCGAACCCGCCGCAGCGCGCCGCATCCAGATAGAGGACCGGCAGGTCCACCATCGCCGCGCGCAGCACCGTCTGCTCGAAATCCCAATCCCCCAGCCCCTTGGCGACCCGGCGCACGATCTGCCCCGGCAGCACGCTGACGGCGGCGGAGAAATACTGCGCGGTCAGCCGCACCGCCTGGTCCGGCACCGAAGGGCCGGCCAGCCACACCGAGATCACGGCCTCCGGCCCACGGTCGCTCGCGGCTCCGGCGTCGGGCGTGTTCGCTCCGGCCTCATCCGCCGCGCTCTCCCGGCCGCTGCAGGCGACAGCCTCGGCCACCAGGCGCGGGTCAACGACGAAGCCCTCCTCGATCATCAGCACCCGGTCGGCGTTCTCGACCCGGCTCGCCAGATGCTCGGCCTCGCCCACCACATCCAGCATGGGATAGCGGCGGCGCAGCATCGCCAGTTCGGCGGAGAGCTGCGGCCCCATCACATCGGCCAGAACGACAACGCGGACCGCACCCGCCCGCAGCGCGAGGCGGATGTTCCGCTCCAGCAGCGTGATGCCGCCCACCCGCAGCAGGGCCGCGGGTTCGCCGTTGCCATCGGCATTGGGATGGTTTGCGCAAAACAGCCCGATAAGCGCCATGACGCTCCTCATTTGGAGATGCCGATCATCTCGAGACTCGGCCTTCTCTACGGCCATTCTCCGGCCAGCACCAGCCGCCAGAGGCCCGGCGGCACCGCCCTAGCGGTATTTCTCGATGACCTGCTCCAGCCCCCGCTGCAGCGCCGTGCCGATCTTGCCGCCGTCGCCCTTGATGCGATCGCGGATTACGGCGCGCATGGCGTCGATGTGGGCCTTGATGATCTCCACGTGGTTGTCGGTGATGTCCTGCCGGATCGCCGAGAACCGGTTGAGGGAGGTGGCGAAGGCGGTGACCAGCGGATAGCCGAAGGTGCCGCCCTGCCCCTTGAGGTCGTGGGCGAGCGCGGTGATCTGCTCGAACAGGGCGCGCCGCTGCTCCGGGCTGTCGACGCAGCGCCGGTGCAGCTCGTAGAGCGTGTTGAGCTGGCCGTTCACCCAGTCCGGATAGTCTTCGGCCATCTGCTCGAAAATGCGCTGGGCGGCCTCCAGCGCCTGCTCGTCGAGGTAATAGACCTCGTCCGCCCCCGGCCCCAGTCCCACCGCCTTCTCCTTGAGGCGGTTGCGGAGCCGGTAGAAGCGCACCTTGACCGTCGGCTTGTTCGATACCCGCATCTCAGCCATGGATCACCTCCACCTCGGGGCTCTTGTCGGTGAGAACACGCCGCTCGGGGCCGTCGAACGGCAGGTTCTGCCGGCGTCGGTCCGGGCCGAAATAGTCCTTGGTGTGGACGAACTGGCGATTCCGGTTGATGAGGTTGGTCAGCTTGTCGCCCAGCGTCCGGATGGTAAACGGCTTGGTCAGCACATCGTGCGCGCCGAGATCGCGGGCTTCCTCCACCCGGGCGCGGTCCGAATAGGCGGTGATCATCAGGAACGGCACGAAGCGGTCCGGCGAGTCCTTGTGGCGGCGTACCCAGCGCAGCAGCATGGCCCCGTCCACGGGTGACATCTGCCAGTTGGAGAGGATCAGGTCGATGCTCATGGCTCCGGCCCGCACCGGATCGCTGTAGACCTGCTGGATCAGCTCGATGGCCTTGCCGCCATGCTCCGCCCACAGCACCTGCCCGACCCCCAGAACCTTGAGCGACTGTATCAGCAGCGACCGAATGAACGGGCTGTCCTCCACGACGAGGACACTCAAGCGCTGAAGGTCCAAAGGCATCCTGTACTTACCGGCGCGCGGCGCCGCTCCCTGTTCCGTACCGTCATCTCCCCGGGCTTCCCGGGAATATTCCGTCTGGCAACGTAAAAAGCCTGTTAAACGATTCCAACAGTCCGTTTGCTTTCCATGCCCTCAAACCGGATTTTTTGCCACGATCATTCGCCCCGGCCCCGCCGGAGACCGGCGTTCCACCGGCCGTTTGCGCGTTCTCTCACCGGATCCCGGCTTGGTCGGGAAACCGGTGTGGTTTAAACCTTGTTTGCAGATGGGCCGATGTGTTGGATAAGGCCGTCGGTCTGTGACAAACCAAATGGCCGGCGATTGACGCTGCCGTGTGAATCGCTAACGCTACGCCAACCCTTGGGAGTGACCCGCTCGTGCGCCAATCTGCGTCTGGCCCCAGAGTCGCCGGAAACCATTCCGCATCCGAGACCGCCATCCCGCCGTCGGCTGACGCAGAAGGGGATGGCGAGGCCATGGCGACGGAGACCGCCGGCCAGACCGCTCCCGACGAGCCTTCGACCCACGCCGATCAGATGGAATTCCTCATGTCCGAGACCGACGCCGAAGCCGAAGCGGACGGCGGCGCGCGCCCCCGCGCACCGCTCTGGATTGCGCTTGTCCTTTCGATTGTCTGGCTCGCCGGCGTCGCCGCGTCCGTCCTCCTGCTGTACCAGACCCGGGGCGGCGCCCAGCCGAGCCTCCTTGAGCTGGCGATCCTTGCCGCCGGCGCGACCGCTCCGCTTTCGGTCATCTGGCTGGTGGCCGGGTTCTTCGTGGTGCGCGCCCAGGCCCCGGCCTCGCGGGTCCAGCTGCACGACGCCATTGCGGCCGAGCGGCGGCTGCGCCGGGCGGCGGAGCGCGTCAACGAGAGCTTTTCCGCCTTTGACGGGGCGCTGGCCGTTGCCGAGCAGCGGGCGGACGGGCTCTCCTCGGGCATCGAACAGCAGATCGGCCGCCTGATGGGCGCCGCCGAGCGCCTGAGCGCCCTTGCGGACTCGGCGCAAACGCGCCTCGCCGCCAGCGCCGCCGCGCTCGGCACGTCGAGCGAGGCGCTGGATGCCGCCAGCAGCCGCGTCGCCGGGTCCGTCGAGAAGGCCAGCGAGCAGGTCTCCGGCCTGCCCGCCGTTCTCGACCCGCTGGCGGGCCGCATCGAGGGGCTGGCGGAGAAGCTCCAGACCACGGGCGCGGCCACCCACGATCAGGCCGAGACGCTCTCGCGCGCGGTCAACCAGCTGCTGCTGCGCCAGCGCGACCTGCAAGCCAACCTGCGGGTCACGGAGACCGCCGTCACCGAATTCCTGCCGCGCATCCAGTCCGCGACCGAAGCGCTGGGTACCCAGGCCGAAACGCTCGACGCGCGGGGCCGCGCCATTTCCGAGCAGCTGAGCGCGAGCCGCGACGAGGTGGCCGCCAGCATGGATGCGCTCTCCACCCGCCTGAATGACCTTGCGGAGGCCACCCGCACCATGGCCGGAGAGCAGGCCGAGGCGCTGGAGGCCACGCTGCAATCGCTGCGCTCCCGCCTCAGCGGCGTTGCCGCCGAGGCCATGAACGATCTGGCCCACCAGACCCAGCACGTCAGCGCCAGCATCAACCAGCTGCTCAGCCAGTTCGCCACCCAGCGCCAGAGCGCCGCCGAGGATGTCGCCCGGCTGCACGAAGCCTGGAGCGAGGTGGAGAGTCAGATCGCAGCCGGCCTCACCGCGCAGGAGGAAAGCGTCTCCGGTCTCCAGCAGCGGCTGCGTGCCCTTGGTGACGACGCCCGCACGCTGCCCCAGGCCCTCTCCGACGGCATGGCGGCGACCGACCAGATGCAGCACGCTCTGGTCGAGACCCAGCGCGAGGCGGCCCGCCTCACCCAGGCGCTGGCGGCCACCATCGAACAGGCGTCCGAAGCCCGCAACACGGTGGCCCAGGCGGCCGAACAGTCGAACACCGTGGCCGGGGGTATGCAGGCGGTCTCCAGCGGCGCGGCGGCGCTGTCGAACACCCTCGCCGATGTGTCCGCGACGCTCGACCGCCAGCGCGAGGAGCTGGAAGCGCTCCAGAACAGCATGACGAAGGCGCTCGCCGACATGACCCCCGCCCTCTCGGCCGCGCGGGAGGCCACCCAGGCCACCGCGATCCAGAGCTCGACCCAGCTGGTCGAGGCCCTCGGCCGCATCCGCGCCATGACCGCTCAGGCCAGCGAGGCGCTCAAGTCGGCGGCGGACGAGATCGTGCAGACCGCCCAGTCCACCCTGCGGCGCATGAGCGTCGAGTCGGTGCGCAACGATCTGGTCGAGCCCCTGCGCGAAACCATGACCGAGGTGGAAGCCGCCAGCCGGCGCGGTGTCGAGGCGACGCGGGTCGCCGTTGGCCACCTGCACAGCGAGGTCACGCGCCTCAACGAGCTGGCGTCGGCCATCGAGAAGCGGGTTGCCGAGACCGACGCCTACCTCGGCCAGATGTCCGAGCAGGATCTCTCCCGCGCCGCGGCTCACCTGATCGAGAGCCTGAACTCCGCCGCCATCGACATCGCCAAGATGCTGGGCACGGACGTCTCGGACACCGAATGGCAGGCCTACCTCAAGGGCGACCGCAGCATCTTCGTGCGCCGGGCGGTCAAGCTGGCGGACCGCAGCGAGCGGGCGCAGATCTCCCGCCTGTTCGACAGCGACATGGAATTCCGCGAACAGGTGCGCCGCTACATCCGGGATTTCGAGAAGCTGATCGGCCGCACCATGGCCGAGCGCGACGGGCAGGCCCTCAGCGTCACCCTGCTGTCGTCGGACCTCGGCAAGCTCTACGTGATGCTGGCGCAGTCCATCAACCGCCTTACCGGCTGAGCGGCACCGCGCGCACGCCAAAAAAAAGCCGGGCCCTCAGCGCCCGGCTTTTTCAGTTTGCATCGGAAACGCGCGTCTCAGTGGGGCCGTGAGGCCGCCGCGCCCTCGCCGCGCCCGGCGATCTTGGCGATGAAATAGTCCAGGTTCTCCGGGTCGATGTTTTCCTCGAACTGGGTCAGTACCCGCTCGATGGTCATTTCCCGGATCATCTGGCGGTCGCCATCCGCATTCTGGGTCAGCTCCTCGATGGCCGCCAGCGCCGTCTTGGCCACCGGCAGGGACTGGGCCGGCAGGCCGCAGCGCTCGAACAGGCGCGCCAGACCCATGCCGCCCCGGTCGTGAATCAGCCGGTGCGCGTTGGCAACCGGAATGTCCGCCCGCTTGGCCATGGCCACCTCGAAGAAGGAGAGGTCGCCCATGCACAGCGCGCGCATGATGATGGTGGGGGTGAGGCGTCCGTTGGCGTGGAGCTGGTCCACCAGCTCGAACACGTCCGGCGTGTCGGCTTCGCCGCCCAGAAGGTTGAGCGTCGCCCGCTCCCGGCTGTCCAGCAGCAGGTCCATCGCCACGTCCGGCGACAGGTCATGGTGGGTCACCAGATGGTCGCGGATCTTCTCGGAGACCAGCGTCACCAGCCGCTCCGCCACCTTCATCGGCAGCACGGCGCGCTCGGCCATGGGATTGGAGATGCGCTTGATGTGCCCGAAGTCATCGAGCACCCGGTTCATCGTCTCTTCCTTGAGCTGGGCGCCGTTGTTGGCCACCAGGCGGGCGACCACGTCCTCGTTCCGGGTATCGACGAGCGCGTCGGACACCCGCTCGGAGACCACGGCCCGGCCCGCCACCGCCACCTGGTACTCGGCAGGCTTGGACTCGATGATGGACAGCAGGTCGTCATCGGTCAGCACGGAGCTGGCCTCGATGATCGGCAGCGCCACCGCGGCAATGTCGTTTGCGAGCGTGACCGCCACGTCATGGGGCAGGTCGGGGCTGAGGCGGATGCTCTGGGACAACGCCGCCCGCACCTTCTGCTCCACGTCCCGGGCCATGATGCGGAAGATTTCCTCCGCCAGTTCCCGCTCCCGCTCGCTCAGTCCCCCGCTGGAAAACGCGGTCGCAACCTTGCTCGCGGTCAGAGCCCGGTTCTCGGTGGAAGGGTCCGACAGGAGATTCCTAACGTCTTCCACGGAAAGCTGATGTCCGGCACTCAAGATCTCACCTCCGAACGTTCCAGCCCTTTGGACTGGCCATAACGCCCATTCCAACCCTCATCGTTAGGCACTACTGGTTAAGTGGGAGTTAAGCGCGCCCTCTCCATCTCCTTGGAAGTCCATGTACCAAGGCCCTGCATCAAGGCCGTGCATCAAGGCCATACATCAAGGGCGGCCAGGGAGCGGATGGCCCCTGACCGCCCGTCGCACGGTCCGTCGGATCAGCCCTCGCTGCGCGGTGCGGACGCGCTGAAAGCAAGGCGATAGACCACCCCGGCCAGCGCGGCGCCAACAATCGGCGCCACCCAGAACAGCCACACCTGCTGCAGCGCCAGACCGCCCACGACCAACGCCGGCCCCGTGCTGCGGGCCGGATTGACCGAGGTGTTGGTGATCGGAATGCTGATGAGGTGAATGAGGGTGAGTGCCAGGCCGATGGCAAGCGGGGCGAAGCGCGCCGGAGCGCGTTCATCCGTCACCCCGAGGATGACGATCAGGAACCCGAAGGTCATCACGATCTCCGTCACCAGGGCGGAGCCAAGGCCGTAGCCGTGCGGGGACAGCTCGCCGAAGCCGTTCACCGCCAGCCCGTTGGGCGCCAGGCTGTACCCCGGCTGGCCGCTGGCGATCCAGTAGATGAGCAGCGCAGCGAGCACCGCGCCGATGACCTGGGCGATGATGTAGGGAATGATCTCCCCCGCCGGAAACCGCCCGCCGACCCAGACGCCGACCGTGACCGCCGGATTGAAGTGCGCGCCGGAGATATGGCCAAGACCATAGGCCATGGTGAGGACGGTCAGACCGAAGGCCAGAGCCACACCGGCATAGCCGATGCCGAGATCCGGCACGGCGGCCGCAAAAACGGCGCTGCCGCAGCCGCCAAGCACAAGCCAGAAGGTTCCCAGAAGTTCGGCGATAAGTCGTTTGGGCAATGGAATCATGATCCCCCCCTTATCAAGACCACCTTATGTTCAAGTTGAAATCAGAAGCTACACGACCGAAACATCATGCAGGCCATGCCTGCAACAGCCTGACTATTACATGGTTTCATCACCTTGTCAGGACTGTTTTCCTCCCCGTCAGCAACCCCTCTGGTACAAGAAAACCGGGCTTGCGGACAGGCGCGCGACCAGGCCGGGCCTGAAAAGTCCTTGAAAAACCAACAGGCAGAACTTTGACCGGTTCAGGCCGGATTAAGCGACTGTGCTCAATTGTGACCCCCTGAGGCTTGGCAGATCTGAGGCCAGGCACTAACTAGTCGCTTCAGCCTGCGTAAGGACTGGCCGTCCGCCCGTCAGACGCTGAAGGAGGAAAGGAGCACCCATGCGTCTTCGTTTTCATGCGTTCCTCGCCACTGCCCTCGCCCTGGGTTCGGTCGTCGGAACCGGCGTCATCGCCCCGGCAGCCCAGGCGCAGGAAGCGGTGAGCGCCAGTGCCGCCACCAGCTTCATCCAGACCCTTGCGGACGAGGCGTTCGCGGTGCTGCGGAACGAGTCGCTGACCCAGGCGCAGCGGGACCAGCAGTTCCGCCAGCTTCTTCAGAAAGGGTTCGCCCTCGACATCATCGGCAACGGCGTGCTGGGCGCTGCCCGCCGCACCGCCACGCCCGAGCAGCTCAAGTCCTTCCACGCCGTGTTCCCGGACTACGTGATCCGCATCTACTCCTCGCGGCTGACCGAGTACGGCAACTCCACCCTCAAGGTGACCGGCACCGCCCCGGCCCCGCGCGGCGACATCTATGTCCGCACCGTGGTGACCGGCCCCAAGGTCCAGCAGCCGATCCATGCCGACTGGCGTGTCCGCAACGTGGAGGGGCGCGGCCTCAAGGTGATCGACCTGTCGCTTGAGGGCGTCAGCATGGCCGTCACCCAGCGGGACGAGTTCAACGCCAAGATCCAGGCGCGCGGCCTCGATGGCCTGATCGCCGAGATGAAGGGCACGACCGGCGCGCCCGCGCCGGCGGCCGCCGCCAGCACGAAGAAATGAGCAGCCGGGTCGATCTGGCGGATGCCGCCTTCGTCCACCCGACCGCCCAGCTTTACGGGCGCGTGACGTTGGACGAAGGCGCGTCCGTCTGGCCCTATGTGGTGATGCGCTCCGAGACCGCGCACATCCGCATCGGCCGCTACACGAACATCCAGGACTTCGTGATGATCCACACCAGCCCCAATCTCCCCGTGGAGGTTGGGGCTTTCTGCTCCGTCACCCACCATGCGACGCTCCATGGCTGCCGCATCGGCGACAACTGCCTCATCGGCATCAACGCCACCGTCTATGACGGCGCCCGGGTGGGCAACAACTGCATCATCGGCCAGCACAGCTACGTGAAGGACGGCACGGTCATCCCGGACAATTCGATCGTCGTCGGCTCCCCCGCCCGGGTGATCCGCACGCAGAACAGCTGGATTTCCAATCGGCTCAATGCCCTTCTCTACCACCGCAACGCCCTTGCCTACGCCCGGGGCGAGCACCGCGCCTGGGACGGGCCGGACTTCGAGCGGTTCGTCGAGGAGACGCTGGAGCGGCTTCACCGGGAGTTCGAGGAACAGGAGCGGGGCAGCCATGCGCCGGCTTGAGGTTCAGGTGGACACCTTCCCCATCCGGGGCGCCTTCACCATTTCGCGCGGCAGCAAGACGAAGGCGGAGGTCATCACCGTCCGCCTGTGTGAAGGGGCCGCAACCGGCTGGGCCGAGAGCGTGCCCTATGGCCGCTATGGCGAGACGCTGGAGAGCGTCGCCGCCCAGATCGAGGCCATCCGCCCCCGGCTGGAGGCCGGCTGCACCCGCGCCGAAGTCGGCCGCCTGCTGCCCGCCGGTGCCGCCCGCAACGCGGTGGACTGCGCCCTGTGGGATCTGGAGGCCCGCCAGAACGGCGTGCCCGTGTGGGAGCTGGCGGGGCTGCAGGAACCCCGGCCGGTCACCACCGCCTACACCCTCAGCCTCGGCACCCCCGAGGCCATGGCCGAGGCGGCCCGGCGTGCCCCGGGCACCGACCTTCTCAAGCTTAAGCTGGGCGGCGAGCAGGATCTGAACCGGCTGCGCGCCGTGCGCGAGGCCGCGCCCCACGCCCGGCTGATCGTCGATGCCAACGAGGGGTGGGACTTCGACACGCTGGAGCGGCTCGCGCCCCGCTGCGCCGAGCTGGGGGTGGTGCTGATCGAGCAGCCCCTGCCCGCGACCGCCGATCAGGTGCTGACCCGCGGCCGCTATCCGGTGAGCATCTGCGCCGACGAGTCCTGCCACACCGCCGCCGACATCGACCGGCTCGCCGACCGCTACGACGCGGTGAACATCAAGCTGGACAAGACCGGCGGCCTGACCGAGGCCCTCCACACCCTCGAGCGGGCCCGGAGCCATGACATGACCATCATGGTGGGGTGCATGGTGGGCTCGTCGCTGGCCATGGCGCCTGCGGTGCTGCTCACACCCTATGCAACGTTCGTGGATCTCGACGGACCGTTGCTGCTGGATGCAGACCGCACCCCTTCATTGTGCTATCAGCGCGGCCAGATCATCCCGGACCGGACCGGTCTTTGGGGTTGAAGCGCCTTGCGCCCCGAGCGGGGCCAACATTGCGCTTCCTGAAATGCGGGAACCTGAGTCTCGGAACGCCGCTCCGATTGCAAAAGAACAGGCGGTTCTCGAGACCTACGGAGCAGAGTAAATGACAAAGAACCTGATGCATCTGGTGTTTGGCGGGCGGGTGAAAGACCCGCAGGGCCTGGAATTCGAGGACCTGAGCGCCGTTGATTTCGTCGGCATCTTCCCGGACTACGCCTCGGCCGAGAAGGCCTGGCGCGGCGCGGCCCAGCGCACCGTGGACGACGCCCAGATGAAGTACGTGATCGTCCACCTGCACCGGCTGCTGCAACCGGACGTCCCGGCCAGCCAAGGGTGACACCCGGGCGCACCGGCGCCTGATCAATCTCCGGGCGCACCGGCGCCCAACAAAAAAGAGCTTGCGTCGATCCGCCTCGGGCAGATCTTCGCAAGCTCCGGGCCGGTTCACGCACCGGCACGCCGCGGCGATGATGCCGCCAGCGCTTCTCCCGGCCGCCTCGTCACTGTGCGAAATGGCGGTCCAGCGCCATCTCGACAACCCTCGGCGACGGGCCGTAGGGGCCGATGTGCCCCACCAGAATCCGCCGCGCCTCGTCGCGGCTGCGGGCCGGAATGGTCTTGAGCAGCTGGCGGGCGACGCGCCCCAGCCCAGCCTGATCGATCGAACGGTTTGTCTTCATGTCCAGTCTCCCTTTTCTTGTTGTTGGACATTCTGCCTGCATCCCGTGACAGGCGTTTGACACCCCCTCAGCTCTCCGGCCGCCTGCGGCGCGTGAACGGCGCCGCCAGCACCAGCCCGGCCAGAAAACCGCCGATGTGCGCCCAGACGGCCACGCCGCCGGGGGAGCCGGTGTTGAACACCATCGCCACCATCAGCTGGATGCCGATCCAGGCGACAGCGAACCACAGCACGCGCAGCACCTGCCCCGGCACCCGGAAGCCCGCCAGCATGCGGGTTGCGACCCGGCTGCGGGAAAACAGCAGGGCATAGACGGCAAGGAGGCCAGAGATGGCCCCGCTCGCGCCGACCACGGGAATGGTGGACATGGGGTCCGCCAGCGTCTGGACAAGCCCCCCGGCCACGCCCGTCACCAGATAGAGCACGACCACCCGCCCTGTGCCGATGACCCACTCCACCGGGCGGCCGATGGCCCAGAGAAAGATCATGTTGGCCAGCAGGTGGACGAGCCCGGCGTGGAGGAACTGGGAGGTGACCAGCGTGATCGCCCCCGCGCCCGGCGTCAGCGTCAGGCGGGCGGGGATCAGCGACAGCGCGACGATCAACCCCTCGCTGACGCCGGACGGCATCAGGATGAGGAGCAATTCGATCATCACGCAGGCCAGGATGAGAAACCGGATTGCCGGCGCGGCGGGAAGCGAGGTCGAAACGGGTGTCACCCCCTATAGCTATGTCCGTACACGTCTCGCTTCAAGACCGGCCGATGGATCCCCCGTCTCCGGGATATCCTTCCCGCCGGCCCCGAGGCTGCCTGAAACAGGGAAATGCCGGGTCAGGCGGCGCGGACGCGGTCGAGGAAGCGCTCCACCTCGTCCCGCAGCATGGCGGCCTGCTGGTTGAGATCGGCCGCCGCCTTGAGGGACTCCTGCGCCGCCGCGCCGGTCGAATCGACGCCCTCGCGTACCTGGAGGATGCTGCTCACCACCTCCTGCGTGCCCAGTGCCGCCTGCTGGGTGTTGCGGGAGATCTCGAGGGTGGTCGCCGCCTGCTGCTCCACCGCCCCGGCCACGCTCGCGGACAGGGTGCTCACCTCGCGGATGATATCCTGAATCTCGCGGATGGCGTCCACCGCCTCGCCGGTTACCGACTGGATCGAGCGGATCTGCTGGTCGATCTCCTCGGTCGCCTGGGCGGTCTGGTTGGCCAGCGCCTTCACCTCCGACGCCACGACGGCAAAGCCGCGCCCGGCCTCGCCGGCGCGCGCCGCCTCGATGGTGGCGTTGAGGGCCAGCAGGTTGGTCTGCTCGGCAATGCTCTGAATGATGCCGACCACCTCGCCGATGCGGCGGGCGTCGCCCGCGAGGCCCGCGACGATCTCGTCCGTGCGCTGGGCCCGCTCCACCGCCCGCTTGGCAATGGCGGTGGACGAGGCCATCTGCGACGAGACCTCGTTGATCGAGAGGGACATTTCCTCGGTCGCGGCGGCCACCGTCGCCACGTTCTGGCTCGCCTGCTCCGAGGTCGCCGCCACGTTGGCCGCAACCATCACGCTGTTCTGCGCCGCCTCGGAGGCGAGCCGCGCCCCCTCCTCGATGCGCCGCGCCGTCTGGAAGACCACCTCCACCACCCGCTTCACGCTGGTCTCGAAGTGGTCCGCCATCTCGGCCAGCACGCGCCGCTTCTCCGCCTCGGCCTCCAGCCGCTCCTGCTCCCGCTGCCGGCGGCGCTCTTCCTCCACCGCCCGCTCCCGCTCTTCGGCCTCGCGCCGGGCCGCCTCCCGGGCCTCCTGCTCGGCCCGCAACTGCTCCATGGCGATGGCGTTGTCCTTGAACACCTGCACCGCCTGCGCCATCTCGCCGATCTCGTCGCCACGGTTGAGGGCACCCAGTTCAATGGCGCGGTCGCCCTTGGCCAGACGCCGCATGGCCTCGGCCATGGCGCGGATGGGATTGACGATGAACTTGAGCGCCAGCAGCGCCGCCAGAATTGCAAGGCCGATCCCCGCCACGCTGGCGAGGGCGGACTGGGTCAGCATCAGCACCACCCGGTCGATGGTGGATTGCGCGGCCTCCTCCTGACGCGCCACCAGCGCGTTGCGGAGGGCGTCCGTGCTCTGCTCGAACGCCGGGCCGGTCTCGGTCAGGATCCTGTTCACATCCGCATTGCGTGCCTCGACCAGGCGCACCAGCGCGTCGAAGCTCTTGTCGTAGGTGACGAGGTTGGCAATCACCTGATCCGCCTGCGCCACCAGCGAGCGGGACGACAGCACGCCGAACAGCTGGTTGAGCGCATCCTCGAGGTTGAGGAGGTCCTGCTTCGCCGCCTCCGCATCCTCCCGCCGCCCCTCGGAGAGGAAGCGGTTCACGTCGATGCGCATCTGCATGTAGAGGTCGAGCGCCCGGCCGGCGAAGTAGGCGGCGCGGGTGTCGCCGCTGCGGTAGGAGGCCGTCATGATGGTGCGCAGGGAGTCCGCGATCGCCGGCCCCAGCGTCTGGATGCTGGCCTGACTTTCCTGCTGGATCTGCGCCTGGCTGGCGGCGATCCGGCCGAAGGCGTCGTGGAAGGCGGCCAGATGCTCCCCGGTCTGGCGCAGCCGCTCCTCCTGCCCCAGCTGGGCGAGGGTCTCGGCCACGTTCTGAAGCTCCGCCTGCGCGCGCTCCAGCTTGCCCCTCACCTCCTCGGCGGTCTCCGCATCCGGGCTGATGACGTATTGCTTGATGCGGTCCAGCGCCATCAGCGCCTCCAACTCCGCCGTGCCGAGCTTGACGGTCCGGGCCGACAGGCCTGCCAGTTCCTCGACGTTCCGGCGGGTGGAGAAACTCGCGTAGGCCGTGAAGCCGGCAAGGCAGATGATCACGGCGACGATGACGCTGTAGGTGAGGAACAGTTTGCGCGGGACGCTCAGATCCCGCAGCCAGGCAACGGCCGCGCTCAGTCCGCGTCCACGCATTTCGACTTGATCATTTGATCTAGTCATGTCCCCCTGACCCCCGCCTTTTGTCTGGGGAACAATGATCTAGTAGCGACCGGTTTATAATTTATGAAAGGCCCATTAGCCATTCCGCGCAAAAAAAATGGGCCGCACCGCGAGGGATGCGACCCGTCTGTATCACCTGATGCCGGGAGGGCGCCGCAGCCCCCTCCGGCAGCCGGATCATTTGAATTCGAGCTTGGAAATCTCGTAGTACTTCTCGCCCGACGGCGTGACCACTTCCACCTCGTCACCGACCTTGCGGCCGATCAGCGCCTTGCCCAGCGGCGACGAATAGGAGATGCGGCCCAGCTTGATATCGGCCTCGTAGGGGCCGACGATCTGGTAGACCACTTCCTTGTCGTCCTCGTCCAGAAGCGTAACGGTCGCGCCGAACACCACCTTGTCGCCGGACAGGCGGGTGGGATCGATCACCTGAGCGCGGCTCAGGCGATCCTCGAGTTCGGCGATGTGGGCCTCAACCTGACCCTGCCGCTCCTTGGCCGCATGGTATTCGGCGTTTTCCGAAAGGTCGCCGTGTGCGCGCGCTTCCTCGATCGCCTCGACAATCGCCGGTCGCTCCACGGTCTTCAGGCGATGCAGTTCCGCCTGCAACGCCTCAAACCCTTCCGCCAGCATGGGGAATTTCTCAAGGGTGGCCATCCTTCACGCTCCTCATGGCTCACACAAAGAAAAAGACACCTGCGGGCGGCATATCCCCACCGCCCGCGGCGTCGCTCGAATCCTCAAGACCGGCTCGTCCGGTCCCCCTTTCGGTCCTTATGAATAGTAGGACTGGAGGGATTGCACATCAAGGGTACGCTGACGCAAAGCCTGGATTGATTTCACGGCGGCGGCGGAGGCCGCTGCGGTGGTGAAATACGGGACCTTGCTGTAGAGCGTGGTGGTGCGGATGGAGTGGCTGTCCTTCAGCGCCTGCGCGCCTTCGGTGGTGTTGAACACCAGCTGCACCTTGCCGTCCTTCAGCGCGTCCACGATGTGCGGACGGCCCTGGGCCACCTTGTTCACGTAGCCCACGTCGAGCCCCTGTTCCTTCAGGTAGGCGGCCGTGCCACCCGTGGCGATGACCTTGAAGCCCATCTCCAGAAGCTGGCGCACCGGCTCCACCATGGCGGGCTTGTCGCGGTCCTTCACCGACACGAACACCGTGCCCTCGAGCGGCAGCTTGACGCCCGCGCCCAGCTGGCTCTTGGCAAAGGCCTGGCCGAAGTCCGTATCGAGGCCCATGACCTCGCCCGTCGACTTCATCTCCGGGCCGAGCACCGGATCGACGCCGGGGAAGCGGGTGAACGGGAACACCGCTTCCTTCACCGCGATGTGCTTCAGCGGCTTGTCCTGGAGGTTGAAGGACGCAAGGCTCTCGCCCGCCATGATGCGCGCCGCGATCTTGGCGATCGGCATGCCGATGGTCTTGGCGACGAACGGCACGGTGCGCGAGGCGCGCGGGTTCACCTCGATGAGGTAGATCACGCCGTCCTTCACCGCATACTGCACGTTCATCAGGCCGCGCACCTTGAGGGCCAGGGCCAGCTTGCGGGTCTCCTCCTTCAGCTCGGCCACGATCTCCTGCGGCAGGCTGTAGGGCGGCAGCGAGCAGGCCGAGTCGCCCGAGTGGACGCCCGCCTCCTCGATGTGCTGCATCACGCCCGCCACGAACACGTCGGTGCCGTCGGCCAGCGCGTCCACGTCCACCTCGATGGCGTCGCGCAGGTACTGGTCGATCAGGACCGGGGAGTCGCCCGACACCTGCACCGCCTCGCGGATGTAGGTCTCCAGCTGGGCCGTCGAGTCCACGATCTCCATGGCGCGGCCGCCCAGCACGTAGGACGGGCGGATCAGCACCGGGTAGCCGATGCGCTCGGCGACCTGGATCGCCTCCTCACGCGAGCGGGCGATGCCGTTGGCCGGCTGGCGCAGACCCAGCTCCTCGACGAGGGCGGCGAAGCGCTCGCGGTCCTCGGCCAGGTCGATTGCGTCCGGCGAGGTGCCGAGAATGGGGATGCCCGCATCCTCCAGCGCCTGGGCGAGCTTGAGCGGCGTCTGGCCGCCGAACTGCACGATCACGCCCTTGAGGGTGCCCTTCTTCTGCTCCACCCGCAGCAGCTCGATCACGTCCTCCTGCGTCAGCGGCTCGAAGTAGAGGCGGTCGGAGGTGTCGTAGTCGGTGGAGACCGTCTCCGGGTTGCAGTTGACCATGATGGTCTCGTAGCCGGCGTCGGTCAGCGCGAAGCAGGCGTGGCAGCAGCAGTAGTCGAACTCGATGCCCTGGCCGATGCGGTTCGGGCCGCCGCCCAGAATGGCGATCTTCTGCGCCTCGGTCGGGTTGGCCTCGCACTCCGGCTTCCCGAACACGGGCGCCTCGTAGGTGGAGTACATGTACGGGGTCTGGGCCTCGAACTCGGCGGCGCAGGTGTCGATGCGCTTGAACACCGGGGTCACGCCCTGGGCGCGGCGCAGCGCCGCCACTTCGCTCTCCGTCTTGCCCGTCAGCCTGGCAAGGCGGCGGTCGGAGAAGCCCATGGCCTTCAGCCGGCGCAGGGCTTGCGGGTCCTGCGGCAGGCCCTTCGCCTTCACCTCGGCTTCCGCCTCGACGATCTCGGCGATCTGGCGCAGGAACCAGGGCTCGTAGTGGGTAATGGCGTTGATCTGCTCGACGGTGAAGCCCTCGCGCAGCGCCTGGGCGATCACCAGCAGGCGATCGGGCGTCGGGCGGGCCAGCGCCGTCTCCAGCGCCTCGCGGCTGTTGCCGTCGATGTCCACCTCGTTGAAGCCGTCAAGGCCGGTCTCGAGGCCGCGCAGGGCCTTCTGCACCGACTCCTTGAAGCAGCGGCCGATGGCCATCACCTCGCCCACCGACTTCATGGCGGTGGTGAGCAGCGGCTCGGTGCCCTTGAACTTCTCGAAGGCGAAGCGCGGGATCTTGGTGACCACGTAGTCGATGGTCGGCTCGAACGATGCCGGGGTCACGCCGGTGATGTCGTTCATGATCTCGTCGAGCGTGTAGCCCACGGCCAGCTTGGCCGCCACCTTGGCGATGGGGAAGCCGGTGGCCTTGGACGCCAGCGCCGAGGAGCGCGACACGCGCGGGTTCATCTCGATGACCACCAGGCGGCCGTTCTGCGGGTTGACCGCGAACTGCACGTTGGAGCCGCCGGTCTCGACGCCGATCTCGCGCAGCACCGCGATCGAGGCGTTGCGCATGATCTGGTATTCCTTGTCGGTCAGCGTCAGCGCCGGCGCGACGGTGATGGAGTCACCGGTGTGGATGCCCATCGGGTCGATGTTCTCGATGGAGCAGATGATGATGGCGTTATCGTTGCGGTCGCGCACGACTTCCATCTCGTATTCTTTCCAGCCGAGCAGCGACTCCTCGATCAGCACCTCGGTGGTGGGCGAGGCCTCAAGGCCGCCGGTGACGATCTGGATGAACTCGTCCTTGTTGTAGGCGACGCCGCCGCCGGTGCCGCCCAGGGTGAACGACGGGCGGATGATGGCCGGAAGGCCAACATATTCAAGGGCTTCCAGCGCTTCCTCAAGGCTGTGCGCGATGCGCGAGCGCGCCGATTCCAGCCCGATCTTGTCCATGGCGTCGCGGAACTTCTGGCGGTCCTCCGCCTTGTCGATCGCCTCCGCGTCCGCGCCGATCAGCTCGACGCCGAACTTCTCCAGCGTGCCGTCGCGGGCGAGCGCCAGCGCCGTGTTGAGCGCGGTCTGGCCGCCCATGGTGGGCAGCACCGCGTCCGGGCGCTCCTTCTCGATGATGCGGGCCACGATCTCGGGGGTGATCGGCTCGATGTAGGTCGCGTCCGCCAGCTCCGGGTCGGTCATGATCGTCGCCGGGTTGGAGTTGACCAGAATGATGCGATACCCCTCCTCCTTCAGCGCCTTGCACGCCTGCGTGCCGGAGTAGTCGAATTCGCACGCCTGGCCGATCACGATGGGGCCGGCGCCGATGATCATGATGGAGGAGATGTCGGTACGTTTTGGCATAACCGTTTATGATCCTGCTTGGGTGCCGCCGTCCACCCCCGCCTCCGGCCGGCTGTGGACCAGCCGCAGAGAGGGGGTAGCCGCGGGTTGCAGCGAAAGGGAGGGGCTGAGCTGAGGCGTGGCGTGCTCGCCGAGCAGCCCGGCGTAGTAGCTGAAAAGGCAGAGGCGCCGTCCGGCGGGGTCCGGCATGGCCATGTCCGACCCACGGCCGCGCGACCAGGCGTCAGCCGCCTGCCCGCGTCGCCGCAAGGTCTTCCCGGACGTCCCGCCGCGGTCCATCGTCAGCGATCCATCAGGTCCATGAACCGCTGGAACAGATAGAAGCTGTCCTGCGGACCGGGGGAAGCCTCGGGATGGTGCTGCACGGAGAAGACCGGCTTGTCCAGGTAGCGCAGGCCGCACAACGTGCCGTCGAACAGCGAGATGTGCGTCGGCTTCACGTTCTCCGGCAGCGACTTGGGATCGACCGCGAAACCGTGGTTCATCACCGTGATCTCGACCTTGCCGGTCTCCAGATCCTTCACCGGGTGGTTCGCGCCGCGATGGCCCTGGTGCATCTTGAAGGTCTCGCCGCCCGCGGCAAGGCCCAGCAGCTGGTGGCCGAGGCAGATGCCGAACATGGGCTTGCCCGTCTCCAGCAGCTTGCGGATCACCGGCACCGCGTATTCGCCGGTCGCCGCCGGGTCGCCTGGGCCGTTGGAGAGGAACACGCCGTCCGGGTTGTGCGACATGATCTCCTCGAACGTGGCGTCGCCCGGCACCACCGTGATCTTCGCGCCCGTGGACGCCAGGTTGCGCAGGATGTTGCGCTTGATGCCGTAGTCGATGGCAACCACGTGCTTGCGCGGCGCGGTCTGCCGGCCGTAGCCCTTGCCGAGCTGCCACAGGGTCTCGTCGGCCTGGTAGGTCTGGCGCGCCCAGACTTCCTTGGCCAGATCCATGCCCTTGAGGCCCGGCCAGGCCCTGGCCTTGGCGATCAGCGCCTCCACGTCGAACCTGCCCTCGGGGTTGTGGGCAATGACGCCATTCGGCGCGCCGTGGATGCGGATGTAGCGGGTCAGGCGCCGGGTATCGACGCCGGCGATGCCGATGAGGCCGTAGGACTTGAGCCAGTCATCGAAGGTGCGCTCGGCCCGGAAGTTGGCCTCCGGCGTGATCGGCTCGCGCATGACGCAACCAAGGGCGAAGGGCGTGATCGCCTCCACGTCCTCCTGGTTCGCACCCACGTTACCAATATGCGGGAAGGTAAAGGTGATGATCTGCCCGGCGTAGGAGGGATCGGTCATGATCTCCTGATAACCGGTCATCGCCGTATTGAAGCATACCTCGCCCACCTTTTCGCCAGACGCGCCGAAACCCTGGCCCCAGAACAGGGTGCCATCGGCAAGGGCGAGAACGGCAGTGGCTCCAATGGGCGCGTCGGTGGGTTTGGCAGCGGCAGGAACAGTCACCGGGCACCTCTCATACTCAAAGCGTTGTCAGGGTTCGCCCGACCGTCCGGGTCCGGGCAAATTGCGGCGTCTCTATTGACCTGGAGCCCCTGTGTCAAGGAAAAGGACAAATAAAAATTGTCCTTTATAATCAAAGGCTTAGACAAAAGTTTTTGGTTGAAAACCGGGTCAACCATCGCTATGCTCTGCTTTTCCCAACATTGTCAGGACTCCGCTCGCATGATCCGCGATGCCATCAAGCAAGCGCTCGTTGAGGCCATGAAGGCCAAGGATACCCAGACCGTTGCCACTCTCCGCATGGCGCAGGCCGCCATCAAGAACCGGGATATCGAGCTGCGCACCGGCGAGGCGCCCGCCAACGACGATGCTCTGGTCATCGACGTTCTGACCAAGATGGTCAAGCAGCGCCGCGAGTCGGTGGAGATGTACGAAAAGGGCGGGCGGGCCGAACTGGCCGAAGCGGAGCGGGGTGAAATCGCCGTTCTGGAGCGATTCCTGCCCCGGGCCATGTCCGATGAAGAAGCCCAAAAGGTCATCAGTGCCCTGGTCGCCGAACTCGGCGCCTCCTCTCCGAAAGATATGGGGCGCGTGATGGGCGCTCTCAAGGAACGTTACGCCGGTCAGATCGACATGGGCAAGGCCGGACCGATGGTGAAGGCCGCCCTCGCGGGCTGAACCGTCGGCGTCCCCTTCCCTTGCGGCATGACCCCTTCTCCCCACATTCAGGAGAAGATGCTGCCAGGCGGGGATGCGGCAGGCGTGCGGCCTCCCCCGGGCCGGACGCCTTCGGGCGCCAAGGTTCGGCCGGTGCCGGCCGCAAATCCGGCATCGACCGTGAATTCCGGTATCGACCGTGAATATTGAGAGAGTTGAACCGTTTCCCTTGGGTCGTGTTCCGCTCTAGGATCGTGGCTCCATGACCATCTCGCCCGCCTTCCTCGATGAAATCCGCGCCCGGGTTCCGGTGAGCGCGGTCGTTGGGCGCAAGGTGAAGCTGCAGCGCGCCGGCCGCGAGTGGAAAGGGTGCTGCCCCTTCCACAACGAAAAGACGCCCAGCTTCTACGTCAATGACGAGAAGGCCTTCTATCACTGCTTCGGCTGCGGCGCGCACGGGGACGTGATCCGCTTCCTCTGCGAGGCGGAGGGGCGCACCTTTCCCGAGGCGGTGGAGCAGCTGGCGGGCGAAGCGGGCCTGCCCATGCCGCGCGAGACCCAGGCCAGCCGCGCCCAGCAGGAGCGGCTGAAGGGCCTGGTGGACGTGATGGCGGCGGCGCAGGCGTGGTTTGCCGAGCAGCTGCACGGCATCGCCGGGGCGGAGGCGCGGCAGTACCTCCAGCGGCGCGGCCTTCTGCCCGAGACCGTCCGCCGCTTCGGCCTCGGCTTCGCGCCGGACAAGCGCGACGCGCTCAAGACCGCGCTGCTGGCCAAGGGGGCAAGCGAGGCCCTGCTGGTCGAGGCCGGGCTCCTCATCGCCGTCGAGGAGCGCGCCTCCTACGACCGGTTCCGCAACCGGCTGATGTTCCCGATTCGCGATGGCCGCGGGCGAATCATCGCCTTTGGCGGGCGCATCCTCGGCGAGGGCCAGCCCAAGTACCTCAACTCGCCCGACACGCCCCTCTTCGACAAGGGCCGCACCCTCTACAACCTCGACCTCGCCGCGCCGCCCGCGCGCAAGACGGGCAGCCTGTTCGTGGTCGAGGGGTACATGGACGTCATCACCCTCGCCCAGGCGGGGCTGGACGCGGCGGTCGCGCCGCTCGGCACTGCCCTCACCGAGGAGCACCTGCGCCGCCTGTGGCGAATCACCCCCGAGCCGATTCTCTGCTTCGATGGTGATTCGGCCGGTCAACGCGCGGCGATTCGCGCGGCCCACCGCGCCCTGCCCCTCCTGGAGGCGGGCCGGAGCCTGCGCTTCGTCACCCTGCCCGAAGGACAGGACCCGGACGACCTGGTGCGCGGCGGCGGGGCCGGTGCGCTGACCGCCCTCGCCGGCAAGGCCGAGCCGCTCGTTGATCTGCTGTGGCGCTCGGAAGTGGAGACGGCGCAGCTGACCACGCCCGAGGGCCGGGCCGCCCTGCGCCAGAGCCTGCTCGGCCGCGCCGCCGCCATTGCGGACCGCACCGTGCAGGACCTCTACCGTCGGGAATTCCTCAATCGTTTCGACACGTTAACAGGACGCGGCGCCCAGCAGACCTGGCGCGAGCGCCCGCAGGAGAACACCGCCGGCTGGCGCGGCCGCGGCCGGTTCCAGCCGGGCCCGCCGCCGGTCCGGCAGGAGACTCGGGTCAGCCTCCAGCAGATCCGCAATCCCAAGATTCCCCCCTCCACCGAACACGAAATCGTTCTCGGTTTGCTGGAACACCCCGAGTGGCTCGATCGTTACCACGAGGAAATCGAGCGGTTCCCCTATGTGGACCCCGAAATGGCGCGGCTCGTCGGGCACATGCTCGAGGCATCGATTCGCGTGCCTGACCTTGACAAGACCCGACTCGACCACACATTAACCGCAGATGGGTTTGGGCGGGTGCTTGCAGGACTCCGGACACGGAAAAAACAGTATTCATTCTCACGCGGGGAAACGAACCCGGAACAGGCGGAAGCGGATTTCGTCCATGTCTTGCATGCCGTAACACGACTCTATGCGCTGGATGCGGAATTGGCTGAAGCGAATGCGGCCATTCAGCTGGATGACAACGAGACCCTTCTCCGCCCGATGCGAATCGCGCAGGAACGTGCAACAATCGAACGTGAGCTGTTAGATCTGGCAGCCAGCGGGCCGGCACTAAGGACTTGAGTAACATGGTGAAACGCCAGGAAGCGGAAACAACCGAAGATACTGCTGAAGAGACCGGTGATGCCCCGCTAATCGACGTGAACGAAGCGTCGGTGAAGCGCATGATCGCGCGCGCCAAGGAGCGCGGTTACATTACCTACGATGAGTTGAACGCCAACTTGCCGCAGGAACAGATGTCCTCCGAGCAGATCGAGGACATCATGGCCATGCTGAACGAGATGGGCATCAACGTCATCGAGGGCGATGACCCCGAGGACGTGGAAGCGGAGCCCGCCGTTCAGGAGATCGACGCTGTCGCCGATGGCGACGACGACACCCTCGACGCGCCTGCCGTCACCAAGAAGGAAACCGCGCTGGACCGCACGGACGATCCGGTGCGCATGTACCTGCGCGAAATGGGCGCGGTCGAGCTGCTGTCGCGCGAGGGCGAAATCGCCATCGCCAAGCGCATCGAGGCGGGCCGCGACACCATGATCGCCGGGCTGTGCGAGAGCCCCCTCACCTTCAAGGCGATCATCGAGTGGTCCGAGGCCCTGAACAACGGCCAGATGCTGCTGCGCGAGATCCTCGATCTCGACGCCATGCTGTCCAAGGGGCCGAGCGAGGCGCAGGTTGAGGGCGCCGACAGCGACTCCGACCTGCCGACCGTCGCCTACAAGGAAGACGACGACGATGTCGTGGAGGAATCCTCCGACGACGACGACGAGTTCACCGAGCGCCGCGCCAAGCGCCCCTCCTTCGAGGAAGAGGAGGAGGACAACACCCTGTCGCTTGCCGCGATGGAAGAGGTGCTCAAGCCCCAGGCGCTGGAGAAGTTCGCCCAGATCACCGCGGCCCACAAGAAGTTCGCCAAGCTGCAGGAGCAGCGGCTGGAGGCCATTCACCGCGGTGAGGACTTCGGCCAGGCCAACGAGAAGAAGTACCAGAAGCTGCGCGAGGAGCTGACCGCGCTCGTCGAGAGCGTGCAGTTCAACAACAGCAAGATCGAGCAGCTGGTCGAGCAGCTTTATGCCCTCAACAAGCGGCTGATGGCGCTGGGCGGTCAGGCGCTGCGCCTTGCCGAGCGCTACCGCATTCCGCGTCAGGCCTTCCTGGACGAATATCTGGGCAAGGAGCTGGAGGAAGGCTGGCTCGACCGCGTCGCCAAGCTCGGCAAGAACTGGGACAACTTCATCACCGCCGAGCGCGCCAACATCGAGAACCTGCGCGCGCAGGTGGCCGAGATCGCCAACGCCGCCGGCGTGGACATCGAGGAATTCCGCCGCATCGTCACCATGGTGCAGAAGGGCGAGCGCGAAGCCCGCATCGCCAAGAAGGAGATGGTGGAGGCCAACCTGCGCCTCGTCATCTCCATCGCCAAGAAGTACACCAACCGCGGCCTTCAGTTCCTCGACCTCATCCAGGAAGGCAACATCGGCCTGATGAAGGCGGTGGACAAGTTCGAGTACCGGCGCGGCTACAAGTTCTCCACCTACGCCACCTGGTGGATCCGGCAGGCCATCACCCGCTCCATCGCGGACCAGGCCCGCACCATCCGCATCCCGGTGCACATGATCGAGACGATCAACAAGCTGGTCCGCACCAGCCGCCAGATTCTCCACGAAATCGGCCGCGAGCCGACGCCGGAGGAACTGGCCGAGCGTCTCTCCATGCCGCTGGAGAAGGTGCGCAAGGTGATGAAGATCGCCAAGGAGCCGATCTCGCTCGAAACCCCGATCGGCGACGAGGAGGATTCGCACCTGGGCGATTTCATCGAGGACAAGAACGCGGTCATTCCGCTGGACGCCGCCATCCACGGCAACCTGAAGGAAACCGTGACCCGCGTGCTGGCCTCGCTCACGCCCCGCGAGGAGCGCGTGCTGCGCATGCGCTTCGGCATCGGCATGAACACCGATCACACGCTGGAGGAAGTGGGCCAGCAGTTCTCTGTGACCCGCGAGCGTATCCGTCAGATCGAGGCCAAGGCGCTGCGGAAGCTCAAGCACCCGTCGCGCTCGCGCAAGATGCGCAGCTTCCTCGACACCTGAGCGGACGCCGCCAACCGGCTGTTCCAGGCGCCCCGGACCCCGTGTCCGGGGCGCTTTCGTTTTAACCTTTGAAATTGACTGGTGACTTTACCGGAACGGAACTCTGCTTGGTTTCCGGGCAGTCGTTAAACGACTCTTAATGTTCGGCTGATAGTTTCCCAGCCGACATGGCCTACGATCTGAAAGAACCAAGCGCTGCCGCGTTGCAGCCGGCCGGCGCCGATCCGCGCCGGAGCGAGAGCCATTGGAACGTCATGGCCCAGCAGTCTGCCTCGGGCCCGGATTTCGCCGCCAACCTGCTCGAGGGCCTGAAGCGCGAGCCCGCCCTGTCCCCCGCCTATCTCGCCGAGCTGAGCGATGTGCCCTGGGAGCTTGCGACGGCCATCCTCGCCGACTTTGCCCACCTGTTCGCCATCGCCAGCCACGGCTGGCCGATCATGGCCACGCAGGTGGCCGGCGCCTTGCAGGAAACCCTGCCGGTGGACCTGCCGGCGCCCGACCTGGCCGTCGCCCTGTTCGGTGACTCCATTCTCCATGCGGACTGCATCCGCCAGCTTGCGGTGGCGGTCGGCCCCACCCGCCTGCGGGCCGGGCTCACCACGTCGGAGGCGAACGCCCTCACCCACCGCCGGCGCCTCGAAATCCTGCTCACCTCCGAGCGCAACGGCTGCGCCTTCGGCACCGGCACGGCCATCAGCCTGTCGTGGATGCGCGTCACGCGGCTCATCAGCCATGTCCTCCAGAACGCGCCGTCCGGCCAGCCCGCCATCACCATTCCGGGGCTGGAGATCATGGCGCACCAGCCGCCCGCCCCCACACCGGCACTGACCGAGTATCTGGCGACCATCGCCGAAGACCCCTCGGCGCGGCGCGGCCTGCTGTTCGGCATCGGCCAGGCGCTCACGCTTCAGGCCACCTTCTGGTCCATGCTGGCCGAGCGGGCGCGTTGCCTGTCGCGCCGGAAGATCTAGTCCCCTGCCATTCCGCCAGATTGCCGATCCCCCGGGAGCCGATTAGGGTGCCCGATGACCTGTGGTTTTGACTTGTGGTTTTCTGGAAGGGGAAGACAGCAGCCATGCGCTTTACCGGCACGTCGAACTATGTCGCCACCGACGACCTGAAGGTTGCCGTCAACGCCGCCGCCACCCTGCGCCGCCCGCTGCTGGTGAAGGGCGAGCCCGGCACGGGCAAGACGGTCCTGGCCATCGAGGTGGCCAAGGCGTTCAACGCGCCGCTCATCGAATGGCACGTGAAGTCCACCACCAAGGCCCAGCAGGGTCTCTACGAGTACGACGCGGTCAGCCGCCTGCGCGACTCCCAGCTCGGCGACCCCAAGGTGCACGACATTTCCAACTACATCCGCAAGGGCAAGCTGTGGGAGGCCTTCACCTCCCCCGAGACCCCGGTGCTGCTGATCGATGAAATCGACAAGGCGGACATCGAGTTCCCCAACGACCTGTTGCAGGAGCTCGACCGGATGGAGTTCCACGTCTACGAGACCGGCGAGACGGTGAAGGCGGTCAACCGCCCCATCGTCATCATCACCTCGAACAACGAGAAGGAGTTGCCGGACGCCTTCCTGCGCCGCTGCTTCTTCCACTACATCAAGTTCCCCGACCCGGAGACCATGCAGTCGATCATCGACGTGCACTTCCCCGACATCCGCCGGGATCTGGTGCGCGAGGCGCTGAACATCTTCTACGAGATCCGCGAGATGCCGGGCCTGAAGAAGAAGCCCTCCACCTCCGAGCTGCTGGACTGGCTGAAGCTGCTGATGCACGAGGATCTGCCCGCCGACGTGCTGCGCAGCCGCGACACCAAGAAGCTCATTCCGCCACTGCATGGCGCGCTGCTCAAGAACGAGCAGGACGTGATGCTGTTCGAGCGGCTGGCCTTCATGGCGCGGCGCGGCGAATAGGGCGGCAGACCGGGGTATTTGTACCGTCTCCCCCCGGGCGAGCCCTTGACCTTGCGGCCCCGCGATACCAGCCTTCCCTGAGGACCCAGCCGGGAGGCCTCGCCATGGCTGCTGACACCTCGCCCGCCGCAGGCACATCGGCCGCAACCACGCTCGCCGTGACCACACTGGCGGACGCGAACCGGCTCGCCGACGCGCTGGCGGACGGGCCGGACGCCCAGCTCGCGGCCCGGCTGTGCGACCTCCTGCTGGCGGGCCGGCCGGATCTGGCCAGTGCCGTGTTCAGCCGGGCGCTCGAATCCCGGCAGGCGTATGACAACGCCTCGCTGATCCCCTTCCATGTGGCGCTGCGGGCACTGAGCCTGTTCGCGGAAGACCCGGCCAGGGAAGACGCGCTGCGCCTCGCCCGGCAGATCCTCGACCGGCCGCCCGCGCCCCGGCTGATCGCCATCGGCGGCGTCTCGGGCGCAGGCAAGTCCACCCTCGCCCGCGCCCTTGCGGTCCGCCTCGCGCCGCCGCCGGGCGGCGTCTGGCTGCGCACGGACGGTATCCGCAAGCGCCTGTTCGGGTTGCCGCCGGAGGTGCGGCTGGGGGAGGACGGCTACCGGCCCGCCGTCAGCCGCGCCGTGTACCGGCGGCTGGTGCGCACCACCCGGACCCTCCTGAAACAGGGGCTGGTGGTGATTACCGAGGCCACCTTCGTGCGCCGGGCCTCGCGCAACGCCATGCAGCGCCTCGCCGAGACCGCGGGCGTGCCCTTCCATGGCCTGTGGTTGGACGCCCCGGTCGAGGTGATGATGGCGCGGGCCGACCGTCGGGCGCAGGCCGTCGAAACCCCGGATGCATCCGATGCCACCGCCGCGATCGTCGCCCTTCAGGCGGAGGACGTGCGCGGGCGCATCCTCTGGCAGCGGCTGGACGCAAGCGGCACGCCCGAGGAGGTGCTGGAGCGGGCGCTGGCGGCACTGGCCGGCCCCCCGCCCGCCTGACCGGCGCGCCCGCCCCGGGGCGCGCGCAACCTGCCTCTCCTCATGGGTTCTGCCCCGGCCGTTTCTGGCGTATGGAAGGGAGGCGCCCGCGCCTCGCGGCGGCGGGCCCGACTGGGGGAAGAGACGGCAGATGTTTCTCGATTTTCTCACGGCCTTGCGCGACGCCCGGATTCCGGCCTCCCTCAAGGAGCATCTGTTGCTGCTGGAGGCGCTGAAGGCGGGCGTCATCAGCCCGCGCGTCGAGGAATTCTATTATCTGGCCCGCGCCACCTACGTGAAGGACGAGACCCTGCTCGACCGCTTCGATCAGGTCTTCGGCAAGGTCTTCAACGGCATCGAGACGGTGATCGACACCGGCACGGCGGAGATCCCCGAGGAATGGCTGCGCGCCCTCTCCGAGCTTTATCTCAGCCCCGAGGAGATGGAGAAGATCAAGTCCCTCGGCTCCTGGGAGGAGATCATGGAGACGCTGAAGAAGCGCCTCGAGGAGCAGAAGGAGCGGCATCAGGGCGGCAGCAAGTGGATCGGCACCGGCGGCACCTCCCCCTTCGGCGCCTACGGCTACAATCCCGAGGGCGTCCGCATCGGGCAGGACCGCAACCGCCACAACCGGGCGATCAAGGTGTGGGACAAGCGGGAGTTCCGGAACCTGGACTCCTCGGTGGAGCTGGGTACCCGCAACATCAAGGTGGCGCTGCGCCGCCTGCGCCGCTTCGCCCGTGAAGGCGCGGCCGACGAGCTGGATCTGGACGGCACCATCAAGGCCACCGCCAAGCGCGGCTTCCTCGACCTCAAGATGCGGCCGGAGCGGCACAACGCGGTCAAGGTGCTGCTGTTCCTCGACGTGGGCGGCTCCATGGACCCCTACATCAAGGTGATGGAGGAACTGTTCTCCGCCGCCACCTCCGAGTTCAAGCACCTGGAATTCTTCTACTTCCACAACTGCCTCTACGAGAGCGTGTGGAAGGACAACCGCCGCCGCTGGGCCGAGCGCACGCCCACCTGGGAGGTGCTCCACAAATACCCCAGCGACTACAAGGTGATCTTCGTGGGCGACGCCGCCATGAGCCCCTACGAGATCGCCATTCCCGGCGGCTCGGTGGAGCACTGGAACGAGGAAGCGGGCCAGGTCTGGCTCCAGCGGGTGCTGAACGTCTACCCGCACACGGTCTGGCTCAACCCGACGCCGGAGAAGCACTGGCACTACAGCCAGTCCACCACCATGATCCGCACCCTGTTCGAGAACCGCATGTACCCCCTCACCCTCGACGGGCTGGACCGCGCCATGCGCGAGCTGACGCGCTGACCCACGCGGTTTGATCGGGGAAAGACTCTGCGTTGCAGGGGACCCGGTCCCCAGCACCTCCTTCCTTTATTAAGTTCCCGCATCAAAAACAAAGGCGGCCGGCACAAGGGCCAGCCGCCTTCACGAAGTCACCGAGGATCACCGGGCCTGCCCGGCGTGCCCTCAGGCCGCCGTCAGGCTCGGCGCTTTGCGCAGCTCCAGGGACTGATCCATGGCGTAGGCCCGCCCGAAGCGGTTGGCCAGGAACGCCGGCAGCGGAATGTCCTCCTGCCGCACGAAGCCCTTCTGCGGCAGCTCGCCCGCCGCCAGCATGTCCAGCACGGCGCAGATGGCGCTGGCCGTCGTCACCTGAATGGCGGCCCACTGCTTGCCGCCGATCTCGCGCGGATAGATGCGGTTGGCGTAGCTTTCCTGCATCAGGCGGCCGTTGCGCTTGCCGGTGGCGGTCGCGAACACCACCACCATGTCCTGCTCCGTCGCCGGCAGGGCGTTCTCCAGCACCTGCTTGAACAGCTCCCGCTGCTGGCCGAGTCGCAGGTCGTGAATCAGGGTCCGCATGATGTCCCGGTGGCCGGGGTAGCGGATGGTCTGGTAGCTGAGGTTCTGCACCTTGCCCGCGAGGGTCTCGCCCAGGGTGCCAAGGCCGCCGGAGGTGTTGAACGCCTCGAAGGTCACGCCGTCGAGCACGAACTGCTCCACGTTCTCCAGCGCCGGGAGCAGCGTCGGCCGGCCGTTCACGATGGCCTCGCACGGCTCCAGATATTCGTTGATGACCCCCTCGGTCGACCAGGTGAGGTTGTAGGTCAGGCTGTTGGTCGGGAAACGCGGCAGCGCACCGACGCGCAGGCGCAGGGTGTCCAGCTCGTCGAAGGTGTCGGCCAGATGCTTGCCGACGATGGCGATGAAGCCCGGTGCCAGACCGCACTGGGGGATGAGCGCCGCCTCGGCGGAGCGGCTCATCTCCTTGACCAGCTTGGTGGACGCCACGTCCTCGGTCGGGTCGAGATAGTGCACGCCCGCCGCATGGGCGGCGCGGGCGATCCGGGCGGTAATGTTGTACGGGGCGGCGGAGATCACCGCGAACCGGTGTTTCAGCGCATCGGCCAGCGCCTGATCGTCGGTGGCGTCCAGCACCATCCGGTTCAGGCCGTTCATGTCCGCAACCCGCGCCAGGGCCTGTTCGGAGCGGTCGGCCACCGTCACGCGGTAGTCGCCCGTCGGCAGCAACAGGGCTGCGATCATCTCGCCAATGTTGCCGGCGCCAATCACCAGTATATCACGCATTGAATATCCACCCCTTCTCTTTGCCCGTAATATAGCGCAGGGTACGCCCCTGCACAGTCGAAGTGGAGCGCCGCTCTGCACAATACGCTCGACATTTGTCGGCAGATTGTTCAAATACCCGTCATTATGGCTGAAGACTCACTCGACGCTCGCTTGATCGAGCTCTTGATGCAGAACGCGCGCCTGCCGACGGCGGTGCTGGCGCGCAAGCTGGGGGTTGCGCGCTCGACGGTTCAGGCCCGCATCGACCGCCTGGAGGCGACGGGCGTCATCACCGGATATTCGGCGCGGCTGGGCGCGGCGGACACGCGGGTACGCGCCCATGTGCTGATCGGCGTGGCGCCGCAACAGCAGGCCGCCGTCGAGGCCGGGCTGAAGCGCATCAGCGCCGTGGTCAGCCTGCTCTCGGTCAGCGGCCCCTATGATCTGATCGCCATTGTGGCGGGCCCGACAACGCACGACCTCGACATGGCTCTCGACCAGATCCGCCTGCTCGAAGGCGTGCGCGAGACCATGTCGTCCATCATTCTGAGCCGGAAGTTCGAGCGCGGCTGACGGGCCCCTGCCCGCCGCCGCCCTGCACCTCTCAACCGTTGCTCAGCCCTTGCGGTCCAGATTGTCGGCGGCAAAGCTGGCGCGGGCGGCGGCGAGCGCTTCCTGCGCCAGATCGTCCGCCAGGGCGGTGTTGGTATCCACCGATCCTTCCATCACCGCGGCCCGGCAGGCCAGCGCCATGGCGAGGGCCTGAAGCACGTCGCCGTTGGTCGCGCCGATTTCCGCCACCTCGCAATCGAGCGTGTCCAGCAGCACGTCCAGCACCTCGCCCACATTCTCCGGGGCGACCGTATGCGGGTGAAGCGGGAATGCGAAGCTGATCTGCTGGTCGTCCTCGGACCAGATGGAATAGACAAGCCGGTTCTTCCGGTCCGCCATGAGGGTTCCTCCCGCCGGCCGTCGAGACACCGGCTTTGGGCAAGCAACTAACACCGGGGGAAGTCTAGCATGGCGCGGAGGCGGCGCGTGCCGCCCGGCCGGGAGTCCGTCCCGCTCCCGCCACGCTTCGGCCCGCCGCCGTGAACCGTTCCGGCCTCAGCACTCCGCCATGTTGACGGCAAGCCCGCCCTGGGAGGTCTCCTTGTACTTGGCGGACATGTCGAGCCCGGTCTGGCGCATGGTCTCGATCACCTTGTCCAGCGGCACCACGTGCGAGCCGTCGCCCAGCAGGGCAAGGCGCGAGGCGTCGATGGCCTTGATCGCGCCCATGGCGTTGCGCTCGATGCAGGGGATCTGCACCAGCCCGCCCACCGGATCGCAGGTGAGGCCGAGGTTGTGCTCCATGCCGATCTCGGCCGCGTTTTCGATCTGGGCGTTGGTGCCGCCCAGCGCCGCCGTCAGGCCCGCCGCCGCCATGGAGCAGGCAACGCCCACCTCCCCCTGGCAGCCCACCTCCGCGCCGGAGATGGAGGCGTTGCGCTTGAACAGCGCCGCAATGGCCGCCGCCGTCAGCAGGAAGATGCGGATGCCCTCCGGCGTGCTGTTGCAGAACCGGTCGTAGTAGCGCAGCACCGCCGGGATGATGCCCGCCGCGCCATTGGTCGGCGCGGTCACCACCCGGCCGCCCGCCGCGTTCTCCTCGTTGACCGCCATGGCCCACAGGTTCACCCAGTCCATCACGGTCATCGGATCGCGCAGCGAGCGCTCCTGCCGCTCCAGCAGCTTGCGGTACAGCGCGGGCGCGCGGCGCGGCACCTTCAGCCCGCCCGGCAGCACGCCCTCCTCCCGGCAGCCGCGGGAGATGCAGGCGTCCATCGTCGCCCACAGGGCGTCGATCCCCGCCTCCACCTCGGCGCGGGAACGCGTGACCATCTCGTTGGCCATCACCAGGTCGGCAATGGCCAGGTTGTGCTGCTCGCCCAGCGCCAGAAGTTCGGCGGCGGTGTCGAACTGGTAGGGCACCGCCACGCTGTCCTCGATCAGCGCGTTGCGCCCCGCCTCCTCCTCGCTGACGACGAAGCCGCCGCCCACCGAATAGAAGATCTCCCGCGCCGCCTCGCTGCCCCCGGTGCCATATGCGGTGAAGCGCATGCCGTTGACGTGGTAGGGCAGACGCACCTCGCATTCGAGCACCAGATCCGCCCGGGGGTCGAAGGGAACGGGCTTCTCGCCCGCCAGCCGGAGCCGCTGCTCCGCGCGGATGCGCGCCACCGCCGGCTCGATAGTCTCCGGGTCGATCACGTGCGGCAGGTTGCCCTCGAGCCCCAGCAGCACGGCGCGGTCCGTGGCGTGGCCGAGGCCGGTGAGCGCCAGCGACCCGAACAGTTCCACCTGCACCCGCTCGACCGCGTTCAGAAGGCCCCTCTCCCGGAGGCCGGTGACAAAGCGCGCCGCCGCCAGCATCGGACCAACCGTGTGGGAGCTGGAAGGCCCGACGCCCACCTTGAACACATCGAACAGGCTCAGGAACATAACTCTGCTTTCTCCCCGGGGCCGGGCGTCTGAGTTTTTCTGCCCGGCGCGACTCCGCCCCAAGGTAGGGCCGCGACCGGCAATTAAAAAGGGCCGCCGAGGCCTCCAGCCACCGGCCGCCCTTCGCATCCGGGAGAAAAATCTACCCTGATTACACGAACTTACGGGAAATGAGACTCGCCTGTTTCCCTTGCGCGCAGGGAGCGCAGACGGCAATCGAAAGGGGCGTGCGAGAGCGCCATCGCCCCTCCCGCACGCGCAACAGCCCCCCCCCGAAAAAATGCCGCGTTACACCACCTCGAACAGGCCCGCCGCGCCCATGCCGCCACCGATGCACATGGTGACGACCACGTATTTCGCGCCGCGCCGCTTGCCCTCGATGAGCGCATGGCCCGTCAGCCGCGCGCCGGACATGCCGTAGGGATGGCCGATGGAAATGCCGCCGCCGCTCACATTGAGCCGGTCGTCGGGGATGCCGAGGCGGTCGCGGCAGTAGATCACCTGCACGGCGAAGGCCTCGTTCAGCTCCCACAGGCCGATGTCGCCGACGGTCAGGCCGTGCTGCCGGAGCAGCTTGGGCACGGCGTAGACCGGCCCGATCCCCATCTCGTCCGGCTCGGTGCCCGCAACCGCCATGCCGCGATAGATGCCGAGCGGCTCCAGGCCGCGCCGCTCCGCCTCCCGCGCTTCCATCAGCACGGAGGCCGAGGCACCATCGGAGAGCTGGCTGGCGTTGCCGGCGGTGATGAAGCCGTCCGGCCCGCGCACCGGTTGCAGGCTGGAGAGCCCCTCCAGCGTCGTGTCCGGCCGGTTGCCCTCGTCCTTCGCCAGCGTCACGTCCTTGAAGGAGACCTCCTTGGTCTCCTTGTTCACCACGGCCATGGTGGCGGAGACGGGGATGATCTCGTCATCGAACCGGCCCTCCGCCTGTGCCTGCGCAGTGCGCTGCTGGCTTTGCAGGGCATATTCATCCTGCGCCTCGCGGGAGATGCCGTAGCGCTTCGCCACCACCTCGGCGGTGTCGATCATCGGCACGTAGATGGCGGGCACCCGCTCGACCAGGCTCTTGTCCGGCTCGATCCGGTACCGGTCGTTCTGCACCGTGGAGATGGACTCGACCCCGCCGCCGATGGCGATCTGCATACCGTCGTGGACGATCTGCTTGGCGGCCGTTGCGATCGCCATCAGGCCGCTGGCGCATTGGCGATCGATGCTCATGCCCGGCACGGAGGTGGGCAGCCCGGCGCGGAGCAGCGCCAGCCGGGCGATGTTGGGCGTCTGGCTGCCCTGCTGGAGCGCGCATCCCAGGATCACGTCCTCCACCTCGGCCCCGTCGATGCCCGCGCGCTGCACCGCCGCCGCGATGGCATGGCTGGCGAGCGTGGGCGCTGGCGTCGCATTGAACGCACCGCGATAGGCCTTGCCGATGGGCGTGCGCGCCGTCGAGACGATAACTGCTTCCCGCATGATCCTCCTCCCCGGGGCGGCAGGGGTCTGCCGCCCTCCCCTCATCCGTGGTGAACAGGCTTACGCAGTACTTGCCGGGCGCGGCGCCCGGGCTCCTCAGCCGAGGCTGGCGAAGCCCTTGCCATCCGCCACCAGCTGCTCCAGCAGCGGCGACGGCTTCCACCAGCGCGCGCTCACCGTCTCGGCATAGCCCCGGATCTTCTCCAGCGCGTTGGCGAGGCCGATCTCGTTTTCCGCCCAGAACATGGGGCCGCCGCGATAGGCGGGGAAGCCGTAGCCGTAGAGGTAGACGATATCGATGTCGCTCGCCCGGTAGGCGATGCCCTCGCGCAGCACCTCGCAGCCGATGTTGACCATGGCGAGGAAGCAGCGCTCGATGATCTCCTGATCGGAGATCTCGCGCGGGGTGATGCCGTATTCGGCCCGCACCTCGTCGATCACCTGCCGGGTCACCGCCGAGGGCCTGGGCGTGCGGTCGCCCGGCTCATAGTCGTAGTAGCCGCCGTTGGTCTTCTGGCCGCAGCGCCCCATCTCGACGAGCCGGTCGGCAATGCGCACGGCCTTCGGCTCATAGGCGTCCGGCGACTGGTCCTTGCGCGAGCGGTAGCCGATGTCGAGCCCCGCCAGATCGCCCATCTGCAGAACGCCCATGGGCATACCGAAGTCGTAGAGCACCTTGTCCACCTGCTGGGGCGACGCGCCCTCCAGCACCAGAAGGCCCGCCTCGCGGCCATAGCCCTGCAACATGCGGTTACCGATAAAGCCGTGGCAGTTGCCCGCCACCACGCCCACCTTCCTGATGGTCCTGGCGACCGCCAGCGCGGTGGCCAGCACGTCCGGCGCCGTCTTCTCGCCGCGCACGATCTCCAGCAGCTTCATCACGTTGGCGGGGGAGAAGAAGTGCATCCCCAGCACATCCTGCGGCCGGGGGGTGTAGGAGGCGATGGTGTCGATGGAGAGGTACGAGGTGTTGGAGGCAAGGATCGCCCCCGGCTTCGCCACCCAGTCCAGCTGGGTGAACACCTGCTTCTTCACCTCCAGCGTCTCGAACACCGCCTCGATGATGAGGTCCGCGTCCTTCAGGTCATCGTAGGAGAGCGTGGGCCGCAACAGCCCCATGCGCTCCTCCACCTGCGCCGCTGTCAGCTTGCCGCGCGCGGCGGAGCGCTCGTAATTCCTGCGGATGACGCCGAGGCCCCGCTCCAGCCCTTCCTGGCTCACCTCAAGGAGGGTGACGGGAATGCCCACGTTGGCGAAATTCATGGCGATACCGCCGCCCATGGTGCCCGCGCCGATCACGGCGACGGAGCGGACCGGGCGCGGCGTCACCCCCTCCGGCAGGTTGGGGATCTTGGCCACCTGCCGCTCGGCGAAGAACACATGCTGGAGCGCCCGCGCCTGCGGGTTGGCGGCGCAGGCCAGGAACAGCTGCCGCTCCCTCGCCATGCCGTCCGCGAACGGGAGGGTCGCCGCCGCCTCCACCGCGTCAACGATCCGCTGCGGCGCGAACAGGTTGCGCTTTTCCTTTGCCACCTGCTTGCGCATGTCCTCGAAGTAGGTCTCGGGCAGGGCCGCGCGGTCGATGGTCTTCTCGCTGACGCGCGGGTGGCTGGCACCGCTGGCGGCCTTCTCGCTGGCGAAGGCGATGGCCTCCTCCAGGAGGTCGCCCTCGACGATCCGGTCGATGATGCCCAGCTCCGCCGCCTTCGGTGCCAGGATCGGGTCGCCCGAGAGGATGACCGGCAGCGCCTTCTCGACGCCGATGAGGCGCGGCAGCCGCTGGGTGCCGCCCGCGCCGGGCAGGATGCCGAGCTTCACCTCCGGCAGGCCCACCTTGGCGTCGCGCGTCGCCACCCGGTAGTTGCAGCCGAGCGCGATCTCCAGCCCGCCGCCGAAGGCCGTGCCGTGGATGGCGGCCACCAGCGGCTTGCCGAAGCGGTCCAGCTCGGCCACCACCTCCGGCAGGAAGGGCTCCTTCGGGCCGGTCTTGAACTCGGCGATGTCCGCGCCCGCCATGAAGGTGCGGCCGGCGCAGGCGATGACCACGGCCTTCACGTCCGCATCGGCCGCCGCCTGCTTCAGCCCGTCAAGGATGCTCAGGCGCACGCCCAGGCTGATGGCGTTGACGGGCGGATTGTCCACCAGAATGACACCCACGTGCCCACGCTTCTCGAACCGTCCCGACATTGCCGTTCATCCTTTCTTTTTGATCCCGCCGCCCCGGCGCACCGGGCGCGGCGCCTCACACCATGTGGAGCGCCAACCACTCGGCGACCAGCGCCGGCTTCTCCTCGCCTTCGATCTCGACCGTCACGTCGAGCACGAGCTTCAGGCGGTCCGCCTCGCTGTCGTCAACCGAGCGCAGCGCGAACCGTCCCCGCACCCGCTTGCCGCTTCTGACCGGATTGAGGAACCGTACCCGGTCGAAGCCGTAATTGAACCCCATCTTGAGGCCTTCGGGCAGCGGCACCACCGTCTCCGCCATCCGGGGCAGCAGCGAGAGGGTGAGCATCCCGTGGGCGATGGTGCCGCCCAGCGGCGTCTCCCGCGCCCGCGCTTCATCCACATGGATGAACTGGAAGTCCTGCGTCACCTCCGCAAAGCGGTCAATCAGCGGCTGGTCGATCGGGAACCAGTCCGTCACGCCCAGCACCTGCCCCTCAAGAGCCTTGAACTCGGCCACCTTCAGCGCCACGCTTCCTCTCCTCCTGTCCGTCGGCCCTGTTTGCGGCTCGGTCCCGGCAGAGACCATACCGCGCGGCGGACTCTAGTCCACAAAGGCGATGGGTGGCCCTCCTTCCGTCGCGCCCCTCTCCGAACGGCTAGGTGCCGCGCGGCTTGGCGCGGGTGGTGGGCGGCGCGGCGGCCGGGTCGTCCGGCCAGGGGTGCTTGGGGTAACGGCCCTTCATTTCCGCCTTCACCTGCGCCCACGAGCCCTGCCAGAAGCCGGGCAGGTCGCGGGTGGTCTGGATCGGCCGGTGCGCGGGCGAGAGCAGCACCAGCGTCAGCGGCACGCGCCCCCCGGCGACGCACGGGTGCCGGGTGAGGCCGAACAGCTCCTGCACCCGCACCTCGACCGCGGGCCCGCCCGGGGCCGCATAGTCGATGGCGTGGCTGGTCCCGGCGGGCGTCGTCATCCGGTCCGGCACCAGATCCTCAAGACGCCGCTTCGCGTCCCACGGCAAGAAAGCGGCGATCACCCCGTCCAGATCCTCCGGGGTGATGTCGGACAGGCGCATCTTGCCCGCCAGGATGGGGCCGAGTCCGTCGTCAAACTGCGCCATCAGCGCCTCGTCCGAGAGGTCCGGCCACCCCTCCGGGTCCGCCGCGCGCATGAAGGCGACCCGCTCGCGCAGCCGCGTCTGCGCCGCCGTCCACGGCAGGCGGCCCAGCCCCTCGCGCCGGAGCACGCCGCGCCAGGCCTCCATCACCGCCTCGGGCGACGGCTTGGGCAGCGGCGTCTCCCCCAGCACCAGCCGGCCGAACCGGCGCACCTGCCGGGCGCGCAAGGCGCCGCTGGCCGCATCGAAGCGCACGTCCGCGCTTTCGGTCACATGGCCGGGGAACAGGTCCGGCAGCAGCGCCGGATCGAGCGGCGCGGCCAGAAGAATGCGCGCCCGGTCCGCCGCGCCGGTCAGAACCGCCACCGCCAGCCCCGGCTCGCCCGCCAGCGAGTCCGCCGGGTCGAGCTGGCCGCCGCGCCCGTTGGCGAGCACGAAGCTGCCCCGCTGGCCGGGGCGCGCCAGCGCCACCCGGTCCGGGTAGGCCAGCGCCAGCACCCGGCCCGCCTCCTCGGGGTCCGATTCCGCCTCGTCCGCGCCCGCGAGCCGGGCCCAGCGGCGGGCCATGGCGCGGGCCTGCTCGGCCCGCTTGCCGCCCTCCCGCCGCCAGCGGGACAGGCGATGGCGCAGATCCGCGTCGTTTCCGCCCAGCCCCTGCTCGCCCAGCAGTACGGCGATCTCCGCCGCCAGGAGGCCCAGCCCCTGTTCGGCGGCGGCCACCACCATGTGGGCAAGGCGCGGCGCAAGCGGCAGTTTGGCGAGCCGTGCCCCGTGGGGCGTCACCTTGCCCGCGTCGTCGATGGCGTCCAGCGCGCGCAGCAGCTCCCGCGCCTCGGCGTAGGCGGCGGCGGGGGGCGGGTCGAGCCATGTCAGCTGGTTCGGGTCGCTCACGCCCCACAGGGCGAGGTCGAGCGCAAGGCCGGAGAGGTCCGCTTCCAGAATCTCGGGCCGGTCGAACGGCGGCAGGGCGCGGGTCTGCCCCTCCTCCCACAGCCGCCAGCACACGCCCGGCTCCAGACGGCCCGCGCGGCCCCGGCGCTGCTCGACGGCCGCCTGGCTGGCCCGCTCGGTGACAAGGCGGGTGAGGCCCGTGCCCGGCTCGTACTTCGGCTTGCGGGCAAGCCCGGAGTCGATCACCACCCGCACGCCCTCGATGGTGAGGCTGGTCTCGGCGATGGAGGTGGCGAGCACCACCTTGCGCCGCCCGCCCTCCGCCGGGGCGATGGCGGCCCGCTGCGCCCCCGCCTCCATGGCACCGTAGAGCGTCTGCACGTCCGTATCGCCCGGCACCCCTTCCTCGCGCAGCAGGGCGGCCACCCGGTTGATCTCGGCCGCGCCGGGGAGAAACACCAGGATGCTGCCCCGCTCCTCCCGCAGCGCCGCGCGGATGGCCCGCACGGTCTCGGCCTCGATGGTCAGCGCCGGGTCCCGCCCCAGATAGCGGGTCTCGACCGGGAAGCTGCGCCCCTCGGACTGGATGACCGGCGCGTCGCCGAGAAGCGTGGCGATCCGCGCCCCGTCGAGCGTTGCCGACATGGGCAGCAGCCGCACGTCCGGCCGCAGCACGCCCTGCGCCTCCAGCGCCAGGGCGAGGCCCAGATCCGCATCCAGCGAGCGTTCGTGGAATTCGTCGAACAGAACGGCGGCGATGCCCGGCAGCTCGGGGTTATCCTGCACCAGGCGGGTGAACACGCCCTCGGTCACCACCTCGATGCGCGTGCGGGCGCTGACCTTCGATTCCAGCCGCACCCGGTAGCCGACGGTCGCCCCCACCGCCTCGCCCAGCGTCTCGGCCATGCGGGCGGCGGCGGCCCGGGCGGCGAGCCGGCGCGGGCTGAGCACGAGGATCTTGCCCCCCGCTGCCCACGGCTCGTCCATCAGCACCAGCGGCACGCGCGTGGTCTTGCCCGCGCCCGGCGGGGCGACGAGCACCGCATTGGGCCCGGCGCGCAACGCTTCCGTCAGCCGGGGAAGAACCGCATCGATCGGCAGCGCCGGCGCTTGCGGACGGGACGCGACGACCATCGCCTTTCGTCAGAAGGCCCGCGCGATGGCGAAGTCCACGGTCTCCAGCAGGCAGTCCTTGGCCTCGCCGTCCGGCAGCCCGGCCAGGGCGTCCTTGGCCATGTCGCCATAGTGGCGGGCGCGCTCCAGCGTCTCGCGGATCGCGCCATGCCGGTTGAGGATGGCGATGGCCCGGTTCAGATCCTCGGGCTCCTGTTTCAGGCGGCCGACGGTGCGGCGCCAGAACTCGCGCTCCTCCTCGGTGCCGCGCTGGTAGGCGAGGATCATGGGCAGCGTCACCTTGCCCTCGCGGAAATCGTCGCCCACCGACTTGCCCATCACGGCCGCGTCGGAGGCGTAGTCGAGCGCGTCGTCCACCAGCTGGAAGGCGATGCCGAGATAGCGGCCATAGGCTTCCATGGCGGCTTCCGTCGCTGCGTCCGAGTCCATGATGGCGGCTGCCACCTGGCAGGAGGCAGCGAACAGCACGGCCGTCTTGGCCGTGATGACGCCGAGATAGCGCTCCTCGGTGGTCTCCACATCCCGGGCGGTGGTGAGCTGGTCGACCTCGCCCTGGGCCATGATGGCGGCGACGCGGCTGAGGATCTGCAGGACGCGCAGCGAGCCGTCCTCCACCATCAGCTCGAACGACCGGCCAAAGAGGAAATCGCCCACCAGAACGCTGGGCTGGTTGCCCCAGATGATGTTCGCGGTCTTGCGGCCACGGCGCAGGTTGGAACCGTCCACCACATCATCGTGCAGCAGCGTCGCCGTGTGAATGAACTCAACGCTGGCGGCCAGCTTGTGATGCCGCGTGCCTTCGTAACCCAGCAGCTTGGCAGCCGCCAGCAGCAGCATCGGGCGCAGCCGCTTGCCGCCCGAGGCGATCAGATGCCCCGCCAGTTGCGGGATAATCGCCACCGGGCTCTGCATACGCTCCACAATGATCTGGTTGACGGCTTCCAGATCCTGCCCGACCAGCGCCATCAGCCGGTCAATACTGGGCGCCTTGGCGTAGTCGGCCCGCAAAGGTTGGATGCTTGCTGTCACACCGTCACTCCATTGATCCTAGCTGCAGCGTGTAGCCATGCTTTTCGCCGAAGTCACGCGACAACCGCATCGCAACCGCCTTAGCACCCGCCAAAATACCAGAATACGGCCCTTCCGAAGCGATTCATCCGGCGCCAACGGCCCGCTCCGCTGCCCCCCCGGCGGGGTCTTCCGGGCGTTGACGGCGGAATCTCCTCTGGCAATGCTGGTTCTTATGGATACAACGCCTTAAACAGCACTTGGGAGATGGTCAGGGCCAACCGGCGGTCAGGCGACGATTCGCCGCAAACGCTCAGATTATGGTCAGGATCATCTGCCAATACGGACATACTATGGCTTGGCCTGGAACGAGGGAACACACAATGGACGACACGCTGGCAGCCTACCGCGAAAGTATCGACAACATTGATGCTGCCCTTGTCTATCTGCTGGCCGAGCGCTTCAAGGTCACGCAGAAGGTCGGCGCCTACAAGGCCAAGGCGGGGCTGCCACCGGCCGACCCCAACCGGGAGGCGCAGCAGGTGGCGCGTCTGCGCCGGCTGGCCCAGGATGCAAATCTCGACCCGGAATTTTCCGAGAAATTCCTGCGGTTTATCATCGACGAGGTGATCCGCCACCACGAAAGATTGCAGGGTGCCGTTGCACAGCCGGAATCGTGAACCTATCTGAGCGGCGTTTCCCCCTCCTCCCCGGGGCCCGCACCAAGGCGCCTGTCGGGTGTTTTTGCGTTGTCCGGGTTTCATTCGGGGGTTTTGATTGATGCTGGTATCGAAAGGGTAACCCCATGATGTCACTCGGGCGCAAGCAGCTTATGGGCGCGACGGCGCTGATCGCGTTGTCGGTTTCGTTCACAGGCCCCGTGCACGCGGCCGATGATGACCCTTTCGAGCAGACCAACCGCTCCGTCCATGAGTTCAACATGGGTGTGGACCGGGTGTTGCTGAAGCCGGTCGCCAAGGGCTATCGCGCCATCACGCCCAAGCCGGTCCGCAAGGGCGTGACCAACTTCTTCAACAACCTGCGCGAGCCGTTCACCTTCATCAACGCGCTGCTGCAGGCCAAGCCGGGCGTCGCCGCCAACGCGCTCGGGCGCTTCATCATCAACACCACCATCGGCATCGCGGGCCTCACGGACCCCGCGACCAAGCTCGGCGTCAAGGAACAGCGCGAGGACTTCGGCCAGACGCTCGCCGTGTGGGGTATCCCGGAGGGGCCCTTTCTGGTTCTCCCCTTCCTCGGCCCGTCCAACCCGCGCGACTTCATCGGCGACGTGGTGCAGTTCCTGGGCGATCCGGCCAGCATCGTCATCGAGAAGGAACTGGGCAAGAAGGCCTACTACGGCACCTTCGCCGCCAAGGCCATCGACACCCGCTCCAACGCCATCGACACGGTTGACCCGCTGCTCAAGACGGCGGACGACCCCTATGTGTTCATCCGCTCGGCCTATCGCCAGAACCGGGCCTTCGCGATTTCCGACGGCGAGATCCAGGCGCCGTCCGACGAGGACGATATCTTCGGCGAGGATGCGGACAACGCCCTGCCGTCGGACGTTCTCCAGAGCGGGGCCGCCGGTGCGCCCGCCCCGGCCGAATCCCGGACCACCGAGCCTGATGCTGCCGATCCGGCAACCACCGAGCCGGCGAACACCGATCCGGCAACCACCGAACCCGGGCCCGAGGGCAACGCGCCTGTTGATCTCATCGCCCTGGCGGCGCAGCCGGTGGCAAGCCTCTAGAGGCCTCACATCCGCGCGGGTGCCCGCCTGGCCGGGCGCCCGCACCTTCCCCACCCCGCACAGTCCCCGGCCCGCCCCTGACACCGGGCCAGCGCCCGGCATGGCGCCGTTTACGGTTAACAACTAGCACTTTCCTCTTAACGGTGCCTGTTTGCTGACCGTTAACAAGATTCCCGTACACATCGGCATGGTCTGGACAGGCATGCGCTGCGCTGCCCTTGGTCCCCCACCGTTGCCGAGGAGTCGCCATGAGTGTCAGACTGGCGGACAGATCATTGACGCACGTCCCTTCCTGCAAGCGCCGGCGGGCGCGGCTGCGCCGATTGCTGGCGGACAGCCACGGCACCACCCTGCCGATGATCGCGGCGGGCCTCATCCCCCTGCTGGGGGCGGTCGGCGCCGCTGTCGACGTGGGCTCGGCCTATCTGGTGAAGTCCCAGCTGCGGGCGGCGGTGGACGCCGCGGTGCTGGCGGGCGGCACGGTGACCGGCGACACCCAGAAGCGCAACGAGGAAATCGAGCGCTACTTCCGGGCCAACTTCCCGGATGGCTACATGGGCACCACCCAGACCCGGTTCGTGATCTCGCCGGAGGAAGCGCCGGACCCTGCCTTCTCGGATTCGGTCAACCTGCGGCTTGAGGCGCAGGTGCGCATGCCCACCCATTTCCTGCGCATCTTCGGGGACAGTCTCGCCTATTTCACCCTCTCCGCCGAGGCGGAGGTGGCGACGGGCAAGAAGTTCAACGCGCTGGAGGCGATCCTCGTTCTCGACAACACCGGCTCCATGAAGAACAGCGCCGGCAGCGGCATGACCCGCATCCAGGCGCTGCGCCAGGCGGCCAAGACGTTTGTCGACACGGTCTACGCGGGCGATCCGGAAGCCCACGATTCCATCGCCATCGGCATGATCCCCTACACCACGACCGTGAACGTCGGCTGGCATCTGAAGAAGGAATATGTCCACTGGATGCCGCCCTTCACCGACGCGCCGCCCTCCTCCTCCAACAAGCTGGGCTGGGCGGGCTGCATCGAGAGCGCCTACACCATTCAGGACATCTCCACGCCGTCGACCGTCATGGATGCGGGCGCGCACGACACCCACGCCCGCACGCCGGGCGAGAGCGGCGTGCCGCTGTTCATGCCCCAGCTTTCGCCGCCCCTGCTGCCGTACAACCTCTACAACCTGGACACCAAGCTCAACACCGGCATCTGGAAGGATGTCATGAAGACCTGGTACGACGGCAGCACCGGCCTTGCGGGCCAGAGCATCCTCGACACCAGCAAGAACATCGATCCCACCAAGATCCGGGCGCGCACCCGCTCCCGCGACAGCTGGCAGGCCTACGCCACCAAGAATTCCAAGGGGCAGGTCTCGCTGCAATGGCCCCAACCGAAGCTGTGGAATCCGGGCGCCGACACCTACCCCTCGCCGAACGCGGACTGCCCCGCCCAGGCCCTGCTCCCCAAATGGGGCGCGAAGCCGCAGGACCTGAAGAAGTGGATCGACGAAAACAACTACGCCGTCAATCCGGGCTACGGCACCCACTCGAACCTCGGCATGGCCTGGGCCTACCGCATGTTGCGCGCGCCCCATCTGTTCAACGGCATCGTGCCGGACAATCCGCGCAACAAGCCCGAGGTCGAGGCCATCATCCTGATGACGGACGGCAACATCGACTACATCAACACCAGCGACAGCCTTGACCTCACCGCCAGCCAGCGCAAGCGCACCGACAGCCAGGGCAAGGATCTCTACATCAGCCACGGCTACTACACCGCCTACCGCACGCCCTACCAGAAGGCGCTGAGCAGCAAGCTCCCCGACCGGGATCAGGAAGCGGAAAGCCAGATGGCCCTGCGTCTGCTGAAGGTGTGCGAGGCGGCGCGGCAGGACGGCATCCGCGTCTACACCATCGCCTTCAAGATCGACTCCAATGACCAGGCGACGCGCGAGATCTACCGCACCTGCGCCACGAGCCCGCGCTATTTCTTCGACACCGCCGATCCGGCCGCCTTGCAGGGCGCGTTCCGCTCCATCGCCGTCGATCTCGTGCAGCTCCATCTGGTGGAGTAAGGGGGGATGGGCATGACGGTCCTGCGCGCCCTCCTGCGGGATGAACGGGGCGGCTACACGGTCGAATTCGCGTTCGGCTTTCCCGTGCTCGTCGCGCTGCTGCTGGGCGGTTTCGACATCGGCTACCAGGCGCTGAAACAGGCGAGCCTCAATGGCGCGATCCGGGATGCCGCCCGCATGGCCATCACCAAGTCGGTGGGCTGCGCGGAAAACCGCGCCGAGATGATCGAGGCGGAAATCCGCCGCGTCATGGCCCCGTACAACATCGACGGCAGCACCGTGAAGGTGGAGGCCCGCTCCTACGCGGACGGCTTCGGCTCGGTCGGCAAGCCCGAGCCCCTCACCCTCGATGTCAACAACAACGGACGCTACGATCCGGGCGACTCCTACCTGGATATCAATGGCGACGGAAAATGGTCCGAGGACCGGGGCAAGGTGGGCGATCTGGGCGGGCCGGGCGACGTGGTCGTCTACACCGCCGAGGTCAAGGCGCCGACCCTGTTCCTCAACATGCCGCTGCTGGGCGGCAAGGACTTCATGACCCTCACCGCCAGCACCGTCGCGCGCAACGAGCCCTACAAGTGCGAAGACTGAGAGGCCAGCCGAACGCCATGAGGATCGCCCTTCGCCCATTGCTTCGCCGGTTGAGGCGCGATCAGCGCGGCATCAGCTTCGTCGAGCTGGCATTCGCCGCGCCCGTGCTCATTCTCGTGTTCACGGGCGGGCTGGAAATGGCCAACTACATCCTGGCGCGGATGAAGGTGACGCGCGTCGCCACCATGCTGGCGGACCTGACCGCCCAGTCCCCCGTCGGCGTGCTGGAGGGCCAGATCTCCGACCTGTTCCTCTCCGCCAACATGGTGATGAAGCCGCTGGACATCATGGAGAACGGCCGGGTCTACATCACCGCCGTGCGCGGCGGCGGGCCGAACGTGGGCAACACCATCCTGTGGCAGCGGTGCGACGGCAAGCGGGTGGATTTTCCGAGCGAGATCGGCTCGTCCAACAACAAGAACGTGCTGCTGCCGCGCAACATCCAGCTTCCCGACGAAGCGATTACCGTCGTCGCGCAGGCGACCATGGAATACAAGCCCCTGCTGTTCGACGCGCTGTTTTCCGACGAGCCGATCATTTCGCACGTCGCCGTCTACATGCCGCGCTCGCTCAGCTTCGGCGTCATCACCGATGACGACACCCCGCCCAAGTCCAAATGCGGCACGGACGTGACCCAGTACAACGCCAAGGGCCAGAAGATCTGATCAGCGCCGCGCCATGACGCGGCAAGGGCCGCCCGGTTCTGTCCTCAAAAAAAACTGGTCAGCCACCTCATGAAAAAAGGTCCGGGAAGCGCCAGCTCCCCGGACCCTCTTTTTTTTCTGCTTGTGCGCTGGTCCCGGTCAGCGGGTCAGCTTCTTGTAGGTGATGCGGTGCGGACGGGCCGCCTCCACGCCGAGGCGGCGGATGCGGTCCTCCTCGTAGGCCTGGAAGTTGCCCTCGAACCATTCCACGTGGCTGTCACCCTCGAAGGCGAGAATGTGCGTCGCCAGACGGTCGAGGAAGAAGCGGTCGTGGCTGATGACCACGGCGCAGCCGGCGAAATTCTCCAGCGCTTCTTCCAGTGCGCGCAGGGTTTCCACGTCCAGGTCGTTGGTGGGCTCGTCAAGGAACAGCACGTTGCCGCCCCGCGCCAGCATCTTGGCCATGTGCACGCGGTTGCGCTCACCGCCCGAGAGCAGGCCCACCTTCTTCTGCTGGTCGGGGCCGCGGAAGTTGAACGCCCCCACATAGGCGCGCGTCGAGATCTGGTGCTTGCCGAAGTAGAACACGTCGGCCCCGCCCGAGACCTCTTCCCACACCGTCTTGCTGGGGTCGAGGGCATCGCGGCTCTGGTCCACGTAGCCCAGCTGCACCGTCTCGCCGATGCGGATGGTGCCGCTGTCCGGCTTTTCGAGGCCCAGCAGCATGCGGAACAGCGTGGTCTTGCCCGCGCCGTTGGGGCCGATCACGCCGACGATGCCGCCCGGCGGCAGGCTGAACGACAGGTTGTCGATGAGCACGCGGTCGCCGAACGACTTGGAGAGGTTCTGCACCTCGATCACCGTGTCGCCGAGGCGCTGCGGCGTCTGGATGAGAATCTGCGCCCGGCCCGGCGCGCGGTCGTTCTGCGCCTTCACCAGTTCGTCGAACGCCTTGATACGCGCCTTGGACTTGGCCTGACGCGCCTTCGGGTTGGAGCGGATCCACTCCAGCTCGTCGGCGATGGCCTTCTGGCGTGCCTCCTCCTCGCGCTCTTCCTGCGCCAGGCGCTTCTGCTTGGCTTCAAGCCAGGCCGAATAGTTGCCCTCGAACGGAATGCCCCGGCCGCGATCGAGTTCGAGCACCCACGACACCACATTGTCGAGGAAGTAGCGGTCGTGGGTGACGAGAATGACCGTGCCCTTGTATTCCTGAAGGTGCTTTTCCAGCCACGCGACGGACTCCGCGTCCAGGTGGTTGGTCGGCTCGTCCAGTAGCAGCAGGTCCGGCTTTTCCAGCAGCAGGCGGCACAGCGCCACGCGGCGCTTCTCGCCGCCCGACAGCTTGGTCACGTCCGCATCCGGCGGCGGGCAGCGCAGCGCGTCCATGGCGATTTCCAGCTGGTTGTCGAGCGTCCAGCCGTCCACCGCGTCGATCTTTTCCTGCAGCTCGCCCATCTCGGTCATGAGCGCGTCGAAATCGTCGTCCGGGCCGGGGTCGCCCATCTTGGCCGCGATCTCGTTGTAGCGGTCGATGAGGTTCGCGATGTCGCGCACCCCGTCCATCACGTTGCCACGGACATCCTTGGTGGGATCAAGCTCCGGCTCCTGCGGCAGATAGCCCACGCGCGCGCCCTCGGCGGCCCAGGCCTCGCCGGTGAATTCCGTATCCAGCCCGCCCATGATCTTCATGAGCGTGGACTTGCCCGCGCCGTTGACGCCGATGATGGCAATCTTGGCACCAGGCAAGAAGCTGAGCGTTATGTTGTTCAAGACCTGCTTCCCGCCCGGGTAGGTCTTGGACAGGTTTTTCATGACGTAAACGTATTGATAGCTCATGGATGTCCTGATGTCTGGCGGCAGTTGTCGGGTTCAGATAGCGAACGTCGCCCCACTTAACAACCCGAGAGGCTGCGGCATGGGGCCGTCGGACACCTGAGCGCAAGGAGACCCCCCGGCATGCGCTCCTCCCCACCCTCTCTCCGCCTTCCCGCCCGCCTTGCCATCCCGTGGCTGTGCAGTCTCTGCGGCGCGCTTGGCGGCGGGAGCGTGCTTGTGATCTGCCTTGCCAAGAACATCGCCGACCTCGGCTACGCGGTGCTGGGCGGCGGCTTCTGGACGCTGGCCGCGCTGGTGGGCCTGTTCGGTCTGGTCGGCGCAGGGTTTGGCGTTCTGATCGGCCTTGCCCTTCTGTGGCAGACGCAGCCAGCCCGGAACGATGCGCACACGTTACAACCCCTGCGGGCGCGTTCACGTTCGTCACAACTGCAACACTAGTTACCAAATCAGCAAAAATCCCGCCAGAAACTCTACCAACTTGCTGGTATTTGCCGGCGATATTCGGCATAGGCCTGCGCCATTGGCCGCACGGAGCGGGAGTGCAGAGTGACCGAACGCATGTCAGGAACCGGGAGTGAGTTCAGCGACCAAAGGCCTGACGACTCCCTGCACCGCCTAGCCCGTTGGACTCCGAGCCTGCCGGTCCGCCTATTTCTGGTGGGATTTGCCGTCTTTGCCGCTTCCTTCATCGGCATCATGACGCGCCCCCTGGGGTTTCTCGCCGTCGTCTGGCCGGCGAACGCCATCCTCCTTGGCCTGTTCGTCACCTGGCCCGAACTCGCCCGCCGCTCCGGCTGGCTGAGCGCGCTTCTGGGCTATCTCCTCGCCGGGAACCTGAGCGGCGACCCGCTGGCCACCAACCTCTGGCTGACCGCTGCCAATCTGGGCGGCGTGGCGTGCGCCTGGCTCGGCTTCCAGCTTCTCGACGAGGAGGACCGCCGCCTGCGCCGCCCCATGTCCATGCTGCGGTTCTTCCTGATCTGCGTCAGCGCCGCCACCGGCGCGGCCCTCATCGGCTGCGGCCTCGCCCCCGGCCTCTTGGACCGCTCCGTCCTCACCGGTCTTGTCTACTGGTTCACGGCGGAGCTGATCAACTACACCATCCTCCTGCCGGTTCTCCTGACCATGGACCTGGAGACGATCCGCGGTCTCCCCGATCCCCTGCGCCGGCCGTGGAAGGAGGTTGTCCGCCATCTGGCGCCGCTGGCATCGCTCTGCGCCTCGGTTGCCGCCGCCATCGTCGTCGGCGGCCCGGGGGCCATCGCCTTTTCCGTGCCCGCGCTGCTGTGGTGCTCCATGACCTACCGCCTGTTCCCCATGAGCGTCATCATGCTGGCGTTCAGCGTGGTGATGCTCCAGGCGCAGGGCTCGGGGTTCATGGTGACCTCCGACCATTATGATTTTCTCGACGGCACGGCCTCCTTCCGCGTCGGCATCGCCGTGCTGGTGCTGGGGCCGCTGACCGTCACCAACATCATGACCCTCCAGCGCGTGCTGTTCGACAAGCTGGAGCGCGCCGCGACGCTGGACAGCCTGACCGGCATCCTTGGCCGCCATGCCTTTCTGTCGCGCTCCCGCGCCGTGCTCGACAGCCTGTCCGGCGACCACGGCTTTGCCCTGCTGATGATCGACATCGACCACTTCAAGCAGATCAACGACCGGTACGGCCATCAGGCGGGCGACGTCGTCATCCGCGCCGTCACTGCCGCCATTGCCGGGGAGCTGCGCAAGGCGGACCTGTTCGGCCGTCTCGGCGGCGAGGAATTCGCCGTCACCCTGGACGCGACCGATCCGCTGGCCGCCGAGGCGCTGGCCGAGCGGGTGCGCCGCGCCGTCGAGGACCTCCGCATCGACATCGACAGGGATGCGCCGCTCGCCGTCACCATCAGCATCGGGCTGACCCATCATCGCCGCCCCCCCGCCAAGGGCCTCTCCCAGTCCCTCGGCATGGCCGACGCCGCGCTCTACCGCGCCAAGGCGGAGGGCCGGAACCGGGTCTGCTCCCGGCTGGCGGAAGCGCTCTGACCCGGCGATTGAATTTTTCTTGCTCACCCCGTTGCGATGGGGGCACCGTCCCCACTAACGTGTGCCGCAACGGAGGGATATCCATGAAAACACCGATTGTTTCCGTGCTTGGCGCGCTGCTGCTCAGCGCCGCCCCGATGCTGCCTGCGACCGGCCTTGCGGTGGCCGCACCGGCCGCGACCACCCGGTCTCCCGATGCGATTGCGACGGATCTTGCCGCCAAGGCGCTGGCCAGCGACCTGCCCATGCAGATCGTCACCGACCTGACCACCGAGATCGGCCCGCGCCTTGCGGGCACCGAAGCCGAGAAGCGCGCCGCCGACTGGGCCGTCGCCCGTCTCAAGGCGCTCGGCTTCGACTCCGTGCGGCAGGAGAGCTTCACCATCACCGGCTGGCTGCGCGGTGAGGAAAAGGCCGAGATCACCGGGCCCGCCCCCCAGCCGCTGGTGGTGACCGCGCTCGGCACCAGCGTCGCCACCCCGCCGGAGGGCATCGAGGCGGAGGTGGTGGTCTTCAAGCGCTATGCCGACCTGCTGGCAGCGCCGGAGGGCTCGCTTGAGGGCAAGATCGCGCTCGTCACCGAAAAGACCGTGCGCGCGCAGGACGGCAGCGGCTACGGCGCCGCCGGTCTCATCCGCCGCGCCGGCGCGTCCGAAGCCGCCAAGCGCGGCGCGGTCGCCTATCTGCTGCGCTCGCTCGGCACCCATGACCACCGCTTTCCCCACACCGGCTCGCAGGTGTACGCGGAAGGCGCGCCGAAGATTCCGGCAGCGGCCATCTCCCCGCCCGATGCGGAGCAGATCGAGCGCCTTGTGGCCCGGGGCCACACCGTCAAGGTGAAGCTGAAGCTCACCCCCAGCCATCCGGGCACCGTGACCAGCCAGAACATCATCGCCGAGGTGAAGGGGCGCGAGAAGCCGGACGAGATCATCCTCATCGGCGCGCATCTGGACAGCTGGGATCAGGGCACCGGCGCGATTGACGACGGCGCGGGCGTTGCGGTGGTCACCACCGCCGCCAAGCTGATCCGCGATCTGCCGCAGCGGCCGAAGCGCACCATCCGCGTGGTGCTGTTCGGCGCGGAGGAATACGGCCTTCTCGGCGCGAAGGCCTATGCCGAGGCCCACAAGGCGGAGATGGGCAAGCACATTCTCGCCACCGAAGCCGACTTCGGCCAGGGGCCGGTCTACGCCTTCAACACCCGCGTGGCCGATCCCAAGCACCCGTCGATCGTGCGCATCCAGAACGCGCTGACGCCGCTCGGCATCTACCGGGGCGACAACGCCGCCCACGGCGGGCCGGACATCGGACCGATGATGCAGCACGGCGTGCCGGTGGTGAATCTGGCGCTGGAGGGCAGCGACTATTTCGACACCCACCACACGCCCGACGACACCATCGACCGGATCGAGCGCAAGCGCCTCAACCAGACGGCGGCGGCCTACACCGTGTTCGCCTATCTGGCGGCGGAACTGGACGGTGACTATCGCCAGGCCCAGGTGGCGGACGCGCCGAACACCGCCTCCGGCAATTAATCCGGCAGCGGAGTCCCAAGATCCAAACAGAAAGGGCTGCGGCACCACCGCAGCCTTTTTTTGTTGCCCCTTTCTTGTTGTCCTGCGCCAGCGGCTGTTATGCCGTCTGGGTGTGGGAGCCCGGCTGGGGCGCCTTGGCCAGCGCGCCGCTGCCGATGGCCCATTCGTCGGACGACCCGGCCTCGGGCCGGTCGCCCCGCCGGCCGTGCAGCAGGCCCTTGAGCCCGGCGACCAGCTCGGAGAAGCCGCTCAGGTAGCTCTCGAACTCCAGCGGGGTGACATTCTCGCCGTCGAGGAACCGCCTCAGCCCGTAGCGGGACGTGCGGGAGGTATTCAGCCCTTCCTCGATGGTGGTGGCGGTCCGGATGCCGAGCGCCGCCAGCACCGGCCACTGCCCCGCGTTGTAGCCCCCGCTCGGATAGCAGAAATGCACCAGCGACGTCTCCGGCACGCCCAGCAGACCGGCGATCAGGGTCCGGTTCTCGGTGATCTCCTGATGGCTCTCCGCCGGGCTGGCGGTGCGGAACCGGTGGCGGTGCGTGTGCAGCTGGATCTCCATGCCCGCCCGCTGGGCTTCCCGCAATTCCTCGGGCGTCATCAGGTCGAACCAGCGCCCGCGCACGGCGGCGCGGATATCCACGTCCAGCAGCTCCGCGAGGCGCTGCACCTGCTCCAGCCGCTGCGACACGGTCGGCAGGCTTTCGAGCAGCCCGGCGAACACCGCCTTGCCGTCCTCAAGCGCCATGCTGTCCATCGCCTCGATGTCGATCTCCGCGCCGTGCCCGTCGGCCTGCGCCTCGGCGATGACCGCGCGCAGGGCATCCATCGGGCTCAGCCCGCTCTTGGTGGCGCGCGTCCACAGGAATTGCACCAGAATGTTGAGAACGGGCGTGGCCTTCTCGACGTAATAGCTGGTCAGATAGAGGGTCGAGGGGAAGCCCACCTCCCGCAGGGCCGGCACCATGTGCGACCGGGTGGTGGCCCACCCGTCGTCGATGGTGATGACCACCGTCTTGGGCGGCAGGCGGCCATTGGCCAGCTCCTCCACCGCCTGGCTCAGCGCGACCACCCGGTAACCGCCTTTCTTCAGCAGCAACAGGCGCTGGCGGAAGGTCTCCGGTTCCATGAAGAGCTTGTCGCCCATGCGGGGCCGGTCGCCGATCCAGATGCCGTGATAACAGAGAATACGCAGCTGTCGGGCCGTCAGCCGCTGTGCGAGCCAGAACCCCCCCAGCGATTTCGCCAGGAAAAGCACGGATAACTTCAGAAGACGCATGAATGTCTCGTTAATCAAGAATGCCGAACGACTCGTTCTTCGGCATTCATTCCCTCCCATTAACGAAACATAGAGTCTTTATTTGATCGAAACAAGAAAAATGGTTACATATAGATAACATTATTCCATCATTTTCGCTTCCCTCACGACATAATCGAACCCCGGACGGAAGCACCTGCTTCGCCATCAACCCTCTGTTTTCGTGAGTAAACTACCCGCGCACAGTCACACCGGCCCCACGCCCCCGGCCAAGCGTGGAGGCACGGGCGCACGTCAGCGCGGCCGGCTCTGTCGTTACTTGCGTTTTTAAAGTTTGTTACTGGCGGCCATCGCGGCAGGCAGTTCGGCGGACTGCTGCACGTCCTCGCCTCCGGCGCGGGGCACCCTGCCGAGGGCGCGCACATAGGCGGCAACGCGCGCGCTGGCGGCATCCGGCCGGGCCCGGTAGGCTTCCCCGTCCGCCTCCAGATCAGCGAGCGCGGCGCCGACGGTTCCGGGGGTCAGCAGGCGGCCAAAGTCTTCCAGGGTGCTGGCGCCGGTCATGCGCGCCACCATCAGCCCGCCCAGCGCCGGCTTGAAATGACCGGCCTCCCAATACCAGCGCATCCGGGTGGTGTAGTCGCCAGGCCGGGGCACCGCCTCCATCGTCTGCCGGTTGTAGCCGAGGAAGGACCACAGCGGCACACCCTCCCGCGCGGCAAGCGCCGCCAGCCGCACATGCCACTGCTTCAGGTCCTCCATCCGGCCGGTCTGCCGCAGCGTCTCCAGCAGCTCCGCATGGTAGGGATAGGTGAACAGCACCACCGTCACCCCTTGCGCGCGGGCAAAGGCGAGGAACTGCTCCAGCCGCGCCCAGGCGGGATTGCGGCCGGGCCCCGGCCACGCCATGCGCCGGGGCCGGGTCAGCAGCCGCTCCACCGTCTCCCGCGTCCGCTGCTCGAACAGGGCGGCGTGCCCTTCCCGCGCCACGTGCCCGTGATAGTTCTCCAGTGGCGTGAAGCCGTTGGCCCGCGTGTCGGCGGGATGGACCTCGCCCTGCTCCACGAGGGTGAGCACGGAATCCACCAGCGCGTCGAGCGACACGGTGGTGCCGGCCAGCCCCTTGAGCCGCGCCGGGAGCCGGGCCTGGCGCGGGGGCAGCGCCGCGCCGTCGAACCCGGACCACTGGTCCTCCGGCACGAGGAAGTCGAAGAAATCAACGCCCAGATACACCCGCTCCGGCCGGTGCCGGGCCATGGCGGCCGTCAGCGTCTCGATGACGCTGGCCATGCCTTCGCCCGGCAGCCCGAAGTTGTAGACGGGCTGGAACGCCGCTGGCCAGGCCGCGTCCTGCGGATCGAGCCCCACGTCCACCCGGCTGTTGCCCGCCAGCACCGTGCGCGGCTTCTGGCGCAGGTACTGCCCGGTCTTGGCGATCTTCAGGTGGCTGTGCACCTTGGGCTTGTAGAGGTTGATGCCCTCCCGCCGGGGCGTGCCCCAGTAGTCGTAGGGGTCGATGATGACCGTCGCGGCGAGGAAGCCGCCGATCGTCACCCCGGTCGAGAGCAGGCTGGTGCGCAGGAACCGCTTGGCCGACATGATGGTGCCTCCCCGCCGGCTAGAACTGGAAGTAGAGGAATTCGGAGACGCGCGGCAACGCGAACAGACCCACGGCGAAGGCAACGCCCGAGGCCACCGCCCAGCCCATGCTCAGCCGCCAGGCGAGCGGGCGGCGCAGCGGCGGCTGGCCGATGTGCAGCGCCGGGCGGTAGCGCGACAGGATCTGCTGGCTGTTGGGGCAGAGGGTGGTGACGCCCAGCAGCACCGCGATCCAGCTCCAGGCGAGCACGAACTGCTGGCCGCTGAGGCCGGGGTCGCTGTGGCCGTGGGCGGCGAGCCACGCACCGAGCGGCCCCAGTTGCGCTGCCAGCCCGGCTGGCAGGGCAAAGCCGTTCAGGCCGAGCATCCCCTCCAGCATCCGCCCCGCGCCCGCGAGGCTGGTGGCGCGGAACAGCACCCACCCCGCCACCACGGCGAGGAAGGTCGCCAGCCAGCAGGCAAGGTGGTAGGCGCGCAGGCGGACGAGCCACCGGGGCGCGAGGACGTTCCAGCCGTGGTTCACGCACAGGTAGGCACCGTGGAGCACGCCCCAGGCGACGAACGTCCACCCCGCCCCGTGCCACAGGCCGCCCAGCGCCATGGTGGTCATGAGGTTGGCGTAGCGGCGCACCCGGCCCCGCCGGTTGCCCCCGAGCGCGATGTAGAGATACTCCCGCAGGAAGGCGGAGAGCGTCATGTGCCAGCGCCGCCAGAAGTCGCTGATGCTGCGCGCCTTGTAGGGCGAATTGAAGTTGAGCGGCAGGCGCACGCCGAACATGAGCGCGGCGCCGATGGCCATGTCCGAATAGCCGGAGAAGTCGAAGTAGAGCTGGAAGGTGTAGGCCAGCGCCCCGCTCCAGGCGGTGAGCAGGTCGGGCGACGCCCCGGCGTCGGCGGCGGCGAACACCGGGTTGGCACAGGCGGCCACGCTGTCCGCGATCACCGCCTTCTTGACGAGGCCGATGCCGAACATGGCCAGGCCCACCGCCAGATGGCGCTCATCCCAGTGGCGGCCGGAGAGGCGGCGGAACTGGGGCAGCACCAGCTGGGCGCGCACCACCGGCCCGGCGATCAGCTGCGGAAAGAAGGAGACGAACAGCGCATAGCGCCCGAGGCTCGTCTCGCACGGCTCGCCCTTGTAGGTATCGACCACGTAGGCGATCTGCTGGAAGGTGAAGAAGGAGATCGCCAGCGGCAGCACCACCGGCCCCAGCGACAGCCCTGCCCCCGTGGCGGCGTTGACCGTCTCCACCAGAAATCCGGCGTATTTGAAATAGCCGATGAGGCCGAGGTTGAAGGCAACACCGCCGATGGCGATCCACCGCCGTGCCCCCGGCCCCGGCCGCCGCCCGCCTCCGGGCCAGACGCCGCCCAGCGCCAGCCCCGCCATGTAGTTGACCGCGATGGAGGTGCCGATCAGCAACAGGTAGACCGGTTTCCACCAGCCGTAGAAAAACAGCGAGGCCGCCGCGAGCCACGGCACCGCCAGCGCGCCGGCGGCGTTCCGCTTCAGCCAGAGGAACACGCCGAGCGTGATCGGCAGGAACGCAAGGATGAATTCGTAGCTGTTGAACAGCATGGCTTCTCCCCGCCGCGCCCCGGCCTGACGGCGCCAGAGGCGCCGGCCGGAGCCGCAGTGAAAACGGCGGACACGTCAGAACGGCGGAAAACGTGGCGATACGAACGAAGGCTGCGGAACGAACGAAAGACGCGGAACGGATAAAAGACGGGGGAACAGGAAAAGACCCGGGAACGCAGCGCGCAGCGGAAACAGGGGGTGCGCTTACCAGTGCTCACGCACAGGTTCACTTATAGGGTGACCGCCCGTCCTTTCCAGACACAAGGGTGAAAAAATTTCCCGCAAGTCATTGTTATCACGTATCAATTCAGAACGTTCAGCTTACTTCCGGCGCCTGCCCCGCCGCCGCGCCCGGCCCGGCCGATCCCCCCGATCCGGGCGTGTCCGCACATTGCGGTCTTGAGTTTTGGCGGATGAAAGGCCACACGAAGCGCCGGTCCAACAGTTTTGCTGTCGAGAGGCGCGCGCCATGCACGACATCCGCTTCATCCGTGAAAATCCCGAGGGCTTTGACGCCGGGCTTGCCCGCCGGGGTCTCGCCCCGCTGAGCGGCGAGATTCTCGCGCTCGATCAGGAGCTGCGCGCTGTCCTCACCGAGATGCAGCAGGCGCAGGCCCGCCGCAACGAGGCCTCCAAGCTGATTGGCCAGGCCAAGGCGCAGAAGGATGAGGCTCGGGCGCAAGAGCTGATGGCCGAGGTGGCGGCGCTCAAGGAGAAGCTGCCTGCGCTGGAGGAGAAGGAGCGGCAGGTGCAGGCGCGCCTCAACGCCCGCCTCGCCGAGATCCCCAACCTGCCCGCCGCCGACGTGCCGGAAGGACCGGACGAGACCGCCAACGTGGAGATCCGCCGCTGGGGCACGCCGCGCGCGTTCGATTTCGAGCCGAAGGACCATGTGGACGTGGGCGCGGGGCTCGGGCTCGACTTCGAGGCCGGGGCCCGGCTCTCGGGTGCGCGCTTTGTGGTGCTGAAGGGCCAGATCGCCCGGCTGGAGCGGGCCCTCACCCAGTTCATGCTGGACGTGCAGACCGGGGAGCATGGCTACACCGAGGCCAGCGTCCCCTACCTGGTGCGCCCAGAGACCATGATGGGCACGGGCCAGCTGCCCAAGTTCGAGGAGGATCTGTTCAAGACCACCGGCGAGACCCCCTATTACCTGATCCCGACCGCCGAGGTGTCGCTGACCAACCTGGTGCGCGAGGAGATCGTGCCGACCGAGGCCCTGCCGCTGCGCCTCACCGCCGCCACCCCCTGCTTCCGCGCCGAGGCGGGCGCGGCCGGGCGCGACACCCGCGGCATGATCCGCCAGCACCAGTTCACCAAGGTGGAGCTGGTCTCCATCACCACGCCGGAGGAGTCGGAGGCCGAGCACGAGCGCATGACCCGCTGCGCCGAGACCATTCTGGAAAAGCTGGAGCTGCCCTACCGCACCGTGCTGCTCTGCTCGGGAGACATGGGCTTCTCCGCCCGCAAGACCTACGACATCGAGGTGTGGCTGCCCGCCCAGAACACCTACCGCGAGATTTCCTCCTGCTCCAACTGCGGCGACTTCCAGGCCCGGCGCATGAACGCCCGCACCCGCGCGAAGAACGAGAAGAACACCCGCTTCGTGCACACGCTCAACGGCTCGGGGCTGGCCGTCGGCCGCACCCTGGTCGCCATCCTCGAAAACCACCAGCAGGCGGACGGCAGCGTGGTCATTCCAGCAGCCCTGCGGCCGTACCTTGGCGGCATCGAGCGGCTGGAGCCGCAGGCGTAGGGTGGTTGGTTGTCAACATGCAGGAGGGTCTCAACCCTCCTGCACCTCCCATTCGATCAGAAAGGGTCGTGTCCGCCATGAAGGGTGCGGCCCTGAAAATGAAAGGGAGCGCGAGGGGCGAGCCCCTCGCATGATTTCGCTCCAGTCGAGGTTGAGTTGATCCATGCGCATTCTCCTGACCAACGATGACGGCATCCACGCGCCCGGCTTTCAGGTGCTGGAGGAAATCGCCCGCCAGTTGAGCGACGATGTCTGGGTGGTGGCCCCGCTCGAGGAGCAGTCGGGCGCGGGCCACTCCCTCTCCCTGTCCCATCCGGTGCGGGTGCAGCGGTTCGGGGAGCGGCGTTTCGGCGTGCGCGGCACGCCGACCGATTGCGTGATGATGGCCATTGGCCGGCTGATCGAGGGCCCGAAGCCCGATCTCATCCTCTCCGGCGTCAACCGGGGCGCGAACCTGGCGGAGGACGTGACCTACTCCGGCACCGTCTCCGCCGCCATGGAAGGCACGCTGGCGGGCGTCCGCTCCGTCGCCCTGTCGCAGGCGACCATCGAGCGGCCCGTGGGCACGGAGGCGTTCGCCGCCGCCCGCGCCCATGCGGTGCCGGTGCTGAAGACATTGCTGGCGGCGGGCTGGCCGGAGAACGTGCTCATCAACATCAACTTCCCGCCCTGCCCGGCCGAGGAGGTGCGCGGCGTGCGCGTCACCGAGCAGGGCTTCCGCGACTACGGCCAGCCGCTCATCGAGGAGCGGGTCGATGTGCGCGGCTTCACCTACTACTGGTTCGGCCTTGGCCGCGAGATCTCCGAGCCCGGCCACGAGACCGACCTGAAGGCGGTGCGGGAGCGTTTTGTTTCGGTCACGCCGCTGCATCTGGACCTGACGCACCGTGGCTCCATGGCCGCGCTCACCAACGCCTTTGCCCAGCGGAACGGTTAAGTCTTTCTCTGGCGGCGCATTGCCCCTAGACTTCCGCCCGTGACGAAAGGCACCCGACATATCCTCGCGGCAACCGCGCTCGTGACCTTGTCCGCCTGCACGTCCGGCTACGTCTCGGGCTATGACGAGATCCGCCAGCGCCAGGCGGCCGAGCAGGCGCAGAAGACCCAGCCGCCTGCCCGCGCGGCGAGCCAGACCCGGCCCGCCGAACCGGCCAAATCTGCCAGGACGGGAACGTCCGCCAAAACCGGAACGTCTGCCAGGACGGGAACGTCCGCCAAGACGGGAAAGTCCGCCAAGACCGGAACTTCTGCCAAGAAGACCGGAACGTCCGCCACCGCCGCGAAGTCCGCCAGTGCCGCGAAGACCGGGTCCACCACGTCTACCGGGTCCGCCACGTCTGGCGCATCCGGCACGGCACGCGCGGCGTCGGCAAGCGCCGCGCCTCCCGTCGCCCAGACCAACGTGCACACCGTCGGCGGCGGCACCGTCACGGTGCAGCGGGGCGAGACGCTGTTCGCCATTTCCCGCCGCACCGGGGTCGAGCTGCGCGATCTGATCGTCGCCAACAATCTGGAGCCGCCCTACACCTTGCAGGCGGGCCAGACCCTCACCATCCCGGCGGCGCGCTATCACGTGGTGCGCCCGGGCGAGACCGGCTACAGCATCTCCCGCGCCTACGGCACGGATCTGACGACGCTGGCCCGGCTCAACAATCTGGAAAAGCCCTATGCCGTGCGGGTGGGCCAGCGCCTGCGCCTGCCCGCCTCGCCCACCCTCGGCACGGGCGAGGCGCCCCGCCAGCTGGCGGCCCGCCCGGCAGGCAGCACCGCCTCCGCCGCCCCGGCCGCATCCTCTGCCCAGACGCCGCAAGCCGCCCAGGCAAAGCCCGCGACCCAGACCGCCGCGGCGGCCCCGAAGCCGCTGCCCGAGCCGGCGGCGTTCTCCGGCACCTTCACCTGGCCGCTGACGGGGCGGCTGCTCTCCACCTTCGGCCCCAAGCAGGGGGGCCTGCACAACGACGGCATCAACATCGCCGCCACGCAAGGCGCGACCGTGCGCGCCGCCGCGCCGGGCGTGGTCGCCTACGCGGACAACGGCCTCAAGGGTTTCGGCTGGCTCGTTCTCATCAAGCACGGCGACGGCTGGGTGACGGCCTACGCCCACAACGAGGCGGTGCTGGTCAAGCGCGGCGACACGGTGCGCGCGGGCGAGCCCATCGCCCGGGCCGGGGCGACCGGCTCGGTGGACCGGCCGCAGCTGCATTTCGAGATCCGGCGCGGGCGTCGGGCGGTCGATCCGCTCAAGCATCTGCCGCCCAGTCCGGTCAGCTAGCCATTCTTCCCCTTGCACGCCCCGGCACGCCGACTAGATTGGGCGATGGTGCGCCGACTCCGAAGGGCTGCGACTTGACACCGCTCCCGTAAGCTGTTAGCGCCCGCCGTTCTCCAAAGGTTTTCAGATGAGGCTCTATCATGGCACGCGTCACCGTTGAGGATTGCGTCGAAAAGGTTCCCAACCGCTTCGACCTGGTGCTCTATGCAGCCCAGCGCGCCCGCCAGATTTCGAGCGGCGCCGAGCTGACGGTTGACCGCGACCGCGACAAGAACCCGGTTGTCGCCCTGCGCGAGATCGCAGAGGAAACCGTCCAGCCGGAGCAACTGCGCGAGGCTCTCATCCAGTCGATGCAGAAGGTCGTCGAGGTGAAGGACGAGATCCCGGACGAGGAGGTCTCGCTGGCCGCCTCCGCCGCCGCGCTGCGCCTCACCGCGTCCCAGCCGCCGCGCCCGGCCGTGGAGGAAGACGACGGCGGCGAGGACTGATTCCGCCCGCCAGAACCGATGCGAAAGAGCCGTCCCGGACCTGCCGGGGCGGCTCTTTTCTTTCTGCCCGGCATCGGTCCGGCCGCAGAGGCCATGCCACACCTGTTGCAGAAATGCGCAAAATACGCCTGCCCCGGCTGGTTCCCCTCGAAATGACCTCTTATATTCGCTACCTAACGCCTGATAAGCGGGCCGGAGAGGCGGGATTTGGCGAGGGATCCGCATCCTCGGGTCTGACGTAACGAGTGAGGTTTGGGTTCCCCCGTGCTGAGACAGTATGAACTGGTCGAAAAGGTAAAATCCTACGATCCCGACGCAGACGAGGATATGCTGAACCGCGCCTACGTCTTCTCGATGAAGGCGCACGGCACCCAGAAACGCGCCAGCGGCGACCCCTACTTCTCCCACCCCATCGAGGTTGCCGGCATCCTCACCGACCTGAAGCTGGATTGCGAGACCATCACCACCGCCATCCTGCACGACACCATCGAGGACACGGTCGCCACCTACGAGCAGATCGAGCAGCTGTTCGGCCCCGACGTGGCCCGGCTGGTGGACGGCGTCACCAAGCTCTCCCGCATCGAGGCGCAGACCGAGTCCGAGCGCGCGGCCGAGAACTTCCGCAAGTTCCTGCTGGCCATGTCGGACGACATCCGCGTGCTGCTGGTCAAGCTGGCGGACCGGCTGCACAACATGCGTACCCTCCACTTCATCCCCAAGGAGGAGAAGCGCCGCCGCATCGCCCGCGAGACGCTGGAGATCTACGCGCCGCTGGCCGAGCGCATCGGCATGTACGAATTCAACGACGAGATGACCGAGATCGCGTTCCGCGAGCTCGAGCCTCAGGCCTATGAGTCCATCACCAAGCGCCTGACCCAGCTGCGCGAGACGGCAGGCGACCTGGTGCCCCGCGTCATTGAGGACATCGAATACCTGCTCCACCAGCACGGCCTCGAAGCCGAGGTGCTGGGGCGGGAGAAGCGCCCCCACTCCATCTGGAAGAAGATGCAGGAGCGGGACATCAGCTTCGAGCAGCTCTCCGACATCGTCGCCTTCCGCGTCATCGTCGAGACGGTGCCCGAGGTCTACCGCGCGCTCGGCATCATCCACGGCCGCTGGCCGACCGTGCCCGGCCGCTTCAAGGACTACATCTCGACGCCCAAGCGCAACGGCTACCGCTCGGTCCACACCACGGTCATGGGGCCGGGCCGCATGCGCATCGAGATCCAGATCCGCACCCGCGAGATGCACGCCCAGGCGGAACTGGGCCTTGCCGCCCACTGGGCCTACAAGCAGCACATCCACCCGGAAAGCGGCCAGCAATCCCCCTGGATTCAGGACCTGCTCGAAATCCTCGAACACGCCTCCAGCCCGGAGGAGTTCCTGGAACACACCAAGATGGCGATGTACCAGGACCAGGTGTTCTGCTTCACCCCGAAGGGCGAGCTGATCCAGCTGCCGAAAGGCTCGACGCCGGTTGACTTCGCCTATGCCGTCCACTCCCGCCTCGGCGACACCGCCGTCGGCGCCAAGGTGAACGGCCGCGTCGTGCCGCTGCGCACGGTGCTGAACAACGGCGACCAGGTGGAGATCCTGCGCTCCTCCGCCCAGCAGCCGGACCCGGCGTGGGAGACCTTCGCCATCACCGGCAAGGCCCGCTCTGCCATCCGCCGCTATGTGCGCCAGAAGGAACGGGAAGACGGCATTGCGCTCGGCCGCCGCCTGCTCGATGCGCTCATCGAGCGCATCAAGGTGCCGCTGGCCGACGGGGCGATCCGCGACGCGGTGGAGCGGCTGAAGCTGCCGGACGAGGAGGCGCTGTATCTGGCCCTCGCCCGCCACCAGCTCGCCGACGAGGTGGTGATGGAGGCGATCCTGCCCGGCTCGACCGGCGGACAGCCGCGCCGCCGCAAGGCCGCCCCCGAGCCCGAGTCCGGCAACGCGCCGCTGGCGCTGTCCATCCAGGGGCTCACCCCCGGCGCGATCGTGCATCTGGCGGAGTGCTGCCACCCCATCCCCGGCGACCGCATCGTCGGCATTCGCGAGACCGGTCAGGGCGTCAATGTGCACGCCATCGACTGCAAGACGCTGGAGTCCTTCTCCGACCAGCCGGAGCTGTGGATCGACCTGCGCTGGCATGGCGACGCGGAGCGGGCCGAGCGTTTCGTCACCCGCCTGGCGGTGGTGATGCGGAACGAGCCCGGCGCGCTGGCGACGGTGGCCACCATTCTCGGCCAGAGCGACGCCAATATCGCCAATCTCAAGCTCACCCACCGCGACCGCCAGTTCTTCACCTTCGAGCTGGACGTGGAGGTGATCGACCTGCGCCATTTGACAAGGGTGCAGGCGGCGCTTAGGGCAGCGCAGGTTGTCAGCTCGGTTGAGCGCATCAGGTTGTAAGGATTGTAGAGACCATGACGAACGACGAGGTTCTTGCCGAATTCCGCGCAGCGGGCGCCCTGCTTGAGGGCCACTTCATCCTGTCCTCGGGCCTGCGGTCTCCCATGTACCTGCAATGCGCCCTGGTGCTGAAGAACCCGCAGCGCGCCGAGAAGCTGTGCAAGGCGCTGGCCGCGGCGATCCCTGCCGAGATCCGCGACCAGATCGACCTCGTCGTCTCCCCCGCCATGGGCGGCGTTGTCGTCGGCTACGAAATGGCCCGGGCGCTGGGCGTCGAGGGCATCTTCACCGAACGGGTCGAGGGCCAGTTCCAGCTGCGCCGCGGCTTCGAGATCCCGGCGGGCGCGCGCGTGTTCATGATGGAGGACGTGGTCACGACCGGCCTCTCCTCCCGCGAGTGCATCGCCACCATCGAGGCCAACGGCGGGCGCGTCGTCGCTGCCGGTGCGCTGGTTGACCGCTCCAACGGCAAGGTGGATCTGGGCGTGCCCTTCTTCCCGCTGATCCGCCTCGATGTGCCGACCTACCAGCCCGACCAGTTACCGCCCGAACTGGCCGCCATCCCGGCCATCAAGCCGGGCAGCCGCGGGCTGAAGGCGTAAGCCGGGGTATTTTTTCTGCAGGAGGGTCTCGGACCCTCTTGGCAACCTCCCGTTCGATTTATCGGGCCGCGTCTGGCCGTGTCTGGCAGTTGCAGCGGTGCCTTCCGGATACCCGGAGAAGCCGGTAAAACCGCCCAGAGGCAAGCGCCGGAAACGCGTCCGATAAAACGAATGGGAATGCAGAGGATGCTATTGAATGTTCGCCTCCGCGAACGGGTGAATGTTCGCCTCCGCGAACGGGTGAATGTTCGCCTCCGCGAACGGGGTTCCTCTGCAGAATGAACGTGCTACCGTTCACCGGATGGGAGTGCATCATGACGGCAGTTTATCAGCGTCTCGGCGTCAACATCGACCATGTGGCCACCATCCGCAACGCCCGGGGCGGCGCGCATCCTGACCCGGTGAAGGCGGCGCTGCTCGCCGTCGAGGCCGGGGCGGACGGCATCACCGCCCACTTGCGGGAGGATCGCCGCCACATCTCCGACGACGACATCGCCCGTCTGGTGGCGGAGGTGCGCCGTCCCCTCAACCTGGAGATGGCGGCCACCGAGGAGATGGTGGAGATCGCGCTGCGCCACCGCCCCCACGCCGCCTGCATCGTGCCCGAGCGGCGGCAGGAGCGCACCACCGAGGGCGGGCTGGACGCTGCCGGCCAGTTCGAGCACCTGCGCCCCATCGTTGCCCGCCTGAAGGACGCGGGCATCCGCGTCTCCCTGTTCATCGAGCCCGAGGCCGCCCAGATCGAGGCCGCCGCCCGGCTGGGCGCGCCGGTGGTCGAGCTGCACACCGGGCGCTACTGCCACCTCACCGGCACCGCCGAACAGGCCGAGCTGACCCGTCTGCGCGAGGCGGCCCTGCTCGGCGCCTCGCTTGGCCTTGAAATCCACGCCGGGCACGGCCTGCGCACCGACAATGTGGGCCCCATCGCCGCCATCCCGCAGGTGGTGGAGCTGAACATCGGCCACTTCCTCATCGGCGAGGCGGTGTTTGTCGGCCTGGCGGAGGCCATCCGCCAGATGCGCACCGCCATGGACGAGGCCCGCAAGGCGGCGCTCTGAGGCCGATTGTCGGGAGAGGCCTTCTCTTTTGCGGAAGGGGCCCGGCCCCGCCTGCAAAACGCCCGGAAAAAGATATATATATACGCCCCATGACCATCATCGGCCTCGGCAACGACCTCTGCAACATCGAGCGGATTCAGAACTCGCTGGACCGGTTCGGCGCGCGGTTCATCAACCGCGTGTTCACCGACATCGAGATCGCCCGGTCGGAGAAGCGGGAGCTGACCCGCGCCGCCAGCTATGCCAAGCGCTTCGCGGCGAAGGAGGCCTGCGCCAAGGCGCTGGGCACCGGCTTTCGCGCGGGCGTGTTCCTCAAGGACATCGGCGTCGTCAACCTGCCCTCCGGCAAGCCGACCCTGGCACTCACCGGCGGAGCGGCGGCACGGCTCGCCGCGATCACCCCTCCCGGAATGACGGCAGAGATCCATCTCACCTTGACCGATGACCACCCCTGGGCGCAGGCAATTGTTCTCATTACGGCTCGTCCGGCCTGAGCGCGTGCTGGTCCCGTGCGACTTGACAGCTTTGCCCGTGCGGGCCAAGAGCAGGCGTCCCGATATTTGGTTATGAAGAATGGCTGATCCAGACACCCCCACGGAGGCCACCGCATCCGCCAACGCCTCCAAACCTGTCGAAGCCAAGACCGGCTGGTTTGATGAAAGCAAGGAACTCGTCAAAACCATCGTCTACGCGGTGCTGATCGCGCTCGGCTTCCGCTCGGTTGCCTACGAGCCGTTCAACATTCCCTCCGAGTCCATGCTGCCGGGGCTACTGGTCGGCGACTACCTGTTCGTCTCCAAGTTTCCCTACGGCTACAGCCGCTACTCCTTCCCGCTCGGGCTGGCCCCGATCGACGGGCGCCTGTTCGGCGGCGAGGTGAAGCGCGGCGACGTGATCGTGTTCAAGCTGCCGGCGGACAACTCCACCGACTACATCAAGCGCGTCATCGGCCTGCCGGGCGACGTGATCGAGATGCGCCAGGGCGTGCTCCACATCAACGGCCAGCCGGTCCGGCGCGAGCGGGTGGAGGACTTCGAGGTGAAGGTCTCCCCGAACACCGACTGCGCGGCCAAGTATCCCTTCTACCGGGTCAGCGACGGCAACGGTACCGTCACCTGCCGCTACCCGCAGTTCCGCGAGACGCTGCCGGACGGCCGCAGCTACCTGACGCTCGACCTCATCCCCGATGGCCCGCGCGACACCACCCGGCCCTACTTCGTGCCCGCCGGTCACTACTTCGTGATGGGCGACAACCGCGATGACTCTGCGGACAGCCGCATGTCCGCCGCCGAGAACGGCGTCGGCTTCCTGCCGGCGGAGAACATCGTCGGCCGCGCCGAATTCCTGTTCTTCTCCACCAACGGCGAGGCCCGGCTGTGGACGCCGTGGAAGTGGCACAAGACCGTTCGCTGGAACCGCCTTTTCCAGGCCGTTGAATGAGCACCGAGGTCGTGCAGGACTGGGCCGAGCAGAAGCTCGGCCGCCGCTTCCGGAATGCCGAACTGCTGGTCGAGGCACTCACCCACACCTCGCTGCCGGGCCGCAACTACCAGCGGCTCGAGTTTCTGGGTGACCGGGTGCTGGGCCTCATCATCGCCACCTGGCTCTACGAACGCCATCCGAACGAGAGCGAAGGCAAGCTGAACCGCCGCTTCGTCGAGCTGGTGCGCGGGCAGACCTGCGCCCGCATCGCCCGTGACCTCGGCGTTGCCCGCCACATCCGGCTGGAGCGCACCGCCCGCGAGCAGGGCGTCAACGAAACCGTCAACGTGCTCGGCGACGTGTGCGAGGCGCTGATCGGCGCGCTCTACCTCGACGGCGGCATGGCAGCGGCCCGCAAGTTCGTGCGTTCCGCCTGGGAGCCCCTGCTCACCGGCGCGGCAACGGTGGAGAAAGACCCCAAGTCCGCCCTTCAGGAATGGGCGCAGGGACGCGGCCTGCCGCTGCCCGCCTACGCCATCGTCGGCCGCAGCGGCCCGCACCATGCGCCGCAGTTCACGGTCGAGGTGACGGTCCGCACGCTGGACCCCGTCCAGGCGACCGGCAAGTCCCGCCAGGAAGCCGAAAAGCAGGCGGCGGCCGCCCTGCTCGCCAAGGTCAGAGAAGAGAAGAATGACTGAGATTACCTCCCCCACGTCCCCGGCCCCTCGCCCCGGCGAAGGCCCGTCCGAGGGCGCCACGTTCTGCGGTGAAGTCGCCATCATCGGCGCCCCCAACGCCGGCAAGTCCACCCTGGTCAACGCGCTGGTCGGCAGCAAGGTCGCCATCGTCAGCGCCAAGGTGCAAACCACCCGCACCCGCCTCATCGGCATCGCCATCGAAGGCAACGCCCAGCTGCTGCTGGTGGATACGCCGGGCATCTTCCGCCCCCGCCGCCGGCTGGACCGCGCCATGGTCAAGGCCGCGTGGGACGGCGCGCAGGGCGCGGACGTGATCTGCCTCATCGTCGATGCCAAGCGCGGCATCACCGAGGAGGTGGACAGCATCCTCACCAACCTGGCGCAGGATCAGTCCGGCGCGCCCCGGTTCCTCGTCCTCAACAAGGTGGACATCACGCCCAAGGAAAAGCTGCTCGCCCTGACGGTGAAGCTGCACGAGCGCGTGACCTTCGACGAAACCTTCATGATCTCCGCCCAGCACGGCGACGGCGTCGCCGACGTGAAGAAGGCCCTCGCCCGGCGTATGCCGGAGAGCCCGTGGCACTACCCCGAGGATCAGGTGGCGGACGTCACCCAGCGCCTCATGGCGGCCGAAATCACCCGCGAGCAGATCTACCACCAGCTTCACGACGAACTGCCCTACTCGGCCACCGTCGAGACCGAAAAGTGGGAGGAACGCCGCGACGGCTCCGCCGCCATCCACCAGGTCATCTACGTCGAGCGCGAAAGCCAGAAGGCCATCGTGCTCGGCGCCAAAGGCGCGCGCATCAAACAACTGGGCGCCGCCGCCCGCACCGAAATGGAAGCCAACTTCGGCCGCCGCGTCCACCTGTTCCTGTTCGTCAAGGTCAAACCCGACTGGGCCGACGACCGCTCCGTCTACAAGGACATCGGCCTCGACTGGGTGGAGTAATGTCCTCTTTCCAGGAATGTTTTGCAGGAGGGACTCGTCCCTCCTGCACCTCCCATTCGATTTAAAGGGCCGTGCGCTTCAGGAAGGGCACGGCCCTTGTTTTGTCAGGAGGAAACACGGCCGTGTTTCCAGTGCGCGCCTGAAACACCGCTATTTAACGACCTCCTCCTCCAGAAATCGCCTCCGCTTCACCCCGCACGTCCGCTTGAAATACCCGAAGGACATCGGGCTGGACCGGGCCGCGTTTCCAAGTGCGCGCCTGAAACGCGGCCGGATAAACTCAAGGGAGGTGCAGGAGGGTCCAAGACCCTCCTGCAAAATCTGGAAAAACCCTCTACAACCACCCCATGCACTGGTCCGGGTCTGCCATCATTCTGTCCATGACCGCTCACGGCGAGAGCGGGGCGATTGTGCGTGTGCTCACCTCGGATGCGGGGTTGATTGCGGGGTATGTGCGCGGCGGGTCCGGGCGGCGGCTGCGTCCTGTTCTGGTTCCGGGCAACCGGGTGAAGGCGGAGTGGCGCACGCGGGTTGAGTCCCAGTTGGGGCACATGACGGTGGAGCTGGACCATTCGGCCGCGCCGATCGTGTGGGGGCCGCGTCTTGGCACGGCGATCCTGGACTGGGCGACGGCGCTGACGGCTGCGGCCTTGCCGGAGCGCCAGCCTTATCCGACGATTCACGAGGCGCTTTCGGGCCTGCTGACGGTGATGGAGGCGAGCGCGGAGCCGCGCGCCTGGGCGGCGACGCTGGTGCGCTATGAGCTGATCCTGCTCAGCGAGCTGGGGTTTGGGCTCGATCTCACCCACTGCGTTGCCACCGGCGCCACGGAGGATCTGGCGTTTGTCAGCCCCAAGTCCTCGCAGGCGGTGTGCCGGGAGGCGGGGCTGCCCTATGCGGCGCGTCTTCTGCCCCTGCCCGCCTTTCTGCTGCCGGGCGGCCTGCCGGCTGGCCAGTGGCCGGCGTGGTCCGCCATTGCCGACGGGCTGAAGCTCACCGGCCATTTCCTGGATCGCGACATTCTGGTCGGGCGGGTGCAGAGCCTGTGGGAAGCGCGCCACCGCATTGAATCCATTGTTTATCGCGAACACAACGAGAACAACAGTAGCCGACCTTCCGGCAACCCGTTATAAGCATCGCCATGGCAAAGACACCGCAAGTTCCCGAAGCAGAGCGCATTCAAGACGAGCCGTTCTCGGAGGCGCTTTCCACCCGCTATCTCACCTATGCCCTCTCCACGATCATGGCGCGCTCGCTGCCGGACGTGCGGGACGGCCTGAAGCCGGTGCACCGCCGCCTCCTGTGGGCGATGCGTCTGCTGAAACTGGACCCCAACACGGGGTACAAGAAGTGCGCCCGCGTCGTCGGCGACGTGATCGGTAAGTATCACCCTCACGGCGACCAGTCGGTCTATGACGCCCTCGTGCGCCTCGCCCAGACCTTTGCGGTGCGGTACCCGCTGATCGACGGTCAGGGCAACTTCGGCAACATCGACGGCGATAACGCGGCGGCCATGCGCTACACCGAGGCGCGCCTCACCACCGTTGCCAGCGAGATGATGCAGGGGCTGGACGAGGAGTGCGTGCCCTTCCGCCCCACCTATGACGGCGAGGAGGAGGAGCCGGAGATCTTCCCCGGCACCTTCCCCAACCTGCTGGCCAACGGCGCGGCGGGCATTGCGGTGGGCATGGCCACCTCCATTCCGCCGCACAACGTGGCCGAGCTGGTGGACGGCCTGACCCTGCTGCTCGACAACCCGGACGCCTCGACCGAAGCCCTCGTCGACCTGATCCCCGGGCCGGACTTCCCGACGGGCGGCATCATTGTCGAGAGCCGGGAGTCGATCATCGAGTCCTACAAGACCGGCCGCGGCAGCTTCCGCCTGCGCGCCCGCTACCACATCGAGGATCAGGGCCGCGGCACCTGGGCGATCGTTGTCACCGAGATCCCCTATCAGGTGCAGAAGTCCAAGCTGATCGAGCAGATCGCCGGGCTCATCAACGACAAGAAGCTGCCGATCCTTGAGGACGTGCGCGACGAGTCGGCGGAGGAGATCCGGCTGGTGCTGGAGCCCAAGTCCCGCACCATCGATCCGACCGTGCTCATCGAGAGCCTGTTCAAGCTGTCGGATCTGGAGATTCGCTTCCCGCTCAACCTCAACGTGCTGGACAAGAACCGCGTCCCGCGCGTCATGAGCCTCAAGGAGGCGCTGGAAGCCTTCCTTGATCACCTGTTCGACGTGCTGCGCAAGCGCACCGAGTACCGGCTCGGCAAGATCGCCGACCGGCTCGAGCTGCTGGGCGGCTATCTCATCGCCTACCTCAACCTGGATGAGGTCATCCGCATCATCCGTGAGGAGGATGATCCCAAGGCGGAACTCATCAAGGCCTTCAGTCTCACCGACCGGCAGGCCGAGGCGATCCTCAACATGCGTCTGCGCTCCCTGCGCAAGCTGGAGGAGATGGAGATCCGCAAGGAGGACGCCGAGCTGCGCAAGGAGCAGGCGGAACTTCAGGAGCTGCTGGCCTCTCCGGCCAAGCAGTCCCGGCGGATCAAGAAGGATCTGGCCGAGCTGAAGAAGCGCTACGGGCCGGAGACGGAGCTGGGCAAGCGCCGCACCACCTTCGAGACGGCCAAGGAAATGCCCTCCATTCCGCTCGAGGCGATGATCGAGAAGGAGCCCATCACCGTCATCTGCTCCGAGAAGGGCTGGGTGCGGGCGATGAAGGGCCACATCGGCCTCGAGGAGGAGCAGAAGTTCAAGGACGGCGACGGCCCTGCCTTTGCCTTCCACGCCTACACCACGGACAAGATCCTGGTGGTGGCGGACACGGGCCGCGTCTTCTCGCTGGGAGCGGACAGGCTGCCCGGCGGGCGCGGCTTTGGCGACCCGATTCGCCTCATGATCGATCTGGAGTCGGACGCCCGCGTGGTCGCCATGTGCCCCTGGCGGGCGGATGCCAGATATCTCCTCGCCTCCAGTGACGGGCGCGGATTCGTTGTGGCGGCGGAGAACGTGCTCGCCCAGACCAAGGCGGGCCGTCAAGTCATGCGCCCCAAGGGCAACGCCCGGCTGGTGGCCTTCCTCCCGGTGCAGGGCGACCACGTGGCGGTCATCGGCGAGAACCGCAAGCTGCTGATCTTCCCGCTGGAGCAGGTGCCGGAGCTGTCCTCCGGCCAGGGCGTCACCCTCCAGAAGTACAAGGACGGCGGCCTGTCGGACGTGACCCTGTTCACGCTGGCCGAGGGCCTGTCCTGGCCCATGGGCGGCTCCACGGGGCGCACCCGCACCGAGACCAACCTGAGCGACTGGATCGGCAACCGCGCTCAGGCGGGCCGCCTGCCGCCGATGGGCTTCCCCAAGAACAACCGGTTCAGCGGCTAGTTCTGGGATAGAGGTTCAGCTTCAGGTTCAGCTTCAGGTTCCGCTTCGGAGGCTCAGCGGCGAGCCCGGCGGCTTGCCGGGCCTCCAGGGCTCCATCTCCAGCGATCCAACCCCGCATCGGCCTGGCCCTGCAGGCTCGGGCCGGTGCGGACCGGATCGCGGGGAAACGGGCAGCGAAAGACCGGGTGGCGACGGCCTGAATTGCCGAGGACCAAACCGCGCCGGGCTGAATCGCACCGGACAGAACCGCGCCGGACTGGATCCCACCCGGCAGAACCACATCCAACTGAACCGGGAAGGAACGGACCGTCTGGGCCGGACCACTCCGGGCTGGACCGCGTTGAGCCGGACCCCACCCGGCAGAACCACACTCAACTGAACCGGTGAGGATCGGACCGTCTGGGCCGGACCGATCCGGGCTGGTCCCCCCGGCAGAACCACATCCAACTGAGCCGTGCCGGGCCGGACCGCTCCGGGCCTGACTGCGCCGGGACGGACCGCGCTGTATCGACTGGTGACGAACCAGATCGAAGGCAGGCAAAGGGCTCTCAGGAACGATGGGCCCTCACAAGCTATGGGTTCTCACAAGATGTGGGCTCTCACAAGTTGTGGGCCCTCAGGAGCCGGCGTCGCACGCTGCCGACTCCAACCCTTCACCGGGCGTGTTGCAATCCTCCTGACCACCGTTGTTCCCCGCGCCCTCTTGACCGAGGACGTGCAAACGCCCGCGCCTCACTCCCGGGCAGACGGGCGGCGTTCCTCACGGGCCAGAAAGCGGTCCATCCGGCTGGACAGATCGGCGACCTGACGGGAGTTACGCTCGATCAGGCGGGCGCTGCGGTCGATCATGCGGGCGTTCTGCTCGGAGAGGGTGGCGACCTTGTCCAGCTGCATCTGCTGCGCCCGCGCGCTATCCGCATAATCCCCCGAATAGCTGAGGAAGGTGAACAGCAGGCTGAGCGAGACGGCAAACCCGCCTGCCACCGTGCCGATGAGCGTCCAGGTGGTGGGCAGCGCCTCGATCTTCGCCCCCAGTGCCCGCAGGTCCGCGCGCATCTCGGCGATATCGGCGCGCAGTTCGGAGCGGGCGCCGTCGATCTTCGCGTCGACATAATCCTTCTCGGAGACCATGTTTGCTCCTCTTGGGCTTGCTGCTCCAGCAGCAGGTTCTCCGGCGGCTGCCACTGGGACAGCTGCTTCTCCGGCGGCCGCCTCCGGGATAGCTGATTCTCCGGCGGCGGCTTCTCCGGAGGCTGCTTCCCGTGAGCGGGAGGCACCGGCACCGGCCCCAAGAGCCCTGCCGATCACCAGTTTTATGGGCCGAAACCGCCCGGCGCTTCCGGGATCTGCCGAGGTTTCGGGAAACCCGGAGGGTCCGGCGAGCCCCGAGGGTCCGGCGAGCCCCGGCCCGAACAGTGCGCTGCCCGCCTCAGCCATGGGTGCAGCCCGCCCCGGCTGCAAGTCCTGCCGCACTGGCCATATCCCGACCAGTCGTATCCCGACCAGTCGTATCCTGCTGGATCTGAAACGAGTGTCTCCGAGCCGTATCCCGCTGCGAGGGAGATTCGTAGAGATCGGGTTTGTTGTCCATTTTTATACACCCAATCAGTCTTCAACCTGTCAGAAGATTACTCCTGTACTAATCCAAATGACAGGGCCTTATGGTCGAATATCCCCCTGACGACAAAAGCCCCGGCGGGTCGCACCGGGGCTTTCGCAGATCCTCCCGCCGGGGGCGGGCGTCGCCGGGGCGCGATCACTCCCCGGTGGGATTGGTCTTGAGGTAGGCGATCAGGTTGGCGCGGTCTTCCGCCTTGGGCAGGCGGAACATCATGCTCGTGCCCTTCACCACCTGCATGGGGTTGGCGAGGTAGGCGTCCAGCGTCTCCTCGTCCCAGGTGAGGCCGGACTCGGCCATGGCCTTGGTGTACTTGAAGTCCGCCTGGCCGGCCTTGCGGCCGAACACGCCCGCGAGGCTCGGGCCCATCATGTTGTCGCCCGCCTCCAGCGAGTGGCAGCTGGAGCAGCGCTTGAACACCTTCGCACCGGCGACCGGGTCGCCTTCCGCAGCGGCCGGGGCCGCCGCCGCCAGCATCGCCACCGCGCCAATCAGGGAAAAGCGGATCAGCACAACACAACCTCCTTCTTCACCAAACCCTCGGCATCATGCTCTCGGGCGTCACCATGCGCCTGGAACACCGGCGCGGCGCGCCTGCGCCCCGTCACCGCCGTCTGGCCCTGCGCACCCTATCGGATCGGAGACGGCCCGCCAACCGTTGCGCCGCCCCTGCCGCAACGATTGGGCGTTTTCCGGGCAGCGCCGGGCGACTACGCTGGGGCCCGGGCATGACAAGGAGATCCCCATGGCGGCAGGCGCCAGACGGGCATGGGCGGAGCGGGTGCGGGCACTGTTTCCCGCCTGCCCCGGCTATTTCCGCGACGAGGTGGCCGAGCGGCTGGCGGCGCGCACGGTGCCGGCCGGGCTGGAGCGGCAGGCGGTGGAGGAGATGGTGCGGTCCGTCATCCGCCACCAGCTGACGGATTACGACGCCCTGCTGTTCGAGCACACCCTCACCCGCGAGGAAGCCCGCCAGATCGTGGAGCGCGAGGTCGAGGACCTGCTCGCCGAGTGGCGCGGCCGCGCACCGTAAGGCGCCGCTCCACCGGTTTGATCCCGATCAAGGACGCCTCCCCGGGCCGCCCGTAGGCTGCTAGAAGTCCGCGTTCCGTCTTTGCGTCCGGGCGCGGCATCACACGGATTTGGCCACTGGAACTGGAACGGAAAGGAAGGTCATGACCGCAGCCACAACCGATCAGGACTCCCGATCCCTCTACGAGGCCATCGGCGGACAGGAGACCGTCCGCAAGATCGTCACCCACTTCTACGACCTGATGGACTCCGATCCCCGCTACGCAGAGCTGCGGGCGCTGCACGCCCCGGATCTGACCAAAACCCGGGAATCGCTGGAAGGATACCTGACAGGCTGGTTTGGCGGGCCGCGCCACTGGTTCGAGCAGAACCCCGGCCGGTGCATCATGTCGGTCCACTCCGGCGTCAGGATCACGAAGACCACCGCCCAGCAGTGGGTGGAGGCCATGAGCACGGCGGTGCGTCAGAGCGGCATCGAGCCGGGCCTTGGCGTGCGCCTCAGCGTCAGCATGGCCCGCGTCGCCAGCGCCATGGCCCGCGACGACTGAGCGCCCGGCCGCCGCAGTTCCGCGCGGATCAGTCCGTCCGGACCACGTCCGCCTGGCCGCTTGCGGACGCGGCGGCGCGCCGGTTCATCACCCGGATGCAAAGGATGGAGATTTCGTAGAGCAGGCACAGCGGGATCGCCAGCATGAGCTGGGAGATCACGTCCGGCGGCGTCACCACGGCGGCGATGGCGAAGGCGATGACGATGGCATAGCGCCGCCCCTTCACCAGCGTCTCCAGCGAGACGATGCCCACCCGCGCCAGCAGCACCAGCAGCACCGGCAGCAGGAACGAGAAGCCGAAGGCGAAGACCATGTGCATCACCAGCGACAGGTAATCCCCCATGGCGGGCAGAGCCTCCTGGGAGATGCCGCCCAGCGTGTCGTGGTGCTCGAAGCTGAGAAAGAAGCGGAACGCGGCCGGCATCACGAAGTAGTAGGCCAGCGCCGCGCCCAAGAGGAACAGCACGGGCGTTGCGAACAGGAACGGCAGCAGCGCCTTCTTCTCGTGCCGGTAGAGGCCCGGGGCGATGAACAGCCAGATCTGGTTGGCGATGAACGGGAACGACACGAAGAACCCGGCGAACATCGCCACCTTCAGCTTCACGAAGAAGGCCTCGTAGAGCTTGGTGTAGACCAGCTTTGCCCCCTCCCGCCCGCCAAAGGCGTCCGCCAGCGGCCGGGCGAGGAAGTCGAAGATCTGGTCGGCGAAGCAGAAGCCGATGATGCACGCCACCACCAGCGCCATGACGGCGTAGAGCAGGCGGCGGCGCAGCTCGATCAGGTGGTCGAGCAGCGGCGCCTTGGTTTCGTCGATGTCCCGGATCACAAACGTTGCTCCGAAGCGGCGCGCGGCGCGTCCCCGGCCGGCCCATCCCCGGCGGCGGCCGGCGCAGCGGCTTCGCTGGTCTCCTGCGCGCCTGCGGTGGCGGCGGCCGGCGCGTCCTGCGGCAGCGGCCCGTCCGTGGCGGCGAAGGTCTGCACGCCCCCAGCCTCAGCCGGTGCCGCAGCCGGTGCTGGCGCCGGTGCCGTCGTTTGTGCGGGCGGCGGCGGCGCGGCGTTCGGGGATTCCCTCATGATCCGCTCCCGCTCCTCCTGGAACTCGGCTTCCTGCATCATCTGCTCGAAGCCGGCACGGAACTGGGCGGTCATCATCCGGGCGCGGCGGATCCACTGGCCGACCGTGCGCATCAGCTTGGGCAGGTCCTTCGGACCCACCACGAGCAGCGCGACGATCGCCACGATCAGCAGCTCGGACGAGGCAATATCAAACATGGGACAGGCCGTTCAGGGCGCGGATCAGTGCTTGGCTTCTTCCTTGGCGCCGCCCGAGGTTTCCACCTGATCGCCGGCGATGCGCGGCTGCGGCTGGGCGGCCGGCTGCTGAGCGGGGGTCTCGGGCTCGTCGGCCAGACCCTTCTTGAAGCTTTTGATGCCCTTGGCGACATCGCCCATGATGTCGGAAATCCGGCCGCGGCCAAACAGCAGGATAACGACCAGGATCAGCACCAACCAGTGCCAGATGCTTCCCAAGCCCATTTGCTAACTCCTCGTTCGGCTCCCGCGCCGTGCGGGGAGCCCTCGTAATCTGCGGGTATGTAAGGCGTTACCCGGCAACTTGCCACAGTGCAACCGCGAGACGCGGCGTCACGCCTCATGGTCCTCCGGCACAGCCTGCGCCGGATCATAGGGAGCGGCGTCTTCCCCGTCCATCGGCTCCAGGTTCGGGGCGGCGTGCGTCTCCCCCGATTCAGCCGGTTCGGCGCCATCCTCGACAGCTTCGACGGCCTCGACAGCGTCACCGGCCTCGGCAGCGTCACCGGCCTCGGCAGCGTCACCGGCGGCCTCCCCGTCCTCCCCTTCCTGCGACGGGGCAGACGGGGCGGACTGGGCGGACGACTGGGCGGACGACTGGGCATTGGCGAGCTGCTGGGCCAGCTGCACGTCGATGGGCTCGAGCAGGCCCGCCGCCTTCAGTTCCTCAAGGCCCGGCAGATCCCGGATCGACTCCAGGCCGAAGTGGGCGAGGAACTCGGGCGTGGTGCCATAGACCACCGGGCGGCCCGGCGCTTCCCGCCGCCCCACCGGCTTCACCCAGCCTGCCTCCATCAGGAGGTCGAGCGTGCCCTTGGAGAGGGAGACGCCGCGAATGTCCTCGATGTCGGCGCGGCTCACCGGCTGGTGGTAGGCGACGATCGCCAGCGTCTCCACCGCCGCGCGGGAGAGGCGCTTGCTTTCGTCCACCTCCTTGCGCATCAGGAAGGCGAGGTCGGACGCGGTCTGGAACAACCAGGCGCCGCCGCGCTTCACCAGGTTGACGCCCCGCCCCTCGTACTGCGCCGCCAGCGCCTGGAGCAGCTCGGGCACCCGGGCGTCCTCGGGCATGCGCTCGGCGATGTCCGCCTCGCGCAGGGGTTCGGTGGCGGCGAACAGAATGGCTTCCACCATTCGCAGATGCTCAGGATTGTGCGTCATGCGCTGTCCCGTTTCTTCACGTAGAGCGGGCCGAACGGCTCCAGCTGCTGCACCTCGGCCTTGCCGAGGCGCGCCATCTCGAGCGTGGCAAGGAAGGTGCTGGCCAGCGCCGAGCGGCGGAAGTCCAGATCGCCTCCCTCGGGGAGGAACTGGGCGATATCCGTCCACTGCACCGTATGGCCGATCATGCGCTCCAGCCGGCTCATCGCCGCCTCCAGCGGCCACACCGGGCGGCGTTTCGGCTGATAGGTCTGGCGGATGCCCTTGGCGCGGATGTCGGCGTAGGCCTTGAGCAGCTCATAGAGGGTGCAGTCGAAGGCCGCCCGCTTGACGACCGCCAGCCCCTCGGGCGCGCCGCGCGGGAACACATCCCGCCCCAGCCGGTCGCGGGCCATGAGGCGCGCCGCCACGTCGCGGATCGCCTCCAGCCGCTGCAGCTGCAATTGCAGGCGGGCGGCCAGCTCCTCGGCGGAGGGCTCCTCCTCGTCCTTCTCGGGCGGCAGGAGCAGGCGGCTCTTGAGGTAGGCGAGCCAGGCGGCCATGACGAGGTAGTCGGCGGCCAGCTCCAGCCGCAGCCGCCGGGCCTCGTTGATGAAGGCGAGATACTGCTCGACCAGCGCGAGAATGGAAATCCTGGCCAGGTCCACCTTCTGGAACCGGGCCATTTGCAGCAACAGATCGAGCGGCCCCTCGTAGGCTTCCAGCCTGAGGAACAGCGTCTCGTCATTGCCCGGCGCCGGGGTCTCTGCCCCGGGGTTCGGCACTGCGTCGTTGGCCTCAGTCTCGCTCATGCACAAGGGCTACCGGGGAAGGCGGTTTCAGGCAAGCGCCAGTAATGCGTCGCGCCGGGCCGAAAGGTCTGCCACCCGTTCGGCGCTCGCGTCCGCGCCCGCCTGCACCGAGGCCATGGCAGCCTCCAGCCGCGCCTTTGCGTCCGCCGTGATCTCCGGCAGGCAGGCGGCCACCTCCTCCATCTCGGCCAGCACGCCCGAGCAGTGCAGGACGATGTCGCACCCGGCCGCGAGGCACCCGCGCGCCTTCTCCGCATAGGTGCCGGAGAGCGCCTTCATGTTGATGTCGTCGGACATGAGGAGGCCGTTGAAGCCGATCCGCCCCCGGATCACCTCGCCGATCACCGTCGGCGAGAGCGTGGCGCAGCGTTCGGGGTCGAGCGCGGTGTAGACCACGTGGGCGGTCATCGCCATGGGCGCGTCGGCCAGCTTTGCAAAGGGCGCGAAGTCCTGTTCGAGGCTCTCCAGCGGATCGTCCACCACCGGCAGCTCCAGATGGCTGTCGCTGCGGGCGCGGCCGTGGCCGGGGATGTGCTTGATGACACCCACCACCCCGCCGTCCCGCAGGCCGTCGAGCGTCGCCCGGCCGAGCGCCGCCACCTGCCGCGCCTCGAAGCCGTAGGCGCGGTCGCCGATCACATCGTGCGCGCCCTCGACCGGCACGTCGAGCACCGGCAGGCAATCGACCGTCACGCCCACGCTCCGCACCACCGCCGCGATGGCGCGGGCGTTGAGCCGGGCGGCGTCCATGGCCGCGACCGGCGAGACCTCATAGAGTTCGGCGAACCGCCGGGCCGCCGGGAATTCCGGCCAGTGCGGCGGGCGCAGGCGGGCAACGCGTCCGCCCTCCTGATCGATGAGGATCGGCAGGCTCTCGCCCCGGCCCGACAGCGCCTTCAGCGAATCGGTGAGCGCCCTCACCTGTTCCGGGTCCACGCAGTTGCGCTGGAACAGGATATAACCGGCGGGATCGACGGCGCGGAACAGCGCGCGCTCCGCGTCCGTCAGCACAGGCCCCTCGAGGCCGAAAAAAACGGGAATCACGGCGTTCAGCCTCTCGATCAGCCTATTTTTCTGCCACCAGACAGGCCTGACCCGCCTTCTTCAGCCGGTTGCACAGGCTGTCCGCCCGCGCCTTGAGGCTGATCGGTCCGGCCCGGAGGCGATACATGGTCTTGTCGCCGGTTTTCACCGGCTGGATGTCCGGCCCCAGATTCTCCAGCTCCTTCTCGTAGGTGGCGGAGAACTGCTGCCAGCCCGCATTCGCCCGCTCGACGGACGAGAACGCGCCAAGCTGGAGGAAATAGGCCGGCTTCTTCGGCACCTCGGGCCTGGCCTCCTCGGCCTTGGCGGCGGGCTTGCCCGCGTCCGCCTTCGCCCCGGCCTGCTCCGCCGGTGCCGGTTTGGCTTCGGCCTGCGGCGGCGTCAGCGCCGTCGGGCCCTGCGCCCCAGCCTGCGCCCCTGCCACCTGCTGGCCCGTCCCCTGCTGTCTGGCCTGCGGGCCTGCCGCTTGCGCCGGCTGGGCGGGCGCGGGTGCCGGTTCGGGCTCGGGCGGCGGCGCGGGCCGCTCCACCGGCTGCTCGGGGCCGGTGGCCAGCTTCACCTCGGAATCCAGCTCGCCGCCAGAGGCCACCTGGCCGATCAGCAGCCCCTCGCCGTCCACCTTCATGCCGCCCGGATCATCGGGCTTCACGCGGAACGGCTCCTTGGGCGCCAGGATCAGCGGCGGCTCGCCATTGGCGCCCGCCACGATCGACATGCCATAGGGGTCTTCCTTCTCGCCGGAGGAGACGGCGATCACCGTCCCCACCAGCGCCACGAGGAACACCGCCGCACCGCCCACGATCCATTTGCGCGACAGGAAGCTCTCCCCGTCCTCCGAGAGGGCGGCGGGTTCGAGCCAGGGCGGGCTGTCGTCCTCCCCGGTGTCGCTGGCGCCTGAACCGCGGGCGCGGACCATCAGTGCATCTCCTCCACGGGCTCGACGCCCATGATTGCCAGACCGTTGCGGATAACTTGCGCCACCGCCTGGATGAGGGCAAGCCGCGCGCAGCTCAGTTCGGCGTCGTCCACGATGAACCGCAGCGAGGGATCATCGTTGCCCCGGTTCCACAGGCCATGGAAGGCGGCGGCCAGGTCATAGAGGTAGAAGGCGATGCGGTGCGGCTCGTGGGCCTGCGCAGCCGCTTCCACCTGACGCGGCCACTGGCAGGCCAGCTGGATCAGCGCTGCCTCCTCGGGGGCGGTGAGCCGCGCCAGCTGCGCGGCGGGCACGGCCTCGAGGCCCGTCACCGGCAGGCCGGCATCCTGCGCCTTGCGCATCACCGAGCAGATGCGGGCATGGGCGTACTGCACGTAGAACACCGGGTTCTCGCGGCTCTGCTCCAGCACCTTGGCGAAGTCGAAGTCCAGCTGGGCGTCGGCGCGGCGGGTGAGCATCATGAAACGCACCACGTCGCGGCCCACCTCGCGCACCACGTCCGCCAGCGTCACGAAGCTGCCCGCGCGCTTGGACATCTTGTAGGGCTCGCCGTTCTTGAACAGGCGCACCATCTGGCACAGCTTCACGTCCAGCGGCACCTTGCCGCCGGAGATGGCCTTGACCGCCGCCTGCATGCGCTTGACGTAGCCGCCGTGGTCCGCGCCCCAGATGTCGATAAGCTGGGTGAAGCCGCGCTCCACCTTGGTCTTGTGGTAGGCGATATCGGCGGCGAAGTAGGTCCACGCGCCGTTCGACTTCTTGAGCGCCCGGTCGGAATCATCGCCGAACGCGCTGGCGCGGAACAGGGTCTGCGGCCGCGGCTCCCAGTCCTCGGCGGCCTCGCCCTTCGGCTTCTCCAGCGTGCCCACATAGACGAGGCCCGCCGCCTCCATGTCGGCGAGGGTCCGGGCGATGGAGCCGTCCTCGTGCAGCGACCGCTCGGAGTAGAACACGTCGTGATGGATGCCGAGCAGCGCCAGATCCTCCCGGATCATGGCCATCATCTGGTCGGTGGCTTCCTTCTTGAACAGCTGGAGCCATTCGCTCTCCGGCGCGTCCAGGTACTGCTCGCCATACGTCTCGAACAGCTTCTGGCCCACCGGCACCAGATAGTCGCCGGGGTAGAAGCCCTCGGGAATCTCGCCGATGTCGCGGCCGGCGGCCTGCTGGTAGCGCAGGTGCGCCGAGCGGGCCAGCGTGTCCACCTGACCGCCCGCGTCGTTGATGTAGTATTCCTTGGTGACCTTGTAGCCCGCCCATTGGAGCAGGTTGGCGAGCGCGTCGCCCACCACCGCGCCGCGGCAGTGGCCCACGTGCATCGGCCCCGTCGGGTTGGCAGAGACGTATTCCACATTGATGGGCTGGCCCTGGCCGATGGCGGAGCGGCCATAGGACTCGCCCGCCTTCAGGATCTCGGCCACCTGCGCGGTCCAGAACGAGGCCTTGAGTCGCAGGTTGAGAAAGCCCGGCCCCGCCACCTCCACCGTCTCCACGTCCGGGTCCTGCCGCACGCGGGCGGCCAGCGCCTCGGCGATGGCACGCGGCGGCTTGCCGGCGGGCTTGGCCAGCACCAGCGCCGCGTTGGTGGCGAGGTCGCCATGGGAGGGGTCGCGGGGCGGCTCCACGGTCACCGCCTTGAAGTCCAGACCCTGCGGCAGGTCTCCGCTCTCCGCCAGCGCGGCCAGCGCAGATTTCAACCGCTCCTCAAACACATGAAAGACGTTCATCAAAAACCCGTTCTATATTTCGATCGGCTTCCGTCCCGTCAGCCGGGCCAGCTCCCGCAACGCGAAATTGTCCGTCATCCCGGCGATGAAGTCCGCCACCGTCCGCACCCTGTCCGGCATGGCCGCGCCGGCTGCGCGGCTTGACCATTCTGGCGGCATCCGCATGGGATCGTCCAGATAGAGGTCGAACAGGTCGGCGATGACCCCCTTCGCCAGGTCGGTTATGTGCTCGACCTTGTAGTGGCGGTACATGCGCGCACGCAAGAAGTGTTTCAGCTCCCGCTCCTGCAGGCGGGCGGCCTCGCTGAAGGCGGCGACGGGATGGCCTGCGCGCCGGATGTCGTCGGCCGACTGCGGTTGCAGCGCGTCCAGCCGGGCCTGGGTCTCGGCGAGCAGGTCGAGCACCAGGTGGCTGACCATGGAGCGGATCAGCTCGGCCCGCAGCCGGTCGTGCGGTGCGCCCGGATAGCGGCGGGTCAGCCGCGCCCACGTCTCCGCCACCAGCGGCACGCCCATCAGGTCGTCGATGGTGAACAGACCGGCACGCAGGCCGTCGTCCACGTCGTGGGTGTTGTAGGCGATGTCGTCGGAGAGGGACGCCACCTGCGCCTCGAGGCTGGCGTAGGTGTCCAGCTCCAGATCATGCTCCGCCACATACTCCGCCAGTGCCCACGGCGGGTTGGCGACCGGCCCGTTGTGCTTGGCCAGCCCCTCCAGTGTCTCCCACGTGAGGTTTAGCCCGTCGAACGCCACGTAGCGGTGTTCGAGCCGGGTGACGATGCGGATGGTGTTGGCGTTGTGGTCGAACCCGCCCCACGCCGCCATCTTGTCCGCCAGTGCCTCCTCGCCCGCGTGGCCGAAGGCGGTGTGGCCGAGATCGTGGGCAAGCGCGAGCGCCTCGGTCAGGTCCTCGTCCAGCCCCAGCCGCCGGGCGATGGAGCGGGCGATCTGGGCAACCTCCAGGCTGTGGGTCAGGCGGGTGCGGTAATGGTCCCCGTCCACCGAGACGAACACCTGCGTCTTGTGCTTCATCCGGCGAAAGGCGGTCGAATGGATGATGCGGTCGCGGTCGCGCTGGAAGGCCGTGCGCCCCGGGCTTTCCTCCTGCGGGTGCAGCCGCCCGCGCGAGCGGGACGGATCGGCGGCATAGGGCGCGAGGCGTTCGCGGGGTGCGTAGACGGACAAGACGCCCCTCCTTCTGGCATCAACGGATCGGACTACTGGCGCTTGAGCGGCTCTATATCCGCAACGTTCCGCCGGATCACGGATTTTATCCCGCTGGCGCCCAGTTTCCCGGCCATGTCGCGCGCCTCGGCGAAGCTGGCGAAAGGCCCGAGCATCAGCCGGTAGACCGGGCTGCCCTTCACCGTCTGCGCCTCGAAATAGGGCGTCCGCCCCGCCAGCAGGTCCGGGGCCCGGGCCGTCGCCTCCCGCCAGGCGGGGTCGAGCCGCCCCGGTTCATGGAGGCTGGCCAGTTGCAGCCAGTAGCTGTTTGCCGGAACGGCTTTCTCCGGGGCCGCCTGTTCCGGGGCCGCCTGTTCCGGGGTTCCTTGCGCTGACACCCTCTGCGCCGGGACCATGCTCTCCGCCACCCGCACCAGCTTGGGCTCCGGCAGCGCGCCCGCCCCCTCGGCAGGCGGCACCGGCGCCGGTTGGGGCTCCGCTGCCGGGTCCGCAACGCTGGTCGGCGCCACCTCGAACACGTCGATGCCTGCCTCCGGGCCCGGCCGGTGTTCCGGCTGACGCTCGGCCTGGCGCTCGGTATCGGGGACCGGCACGGCGCGGGCGCCCAGCGCGTCCTGCGGAATGCGGCGGAAGTGGGCGGCAAAGGCCTTGGCGGCGGGCGGCAGGCCCGGCAGGGCGGCGAAATAGGCCCGCTGCGTCTCGGCGAGCACGCCGGGCACGGCGGTGCGGGCAATCTCGAGCGCGGTGTCGGTCTGCCCGGAGAGGGCGTAGATGATCGCCAGCGTCTCGCGCACCGGCTGCTCCATCACCGGGTCGTTCACCTGCGTCTGGAGGATGCGCAGCGCCGCCGGATAGTCCTCCTGCAACGCCAGCGACAGCGCCACCCGCATGGGCAGCGCCCGCTCGCCCGGCGCGAGGGTGACGGCCTGGCTGAAGGCACGCTGGGCCTCCAGATGGGCGCCGAGAAGATCATGGGCGATGCCGCGCTGGGTCCACAGCAGGCCGGGCACCGGATTGGCCGTTGCCGTCTCGGCCCGGGCCAGCACTGCCAGCGCCTCCTGCGGCTGCCGCCGCTCGTTGAGGCTGGCGGCCAGCCACACCTGCGCCGCCATGTCGTCCGGCTGCCGCGCCGCCAGCCGCGCCGCCTCGTCGGGGACGAGCCCTGCCCGTCCGGTGCGCACGGCCAGGCCCACCAGCGCCCGCAGCGCTTCCAGATCGTTCGGGTTTTCGGTCAGCGCCTTCTGGTAGAGGCCGAGCGCCCCCTCATTGTCCCCCCGCGCCTCGAGGCGTTTGCCGAGGCTGAGCGAGGTGCCCGCGTCGAGCGTCAGCTCGCCGCGCCGCTTCCCGGCGGCCTGGGCCGGGGCCGCCCCTGCCCCCGCCTGCACGGCGAGCGCAAGCATCAGCGCCGCGCCTGCCAGCCACAGCGGGCGGGAGCGGTGCATGGGGACTCCGTTGAACCTGTCTCTCCGGCGCATGGACTCATCCTTGCCACATCAAGGGGTAAGGGATCCTTAACGCGCCCCTCCGCCCGCCGCCACCCCCGGCGCGGGAGGGCCCGTCCGGGGCCCCTCCCGCCCGGGAGGACAGGCGGGGCCGATGGCTCAGTCGATATCCTCGACCGCCACCTTCTCGCCGGTGACGCGCTGCGACAGCGCGGCGGCCATGTATTCGTCCAGGTCGCCGTCCAGCACCAGCTGCGGCTGGGTGTTGACCACGCCCGTCCGCAGATCCTTCACCATCTGGTACGGTTGCAGGACGTAGGAGCGGATCTGGTGGCCCCAGCCGATGTCCGTCTTGGCCGCGTTGGTGGCGGCCGCCTCGGCCTCGCGCTTCTGGAGTTCGGCCTCGTAGAGCCGCGCCTTCAGCATCTTCATGGCGGTGGCGCGGTTCTTGTGCTGGGAGCGCTCGTTCTGGCACGCCACCACGATGCCGGTCGGGATGTGCGTGATGCGCACCGCCGAGTCCGTGGTGTTGACGTGCTGACCGCCCGCGCCCGACGACCGGTAGGTATCGATCTTGAGATCCTTCTCGTTGATCTCGATCTCGATGTCGTCGTCGATGGCCGGATACACCCACACGCTGGTGAAGCTGGTGTGCCGGCGGGCGTTGGCGTCATACGGCGAGATGCGCACCAGGCGGTGCACGCCGCTTTCCGTCTTGGCCCAGCCGTAGGCGTTTTCGCCCTTGATGAGCAGGGTGCAGGACTTGATGCCCGCCTGCTCGCCCGGGTGCCGGTCGATCAGCTCCACCTTGAAGCCGCGACGCTCCGCCCAGCGCGTGTACATGCGCTGGAGCATCTCGGCCCAGTCGTTGGACTCGGTGCCGCCCGCGCCCGCGTTGATTTCGAGGTAGCAGTCGGAGGCGTCCGCCTCGCCCGAGAGCAGCGCCGCCACCTTGTCGCGCTCGGCGCGCTTCGCCAGATCCGCCAGCGCGGCGACGGCATCGTCCACCATGCCCTCATCGCCCTCGGCTTCCGCCAGCTCGATCAGGCCAACGGTGTCCTCCAGCTCCCGCTCGATGCTGCGGGTGGCGTTGATGGCCACGTCGAGCCGCTGACGCTCCCGCATCAGCGCCTGAGCCTTCTTGGGATCGTTCCACAGCGCCGGATCTTCCGCCGCCGCGTTCAGCTCATCGAGCCGCCTTAGCGCCCGATCCCAGTCAAAGAAACCTCCTCAGCAGGTCGAGCGCCTGCTTGATTTGTGCCACATGGGCTTCCGCTTCCGCGCGCATGTCTTCCTTGCTTTCCGTAAATGACAGGAAACACCCCTGCCGGGGCAGAGCCGTTGGAAAAGCCAGACCTGGCTTGCAATGTCAATGTCTGAATACGGGCTTCCATATAGACATTCCCGGCGCGGCGGGGGAGACCCCCGCCCCGGTTCCGCCATTCCGGCCTCAGTAAATCCCGCCCATGGTCTCGACGAAGTCGGTGTCGGACTTGACCACCTGCGGCTCGCCGAGCGCGACGAAGCGGCGCGGCTCCAGGCCCGGCTTGAAGGCCTCCCAGATCACGTCCGGCCCGTCGTAGTTGGCGAGCTGGCCGGTCTTGCGGTTGACCCGGACGAAGCGCAGGCCCGGCGGGGCGGTGAACTGCGGCTTGGGCGCGTCCTTCAGCGCCTCCCGGGCGAAGTCCAGCCAGATCGGCGCGGCGACCGTGCCGCCCTGCGCCCAGCCGCCGAGGCTGCTCGGGGTGTCGTAGCCCACGTAGAGGCCCGCCGCCAGATCCGGCGTCATGCCGACAAACCACACGTCCTGCGAGTTGTTGGTGGTGCCGGTCTTGCCCGCGAGCGGCCGCTCCAGCACGCGCAGGCGGCGGGCGGTGCCCCGCTCGATCACGCCCTCCAGCATGTGCACCACCTGATAGGCGGTGCGCGGGTCGATCACCTGCTTGCGCGTGTCCGCCACCTGCGGCATGCCCTCGCCCTGCCAGTCGTTGGCGGCGCAGCTGGGGCATTTGCGGGTGTCGCTGCGGTAGATGGTCTTGCCGTGGCGGTCCTGCACCCGGTCGATGAGGATGGGCTGCATCTGCTTGCCGCCGTTGGCGAGAATGCCATAGGCGGTCACCAGCCGCATCACCGTGGTCTCGCCCGCGCCCAGCGCCATGGCGAGCATGGGGCTCATCTGGTCGGTAATGCCGAGGCGCACGGCCATGTCCGCCACCTTGGGCATGCCGACGCTGTTGGCAAGCCGCACCGTCATCAGGTTGCGGGACTGCTCGAGGCCGGTGCGCAGCGTCTGCGGGCCGGTGCCGCGCCCGGAGAAGTTGCGGAAGCACTTGACGCCGAGCCGGCCGCCCTGATTGACGCAGAAATCCTCGTCCAGCACCACCGAGGCCGGGGTGAAGCCGTTGTCCAGCGCCGCGGCGTAGACGAACGGCTTGAACGCGGAGCCCGGCTGGCGCTTGGCCTGGGTCGCCCGGTTGAACTGGCTGCGGCGGGCGTCGAACCCGCCCACCAGCGCGAGCACGCGGCCCGTCAGCGTGTCCACGGCAACGAACCCGCCCGAGACCAGCGGGATCTGCTGGAGCGTGTAGGTGTCCTTCGTGTCCTTCACCCGGGAGACGGGGATCACGTCGCCCGGCTTCAGCAGGTCGAAGGCGGGCCGCCCGTCGCGGCGGCGGGTGGCGTTGGCGGCGGGCAGGCGGCCGGTCGAGCCGTCCTCGAAGCCGAGGGTGGCGGTGCCGCCCTGCTTCTCCAGCACCACGGCCGCGCGCCAGTCGTCATAGCCCACCGGCACGTTGAGGGCGGAGAGACGCTTCTGCCACCCCTCCCCCAGCGCGATGGTCTCGACCGGCCCGCGCCAGGCCTTGCCGCGCTCGTAGCGCACGAAGCCGTCGCGCATGGCCTTCTCGGCGGCGCGCTGCATGTCGGGGTCGATAGTGGTGTAGACCCAGAGGCCGCCGCCGTAGACCTTGTCCTCGCCGTAGACGTCGATGAGCGTGCGGCGCACCTCTTCGACGAAATACTCGCCCAGCCGGGACGTGGGGCGGGAGCGCACCTGCGCCAGCACGATGTCCTTGGACACCGCCGCGTCGTACTGCGCCCGGGTGATGTAGCCGTTCTCCAGCATCTGGCCGAGCACGTAGTTGCGCCGCTCCAGCGCCATGGCGCGATACTTGGGGCGGCCGTAGAGGCTCGGCCCCTTGGGCAGGGAGGCAAGGAACGCCGCCTCCTCCACCGTCAGCGCCTCCAGCGGCTTGTTGAAGTAGGCGAGCGAGGCCGCGCCCACGCCGTAGGAGTTCCGGCCGAGGAAGATCTGGTTCAGGTAAAGCTCGAGGATGCGCTGCTTGGGCATCGCCTCCTCCAGCCGCTTGGCGAGGATGGCCTCGCGCAGCTTGCGGGTGTAGCTCACCTCGCGGCCGAGCAGCATGGCCTGGGCCAGCTGCTGGGTGATGGTGGACGCGCCAACCAGCCGCTTGTTCTTGCCGATGTTGCGGATGTTGGTGAGCACGGCCCGGACGATGCCCGGATAGTCCAGCCCCTTGTGGGAGTAGAAGGTCTTGTCTTCCGCCGAGATGAAGGCGTGGCGCACCAGCTCGGGGATTTCGTCATACGCGGTGTAGACGCGCCGCTCGCGCTGGAACACGGCGAGGATGGAGCCATCCCCCGCCACCACGGTGGTCGGCAGGTCCGGCTCGTAGGCGCGCAGCGCCTCGACCGAGGGCAGGTCCTGCGAGAGGCTGACATAGCCTCCCCCGGCGGCCACCACGCCCAGCCCGACGAGAACCGCGCCGCCCAGCAGCCACTTGCGCCGCCGCGACAGGTGCGCAACGCCGCCGAGGCGCTCCCCCATGCGACGGAGGCCCTCGCTCCACCCCTTGCGGGTGCCGGCCTCGCGGTTGCTGTCGCCGTTCCGGCTTTCGTGATCGTTCTGGCCCGGTTCAGCCACGGTGGGCTCCTTGCGCTAACGGCAGCTTTCGGTCAGGGCTGGCCGCCCTGCGTCCGGGAAACTGCGACCTCCCAAAAGGCTTGCTCGCGGCGAGAGCGTTTACGGCGGTTTGCGGGCCGACGCAACCGGCGCGCCACGGCCCGCCAGCGCCGTGAGCTGAAAACGCGCGGGCGCGGATCAAGGTGCTGGGGCCCGGCACGGCACCGCGATCAGGACGCACCCGCCGCCACGGCCGTCTGCACCATGTAGCGCTGGAAGTAGGCCTCGACGGCGGCGCGCACGCCCTTGGCAATGGCGGCCTGGCCCGCCTGCGAGAACAGGTAGCGGGAGTCCGCCTCGTTGGACATGTAGCCGGTCTCCAGCAGCACCGAGGGCACGTCCGGCGCCTTCAGCACCCGGAAGCCGGCGAAGCGGTGGTTGTTGGAGCGGAAGTAGCGGTGCTTGCCCACCTCGCGCACCACGATCCCGGCGAATTCGGCGGAGAGGTTCATGGTCTCGCGCTGCACCAGATCGATCAGGATGTTGGTCACATCCGGGCTTTCCGCGCCCAGATTGATGCCGGCGATGATGTCCGCCTTGTTTTCCTTGGCGGCCAGCCGCTCGGCTTCCTTGTCCGACGCGGTCTCGGAGAGGGTGTAGACGGTCGCGCCATGCACGTCCGGCCGGGCGATGGAGTCGGCGTGGATCGAGATGAACAGGTTGGCCCCGGCCTCGCGGGCGATTTCCACGCGGCGGCCCAGCGGGATGAAGATGTCGGTGGAGCGGGTGAGCACCGCCTTGACCTTGCCCGAGCGGTCCAGCTCCGCCTTGATCGCCTTGGCGATGGCGAGCGTCACTTCCTTTTCCCACTTGCCCTTGATGACGCTGGGCGCGCCCGGGTCCTGCCCGCCGTGGCCCGCGTCGATCACCACCACCGGCAGCGCCGCCGGAGACACGGGCGCGGCCGGCGCCGGCGCCGGAGCGGGCGCGGGCGCAACAGCGGCGGTCTGGACCGGGGCCGGTGCGGGCGCCGGAGCGGTTGCCGCCGCGCTGGCGGGCTGGGATGCGGCAACTTGCGCCGAAGCGGGTGCGGCGGCGGACGCCACCGCGAGGCGGGTCGCACCCCGGCGCAGCGCGGCGAGGAAGGCGTTGCGGTCGGTGCCCGTCACCCGCACGCGCAGGGCGTTGCGGCCCGGCTCGACCGACGGATCAAGCGCGGCAACGGCGTTGGCGCCGAGATCGATGACGAGGCGGGCCAGCTGCGGGCTGTTCTGGGCGAGGCGCACGGCCTGGACCGGCCCACTGCCCGCCGCCCGCTGTGCCGAGGGCACGAGAACGCCCGGAAAGTCGATGACGACGCGCTGGGGCCCGTCCAGATAGAACAGGCGCGGCGCCTCGAACGGCCCGTCGAGGTCCACCGTCACGATCGCGTCCGCCCCTTGCATGGTGGAGGACAGGCCCGTCACCCGCGCGGCCTCGGCCTGCGTACCGCCTCCGGCCAGCACCAGAAGGACCATCGCCGCCAGCAGCGCCCAGGCCGCCCGGATTACGGTCTGCCGCCAGAGAGCAGCCCGCGGCCAGCGGGCGGCCCGCCGGGTCGCGCGCCTCTCGTTCGCCCGGAGGCCGATCATTGCATCCTGTCCTGCTCTCACGCCCGCTCGCCGCCGCCGAATAAAGGAATGTCGCTGCCGAAATTATTCATCGCGTGTCTGGATTTGCTCCGCACATTAATCGGCCGGGCCGCGCTGAACAAGCGCCCAGGCGACAAACCGCATATCTTGAGCGCATCCATGCGCGGAGTTGGGTTGTGGATTGCCTGAATTGGTGTTAGCTGTCCAGATGTTACAGTTTCGGTGTTCAACGCGGTCAGCGTCGTCCTTCCTGCACCCGGCCCCTTTTTCGTGTTTGGGCCGCGCGTATCGCCAGGCTGACGAGACGCTTTGACGACAAGGATAGCAATCGATGGGCCGAGTTTCGGGCGAAAGAGCTGAGGAGAGGATGAAATACCGCCTCCCTTGCGCCGCGCTCCCGAACGCAAGGCCGTTGAACATCCGGCCCCTGGAACGATTTGTGCCGAGCCGTCACGACGGCCGGCAGTGGTCTCAGACACACGCAGCCGTTCGCGCCAGGCGCCTTTGCGCGCCCGCCCGGCTGCGCGCATGGAGAAATTTGAATGTCAACTCGCATGTTAATCGACGCCCGCCACCCGGAGGAGACCCGGGTTGCGGTGGTGCGCGGCACACGTATTGAAGAATTTGATTTTGAAGCAGCAACGAAGAAGCAGCTCAAAGGCAATATCTATCTCGCCAAGGTAACCCGGGTAGAACCGTCGCTTCAGGCCGCTTTCGTGGAATACGGCGGCAATCGTCACGGTTTTCTGGCCTTCAGCGAAATTCACCCCGATTACTACCAGATCCCGCATGAGGACCGGGAGGCCCTGCTTGCGGAGGAAGCCGCCGCGTCCCGCATGGACGACGCGGACCAGACCTCCCGCGACGGCGGCGACGACGAAGCCGCCGACGAGACCGGCGAGGTCGAGGCCCGCGAGGGCGGCGAGGTCTCCGAGGTCAACGACAGCGGCGACGACGATCACGAGGACGAGGCCGAGGAAGCCATGCGCCGCCGGCGCACGGCCCTGCGCCGCCGTTACAAGATCCAGGAAGTGATCAAGCGCCGCCAGATCCTTCTGGTCCAGGTCGTGAAGGAAGAGCGCGGCGGCAAGGGCGCGGCGCTCACCACCTACCTGTCGCTGGCGGGCCGCTACTCGGTGCTGATGCCCAACACCACCCACGGCGGGGGCATCTCGCGCAAGATCTCCAGCCAGGCCGACCGTCGCCGCCTCAAGTCCATCATGTCGGAGCTGAAGCTGCCGAAGGGCATGGGCTGCATCATCCGCACGGCGGGCCTCAAGCGCACCAAGACCGAGATCAAGCGCGACTTCGACTATCTCACCCGCCTGTGGGACGAGATCCGCGAGCAGACGCTCAAGTCGGTGGCCCCGGCGCTGATCTACGAGGACAGCAGCCTCATCAAGCGCGCCATCCGCGACATCTACTCGCGCGACGTGGACGAGGTGTGGGTGGAAGGCGAAGCGGGCTACCGCGCCGCCAAGGACTACATGCGCCTGCTCATGCCGAGCCACGCCAAGAAGGTGCATCTCTACCGCGACCGCGTGCCCCTCTTCCACCGCTACCAGGTGGAGGCACAGCTTGAGGCCATGTACCGCCCGGTCGTGCAGCTGCGCTCCGGCGGCTACATCGTCATCAACCCGACCGAGGCGCTGGTGTCCATCGACATCAACTCCGGCCGGGCGACGAAGGAGCACAACATCGAGGAGACGGCCTACAAGACCAATCTGGAGGCCGCCGAGGAGATCGCCCGCCAGCTGCGCCTGCGCGACATGGCAGGCCTCGTCGTCATCGACTTCATCGACATGGAGGACAAGAACAACATCCGAAATGTCGAGCGTCGCCTGAAGGAGGCGCTGAAGAACGACCGCGCCCGCATCCAGGTGGGCCGCATCTCCAACTTCGGCCTGCTGGAGATGTCGCGCCAGCGCCTGCGCACCGGCGTGCTGGAGGCATCCACCCACGTCTGCCCGCACTGCAACGGCGCGGGCTTCCTGCGGACGGTCCAGTCCTCGTCGCTCCACGTGCTGCGCGCGCTGGAGGAGGAGGCGATCAAGGCCCGCGCGTCGCACCTGCTGCTGTACGTGCCGTCGGAAATCGCCATCTACATCCTCAACCGCAAGCGCGCCGAACTCACCGAGATCGAGAGCCGCTACGGCATCACCATCGAGGTGGAGCCCAAGGCCGACCTCATCGTGCCGAACTATGAGATCGAGCGCTCCGGCCCGCCGCCGGCCATCGCGCCGGTGGAGCTGACGGCCCAGCCCGTCCCCGCCGAGGAGCCGGAGGAAGAGGACAACGTCGCCGACGAGGAAGAGGCCGAGGATACCGTCGAGGAGACCACCGCCAAGGCGGGCGGTCAGACCCGCGAGGCCCGCGAGGCCCGCGAGACCCAGGCCGAGGGTGACGAAGACCGTCAGGGCCGCCGTCGCCGCCGTCGCCGCCGTCGCCGCCGCCATGGCGAGAACGGCGAGAACGGGGCCGAGGCACAAGGCGCGGCCGAGAACGGCGAGACCAATGGCGAGGCCCTCACCGCCGAGGGCGGCGAGGCCGCTGCCGCCGAAGCGGGCGGCGAGACCAATGGCGAGGGCGAACGCCGTCGCCGCCGCCGTCGCCGCCGTCGCGGTGACCGGGGCGAGCGTCCGCAGGCCGTGGCTGGCGAAGGCGCCGAGGCTCCGGCCGTCGGCGAAGCCGCTGCCGTGTCCGAGGCCGTGACCGAAGCGGTCTCCGAGGCCGTCGCCGACACCGCGGGCGAGACCGCCGCGCCTGAAGCCGAGGCTCCGGCCGAGGCCGAGGCCCCGGCGGAAGCGCCCAAGCCCAAGCGCCGCACCCGCCGGACCACCAAGGCCAAGGCGGCCGAGACCGAGGCTCCGGCCGAAACCCCGGCCGAAACCCCGGCTGAAGCTCCGGTTGCGGCGGCTGAACCGGCTCCGGTTGCCGAGGCCCCGGTTGCTGAAACCCCGGCTGCGGAAGCCCCGGCTGCGGAAGCCCCGGCCGAGGAGGCGCCCAAGCCGAAGCGCCGCCGCACCACCAAGGCCAAGACCGCCGAGGCCAAGGCGCCCGAAGCGGAGGCAAGCGCCGAGGAAAAGCCGGCACGGGCCACCCGCACCCGCACGCGCAAGACCGCCAAGGCGGCAGCGCCTGCCGCTCCCGCCGCGCCGGAGGCCGCTCCGTCCGGTGACGAGTCCGGGTCCGAGCCGTCCCCGGAGCCTGCCATAGCGGCAGAGTCTCCCGCACCGGCTCCCGCCGCCGCCAATGAAGGCGCACCGGCCGCCAACGAGGCGACCGAGGCCGCCGCGCCCGCGGAACCGGCGCAGCCCCGCCCGGCCCGCCGCGGCTGGTGGCAGCGCACCTTCAGCGGCAGCTAAGGCAAGCCCGCCCGGGCGGCGCTGACCCCCGGCGGCCTGTAGCTCCGGCCCCGCGTCTCCACACCGAGGCGCGGGGCCGTTCCGTTTTGCGCCCTGCCCCTTTGTTTCCGGCGCGGCCAAGATGCGCCTGACCGTCTGCTCGATTGACGCGCTCCCGGCGGATTGCCACTCTTGCGGCCATGATGAACCTGTCTCTTGTCTGGACCCGGCTTTGGCGCCTCGTGGCGTTGGGAATGGTGGCGTTTCTGGTTCTGGCCAGCCCGGCGCGGGCGCAGTCCCTGCTGCGCGACGCGGAAACCGAGCGCTTCCTCCACGATATCAGCCGCCCCATCTTCGAGGCCGCCGGGCTCGATCCCCGGGCCATCAGCTTCTACCTGGTGGGCGATCCCTCGATTAACGCCTTCGTGGCGGGCGGACAGAACATCTTCATCAACACCGGCCTGATCCTCCAGGCGGACAACGTGAACGAGCTGATCGGCGTCATCGCCCACGAAACCGGCCATATCGCCGGCGGCCACCTGATCCGCCACGACGATGCCGCCGCCAAGGCGGGCAACATCAGCATCCTCAGCCTGCTGGTGGGCGTGGCGGCCATGGCGGCGGGCGGCGGCGACGCGGGCATGGCGGCGATGATGGCGGGCCAGTCGCTGGCGCAGGGCAACTACCTCGCCTACTCCCGCTCGGTGGAAGCCGTCACCGACCAGGCGGGCGCGGAGTTCCTTGAGAAGTCCGGCATTTCCGGCGAGGGGCTCATCAGCTTCTTCCGCAAGCTCCAGGAAATGGAGTTCCGCTACGGCTACACGCAGGATGCCTACATCCGCACCCACCCGCTCACCGGCGACCGTATCGAGAAGCTTCAGGAGCGGGTGTCCGCCTCGCCCCACTACGCCAAGCCGCCCAAGGCCGAGGACCAGACCCGCTTCCTGCGCATCAAGGCCAAGCTGGCGGGCTACATCAACGAGCCGCCCCGCACCTTCCAGCTCTACCCGGAGACGGACACCTCCATGCCCGCCCGGCTGGCCCGGGCCTACGCCTGGCACAAGCTGGCCCACCGCGAGGAGGCGGAGGCGGAAGTGGACGCCCTGCTCGCCCAGAAGCCGGACGATCCCTATTTCCTCGAAATGAAGGGCCAGATCCTGCTGGAATCCGGCAAGGTGGAGGAAGCCATCGTCCCCCTGCGCCGCTCGGTCCAGATCCAGCCCAACGAGCCGCTGATCGCCACCTCGCTCGGCCACGCCCTCGTCGCCATGGAAAACCCGGATCTCGCGCGCGAGGCGGTCACCATCCTGCGCCGTGTCGTCACCCAGGACCCGGAAAATCCCTTCGCCTGGTTCCAGCTGGGCATGGCCTACACCCAGCTGGGCGACGAGGCCCGCGCCGCCCTCGCCTCCGCCGAGCGGCTGAGCCTGCAATACAATGCCAACCCGGCCGAGGTGGCCTACCACGCCCACCGCGCCGTCTCCGGTCTGCCGAAGAACACGCCGGAATGGTTACGGGCGCAAGACATCTTGCTCATCGCGCAAGAAGCGGCCAGAAACGGGCGGGGCAAGGGCCGCCGTCGGGGCTAAACGCTCGCACCCGCGCCCGCATTCGGCAACATTTGTTCGAACTGGTGATCAGCATGAAGCGAATTGGTGTCTCCCTCGTCCTGCTCGTCGCGGCGGGCGCCGGGCTGTTCGCCCTCACCCCCGCGCCCCGCGCCGAATCCGGCGGACGGGTCAAGACCGACTTCACGCCCGCGCAGGAGAAGCAGATCGAGGCGCTGGTCCGCCAGTACATCCTCGACCACCCGGAAATCATCCCGGAAGCGGTCACCGAGCTGCAGCGCCGCGAGGTGGTCAAGGTGCTGAACAGCTACCGCGACCAGATCGAAACCCCCTTCCCCGGCGCGGTGGCAGGCAACCCCAAGGGTGACGTGACGCTCGTCGAGTTCTTCGACTTCCGCTGCCCCTACTGCCGCCGCTCCCACGCGGTCATGAAGGAACTCATCGCCAGCGACCCCAACCTCAAGGTGGTCTACCGCGACCTGCCCATCCTCGACCAGCAGGGCGCCGAGCCCCTGTCCCGCCGCGCCGCCCTCATGGCCCTCGCCGCCGCCCGCCAGGGCCGCTACCTCGAGATGCACGACGCCATCTTCAGCGTCGAAGGCCGCGTCACCCAGGAAAAACTGGTGGCCGCCGCCCGCAAGGCCGGCGTCAACGAGAAACGCCTCGCCACCGACATGAACGACCCCAGCCTCGAACAGGAGCTGAACAAGAACCTCCAGCTCGGCGGCACCCTCGGCCTCTCCGGTACCCCCACCTACATCATCGGCGACCAGATCATCTCCGGCGCCGTCAGCATCGACGACCTCCGGGACGCCATCGCCAAAACCCGCTCCTCCCGCACCGGCACCCAGACCGGGGAGTGAGGTTTTCAAGTTATTGGTTTTGTATGGTTATGCAGGAGGGTCTTGACCCTCCTGCACCTCCCTTGAGTTGCCGGGCCGCGCCCTTCAACAGCGTCACGCGCCCTCCGCAAGCCGATTTCCCGCTGGCCGGCACGTCCAGTTCGTTCATTGATCCGGCCGCGCCCTTCAGAAACCGCTCGCCCATCCGCAAGCGAAGTCGTTGCCAGCCCGCAACGCCACACCGTGCCTTTGATTGGTCCCCCTGACAGGTGATTTCCCGTCAGACGCCAGGTTCGCCGCGCCAAACGAACCTGAACCACCCGGCCCCGGAGAACCCTGTCATCCCCCGGAAAACCCATTGGATCTCCGCACCCTTCAGACACCGAACCCGTCGCCCACCCCACGGCAGACATTCTAAGGCCCCCACACGCGCCGCCCCTCAGCCCCGTTCGCACCCCCTTCTCCCCATCCACCCTCGGAGACACACCAACCGCCCCCCTTCTGGCAAAGTGTCATAAGTGACACTGAAAGGACCGAGCCCCGCCGAGACAGCACAGAACTAGCCGAAAACCGGGACAGTTCGGCTCTCCCCGGAAAGGTTGGGTAAGCTCTCGGTGGTTCGGAGAGGCGCGGGACCAATCGGGCGAAGTCAGCGTTGGCAGGGCCCAGCGCGTCAGCGCATCACCCCGACCACGGCCACCATCCCGGCGGCCCCTCTTTATCCGTTGAATGATTTTAAGGTGCGTTTGCGCTAGTTGCCCGAAGCCAGAAAACGCCGCCGCCTGCCGGACATCACCCCCTGGCACCGCCAACAGACACCACGGCCAGACGCCGCCCCCTGACACACCCCCTGAACACCACCAGCCGACACCGCTGGCTGACATTACCGCCTGCGCCCCACCGCTTGCCCCCTTTTGGCTGACACTACCGTCCGGCGCTCGCTGGCAGACGCCCACCCGTGACCCTCACCTGCTGACATCACCCCTTGCCTCCCTATCGGCTGATACCACTGCCCGACGCTCTCTCGCAGACTTCCCCGCGTACCCCCCACCGGCTGACACCAGAACCTGACCCTCACCGCTGACACACCTGTTGACACCCACCGGCGGACACCCCCTGGCGCCCCGGCGCCTGGCAGCAAAAGCCCCGCGCTCCCCGATCTCCCGAAAAGAGCGCCTCCCCTGCCCCCTCGCACCCTGCCCCTCCCACGACAGGCCGCCCCCTTCGATAAAGTGTCATAAGTGACACTAAAAGGCCCGAGCCCCGCCGAAACAGCGCAGGGTCATGGGAGGAGCGGATACCGTTCGGCCTCCCCTCACAGCCAGGATCGCTCGGGAAGAGCGGGACCAAGCCTGCGTCCGTGGGGAGACCACCAGCCAGGGCATCCCCCGCCCGGCCCCCCTCATCGCCATGTTGAATGATTTTAAGGAGCACGCTCGGCCCGGATCAGGCGCGGCCCAATCCTCCCGATCCCTCTCATCCGCTGAAAGATTTCAAGGAGCGTATTCGGGTCACATCAGGCGCGGCCCAGGAATGCCCCCTGTGACTCAGGCCCTGTCCAGCTTGCCCCATAACAAAAACGCCGTGGCTCCAGCGGGCACCGGAACCACGGCCGTTTGAAACGAATGGGAGGTGCAGGAGGGGTAAGCCCCTCCTGCATTTTTCGTTTGTTTACCTCCGCAAACGCTGCGTAACCCTGATAAAATTCAATATCTTGAAACCAAAACCTCAAACCCGGCGTCAGATCAGCCCGGCCAGCGGCGAGGACGGATCGGCGTAGCGTTTCTTCGGCATCCGGCCGGCGAGGTAGGCGAGGCGTCCGGCCTCGACCGCCAGTTTCATGGCGCGGGCCATGGCGACGGGGTTTTTGGCTTCGGCGATGGCGGTGTTCATGAGCACGGCGTCGCAGCCCAGTTCCATGGCGACGGCGGCGTCGGAGGCGGTGCCGACGCCTGCGTCGACGAGCACCGGCAGTTTGGAGCCTTCGATCATCAGGCGGATCATCACCGGGTTCTGGAGGCCGAGGCCGGAGCCGATGGGGGCGCCGAGCGGCATGATGGCGCAGGCGCCGGCGTCGGCGAGGCGTTTGGCCATGATGGGGTCGTCCGAGCAGTAGACCATCACGTCGAAGCCGTCCCTGGCCAGCACTTCGGTGGCGCGCAGGGTTTCCACCATGTCCGGGTAGAGGGTTTTCTGCTCGCCCAGCACTTCCAGCTTCACCAGGTTCCAGCCGCCGGCCTCGCGGGCGAGGCGCAGGGTGCGGATGGCGTCCTCGGCGGTGTAGCAGCCGGCGGTGTTGGGCAGGTAGGTGTACTTCTTCGGGTCGAGGAAGTCGGTGAGCATGGGCTGGTTGCGGTCGGAGACGTTCACGCGCCGCACGGCGACGGTGACCATTTCCGCGCCGGAGGCCTCGACGGCCCGGGCGGTTTCCTCGAAGTCCCTGTATTTGCCGGTGCCGACGATGAGGCGGGAGCGGAAGGTCCGGCCCGCCACGGTCCAGGTATCGTCAGCCGTCTCGGGGGCTTTCTCAGGGGTTGCAGTCACGCTGTGGTCTCCTCCGCCTACGAAGTGAACGATTTCCAGCCTGTCGCCGTCGGCAAGCCGGGTGGCGTCGTAGGCTGATTTGGGCACGATTTCCAGATTCCGTTCCACCGCGACCTTGCCGGGCTCCAGCCCCAGCGTTCCCAGAAGGTCGGCAACGGTGGGCTCGCCCTCCAGCCGTTTCGTTTCGCCGTTCAGCAGGATCTGGATCATTGTTTGGACTCGACTGCTTTACCTGAGGAAGACATGGCCATTATAAGAGCCGCTTCGCTTCGCGGCCGACCGGCGGAACGAAGCCCGGCCAGTGCCGGACTTTGCCGCGCGGCCGCGGGGCGAGTGCGCCTCTGTGGAGCAACGTGAGAGAAGCCCTCGCCGGGCCCGCTCTTCTTCTCTATAGAGGGTTGACGGCAACAGTGGAAAGACAAGACTGCATGGTCGAGAGCCACACCCGGCGGGTGCTTGTTCTGAACGGTCCCAATCTCAACCTGCTCGGCACCCGCGAACCCGGCGTCTACGGCTCGGCGACGCTGGCCGACATCCAGGCGATGGTGGAGAAGCGTGCCGCAGAACTGGGCCTTTCGGTGATTTTCCGGCAATCGAACCATGAGGGCCAGCTCATCGACTGGCTGCACGAGGCTCGGGAGACCTGCACGGGTGTGATCTTCAACCCGGGTGCCTACACGCATACCTCCGTTGCGCTGTACGACGCCATCAAGGCCATTGCCTTGCCGGTCATTGAGGTGCATTTGTCGAACCCACACGCACGCGAGCCGTTCCGTCACCGGTCGTTTGTCTCACCGGTGGCGAAGGGCGTTATCCAGGGATTCGGACCACTCGGATACATCTTGGCGCTTGAAGCGGCCGCGCAATTCTGATTCAGTCCGCGACAAATTCAGGGGAATAGGATGCCCGGAAAGGGAGCTGCAACGATTATGCAGGTTGATAAAGGTTTGGTTCGCGAGCTCGCGGAACTCTTGAAGGAAACCGATCTCACCGAGATCGAGGTGGTTGATGGCGAACGCCGCGTGCGCGTGGCCCGTCAGTTCCCCGCCCAGAATGCGGTCGTGACCGCGCCTGCGCCGGTTCAGGTGTCGGCGCCTGCGGCGGCGCCGGCTGCTGCGGCTGCGCCCGCCGAGGCGGACCTCTCCAAGCACCCGGGCGTTGTGACCTCGCCGATGGTCGGCACCGCCTACATGGCGCCCGAGCCCGGCAAGCCGCCGTTCGTGACGGTTGGCGCGCAGGTGAAGGAGGGCCAGACCCTGCTCATCATCGAGGCGATGAAGGTGATGAACCCGATCACCGCGCCGCGCGCCGGCACCGTGACCCGGATTATGGTCAGCAACGAGCAGCCGGTCGAATTCGGCGAGCCGCTGCTGATCATTGAATGAGCACAACTGAACCGAGAGTGACCCGGACCTGCCGTCCGGCCGTGCGCCCCGCTCCCACGCGGGCGGGCCGCGGTTGCGGCAGGCCCGTTTTGCTCCTGCGGGCTGGTCTTTCTGCCAGCGCGTCCCGCTCTCCGGCGTCCGGTTGCGCTGATTCCTGAAGGAAAGCCGCCATCCCGAAAGGTTTGAGGCATGTTTGAAAAAGTACTCATCGCCAATCGCGGCGAAATCGCCCTCCGCATTCATCGCGCATGCCGGGAAATGGGCATCAAGACCGTCGCGGTGCACTCCACGGCCGATGCCGACGCGATGCACGTGCGGCTGGCCGACGAGGCGGTGTGCATCGGGCCGCCCTCTCCGGCCCAGTCCTACCTGAACATTCCGGCGATCATCGCGGCGGCGGAGATCACCCACGCCGACGCCATTCACCCCGGCTACGGCTTCCTCTCCGAGAACGCCAAGTTCGCCGAGATCGTGCTGGAGCATGGCCTGACCTGGATCGGCCCGTCGCCCGAGCACATCCAGCTCATGGGCGACAAGGTGATGGCGAAGAAGACCGCCGCCGAGCTGGGCCTGCCGCTGGTGCCGGGCTCGCCGGGGCCGCTGTCGAGCTTCGAGGAAGCCCGGGAGATCGCCGCCCAGATCGGCTACCCCGTGCTCATCAAGGCCGCCTCGGGCGGCGGCGGACGCGGCATGAAGGTGGTGCAGTCCGAGGACGAGCTGGAAAGCCTGATGAGCCAGGCCAAGGCGGAGGCCAAGGCCGCGTTCGGTGACGACACGGTGTACATGGAGAAGTACCTCTCCAACCCGCGTCACATCGAGTTCCAGGTGCTGGGCGACACCCACGGCAACGCCATTCACCTGGGCGAGCGTGACTGCTCGCTCCAGCGCCGTCACCAGAAGGTGCTGGAGGAGGCCCCCTCGCCCGCGCTCAGCGCCCGCCAGCGGGCGGAAATGGGCGAGATCGTCCGCTCGGCCATCGAGAAGATGGGCTATGTGGGCGCGGGCACGATGGAATTCCTCTATGAGGACGAGAAGTTCTATTTCATCGAAATGAACACCCGTCTTCAGGTGGAGCACCCGGTCACCGAGATGATCTCGGGCCTGGATCTGGTGCGGGAGCAGATCCGCGTGGCGGCGGGCCTGCCGCTCTCCGTCACCCAGAAGGACGTGCGCCTCGAGGGCCACGCCATCGAGTGCCGCATCAACGCCGAGGACCCGCGCACCTTCACCCCCGCACCGGGGGAGGTGACGGACTACCACGCGCCGGGCGGCCTGCATGTGCGCGTCGACAGCGCCCTCTACGACGGCTACCGCATCCCGCCGTACTACGATTCGATGATCGCCAAGCTCATCGTCTACGGCCAGAACCGCAACGACGCGCTGATGCGTCTGAAGCGGGCCCTGGAGGAGTATGTGATCATCGGCCCCAAGACCACGATCCCGCTCCATCAGGCGCTGATCGAGAACCCGGACTTCCTGAACGGCGACTACTCGATCAAGTGGCTGGAGAAGTGGCTGTCCGAGCAGCCGTCCTGAGCCTGAAGGAAATCGTCTTCAGGGCCGTGTCCGTCATGACGGGCGCGGCCCTTTTCTTTTGAAATGGCTTCGTTTTTTTTCATGCGAGGGACTCGGTCCCTCGCGCTCCCGTCCGTTTTTCAGGTCCGTGCGGGGGCAAGGCAAGCGCAGGCGGGGGCATGGAGGAGCTGGCATGACAGGGCCGCGCCTGTCTCCCGCGCGCGCCTGAAGCCGGACCGGCAACCACCGGCAACCAGAAGGGAGGGGCAGGCGAGACAAGCCCCTCCTGCAAACGGGCGCCAAAAGCACTATACTTTCCGTCATGCAACCGGCTTCCAACATGACCCTGACACCCGCCCTGCTCATCCGCGCCTATGCGGCGGGCGTGTTCCCCATGGCCGAGCAGCGGGACAGCGAGGAAGTCTTCTGGGTCGAGCCGCGGCGGCGGGGCATCCTGCCGCTGGATGGCCTGCATGTGCCGCGTTCGCTCGCCAAGGTGGTGCGGCAGGACCGGTTCACCGTCACCGCCAACCGCTGCTTCCGCGACGTGATGCTGGCCTGCGCCGAGCCCCGACCGGGCCGGGAGCAGACCTGGATCAACGACAGCATTCTGGAAGCCTACACCGCCCTCCACCACAAGGGCTTTGCCCATTCCATCGAATGCTGGCGCGAGGGCCGGCTGGCGGGCGGCCTCTATGGCGTCTCGCTGGGGGCGGCCTTCTTCGGGGAGAGCATGTTCAGCCGGATGACCGACGCCTCCAAGGTGGCGCTGGTACATCTGGTGGCGCGGCTGAAGGTGGGCGGCTTCCGGCTGCTCGACACCCAGTTCCTCACCGCCCATCTGGCCCGGTTCGGAACCATCGAGATCAGCCGCATCGAATACCGCCACCGCCTGCGCGCCGCGCTGGAGGCGGAAGGGGATTTCTTCACGATCGACAGCCTTGCCGAGGCGCATGCGGCCGGTGAGACCGCGTCCGGGCGCTATTCCGCCCCGCCCTCCGGCCCGGAGGAGGCAGCGGGCGCAGCGGGCGCAGCGGGCGCGGAGGGCGTCAGCACCACCGTCTCGTCGCCCCTCTCGGGGAAGCTCATCTTGCAGCTTCTGAACAGCACGTTGTAGGCCGGGTGGTCGAACGGATGGAGCGCAGGCGCGCGGGCGAACATCCAGCCTGAATAGACCCGCTTCACCGTGCCCTGGAGGGTCTGCTCATCCACCTGCAGGAAGGCCGCCGCCTCGGGGCGCTCCCACGGCGGGCTCGCCTCGCAGCTGCGCACATGGATCGTCAGCCGCCCATGGCGGATCACCGCGCCGGGATTGACCTCGAAGGTCTGGGTCGTGCCGGTGAACTTGTCGAGAACCACCAGAGTTGCCACCCGCTCGGCCACCGGTGTCGGCAGCTGGTCGGAGGCGGGAGGCGGCGTCTGCGCCGTCTCCGAATTCTGGGCCTGTGCTCTGCCCTGGGACTGGGCCCCGCTCTGGGCCAGCGCGCCGCTGGCGGCCAGCGCGAGTCCGAGCCCGAACAACGCCGTCGCGACGGCGGCAGCGGCGGGCCGGGTGGCCACCGGGCCTTACTCCGCGGACGGGGACGGCGACGGTTCGGACTCGTCCGACGCGTTGCCGCCGCTGCCCGCGCTGTAGATCGCGCGGCCGATCAGGCCCATCAGGTCCACCGAGCCCTGCGTCTGCTCGATCTCGTCGCCCGGCTGCAGCGTGTCCATGTCGCCGCCCGGGGACAGCTCGATGTAGCTGCCGCCCAGAATGCCTTCGGAGGCGATCTTGGCGATGGTGTCCACCGGCAGCTTCACGTCGTCCTTCACGGTGAAGGTCACCCTGGCCTGGAAGGTCTGCGGGTCCAGCTCCTGCCGGGTCACGGTGCCCACCTTGATGCCGGAGATCCGCACGTCCGTGCCCACGTTGACGCCCACCGCGCTCGGGAAGCGCGCCACCAGCGGATAGCCGCTGCTGGCCCGGCCGATGGCCGTGTTGCTGTAGGCATAAACCAGAAACAGGGCGGCGACGGCCAGCACCACCGCGCCGATCAGGGCTTCTACCAGGCTTTCCTTGAGCTGCATTCGGCTCGGCTCCCGTTCAGGCAGGCCCCCCGTGGGGCCGGACCAGGTTTATTCAGGCCGCCAGGCTTCGTAGTCGCCCGTGGCGGGCGGACGCACGCCGCCGGCCTGCAACGCACCCGGAGGCGCATAGGCGGCGGGGGTGCCGGTGAGATTCGGCTCCTTCGGCTTCTCCCAGGGCTTCACCACCGGCGGCTTCTCGGTCGGCGGGGCGTCCACGGTGTAGTGCAGCCAGGCATGCCACTCGGGCGGCACGCGGCTCGCTTCCACGTCGCCATTGTAGATCACCCAGCGCCGGCGGCCGTCCCGCTCGCGATAATACTGGTTGCCCTGGTCGTCCTGGCCCACCAGTTCGCCCCGGCGCTTCGTGAACAGCCACGTCCCCCAGGTCTGGTTGTTCCACCAGGTGAAAGTCCGCGCTAACAGGCCCATTGCATCCTCGGCACTTCACAAAATCCTTGCAGGCGGCTTTAGCGGCATCTTGCCGCCTCTGTCCAGTCCGGCGGCGACTCTTCGGCCAGAAGATCGGTCAGATCGGGCACATTGGCAACGCCCGTCTCCCCTTCGGCCCCCTCGCCCCCCGCGTCGGCGCGCGGCACCACCCGGATGGGAACCCCGGTGAAACGCCGCAGCGTCGCCACCGTCTCCGCCGTCGGCACGCCCGCGCCCGCGCTCTCGCTGAGCACCACTGCCCGCACCCGCACACCCCGCGCCGCCAGCGCCTGCAGCGCCGTCAGCGTGTGGCTGAGAGTGCCCAGATAGGTGCCCGCCACCAGCACGGCGGGAAACCCCAGATCCGCCATCCAGTCGAGCACCGTGTGGGTGTCGTCCAGCGGCACCATGACGCCGCCCACACCCTCCACCAGCACCGGCCCCTCGTGGCGGGCGGCCGTCTCCTCGCAGAAGGCCACCATCTCGCCGTAGGGCAGCACCCGCCCCTCCTGCCGCGCCGCCATGTCCGGCGAGAGCGGCGCCGCAAACCGCCACGGGCTGATGGTGGCAACGGCCTCGGGCGTTACCGCCTCGCCCATGGCCGCCAGCAGCCGGGCCGGGTCCGACTCCGCCAGCGCCACCGCGTCATAGCCGCTCAGCACCGGCTTGAGCCCCAGCGGATTGAGCCCCCGCAACCGCAACTGACGCAGCATCAGCGCCGTGACGTGCGTCTTGCCGATGTCGGTGCCGGTCGCAGTGACGAACAGGCGGCTCATGGGGTTTCTCCCTTGTTTGGGACGTTATTGGTTTTGCAGGAGGGTCTCGGACCCTCCTGCACCTCCCTTACTTTTTTATCGGGACGCGCGCGTGATGACAGGCGTGGCCCGAAAAAAGATCGGGAAGTTGCCAGGAGGGGCAAGCCCCTCCTGCAACAAAACCCCCTAACCATTTGAAAAAATTATCCTTCCATCAACCGCTTCAGCGTTTCCGCCAGCCGTTCCACATCCTCCTCCCGGTGCCGGGCGGTGAAGGTGAAGCGCAGCCGTGCCGTGCCGCGCGGCACGGTGGGCGGGCGGATGGCGGCGACGAGGAAGCCTTCCGCTTCCAGTGCGGCGCTGAGGGCGAGGGCCCGGCTTGCGTCGCCCACGATCACCGGCACGATGGGGCTTTGCGGTGCGGGCAGTTGCATCTGCCAGGCGAACAGGCGCGCCAGGTCCAGCGGGCGCTGGCAGTATCCGGGCTCGCTTTCGATGATGTCGAGCGCGGCGATGGCCGCTGCCACGCTGGCGGGCGGCAGGCCGGTCGAGAACACGAAGGTGCGGGCCCGGGTGCGCATCAGGTCCACCACCGGTTTGGAGGCGCACAGGTAGCCGCCGTAGCCGCCGATGGCCTTGGAGAGGGTGCCCATCTGGAGCGGCACGTCCACCTTGTCCCCGAAGGCGAAACTGGAGCCGCGCCCGCCGCCCACCACGCCGATGCCGTGGGCGTCGTCGGTGAGCAGCCAGGCGTCGTGGCGGGCGCACAGGGCCGCCATTTCGGGCAGCGGCGGCAGGTCTCCGTCCATGGAGAAGACGCCGTCCGTCACCACCAGGCAGTGGGGGTGGCTGGCCCGGTGCGTCTCCAGCAGTTCGGCCAGGTGCGCCATGTCGTTGTGGCGGAAGGTGAGTGTTCTGGCGCCGGCGAGGCGCGCGCCGGAGAGCAGGCAGGCGTGGCTCAGCGCGTCGGCGAGGATCAGGTCGTCCGCGCCCATCAGCGCCGGGAGGATGCCCGCGTTGGCGAGGTAGCCCGAGCCGAAGACGATGCAGTCCTCCGTCCCCTTGAGCCGGGCGAGGCGCGCTTCGAGTTCGGCGAACAGCGGATGGTCACCGGTCACGAGCCGCGACGCGCCCGCCCCCGCGCCGTAGCGCCGGGTGGCCTCCACCGCCGCCTCGATCACACGGGGGTCGAGGCTGAGGTTGAGGTAGTCGTTGCAGCTGAAGGAGAGCAGGCGGCGGCCGTCCCGCACCACCACCGCTTCCGGCAGGCGGTCGCTGGGGCGCAGGCGGCGGCGCAGATGCAGCTTCTCCAGCGCCTTGAGCTTCGTCTCAGCCATTGCGTTCAGGCTGTTCATATCATTCGCCTTTTCCGAATCGGGCCGACCACTCGCCTGCCACCGTGACCAGCGCGTTGGTCAGCTGGCGCAGGTCGTCCGCGCCGATGGTCAGGGGCGGCGTGGTGTAGAGAATGTTGCCGAACGGGCGCAGCCACACCCCCAGGTCGAGGAACCGCTGTTTCAGCCAGGCGGGGTCGCCAAGGCGGGTCAGTTCGATGACGCCGATGCCGCCCAGCACCCGCACGTCGACGACGCCCGGCAGGGCGCGGGCGGGCTCCAGGTCGGCCGCCAGTTGCGCGCCGATGGCCCGCGCCTGGCCGATCCGGTCCTCGCTCTCGAACAGGTCGAGCGAGGCGTTGGCCGCGGCGCAGGCGAGCGCGTTGCCCATGTAGGTGGGACCGTGCATCAGCGCCCGGGCGGGGTCGTCGTCCCAGAAGGCCTCGAACACCTTGCGGGAGGCCACCGTTGCCGCCAGCGGCAGGGTACCGCCGGTCAGGGCCTTGGAGAGGGTGAGGATATCCGGCACCACGTCTGCCGCCGCGCAGGCGAACAGGTCGAGGCCGGTGCGGGCGAAGCCCACGAAGATCTCGTCGAAGATGAGCAGCGCGCCGTGGCGGTCGCACATCGTCCGCAGCCGGCGCAGCGTTTCGGCGTCATGGAACTTCATGCCGCCCGCGCCCTGCACCAGCGGCTCCACGATCACCGCCGCGATCTCGTGGCCGTGCGCCGCCAGCAGCGCCGCCAGCCGCGCTTCCGAGTCCGCATCCACCGGCAGGTCGGCGATCACCTGCTCCGGCACCACGCCACGGAACAGGGCGTGCATCCCCTCGTCCGGGTCGCACACACTCATCGTCATGAAGGTGTCGCCATGGTAGCCCTTGGCGAAGCTGAGAAACCGGGTGCGCCGCTCGCCCCGGTTCAGCCAGTACTGCACCGCCATCTTGAGGGCGATCTCCACCGACACCGAGCCCGATTCGCTGAAGAACACGTGGTCGAGGTCGCCGGGCAGCAGCCGCGCCAGCCGGGCGGCGAGCCGGGCCGCCTGTTCGTGCACCAGCCCGCCCAGCATCACGTGAGGCAGCGTCTCGAGCTGGCGCTTCACCGCCTGTTCGATATGGGGGTGGCGGTAGCCGTGCGCGGCGGTCCACCAGGAGGCGACGCCGTCCACCACCGCGCGGCCGTCGCCGAGGCGCAGGCGCACGCCATCGGCGGAGACCACCGGCAGCGGCCGGGGTGCGGTTTTCATCTGGGTATAGGGCAGCCAGAGGTGGCGCTGCCCCTCCTCCAGCCAGGCAAGATGCTCCCCTGCCGTCCCGGTCATGCCGCCGCTCCTTCCCCTCAATTCACGGCCCCGACGCCGCCGGTCCGTGGCCGGGGGGATAAAGCACGTTCGCGCCGGCGGGACAATTGCGGCGGCGCGGGCGGGCTCCCGTGCCGGCCGCCTGGCGGCGCGGGCGGGCTCCCCTGCCGGCCGCCTGGCGGCGCGGGCGGACTGGGACGCAATCGCGCGCCTTCCCTGGCCCTCGAAAGTTTTTTCTTATTTTACGCCCTGTTAAGGGACTCTCTGCCATAGTCATGCTTGAGAGAGAAAATGGCCAGATTGCCGCTTGGCGAAAGTGGCCCTCTCTCTGGGTGCAATGGTTATGGGCTGAGGCAGCGTGTCGGCAATTAAACCAGCGTTGACGCCAGCAAATGATAAACCGTTCGAGTCGGCAGCTCAGGCCCTGAGTGCGTGCTTTACGGAAGTTCAGCCCCTTCTCGACGCCCTGCCGGTTGGCATCCAGCTTTACCAGCGCAACGCGGACGGGCAGATCATCTGCCATCTCACCAACGCCACCTACGAGCGCATGTTCGACCTGCGCCGCCATGCGGTGCTCGGGCTGGAGGCGGAGACGATTCTGGGCCGGGGCGGCGATGGTTCGCTGGTGGCGCAGCAGCTGCGCGCCTGTTTCGAGTCCGGCGAGGTCATGACGCTGGACTGGCAGTACCGGGAAGCCCCGCACGACCGCCATTTCGTCATCGAGTTTCATCCCATCGCCGCGCAGGACGGACGGATCACGCAGGTGGTGGCCTCCTTCACCGACCGCACCCGCGAGAAGGCGGCCGACCGCCAGCGCCAGCATCTGGAGACTCACGACAGCCTCACCGGCCTGCCCAACCGCGTGCTCTTTGCCGACGAGGTGGAGCGTGCCGTCACCGCCATCCGGCAGGCGCCGGGCAAGGAGACCGCCCTCCTCATCATCAACGTGGACCGCTTCAAGCTCATCAACGAGAGCATGGGCCATGTGTCGGGCGATGAACTGCTGATCGCCATCGGGCGGCGGCTGATGTCCTGCACGCCGCCGGGCAATCTGGTGGCGCGCCTTGCCAGCGACGAGTTCGCCATCCTGATGCGGGAGATCGACAATCTCTCCGAGGCGCTGGCGGTGGCCGCGCGCATCCAGAGCGAAATGAGCACGATGTTCGTGGTCTCCAATCAGGAGCTGTTCACCAGCATCAGCATCGGCATTGCCACCACCCGGGCCTCGGGCTGCGACGCGGACACCCTGCTGCGCGATGCGGACTTCGCCATGCATCAGGCCAAGTCGCGCGGCGGCGCGCACACGGAGGTGTACCACGACGGCCTGCACCGCCGCGCCCGCAACCTGTTCCAGTTGGAGAACGACCTCCGCAAGGCGGTGGACCGGGAGGAGCTGGAGCTGCACTACCAGCCGCTCATCGACCTCCAGACCGGGGCGCTCATGGGCTTCGAGGCGCTGGCCCGCTGGAACCACCGCGAGCGCGGCTATGTCTCCCCGGCGGAGTTCATCCCGCTGGCGGAGGAGACCGGGCTCATCATTCCCGTTGGCCGCTGGGCCCTTGCCGAGGCCTGCCGCCAGCTCAGCGAATGGCGCGCCCAGTTCGGCCCGGCCGCCGACCACCTGACCATGGGCGTCAACGTCTCGGGCATCCAGTTCGCCCGGGACAACCTGGCCAAGGTGGTGACGGATGCCCTCGCCCGCTCCGGCCTGCCCGGCGACCGGCTGAAGCTGGAGATCACCGAGAGCGCCCTCGTCGAGAACCCGGACCTGGCCAACCAGGTGCTGCGCCAACTTAAGGCGCTGAACATCCGCCTGGCGCTGGACGACTTCGGCACCGGCTACTCGTCCCTCAGCTATCTCCAGCGCTTCCCCATCGACGTGCTGAAGATCGACCGGTCCTTCATCACCGACATGCTGGCGGTGCGGGACAACTACAAGATCGTCAACGTCATCCTCGCCCTCGCCCGGAACCTGGGCAAGGAAACGGTGGCGGAGGGCATCGAGACCATGGAACTGGCCGACACCCTGCGCGCGCTCGGCTGCCAGCAGGGGCAAGGCTTCCTTTACGCCCGCGGCCTGTCGGCAACCGAGAGCACCGATTTCATGCGCTCCGCCCTGACCGGCCGGAGCCACTGATCGCCCATCGCCCGCCGGCCCGTCGCCCGCCAAACGTCCGCCACCCGTCCCGGTCCGGCCTGTCACACCGCCACAAGGCCCCTCTCCCCGAAGGCCGCATCCCCGGCCTCCGCCACCTCGAAATCCAGCACCACGCGCAGCTGCCCCTCGAGGCCGACCAGCCGGCACGCCACCGGCCTGCCGCCGGGCCCGCGCAGGGCCACGAACACGCCGCTCTGGCGCAGCGTCCGGGCGACCCGCTCCAGCCGCCCGCGCTCCTCCATGTCCTTCAGCACCAGGGATGACGAGAAAAACCGTGTCGCCCAGCCCTGCTGCGGCACGGGCATGTCCGGTTCCGGCAAATCGCCTGCGACATCCTGCCAGGTGAGCCTCATGTGCGTCCTCCTTCTTGGAAGCCACAGCCACCCCCTGCGGGCGCACCGCACCAGGCCGGCGCCGGGCAGCTCTGGATGACCGTCGAATGATTAATTCGCAATTATTATGCCGATCAAAATAGAACGCCCGCTTTTGGCGCAATAAAGCGGATTTAAATACACGTGATTCACGAAAATCACAACTATTCCGCGAGTCCGTCACAGTTGTTATCAACCATCCATTGTCACCCTTTTGAATTTTTCCGCAATATTGCTCATCCCTGACTCTAATATATTCGAATCTTCTGTTGCCATTATTCGACAGATCGTCCCCACCCCGCGCCACCCGGAGGCCCGCCAGCACGAGCCCGGCCAGAGCCAGCCCGATGAGAGCCAGCCCGGCCAGAGCCAGCCCGATGAGCGCGAGCGCGGCCGCCGCCACGGCTCAGGCCCCGGCGGCGAGCTGATGCAGGGCGATCCGCACCCGCTGGACATTGGCCGGAGTCAGGCAGCGCCCCCGCCGCAGGTCGAACACCAGCCGCGGGTCGCCCATCACCGTGCGGCCGAACCGCGAGGGCGCGATCCCCGTCTCCCGCAGGACGCTTTCGATTTCCGCCAGGATCGGTGTTGCCATGAGTTTTCCTATCTTCTTATGGTTATCATAGGTTTTTTCCTACTATGGAATATTCCTGTTGTTGTCTAGGGCAAATCCTATATTCATAGGGAAGGGCAAGCGCCTCGGGCGGCGCAGCGCCGCTGCACGAGGCCCGCGCCCCTCTGCCGCCTGGCGCATGGCAACAAGGGATCGAGACGATGGAGAGTGAATCCGTACGACAGACGCTGGATCGCCTGATCCAGGAACGGGGAGACGACTACGCGTCCCTGTCGCGGATGCTGGGCCGCAATCCCACCTACATTCAGCAGTTCATCAAGCGCGGCGTTCCCCGCAAGCTGGCGGAGGATGACCGGCGGCGGCTGGCGGCCCACTTCGGCGTGTCGGAGCAGGAGCTGGGCGGCCCTCCGGGTCCGATCGGGCGCGCGGTGCACAACGAGCCGCAGCTGGTGAGCGATTCGCGGGACTATGTGCTGGTGCCGCACCTGACGCCGGACGGCAAGGTTCTGCCCACCGAAGCCTCCCCGGCCAGCGGGCCGGAGAGCGCCCTCGCCTTCCAGGCGCAGTGGGCACGCTCCATCGCCTCGGGCGGGGTCGAGGCCCTGTCGGTGCTGCGGGTGGACGGGGATTCCATGTACCCCACCCTGGCGGAGGGGGATCACATTCTGGTGGATACGGCCGACCGGCGCCTGCGCGATGGCGTGTTCGTGGTGCGGACGGACGAGTCCATCCTCATTCGCCGCCTCTCGGTCAATCCCACCACCAAGCGGGTCCGGGCCAGCTGCGACAACCCGAATTATTCCTCGTGGGAGGACTGCCCGCCCGAATCGCTTGATCTCGTGGGCCGGGTGGTCTGGGTCGGCCGCCGGCTCTGAGGCCGGCTCCGGGACAGCGGGCATCAATCCGGCAACAAGCAGGGGCGCGGGCAACGCGCCCCTTTTTCTTCAGGCCCTGCCCCTCGTCACTCCTGCCCGTCGCGGTGCTCGCGGCGCAGATCGCGGATCGTCACGATGGCGGCAAGGGCGACGCCGACCGCCAGTCCGGCGACGAGGCCGAGGCTCGCCTGGCCGACGGCCCAGCCGGCGACAATGCCGATCACCACTCCCAGAAAGATCCAGACGCCACCGGCGACAGGCTTCATAGCAGCTCTCCTTCATGCACGTCCCGGCAGCTCAGGCTGCGCCATACCCCCGGAGAACGCGACACCGCACCCACAAAAAAAGCGCCGACCTTTCGCCTGCGATCGACGCCCCCGTGTCCATCTGGCCCCAATGCCGCCAGAAAACAAGCCAGGACGAGCGTGCGGAAGCGAAACGGGACAGTCCAGGCGCATCCGATATGCTACAGGCGACTTTCCCGAGTCGGGTCCGTAAACCTTTTCCCAACCAAAAAGGTGAACACTCGACCTCGGCGGGCGCGGCTGCCCGTAGACGATTCCCGAGGCGATGCCAAGGGGGGCGTCAAGGGGTGCGAAGATCCGCACGATCGGAGCTGAGAATGCATCAGTTAACCATTTATGACATTTCGGCCTACAAGGTGGCCCAGGATCTGATCCAGTGGCATGGGGAAGACGCCATTCTTGAGGCCGCCGGTCAGGCCGATCGCAACCGGGCCTGCGGCAACGACCAGCTGTTTCTCCACTGGCGCGCTGTCGAGCACGCCATCCAGATTCTCCAGCTGGAGGACCCCGTCGGCGAGCTGCACTGAGCCGCGCCGACCGGAGCCGCCGGGGCAAAATCCCTTCCATTAACCGCGCGGCCAAGTCTGGCTGCCGCCCCACGCATTATTCTCCCTGTTCTCGGCGGCAGGATCGGGTAGACCAATCAGATGATGCGTGGGGGGATTGCATTCACAATGACTTGCGCCGGTCTTGCCGGCCTCCTGCTGGCGTCGCCGCTGGCGCCCGCCCGGGCCATGACCGCCCAAGACCACATCCAGACCACCCCCGAGCCACGCACCCCCGAGGCAGCGCCCGAACCTGCCGCTTCCCTTCGTTACAGAGTTGTCTTTCAGGGCTTTGAGGCGCTCGGGCTGGAGAAGCGGCTGAAGGAGCTCTCCACCCTGTGGGCGAACCGGGGCGAGGCCGCCGACAGCCTGGCCCAGATCCGCCGCCGCATCGCGGCGGACACGCAGCTCGCCGAGCAACTGCTTGAATCGGAGGGGTATTTCGCGGGACGGGTCACCGCCTCCACCGCGCGGGGCGACGAAAGCGGCGCGCACGAGACCTCAAGCCTCGTCGTCACCCTCACCGCCGACCCCGGGCCGCGCTACCGCTTCTCGTCCGTGACGATCGACGCGCCCCCGCCCCTCCAGCCACTGCTGCACGAGATCGCGGGCCTTGAGCCCGAGGCCCCCGCCGCCGTCTCGGCCATTCTGGAAGCGGAGACGCGGCTGCGGCAGGAGCTGCCCCGGCGCGGCTACCCCTTCGCCCGGCTGGGCGAGCGCCGGGTGATCGTCGATCATGACAGCCGCACCGTCTCCTATTCCCTTCCCGCGTCGCCCGGCCCCCGGGCGCGCTTCGGCCCCATCGAGGTGGGCGGCACGCCGGTGCTGGTGCCCGGGCATGTGGCGAGCCTCGCCCGCTTCCGCACCGGCGACCCCTACGACCAGCGCCGGCTGGAAGATTTCCGCGAGGCCATTCTGGAGACCGGCCTGTTCTCCCAGGCGACTGTCGAGCCCTACCTGCCCGAGGGCACCCCGGCCGAAGCCGAGGAGGTGACAGCGCCGATCCGGGTGCTGCTGGAGCCCGCCCGCAACCGCACCATCAGCTTCGGCCTCGGCTACGGCACCGAATCCGGCGCGCGCGGGGAGGTGTCCTGGCAGCACCGCAACCTGTTCGGGCGGGAGGAGCGGCTGACCCTCCTGGGCCGCCTCGGCACCGAGGAGCAGCTGGTCCGCGCCGACATCCAGCGCTCCAACTTCCGCCGCCGCGACCTCTCGCTGGTGGGCCATGTGCTGGCGGCCCACGAGAGCCCGGATGCCTACGAGGCCCGCCGCTTCGAGGTGAGCGCGGGCCTCGAACGGGAGACCGGCCCCAAGTGGCAGAAGCGCTGGGTCTATTCGGCCCATGTGGAGGCGGAGCTTGCCCGCATCGAGGATGCCCTCGGCGATCGCACCTACCTGCTGCTCTCCGCGCCGGTCTCGGTCAACTTCGACGGCACGGACGACCTGTTCGACCCCACCCGCGGCCTGCGCGTGTTCGGCACCGTCTCGCCCGAGCTGTCGGAGCAGAACGGCGTCTTCAGCTACCTGCGCGCCGACGCCGGGGCCAGCTACTACTGGCCGCTGAACGCGGATGCGGATTTCGTGCTCGCCGCCCGCGCCCACGTCGGCACCATCCGGGGCGCGCCGCGCGACCGCATCGCCGCCACCCGCCGCTTCTTCGCGGGCGGCGGCGGCTCCATTCGCGGCTTCGGCTACCAGGAGGTGGGCCCCAAGGACGCGGCGGGCCAGCCGCTGGGCGGCAAGTCCCTCGTCGAGAGCAACATCGAGCTGCGCTGGCGCTTCAGTTCCAGCTTCGGCATCGTCAGCTTCATCGATGGCGGCACGGTGCACGCCGACGCCACGCCCTCCTTCGACAACTACCGCTGGGGCGCCGGGATCGGCCTGCGCTACTACACCGACTTTGCCCCCATCCGCGTTGACTTCGCCACGCCGCTTGACCGACAGTCGGGGGAAAGCCGGTTCCTTCTCTACGTGAGCATAGGCCAGAGTTTCTGATGGCGGGCAGCGAAACTCCGGAAGCGATCGTCGAGGCGTCTCCTGACGCGCCGCCGCCGCTGCCGGTCCGCACCCGGCGCCGCTGGCTGCGGCGGGTCCGGCAGCTGGTCCTCTGGACGGCGGCTTTCCTGCTGTTTCTCGGCCTTGCCGGCACGCTCGCCGTTGCCTGGCTGGACACCGACCCCGGCCGGCACTGGGTGGCCCGCCAGCTGGAGACGCTCGACACCCGCTCGGGCTTTGCCGTGCGGGTCGGCGGCTTTCGCGGCTCCCTGTTCGGGCACCTGACCGCCGTCGATGTCTCGCTCTACGACCCGAAGGGCCGCTGGGCGCACATCCCGTCCGTCTCCATGCGCTGGTGGCCGTGGGACCTGATGCAGCGGCGGGTCAACATCGGCACCCTGCGCGCGCCGACGGTCATCATCGAGCGCCGGCCGGAGTTCCGCCCCACCGGCGAGGACCGCCCCCTCCTGCCCGACATCGACATCACCATCCGCCGCCTGCGGGTGGGCCAGCTGATCCTGGAGGAAGGGGCGGCGGGCGAGCGCTATGTGCTGACCGCCAACGGGCGGTTGCACCTCACCCGGCGCACCGCCACCGCCTTGCTCAACCTGGGCGGGGCGGCAAGCGGCGACCGGCTGGCGCTGGCCGTCACCATCGCGCCGGAGGACGACGTGCTGGACCTGAACGCCCACGTCAACGCGCCCACCGGGGGCGCGCTGGCCGGGTATCTCGGCACCCGCCACGGCTTCACCTTCAGCCTGCGCGGCGACGGCACCTGGGCCCGCTGGCGCGGCGCGGTGGATGCCAGCTATGGCGATGCGCCCCTCCTTGCCCTCGCCCTTGCCGCCGACGACGGCCATTTCCGCCTGAACGGGGATGTGCTCCCCGCGCCCGACCTGCCCCTGCTCCTGCGCCGCCTGCTGGCGACGGGAGGTGCCGTCGACCTCGACGCCACTGCCCGCAAGGGCACGGTCGACACCCGCCTGTCCCTGCGCTCCGATGTGATCGCGGTCGAGGGCGCGGGCCGGGTCGAGATCCGCAGCGGGCGGCTGCACGACGCCCATGCCACCGCCCGCCTTGGCGACATCGCCGACCTGGTGCCGGGCATCCGCTCGGCCCCCATCACCGCCCGGCTGACGGCGGAAGGTCTGGTCCAGCACCCGAAGCTGGAGATCGTGGGCCGCAGCGACGCCCTGCACCTTGGCCGCCGCATCTCCCTGTCCGGCCTCTCCCTGACCCTGCGGCCGGAGGGCGGCTCGCTCGCCGCCATGCCCGTCGAGGCCCGGGTCACCCGCGTGACCGGCGTTGGCGACATACTGGGCCAGCGCCTGTCCGGCGCCACCGTCACCGGGCGCATCACCGCTGCTCTGCCCGGCCCGCGCCTCACGCTGGAACAGGGCGTGCTGCGCGGCCCCAATGCCCGCTCGGCGCTGGAGGGGTTTGTCGACTTCCGCTCGCAGGAGTACCGCCTTGCCCTGGACGGCGCGCTGGAGCGCATCGAATTCCCCACCATCACGCGCGGCACGCTCACCCTGAAACTGGTCGTCGCGGGCCGGGACTTCGCCAGCCGCACCACCCTTGCCGGCGTGGCCGAGACCCGCCCGCTGGAGCCGCTGAGCCGCCCGGTGCGCGCCCTCATCGGCGCGGACACCCGCCTCTCCAGCCGCATTGCGCGCGGCCAGGACGGCGTGTTCCGGCTGGAGGATCTGCGCCTTGCGGGCAAGACCCTCCAGCTTCAGGGCTTTTTCAACATCGCCCCCGGCGGCGGCGTGTCGGGGCGCATGAGCGGCCCCCTCTACGCCCTTGCGGGCGCCTCCCAGGTTCTCACCGCGCGAGATCCGGCCCAGCTTGTGCTCACCGCCTCCGGCACCCTGCCCGATTACCGCATCGACCTCGACGCCCGGCTGGCCGAGGCCGCGCTCGGGCCGGGGCAACTGACCGGCCTGCGCCTCGCCGGCCGGTCCGAGCGGCTGGAGCGGTTCCACTTCGCCCTGTCCGGCGCCTCGGCGCTGGGGCCGCTCTCCGGCGCCACCGACATGACGGTGCGCGGCGGCGTCACCCTCGACAACGTCAACTTCCAGCTTGGCAACATCGGTCTGTCGGGCGTGCTGCATCAGGCGCCCGGGCAGGCCTGGAGCGGGCGGCTGGCGCTCGCGGGCGGCGGCCTGTCGGGCCGGGTCACCCTGCCCGGCGGACCGGGAGTGACCCTGGCGGACATCGACATCACCGGCCGCTCCGTGCGGCTGGGCGAGCCGGCCACCCGCCTGTTCGTCGATCGCCTCGCCGCCCGGGGCCAGCTGCGCCTCGCGCCCGACGATCCCGGCTTCACCGGCAGCTTCCGCGCCAGTCAGGTGGCCACCGCCACCTTGCGGCTGGAGCAACTGGCGCTCACCAGTCTGCGTCAGGGCGACGGCTCGCGCCTGCGCCTCACCCTGAAGGGCGAACGGGGCGCGCCCTTCGACTTCGACGGCACCGCCGATCTCACGCCCGGGACCGTGCGCGTCACCGGCGCGGGACAGATCGCGGGCGCGCCGGTGCGCCTCTCCCGCCCGGCCGACTTCGCCATCGCCCCCGGCGGCGGCTGGCTCCTGTCGCCCACCGAACTGGCGTTCGGTCAGGGAACGCTGGGGGTGGAGGCGGTGTGGACGCCGCACCGCCGCCGCGTCAATGCCACCGCCCGGCAGATCAGCGCCCTTGCGCTCGAACTGGTGCGCCCCGGCACCGGCATCGACGGCCGCCTCAGCGGCAGCGCTGCCTACGCCTGGGAGGAGGGCCGCCTGCCCACCGCCACCGCCGATCTCACCATTCAGGATCTGCACCGCGCCAGCCTCATCGGCCGCTCCGCGCCGGTCGGCATGAGGGTCCGGGCGCAGCTTGACGGCCCCCGCGCCGAGGCAACCCTCACCGCGACCGAGAACGGCCAGACCTCGGGCACGGTGCGCCTCGCGCTTGCGCCGCTGGAATACCAGGGCGGCTCTCCGGTCCCCGTCAACTGGCGCAACGTGCCGCTGTCGGGCAACATCAGCTGGAATGGCCGGGCCGACGCCCTGTGGGCGCTCACCGGCATCGAAACCCACGAAGTCTCCGGCCCCGCCATCATCCGGGCACGCCTTGGCGGCACGCTGGGCGACCCGGACATCGCGGGCAACATCCGCTCGACCGGCGCGTCCTATGAAAACCTCGCAACCGGCCTGCGCGTCACCAATGTGGATCTGGAAGCGGTGTTTCGCGGCCCCCGGCTCGACATCGTGCGCCTTGGCGGCACGGCCGGGCGCAACGGGCGCGTCTCCGCCACCGGCTGGCTGGAGCTGTCCTCGGCGCGCGGCTTCCCGGCGGATGTCCAGCTCACCTTCGACCGCGCGGCGATCATGCGGCGGGACGACATTCAGGCCTCGGCCACCGGCAAGGCCCGCCTCACCCACGGCCCCGAGGGCGGACTGATCGAGGGCCGGCTTCGCGTCACCCAGGCCCGCATCCGCATGGGCGGCGAGGCGGCGGCCAACCCGGTGCCGCGCATCGCCTACGAGGAGGTGGGCGCGCTTGCCTTCAGCCAGCCGCTGGCGACGCGCGCGCCGGTCTTGCAGCCCTTCCGGATGGCGCTCGACATCACCGCGCCCGAAGAGGTGATGCTCGAAGGCATGGGGCTCCACTCGGAATGGCGAGGGCAGCTCAACATCACCGGCACCACCGCAACGCCGCTGCTCGCCGGGCGTCTCGATCTGGTGCGCGGCACCTACGAGTTCTCGGGGCGCGACTTCGATCTCGACCGGGGCCAGATCATCCTGCGCGGTGAGACCCCGCCCGATCCCATCCTCGACATCGTCGCCACCCACGCGCTGGACAACGTCACGGTGATGATCGAAATCCGCGGCACGGCGCGCAAGCCGGAAGTCAGCTTCACCTCCACGCCCCGCCTGCCGCAGGAGGAAGTGCTCTCCCGCCTGCTGTTCGGGGCCAGCGTGCCCAACCTGTCCGCAACCGAGGCCGTGCAGCTGGGCGCGGCGCTGGCGGCGCTGCGCGAGGGCAACGCCGATCTCAACATCATCGGGCGGGTCGGCAAGGCCGTGGGCATCGACCGCCTGCGCGTCATGCCGGGCGATCAGGACAAGGGCATCGGCACGGTCTTCTCCGGCGGGAAATACATCACCAACAAGATCTACCTGGAGGTGGCGACGGACGGGCGCGGCTATACCGCCACCCTGGTCGAGATCGACCTCACCCGCACCCTCAGCCTGCTGTCGCAGGTGGCAACGCTCGGCAGCACCAACGTCAGCCTGAAGTGGTCGCGCGACTACTGATTCTGTGTATACTCCTCCGCCGGTCAGGGGGCGGAACGGCGGCCGGACGCCCCCGACAGCGCTGCAATCTCCTTCAACGGAACAGGAGCATCATGACCGGACAGGCTGTTGCCCCCCACATGGACCTCACGGGCGCGCTCCTGCGCGTGCGGGATGCGCTTGCGGGCGGCACGGCGACCCTGGCGGCGGGCGTGAGCGACAACTACGCCCATGAGGAGCGGCTGGCCATCCGGCGGGCCCGCGCGGCCCTGCGCGCGGGCGGTCCCCAGCTTGATCCCACCCTCACCCGCGCGCTGGTGGAGGACATGCGCTGGCTCGCCCGGCTGCTGGGCCATGTGCGCGACCTCGACATGGCCGCCGAACACATGGCCGCCCGCTGCCCGCCCGCGCTGTGGGAGGCGGTCGGGCCGTGCGTTGCGGCCGAGCGGGCCGAGGCGCTCGCCCACGTGCGCGCGGGGCTGGCCTCCGGCCGCATGGACATTCTGGAAGACCGGCTGGCCGATGCCATCCAGCAAAGCCGGGCGGTCGACCCCGGCGATCTGGAGCGGGCCGCCGCCCGCCGGGCGCGCCAGCTGGTGGTGCGGCTCCAGCTCGCCATGGCGGAGCCGGAGAACCTGTTCGGCCACGAGCCGCTGCACGAGCTGCGCAAGCTGCTGCGCAACCTGCGCTATACGCTGGAGCTGCTGCCCGCGCGGGAGACGGCGGTGTGTTTCGCCGCCCTCCATGCGGAGTTGCACCGCCTGCAGGACTGGTTCGGCCACATTCAGGATCTTGCGGTGCAGTGCGGGGTGCTGGCCCGCATCCGCCGCCTCTACATTGCCCCGTCGTCGCCCGCGCGCCCCCTCTTGGACGCCTATGCCGCCGAGCAGGCCGACCAGCGCGACCGGCTGGTCGCCCGGTTCCCCGCCGTCATCGCACCGCTGATGGAGGCGATCGCCTCCTGCCGGCTGATGGAGCGGCTCCACGCGCTGGTCGACGCCTGACCACCGGCCACCGCAACCGGATCACGGCCTTTCGTGTTTTGAACGCCTCCAACCCGCCCCGTTGTTGATTTCGTCGCCCAGTCCTATCACTGTGCTGGCAAACAAACATGACGCAATGAACCAAACACAACGGGGTCCAGCATGCAGTCTCGCCGCTTCGCTCTGTCTGTCCTTGGCATCACCGCGCCGGCGCTTGCCCTCGGGCTGGGGTTGGCGACCCCTGCCCCGGCCGTGAAGGCCCAGAGCCAGGATGCGGTCGTCGAAACACCGCTCCCCGATCAGCCGCCTGCCGCCAATGCCCCGACGCCGCTGGTGCCCGCACAGGCCGCCACGGCGCAGAGCGCAACGGCCGCGCCGGGCGCGACCGACCCGCAGCAGACCGCCGAGAACACCTACGATCAGGAATCCGTGCTCGCCGCCGCGTCCGGCGCGTTCGGCAAGGGCGCCGAGGGCATCGGCAAGGTCATCGAGAAGATCTTCGCCGACCATGGCCGCCCCAATGCCTACATCGTGGGCCAGGAAGGCGGCGGCGCGTTCATCGTCGGCCTGCGCTACGGCAACGGCACGCTCTACCACAAGGTGGAGGGCGAGATGCCGATCCACTGGACCGGCCCCTCCCTCGGGCCGGACATCGGCGGCGACGTGAGCAAGACCTTCACCCTCATCTACCACCTCTACGACACCAACGACATCTACAAGCGCTACCCGGCGATCGAAGGCAAGGTGTACCTCATCGGCGGCTTCACGGTGAGCTATCACCAGCGGGACAACGTGGTCGTGGTGCCGGTGCGCCTGGGCGCGGGCTGGCGGCTCGGCGCGAACATGGGCTACATCAACTTCACCAAGGAGCGGCGCTACCTGCCGTTCTGATCCCCGCCTCTGGCACCCGCGCCTCCCGGCCCTGCCGCAGGGGGCGCGGCGGCGACACAGCAAAAGCCCCGGCCGCATGGAGACCGGGGCTTTGTTTTTGACCGCTCGCCGCTGGCTGCGGACGAGGCGGGAGCTAGGCCCCGATCAGGCGCACGCCGAGCGCTGCCGTCCGCCCGTCCTGAAGCTGGGTCAGCTCGAATTCCACCCGCTGCCCCTCATCCAGCACCCGCATCCCGGACCGCTGGAGGGCGGAGACGTGCACGAACACATCCTTCACGCCGTAGTCGGGGCGGATGAAGCCGAAGCCCTTCTTGCGGTTGAACCACTTCACCTCACCGGTTGCCATATCCGGCCTCCTTCTCGTCTCGCCCGCTTATAACCCGAAGCGGCAACGGCCGGAAACGCCCTGCGATGGCTCCGTCCTCCTCCGCGACATACGCGCCGATGACGCCGCCCGCCACCACCAGCCACACCTTGCTCGCCTCGACGGCGCGTTCCGCATCACAGGCCGAGGGCCGGCTGTCCCCGCCCGGGTGGGAGTGGTACCAGCCGAGTATGGCCTCCCCCGCCTCCCGCGCCTGCCGGTGGGTTGCGAGCAGCACCCGGGGGTCGATCTCGAAAAACCGCTCGGGCTCGCCCGCCACGTTGCGCGCCGGGACGACGCCGCGCACCAGCGCCTGCCCGCCTGCACAGCGGCCCACCAAGAGGCCGCAGCACTCGCGGCGGCCCGCCGCCTCTGCTTCCGCGAGAATGGCCCGCCGGTCGGCCTCGCCCAGCACCACTTCGCGCAGCCGCTCGCCCGGCGACGCCGCACCCGGGGGCCTGTCAGATGATGATCGGGCGATTGGAGAGCCCATTGCCCTCTCCCCCGTCTTCGCCGACCGGCGCGGCGATCGCCAGCGCCGGGGCGCAGCGTTCGATGGCGGCGACAATGCCGTCGGTGATGCTGCCTGTTTTCGCGGTCGCGACCAGGGTGTCGATGGCGTCCTTCCAGACGCTCTCGTCCACCTTGTCCTTGAGCCCCACGTCCGCGAGGATTTCCGCGTAGTGCTCGGCCAGCGAAACGTAGAGCAGAATCCCCTGCCGGCCGGGGGAGCGGTGGATATCATGCAGCAGGAACTGCTCCCGCGCCGCCTGCGCTGCCTCGCGCCGGGCCCAGCTTTTGGGTACCACCCACAGCAGCGCCGGGGTCAGGCTGAGCACCGCCGCCAGAATGAGGAAAAAGGCCATCTGGGCCACCAGCAGCGCCATCACCGGCCAGTGGGTGAGCCACAGCAGCACCCACGGCACCACCAGCGCGATCAGCGCCGCCCAGGCGACGCCCAGCAGCCGGAAGTCCTCCGATTGCCGGGCGATCATGCAGACGATGTCCGCCGTCGTGGTCCGCTCGGCTTCCTCGACCGCCGCCTCGATCCGCGCCAGATCCGCTTCAGACAGGTTTGGCACCGCTGGCCTCCTTGATCATCCGTGCCCTCACCAGCTGCCCGACGCGCCGCCGCCCCCGAAGGAGCCGCCGCCGCCCCGGAAGCCGCCGCCGCCGAACCCGCCGCCGCCAAATCCGCCCCGGTGTCCGCCGCTCATCAGCAGGAACGGCAGGGCCGCGGCGGCGGAGGAGCCGCGCCCGCCGCGCCCGCCGCCCCGGCTCACGAGGCGGGCGATGAAGAACCAGATGATGAAGAACAGAATGGCCCCGCCGATGCCGATGCTGTCATGGCCCTCGACCGGCCGGCGCGCCGCCATCTGCTGGAACGGCTCGATGTCCCCGCCCAGCACCTGGGTGATGTCCTGCGCGCCGCGCAGGATGCCGCCGGCAAAGTCTCCGGCCCGGAACCGGGGCAGGATCGACTGGTTGATGATGACGCTCGAAATCGCGTCGGTCAGCCGCCCTTCCGCGCCATAGCCCACCTCGATGCGCACCCGGCGCTCGTTCGGCGCGACGATGAGCAGCACGCCATTGTCCTTGGCCCGTCCCGCGGCCGCCTTGCCGCTCTGGCCGATGCCCCAGTGACGGCCCAGCTGATAGCCGTATTCCTCGATCTCCCGGCCCCGGAGGCTGGCGAGCGTCACCACCACGAGCTGGTCGCTGGTCTGCTGTTCAAGCGCGGCCGAGAGCTGGGTGAGGGCGGCCTCGGTCTCGGGGTCGAGGATGCCCGCCTCATCCACCACCCGCCCGGTCAGCGCCGGAAACGTCAGCTTGCCGCCGCGCACCGCCGCGCCCGATTCCGCCTTCGGCATGGCGGCCGCCGGGGCCGCCTGCGATTGCGGGGCCTGTTGCGGCTGTTGCGGCTGTTGCGGCTGGCCCTGAAGCGGGGCCGTCAGCGGCTTGGTGATGGGCTCCAGCGCCTTGCCCGCCCCGCTGTTCTGGATCGCCGCCGCGCCCGCTGCCGCCTCGGGCACGGTCACCTCCCCGCCCGAAGCGCCGGAGATCACGGCTGCGGGGGCGGCTTCCTTCGGCGCGGCCACCTGCTGCGCCGCCGCAGGCAGGGCGAGGCCCGCGAGCAGAGCAGCGGCGAGCGTCAGCCCGGCCCGGCGGCGCGCATCACCTGTCACTGAAAGCTCACCTTCGGGGCGGTCTGGGCCTCTGGCGACGCCGCGAACGGCGTCATGGGTTCCGCATCGCCGTGGAAGATGGCCGTCACCCACTTGTCGGGGATGTTCCTGAATTCGAGGTTATAGGTCTGCACCGCCTGGATGTAGTCCCGCCGGGCAACGGCGATGCGGTTCTCCGTGCCTTCCAGCTGCGATTGCAGCGCCAGGAAGTTCTGGTTCGCCTTCAGGTCCGGGTAGTTCTCGGCCACCGCCAGCAGGCGGCCAAGGCCGCGCGACAGCTCGGCCTGCGCCTGCTCGAACGCGGCCACCTTCTCCGGGTCGGTGGCATCGTCGGCGGTGATGGTGACGCTCGTCGCCTTGGCGCGGGCTTCCATCACGGCGCTGAGCGTGGCTTCCTCGTGCTTGGCGTAGCCGCGCACGGTCTCCACCAGGTTCGGCACCAGGTCGGCGCGGCGCTGATACTGGTTCTGCACCTCCGCCCAGGCGGCGGCCGCCGCCTCGCCCTTGGTCGGGACATCGTTGATGCCGCAGCCCGCCAGCAGCAGGGCCGCGCTTGTCACCAAAACCAGCCGACGCATGTTCATATCGAGTCTCCCGCACGCTGCATTCCAGCAAAAAGTGGATGTCCCACAGGCATTTGACAAGGCCTCTTACATCTTGGCCGTTGGCTCCCTAACTAGGGGTCCATGACCACGGGGCAAATTCATTACGTCGATATCGCGCCAGAGCACGCGGGACACCGGCTGGACCGGGCGCTTGCGCTGCGCCTGACCACCTTGAGCAGGGAACGCATCAAGTCGCTCATCAGCACGGGCGAGGTCACGCGCGGCGGCGTTGCCGTGCGCGACCCGGCCACCAAGGTGAAGGCGGGCGAGAGCTACGCCATCGCCGTGCCCGCCCCCCGTCCGGCCGAGGCGGAGGCGCAGGACATCCCCCTGCGCATTGTCTACGAGGATGACCACCTTCTGGTGGTGGACAAGCCGGCGGGGCTGGTTGTCCACCCGGCGGCGGGCAATCTGGACGGCACGCTGGTCAATGCCCTGCTGCACCACTGCCGGGGCCGCCTCTCCGGCATCGGCGGGGTGGCGCGGCCGGGCATCGTCCACCGAATCGACAAGGACACCTCGGGGCTGCTGGTGGTCGCCAAGACCGACCCCGCCCACGAGCATCTCTCCCGCCAGTTCGCCGCCCATACGGTGGAGCGGGTCTATACGGCCGTCGTCGGCGGCATCCCCGTCCCACCTGCCGGGCGGATCGAGGGGGCGCTGGCCCGCTCGGTCCACGACCGCAAGAAAATGGCCATTGTCAGCGACGGGCGCGGCCGCCACGCCGTCACCCATTACCGGGTGGTCCGCCCCCTCGGGCCGGACGCGGCGCAGGTGGAATGCCGGCTGGAGACCGGACGCACCCATCAGGTGCGCGTGCACATGGCCTCCATCGGCCACGCCCTGCTTGGCGATCCCACCTACGGCCGGGCCGGGCGCAAATCGCGGGTCAAATCCGTGCTCGACCGGCTCGAATTCCGCCGTCAGGCGCTTCATGCGGGCGTGCTCGGGTTTGTCCATCCGATCACGGGGGAGGCCCTGCACTTCGAGAGCCCGCTGCCGGAGGATTTGCGGCAACTCATCGCGGCACTGGGATCCGATGGTTAGGTGGTTAGTTGGAAACAGTCTTTTGCCGGTTCGTTGCTTGTTCCAGGGAACAGAACGGTCGTAAGCTATGACTAGACAAGAGGGTGAAGACGCCATGTCCGCCAATATTACGACAGCGACCGTTCCGGCATTGACGGGTGAAGCATCGCTCTCCCGTTATCTTCAGCAGATTCGGCAGTTTCCCCTGCTTTCGGCGGAGGAGGAATACATGCTCGCCAAGCGCTGGGTCGAGCATGAGGATGCCGAGGCCGCCCACAAGCTGGTGACCAGCCATCTGCGGCTCGTCGCCAAGATCGCGATGGGATACCGGGGATACGGCCTGCCGCTGTCGGAACTGATCGCGGAGGGCAACATCGGCCTGATGCAGGGCGTGAAGAAGTTCGACCCGGACAAGGGCTTCCGCCTTGCCACCTACGCCATGTGGTGGATCAAGGCCTCGATCCAGGAGTTCATCCTGCGGTCGTGGTCGCTGGTGAAGATCGGCACCACCGCTTCGCAGAAGAAGCTGTTCTTCAACCTGCGCCGCCTCAAGGGCAAGCTCCAGGCGGTGGAGGATGGCGATCTGCACCCGGACGACGTGAAGAAGATCGCCACCACCCTCCAGGTGAGCGAGGATGATGTGATCTCCATGAACCGCCGCATGGCCATGGGCGGCGACACGTCGCTCAACGTGCCGCTGCGGCAGGACAGCGACAGCGGCGAGTGGATGGACTGGCTGGCGGACGACACGCCCCGCCAGGACGAGATCGTCGCCGAGCGCGAGGAAGCGGACATGCGCCATGAGCTGCTGATGGCAGCCATGGAAGAGCTGAACGAGCGCGAGCGGCACATCTTCACGGAGCGCCGCCTGAAGGAAGAGCCCGCGACGCTGGACGACCTGTCCAAGGAATACAACGTCAGCCGCGAGCGCATCCGCCAGATCGAGGTGCGCGCCTTCGAGAAGGTGCAGAAGGCCATGCGCAAGGTGGTGGAGGCCCGGCAACTCGCCATCGAGTAGCCGGGCGCCAGCCCGCCTGCCCGGCCTGCCCGCCCGGCTGCACCTCTCCATCGCTCAACGCCCTGACTTGACGCCCCTCACTCACACCATTGCATCCTGCCCGGCGTGAAGGCACTGTCATCCACGCTTCCGGTGCGCTGCGCCCGGACGGCGAGGCAGAACAGACGAGTCCTGGCGTGCGTCGATCCATCCTTGCGCGAATTTCCACCTGGGCCATTCGTATCGTGATCCTGTGGCTCGCCTTCACCTTCCTGTGGGTGCTGGCCTATCGCTGGATCAATCCGCCCGTCACCTCGCTCATGATCCGCGACTGGGTGGCGGGCCAGACCGTGCGCCGCGAGTGGCGCTCCCTCGACGCCCTCTCGCCCAACCTCGCCTACGCGGCCATCGCGGCGGAGGACCAGAACTTCTGCCGTCACACCGGCTTCGACTTCGAGGCCATCTCCAAGGCCATCGAATCCAACCGGAGCGGCCACCGCCTGCGCGGCGGCTCGACCATTTCCCAGCAGGTGGCGAAGAACGCCTTCCTCTGGTCCGGCCGGTCGTGGGTGCGCAAGGCGCTTGAGGCCTACTTCACCGTGCTCATCGAGCTGACCTGGCCCAAGCAGCGAGTTCTGGAGGTCTATCTCAACATCGCGGAGTGGGGCATCGGCGTCTACGGCGCCGAGGCGGCGTCGCAGTACTATTACGGCCACAGCGCCGCCCGGCTCAGCCGGGCGCAGGCCGCCGCCATGGCGTCCATCCTGCCCGCGCCGCTGCGGTGGTCACCCCACAAGCTGCCGCACGGGGTCGCGCGCAAGGCGCGCTCGGTGCAGCGCTGGATCCCCTTCATCCAGCGCGAAATGTCCGGCTGCCTGCATCTGTCCTGACGCGCCCCGTGCAACGGCACGCTGGCGGACGCACGGCCGCCCGATGCGCAAGGGATATTTTGCTCAATCCGACGGTTGACCCGGGCGCAGCCTCTCCCTATGTTCCGCGCACTCCGCGAGGGAGCCCATAGCTCAGTCGGTAGAGCAACTGACTTTTAATCAGTAGGTCGATGGTTCGAATCCATCTGGGCTCACCAACCTTCCCGAACATTTCCTGACCGAACTGACCGAACGCCGGCCCTGACCGGTCTCACCCCGCAGCGCGTCTTGCCCCACGACGCGGTGCGCGCCGGGCGCCGTCCCGCGCGTGCCGGGCAAGAGCCCGGGCGACCGCCCGCCGACGTGCGGGCGGCCCCGAACCGTCCTTCCGCACATGCGCCGCGCCCGCCCTCCGGACGGGCCGTTCGCCTCCGGCGCGGGCGCCGGGGCTCTGGTCTATTGCTGCTCGGGCGAGAAGTTGGAGAACTCCTCCGGGGAGACCTTGCCGTCGCCGTTGGTGTCGGCGCGCTGGAACTCCATGCTGGACCTGTTCAGCGGCGAAATGGCCCGGTCGCCCTTCGGCAACTGTCCGGTCGCCGCACGGCTCTCGCCGCCAGCGGCGGGCGATGCGCTCTGGACCTGAAGCGCGCGGGCAAATTCCGTCCGGTCGAGAGCGCCGTCCTTGTCCTGATCGAAGGCGGCGAAATTCTCCGACATCTGGCCCTGCATGGCGCTCCGATCCTGCTGGCTGCCCATGGTGCCGCTCTCGCTCTCCTGGCCGCCCATGGTGCCGCTCTGGCCTTCCTGCCCCATGGTGCCGCTCTGGCCCGCCTCACCGCCCATGGTGCCGCTCTGGCCCGCCTCACCGCCCATGGTGCCGCTCTGGCCCGGCTCGCCGCCCATGGTGCCCTGTTGTTCCGGCATGGTGCCCATCGAGCCGGGCGAGCCGCCCGGCTGCTGGGAGGAGGAAGAACCGCTTTGACCGCCCATGCTGCTGCCGGTACCGCTTCCGGTTCCGCCGGTGGTCTGGGCAATGGCGCTGGTCCCGCAAAGAAGTGCAACAGCGGCCATACAGAAAGATTTGCGGATCATAGAAGTCACCCTGTGCTGAAGGTTCGGAACATGAACGCGGGCGACGTGCCGCGGGGGCGATCGATTCGCCCGCCGGCACGAACAGCCGACCCTTGCCGGACGCGCCGGATATGGTGTCTCAAGGGTGCTTCTGGAACGCCACCGTTCGTGGCAAGTTCCGGTTTTCTGCGGGTTTGGGGCCTGACGTCGACGAGTTCTGCAAAAAGGGCGACAGCCCCTTGGGGGCCGCCGCCCTGTCTGTTCTGCCTTGCTGTGAAAGCGCAGTCTGGCCGGTCTCAGCCGATCCGGCTGCCGCTGAAGGGGAACGCGCCGAACATGCCGGCCTGCACGCTGCCCTGAAGCGTGTCGCCCTCGACCGAGCCGGTAAAGGTCAGGGTCGCGGGGATCGGCTGGCTGATGTCCACCGACCAGGAGACCTCGTTGCCGTTCGCGGTGCCGTTGTAGATCTGGCGCTCGTCTCCCGACGCCTTCTGGGTGCCGGTGAGCGTGCCACCGTTGCTCGTCACCTCCAGTTCGGTTTCCAGCGGCCCCATGGGGGAGCTGACCGTCACGGTCCAGCGGCCGTCAATCGCCATGTGTTCCTCCCTTTCGGCCCGCCCTGCCGGGCCCTCTGCGGTCCCGGAAGCCTAGCCGTTCGGGGCCGCCCCTGGCAATTGCCCCGGCTTCAGTGTGTCGGGGGGCTGTCTTCAGCCGCCCTGGTGGCCGCCTGCGCTTCGTCGGCCATGGACTCCTCCACCAGCGCCCACACCTTGCGCACGCCCGCCGCCGCGCCCGAGTGCGACTGCCGCCAGGCAAGGAGGCTCACCGAGCCGAGGGTCGCCAGCAGCAGCGCGGTCGGCCCCATCATCCACGCCGCCGCCGCGAGCGCGAAGTAGTAGCCGCGCACGCCCCGGCTGAAGGTGCTCATGGCCGGGTTGATGAGGTCGCCGATCGCCTCGCCCCAGGCGCGGCGCCGCTCGTCGGACTGGTGGTCCGGCATGGCGCCGATCGTGGCGAGGCAGTAGTTGAGCTGGCGAATCGACCAGACGAAGTCCAGCAGGCCCCGCGACAGGATGACCACCACCAGCATCAGCTTGACCTCGAACAGCCAGTGGCTGCCCGCCTGCATGAACCGGAGCCCCGCCACGCTGCGGTAGGCCGAGTCTCCCCCGAAGATGACGCCGATCACCGCCGCCATGACGATGAGGTTCGCCGAGCCGAAGAAGGTTGCCGAGTTGAGCGTGTGGCCGATGAACTGGCCGTCGGCGATGCGGACGGGCCGATTGGCCACCTGCAACATCCACAGCCGCCTGATCTTGACCATATGGGCGTTGAGTGCCCCGCGCTTCCCCACCAGGGTGGGGAGCATCCGCTCGTAGAACAGCCAGGCAAGGATCAGAACAACCAGGGCAACGAAATCGAACGGGGACACGGACGCGGCTCTCCCTGCAAAACCCGATGCAAACCCGAATCAAACATAGACATGAAGCCGGCCGCCCCGCCAGAGGGCAAAGCGAGCCCGCCCCCTCTCCCGCCCGCTCCCGGGTCAGGGCGCGCCCGGCGTCTGGTCGCGCGGACCCAGCGTCTCGCGCACATAGAGGATCCGGCAGGCGACGAAGGCGAGCACGGTGAGCGGCCCCGAGAACAGCACGCCGATCGGCCCGAACAGCAGGCCCGCCGCGATCACGGCGAACAGGGTTACCGCCGGCGGCAGGGAGATGGCGTGTTGCTGGACCAGCGGCGTGATGATGTTGCTCTCCAGCTGCTGGACGGCGAGGTACAGCGCCAACGTCCACAGCGCCAGCTGGTAGCTCTGGCCCAGCGCCACGATCAGGGCGGGAATGGCGGCGATGATGGGCCCCACCAGCGGCACGAACTCGGCGAGCCCGGCGAACAGGCCGAGCGCCAGCGCCGACGGCACGCCGATGACCGACAGCCCCATGACCGTCAGCACCCCGATGATGATCATGGCGATCAGCTTGGCCACCAGCCAGCGCTGGAGGGCCGTGCCCATCTCCGTCAGGGTTTCCTCCGCAAGGGCGCGTCGCCCCCGGGGCAGCAGCGCCAGCACGCCCCGCCGGTAGAGGTCCGGCTGGGCGGCGAAGTAGATGCCCCCGACCACGATGATGAACACGTCCGTGAGCGCACTGCTCAGGGACAGCACGAAGCGGCTGACATCGCCGATGACGCCCGTCAGCGACAGCAGCTCGCCCCCGAGCCGCGCCATCATCTGCCGCCCGAGTGGGGACTGGCTCAGCCGCGTCTCCAGCACGTCCCAGGATTGCGGCAGGGTGTCCAGCAGGGCCGAGACCTGCGCCGAGACCTCCGCGCCGAACAGCCAGAAGCCGCCGCTGATGAGGGTGATGACGATGAGCCCCGACAGGGCCAGCGCCCCGCCCTCGAGCAGCCTGAGCCAGCGGCCGAGCGGGCGTGCCAGCGCCATCAGCAGCACCGCCAACAGCACCGCGCCCACGACCAGCATGACGAGATGAAGGAGTTGCCAGAGCGCCAGCACGAGAAGAAGCACGGCGATGGTGATGAGCAAACGCCGGAGGAACCGCGTATCGCCCTCAAGATCCGGCACCTGGCCTCCCCTCCCGTTGGATGCGAGGGGGCAGACGGCCGCCCCCTCGGGCGAGGCGCGGCAGCGTGCCCCTCCTGCCGATGAACCCGTGGGGAATCAGCCGGTTCCACCGGGAGGCCCGGTTGCGGACGCGATGGCTCGGGAATCGGGAGGGCCGGAAACGGGAAGAACCGGAATACGGGAGAGCGAACGTCGCCGGGCGGAAAGACCGGCCTCGCCGGCTGCGTTGCCACGCCGGCTGCGCCGGCCGCGCTGGTGGGCGGTGACGGACTCGAACCGCCGACCCTCTCGGTGTAAGCGAGATGCTCTACCAACTGAGCTAACCGCCCCTGCGCGTCGCCTCCCTTAGTTTCTGCGCGGGTTTGCGGTCAAGCGGTATTTCGAGAAAGC